>ENA-UOOM01000001-UOOM01000001.1-fermentation-metagenome-genome-assembly--contig:-NODE-1-length-600923-cov-11.671677_pt1 | contig 600923 bp, 617 predicted proteins | sample MGYA00245781_ERZ724031 | MGnify/ENA primary metagenome ERZ724031 (study PRJEB28704, sample SAMN03018317) | fermentation metagenome | biome: anthropogenic terrestrial biome; feature: soil...
AGGCCATCAAGAGGGCCATCGCCCACCTCATCAGGTCGGCCCACAAGAAGGGCGTGCCGGTTTCGATCTGCGGACAGGGGCCTTCGGTGTACCCGGAGTTCGCGGAGTTCCTGGTCAGGGAGGGCATCGATTCGATCTCCCTGAACCCGGACACCGTGCTCAGCACCATCAGGCATGTGGCCGCGGCCGAGCAGAGACTTCTGTTGGAAGGCGTCCGCGCCAGCAAGAAGAAAAAGAAACGCTGAGAGGGGGCGACGCCTCCCTCTCACCCATTTTCTATAATATACTATAATCGATCAGCGAAGCGGGCGCGAGCGTCACGGCATGTGACGGCCGGCATAGCGATCCTCGTCCTTCAGCAGCCTGGTGGCCACCCGCACCAGGGGATGATGCTGCCCCTCGATGATCTTGACATCGTCCAGCGACCTCACCCCCAGCTCCTCCGCGGTTCTTTCCATACCTAGCTCGATCTCCCGGTCGGGCTCGAGGACGAACGCCTGGAACTGCCTCACACCCATGTTGCGAGCGGCCAGCACTCGATGGTGGCCGTCCACCAAGAGGTAGTGGGTGTTCTTCTGGATGACGATGAGGGGCTCCACCAGCCCGCGCTTGATCTCATATTGCCGTCCGCGGAGCTCGTCGGCGAAGACCTCGTGCTGCGTGGGCCTCAGGTCCTCGAGGGGGACGATGCGCCTTTTCACCGTGATATTGACCCCGTGCTTCTTCTCCAGGAAGGTCTTGAGCATGTTGATCTTGTTCGGCGTCGCCTTCTCGATGTGTGAGCGTATGATGTCGATGTTGCTCAGCATGCCCACCACATACCCGTCCTCGTCCAGCACGGGAGCGTTGCGCAGGCCGTATCGGAACAGCACGCGGGAGGCGTCATCGATGTCCATTCCCGGCGACAGCGTTATGGTGCCGGTCTTGATGATCTCGGTGATCTTGGCCTCCGGACGATTGATCGCCCTGAGCAGCTCCTTGGCGGTGACGAAGCCGAGGATGCGGCGGTCCTCCTCCACCGGAAGGCCGTGGAACTCAGTGGAAATGAGCTTCTCAATGGCCTGCTTCACGGTATAGTCCGACGGGATCGATATGACGTCCCGGACCATGTAGTCGCTCACCCTGAGCTTGCCGTCCATATCTGCCACCTCACCGCTATCCCGGGACATCATCATAAAGGTGATGTTTTCCTCACCGAAGCATGCCTCGACTCGCGATCGTTTGTAACTGTAAGGCAGCCAGTCGATGCTGCGGAGCGGCCTTTCCAGAGCCCAGTGAAGACATTGTCTGGAAAAGCCATATATAGGACCTACATATTTGGGTGGAAGTACGCCCTGGTAGTGTAGCGGCCTATCATGAAGCCCTGTCGAGGCTCCGACTCGGGTTCAAATCCCGACCAGGGCGCCATTCTCATCTCTCCGCTGTCAAGCGTAGCGTATCACCCTCTCTAGGAGAGGTAGCGAACGCTGCCTCACCTCGTCTATGACTTCGAGCACCCTGTCCGCCGTCCTGCGATCGGCCAGCGGGGCCTCTCGATCATGCAGCTCCATGATCCGTCCACGATCGACCGATGCCTCGGACATGATACAGTACATTATGCTCCATGCCCGCCTGGTGGCATCGAGGTCGTATCCTCCGCCGCCCAGCACCAGGTACCTCCCTTCGCACAGCTCATGGGCCAGTTCATGGCTCAGCTTCGCCACCTCCGCGTAGCCTCGGGTGGTGCACCCCATGTCGGCCAGAGGGTCCCTGTAATGGCCATCTACCCCGAACTGCTGGATGATCACATCCGGGCGGTACGAACGCAGCGCCGGGAGCACCACCGAGCGGAAGGCGTGCAGGAACAGGTTGTCATCGGTGCCAGCAGGCAGGGGGACGTTGATGTTGCTCCCCATCCCCTCCATCTCCCCGATCTCGTCCGCCTCTCCGCTGCCGGGGAAGAAGCCGTCGCCGTAGCGATGCAGCGATATCGTCAACACGTCCTCGTCATAGAATATCGCCTGGGTGCCGTCTCCGTGATGGGCGTCGATGTCCACCACTGCCACCCTCCCGATGCCGAACTCCCTCTGGAGCGCCCTCACCGCCACCGCTATGTCGTTGAACACGCAGAAGCCGGCAGCGCGGGCGGGATGGGCGTGATGAAGCCCCCCGGCGGGATTGAAGGCATGTTCGAACTCTCCCCTGGCGATGCCCCGGGCCGCATCCACCGTTGCACCGACGGCCATGAGCGCGCCCTCGTACAGACCTGGCCGGGCCGGAGTGTCGCCACGGTCAAGGAGGCCGCCCCTCCTCGAGAGCTCCTTTACCCTCTCGACGTACCCCTCCAGATGGACGGTCATGAGCGTGTCCGTGTCCACCGGCCTGGGGACGACGACGGGGCTGCCGTCGAGCGCGCCCAGGGAGCGCAGGGTGTCAAGGGTCATCCTCTCCCGCATCGGCTGGAACGGGTGCCGCGCCCCGAACTGGTATTTCAGGAAATCATCATGGTATAGGAAAACGGTGCTTCCGCCCATGCCCTCACCCCGTATAACAGGGTCGCCGAGGACTAATAAACGTCACTATTCAAGGAAGTGAATGCAGATTGGGCTCTCCTTGATGGCCAGCCGTTTGGACATCATGCCCGACTCCACCCAGCAGGCGTTTATGAGGGCGACCGGTACCAGGCAGGTGGTGGTGAGACCGGCCTGGGCGGCCATCTCCCATACCTTGGAGTCGGACCATTCTGAGTAATCGCCCGGGGCAAGCTCAGAGACCAATTCCCCATAGGTCTGGACACTGGGACAGTCCGTGTCGATGTTCACCATCATGTTCCCGTCCCCCTTGTCCGTGGCCTCTATGACGGTCCGGTGCGAGCAGATCCTCGCATCCACCTCTACCTTCGATGTCATTCCCTTCCTTCCCTGATGGCGCCGATCACGGCGACGTTGTGTGTGCCAATACGCTCATCGTAATAGATAGTGGCATCGATGGAGAACACCTTGGCCATGTTCTCCCTCGTCAGAGCTTGAGTCACATCCCCGGCGGAGACTATGCGTCCCTTGCGCATGAGGATTATGCGGTCGCAGTACCTCGCCGCCAGGCTCAGGTCGTGGGTGACGATGATCACCAGCATCCTCTCCTCCCGCGCCAGCCTCGATATCAGGTCGAGGATCTCGATCTGGTGATTGACATCCAGATGCAGCGTCGGCTCGTCCAGCAGCATGATCTGGGGCCGCTGCGCCAGCGCCCGGGCGATGATCACCCTCTGCCGCTCCCCGCCCGACAGTTGGTCCATCGGCCGGTCGGCCAGAAAGGAGGTGTTGGTCATCTTCATGGCGTTGCTGACGATCTGTAGGTCGTTCTCCTTCTCCCGCTCGAACCTCTCCAGCTCCGGGTTGCGACCCATCATGACGATGTCCAGGGCGGTGAACGGAAAGTTGGAGTTGGCCGACTGCGGCACCACGCCTATCTGACGGGCGATCTGCTTTCTCGTCCTCTCGCGGTAGTCGACACCGCCGATGAGCACCGTGCCCTTCTTGGGAGACAGCACCCGGTTTATGCACTTCAGCAGGGTCGTCTTGCCGGAGCCGTTCGGGCCAAGGATGCCCACGATCTGGCCTTCGGTCGCGTCGAAGCTAACGTCGGTGACGACGTCCTCCGAGCGATAGCAGAACGAGACCCCCTGTACGCTGAGCTTCACTTCACCACCCCATCTTCCGGCGCCGGGATATGATTAGATATATGAAGAAGGGCGCACCGATGATTGCGGTGATGATGCCCACAGGCAGCTCCGCAGGTGCTATGATCGTCCTCGCCAACGTATCCATCCACACCATGAAGATGGCACCGCCTAGCACCGAGGCAGGTATGAGGATGCGATGGTCCGGACCGACCAGAAGGCGAGCGATGTGCGGGATGACCAGTCCGACGAACCCGATGACCCCGCTGACCGACACCGCCGCGGCGGTGACCAGAGATGCGGCTAGCAAGATGACGATACGTATCTGGTTCACATTGAGGCCGAGGTGGAGGGCATGTTCCTCCCCCACCATCATGGTGTTCAGGTCCCGGCCCATCATGAGCATGATAGAGGTGCCTAGGGCGATGAGAGGAAGTGCAATTGCCACATGGGCCCACTTCGCATCCCACAGACCGCCCATCATCCAGTAAACAATGGCCGCGAGCTGGTCGCCAGAGAAGTACTTCATCAGCGAGACCATCGCAGTGAAGAACGCCCCCACCGCGATTCCGGCCAAGAGGAGGGTCTCCACCGGCACGTAGCCGCCCTTGGTGCGGGAGATACCGTATACAAGCAATAGAGTTAGAAAACAGAAGACGAATGCCATCGTCGGGACGGCCAGGAGGCCAGAGGTGAAGCTGGCGCCCATGACGATGGCGATGGATGCTCCAAACGCCGCTCCGGAGGAGATTCCTAGGACGTACGGCGATGCCATCGGATTCCTGAAGACTCCTTGCATAGCTGCGCCGGCAACAGCCAGTGCCGCCCCGACCAGCGCCCCGAGGAGCACGCGGGGGAGCCTAAGGTTCAGGATGATGGCGCGCTCAGAAGTGCTCCCACCTCCCAGCAGAATCTCGATGATGCGCCCGACAGGGATGCCCACAGCTCCGATGGTGAGACATACGAGGATCGTAATGATCAAACCGAGAGAGAGGAGCGTTAGTATGGAGGCCCACCGCGCGTACTTGCGCGTATGGAGCTCCTCGATGTCAATGGACTCCATGGTCCCGCCCGCATATGCATTCTCTCATATTAGCTCACCGGGAGGATGAGAAAACGAGAAGTGGTTTGGACCTCCTTAGAAGAGGCCGGGGTGGAACCAGCGAGCCAGATCCTCTAAAGCGTCAACGATGCGCGGCGACGTGGTCAAGGTGCCGGCGCTGATGCGGTAGACCTGTTCATCCCTGGTGGCATTGGTCCCCTTGAAGGTGTCATAGAAGTACTGGGTCGAGTGTCCGGACGAGTCCTCCACCACGATTATCTGGGGATTCTTGTGCACCACGTCCTCGGTGGACGCCACCCAAGTGGACTTACCTCCGACTTTATCCGTGTCATAGATGTTCATCCCGCCCGCAAGTCTGATCAGCTCGTTGGAAAGCGACCCGTTGCCCACGGTCGACATCCCGTAAGAGGCGAGTTCCAAGTAGACCTTCGGCCTCTCCGATTCAGGTATGCCCTTGGTCTTCGCAATCACCGCGTCGAACCTCTCCTGAAGTCGGTCGACTAGGGAAGTGGCGTCCTGGCCAATCATATGGCCTATCCTTGCCATCGTGCTGAGGGTGTCGTTGACGGTCTTCGGATAGAAGGCCACCACCGGAATGCTGTAATTTTCCATATCGCTGATTTTGTTTCCATACACCCCGAAGTTCCAAATGATGACACAGTCGGGCTCCAACGCCAGCAAGGCCTCCATGCTCATGGTGCTGGGCTTCATCAGCTTGGCCACGCCCGAGGGTACCCCGACGAGTTTCTCGCTCGAATCATCCACCCCGATGAGCGTCTGGTTAGCATTCAACGCTATGATGATCTCGGTAAACGACGAGCCCAGTGAGACTATCCGCTTGGGACTCTTGGTGAAGTTCACGGTAACGCCCCGGTCATCTACCACAGAGATCGTTCCCACGTTGTCGTTGGGCTCCTTTCCATTGTTGAGGAGAACGAACGCAACGGACAGGCTGGCCACGAGGATGATGGCCACCACAAAAATAGCAAACATTCCATTCTTGTTCGTGTATATCACCTTGAACGATTAGTGTTACGGCTTGCTCACCAGGTAACACGCATGCCCCATAAATAGCTTGTTCAGCGAGCCCAGCAATAAAGGATGTTATAGCACGGCGGAGCATAGCAAGTTTCATGAACTCCGGCTCTTTCAGCATATATCATGCGTGTCCTCCTTCGGGGCAAGATCCACCGCGCGGTGGTGACCCAGGCAGACCTTGACTACGTAGGGAGCATCACCATAGACAAAGAGCTACTGGACGAGGCAGACATCTGGGCCGGGGAGAAGGTGCTCATCTCCGACATAGACAACGGGGCGCGTTTCGAGACGTACACCGTTGAAGGGGAGCCAGGCTCCGGCGTCATCTGCGTCAACGGAGCGGCGGCCCATCTGGTCAATGTCGGCGACCGCATCATCATCATGGCGTTCGAGATCACTGACCGACCCATCACGCCGAACATCGTCCTGGTGGACGAGAGGAACCGCAAGGTAAGGACGCTCCACGCGCCCGGTCCGTCGGTGAGCGAATGAAGCTGACAGTCTACACCGACGGCGGCTCCCGCGGCAACCCTGGTCCGGCAGCTTTCGCCGTGGTGGTGACCAACGGGGACAAGGTCATCAAGGAATATGCCCGCTACATTGGACGGACCACGAACAACGTGGCCGAGTATCAGGGGGCGATCGCCGCACTGAAGGAAGCAATGGACATGGGCGCGGACGAGGTGGATGTCATAAGCGACTCCGAGCTCATGGTCCGCCAAGTAAACGGCCAGTACGCATGCCGAGCCGCCAACCTGCAGCCGTACCTGGAAGAGGTCCGGAAGCTCTCCGGACGATTCCGGAAGGTCACCTTCTCCAACGTCCGTAGGGGCCATCCCATGGTGAGCAGGGCCGACGCCCTTCTCAACCAGGAGCAGGACATAATGCGGGACCTCATGCCCAAGGGCAAGCCGAATCCCTGATGTTTTGCATGAATGGGAAACTTCATCTCGTCGACGAGAATACATCTGGCCGGGGCATGGCCCCCGGCCATGGCCATTGGCCCTTTCCTAACAAGGAGTGCGGCGTCGGACGTTCCGTTGCATTAGGGCATATGTTAATATAGAAGAGCAGAATTAGGCTACTTAGTGCCTGAGGCCGGAGCTCAACTCTCCTCCTAAGTAGTTTTCCTCCGAATCCCCACCAAGAACCGGCCTCAGGCATTTCTCATAACTTCTCAAGGGTGGCGACCAGGTCCTCTCTCTTAACCAGCGTCTGCTCGCCCGTGACCATGTCCCTCATCGTCACCGCGCCCTGGGCCATTTCTTTCTCGCCCACGATCAACGTGCGGCGGGCGTTGATGCCGTTGGCATACTTCATGCTCTTGGACAGGCTCCTTCCCATCAGATCGATGTCTGCGCCTATCCCCGCATGCCGAAGCTGGGCAGCGATGCGGTGCGCCTCCTGCCTGGCATTGTCACCGACCGGCAGCACGTACACGTCGATGCTATGGGCCGGAGCCTCATAGCCTTCCTTCTCCAGCGCCAGCAGCGTCCGGTCAAAGCCAATGCCGAAGCCGGTGGAGAAGGTCTTCTCCCCACCGAACAGCTCCGTTAGAGAGTAGGAGCCTCCTCCACATATCTGCTTCTCGGCCCCCAGCGCCGGGGCGTCCATCTCGAACACCATGCCGGTATAGTAGTCCAGGCCGCGCACAACCCCCAGGTCGACCTGGATGTTGTCTATTCCATAGGCCTGCAGTATCCTGAAGATCCCCAACAGGTGTTCGCGGGCCTCCCCGCTGATCCTGTCCAGCACCTCGACCGGGCCGACGGTGTTGGTGATGTCTATCACTTCCTCTATCTGTTCGTCGTCCATGCCAGCATCCCGCATGCGCTGGCCTGCCTCGTCGTACTCCTTCTTGTCCAGCTTCTGCAGGATGAGCGGTGCGGCCTCGGGATCCACGCCGGCGTCGGCAAGCATGCTCCGCAGGACGCCGATGTGCCCGATGCGGACGGTGTACTGCTTCAGCCCGATGCGCCGCATGATCGAAGCGGCCAGGGCGATGACCTCCGCGTCCGATTCGGGGCCGGGGTCGCCTATCAGCTCGGCGCCGAACTGGAAGAACTCCCGGAACCTTCCGGACTGCGGCCGCTCGTAGCGGAAGCACTGCCCGAAGTAGAACATCTTCAGCGGCCGGGCGCTGTTGCTCAGCTCATTGACGAAGAAACGCATCGCCGGGGCCGTCAGCTCAGGGCGTAGGGAGATGTCCCTGCCCCCCTTGTCCCGGAAGGCGTAGATCTCCTCGACCACGTTGGGACCGGACCTCAGGGTGAATAGTTCGGTATGCTCGAAGATGGGTGTGGCTATCTCACGAAATCCGAAAAGCGCGGCCTCGCGGCGCATGGTCGCCTCAAGGTGGCGCCTCGTCTCCATCTCATCCGGCCCGAAGTCCCTGGTGCCGCGGGGGCGCTGAATCATCGTTCGGACAATGGGGATGCTTTATTAAACCGTTTCCAGCCCCTGATGACTGGTGGGCCGCTGATCGCACAGGTCTAGCAATGCTACCTGAGCAACGGCAGGCCTGCATAGAGATTTATGCCTGGGCATGGATAACAAGGTCAATGGAAACGAACGTCCCGATGCAGGAGTTGCGGGAGATTAGCGTCCCCAGGCCCGAGCAGGTGAAGGTCATCGTGATCGCCGAGAGCCCTTCCCCTCACATTCTGCCAATATATCGAGCGAGCCGCACCTTCGATGACGCCTCGGCCAGGCGCATGATCTTCGCCGCCGCCGAGCCGGGACGGATGCTGGTGCGCATCGATAACTTCCTAAGAGAGCTGGGAGACAGTCAGAAGGATGAGAAGATGGCCAAGCTGAACGAGCTGTTCCATAAGGGTCATCTCATATACCTGTCAAGACAGCCGGCTGTAGACCGCTCGGAGCTGGGGAGGTTCACCCCCACCTCAGTGCGCGACGAGGTGGACGAACTGCTGGAGCAGGGAGTCCACATCATCGTGGCGCTCGGCGAATCGGCCCAATCGTGGGTCAGGAACAACTTCTCCACCGAAGGGCTGACGCTGGTGCTGCTGCCGGTCCCGTCCAACCACGTCTCTGACTGGTTCCCCAGCTTCATGGAGCGGATGCACCAGGAGCGTGGCGCCGACACCCTGGGAGTCCTGGACACCATGACCGTCCAGATCGACAAGCTCGTCTGGGCCCTCTCAGACCTGTGAGGCCCTGAGCGCTTGGTCCAGGTCCTCTCTGAGGTCCTCGACGTCCTCTATGCCCAGCGACACGCGGAGCATGGAGTCGGTGATGCCCAGCCTCTTCCGTTCCTGGGGAGGCAGGGAGCGGTGGGAGGTGCTCAACGGCATGCTGATCAGGCTCTCCACGCCGCCCAGGCTGGTGGCCATCTTGATCAGCCGCATGGACCTCATGGCCTTCTCGGCGGCCTGCCGGCCTCCTTTCACCTCGAAGCTCATCAACCCGCCGCAGCCGGAAAGGAGCCGCTTCGCCAGGGCGTGCTGCGGATGGCTCTCCAGCCCTGGGTAATGGACCCGCTCCACCGCCGGGTGGTCCTCCAGGAAACTGGCGATCTCCAGGCCGTTCTGGTTATGCCGCTCCATCCGCAGCGGCAGGGTCTTTATCCCCCTCTCCAGGAGGAACGATGCAAAGGGATCGAGCGAGCCGCCGAAGGACGTTCTCGCGTCGTGGACGGGGGAGATATCAAAGGCGTCGCTGACCACAGCCCCGGCCAGCAGGTCGGAGTGTCCTCCGAGGTATTTGGTGCAGCTCTCCATGACCATATCCACTCCCATCTCCAGCGGCCTCTGGTTCATCGGCGACGCGAGGGTGTTGTCGATGACCGTTATGGCGCCGCGCTCGTGCGCCGCCTTTGCCACCTCGGGGTAGTCGACCAGCCTCATGAGGGGATTGCTCGGCGATTCCAGCCACACCACCTTGGTCCCCGGGATGATAGCATCGATCAGAGCGCCGGTGTCGGCGGTAGGGCCGAAACGGACCTCGATGCCCATCCTCGGCAGGGCGTTCCGCAGGAAGCCGTATGTACCTCCGTAGACGTCCTCCTGCGAGACGATCGCATCGCCCCTGGCCAGATGGGCCGTGAGTATTGAGGAGATGGCGGCCATGCCCGAGGAGAAGAGCAGGCACCGCTTTCCGGACTCCAGCTCGGCGATCTTTCGCTCCGCGACCTCAACCGTGGGGTTGGCCTTCCTTGAGTACATGTATGTGCCTTCCGGGGCGTCCCCGCCCCAGGTGCGTGGATCGTCCGTAGGGAAAATGAACGTGGACGATTGGTAGATCGGAGTGTTCACCGCGCCCGTCGGGCTCTCGGGACGCTCGCCCGAATGGACCGCCTTGGTTGACATGCCCTTGTACGCCATCGCATAACCTCGTACATGGCATTGTCCGCCTAGCCAATATCATTTGCTCAGTCGGCGCCCCGCTTGACCACGATGGTGACTATGTCGCCGTTGCCCAGGACGTGATCCACCCCGACCATCTGGCCGGGGAACTTGGCGCTGTCCCCCCATACGTTGGCATAGCGGAAGTTGCGGCGGAAGGAGCGATGGATACGGTCGCACAGGTCTCCGATGGTGGACCCGCCCATGATGACCATGGGCTCCTCCATGTCCGCCTCCTTGCCCTGGGGCTTTAGGAACACGTGGATGAACTGCAACTTACGGTACACGGCGTCCTTCAGATCCTCCAGCCCGAGCTCCTTGTTGGCGGAGATGAACACGGGGTCGTAGCCATTCAGGCGCTCCCTGACCTCATCCAGGTACTTGGGGCCGGCCAGGTCCATCTTGTTCACCACGGTGACGGAGTTCATGTACACGCGGTTCCCGGTGAGCACATCGATGAGTTGCTCCTCGTCGATGTCGTCCCGGATGATCACCTCGGCGTTCACGTAGCCATAGGCGGACACCATGTCCGAGGCGATCTCTGGAGTGATCTTGGTGAGCGTGACGGTGGGTTTGATCTCAATGCCGCCCCGGTCGGTCTTGGTGATCACGACGTTGGGCGGCCGCGTGTTCAATCGGATGCCGCTGTTGTACAGTTCATCCATCAACACTTCGATGTTGGTGTCGAACACGTCGATGACGAACAGGATGAGGTCGGACGTGCGCACCACCGCCAGGACCTCCCGGCCCCGCCCCTTGCCCCTGCTAGCATCGCGTATCAGGCCAGGCAGGTCGAGGACCTGGATCTTGGCGAACTTATAGTACATTATGCCCGGAATGACATCCACGGTGGTGAAGGCGTACGAGGCCACCTCGCTCTTGGCGTCGGTGAGCTTGGTAAGAAGGGTCGACTTGCCCACGCTGGGAAAGCCCACCAGGGCGATGGTGGCGTTGCCCGATTTCTTGACCGAGTATCCTTGGCCTGCTCCTCCTGACGCTGCCCGCCGCTTCTCCTGATCCATCCGGAGGCGGGCGATCTTGGCCTTGAGGAGACCTATGTGGCCCTGAGTGGCCTTGTTGTATTGGGTCTTGGCGATCTCCTCTTCGATCGCCTTTATCTGCTCCTCGATGGTCAATGCCAATTTCTCACCTATAACGCCGATCGTACGGATCGCTTACTCTAGTACGACACGCGTTCCCGCCTTACTCTCCAACGCCTTATCTAATAGTTCCGGTGACGTTATTATCGCCGTCTTGCCGGGAGAATCGACGAATGCAATGGCCGCCTCCACCTTGGGCCCCATGGAGCCTGAGTGGAAGTTGCCCTCCGCATAATAATTCTTCAATTCTTCCACCGTGACCTCGCCGAGCGCCTTCTGCTGCGGTCCGCCAAAATCGAGGTAGGCCGCATCAACGTCCGTCAATATAATGAACAGGCTGCAGAGGTCCCTGGCCAGAACGGAGGCCGCCCGGTCCTTGTCCACCACCGCCTCCACACCCAGCAGCCGGCCGTCGCGCTCCACCACCGGCACGCCGCCCCCGCCGGCGGCGATGACGATCTGGTCCCCCGCCGCCATGAGGGCCCTCACCGCGTCCTTTTCCAGCACGGACAGGGGGCGGGGCGAGGGGACGAGCCTTCTCCATCCCCCGCGGGCGACGTCCTCCCTCATGCGCCACCCATGCGCCATCTGTCTTTTGGCCTCCTGGTGGCTATAATAGGGCCCTATGGGCTTGGACGGCGAGACGAACTCTGGATCGTCCAGGTCCACCGTCACCCTGGTGAGGAGGCATGTCACCTTGCGATCCAGACCTTCTCGGCGCAGCGCCTCGCCCATGGCCTGCTGCAGCATGAGCCCTATCTGCCCCTGAGACTGGGCCCCGCAAACGTCCAGCGGCATGGCCGGCACCTCGCCGCGGGCCAGTTCGTTCTGCAGCAGTATGTTTCCGACCTGCGGGCCGTTGCCATGGACCATCATCAGGCCCCAACCCTTCTTGACCATCCGGGCCAGAGGGATGCAGGACTGGCGAAGATTGTTCAACTGGTTCTCCGCTGTGGCCTCCTCTCCCGGACGCAAGATGGCATTGCCACCTATCGCCACGACAACATCGGTCATCCAGACGGGCAGAACAAGGATATAGATAAATTGATTGTCGGCCCAGTGGACATAACTTTTATAGCCATCAGCCCGATGGCGGGCTGATGTCCTCTCAGGATGAGCTCAAGGAACGCTTCCTAAAGTTCCGGGAGAAGAAGTACGCCCTGCCGCTGGGGCTGGCCCTTGCCATACTGGTCGGCCTGCTGCTGATCCCCATTCTGGGAGCGCTCTGCTTCGGCACCCTGCTGATCGCCCTCGCCGGGTTCTATATCCCATACTACTTCGGCCTGAAGGACCGGCGCAAGCTGGCAGCGTGGGGACTGATCTTCGTGCTCGTCCTGGGGATCTTCTACACATTTTTTGTTGGAGTGGGCAACATCAATGCGATGGAGGGCCTCCAGCTGGAATCCTCCGACGGGCTGCTGGTGAACGGAACGGTGGAACCGTACCGCGGCGAGGCGGGTACCATCCATACGTTCTATGTCACCGTTACCGACCCTGCCGCCAGCGAATACAGCGTCAGGGTCATCATCAACGACCTGTACTCGAACCAACAGGTGGGCAACTATTCCATGTCATCCGCCGGGCCGGTGGCGGAGGGTGAGCGATACGCCTTCAGCACCGAACTGGCGAACCGATCGGTGTACTCATACCAATTTGCCACCGATGCCAACGGCACATGGGTGGACACTTTCCAGAGCTTTGGCCCCGTGCACCAGTCGGACGTGGACATCTTCCTCCATTACCTGCCCCTGTACTCGTTCGCCCTTCTGATCCAAGTGGGCCTGCTCTTCTACCTGCTGCTGGCATTCAACTGGTACAGCGAACGTTCCAGGAAGCGCATGGAGGAGGTCATGAGGCAGAGGCAGCAGCTCCAGGGCACCGCCGGCGGATCGCCGGAGACAGTGGAGAAGTTCGTATGCTCGGAGTGTGGGGCCGACGTCCCTGCCAACGCCCAGAGGTGTCCGCAGTGCGGAGAGAGCTTCGAGGATGAAACTCAGAGCGGCGGGAAGGAGAAGTTCGAGTGCTCGGAGTGCGGCGCCACCGTGGACGAGGGTGCGACAAGCTGCTGGAAATGCGGGAAGGAGTTCGAGGAGTAGTACTTTCCAGCACCTTGGCCAAATTCTTTTAAACCCCTTTCCATTGGGGTTACTGGATGCCCTCTAGTTCTACAGCTCAGAAACTGGCCAAGGGCCAGAAGGAGATCTCGGTCTCCGAGTTCTTCGAGAAGAACCGGCAGATCCTCGGTTTCGATTCACCTGTAAAAAGTCTCATCATGGGCGTGAAGGAGGCGGTGGACAACGCCCTCGACGCCTGCGAGGAGGCCCAGATACTTCCAGATATCACGGTCAGGATCGACAAGGTCGATCAGAGGGAGTACCGCGTCACCGTGGAGGACAATGGACCGGGCATCGTGTCGACCTCGATGCCCAACGTGTTCGGGCGCCTCCTCTATGGTTCACGATTCCATGCGGTCAGGCAGTCCAGGGGGCAGCAGGGCATCGGCATATCGGCCACCATCATGTTCGGCCAGATCACCACTGGGAAGCCGGCCACGGCCCGTTCCAAGGTGGAGGGCGCGGAAGCGGCCAAGGAGATCGACATCATCATCGACACCAAGAAGAACATGCCCGTCCTGCTTCGGGAGGACTACATCCCCTGGAACGAAGTCCCCCATGGGACCAGGGTGACGTTCTATATGAACGGCAGATACGTCAATGGCCGCCAGTCCGTATATGAATACCTGCGGCAGACGGCCATTGTCAATCCTCATGCATGCATCACCTTCATCGACCCCGACGGGAAGAGATACATTTTCGACAGAGCGACCGATCAGATGCCGCCCAGGACGAGGGAGATCAAGCCCCATCCCGACGGCATCGAGCTGGGCACCCTGATGAACATGCTCAAGGCCACCAAGGAGCGCAACCTGGTCAAGTTCCTTCAGAACGACTTCAACCGCGTCTCCGAGCGGGTCGCCAAAGAGATCTGCATGGCCTCCAATCTGCCCGAGACCACCCGGCCGACGCACATGACGCTCGAGTCGTGCAAGCAGCTGCTGGAAGGCATCGGCAAGGTCAAGATCATGGCCCCCCAGGTGGACTGCCTCTCGCCCATCGGGGACAATCTTATCCGCAAGGGCCTGAAGCATGTCCTGGAAGAGGTGAGGCCGGAGTTCTACGCTCCGCCGGTGACGAGGGACCCCAAGGTGCATTCCGGCAATCCGTTCCTGGTGGAGGTCGGCATCGTCTATGGCGGAGGACTGCCGCGCGACCAGCAGGTCCAGATCTACCGCTTCGCCAACCGCGTGCCGCTGCTGTACCAGCAGGGCGCCTGCGTCATAACGAAGGCGATCGAGAACACCGACTGGCGTCGGTACGGGCTGGAGCAGAGGGGCGGCTCCGGAATACCGTTCGGGCCGGCCATCATCCTTGTTCACGTGGCATCCACCAAGATCCCTTTCACGTCCGAGGCCAAGGAGGCCATATCTTCCATTCCGAACATCCAGGAGGAAATCCAGCTCGCCCTCAAGGCATGCGGTCGGAATCTCAAGACGCATCTTAACAAGAAGGAGCGGAAGAGCAAGACCCGGGCCAAGTTCGAGATCGTCCAGGAGATCGTTCCTCTGATGGCCGAGAAGACCGCGAGCATCCTGGGGAGGTCGGTGCCGGACCTTCGGGGAACGATCACCAAGATCATGAACGTGGTGTGGATCGACGACGAGGTCGCGTTCGAGAAGGGGCGGCACAAGGTCAAGGTCTCCATCTACAACTATACGCCCAAGCAGCAGAGGTTCTCCATCCACACCATCGTTCCAAACGGTTGCCTGGAAGAGAAGAGCTGCTCCCTGGCGCCTAACGAGGTCAAGGAGGGAGAGAAGGTCAGTTGGGAGCTGCCCCGCATCACCTCCACCGAGATCTACCATCTGACCTACGAACTGAGCGGACTGGATGCTGACATGTATCAGGACGTGGAACTGTATGTGTCCGGCATAAACCCTGTCGATGTCATGGGCGCCGACCCCCTGCCAGGCGACTGGGACGTTGAAGGGCTGAACTTCACCGAGGCCGAGGCCGAGGAGCCGGAGGCGGAGGAAGCGGACGAGGAGCCGGACTACGACGAATCAGGGGAGGACCTCAATGACGACCAGTGAGCGCAACACCGAGGCAGTCAAGAGGCTGTACGCCATCTCGGAATCCATATATGATCAGCTGGACCAGGGGAAAATCCCTAAGATGGTGCTTCCCCTGCGCACCAAGGCCAACATCAGGTTCGACAAGAAGAGCAGCGTGTGGAAGTACGGCGACCAGAAGGGCGCCCGCTCGGCCAAGAAGGTCCAGGGCGCCATGATGCTGCTGCGGACCTCCTACATGCTGGAGCTCATCAGGGACATGATCGAGAACAATCGGTCATCGACGCTGAGAGAGTCCTACTATATCTCGGAGGGCTGGGGCAAGGCCAAGTTCAACTCCCAGGATGAGAGCAACATGCTGGCCGAGGACCTGGAGATCGTCACGCAGTGCCTGCGCGAGGATTTCAAGCTCCGCCCTGAGGAGGATGGTGCCAGGGTCATTGGCGACCTCAACATCGTCGAGACCGACCGCAAGGGCAAGCGCAAAGCGCTCAACTGCCGGGACGACGTGGGCGATTCTGGATACGGCATCCCGTACAACGTGGAGAAGGAGAAGCTGGAGCTCGGCTCCACCTCGGCCAAGTTCGTCATCGCCATCGAGACGGGCGGTATGTTCGACCGCCTGGTGGAGAACGGGTTCGATGAAGCGGAGGATGCCATCCTGGTGCACCTCAAGGGACAGCCGGCCCGTTCCACCAGACGGTTCATCAAGCGGCTCAACGATGAGATGAACCTGCCGGTAGTGGTGTTCACCGACGGCGACCCATGGTCGTTCCGCATCTACGCCTCGGTCGCCTACGGTGCCATCAAGACCGCTCATCTGTCCGAATACCTGGCCACGCCGTCGGCGGAGTTCATAGGCATCACCGCCTCGGACATCACCGCCTACGACCTGCCGACCGACAAGCTCACCGACATGGACATACGCGCGCTGAACGCCGAGCTGAAGGACCCCCGGTTCAACACCGGCTATTGGCGTGAAGAGATCGAGACTATGCTCAAACTGGGGAAGAAGGCTGAACAGCAGGCCCTGGCCAAGTACGGTCTGGACTATGTCACCAGCACCTACCTGCCGGAGAAGCTGAGCCAGTTGGGCATAATGAGCAGGTGACGGCGGCCAGGACTTCCGCCGGCCATGAGGTCAGGCCGGCCCGGCCGATCTCCGGCCCATGGAAGACGGACGGTTCGAACATCATCCGATGCCCGGCCAGTGTTTATGGCCTCGGCATCACCGCCTGCTGATCGGGATGACATGCATGCAGGGGGCCGATCCAGCAGAAGCGGCGGCAAACCATTATCTGTCGAAGGGTTCAAACATCCATATAGTTCCATGATGCGCTCATCGGCAAGACCGCTCCTCATCGATCGAGCAAAGTTGCCATCCCTGGAAAGGCTGAGACTGGCGAACGAGCTCATAGGCGAGATGTGGACGACGTCCATGACCGCCCTGGTCGGGGTCTTGGGGGACGAACGGTCGGTCCGCTATCTGCGTCCTTACTACAAGGCCAAAATGCGCGAGGAATGGCTACGTCTGGCGCAGCAGCTTGGCATGGACAAGGGCTCCCTGTTGGCCCTAGGCCACATTATAAACCTGGGTTCGGCGGCAGCCGGCCTCAAGGCCCGGACGGAGGTCGCCGAGCTCTCAGTCAAACATATAGTCTACGAGTGCCCCTTCGGACACACCGGCCAAGAGGCGTTCTGCAAACTGCACACACTATTATTGGACTCCGTGTACGAGGAGCTGGATGCGGATCACGTCGACCGGCGCGTGATGTGCCGGGTCCGGGGTGATCCTTTCTGTCAGCATGTCACGGTCCCCCGGTCGGCTCTCCCTGAAGAACGGCCGGAGGAGGGAAGGGTCCTTATGGTCCTGACCGAACCCGCACTTCCCCCGGAGGCAGTGCTGGAAATTGGCGTACGGTTCGCCAGCAACCTATGGATATCCACCGTGCAGGCGTTGTCGGATGCCATCGGAGGCTACCGCACCCTGTCGGTCCTCCGGCCGCTGATGCGCAAGCTCGGGCACGCCTCAGGTCTAAGATATATGAGCATACTAGGCCTGAGTGGCGATGATGAGGATAACCTTGCGAAGGTGATCTCACTGCTGCACGAGATCATGCAACAGCCAACGGTGGGGTGGCGGACCAATGGCGGCTTCGAGGAGGTGCTCGGAAGCTGCCCTTACGAAGACTCTCCGGACGAGGTCCATAAGCTCTGCGATGCGCTGGCCGAGGGCGTGTGTCGGGCGGTCAGACCGGATTGTCGCCTTATCATTGACCGTGGCGACGGCGTTCCCGGGGCATGCCGATGGAGCGTGCGCAGCCCGCGACGCCTGCGCGCGAAAGGCCGTTGAGCGGAACGTGCGAAGTAGCGTTGACCGCCGGAGACGGTAGAATTCTCCATCCGCTCAACGGCCTCAGGTCAGGTGAAGAGAGCGTCCGGCAGCAATGCGCTGAAATACTGTGCATTTTTTAATCCGGAAACGCCAGAGGGGTCCGTCGGAGATCGTATTTATAGTCACTTTACGTGCCTTAACGTGCGGACCCGGCCCAAAGAGGTCCAAATTGATGTGAATGAAGCGTTCACCGGACCATAAAGTAAACCGGCATTGTAACGTCCAGTGACCGATCCATGAACAGTTCAAGACACATCCGCCCTCGTAAACATTATATCGTCCGCGCCCAGCTCTTTAGAGCATGGCGAGCCCGGGGTGGTTGAGATATATGTCAGGGAGCAGGTGCTGCGCTGCCTAATGGATTTCTTTCCCCTGAGCGTGGATGAGGCCGTCCTCACCTCCGCCATCCTGAAAAGGGACAGGGGGTTGTCTCCTGAGCAGGTTTCCGAGGTGGTTCATGCCCTTGTGGGCGAGGGATGCGTCGAAATGTTCATGGCAAAGGCCCCGTTCAGCGATGCCAGCACCTGCCGGCTCAAGATCTCTCATTCAGGCATCGACCGCCTTCAACCGTGGGGGCCCGGAGAGATCGAAGATGTGAACGGAAGCGTGGCCCGCCTCGAGGTCCGATTGGTGGAGGCCTACGAGCACGTACGCGCCAAGATGGCCGCCTGCCGGCAGGATCTTAATGAGGACATTGGAAAACTTGATGAGCGCACGGAAAGACTGGAGATCGAGGTCACCGCTCAGACCCAGGAGCTGGTGGCGCTCAAGCGGCAGCTGGGAGAGCTCACCGAACGCCTGGGGCGCGAGAACGTGGAAGAGGAGCGCATCATCCTGCAAGTGCTTTCAGAAGACGAGAGGGGGGTGTACGAGACCATCCTGAGGGCGGGAGGGACGATACTGCAGAAGGAGCTGGTGACCATGACCGGAATGTCCAACGCCAAGGTGTCGCGGATCGTCGACCGCCTGGAAAGCCGTGGCATCCTGACCAAGGAGAGGCGGGGAGCGACGAACCGGCTCCGACTGGCGGTCAGACCTCCGAAGTAGCGACGCCGAGGCCTTCATGCTAAACTCCATTTGATGAAAATGATTGCAGCGGAGCCGTCCCCTCTAATGACGAACGTGTGAGTTTGGCGCCATCGTTCATCATTTTTTCATGACATCATGAAGTGCCTTTTCACACCGAATGAAACGACGTCGGACGTATAGACGTTCGCCGAACGAGAGGTGATGGGGATGTTGCCAAAGGGGACGATGGGCATCGTGGGCTGCTACGGCCTGTCCGACCAGATCCTCCGCCTAGTGGAAGAGGACCAGCAGGTCAGGAAGTTGCTCGTAGTAGCCAACGAAGAGGGGGAGCGGTTCGCGCGGAAGATGAGGGAGAGGAACAGCCGCTTGGAGCCCGTGATGGTAGAAGAGGATGCATTGGGGCCCAAGGACGAGGAGGGCTTCTCCATCCTACTATGGCTGAACATGGAAGGCCTGCACGATGGACGTGACATCGATAGGCGCCACCGGGAGGTCCTGTCTCAGATCGCGGATCATGTTGACTCGGTTCTCTTCTGCTACGGCCTCTGCCGGAGCCCTGAACCGAGGATCATCGAACTGAAGGACAATGCTCCGGTTCCAACGACGTTCCTGACCGACCTGGACGGAGAGGTAGTGGACGACTGCTTCGCAGCCGTCATCGGCGGAAAGAGGGGCTATCTGGACCATATCATGGAGCACAAGTATACCCTTTTCGTCACCTCCGGCTACGCTGAAGGCTGGCGGAAGAAGCGGGAGCAGGCGGACCTCTCCTCGCTGGTCGAGGAGGTGGAGGGCATGAGATACATGTTCCAGACGCTCGGGTACCATCGGCTCATGAAGCTTGACGATCGCCCCGATGACGGGGGGCGCTTCGACGAGGACGTCCGGGCATTCTCGAAGCTGTTCGACCTTGAGCTCGAGGTCCGCCAATGCCACTCGCCGGTGTTCGCTCACTCCTATGCCATGGCCAAGGAGAGCATGCTCAACAAGGCCAGTGGCTGCATGTCCGGCACAGCGCCGAGGCCAATGCCCTGGCCATCCTGAGCGCCCATGAGCGGAGCGGCGAGCGATGATTCGACGATGGCGGGACGCGAGAGTAAACCAGCCTTTGGCCTGGGCCGATCCCGCATGTAAGGCGGACCGGTCCGGGGCCAAGGCGGTGAAGCTATCAGCCCCTCTCCGGCAATCTCCTGCCTCAGCCCATGAGCTGCTCAGTCAGATGCTTCCTTGATCCGGCCGAGCACGAAGTCGCGGTCCAGGGTGGAGAAGAAGAAGCCCAGACGAGGCCCCTGCTTCTGATCGCAGAATATTCGGTACAGCACCTGGAAGCCGCCTCGAGGACCGACGGGGCACCCCTTGGCGCAGGCATAGATGGCGTCGTGCAGGCTCTCGCCTGCCCACTCAACTACGCACATCAAATCGTACAACTGCGACAGGAAATCCTTCTCCTGCTCCGAGAGCTGGCATCCCGGCATTGATTGGCAGACCTCGAACTTGACCTGATCGGGGGCGAAGCCGTCCAGCCAGTACTTCACGCAGTCGACCCTCTGCTTCAGGATGGCTAGGTCCTCGGGGGCCACCGAATCGTCGAGCATCTCCATGCGCGTGAGGGTGGCGATGACGCTGTCGAAGCCGTCGGCGATCTGTACCAGGGACACGAGATGTCTATAGGGTATCTGCAGAGGCTGCCTGCTCCTGGGACCCTCGGGCTGCGATAGTTCGTAAGCGCGGAGGAGGTCCATGTCCCTCTCCTCGGCCTCACCAGCATAGAACATCCTCTCCGTGCGATCGTACTCGTCCACCATATCCAGTATGCCCATGCCGGAGTCGTAGTCGATGTGCCTTTCCGGATTTACTCTGAGGATGATGTAGTTCATGACCTGTGCCGGCGTGATATTGAGAGCGTCCACGCCCGTGACTGAGGAGCCGGTGGACTTGTGCATCTGTCCCTTGCCCTTCAACTGCACGAACTCGTAGGGGATGGGGCGCGGGGGCTCGATGCCGAAGATCTCCTTGGCCAGCCTGACGCCCGTATCATAGGAGCCGCCGGCGGCCGCGTGGTCCTTGCCAAACGGCTCGCACGTCACTCCGAACACTTTCCACTTGGCTGCCCATTCCACCCTCCACGGCATCTTGCCGTCGGCCTTGCGGATGTCCGCCTTCCCGGAATGACCGCAGGCGCAATGGTAGCTGACGAACGGCTTCTCATAGCCGGTCACCTTGGCGTGGGACAGACGGCCGCAGCTCTCGCACCTCGGAGAGTATGGATAGAAATCCCTTGGCAGGTCTCTGCCGCTGACCTCCTTCAGTATCTCGGCCACCCGGTCCCTGTTCACGATGGCCGTGTCGATCACGTCAGCGAACCTGCCCTGCTCGTACTGCTCGTGGGTCCACAGTACCTGGCAGTGTATGCCCAATTCCTGGATGGAGTCAAGGAACGGCTGTATATAGTGATGGGCATAGTTCTCGTGCTCCCCGCAGGGGCATGGTATGTAGGAAAGAGGCCTTCCCACCTCGGCCTCGAAGCTCTCCGGCAGGAAGGGATAGCGCTTCCGCAGGGGATCGAAGGAATCCACCAGGTAGATCATCCTCACGCTGCCTCCGGCCTTGACCACGGACTTGCGCACCGCCTCCGCGGTGATGGCCTCCCTCAAGGTTCCCACGTGAAGGGTGCCCGAAGGAGTTATGCCGGTGGATATGAGGTTGGATTCCGTCCTGGAGATAAGGTCCCGAGCGATGACGTCTGCCCAGTGCATGCTAACCGCTAAGCGCTAACGGGCGCAATCATATAAATTTATCCTGCTGGATTGGAATTCGGCCAGCCCCCTGGACGGGCGGCCTGTCGGTTGGAAGCGCGAGATTGCGAAAGATCGAAGCATAACAGCATAAACGTCGAGTGGTAAGTTGTATTCTATGGCTGTGTCATCAAAAATGAGGAGCGCCGTTCTTCGGCGAATTGCCGCTCTCAAGGCGACCGAGGGGACAGTAGTGAAGGAGGAATGGTTGGAGGACCGCGCCATCCTCTCGGCCATCAGGAACGATCGCATGGTGGAGTGTGACTTCATCGAGTCGGAGCGCTCCTGCCGCCGCACCCGACGGATGGATGAATACTATGACGTCCTCGGACAGGGGATCAAGCTGGGCATCATAGTTCCAGAGAGCTTCGTCGGAAAGGAGCGCTTCCGCATGCGCCGGATAAAGGGCGAGGGCCGCCTGCTCATAATGGGATACGACAACAAGCAGAAGGGTCTGTTGGCCTGACACGGGACCACATAAGGTTTAATACGAGCACGGAGAATTCACGGTCCGAGATCCATGCCCCCCAAGAGCAAGAAGAACCAGGGCTTCCAGTCCGCTGCAGGACTTATCCGCTACTTCGACTCCGAGTCGGAGAAGGGGCCAGTGCTTAAGCCCACCTACATAGTCGTGGCCATCGTGGTGACCATCGCTGTGGTCCTGATCGCTGGCGCGGTCTGGCCGACCTGAGCCTGACGTCCGGCCTTCTCCTCATTGTATATGCTGGCGGCGTAGCGTAGGGTAGAAAGAAATAATAACGGGTTGTCCCTGCCCTCCCCCGGAGTACAATGACTCTATTCAAAGAATTACCTACTGGCAAAGACCCGCCCCGCAACGTCTACGTCATCGTTGAGACGCCCAAGGGCAGCAAGAACAAGTATGAGGTGTCCAAGGAGCACGACGCGATCGTGCTGGACCGGGTGCTTCACTCCAGCGTGGTATTCCCCCTAGAATATGGGATGATCCCCCAGACGTTCTACGAGGACGGCGACGCCATCGATGCCATGGTGGTCATCTCCGAGCCCACTTACATAGGCTGCGTCATCGAGGCGAGGCCCTTGGGCGTGCTGCGCATGAGGGACGAGAAGGGCGCCGACGACAAGGTGCTGTGCGCTGCCATACGGGATCCGCGCAACCGCGAGTATCACGACCTTACTGACCTCCCCACCCATTATCTTGAAGAGATCGCGGAGTTCTTCCGCACCTACAAGCGCCTCGAGGAGAACAAGAAGACCGAGGTGTTGGGATGGGAAAGCCGGGAATCGGGCATGGAGTGCATCCTCGCCGGCATGGACCTGTACAAGAAGACCTTTGGATGAGCCACAAGGCCATCCTTACAATCCTTTGAACTATTTTCTAAACCTGTTTTGCCCCGGGCGAAGCCGCCCGGGGCGTTCGCGCAGTGTTCAGCGCCTCGGTTCGTCCCTCTTCCGCACTTCCCGGTACTCCGTCTCCCGGTACTCGGACGACATGGGCTCGCGGCCTTCCTCAGACCATTCTCTCCTCTCTGCTTCGCGCTCGTATTCGCGCTCCCGGGAGGTGCTCCCGACACCGCGGCGCAGACCGGACAGGATGCCGGAACCGACAGCCACCACCTTTCTGATGCCCCGTCCGATCGACTCACCGGCCTGGGAGGCCATCTCTTCGGCGCTTGCGCCTCCGGTGGCCTCTCTGGTCCTCTCACTGATGCGGCGTCCGTACTCCTTCGTTCTATCCATGGCCTGTTCGCCCATCCCTCTGGTGCGGCTGACCACCCGCTCGCCCGTACGACCAGCCGACGCCGCCATCCCTTCGCCACTCTCCCTCGCCCTCTCTCCGACGGTGGGCTGCGCCTCTATCGGCGGCCTCCCGGAAGGCATGCGCTCTCCCCCGCTGAAGTAGCTTCCAGGTGAGGCCTCCCCCCTGGCCTGGCTCTCGCGCCCTCCATAGTAGTAGGTGCCGCCGCCCGCCCTGCCCAGGTCACCCTGGCGGCTGCGTTCTATAGCCTCGCGCTCCCTGTCCATCTCGGCCATCTGCTCAGCCGGCGTTGGTCCGGGGACAGTTGTTGGCCGCTGTTCCGCCCTGATCTCCCGGGCGATGCGATCTTCCATCGTCGGTCCCTCGCCACCCTCAGAGCCACGCTGCTCCCTGCCCCACGCGTACATGGTGGCGCGCTGCGTCTCGCCCAGGCCGGCGTGCGGGACCCCCTCGCCGCTCATCTGACGGCGCCTCTCCCCCTCTTCGGGGGTCAGTCCCGAGAAACCGGTGGTCTCTCGTCCGGCCCTGCTCCTCTGCGCCTCCTCTATGGCCAGCTGCGCCCTCATGCTCTCGCCGCCCTCCCTCAAGCGGCGGATCCTCTCTTCATCCTCAAGTCTTCTTCTGGCTTCTTTCTGCGGGTCGTTCATGATCATACCTCGTGAGCTTCTTCATCACTTTCTCGCCGATGTCGGCGACATCCCTTTTCATCTCGGCCGATTCCTTCCGTTCCTCGGCCTCGGCCTTGTCTGCCTCCGATCTCTCGATCTCAGCCTCGGCCTCCTTTTTTCATCGGCTTCGTCCTACTTGCCACGCCTGGCACGTCCACCAGACGTTTTGGACGCTGATGATATATGCATTTTACTGTTACCGCATTCGATAATCTGATATTTGTGAGGGATGTCTGAAAACTGAGCGACCGCATGCCCTGTCACTGTGAGAACGGCAGATGTTAGAACATGTCCAGGGTGCCCTTCTCCCGGGCCAGATGCTCAAAGGTCAGCATCATGGCATAGCCGATGAGGATGGCCACCGCAGCCACCAGCAGCTCCGATGATAGGAGGCCCACTATGGCTGGATCGGTGAGCAACGCCCCCTCCACCGCAAGACGGGCCGCGTCGGTGCCATAGGTCATGGGGATGGCATAGGAGATAGGCTGCAGTAACCCGGGGAGGTCGGACACGGGGAAGTTGACCCCGCAGAACAGCATGCCCATGAACAGAAAGATGTTTGCCAGGACCATGGTCGTCCTCAGGTAGAAGCCCATGGAGGAGAGCATGAGGCCAAAGCCCACCGTGGCGAAGCACGTTACCACTATGACCGCGGTGAGAGTGAGCAGGTTCACGCTGGAGAAGTCCAGGCCGAACACCACGATGGCATAGAAGAACGCCACCGCCACCGTGGCCATGCTGTTTAGCACCTGGAACATGGCCTTGCCGACGAACATTGCGAAACGGTTGGCCGGGGTCACCAGAACGGCAGGGAGCGTTCCAGCCTCCTTCTCTTCGCCGGTGACGTTGGTCACCGCGAACACCGCCACGTAGGCTATGCTCTGCATGGCGTTCCCAACGATGACGTAGTCGAGCGACCGGCCGGGATTGACGTACTGGGCGATGTACCAGAACATGGCGATCTGGAACAGCGACATGGTGAACATCTGCATCAGCCACAGTGACGGGCTGAGCCAGGAGAACAGCGCCTTCTTGGCTATGACCGCTGAGCTCCAGAACACCCTTCCGAACTGTGCGACGTTAGCGTTCATCTCAGACCCTCCCCAGTTCGCCGGTGAGGCGGGCCTGCCTCTCCACCACGCGGAAGAGCACCACCGCCAACGCCAGGTAGGCGATCGCCAGCATCATCACCATCGCCAGGTCCGGCAGGATGAAGCTGGCCTGAGGGGCGGAGCCAAGCACGGTCACCCAGACCGAGGTTTCGGGAGCGAAACCAGCCGCTTCCCTGATGGCGTCGATGCCCCACGAGGGGGCCAGTGAGAGCGAGAAGGGATATGCCCATCCGGGAAGCAGTGCGATGGGGAACAGACAGCCGCTGGCGACATATATGGGGAACTCCAGCCCATTGGTCAGCACGCCGGCCTGGCGGGTTAGTACAAAGGCCGAGCTGAACAACAGGCCCAGGGAGGCCAGCGAGAACATGGTGAGCAGGAAGGACACCGCGAACATGAACGGATCGGCGATGTCCATGGGGACGCCGAACGCGACCACCGATATGACGAGCACCAGTAGGCCGTTGACCACCCCTATGAGGGCATTCCAGATCGTTCGCCCGGCGATGATCCATATGAGCGATGAGGGGACGACGAGCACCGCCTCGATGGTGCCCCACCACCTCTCCGACTGTATGGAGTACCCAGAGGCGTACAATGTGTTGCCCCACATGCCCATCATGCCGCCTCCCAGCACCGCGTACAGGATGACGGAGCCAGTGACCTCCTGGTACATGAGCAGGACGACCATGGTGATGATAAATGGCGCGATGATGTTAGGAATAAGCCAGCTCGGCGCGGAGAGGAAATGGAAGGCCTGCTGACGGAACGAGCCGACCAAGGCGCGGAGCTTAGGCATGGCCTTCCACCAACCAGAGGTAGGCGTCCTCCAGCGTCGGCTCCTTCACGTGCACGTCCAGCACCCTGCACTCCAGAGAGCGGGTCACCGGCGTGAGCAGTTCCCCGGCGTCGCAAACCTGCACCCGCATGACCTGCTTGGAGCCGTTGGTCGTCGATGATACTGCCCGAACGCCGTCCAGGGCCCTGACCTTCTCCATCTCCAGGTCGGTGATGCCGAAGCCTTCCACCTCGATGACCGAGGTGTCCTTGACCAGAGACTTCAGGCCGGCCGGGGTGTCCAGGGCCAGCAGCTTGCCGCCGTTGATCACCGCGATGCGGCCGCACAGCTCATCGGCCTCGAGCATATAGTGGGTGGTGAGCAGCATGGTCTTTCCCATTCCGATGAGCTCCTGGGTCATCCGCCGGGTGTCCCTGGACGCCTGGGGGTCCAGCCCGATAGTGGGCTCGTCCAGGAATATCACCTCGGGGTCATGGACTATGCCCTTGGCTATGTGCAGCTTCTGCTTCATGCCGCGGGAGTAGTTCTCCACCTTCACATCGGCCTTCTCGGACAGACCCACCATGTCCAGCACCTCCTGGATGCGGCGTTCGCGGCCGTGCAGGGGAACGCCGTACAGGTCGGCGAAGTACCTGAGGTTCTGCCGACCGGAGACGCGGTAGTAGAGACCGCGCTCCCCGCCCAGCACCAGGCCGATGCGCTTGCGCACCTCCATGGCGTCATGCTGGACGTCATAGCCAAGGATGGTCGCCTTTCCCGAGGTCGGGATGAGGAGGGTGGTCAGCATCTTTATGGTCGTTGTCTTCCCGGCACCGTTCGGACCAAGGATCCCGAACAGTTCGCCGCGGCCGACCGAGAATGAGATGTGGTCGACCGCAAGGGTCTCCCTATACCTCTTGCGAATGAGGCCAGTGGAGCTGCGGTAGATCCGCACCAGGTCCCTGGCCTCTATCACTGGGTCCTCGACCTCGGCCATGAGGGAGGCCAACATTCAGGGCGATTTAATATTTACCGGATGGAAAAAGAGAAAACGTGTTGAGGGCGAGATCTAAGGCGTTTGGCGGCACTGTCCGGAGACAGGGCCGCCCTAGGGCGGCGCGCCCCGTTCAAGCGTTGGCGTTCCTGATCTCCTCGATGTTGGTGTCGACCAGCTCGTAGGTGAGGGCGCCTCCCTCGTCGGTGGTCACCATGCGATACAGCATGGGAGATTCCTTCCCGACATAGTAGTCGATCACGGTGCCGTCCTCGCTCGTGCGGTAGTGCAGCACGTTCCTTGGACCGAACTCGGTGTCGATGGTTTCCGCTCCGATCAGCTCGCCGAAGTCTTCCGGTCCATCATCGTCTGATATGCTGCCCACGGTGTCGTTGGCGTCGGCCGCCCAGGTGAGGTTGAACGTCTGTCCGTTGATGGTCTGCTCCATCCTCACTTCGTAGGAATCGTTCATGACATTGAGGAAGGTCATCCTCATGGTGCCTTCCAGAGCACCCTCGCTGTGACTGATCGCATATTCGATGAAGTCACCGTTGATGATGTCAAAGGGCAGTTTGATGGCGTCCTTATCCCCGCCCGTATCGTCGCTGCCGTTCGCATCGCCGTTCCCGCCGGGAGCGTCGAACACTCCCAGCATGAATGCCGCGGCCACCAGCAGCACCGCCACGATGGCGATCGCCGCCACCAGCAACGTTCGGCCGGGCCTCGGCCCTCCAGGTTTTATATCGCTCTCCATTTTTTTCACCATGGGATTATTGTGAGCAGGATGGGATATAACATTATCTGATGAGATAATTAGAGTGCCAGATATTATTCTTGGATATACTGTATGCGAGGATGCGACATGAAATAAATATTCGAAACCATCTCGCGGACCCAGTGATGGTAGAAAAAGCGGTCCTGGCGTCGGCATCCGTGCTAGCGGCTTCCGCATGCTTCGCGTTAGGCATGTATGTGATGAGCCGCAACCGGCACCTTAGCAGCTCTCGCGCATTCTTCGTCGTGGCGATGATGGCGGGGCTGGCCGCCCTGTTCGACTTTCTCATGATCACCTCACAGGATGCTAGTGAGGCACGGCTCTTCGCCAGGGGGCTTGTTCTGACCACCACGCTGCTGGCAGCCGCCATGCTCCATCTGGCATCCATAATGCCGTTCGAGCGCAAAGGCTCGTGGGCGGTCCGCCACCGATGGAGATTCACCGCCGCCGCGGCGGCGGTAAGCGCGGCAATGGCCGCCAGCGGCATAGAGGTGGCGAAGGACAAATATGGCTGGTGGCTCCGCCTGAACGCACCTTCCCTGCTCTGGTATGCTGCCGTAGTGCTGATCTTTCTTGCCAGCACCATAGTTCTCATCCTGGCCTACCGGGGGGAGCGCAGCGCCGTTGAGAGGCGTCGCCTTTTACCGTTGATAGTCGGCATGGCGGTCCCGGTGTCCTCTTCCCTGCTAGTGGTCCTAACGGTGATGAGCGAGGCGATCGACCCTCCCCTGCTATCGGCGATCATCCTATCAACCTGCCTGTTCGTCGGTTACGGAGTGCTCCATCAAAAGCTGTTCATACTGGAGCCGGTGGAAGAGGATGTCCAGAGGGATTCGAGCACACCGGGCGTGAAGACGGGCGGCAGTGTGCTGGTGGAGACCAAGACGGGCGACCTGGCCTACCGCATGTTCGTCAACGAGATAGCCTCCGGAGGACAAGGCCTGCTGATATCGCGAAGGCATCCCGATCAGTTGAGAGAGAGGTATGGATTGATGACCACCCCAATGCTGTGGCTGACCACCAAGCCCGGAGCGAATCGCATAGATCCGTCCAGCCTGACCCTCCTTCTGCACAGCGTGTTGGCCTTCCTGGATAAGAGCACCGAGGCGGTCATCCTGCTGGACGGCCTGGAATATCTAGAGACGTACAATGGAGGAGGGGCGGTCATGCGGTTCTTTTACGGACTGCGGGATGCCATCACGGTCACCGGTTCCAAGCTCATCATCTCAGTGGACCCGGCAGCGCTTGACCCCCAGTTCCTTCCGCGCCTGGAGCGCGAGATGAGCGTCATCGAAAAGTGACCGCCCCGGTCCGGGGACGCGGGAAGCGCGCACCCATCGAAGGGTGCGGCGCAGCGAGGCGACAGGACGGTGATATCCCTAAAGCCCATCAGGGGGCATGAAGACCTGCCCAGCATGCAACGGGACCGGACGACGTAGGAACTGTAGCGGGGCCGGCAAGGTCGGTTATCCGGGCCATGGTCATCATATAGAGGTCTTCCCCGACTGCCATACCTGCTTTCAGACCGGCGTCTGCTCAAGATGCCGCGGGCGGGGAGAGGTGCAGTAGGTCATTCCCATCCCGAACGAATACGCTGAGCCAACGCCTTGATCGAGATCGCACCTGGGTGATGACCCCCGATCTCTAGCTCAGTCAATGAACGGGGCCAGCGACAATGATGTTGGAGCAGGCTGCATAGCTCATATCGATTGGTGAGCCAAGAGGTCTGGGGCTGACCCCTCTTACTTCTTGATCCTGAATGAACTGTCCAATCTTGATTCTAACATGTCTAGCGCCTCCTTTTTGGTAGGCGCCCGGGGCTGGTCCCAGCGGGGAGACCGGCAGCTAGGGCTTGCACAGGTCTTCGGCTTGGTCTTTCCCGCCTCCCATTCATAACCGCAACGGAAACAGCGGTTCAGGGGCATCACGTTGAACGCCACCCTCCATAGGAAGTGCTGATGGCAGTTATTGCATACCCTATAGTGCCAAGGGAAGTTCTCTTCCGGGTCCGGGTTTGTATCCACGCAGCGGCACCTTGGGCATATGGGCTTGCCGGCCCATGCATCCCACGAATCAAGGAGTTCCGCGTTTCTGCAGTCCTCATCCTCGCCCCTTTGGCACCACTCCGCCTCGGCGACCTTATTGTACGGCCAGTCGTCCATTTCTCGCTCGAACATTCCTGTCATCCCCATGCACAGCTCTCCGTTTTGTGAGCTGTTCCCCCCATCATTACACTAGATGAATATCACTATAAAATATTTGCGTAATTATTGACCTATATTCATCATAATATCTACATTAGATGTAGAGATTTGGTACATTAGTATCTAGAGATCCGCAAACCGGCATAACATGCGAGAGCCCTATGTTCCCCGACAGATGATCCGTTGAAGCATGTGCGCGCCACGGCCGGGTCAGGAGGCAGGCATCGGTCAGGAGCGTGACAGGGCATGACCGATCTGCCTGAGAGGCGATGGCTCAGCCATCTTGCCGGACCCTCAAAGCGGCAGACCAAGGACGGCTCCGAGCTTGGATCGGAGAGGTCGGGCCGAATCGGATGCACAAAGACGTCCGCTCGGAAAGCCCCAATCTGTCCAAGGTCATCGCTCAGATCGCAGCTCCGGAACAGCATGGATAGCGTTCGTGGACCCAGTCGGTCAAGATGCTGTGCCATATATGCATCCTTTCGAGCGCCGGAGAGTTTGTTTATAGCCCGTGAGGATGATATCGATCATACTCCTGTTAAGTCGCTGGGGCGGGGATCGCATGAATGGAAAGGAATGGATGCTGGAGGCCATGGCGTGGGGGGAACCTTGACCAAGTTCCGGTCTGCCCGCCATATCAGGGATATTGGGCCCTGAAGCTGGCGGGGATCGGGATCGTGGAGTACATCGAACGTCCGGGCAGGGCGGCATCGGCGCAGGTGGCGGCGGCCCGGGAGTGCGGCTTCGACGGCTACGAGATGGCCTGGGGCCTGTTCGCCCCCGTGCAGGCCCTTGGCTGTGAGGTCAAGTTCCTGGACTCGGGAACGGTGTCCATGGTAGAGGCCATCATCGATTCCCCAGAGGATGTGGACGGGATATGCGTTCCAGACCTGCGCAGGGACGCCCGACTGCGGAGCTCGCTAGATTCGACCGTCGTAGTCCACCTACCGACCGATGGTCTTCCGCTATCCTAGGGGCCCTTAGGCCACTCTAGCAAGACACTTGTCCCGGTCTCTACGGAGAGGTCTTGGGTATGATGGCGGTAGAACCACACCTTCAACAACTCCACCAACAGAAAATATGCAAGCGTGAACAGGACGAGAAAACCGTAGAATGCCAGCGGTAGAGCGACAAAACCGAAAATGCCTGACAGAGGGGAGTGAGGCAGGAGCAGGGCGAAACTCACCACTGCCACCGTACTTGCTATCAACAGAAGGCTTGGCCGGCTCTTGAAGAAGGGGCTCTTGCGGGTGCGGATGGCGAAGATGATCAGCGACTGGGTGACCAGGGACTCGGTGAACCACGCGGTCTGGAACAGACCACCGGTGGCGTGGAAGGCGAAGATGAGCACGCCAAAGGTCAGATAGTCGAACGCGGAGCTGATGGGGCCGAAGAACACCATGAAATCTCGGATGAAGTGGATATCCATGCGCTTGGGCCTCTCCAAGTAGTCCTGGTCGACGTTGTCGGTGGGAATTGTGGTTTCCGACAGATTGTATAGAAGATTGAGCAGAAGAATCTGCAGCGGCAGCATGGGCAGGAAGGAGAGGAATAGGGCAGCACCAGCCGCGGAGAACATGTTGCCAAAGTTCGAGCTAATGCTCATCTGGATGTACTTCATCGTATTGCCGAAGGTCCTCCGTCCCTCGAGCACGCCTTCGTTGAGAGCCCGTAGGTCGTTCCTTAGGAGGATGATATCTGCCGATTCCTTGGCCACGTCTACAGCGTTGTTCACCGAGATGCCTACGTCGGCGGTCCGTATGGACGGGGCGTCGTTGACACCGTCGCCCATGAAGCCGACCACGTGGCCGTTCTTCTTCAGGGCGATGATGATATCGTTCTTTTGATTTGGATCGACCCGGGCAAAGATGTTAGCCTTATCCACAATGCCCCTCAGCTCAGCATCACTCTTGCCCCCCAGCTCCCGGCCGAGGACGATGCCTGTGATCTCGAACTCCAACTCCTGGCACACCTTTCTAGTCACCAGCTCGCTATCCCCAGTGATAATCTTGAGCTCTATTCCCGAGCTCCTTAGCGCCTTGATCGATGCCTTTGCGCTCTCCTTTGGCGGATCCAGGAAGGCTACGAAGCCCACGAAGGTCATGTCCGTCTCGTCGGCCACAGAAAACGTGCTCCGGGACGGGTCCACCCTTCTATATGCCACGCCCAGGAGCCTCAGACCGCCTTCGCTCAGGGCAACAGAAAGATTGAAGATATCTCTCCTCGCCTCGTTATCCAATGGCAGCTCCCGGCCCCCCATCTGGTAGGACTGGATACATCTCAGGATCTCTTCCGGGGCGCCCTTGGTGACCAAGATGTTCTCGGCCCCTTTTCGGACAACTATGGAGAGTCGCTTGCGGACGAAGTCGAAGGGGATCTCATCAATCTTTTCGTACCCTTTGGCATCTACCCCTCCGTGGGCCAATATGGCTACGTCCAGGGGGCTCTTGAGGCTGGTCTCGAAGAAGCTGTTGATGTATGAATATTGGAGGACCTTTTGATCGATGTTTCCCGTTAAGTCAACGAATTTAACCAGGGCTACACGGTTCTCAGTGAGGGTCCCGGTCTTATCGGTGCAGAGGATGTCCATGCTCCCATAGTTCTGGATCGATTCCAGCCGCTTGACCACCACATCCTTCTCGCTCATGTGCAGGGCGCCCTCGGAGAGGTTGATCATGATGATCATGGGCAAAAGTTCGGGGGTCAGTCCGACGGCGAGGGCCACAGAGAAAAGTAGGGACTGGATGAGATCTCGCTGGTTCAGAGCGTTGATGAGAAAGACGAAGACCACTAGGAGTATAGTCACCTGTATGATGAGATACCCGAAGCGCCGGGAGCCGCGCTCAAACTCTGTCATCGGTCGCCGTTGGACCAGGCGCTCCATTATATGGGCGTATTCGGTCGATCGGCCGGTACGCGTCACCACCGCTGAGGCCGAACCGCTCACCACCGATGTCCCCATGAACAGGTAGTTTGTCCATTCTCCGCTATCCTGGACCTTGCCTTTGCTCACGACCCCTGGCATCTTCTCCACTGGTAGAGACTCACCAGTGAGGGCTGATTGATCGACGAACAGGTCCTTGCTCTGGATGATCCGACACCCTGCGGGGACGATGTCCCCACCCGAAAGCAGGACGATGTCCCCGGGAACAAGCTGGGACGTAGGCAGCTCCTGCTTGTTCCCGTCCCTGACGACCGTGGCAGTGATAGCCACCTTCTTGGACAACTCCTCCGATGCCTTTTCAGCCCTATTCTCTTGGAAGAACTGCAAGGAGCTGCTCAGAGACACTATTATGTAGATGATACCCGCGTCTATGGCGTCCCCGGTAAGAGCGGTCAGGGTTCCCGCCATCAGAAGTATTAAGGAGAGGGGATCTAAGAAGTAGTGAAAGAACCTGAGTATGCTCATCTTCTTCTTCTTTTGGGAAACTTCATTGGTACCGTATTTTTCGAGCCTGCTCTCCGCATCCGATGAGCTTAAGCCAGCCTCAGAGGCACCTAGTTTACTCAGGACCTCTCTCGCCTCCAGAACCAGGATGTCCTGTTTGGAGATCGGCTCGTTCTCGCCACCAACGGCGGTGCCGGCCATCTTGCCCTTCCCAATTATTGTTCACACCTCTTGATTTAGATTTATCTGCAGCGAGTTCTAAGAAAGAGTTCTGAGCTCGACTCCTTTCAACATTTCGAAAAATAGGCATCCAGCAAACGGAAGAAGAGAGCGGGCGGTGGTGGCCGCTCCCCGCAACGGTGAAACAGGTTGAGTAACGGTTGATCGTTCAACCTGTCGCGCATGAGCTAGGCCGTCAAATAGCGGCATGCTAGCACTGTGACAGGCGCTCCCATCTGTTTTAGAGAGAAAGAAGATCGGCGGTGACGAGACTGAGGATGCATGATCCGATCGAATTGATATGAAAATGGTGAGAGTTTGACGCAGTGCCAGAATTCGATCTTGCCAAATATCGCCAAATTGACCCATAAAGGCCGAGTGGAGAATGACCATTTTAATTGAAAACCAAAAAAGAATGACTGGATAACATTGATGGTGCTCCCGTCGGGATTTGAACCCGAGTCGAAGCCTCGAGAGGGCTTCATGATTGGCCGCTACACTACGGGAGCGTGTACCTCCGCCAATAAAGAGGTATTTTATAAACATTTCCCTCAAATACCCCTTTAGAAGTAGTTTTGAAGGCTTGTCGCTATACCCCTGCGTAGGTTCAAGGACATGGCCATGTCACTTTATCCATATTCCAAGCGGGTGTTCCTGCCGAACCTGGTGCTTCATCTATTCGTCCCCACGGCCGTTCTGCTGACCGTTCTAAGCACTCCCGTCGACCCGGTCCTTGGAGTGTCGGTCATGATCCTGCTGCTGTTCGTATCGCTGCTCCTCGGAGTATCGCCCTTCCTCGCGGACCACGAGCTGCACGATGACCGGCTGGTGCTGAGGCAGGGATGGTACTTCAAGGCGACGATCCCGCTGGACAACATAGTGGACGCTAGGCTGGTGGATGCCGGGCCGAGAAAGGTCGGCATATCCTTTCGCATGGCCGGCCCGGTGGTCGGGGTGACGACGCGCAAGCGCGGGCTCATCGAACTGCGGCTGCGAACGCCTCAGAGGTTCGCCTGGGCCTGGGGGAAGCGAGCCGACCAAGTGTTCTTCGACGCCAACGACGACGCTCGTCTGGTCGAGCGCCTGCGCCGCTGATCACTCCCTCCAGTCCAGGCCAAGGGTGCGGACGCCCAGCTTGGGGATGAGCGGCATCTTCCTCTTGTGCACGCTGCAGCTATGCATCGAACGGGCCCTGACCACCTTCCCCATGGAAATGGACGTCTCGGCCGCGATGGCGTCGTCGTCGAGGCCCCTCTCGATGCCGAACAGCACCTGGTCCAGCTCATCGTAGGTCATTCCCATCTCGATCTCATCGGTCTGCCCTCCCCACAGCCCGGCCGAGGGCGCCTTGTCAATGATGGCTTGAGGCACCCCTATCTGACGGGCCAGCTCCCGAACCTCAGTCTTGTACAGGTCGCCGAGAGGGCAGAAGTCCGAGCCCCCGTCCCCGAACTTGGTGAAATAGCCGGTCAGGAGCTCGCTCTTGTTGCTGGTCCCCATCACCACCCGGCCCATGAGGCGGGCGTGATGGAACAGCACGACCATGCGGCACCTGGCCATGACGTTTCCGGCCACGTCCGTTCGCTCCATCCCCGGCAGGATGGAACGGAACGCTTCCACCGCCGGGCAGATGTCGATTATACAGAGCTCAGCGCCCGTCAAGCGGCATAGCTCCTCAGCGTCCCGGAGGTCCTGCGCCAACGAGGTGGCGGATGGCATGTATATGTTCAGCACCCGGTCCGGACCGATGGCATCGCAGCACAGCTTGGACACCGTCACCGAGTCCAGGCCCCCGCTGAGGCCGATGATGACGCCGCTGCCCCCGCTCATCTCCACATGATGGCGAACGAAGTCCTCTATGGCATCCCTGGCGTGCTCCCTCAGCTGCGGCCTCATCGGAGGTGGAAGGCAAAGGCAGAACTTATGGCTTATCCTGCCAAGGCTAATATCGTGCCACGGCCATAATCGTCCGCATGATGCGCGCGGCCCTCTGCCAGACCCCTTGCGCCCTTGGGAACAAGGAGGAGAACCTCTCAAGGATGGGACGTATGGTCTCCAAGCAGGAGGCGGACCTCTACATCTTTCCAGAACTGTTCCTCACCGGGTACATGGTAAGGGACGAGGCGTTCCGCCTGGCCGAGGATATCGAGGGACCGTCAGTGGCCACAGTGGAAAAGATGTCCTCTGAGGTCGGCTCTCCGATCCTTTTCGGCATGGCCGCCTGGGATGACGAACTGCCGGGGGTGCTGCGCAACAGCGCGGTGATGGTCTCTCCGGACGGAAACGTCCAGAGGTACGACAAGGTCAACCTGGCCAACTTCGGACCCTTCGAGGAGGGTTTCTACTTCACGCCCGGCGGCGCGCCCGCTCCCATGGAAGCGAACGGTATGAAGATCGGCGTGGTCATATGCTACGACCTCTCGTTCCCGGAGCTGAGCAAATGGTATGTTCTTCAGGGAGCCGAGGCCATAGTATGCCTGTCCGCTTCGCCCGTCACCTCCCTCCAGCTGTTCGAGAGGCTGGTGCCCGCCAGGGCCATTGAGACCGCCTCCTATTGCTTGTACTCCAACCAGGCCGGGACCCAGCTCAGCCAGGTGTTCTTCGGCGGGGCCGAGGCGGCCGGTCCTGGAGGGGAGCGGTTGGCCAAGGCCGCCTACTTCAAGGAAGACATTATAGCGATCGAGCTCGACCGTGGGGCCGTCCGAGCGGCGCGCCGGGGGCGGCCCACGCTGCGCGACTCGCTCCGCGGCCCCCTTGGCGTTGGAAGAACCCGTCCAGCATGGTCCGACATCTTTAAATGATAGGAAGCGGTAGGGAGGAAAACCAGGCCGAGGTGGCCCAGACCGGTAAGGCGCAAGCCTGGAAAGCTTGTGTCCGCAAGGACTCGGGAGTTCAAATCTCCCCCTCGGCGCCATGCTCTTTTTCGGAACGATGCTTCGACGGCCCATTGGATTAATTAGCTCCTCGCCGATTAGCAGGCAGGACGGATCGATATGAAGGTAAACGTGGACCTGAGCCTAATGGACGTTCCCGGCCAGCTGGTAGGGGCGCTGGAGCCCATATCCGCCAACGACGGAAATATAATTGGAGTGGTGCACCACCACGACGCCATGGTGGGCGGCCGCATCGCCGTCAACGTCACCTTCGAGGTCCGTACCGACAAGTCCCTGGAGCGCATCATGGAGGTGTGGGAGGGCAGCAACGTGATCGTGGTCAAGATGGACGCGGTCTACGAGTCTTATCCTCTGCAGTACCTCCTGGTAGGCGACATATCGTCCAGGGAGATCGAGGCGCTCACCCACGGCATGGAGTCCATGGAAGGGGTGGCGTCCCTGGACATAAGGATCACCGGCTCCCTGACGTCCGGCTCGCGGGCGGCCATGGTCACCGGGAGAGTGACCCGCAAGGGATCGCTGGAGACGGTCGAACAGTTCTTCCGCCAGCACGCCGAGAACGGCGGCTACATGCTCATCAGGGGGCTGGAGTGATGGACGTCCTCATCGCCGGCTTCGGGGTGGTGGGCCAGGGCATCACGGAAGTCATACGCGACAAGCAGGAGCTGTTCGTCAAGCATTTCGGCGAGAGGGTGCGCATCGTGGGAGCGTTCGACGCGCGCTCCCTGGCCCTCGACCCCTCGGGGCTGGACCCCAATGAGCTGCTGCAGCGCAAGCAGTCCACCAGCCGCGTAGGGAAGGGCGAGGCCCCCGATGACGTGGAAAAGCTGCTTCAAGAGACAGTATACGATCTCCTGTTGGAAGTAACGCCGACCAACATCGTGGACGGCGGATTGGGCTACAAGCACATCCGCACCGCCCTGGCAGCTGGCCGGCATGTCGTCACATCCAACAAGGGACCCTTGGCCCTGAGGTTCCGCGAGCTCACCGAGCTGGCCGCCCGTAACCGCGTACATCTGAGATACGAGGCCTCGGTCGGCGGGGCCATGCCGGTCATCAACCTCTCGCGCGAGCTGTTGATGGGGGAGGACATCATCTCTCTGCGCGGCATTCTAAACGGTACATGCAACTTCATCCTCCATCGCATGAAGGAGGAGGGGCTCTCCTTCGACTTCGCGCTGCGCGAGGCCCAGGAGCTCGGTTACGCGGAAACGGACCCGACGTACGACATCGACGGCGTCGACTCGGCATGCAAACTGGCCATCCTGGCCAATGCCATCTTCGACCGCGACGTCACCTATGCGGACGTCGTCCGGACCGGCATCCGCGGCATCACCGAAGAGGCGATCACCCTGGCGGCCGAGCAGAAGAAGGTCATACGCCTGATCGGAGAGGTGTCGAGGGACAAGTTGGAGGTGGCTCCCCGTCTGGTGCCTGCAGGGCATCCGCTGAGCATCGGAGGCACGCTCAACATCGCCCAGATGCTGACCGACCTGGCAGGCGACATCACGGTGGTGGGCCGCGGGGCGGGGCGCAAGGAAACGGCCAGCGCCTTGCTGAGCGATCTGTTGGCCATCCTCAAGGATGAGGAGACCCGACGAGAGGCGAAGCGCCGGTCCATGACTTAATATATGGTCCCCGTATTGACGAAGGCCATCCGGAGTGGATCTAATTATTAGCGGATAAAGTCGCGTTATACGACACCACGCTCAGGGATGGCTCCCAGACGGAGGGTGTCTCCTTTTCGACCGAAGACAAGCTGGACATCCTGAAGAGGCTCGACCATTTCGGGATGGACTATATCGAAGGCGGATGGCCCGGTTCCAACCCCAAGGACGCCGCGTTCTTCGAGGCGGCCTCCTCCATGCAGCTGGAGCATGCCCGCCTGACGGCCTTCGGAAGCACCCGCCGCGCCGGCATAACGGCGGCCGAGGATACTAATCTCAGGACGATCTTGGCATCAGGAGCGAAATGCGTCGCCATCTTCGGCAAGAGCTGGGACCTTCACGTGGCCAACGCCTTGAAGATCTCCAACAGGGAGAACCTGGAACTGGTCGCTGACAGTGTGGCGTTCCTAAAGTCCAACGGCCGCGAGGTGGTCTTCGACGCCGAGCACTTCTTCGACGGGTATGCCAACAACGCCCCTTACGCCTTGGATGTGCTGGAATCGGCCGCCTCGGCCGGCGCTGACTGGCTAGTCCTGTGCGACACCAATGGCGGCTCGCTGCCCGGCTTCGTCGGCGATGCTGTGAAGGAGGTCGTCAGGCGCTTCGACATCCCGATAGGCATCCATGCGCACAACGATGGGGAGCTGGCAGTGGCCAACTCCCTGGCCGCGGTCGTGGCCGGCGCGACCATGGTGCAGGGGACCGTCAACGGCCTTGGTGAGAGGACAGGGAACGCCAACCTGTGCTCCATCATCCCTAACCTGTCCTTGAAGATGAACAGGACGATAACGCCGCCCGATCTCGGGCCCCTCACATCCCTTTCCGCCTTCGTGGCCGAGACCGCCAATGTGCTGGCCGACCCCAAGCTTCCATACGTTGGAAGAAGCGCCTTCGCTCACAAGGGCGGGGTGCACGTCAGTGCCATGATGCGCGATCCGCGCACCTACGAGCATGTCGATCCCTCGATCGTTGGCAACCAGCGCCGCATGCTGGTCTCCGAGCTGGCCGGCACCGCCTCCATACAGGGCAAGGTCAAGGAGTTCGGCATCGACACCGAGAAGGAGGGCGGACGGGCGATCCTGGAGCGCCTCAAGACGTTGGAGGCTGAGGGCTACCAGTTCGAAGGCGCCGATGCGTCCTTCGAGCTGCTGGTGCGCCGCCTGCGCGACGGCATCAAGCCGCCGTTCCATCTGGAGGGCTTCCGCATATTCGTCGACGTCAGCGGAAAGAACGTATCGTCGGAGGCAAGCATCAGGGTCCTTGATTCCAGCGGGACGATGGAGCACACCGCCGCCAACGGCAACGGTCCGGTCAACGCCCTAGACCGCGCGGTCCGAAAGGCACTGGAGAGGTTCTATCCCCAGCTCAAAGATGTCAGACTGGCCGACTACAAGGTGAGGGTGATCGACGGCAAGGATGCCACCGGGGCCAAGGTCAGGGTGCTCATACGCTCCACCGACGGTAAGGAGACGTGGACCACCGTAGGGGTGTCCACGAACATCATCGAAGCATCCCTCGCCGCTCTGTTAGACAGTATGGAATACAAGCTGCTGAAGCACTCCAACGGCAGCTAGGCGAGGACAGCCTATTAATGGATGCCATTCGTTCATTGCCAGCCATGTACGCCGTCGAGCCGATCGGTCCTACGGAGACCAAGGAGCTGTTCGAGAGCCTGAAAGAGAGGTTTCTATACTCGGTGAAGTCGGAGATCCACGGGGCCTGCGTGCGCCTGCTCACTGACCAGGAGCGCATCAAGGACGTCTGGGAGAACAACTTCTATAACATGTCAGAGAACGTCCGCTCCCATTGCCGCCTGATCGTCCTGGACCAACCGGAGGAAGGCTTGACCGTCAAGTACGATCCCCTTACGCGGACAGCGTTCCTGTTCAACTTCGAATACTACGGCTGGATCAAGAGCGTGGCACTGGCGGTGGTATCCGACCTATTGGAGGACCAGCACCGCATCTATTCGGTGCACGGTGCGGCGCTCGATGTGGCGGGAACCGGGGCCTCGCTCATCGCTCCGTCGAAGACGGGCAAGACGACCCATTCCTGGGGGCTGCTGCGTGGACAGGACGCCCGGCTGATCACCGATGACTGGTACTTCGTGCACCTCTCGGACCGCCTGCCGTTGGCCTATGGCTCGGAGAAGAACTTCTACATCGACGAGGACATCGGGGGCATCTGGCCCGAGTACCGCTCCCTAGTGGACGAGACGAAGTTCGACAATAAGGGCCGCGCCATCGTTAACGTCCGCTGGGCGGTCGGCCTGGGAGGCGTCGTGCCCATGACCACCATGCGCAAGATCATACTTCTCAAGCGGGACAAGAGCGACAGTGTCCTGTCGAGGGAGATGGGCACCGAGGACGCGCTCCAGTACCTGCTGTCCAACGATTTCTGCAACCCGCATCAGCTGGTCAGGGACGACAGGAAGCTGAAGCTGCGCACCGACTTCTTCCGCCATTATCTCGACACCTGCGAGGTCCACATGGTCAACACCGCCGCTCCTGCCGAGGAAGCTCATAAGGAGATACAGCGCATAGTCAGGTCGTGAGGGCGTCAACCCGTCGGAACATGGGGGCGGTGCCAAGCGCACCGGCCTCATGTCATTTTTCAGAACTTTTTCAGTGCGATCGAGACCGGGGCGATGAGCGCAAATGCTCTGAGATTGAGAGGAGCCCCCGAAGATTAAAGAATATGGTGGGGAAGTTGGAGAAGGTCCACGGGGACTCCCCAAGGGAATATTAGAGAAGGGTTAAAAATATCTTTGCTCCGTTTCGAACACTATCTGAACAGATACCATACTAAAACGGAAAATGGTGTTATTTACGGCTAATGGGGCAGTCCCATCCCCGCATTCGTCGCATAATCACCGCTCGACGCTGTCGGCATGATGTTTCGTCCATCGGAACGGCCGCGTCCATCGCCGTCCTGTACTGGGTAAGGAAAAGGAAAGGGTTTACCGGGTCGGCAAGCTCGTGACCTCTGTGGCGGATCTCCCTCTGATACCTGCGAGGATGTTGAAAGCGCCCAGGACTATGAGGAAAATCCCTATGAGCCACATCAGGGCAAGTATCCCACCGGCAGGGAACAAGGCCAGTAGTATCCCGATGAGAAGGGCCCACGCCCCCGCGATCACCAGCATGCCACGGCTGGATGCTCCCCACGTCGTCCTCCCCGAGGGCGTGAGGATGCCTTCAGCGATCTGCAGTATGCCGGATATGATGGCGAAGGCTGCTACCAGGTAGACGACCAGCAGGGACGTCAGTCCGGGAGCCAGCAGAGCTATGACGCCTATCACGATGTTGATTCCGCCCTCTGCGAAGTTGAGTGCTCGATGTCTAGTCCCCTTCGGCCTGGACCATGCATACGATATGAGGACCAGTCCGGTCAGGATCATGAATGCCCCGAAGATCCACAGGAACACCACCAGCGTGATACCTGGAACTATCAGGAACGCCAACCCGGCGATGAGGGCGATGATCCCGAGGGCCACCCTCCCCCACCATCGTTCGTTCGCTCTTCCAAGTGCCATGTTTGCCTCCTACGGAGCGTTTCGCTCCACCCATTAAGCATGTTCGTGCACGTTCCCTATAAATCATCGCACGGAAGACGGGCATCTAGGCCGCGGCAACTATCGATGATCCTCTGCAGATCCAGTTCAAGGTCGGCCGAGCATATGGGCAGGTGGACGGCCCCACGTTGATATAGTTCTGGCAGGCATGCGGCTACGTCGGCGGCTACTGTAGCACTTGAACGAGCCAGACAGCTCGCTTGCGAGGCGGGACCCCACGTCCTGGCGAGCTGAACGCTACCATATGCTACACATAGTGATACGAGAACAAAATAAGCATCTAAGACAATAAATAATGAAAAATGAAGAGAGCACGCAAAAATGTAAAGGGCATTTTTGCCGTTAGCTAGAGTTATGAGTGGGGGCACTGGGATTTGAACCCAGATCAGCGGGTTTCCACCACGCAGGGAGCGACCCTGCAGGAATCAACGGGTCCTTGCTCCAGTTAGTCATCACCGGTCAGCAAACCCGTTCGCAGTCATTCCCGATAACTGGAGCCCGCGAGTATACCGTGTTAGCCCATACCCCCACTGGTCAGTGTTAGGCCTTTCTCATCTTCTGCTGGCGCTTTCTGCGTCTCATCTTCTTCTTGCGCCATTTCCATCTCTGGTTGCCTCGCTTCTTCCAAGCGCGTGAGCTTCTCTTCATTGAATTGCTCCCATTTGTATTCTTGCCCACAATGAGTGGACCTAAATGAATCTTTTTGTTTGAATTGGCGGGCTCGTCGGGAATTTCGCCCCCTGTTGGGGGATTCGAACCCGAGACCACTGGCTTACTTCCACGGCAAGCCGTGATAGAAGGCCAGTGCTATATCCAGGCTAAGCCACGAGCCCGCAGAGCCCTCGATGGGACTTTCCGATTAAAATGTTTGCCCCGGGCGGCGGGGGCCCTGGCCCACTTGGCGACAGGGATTTGTTGGCCGGCGTGCATACCGCGCTCATATGGACGCTGCCGATGCCATCGCGGTCCGCCGGGCCCTTCGGGCGTTCTCCGACCGGCCAGTGGAGGGGGGGGGGAGGTGGCCGCGCTCATCGAGGCCATGCACCTCTCCGCCAGCTGCAGCAACAACCAGCCGTTGCGGGTGGTGTGCCACCATGAAGGACTCCGCAGGATTAAGGAGGCGTTGAGCCGCGGCAACGCGTGGGCGACGGCGGCGCCCCTGATACTGGCGGTAGCATCCAAACCGTCCCTGGACTGCCGCCTGAACGAAGGGAGGGACCATTATCAGTTCAGCTGCGGCCTGGCCGTTGGTCAGATGCTGCTGCGGGCCACCGAACTGGGGCTGATCGCCCATCCCATCGCCGGATACGATCCCCTCAAGGTCAAAGCAGCATGCGGCGTTCCCGACGATTACGTCATCATAACCATGATCATCTGCGGCTATCCCGGTGAGGACACGTCGCTGCTGTCCGAGAAGCAATCCGCTCAGCAAAGGGAGAGGCCTGAGCGGCTACCTCGCGGCGAGGCGTTCTTCAACGAGAGATAGGAGGAACCATACATCGATGTTGAATGGGCCGCTGACGTCCATCAGTGGCGTCCGCTCCGACGTGCGCGGAGCGTTAACGATGGCCTCGACATCCTCTGACGTCAAAAGTACCGAGTGTGCGCTTCCCAGCCGCGGAATGTCAGTGATGAAATGGATGGGGCGGATGATCGGGATGGCATCGGCCATCGCCGCCTGGGAGCCGCTGGACCCCGCGCATCTCATCGCAGCGCGGCTGACCGCTGCTGTGGACGATTGTCGGCGCCTCCTTCCTAAATGCGATGGTCCCTCAGGCCTTCGGGCCGCTGCCGACGGCGGCCCGTATGGCCCTTGCCGCCTATGGCCCTTGCCGCCTTCTCCTCGTGCTCGTCATCCTGCGGCTGCTATGAAGGAGCGCTCCGGCGGGAACGGGCGAACGTTAGATCCCCAGCACCTTGCGCATGTTCCCGCCCAGCAACTTGGCCTTGGTGCCCTCGTCCGCCCACGGCCTATCCTTGACGAAGTCGACCCACATGGACGAGGGATATCCCAGGTCGAACAGCGGGTAGTCAGTTCCAAAGGAGATCTTGTCGGGGACGCGCTCCGCAATCTCCCTGAGCCGGCCCTCTGCGGTGTCCGGATCGGACGGAAGCCATCCCTGCAGGGCCGAGCAGTCGGTGTAGCAGTTGGGGTACCGCTCGCACAGCTCAAGCGCCTGCGACCTCCATTTTCCACCCAGATGGGCGATGACCAGGTTGGTGTCCGGATAATCCTCCAGGAACTCCTTCCAGTATCGGGGCTCGGCGTACTTCTCGTCCAGCGACGTCCAGGCCGCCCCAGCATGGGCGACCATGACCAGTCCGAGATCGTTCACTCGATCATAGAACGAACGGATGCGCTCCTCGTTAGGATACCATCCAGTGGGCGGGTATATCTTCACGCCCAGCGCATTGTATTTAGAGGTGTAGTGATCCAGCATCTTCAGGGCTGCTTCCCCACGCTGGGGGTCCACGCCGATGAAAGGGATCATGCGGTCGGGGTAGGCGGCGCAGCTCTCGAACGTCCAGGTGTTGTACTCCTCCACGCCGATGCGCGCCTGCTCCACCAGGTTGAAGTCGATCGGCAGAACGACCGCCTTGTCCACCCCACCGGCGTCGAGCATCTCCATGAGCTTGGGTGCGGTGGCGCCGTACTCCGGCCAGACATCGTCGATGTCAACCTCCCAGTCCATGACCTCCTTGAGGGCCTGCAGCGGTTCCAGGTACATGCGGACCATTTTGTTGGGCAGATGGTCCCTCAACCACATATGGACGTGACTGTCGATTATCATGTGTTCGTCCGCCTGGCGAGCACGTTCCTGCCTATATATCGTTCCCGTCACGCGACGATGAAATAGTTCCGCCTTCCATGTTCACACCATGGTGCTCATCAAGGCCTGCCTGGTCGAGGATGTCCCGCTTAACGGCATGAAGGCAGTGAGCATACTGGGGCGAGTGATCCTCGTCGCCAACCTGGACGGCCAGTTCTACGCCATGGATGGCACCTGCTCGCATCAGTTCGCCAATCTAGCGCTCGGCTCAAGGGACGGCTTCGTCATCATCTGCCCCCTCCACGGAGCACGCTTCGATATCCGCACCGGAAAGGTGGTGCAGGGCCTGGGCCATGAGGGCCGCGTCAACGATCTTCGCGCCTACCGGGTGGAGGTCGTCGATGGCTGCCTGCATATCGACATGTGAGCGAAAAGAACCATATGCGCCCCGGCCGATACTCGGGCCATGAACATACGCGAGGTCCCCGCCGACCAACAGGTCGACGCGGAGATATTGGCGGCCCTTCTCGACCTCATACCGGTGCTGGAAGGCGACCGCTACCTCCTGATGGGGCGCGGGGCCGTCATCAATAAGGTGGAAGAGGCACGCCATCTCCGGGACCGCGAAAAGGGCATCGAGCTTGCCAAGGCAATGGAGTTCAACGCCGAGGCGGTGTTCAGGGATAGATATACGCAGGTGGCGTCCAAGGTCCTTAGCGTCAAGGCCTCCACGCTGTTCCGCATGTTGGAGGAGGCCTCCGTCACCGGGGAGAGCCGCGACCAGCTGATGAGGAGGCTGCTGCGCCCTTCAGTGGAGAGCGCCATCGACGAGCTGTCCGGCCGCCTCATCGAGGAGAACGAGGACATGCTCCGCTTTTCCCTGGAGGAATGGCGCGATGGCGGGCGGCAAATAAGGGAGATCGAAGCCGAGGACCTGCAGGAGGGCGAACTGGCCGTGCCAGTGCTCAGGAAGCGCATCCCGACGCAGGAGCTCCCGGCCGATCTGCGCAAGTACTCGCGCTACTTCCTCAAGAACCTGTTCCGGCTGAACAACACCTACGGCCACTATGAGTTCTTCTACCCGCCGGAGATCATCGAACGCTACTGGGAGTTCATCTCGCCCGACCAGGGGAGGTTCGAGCTGGAGGTCATCCCCGCATCCGGCACCCTGGCGCTTCGCCTGTACGAGGTGTCGAAAAGGTTCGGACTGGAGAGGACCGAAAACCCCGACTACTATGCTCTGGTCGAGTTCCTGGCCCGCGACGCGCGCAAGCGGTGCATCAAGGGCTGCCGGATCAACGTCCATGGCTGGACCCCGGAGGACGATGGGGTGCTGGAGCAGATGATGCTCATCGAGACCGACGCCAACGACGAGCCGCTTCCCGATGCCATGGGGTGCATCGCCCACGAACTTTCCCCGGAGGGGCTGGAAGAGTTCCGCAGGCTGCTGCGGGGGCTTAGCGGCATCAGGGCCCAGGTGCAGTTCCCGGTGAGCGAGCGCACCGCCGACGGAAAGAACGACCTGGCGGTGCTGGGCTTCGATATCGGCATCGATTCCGAGACGGGGCGCTTCCTCCTCGACGGGGCCGAGGCCTCGGAGCGCAGCATGCACGAGGTCGTGGTGCTCATTGGCAAGAAGCTCCTCGACCTGTCGCGGGAGGCGTATCGCGACCCCACACGGTTCCCGGAGCCCAACATCGAGGAGCTGGACGCCGAGGTCCATCGGCTCATAGCGGAGGCGGAGGAAGATGACCTGACGGAGGCGATGGCCAAGGAGATCGTGGCCAAGATCACCGTGCTCGACTACTATGAGGCGCTGGCCAGGTACAGCTACGTGCTGAGCGAGCAGCTGGTGAGGTACATGGAGAGCGAGCAGACCGTCACCTTCACGATCCCTCGCATGCTCCTCGCCCTGCTGAACCGTGTGCTGGAGGGGCAGAGCGCCGACGAGATCATCCTCAAACGCCTGGAGGCGAAGCCTTGACCACCGTGGGCATCTACGTCGACGGCCCCAACATGGAGAGGGGGCTGTGGGACTCGGGAGACATCGCCATACTGGAGAAGATCGGCACCCTGCTGGTAGAGTACGGCTCCACCCTGGGGAGGGTGGTGGAAGGCCGCGTTTTCGTTGACGAGGCCACCATATGGAGGTCCGAGCGGACCAGGGAGGACTATGAACGCCGCGGCTTCGTCCTGGTGGAGAGCAAATCGTTCCGGCATATCGATCCCAGGACCAAGAGGGTGGTGTTCGGGAAGAGCCTTACCGACCCATCGATGCACTGCGCCGTGGTGGACCGCCTCCACGACGAGGATTGCCCGGACGTGTTCGTCCTGGCCACCGGCGACAAGGACATCACCATCGCCCTCGATTATATCTATGAGCATGGGAAGAGGGGGTCGGTGCTGGGCGAGGCCAATTCCATCTCTAGCTTCCTGATCACCAAGTGCGATGCGCTGGGCTTCGGATGTCATATCGTGCAGCTGGTCGCCAGGTCCATGAAGGCCAAGAAGGCCGGCGCTGTTCCCCCGGTGGAGACCTCAGCGGAGCTGAAGGTCACGGACGCCGAAGGCCGCCCGCTGAACATGGAAAGCTATCTAGAGGAGCGCAACAAGCGCTCCAATCAGCTGAACCCGAACAACATCGCCTACTGGCGTGCGCGTGGATACAACGAACGGCCGCCAGACTGGGAGCGCAGGGCCAAGAAGCGGCGCAAATCGTAGCGACGGTGCCTAAACGGCATGGGCCCGCCCATATCGAGGGCTGGTTCGATGGAGCATGATCCCTTCAAGAAAGGGCTGGTCGAACCATTTCCGCGAGCGCATGAACGTTGCCAGATGGCCGATGCTTCCTGAAATGGACGTAACATGCGGGGGCACTGGGATTTGAACCCAGATCAGCGGGTTTCCACCACGCTGGGAGGCTGAAGAGATCAACCATTCTTGCCCCGATCCTTGCTCTTCTTCACCGCTCATGCAGCCGGTCAATGGTCAGAATATGACGGTCCGGCATCGATGTAGCCGCCGGACAATATGCCAGAAGGGAGTTGGATGACGGGGCTCATGATGCGAGAGGCCTGCTGATCAGCTCCATGGCATGGTAGCTTGAAATGGTGATGCCGACGCCGCCCGATTTGTACAGCATTTCCGTGGCCTCGACGAACGCCTCATCCGGCACTATGACCAGTACCTCAAGGTCAGAGTTTGCGGCCGCATTGTACTCTTCGATGGCCTCGGGGCGCCTCCAGCTGTTCTCCGTCTCAATGAACTCGAAGCCGATTATCTCGCGGTCGGCCCGCACGACCATGAAGCTCCACGGGCCCGAGTCGCTTATGAAATAGGTAGCCTCGGCCTCGACCTCCTCGTCCTCTTCCATGTCCTCCATCCTCTGCCCCACCAGGTCCATGAGGTCCACCGTGGCCATGGCCCTCTGTTTGGACGTCTGCCTATAATTAATTGCTCACGGGACGTGCGCCCAGACCGATGGACGAAGGAACACAATAGGGTTTATCAGCATGTATGGGCATTCCATCAGAAGAGCCATGAGCGAAGGGGAGCAAACGATGAAGCGGTGTTTATGGCATGCCCCGGACGGCCGTTGCTCGAGCTGCAAGGCCCGACGCATCAGATGTGACGTCCTGCACCTTAAGGACTATGAGGTGTGCGAGGGCGAAAGCTTCTACGGTCAGTGCGATTTCTACATGCCTAAGCCAGACGCCAAGAAATGAATGTGCCATCTAAGAGACAGGCGGCGATCAACGAGGACCTACGTTCCGGCGAGATGGCCCGCGTGAGCCTGGCCCTGGGATCGTTGAACGAGATATTGAGGGCAAGGGAGGCGGACGCGTCCTCTCTTCCTGCGCTGACCATGCTGCTCCACGATGACGATGTCGATATCAGAAGATCGGCGACATGGAGCGTTGGCAAACTGGCCCAGAACAAGGTCACAGGCGATTTTCCTCTTGACGAGCTGATCACCCTGCTGGGAGATGAGGATGCCGAGGTCAGGGAGAACGCCGCCTGGGCCCTGGGGGAGCTGGCCGGTACGGGGGCGGGAAGGGAGGAAGCGATCGAACGGCTGAACGCCCTGATGGACGATGCCAGCGCCCATGTCCGCGGCATGGCCATCTGGGCCCTCGGCAGGATGGCGGAACGGATGCATTTGGCGCATCGCTCCTCGGTTCCGAGGCTGGAGGCCCTTCTCAAGGACAAGAGCCTGTACGTCAGCAAGGGCGCGGAGTGGACCCTGGAGCGCATAAGGGCGCTCGAACCCCGGACATAGCTCGGCGAGCGCCCGACGGAGGGCCGCCAGCCGCTAGGCCATCAGTGACGCCCCGAACGAACGGTCCCTTCCCGAGGAAAGCTGGGGCATCGATCATAAGCCGCATGATGGCTCCCTTCACTTCGGTGCGCCTGGCGATGACGGGGGCGGCCATAAGGGGGTGCAGTTGGATGATATATCCATCTTAAATAGTTCTCGGAGATTACATCCAATAATGAGATTCAAAGGCGGGCCGACCCAGGATGAGGTCATGGCCGTTTCCATTCAGAAGCTTGGCCTCAAGAAAGGGGATGTGGTCGCTGACATCGGCTGCGGAACCTGCAAGGTGGCCATGGCCATGGCCGAGATCGCCGAGAAGGTCTATGCAATGGACGTTCGGAAGGAGGCGATGGATGTCTCCCGGGTGAAATTGAGCGCCTGGGGGAAGAGCAACGTCGAGCTGCGGCATCAGGACGGCATCGATTTTCTCAAGGAGTGCGACCATCTAGATGGCGCGTTCGTGGGCGGGACCAGGCGCCTGGATGAGATGCTAGCGCTGCTCAAGGACCGCGTTGACGGCCGCATAGTGGTCAACACCGTTCTGCTCAGCTCCATGAACAAGGCGGTCGTCAGCATGAACAAGCTGGGCATCTTCAAGGAGGCCATCCATATGCAGGTCAGCCGCTCGCATGACCTGGCCGGCAGCATCATGTTCCGCCCCATCGACCCGGTGTTCATCATCGTCGGAGAGGTGAACTGATGCTCATAGGGGTGGGTCTCGGACCCGGCGATAAAGAACTCCTCACCCTGAGGGCGGTGCGCCTTCTTCGTTCGGCGGACACGGTCTTCGTTCCAGGAAGGATGGCCCGCGAACTTGTGAAGGACCACTGCGAGCCAGTGGTTCTGGAGTTCCCAATGGTGAACGACGAGGACGAGATACGGCAGGCGCTGGAGAGGAACGCCGAGGCCATCGCCCCGGCGGCGATCGGCGGCATCGCAGTGCTGGGCATCCTGGGCGATCCCAACTTCTATTCGACCTTCTCCCGCCAATGCGAGATACTGAAGGCAAGGTATCCCGACATCGAGATCAAGGTGGAGCCGGGCATCAGCTCGATCACCGCCTTCGCCTCGCGCTTGCAGGTCCCGGTCAACTCGGGTTTCATGGTCACCGACGGCTCGGGGGATGAGTGCCTCGTGATGTTGAAGGTCCGCTCGCCCCGTGAGATGATGGCCAAGCTTCGTTCCTCGGGATTTTCGCAGTTCCATCTGATAGAGAGGATGTATCTGGAGGGGGAGAAGGTGTACCACGGGGACGATCTCCCGGAAACGTGCGATTACATGAGCGTCATGTTCGCGAGGAGGGCGTGATATGGCCCCTGCCATCGTATGGTTCGTCGGAGCCGGTCCGGGGGACCCGGACCTCATAACCCTGAAGGGCAATGAGCTGCTCGTCACCGCCGATCTCCTCATCTACGCCGGCTCGCTCGTCAACCCCGCCCTGGTCGAAAGGTCCAGGGCCCAGGAGAAGCTCGACAGCTGGGGGATGAAGATCGAGGAGATGGTGCCGGCCATGGTGGGCGCGGCCAAGGCAGGCAAGAAGGTCGTCCGCTTGCACAGCGGCGACCCTTCTCTGTACGGCTCGATAGTGGAGCAGATCGCCGAGCTGGAGCGGCAAGGCGTGGAGGTGAGGGTCGTCCCCGGTGTCAGTTCATTGTTCGCTGCATCGGCGGCCCTGAAGACCCAGTATACCCTCAAGGGCGTCTCCGAGACCTTGATCATCACCAGGCCAGCGGGCCAGACCCTGGAGGAGGATGACATTTCCAAGCTGTCCGAGGCTGGGGCATCCATGGTGTTCTTCCTCGGCACAGAGAAGCTGGCGGAGATCATGGGAAAGCTGCGCTGCCCCCGGGACACTCCGGCCGCGGTGGTCTACCACGCGTCCTGGCCAGACCAGAAGGTGGTCACTGGCCAAGTGGGCAATATCGTCCAGAAGGCGGAGGAAGCGGGCATAAGCAAGACCGCCCTGATCATAGTCGGGGGGGTCGTCGATCCCGCGGGGCGCTACCAAAGGTCGGTGCTGTACTCGTGAGAATAGCTGTTGTGCACGTCGGCCATCCAGAGCAGGCCCGGACCCTGGCCGGGTGGTTGAAGTGCGATGTGATGGAGCATTCGGATGCTCTGACCCGGGCGTTCCACGAATACGAGGGCATCGTGGCCATAATGGCCATGGGGATCGTGGTCAGAAAGATCGCGCCGCTGGTGCATGACAAGTGGGTCGACCCTGCCGTCGTGGTGGTGACCCCCGACCTCCGGTTCTGCATTCCAGTACTGGGAGGTCACCACGGGGGGAACGAGATCGCAAGGACCCTGGCCGGGCATGGCCTGGTGCCGGTGATATCGACCGCCACCGACGCCCTGGGAAAGGACTCGGTGGAGGAGATCGCCTGCCGGCATGACCTGGAGGTCGTGAACAAGGGCTCCACGGTCGCCGTCAACAAGGCATTCCTCGAGGGAGACGTTCCGGTATATCGGATCGACGGCCCAGCGGTAGTGCTGGCTTCATCGAACGTCTCCATCCTGGCATCGAAAGGCGAGTATGTGGTGGGCATCGGGTGCAACCGCGGCACCGCTGCCGAGGAGATAATGCAGGCGGTCCTGGGGGCCCTGGCCTCAATGAATATTGGAAGGGAGGAGGTGCTGGCATACACCTCCACCATCAAGAAGGCCGATGAGGCCGGACTGCTGTCCGCCGTCCGAGAGCTGGATGGTAAGCTGTTCCTCATCGACGACGAGACCATCAACTCTCAGCCAGTGTCCCGCTCGAAGGCCGAGCTGATCGGCCTGGTGGGGGTGGCCGAACCGTCGGCCCTGGCTTTGGCAAAGAGGAAGGAAATTGTGATGAAAAGGAGAGCGTATGGAAATGTCACGGTCGCCATCGCAAGATGAGAGCATGGGGCGATTGTTCGTGGTCAGCATCGGCCCGGGGGACCTGGATAACATGACCCCCCTGGCGAAGAGGGCCGTGGACGAATCGGATGTGGTCATTGGCAACGAGTTCTACCTGGACCAGATAAGGCCATTGCTGGATGGGAAGAAGGTCATCACCTCCCGCATGGGCAAGGAGGTCGACAGGGCCCGGGAGGCCGTCATGCTGGCCAGGTCCACGAAGGTGGCCATGGTGAGCGGGGGCGATGCCGGCGTGTACGGGATGGCCAGCATCGTCCTGGAGGTGGCTCAGAACGAGGCGCCGGACCTGGACGTATCGATCATACCGGGCGTGACCGCGGCCACCGCGGCCGCCTCCATCCTCGGATCGCCGCTGTCCAGCGATTTCCTGGTGATCTCACTGAGCGACCTCCTCACGCCGTGGGAGGTGATAGAGAAGCGCCTCGGGCTGGGATTCCGGATGGGGATACCGATGGTCATGTACAACCCCCGGAGCCGCAACCGCCCCGGCAATCTGCATAAGGCGCTGGAGATCGGCCTTCGACATGCCCAGCCGGATGTTCCGGTGGGCATCGTCAGGAACGCCTATCGCGAAGAGGAGAGTTTTACCGTAACGGACCTGGGCTCCCTTCACGATGATGACGGCATGGTCGACATGCATTCCATCGTGATCATAGGAGGAGAGAGCACCAAGCTGCTCAAGGAGGGGGAGAATGTCAAGGGGATCATCACGCCGAGAGGCTACCACCGAAAGTACGTATATTGACCTGGGAGCAGACACTCCGGAAGGTTTCAGCATATCCAGCCGCAGTCGCGAGCTCGCTCGCCGCACCATAGGGAACGCGGGGCCGGAGGACCGGGTCAGGCAGCGCTGCTCCATCGCCGTGGGGGACTTCACCATGGCCGATCTGATGCGGTTCGAGCACTCGCCGGTGCAGGCGGGGCTCGATGCGTTGGGGGCAAAGGCGCCCATCTACGCTGACATACGCATGGTGCAGGTCGGCATCCAGAAAAAAGGGCATGCATCCCCGGTAGGCTGCCTGCTGGACCACGGGCAGGACATAGCAAAGGAGAAGGGCATCACCCGCACCAGCGCTGGGATGCTCGCACTGGGCGAGGCGCTTAACGGATCGATCGTGGTCATCGGCAATGCGCCCTCCTGCCTCCTAAGCTTGTGCGAGATGCATGGCCGAGGGATCAGACCGGCCCTTGTTGTTGGCTGTCCAGTGGGCTTCGTCAACGCGGCTGAATCCAAGGAGGAGCTGAGAGCCCTGGACCTCCCATCCATTACCACCGCTGGCACCAGGGGAGGGACCCCCGTGGCCGTCGCCTCCATGAACGAGATCATCACCATGTTCGCAGAGAAGAGCTGATGCGATGATCGATCCCGCCTCCAAGTTCGAGTATCCCGATGCTTGGGTATCGCTTTGCCGGGACCGGGCGGACCTCGCGCTGGTACAATGCGGACTGGCCGTCCTCACCTCTGACGGAACTGTCCTCAGGAGGGGGTTCACCACCGGCACGACGGCGGCGGCCGCATGCAAGGCCGCCATAGTATCGGCGGAAGGCGGCGAACTGGACAGTGTGGACGTCCGGCTGGCCTGCGGGATCGTCGCTTCTGTGGATGTGACGGCACGCGACGGCATCGCCAGCTGCTTCAAGTATTCAGGGGACTACCCCGGCGACGTCACCGCCGGCATCGAGTTCCGGGCGAGATTCGTCCGATTCCAGGACGAGGTTGCGCTGGACGTCGGCACGGGCATCGGTCGGTGGGACCATGACACGCCCCGATACGGGAAGGGGATGCCGGCGATCAGCCACACGGCCATGGACTGCATCGTCGACTCCATAGCATCGGCCTGCGCCGCCCGCGGGAAGAAAGGGGCGCTGGTCCGCCTTGAGGCCATCGACGGCGAGAGGATAGCCCTCCAGACCCTGAACGGCCGGATAGGCGTGGTAGGCGGCATATCGGTCCTGGGCTCCACCGGCCTGGTGGAACCGTGGGACGATCATCTGGGCCAGGACTCGGTGGAGCGAGCAAGAAGAGCGGAGAGGGCGGTCGTCACCACCGGCCGCGTCGGACTTAGGTACGGACGGCTTCGATACCCGGACCAAGAGGTGGTCCTGGTGGGAGCGAAGATACAGGCCGCGCTTGACTCCAGGACCAAGGGGCTGATACTGTTCGGGCTGCCGGCGCTCATCATCCGGTTCATCGAACCGGCGGTGCTGGAGGGAACGGGATATCGCACGATAGAGGAGCTGGTATCCTCTGCCGAGGGGGAAAGGGTCGTTCGCGACTCCATCAAGAAGTTCAAGCTCATGCACCCGGGCCATGGCATCGTCATCATCAACCGGAAGGGGCAAGTGCTGGGGGAGGCGACATGATAGTGATAGGCGTTGGCTGCGGCCCGGGCATGGTGACGGCCGAGGCCATGGCGCGCCTGCGGAAGGCCAGGGCCGTCTACGGCTCGCCGCGCTCCCTGGAACTGGCCGGGCCCTACATTCAGCCTGACTGCGAGGTCGGCATCATCGAGGACTATTCCCGCCTCAACGAACTTCCGGAGGATGCCGTGGTGCTGTCCACCGGCGACCCCATGCTGGCGGGCCTTGGCCACCTGGGGGAGGAAGTGATCCCGGGCATATCTTCGATGCAGTGCGCGTTCGCCAGACTGCGCCTGCCCATGGCCCGGGCAGTGGTGGTGGACGCCCACGGGAAGGATGCCAATGCAGCGATGGTGGAGATGCTGGACGAGTTTGCCCGGGGGAGGGTCCCCTTCGCGCTCACCGGGCCGGATTTCGACATTGATGCGCTGGCCGGCATGATGGTGGAGAGAGATATCGAGTGCACCATCATACTATGCGAAGACCTGGGGTACCCTACCGAGACCATCTCGTTCGGCACCGCCGAGCGCCCGCCCGTGGCCAACTCCCGCCTATTCTCACTGATCCTCGCGAAGGGCAGGTGAACCATGGGACGACCCGGAGGCATCATGTCAGGGGAACGGCGCGATGGGGGCAGGCCGATATTGAGGGCGAGGACGAGGGATCGCCGCGCTTTCGCCTGGACGCGCGGGAGAGGAGGGCGTGAGGAAAAGGGCCGGGCCGTTTCGATCAGAGAGGTGGTAACCCCTGGTCGCTGAAAGGGTGAAGGGGCCTGGACTGAGGGAGGCCTTCCGCCTCATCAGGGGGGACTGCAGCGATCAGGACGATGTCATCGGAACGTTCAATGCCTCCAGGCGGAAGAAGCTGCTCCTGATAATCGCCCTGTCGGTGATGCTAGCATTCGTTGCCGTGGTCGCCCTGGGGGTCGGTGCGGTGGATATCCCCGCCTGGGACACCCTGAGGGTCCTGGGCCACCACCTCCTCCCCGACTGGGTCGATGCGCCCCACCAGGAATATTACTCGACCATCATCTTCCGATCAAGGATGCCCCGAGTAATTCTGGCGACCTTGACCGGCGCCAGCCTGGCCATGTCGGGAGTGGTCATGCAGGGCATCCTACGCAATCCCCTGGTAAGCCCGTTCACCCTCGGCCTCTCATCCGCGGCATCGTTCGGGGCAGCCATGGCCCTGGTGCTGGGTCCGCTGCTGCTGGGCGGCGCATATTTCGGCCATTTCGAATTACTTGGAGAGACTATCACCAACAAGAACCTGCTCATCATATTGATGGCATTCATCGTGGGGATGTCGAGCATTGTGCTGGTCTTGGCCATCGCCAGGGCCCATCACCTGTCCCAGTCCGTGCTGGTCCTATCCGGCGTTGTCGTCAACTATCTGTTCTCAGCAGGGATATCGTTCATGAAGTACATCTCCGATGACGGCGCCCTTCGCGAGGTCACCAATTGGCTGATGGGGGGCATGTGGGGAGCGACCTGGGGCTCGGTGACCATCCTCATCCCCATCGTGGCCGTGTGCTTCGTCCTCATGGAAAGATGCGCCGTCGACCTCAACACGCTGTCGGGAGGCGATGACGTCGCGCGCAACCTGGGGGTCAACGTGCACCGGCTCAGGACCTATGGCCTCACCATCTCCGCGTTCGTTACATCGGCGTGCCTCGCGTTCACGGGCGTGATCGGCTTCATCGGCCTGATGGCTCCGCACATCTGCAAGATGATCATCGGGAACGATCACCGCTACCTCATCCCGGCCTCCGCGCTGATGGGTTCGCTCATCCTGCTGCTATCAGACACCACGGCAAGGATCATCATGAGGCCGGTCGAGCTGCCGGTGGGCATCATAATGTACCTGATCGGCGGGGCCTTCTTCATTTGGCTGGTCACCAGACGCTCCGGGAGGTATCTGACATGAAGTTGACGGCCGAAAGGATATGCCAGCGATATGGCAGCAACGAAGTGCTGAAGGATGTTTCATTCTCGGCATGCTCGGGAGAGGTCGTGGCCCTCCTTGGCCCCAACGGCTCTGGCAAGTCCACATTGATCAGGACGTTATGCAACCTGATGCTGCCCAAGGCCGGGCGGGTTGATATCGATGGTAGAGACGTCGCAAGTCTCGAGCCCCTCGAGCGAGCGAAGCTGATCGGCTATGTGCCCCAGAACGTCCAGCATGCGCCGTTCACCACGGTATTGGACACCGTGCTGGTAGGAAGGCGCCCATACGTCCAATGGTCATACTCCATGAACGACCTGGAGGTAGCGTCCCGGGCCCTGGAGACCATGAACATCCTGGAGCTGAGGGACAGGTACATCAATGAACTGTCCGGGGGCCAAAGGCAACGGGTGTTCATCGCCAGGGCACTTGCCCAGAGCCCTCACTTCTACCTGTTCGATGAGCCGACCAGTTCACTGGACCTCAGGCATCAGCTCCGGACCATGAGGATCATGCATGAGGTGGTGCATAGTCAGGGCCGCGGCATGATCGTGGCGATGCACGACCTCAACCTGGCGCTCCGGTATACTGACAAGGTGCTGATGCTGAATGACAAGAGCGTATATGCCTATGGCAGGCCGGAGGACGTGCTGACCCCGGAGGCCATCCACGACGTTTACGGCGTTGAGTCCTTCATAATGAAGAGTGAGCGGGGCCTGTTCATCCTTCCCTACGAACCCTCGAACGAAACATCCGTCGAAGGATGATGCCCTCCGATAAGAGCATCCTTTCTGGGTGTTTATATTAGTTGTAACTATATTTTAAAAAACGGGCCAAAATTAACCAGTGCCAGTGTATTTCATGTCATCGTCTTTTCATGGGCGATAATATTATAAAGTAAAATGAGATTACTGAATAGTTGGATGTATCATCCAACTTAGGAGGCAACATGGCTGATATGAAGTTAATCTCGGTTTTGGTCGCCGTCGTCATCGTCGGCTCGATCGCAGGGGCCGCGCTGATGATCAACTCTGGCGCGGATGACGGCGGAGATCCACCAGAGGCCGAATACCCAAGCTCGGTGACCATCACCCAGAACGATGGGAGAAAGGTCACCGTGGCGACGCCGGTGGAGAGGATCTGTGTGGTAAATCCCAACGCCGCGGAGCTCATGCAGGTCCTGAACGTGACCGACCGGGTGGTCGGAGTGAGCGAATCCATCGCCAAGGACACGGAGTTCGGGTACATCTATGACGATGTGCCGACCATCGGAACGTACAGTACGCCAAACGGGGAGAAGATGCTTGACCTGGGCTGCAAGGTCGTCATAGGCCAATGCACCAGTATGGCCATCAAGGACACCACGGTGCTGGAGGACATGGGGATCACGGTCGTCCTCCTCGATTGCTATGGCATTGGTCAATTGACCGATGACCTGAGGCAGCTGGCCACCCTCTTCGGTTATGATGCGCAGGCCAAGGCCGAGGAGTATATCAAGATCTACAACGAGACCATGGCGGCGGTAGGCCAGGCGAGCGCGGCCCTCGGCTCCAGCGTCACGGCCTATATGGAGCTGAGCAACGGAAAGGCGTACACCTCAAAGTCTGAGATGTCCTCTCTGATCGAACTTGCCGGCGGATATAATATCGTCATCGACCTGGTGAAGAACCCGACCTCCTCGACCGGTCAGATAAGCAACGAGGCCATCATAGCATATGATGGCGGAAAGGGGCCGGAATACGTCTTTGTGCGGGAGGGCAGGATCGTTGACGATGCCGCCGCCGAGCAGAAATATCAGAGCCTGGCGTCCCGTGAAGGTTGGAGCGATATGGAGGCTGTCAAGAACGACAATGTCTACATAATCACCCAGGCCGGGATGCTTTCCGGGCCGCGGATCTATATCGGACTGGTGTATCTGTTCGAGGTGTTCCATCCAGGAGTGCTGGACATGTCCTCAGCGGAACTTCTAGAGGAATACAACCATGCGTTCGGATATGATATCGATCCCATGCTGGGCTACCGACACGTATCAGCCTGATTGACCGTCGCCATAGGAAAACCATTAGGGGGCTCCGCCCCCGCTCTTTTTTAACACCCTGTCGAAGAGGGATCTGAGGCCACGGCCCTTGATCCTCCAGCAGGACGGAGGGACGGGCACGGACTCACGATGATGACCGCCGGTCGTGCGGCAAATGGTACAAATTTAATGAAAAACAGATCAAGTGTTCAGAAAGGACCCGGGCCGGAGGTTCGCTCACCTTTCGAACATTAGGTTCACATCTTTCTTGAGGGCGAACCCGGCCGCGGCCTCGGCGCACTTGCAGACCGCGGTAGGAAGGGGGCATGAGGAGTGTCTCAGGGTCTCCCCTCCGCGCAGGAAGACGGCGTTCTCCGAGAAGGGCATCTTGAGCGCCTCGAAGCGCCCCAGCACCTTCACCCGTTCGCCGAACGCGCGCACCTGCGGGCAGTCGCTCTCAATCGAGACGTGGACCCGCTCGTCATCCATATAAGCGCTGACGCGGGCCTTGAACCTGCATACGCCGGACTCCACGTCCATGGCCACCATCTCGATTGGCAGCTCGAAATCAGCCATCAAACGGCGTAACGGGCCTTCGGCGACTTTATATTTATGGAAGGTAGCGACCCTGCCGGGGCGGTGGTGGTCGACATGTCATCCGCCGAGAAGGCCGATGTTCTCCCGATCAACCGTTCGGCAGGACCAAGGGGCGTCGTTCATGTCGAAAATGACATAAGACAAAGAAATCAGAATTTAAGTGGACAGGGGGGGATTTGAACCCCCGGCCTCTACCATGCCAAGGTAGCGATCTTCCAACTGATCTACCTGCCCGGTGTAGCCATGGCAAAGAAATCAATGTAATTAAAGTTTGCTGTACGTTCCTGTTGGCAGCCTTTCTCCAGCCGCCGAGCGGGCCCTCATGGCCGAACGAACAGAGGCGGATAAAATGAGATCAGGCCCTCAGAGTGGCGGACATCGTTACCAAAATGATCAGAGCAAAAGGACCGCGCGGCGGCCTCAGATGAGGGTCTTCTGGAACCGCATCTTCTCGCCCGGCACGCAGGTAGGATACTCCGAGGTGAGGCAGGCCATGCAGAGGTCCTGCTCCGAAAGACCCAGCGCGGACTGCAGGCCCTTGACGGATGTGTAACCGACGCTGTCCGCGCCGAGGAGTTCGGCGATCTCCTCGAACGTCCTGCCAGCGGCGATGAAGTGGTCCCTGGTCTTCATGTCGATGCCGTAGTAGCAGGGCGCGATGACCGGCGGGCAGCCTATGCGGACATGGACCTCCTTCGCTCCGGCGCGGCGGAGCATCTGAACGATCTTGCGCAGGGTGGTGCCGCGGACTATGGAATCGTCCACCACCACCACGCGCTTCCCCAGGACGGTGGAGCGGATGGGGTTGAGCTTGAGGGACACTCCCTCCTCGCGCTTGGCCTGCTCGGGAAGGATGAACGTCCGCTCTACATAGCGGTTCTTCATCAAGCCCTCTTCGTACATGATGCCCGATTCCTGTGCATAGCCGAGCGCGTTGGCCCGTCCGGAGTCGGGCACCGGTATCACCACGTCGGCATCGGCCGGCTGCTCGTGGGCGAGTACCTGGCCCAGCTTCTTTCGCACGTCGTACACCTCCCGGCCGTCCATGATCGTATCCGGCCGGGCGAAGTACACCCACTCGAACATGCAGTGAGCGGTGTGAGCGGGAGTGGACGCACGGTGGGAGATGAACCCCTTGGAGGTGATCTCCACGATCTCCCCGGGCGCGATGTCGCGGACGAACTCACCCTGCAGGATGTCGAACACTGCCGATTCAGATGCCAGGGAGTAGCCCTTCTCCATCTTCCCGAGGCACAACGGCCGCAGTCCCAGGGGGTCCCTGGCCCCGAAGACCCTGTTGCCGATAGCGAACACCAGGGCATACGCCCCGTCGAGGCACTTCATCGTCGAACGGATAGCCTTGACCGGATCCGGGTTCTGTGTCAGCTCGGTGGCCAGAATGCGTATTATGATCTCAGAATCAGTTGTGGTGAGGAACGCCCAGCCGTCGTTCTGCAGCTTGGTCCTCAGCTTGGTGGAGTTTACCAGATCGCCGTTGTGCCCCAGGGCCACATCGCCCACGTTGGTGGTGACGACGATCGGCTGGCAGTTCTGAGCGCAGGAGGAGCCCGTGGTAGAATAGCGGACGTGGCCGATGCCCGTGTTCCCGGCGATCGCATCATACTCAGGGCCGGCAAGGACCTCATGGACCAGCCCCATCCTCCGCACGTATTTGATGACCTTGCCATCATATACTGCTATGCCGGCCGCTTCCTGTCCGCGATGCTGGATGACGCGAAGCGCCTTCTTCAGATCGTACTTGACGTCGGAATTGAACGCCATCGCTACGATGCCGCAGAAATGCTTGGGGGCATCGCTCATGGCGTCGTCCACGGGGACCGCCATGGGATCAGTGCTGTTTTGCCCAGTTATAGGATCTCATCCTCGGTGAACTGCCATAACCGCAGGAGGCGCAAACGCCCTTGACCATGTTGTATGCGCTCTTTCCGCAGCGGCGGCAGGGAATGTGCTGCTTCTTGCTGCTGTGCTTGCCTTGTGACGGCGTTCCCTTGCTCATGATGTTGTCTCCTTAGGGTGATATGTAAATGACGTTGTCGCCCCTTACGATGGTGACGTTCAGTTTCCTTACCACTTCATCGTTGATGAGCTCCTCGGCGTTCTTAAGGACCAGGTTCATATGAGGGTCGTACCCGTCAAGTGTTCCCCTGTATTCCCTGTTCGCCTTCAGCTCGACGATCACGTGGCGGTTGATCGCCTGATTGAGAACGGTGAGAGGTTTTTGCATACAACGGCCACCAGACTGCCTCATTACACGAGGAGTATTTTAAGATTACTCAATCCGCTCATAGGAACGCCCCAATGGCAGGGGCGTCCAGACGGTCCATGTCATAGGAGATTATTCCTTCGATCATGCCGGCGCGGTCGAGCCTTCCGCCCCGTAGATGGGCCACCAGGGACGACCTCCACAGAAGGTCCAGGGCAGTGGTCGCCATGACGCCGTAATATGTGTTGCTGGGATAGTCCTCATAACCGTAGTCGTCCACCAGGTAGGCAGCGTATCCCATCATGCTGTCCCGGCGGTTGAGAACCCTCAGGTATGAGAGGAAGATCCCCCTTCCCTCGCCCTCCGGGGTGAGCAGCTTTACCTTGCCGGGGTCGACCTCCCTCGCCGCTTCGAGGGCCCCATCGTCGTTGAGGAAGGCCCATTTCAGCCCCCCCTCCTTGACCAGGAACAGGTTCCAGCGCCAGTTGGGGTCGCAGTACACCGGGGCGCTGAACACGTCCTCGGCGGCCAGGGACTCCAGGCCCATCTCCATCACCGATCGCTGCAGTTCGGCGGCGTCCACCGGCCCTCCGGGAGCATCGGGCAGGGACATCTCCTCATCCTCGGCGGAGAGGTCGAGCACGTGCGCCAGGTATGGCAGCTCGGCGAACATCTCGATCCTGCGGTCCACCTCCCGACGGAGCGCCTCCTCCGGACGGTAGGTTCCGGCGTCCCGGCAGTTGGCCTCGAACTCGCGATAGACATCCCTCGTCTCCTGCAGGGTCTCGCGTATGGCGTCCAGATTGTCATGCACCATGCGGCCGCCCTCCACCATAGCATCCTCGGCGCCTCCATACCAAACACCCCGGCAGGAGAGATCCAGCTCCACTTGCGCCCTTCTTCCCAGATACACGTGGAAGGGGAACTGCCGGCAGTAATGCGGCCTGTGCGCATAGATCTCGCAGCGGCGGGATGGATTGAGGAAAGTGCATGCTCCCTGGCCCCCCTTTAGCGCCAGCGCAAAATGCTGGTGCGGCCTCTTCTTCTCGACGAGACGGCGTGGATGGCTCCTCTTGAACCAATCCGCCTCATGAGGCAAGACCTCCGGCTGACATAGACAACACAGCCCGCAGCTGGGGTCGCAAGTGAACCTTCGGCCTTCCAGCTCCGACATATCCAGGTCAAGATCGCTCGGCAGCAACGACATCCCTTCCCACCCGCTCTCCGGCCGGCTCCCCGCCCTCCACCACCAGTTCGCCCCGCACGAACACCATGTGGGGGAAGATTGCTTCCCGGCCCTCGAAGGGGGTCCAGCCGCACTTGCTGTGAAGGTAATTAACCTTTATGGGGGCGGCGGCGCGGGGGTCGATCACCATGAGGTCAGCATCACGACCGACCTCGAGGCGGCCCTTGTTGAGGTTGAACTTCGAGGCCGGTTTCTCGGCCATGGCGCTCACAAGCACCTCCATCGGCAGCGTTCCGCGTTTCATGAACGCCAGCATCATGGGCACGGTGGTCTCCACCCCCGGCACGCCGGACGGAGCGACGTCGAACTCCTGCTCCTTCTCTTCGATGGTATGAGGCGCATGGTCCGAACCGAGCATGTCGATGCGGCCCGAGACGAACGCCTGGAAAAGAGCGAGGCGGTCCTCCTTGGTCCGGAGGGGAGGGTTGACCTTAAGGTAGGCTCCTCCCTCGCTGTCACGGTCCAGCAGCATGTGGTGGGCGGTGACCTCCGTAGTGAACGAAAGTGATTCCAGCGCCTGCAGGCCCTCCGCCGAGGAGACGTGGCATACGTTGATGTCGCAGTCCAGTGAGGAAAGCCGGCGGATGGCCAAGACCTCGGCAGCGGCCGGCCTGTTGCGAAGATGGTCGGCCAGGGCCTTCTCCGTTTCATGCTGTATCAGGCCTTCATCCTCAGCATGGACGCTGAGCACCTTCCCCGTTCGCTTCACCCGCGCGGCGATCCCCGCCAGGTCCCGGTCGTCCTCCACCAGAAGGCGGCCGGTGGAGGAGCCCATGAAGACCTTGAAGCCCACGACCAGGGAGGCTATCTGCTCGACGGGGGCGCCTGGCATGCAGCCCCCGAAGAGGCCGTAATCGACCCAGGCCTTTCTGGAGATCGCTTCCTTCTTCTCGGCCAGTTTGTCCGCCGAGACCGAGGGCGGAAGCGTATTGGGCATGTCCAGGACCGTTGTAACGCCCCCGCAGGCGGCCGCCAGCGTCCCGGTGGAGAAGTCCTCCTTGTCGGTCATGCCCGGATCGCGGAAATGCACGTGGGGGTCGATCGCTCCCGGCAGTATGATCAGGTCGCCAAGGTCCATGTGCTCGCCGCCGCGTATGGTTCTCGATATCTCGGCGATTCGCCCATCCTCGATGCCGATGGCCCAGCGGCCCAGTTTCCCGCGCACGTAGGCGCGGCCCTCCACCACCAGGTCCATCCTACCTGCACCCGCCCATCTCTTTCCTCGATACTTTCCCCCGGGGCGTCTCCTCGGAGAACACCTCCGCCTGGAAGGTGTAGAAGCGAGTTTGTTCGTCAAACCACGTATCGGGGCTCATGCCCGCCTTTACACATGTCTGGGCCAAGAACTCTTCGGCGTCCCAGCCCCACTCCACCGGGACCTGGGGCAGCAGCAGGCCGCGGTACGGTCCGCGTTCCACGATAAGGCCGTCCACGCCAACTTGGACCACCTCCGGAAGCTGGCGGGGATCGGAGACCTCGACCGCCTTAGGGGGAGTGAGGATGGAGACCTCCACGATGATGTGGTCCAGTTCACTCTCCTCCAGATCGGGGAACCGAGGATCATGGCAGGCATGCTGGGCCGCCTGGACCAGTGCGCTGGCCAATGAGAAGACCGGCTCCGGGAAGCCGATGCAGCCCCTCAACCGGTTGGCCGGATAGGTATGAAGGGTCACGAAGGCCCCACGCTTCTCGCGGAAGCTCCCCGGCGCATCCACGTGGCCGGTCTCCTTTCCCCTCGCTTCGGCATCGACAACTTCCCTGGCCATATGCACCGCGATTTCGCCTTCGCTGTTCTTCATGGACGTCCCTCAGAGGCCATTATCCTGTTGATGGCATTTATGAGTTATCGAAAGTGATGCATCAGCTGCCCAAAGCTCCTCCAGGTCTCCTGAAGCGCTTCGATGTCACTGCAGGGCCTCAGAAGGGACGGATCGTACGCTGCCCCCGTCAGCGCCGTTTAGTATGATAGTGGCTCTGCAGATCTGGCATCGCGACCCATTGGGCCCTTGACCGCCATCTCCTTATGCCATGTCTTGGAGAGAATAATAATGCTGCCGATGCGCCGCGCTCAATGAACATGAAACCTATTTCTAGGCCGTGCTATCATCCAATCCATATGGCCATGGAGCGCGTGCGGGACATTTACGTCGAGGATATCATGACCAAGGTGCCGGTCATCGGTTCTCCCAACCTGACGGCCAGGGACATAGGCATTCTTATGCGGTCCTGGAAGGTGGGCAGTGTCATCATTCTCGACGACGGACGGCCAGTGGGCATAGTCACCGAACGCGACTTCGTGGAGAAGATCGTGGCCGAGAACAGGATCCCCACCGAGGTCAGGGCGAGAGACATCATGAGCAGCCCGCTGGTGACGATCGGGCCGAAGGAAAGCGTGGCCGACGCGGGAAGGAAAATGGGCCGTCTGCGGCTGCGCCGCCTGCCCGTGGTGGTGGGCGATCAGCTGATAGGAATGCTCACCGAGAACGACATCACCAGGCTGTCACCGTCGCTCATCGAGCTGACCCGGGAATGGAGGGGCATAACGATGCCGGTGGATGTCGAGCGGGAGCCGGTCTCCATGGCCGGATACTGCGAGAACTGCGAGAACTACTCGTACGATCTCAGGCAAACGGGCGGGGCCAGCGGCCGTGGGGGCCTGCTATGCTCCGAATGCCGAGAACTGTTCGTCCGGGACCCTACCCAGTGATCACTCCAGCTCAATCTTCCGAAGCCCCGGCTCCACCTCATCCTCGCGCTTCTCAACCGGCTTCCCGAGGTCCTCCACCATGCCCAGCTGGGCATCCAGGATGGCCCTCATGAGAAGGATGGCCTCGCGCTTGGCAGCCAGGTAGTGCTCCCTCACCTCCGGGGGGATGATGTCTCGGGGCAGCATCGAATCGATGGCCAGCACCATCTCGGTGCCGGCGCGCACCAAGTGGCCGCGGGCCTCCTTGCTGAACATGGCCTCGGACATCCTCTCCGCATCGGCCTTTATCTTCCGTGCCCTTAGCGCCTCGCGCTCCTCCTCGCTCATTTCAGGCATTTCAGCTTGCTCGGGTCCTGTCATCCTTATACTCCTCCCTGAACTTGACTAGTAGCCGATCATCCTTGAACTCCGCCTTGACCGGTTCCTTGCTGGCCAGCGTGAACGGCAACGTGACCGAGCGGCGGTAATGGCCCACCTCCACCAACAGGCTGTCGGCCGTCTTGAAGAGATTGACCTGCTCCTTCATGGTGAAAGGGAGCTTGATAGACATCACATCGAACTCGCCGTCGCTGAATATCTCCAACGGTTTGTCCAGGGACAGCGGCACAGTGGGATCGATGTCCCCAAACACCATGTCCCCCAGCTTCTCCAGCGACTTCATGCCTACCAGCTCCACGGGCTGCTGATAGGAGGTCATGACCTGCAGGGGGCTGAACGACTCCTTGATCACCTGCATGTACTTGCGCTGCTCCTCGAGCTTGTCCTTGAAATAGGAATCGCTCTCCTCCGGGTAGAGGCGGTTGACGATCAGGCCATCCACCGTAAGGCCGTACAGGCAGAAGTATGTGAACGCCCGCTTGGTCTCGTTGATTACCATCTTTTCCGGGTTGACCACCAGGCGTATGGAGGTGACCTCTGGATCGGTCAGTATGCCCTGGACGCGGCGCATGCGGGCGGCCATGTCCTCAAGGTCCCGAAGGAGCTCTTCCGATGGCAGGGGGGTGTCGACCATCTTGCCCACGGTCATCCGGGCGAGCTTAAGCATGTTCTTAAGCATCTTGTACAGCCTCTCGCTGTACCATTCCGAGACCTCCGGGAAGCTGAGCAGCCGGAGCGTCTCTCCCGTGGGCGCGGTGTCCATGACCACCAGGTCGTAGGCGCCCCTCTTGTAGAAATCCTCCACGTAGAACAACGCGGACATCAGCTCCATGCCGGGCAGCACAGCCATCTCCTTTGACGTGATGCCGTCCATTCCCTGGGACATCATGAAGTTGGTAACGTAGCGCTGGACCTCCTTCCATCGGGTCTCCAGCTCATACAGCATGTCCACCTCCATGGCGTCCAGATTCTCTTCCACCTTGGTGACCTTTCCCGAAAGAGGCACCTCCAGGGAGTCGGATACAGAGTGAGCGGCATCGGTGGACATCAACATAGTCTTGTAGCCCATCCGGGCGGCGCGGAGCGCGGTGGCCACGGCCACGGATGTCTTGCCCACCCCGCCCTTGCCGGTGTATATGAGGATCCTCAGGATATCACCGGCCATCAAAGAGCGGACGGTTTATTTAACCTGTATGTAAATTAGTGGACCGCGCTGGCCCGACGGCATGGATGAAGGAGAAAAGGGAGGTGCCGGGAATGGGATTTGAACCCATGACCTACGGATCTCTCGGATCCGGGCAAGACGCCCGGGCCATATGAGTCCGTCGCTCCGCCAGGCTGAGCCACCCCGGCATTTGTTGAAGGGGTTTACTCTTCTTCTTCCGGAACGACCTCTTCTTCCTCGGAGACCTCGTCCTCAGAGGCTTCGTCCTCGGAGATGTCCTCCTCGGCTTCCTCTTCGACTTCCTCCTCGGGCTCCTCGTCCTCTTCCGAAGCGGCCTGGGCGGCTGCGGCGGCAGCCTCCTGACCAAACCTTTCCTGGATGGAGAGCTCCTCAGCAGACGGAGTGCCGGCTTCCAGGACCTCGCTCCTGCGGATCTCGATCCTCTTTATGGGTATGATGACCTTGCAGGCGTTGGACAGGTCCCTGGTGAGCTCGCCGGAGATGATCGACTTGACCAGTTCGGAGACGGTCATGTCGGACACGGAGGACTGCAGGGAACTGTACATGAGGCCACGTATGGCGGTCTCCTGGGCGGCCTGGATCCTCTGCTCGGTGATGCTCATCGGCTTGAGCCTGATGAGGTATCCATCCTTGGTGCGGACGTCGATGACGTGGTCGGTCTTGGTCCTCTTTCTGCGGGTGAGCCTCCTGACATAGTCAGATGTGAGCTCATGACCGGTGAACACTGTGTGGGCCTCGAGACCCTTGACCTCGTCCACGCGGAAGCGGATCTTGATGTGCATCTTAGAGAAGTCGCCGGTCAGCTCGTGGACGGTGACCTCGGCCTGCCGCCCCATGATGGATGAAGGGTCGGAGCTGGGGGTCTCCCCAAGCTCTACCTGGTTGAACATGCGCGGAGCGTAGATCTTGTACCACTCCTTAGCCTTCCACTTGTCCTTGACCTTACGAGCGGCGGCCTTACCTTTCTTAACAGCCATGTGAAACACTCCGTGAATGTAATCGAGGAATGACGGAAGAGAGTATCCTTATATAATTCTTTTTATGAACGAAAAGGGGGGCCAGTCTAAAAAATGACCGCTTTCCTCTCTCCTCGGCCGACCTTTTGGCCGGTTATTCCGGTGTACCGCTTCAATATAAGCGTTTCCGTCCGCCGGAGGGGACGACCACAAAAAATATGAAAAGTAAGGTAAGGGGTTTGTTGGAGAGCGTATCGCTCTCAGAGCTTCGCCGGGACTTCCTGGATGTCAAGGCCAAGCTTGTTGGCCGGCATGCCGAAGGCGAGGCCGAGGAGCTGGGCCAGGTGGATGACCGGGAGATCGTAGCCCTTGACGTCCTTCTGGGTCCTGTCGAACTGCAGGTGGCAGAAGGGGCATACATCGATGATGTACTGGGCGCCCGCTTCCTTCATGCTCTTGAGCTTCGACTCGGTGAACTGGGTGGCCAGCTCGGGGTTGCCGGACCTGACGCCGCCGCCCGCGCCGCAGCACATCTGCTTGTCGCGGTAGTTAAGGTTAACAGCGCCGGTCGCCTCTACGAGATCGTCGAGGATGCGGGGCCTCTCGGGGTCGTCCAGGTCCTTGATCTTGCTGGGCTTCAGGAAGTGGCAGCCATAGTGGACCGCGACCTTCATGTCCTCCAGGGACCTCTTGGTATTGACCTTGACGTTCTCGGGAGTGATGTCCTTGTACAGAAGCTCGGCGAAGTGCCTGACAACGGTGCCTCCATTGTATTCCAGGCCAACCTCGCTAAGGATCTTGTTCACTGCGCGCAGCCTCTCGGGGTTGCCGTTCAGGACGTGGGCGGCGTCATACAGTGAGCCGTAGCAGCCGTTGCAGATGGTAAGGATGTCGGCGCCCTGCTTCTCGGCGAGAGCCAGGTTGCGGGCGGCGATAGCGAGCCAGGTGTCCTCGTCGAAGGACTTGATGACACCGGGAGCGGGGCAGCAGCCAGCGCCCTCCAGTTCCACCAGGTCGATTCCGATGGTCTTGCAGACCTCGCGGGTGGCGGCCTCAATGCCAGGGTACCTGGCCGGGGCCACGCAGCCCAGGAAGAGCGCGTACTTCTTGTTCAGACTCATTTCTTTCCCTCCACGAGCTTGTCAAAGCCAGTGGCCTTGAGTATCTTCTGGAAGTCCTCCAGGGCCTTCTTGTCGCCGAGAACGTTGGCTGGGCGGCGGGCAAGTCCGAGCTGCTCCCTGACGGCCTCATACTTCTCGTTGAGCGGGATGGTGGCGCCGTTCTGCAGGAAGTAGGTGCCGACCTTCTTGTGCTCTTCGGACATGATGCCCTTCTCGACAGCCTTGTTCCTCAGGATGTTGATGATGTCGACGATCTCCACGCCACGGGGGCAGCGCTCCTGGCAGGCGTAGCAGGTGGTGCACATCCACAGATCCGGGGACTCCAGTACGTCCTTCTCTAGACCCAGCTGGGCCTTGCGGATGAGCTTTCTGGTCCTGTACGAGGTCAAGCGTCCCGATGGGCAGCTGCCAGTGCAGGTGCCGCACTGGAAGCACAGGGAGAGGGTCTCTCCTCCCGGGGTCTTGGAGACCTCGATAGCAAATTGCGGGTTGGGCTCCTTTACCATGATTGTCACCTTGTTGACTGACGCATGGCCCCGTAATATTTAAACATATACAAAAAATGGGACTGGTTTCACCTAAATAGGTCAAACCATGCGTCCCTCCTGTCGCAGCACGCTCACAAGCCTCCGTACGAACTCGCTCTCCGTCCGGTACACGGCGTTGATCCGGTGCTCTAGCCAGGAGGGGTCGGTGGCGCTCCTAAGAGCGAGCCCTTTTCTAAGCGCCAGGCTCTCATTCACGAAGAAGCTGCGGCCCGATCTCTGCAGGGCGGACAGGGAGCGGAAGACCCCCTCCACCTCGAAGCGGACGCCCCTCGTTTCCAGATGACGAAAGCCGATGCGCTGCGCGCCATACATGAACCGTCCGTACGTCGGCCCGTTGTCCACGTGGAGCAGCCGGTCGGCCGCCACCTCCTGCCAGCTCACACCCTCAAGGTCGTACAGGTATAGAGGGTCGTCGAGCACCAGGAGGTCCATCATGCCAGCCTGGAAGTCCTTGAGGTTGCGGGCGTCATCCGAGATGATGAGCTCACAGACGCCTTCGCGGTCGATCTTGGTCAGGGCGTTGAGCAGCAGCTCCTCGGTCACAATGGTGCAGCCGACCACGGTCGAGCCAGCCCTGCGCATCCGCGCCTCCAGCGCCTCGTACTCCATCGCAACTTTCATGCCAAGCTCGTTGAGCTCGCTGCCGCCCGGGGAGGTGACGACGAGCGCCCGTCCGACCTTTCCCTCCGCCTGCGATATGTAGCGGTGCAGCACCGAGGTGGATATTCCCAGAAGGGCGGCGGCGCGATTCTGGCTGCCCTCCTTATGGACCGCTGACAGAACCTCCAGTTGTCTCGTCGTGAGGCGCCGGCCCCCGACCAGCAGGGCTACCGACGGTTCGATGTCCGGCTCCGTCCCATTCACGTTCCCCATTAACCGGTGGCGAGGTCATCAACCCTTTGGTGCCCCGGGCATCGGGACTTTCGGAGCATTCGAAGCAAAGCTTTTGTACGAACGGCCCATCCATCGGGACGATTCATCATGAGAACACTGGTTCTTGGTATCGGATCCCCCATCATGTGCGACGACGCCATCGGTCTGAGAGTGATAAGTGAGCTTGCCGCCATGAATCTCGAGGGCGTAGACCTTGAGGAGGCCTGCTGCTCCGGCCTGGACCTGATCGAAGTGATGATGGACTACGACCGAGTGATCATCGTCGACGCGATCATAGAGTCGGGCCATCCTCCCGGAACAGTGATGGAGCTGGGCGCGGAAGCATTCGCCGACACCGTCCACGGCAGCAATCCGCACGAGGCGAACATCGCCACCACCATCGAGCTCGGGAAAAGGTTGGCACCCGAGAGATTTCCCAAGGAGTTCCGCTTTGTGGCCATAGAAGCCAATGACGTGGGGACCGTGACCGATAAGATGACGCCCGAGGTGGAGGCAGCCCTCCCCGAGGCGGTCAAGACGATCCTGAGGCTCATGCAGGCCTGAGGCCCTCAGAAGTCCAGGTCCTCCAGCTCCTTGGCGTCCCGTTCCGACTCCTTGCCGGGCGCGTGCAATGTCATGCATAGCCGGTCCCGGAGCATCACCTTGCGAGCCATGCGGTGGACGTCCTCCTCGGAGACTGCATCTATGTTGCGGAGGCTCTCCTCCGGAGTGGTGGCCCGGCCGGTGGACATGAACGCCTCCCCCAGGCGGACCATCCGGGTCTCCGACGATTCCAGCCTTCTCACGTAGATGCCCTTGAGCAGCCGCTTGGCCCGCTCCAGCTCTCCCTTCTCCAGGCCTTCGTCCTTCAGTCTCCTGATCTCCTTCCCCACCAGGCGAACCACCTTCGCCTGGTCGTCCACCGTGGTGTTGAAGAAGATGTTCATGGCCCCGCAGTCGGTATAGCTGCTCGACGAGGCGAAGATCTCGTACACCAGACCTTCCTTCTCCCTGATCTCCTGGAACAAGCGGGAGGACGTTCCCATCCCCAGGATGGAGGCCGTCAGACGCAATGCGAAGCGTTCCGGGTCGACCGAGGAACATCCCGGAAAGCCCATGCCCACATAGGCTTGGCGGTCCTCGCGCGGACACACTCGGAACGCCGCGTTGTGGTGGGGAACGGTCCTTTCCTGGCGCGCCGGGGTCGGGGCGAGGCCATCGAAACTCTCGCTCGCCCAGTCCACCACCTGGGCCGGATCGACGTTTCCCACGGCGATCACGGCCATGCGTGGCGGGCGGTAGTGGCGCTGGAAGAACTCCCTGACGTCCCGCTCCGTCAGAGCGCTAACCGTGGCCGACGAACCGGCCTCCGAGCGTCCCATGGAGTGGTCGCCCCACAGGGTCTCGGCGAACAGGACGTGGATGTAGTCGTCGGGATCGTTCTGCAGCATGTTGATCTCCTGCAGGACCACGTTCTTCTCCGTGGTGAGGCAGGAGGCTTCCAGCAGGGGATTGAGGACCATGTCGGCCAGTATGTCCTCGGCCACTTCCACCGTCTCGTCAAGAGCGCACACCTGGTAGCTGGTGACCTCTTTGGTGGTGTAGCCGTTCATCTCCCCGCCTGCGGCCTCGACCTGTTCCGACATCTCCCGGGCGGTGCGCCTCGTGGTACCTTTGAACAACATATGCTCCAGCATGTGGGCGATGCCCGCCTGCCGCTCGTCCTCGTCCCTTGAGCCAGTTCCCAGGTATACGGACAATGATGCTGAATGGAAACCAGGAAGCCGCTCCACCACCACCGGTATGCCAGCGGGGGTCCGATCGGTCGTTATCTCGTCGCTCACGGCCATGGTGACGGGGGCTTGACGAAATATTACTTTGTACTGCGGAGGACCAACGCGCCTCCCAGCGCCGGAAAGTCCTTAATAGAGTGCTCTCGCAAGCGGTACCAGAGGTGGATGCGCATGGCAGAGGACCTGGTGAAATTGCATGAGTACAGCCACGATAGCTACGATGGCGCGCTGATGATCGTGGGATTCCCGTCGGTGGGGCTGGTCAGCAGCATCGCGGCCAACTTCATAATCCGCACCAGCAAGCTCGAGCGGGTCGCAGGGGTCACGGCAGGCGGCTTCCCCCCCTTCACATTGGTGCATGAGGGCGTGCCGTCGCCGCAGGTGAGGATCTACGCGGGAAAGAGGAACTGCAACGACGGCGAGCCGTGCCAGCAGGTAGTGGCGGTGGCGGCCGAGTTCATGCCCCGCGCCGACCTGGTGCAGCCACTGGTGTCCCGCCTGCTCGATTACGCTGCGGCCAAGGACATCAAGACCGTGGTGGTCATGGAAGGGATGGAGCAACCTGGCGCCGAAGGGCCGAAGATCTACGGCGTGGGATCGACCGAGGCGTCGAGGGAGATGCTGAAGAGGTACGAGGTGGAGGAGATGAGGGAGGGCATGGTGTCCGGCATCTCCGGGGTCATGCTGTTCGAAGGGGATATGAGAGGCATCAACGTCATATGCCTGCTTGGTCCCGCCCGGACGGACTTCCCCGACGCCCGCGGCTCCGCCAAGCTGCTAGAGGTCATCGCCAGGATGCTGCCAGAGATCAAGATCGACCCCGAGCCGCTGTTCAAGGAGGCGGAGGAGATCGAGAAGCAGATCCGCATGGCGATGAGGGGCGTGCAGCAGCCGAAGAAGGACGCTATAGAGGAGTCCATAGTATACGGCTGACGTACCCATTGCGGCAGGGAGGCGACGCGCTCCGACAGGTCGGGGGAGGCGTGAGCGGGGGGGCAGGGCCAGTGTTCAAAAATATGCGCTGGAGGAAAAGGAAACGCTTAAATCACTAGTCCTGATTACTCCGCTTCATGCATCTCGTTCCGAAGAAGTTCTTTATCTCCTCTGGCTGTGCCGTTAGCAAGGTCTCCGACCTCAACGCGTTCGACAAGGCCCTTCTTGAAGCGGGAGTTGGCGAGCTGAACATCGTGTCCGTGTCCTCGGTCTTGCCGGTAGGCGCGGAGCAGGTAGGGATACGCGAGCTCCCCATGGGCACCGTCACCCACTGTGTCCTGGCCCAGATGAGGGGAGGCGAAGGCGAGATGATCTCCGCTGGCATTGCATACGGCTTCCGGAAGGACGGCAAGGGCGGGTACGTCGCCGAAGGCCATATCCACGGATCCAAGAAGGCCCTCCGTGAGATCATGGAGTGGAAGATGGACGAGATGGCCAAGCTCCGCGGCATCGAGATGGAGCCCATCCAGTACCGCATCGAGGAGTTGTCCGTCCCCATGGACAACTACGGCGCCTGCGTCGCCGCTCTGGTGTTCGTAGAGTACTGATGTACGGGGCCATAACCTGCCCCCGCTGCGGAACCGTGCAGGGGGCGGACCTTTCCCATGCCCGGATCAGCTGCGTGAGATGTCGGCGCAGGATCGATGTTGCCCGGGCGGTGGTTCACTTTTCTACCGATTCGCCTAAGGAGCTGGCCGATGCGGTCCAACGACTCGCTGGCCAAAAGGGGGGACAGGAGATACCTTTTCCGTCGCCCATAGGGACCGTCAGCAGTAAGGGCCCGGTCGAGTCGATCGTCAGCGATCTTGGACGGAGGAAGGGAGAGTTCACCGCGAGGGACCTCTCGGCGCGCTTGGAGATCGACGGTGAGGAGCTGGAGAAGCTCGTCGCCAACCTTCTAGCCACGGGCCTCATGTACGAGACGGGGCCAGGAACCTTTCGTCTGGCATGACGTCCATCGCCAGAACGGAGCCCTGACTGATCTTTTTCTCCGATTCCTTGTAGGACAGGGGCTCGTAGCTGTCATACAGGTCCGCTTCCGCCCCCGACATCATGCTGAGGATGAAATAATAGTCCATCAGGTGGTCGGCGTCCCCATCGTCGGTGAACTCCGCGAACCGGTTGGCCCTCCACACCATGAACTCGCCGTTCGCCGGGTCGATGACGACGTTCTCTCCGCCGCCTTCTTTTAAGGGAATATAGGCCTGTAGCCAGGCATGCCCCCCCCATCGTCCCTCGATCCCCACGTACATGGCCCCCAGCTGCAGCCACGCTGGCACCCCGGCCGCGCGGGCCAGGGAACAGAACAGAATGGACTGGTCATCGCAGTCCCCCTTCCTTGTGCTCATGGTCTCCGTGGCGTTCTGCGGGTGGCCAGAGGAGGCGGAGTAAGAGATATTGTCCCTCATCCAGTCATAGATGCTTCTCAGGACCAGATAGACGTTGTCCTCGTCCCCCACGATCTCCTGGGACAGCTTGGACAGTTGGGATAGATGAGATGCCTTGGACGACTCTGGCTCGGAAGGATCATTGGACCAGATGACCCACTCGTTGTGCAGGTATTGCTGCCCGAGTTCGACCGGAACATCGGAAATGTTGCCCGAGGCCGCAGGATCGATGTCCCATATGACCGTCCTCGCCGTCACCTCATAGGTGGCGGTCATGGTGCGTTTGCCGGAGAACGGCGCGTCCTGGTTCCACACCGTCCAATTGTGACCATATCTCGTTGAACGTTCTACGTCGACGGAGTACTCGACGGAGTGTATGACCTGTAGTTGCTGACCGTTCTCGACGATGTTCATCGGTTCCGGCATGTCGATGGTGAAGCTCTGCACGGTGCCGCCATTGGCGTCGATGGTGAGGGTCCGCTCCAGGGTGAAGTTCGTCTCCTCGGGATACCTCGGCCTGAACGGAGAGGTGATTATGTCCTTCAGAACGCTCTGCACCGACGGCGTCATCAGAAGAAGGACCGCCACCACGATGGCGGCGATGGCAATGATGACCCTACCCGCGGACCTGCGCGACTTCACCTTTTTATTCAGATACTTTCAATTCTATTAATGTTTCGTCCGCGGTATCTTCTTGGCCTTTCCCTGCTCCTGTCCCTCGGACTTGGAACGCTCCTTCTGCCTCTGAAGCTCCTTCAGGGCCTCCTTGACGTACGCCGGAAGGAGGCGGCGGTGCAGATGATAGTAATAGGTCAGGACGAAGGCCGCTGCGACGGCGAACAGGATGAACGCCAGGGCGTCCACGCCGGTCACGGCGATCTGCTGGAACGGTATAAGCAAGAGTGCGAAGGCCAGATGCACCACCACCGCCTGGCCGAAGAAGACGAACGGCTGCCCCCTGGCCACGCCGATGCCGATGGTGGTCCCGGTGGAGATGTGCAGCAGGGAGAGCATGATCGAATACGCTACGATGACGACCATGCTGAGTGCGTCGGGGTTGGTGTTGGCCAGAGCAGCATTTATGGCGCCGTAGGCGAGGGCGCTGGCCATGCCGGCGCCCAGACCGAAGCCGTAGAAAGGCACATCCGCCCTGCGCTGATATCGCGGAAGATTGAGGACCAGCAGCTTGACCAGCTCCTCCAGCAGGAACGCCACGAAGAGATAGTAGGCAGAGAATATCACCCCCACGGCGTGGAGGATGACGCCAATGATGATGCCGCCGGCGAACATGCCGAAAAGGGTAGGATCGCTGAAGTAAGGCCTCTCCACCTTCGGGTAGGTGTACGGCTGCAGGGTCCACAACATCAGGGCGATGGCCGGAGCGAAGCCAATGGCGGCGGCGATGAAGGAGCCGTATTCCATCCGATTTTGGGAGAACCTATCCCTATATAAATCTAGGTCACCAGCTTGTCGTAGTAGTGCGCCACCACGCAGGCCTCCGCACATTTTCCGCAGGAGGTGCACTTCCCCTCGTCGATGACCATGCCGCCATCCAGGCGTATCGCCCTGGTGGGGCAGCTGCGAAGGCAGATGCCACACTGGGTGCAGAGCTGGGCCCTCAGCAGCGCCTTGGCCCCGGCCTCGAAGATGTCGCGCGCTTTCTCGGGCGTAGGTCCAGTGGCCACGATCTGCCCCCCGCCGAACACCTTCAGCGTCGAGTCCTTCGTCTTGACCAGGGCGATCTCGTATTCACTGGAATGCTTCACCTTGCCCACCGTTCGGAGCGCCTCCACCACCATGGAGAAGTCCCTGTTGTGCGGAACCGATAGAACGCCCTCGGCGGAGTGGCCGCCGACCAGACAGGGGGAGACGCCCTTCACCCACTTTAGTTCCAGCGTGTCGGAGCGCATGTGCGGCATCGCCACTCCGATCTCCTCTGCCATGCGCCGCATCTTGGGAGGGAACACCTTCCACCGCCAGAATCCATGTGCGACGAACCTCTCATCGGTCCCGCAGCGCTCCGCCCACTGACGGAGATGCTTGTCCCACCGCTCATGGAGGTTCGGGTGGATGATCGACGTGGTCCGCCATTCCGACTCCAAGCAGGAAGGGCAGAGATAGCAGCCGATCCGTTCGTAGTCCTCGTCATACAGCGGGTTGTGGTTGAGCCCGCGGAACCAGATGTAGGCCCAGACGTCCACGGCCCTCCATCCGCGGATGGGATTGAGGACGATCTGATTGGGAACGAAGGGATTCCGCTCCACGAAGCCGATGTTGGAGCGGGAGAACGACTCCAGGGCGCGGTTGCCCTCCACCGTGATCGTGCCTTCAGGGAACTGCCTCTCGATCAGGTCGGTAAGAGGCGCCAGCTTGCATACCTTGCAGCACCACCGGAAGTCTTTGGCCGGCGGCCCGAAGTCGTCTACATTGTCCCAGAACGCCGAGCCGGCGTCGGCCACGAGGAGCTTTCGCCGCTCGTCGCGGGCGAACTCCTTGACGTAGCGGACCGTTTCCGGGAACTCCAGCCCGGTGTTGACGAAGATCATGGAGAACCTCTGCGAGGCGCGGGACAAGAGCCCGTAGCAGGCCAGAGAGTCCTTTCCTCCACTGAACGAGAGGGTCAAAGGCAGCTTGTTGTTGCCGGCGTACGAACGTATGTCCGATACACCCTTCGATTCCAGGGCCCGGATGTGCGTCTCGTTGGCATTGACGAAACCGGTCCAGGACACCTTCCTCTTTGCCACCGGTATGGTGCCCTTGCCCACGTCCCGGATGCCAGCCGCCCGCTCCGAGGAGTTGAAATCTTCACTGTCGGCCTTGGCCACCCCGCTACATATCAGGCTGCCGGCCACGACGATCAGCGGGTCCCCGGCCTTGAACGGCCCCTTCACCTCATTGAACGCGCTTCCCGGGAAGTTCTTCCCCTTGAGGTGGCCGGTATCGCGCTCCATGACCACCAGGCCCTTGAAGGCCAGGGGGGCCAGCATCCTCGCTCCGTCCAGCTTGAGATCGAGCGCGAAGTCCTGGGCGCGGAGATCGTACCGGAGAGTGGCGATGACATGGCCCTGGAACACCACCTCGTCGGTGCGGTCCTCTCCCGCCACCTTGTTCAGGAACACCAGCCGGTTCTTGAGAAAATGAGAGGTGCCAAAATACCGCTGGAACAGCGAGGTAAGAACGTGCATGGTTCGCCCCATGGCCGGCCGGAGGTCGCCTGGCTTTGACACCTCGAAGCGCCTCCCCTGGGACGAGCACACGTCGCATTTGTCGCCAAGTATGACCGTGCCGCAGCCATCGCACCAATGGAAGCCGACCTTGCCGTGCTCGAAACGGGGCATCATGTCAAAATGGGTCCCATATTTCAAATATTGCCCGTCACCCTTCAAACGATTAGAAGAACGATACCGATGAACGCGCCGTACAGCAGGCCGCCCAGGAGAAGGTTGGGCAGGCCGATCGGCCTCCTCGATGCGCTGACGTACAGCACCGCCGCCGATGATAGGGCGATCGCCATGGAGGCCGCCTGCAGTGCCTGCTGCGGCTCCCAGACGTCGATGTGCCATGGCGTGAGCAGCAGTCCGACCGCGACGGGGATGCACGACTGGAACACCATGGCGCCCGTCAGGTTGCCCATGGCGTACACGTCCTTCCCGCCCCTGACCCACGTGAAGGAATTGTACATCTCCGGAAGCTCGGTGGCCATGGGAGCTATGAGAAGCGACAGGACCAGCGGGGAGACGCCGATGGCCGATGATATTTCCCGGATCTGGTCGACGAAGATCGCCGCTCCCGCCACGATGCCAATGAGGGCCAGGAGCACCTGCCCGATCATGATGACTGTGCGCGGCTCCGCTTCGCCATCCCTTCCCAGCAGGAAGCAAAGCGACCTTTCAAGGTACAGCGGCCCCGCCCCCTCATCCGGGCCGCCGCCCTGCCGCATGGTCCGCCAGATGTAGGCGCCATACAGCAGCAGAAGCCCCAGGCCTAGAAGGTACCGGGGCCATTGCATCTCGCCAGGCAGAAAGGCCGCAGCGGCCGCCAGGGAGTAGGCCGGGAGAAAGAAGCTCAGATCACGCCTTACCAGGCGGCCGTCGAGGTCCAGGGTCCGGGACGCGCGGCGCCGTCGGAAGATCAGCAGCGAGAGGCCGCAGACGAACAGCGCCAGGGTGCCGATCATGAACGGGGAGCCCATGATAGCCCCAACGCCTATCTCCTGGCCCACGCCGCTCGAGGCCGGAAGAACGAGAATGGCGATCAGTGGGACCATGGTCTCCGGGAGCGCCGTTCCCACGGCGGCCAGGACGCTGCCCACTGCTCCCTTGGAGAGGTTGAACCTCCTCGCAACCCATTCGACCCCGTTGGTGAATAGTTCGCAGCTTACCAGGATGATGAAGAAGCTCAGTACGAACATCGGAAGGTCCATGGGCGCCAAGGCCATGGTAAGGGCGTACTTAGATTGTCGCATTGCTCCCGCAGACCCAGCATCTTACGCCCCGAGCCTTTCGGAAACTCCGGCGGGAGAAAAACTATTTGAGCCTGCGCCTCATGGAAGTGGCAGATGCGAGATCACGGCGTCATCAACGTTCCCAAGAACTACGGCAGGATCGCGTTCAGCCGGACGGAGGTAAGGAACATCCTTATTGCAGTGGGAGCGCTCACCATAGCCTTCACCATCACCTTCCTTGGAGGCCTTGCAGGACTGATAAGGGCCGATCTGCCAACGGCGTTGTACGCTCTTGTCATCTCGTTCATTGCCGTCCTGTCAGGTTTCATGCTCCACGAGCTGGGCCATAAGTTTGTTGCCCAGCGGGCAGGGGCGTGGGCGGAGTTCCGGGCCCATCCGTCCGGCCTACTGATGGGCATTTTCTTTTCCTTCCTGGGATTCATCTTCGCTCTGCCGGGCGCGGTGTACATACAGGGGATGATCTCGCGCAAGCAGAACGGCCTCATCAGCCTGGCAGGTCCTGCGATCAACCTTGCACTGGGCGCGGTGTTCGTCGCACTGTACCTCGTCGCCGGCTCGGGGCTGCTGTCTACGGCATTCTATATCATAGGCTCGGTGAACTTCCTGCTGGCCGCGTTCAACCTGCTGCCCATTCCTCCACTGGATGGCTCCAAGGTCCTGCAGTGGAGCGTACCCGCCTACGTAGCGGTGTTCGGGGCGGCGCTGGTCATGGCGGCGTTGATCTTCACCGGAAACCTGTGAAGCTCATCCCCTATCGCAGTAGCCGTCGCACGGATACCGAAGGTGAGTGATGATGCTGCCCTCCCAGGCCTGCAGCTTCCCAGGGTTCATGATGTTGTTGGGGTCGAGCGCCTTCTTGATGGAGGCCATGGCGGCCAGCATGGTGGCGCGCTCCTTCTGGAAGTAGGGCGCCTTCGATATGCCCACTCCGTGCTCGCCCGTGACCGTCCCGCCGAGCTTTATGGAGACGTCGAAGATCTCCTCCACCGCTTTCTCCCCGTTCATCCAGGACTCCTCGGACTCGGGATCGAGGAGCATCTTGGTGTGCAGGTTGCCGTCGGCCGCATGTCCATAGGTGCCGATGATGACATTGTACTTCTTGGCGATCTGTCCGAAGGCCACCACGGCGTCGGGGATCTTGGAGATGGGGACCGCCATATCATCGGCCAGGGAGACGGAGCACAGGTTGGAGTACAGGCGGGACAGGGACGCCATGACGCTCTTGCGGGACGCGGTCCACTTCGCCATCTGGGCCGGGTCGTCCGATTGCTGAACGCCCACCGCACCTATGCTCTCGCACACCTTTACGACCTCTGCCAGTTCCTCGGCCACGATGTACGGGTGGCCGTCCACCTCTATCATGCAAAGCGCCTCGACGTCCGGCAGTCCGGCGTTGACCACCTGGTTGACGGCCTTGATGCACGTCGAGTCCATGATCTCCACTGCCGATGGGAGCAGGGGCTTAGCGATGAGGGCCGACACGCACTTCCCGGCCTTTTCAAGAGTATCGAAACCGGCCAGGACCATGGCCGTCTTCTTGGGCTTGGGGACGATCCGCAGGGTGACCTCCACGATGATGCCAAGGGTTCCCTCGCTGCCCACGAACAGCCTCTCCAGCTGGTAGCCAGAAGCGTTCTTCAGCGTCCTGGTGCCCACCTCGATGAGCTCGCCGGTGGGGAGGACGACCTTCAGGCCGAGGACGTAGTCGCGCGTTCCGCCGTACTTGATGGCCCTCATCCCCGAGGCATTTGTCGCGACCATGCCCCCGATGGTGGCCGCCTCGGCGCTGCCCGGAGCAGGCGGGAAGGAGAACTTGTACTTCCCCAAGGCCCTCTGCAGGTCGTCGTACACGACGCCTGGCTCGCACACGCAGTAGAGGTCCTCCACCCTGACCTCCTTGATCTTGTTCATGCGGCTCAGGTCGATGACCATGCCCCTCTCCAGCGGGACCGCCCCGCCGCACAGGCCGGTGCCAGCGCCGCGGGGCACTACGGGAATGCGCAGGCGGTTGGCCAGCGTCACAAGGTCAGCTACTTGCTGAGGGGTGCGCGGCTGCACAACCACCTCCGGCGTAACATGATGGATGGATGCATCGAACCCATAGGTGTACAGGTCCGCCATGCTGGTGGAATAATTATCAGTACCTACGATCGTCCCTATCTCGGCCAGTACGTCCTGCTCCATGACATCACTATAAGGACCATGGCAGGAGCGGATAAAAAACATGCTCCTGAAACATGCGACGAGGCCACGGGGTGCGACATTTTAATAACGGAAACCGCAGCGCATATGCTTTCGCACCATAAATTATGCTTATGAATAATAATGCAAAGTTAAATGCAAAGTTATTTCCATAGAGATTCTCTTTTATGTATTAACAGGAGGTAGAAATATGGTAGCTCTTCCGAAGGACGTAATGGAGCTTATTAACGACAAGAGCTCCTCCAAGATTTTGGGGACCAGGTCGAAGAACGGAGATGTGCACCTGATCAACGTGGGCGGCGCTGGGGCCCTGGACCCTGAGACCATCTACGTAGGTGAGATCTTCATGAAGGCCAGCGGAGAGAACCTCAGGCTGGCTCAGAATGAGGGCACTAGGGCATCAGTGCTGGTCAGCAAGGGGCCGCGGTCCTACGAGATCAGATGCAAGGTCAAGGACCACGTCACCTCGGGTCCGGTGTTCGACCAGATGAAGGGGGCCTTTGCCCAGATGAAGTTCGACCTAAAGGGATTGTGGCTTCTGACCCCGGACTGCGTCTGGAACGAGAGCCCCACCTGGGACGGCAGCCGCAGGGTGGTCTGAGCCCGTACCAACGGGCCACTCAGTCACAAACCTCTATCCTATTCTCTTTTCTTCTATTCCACCTTGACATTGGCGTCGCGAAGCACCTGCACCGCCTTCTCCAAGAACATCTCCTTCATCAGGATGTGGTCGGTGGAGAACGTCGATATGGCGAACAGCGAGATGTTGTGATCGGCCAGCAACTTGGTTATGTACGCAAGGAAGCCGATGAGATCGAACGGCATGGCCGTTTCGAAGGATATGATGCGCAGCGGCTTCTCCTCCTCCAGAACGTCCAGTTCATGATCGGCCTCGGCCACCACGCTGATCTCGTGGCCGTCGGTCATCACCGCGAAGATCTTCGGCCCCATCTTGGGAACCGAGCGCACCTTGGCTATCGCGTACTCCTTCTCGCGCACCGTCGCCCGCAGTTCGGCCTCCTTGTTGAACTCCTCGAATCTCATGTTCTCGCCTCTCCCTTGAACTGAAAATCCCCATGTTAATCCTCGTGACCGGCTGCGGTCAACAGGCCAGGCAAGTTGTCAGATGGACGACACTTCCTCCGAGGGGCCAATCCTTTTCTAGAGAACATCGGTTGTATGCCAGTGAGATGAATATACTTCACATAGAGAACCAGGCGGGGGTGGCCAATCAGCTGGCCCAGGCCCAGAGGCAGCTTGGCCATCATGCCGTGGTGATGGAGACCTGGTTCAACACGCTCAACGAGCCGCACGATGTGGAGTTCTACTATACCCATGAGAGCCTGGCCGCGGACCTCAGGAACGCCCGGGCCATACTACGCTATGCTAGAGACTTCGACGTTGTCCACCTGCATGGCGGGATGTACTGGAAGCGCTTCGATGCCGTGGCCATCAAGCTCCTTCTCCACAAACCGATGATCGTGCACTACCATGGAAGCGAGACCCGAGACGGGTACGGTATGCGATACCAGTTCCTAGCCGACCGGAAGCTGGTCTCCCGTCCCGACCTGCTGAAGTGGCACCCCGGGGCGAAGTACATCCCCAACCCAGTGGGGGAGCATCCCTACCGCTTCGACCTGGATGCACGCCCCAGGGTGCTGCACATGGCCACCAACCGGAAGGCCAAGGGGACCGATCTTATCGAGAGATGCCTGAAGGAGCTGGAGCAGGAGGGCCTCGATTTCGAGTATGCCATCCTCGACCGCGTGCCTCACCCCCAAGCAATGGAGGAGCTCTTCCGGTCCCATATTCTAATAGACCAGGTCATCGCTCCGACCGAGAGGCTTCCCAGCATTATCGGGGTGGCATCCTTCGAGGCCATGGCCATGGGCAAGGTGGCCGTCTCCACCTTCGATGAGGAGTATCGCCACTATTATCCCGAATGCCCCGAGGTGGTCATCGCTCCAGACGCCGAGGCGCTGAAGCAGGCGGTGCGCGACTGCGTCGGCAACCTCCCGGCCATGAAGGAGCTGGGACTGAAGGGTCGGGAGTATGTCAGACGCCACCACTCCGCGGATGCCATCGTCAAGGACGTTCTGGCAGTGTACGAGGAGGCGATGTCCCGGCGCCCCAGTCACGCTTGAGCACCGCCATCATCACGTCGTCCCGGTAGCGTCCGTTCTTGAACCGCGCGCTCTGAAGGACGCCTTCCCGCCGGAAGCCGCAACGCTCGTACAGGCCTATGGCGCGAAGGTTCTCCTCGTCCACGGTCAGGTAAACACGGTTGAGGTTCTCCTCGTCGAAGAGGTAATGGAGCATCGTTCTCACCGTATCGGCGCCGTAGCCATGGCCCCAGGCGTCCCGCTCCCCGATTATCAGCCACAGATTGCACCGGCGTTCCTCCCACTCCAGCCGGCTGATGCCACAGTAGCCGATGAGCTTGTCATCCCGGTCCATCATGGCCAGGACCCTGTCGTCGGTGCCGCGGCGTTCGCTGTACCACTGCTCCATCTCTTCCAGGCCATACAGTGGCGCGGATAGCAGGTACCTGGTCACCTCGGGGTCGTTCATCCATCGCACCACTGTGGGCAGGTCGGAGCGCTCCAACGCCCTCAATCGCACCAGTTCACCTTCGATCATGTCGAACCCTCGTCCCTCAGCACGCTCATGACATGGCTGGCGCGGTACCCGCCACCGTGATAATGGTCGTCGCGCAACGTTCCCTCGCGGACGAAACCACAGGCCTCAAAGCATGCGATCGCTCGGACATTGTGCTCCGCCACCCGTGCATGGACGCGATGGAGGTTCAGCACGTTGAAGGCGTATCTCGCCATGCGCTCCGTCGTCTCCTTTCCCAGACCCTTGCCCCATTCTTCGCTCTCTCCGATGACCACCGTCAGCTGGGCCGAGGCCGCCCGCATGTCGATGGAAGTGAATGATGCGAACCCCAGCGCCCTGCCGGCTGCGTCATGTATGATGAAATACCGCTCGAGGGACGAGGTCACCGCCCGCTCGACAGCGCGCCTCACTTCCTCCATAGAGGGGGCGAACAGTTCCTGGGAGGGCATCATGTCCTCCATGACCCTAGGGTCGTTATACCACCTGTACATGAGCCAGACATCCTCGGTCTGGAGGGCCCGAAGACCCATGTCCTCTCTGGCGACCAACTCATTCCACGCTCCAGTGAGATGAGTACGGGAGACGGATAAAAAACGTGGCCCATTTGACGCTCCCGCGAATTGGACCGCAGGGCCCTGAGCTCAGCGTCGCTCACGCCGGAACCTGAAGAACATTAATGCGCTCTTTGCATGCATCCCTGTCTGCGTGCCATCAAACGTGTCGCGGAAAAGCCACTGAAAGTGCTCTTTCGCCATATCTCACACCATGATGGATATCCGAGCCTTCTCACCCATGTTATGTAAAAGGTCATAAATGTGTAGTATATTCGAACATTCATGGATGCCAGGATCGTACTTCTGGGGGCCCCCGGTTCGGGAAAGGGGACCCAGGCCAAGAGGCTGTGCAATGAGCTTGATCTCACCCTTATCTCCACCGGCGATCTTCTTCGCCAGGCGGTCAGGGAGAACACGCCCCTGGGTGTGGAGGCCAAGGGATACATGGACGCCGGCAAGCTGGTGCCTGACAAACTGGTCATCGGCCTCATAAAGGAGAAGCTGGACGGCCTGAAGGGAGGTTTCCTGCTCGACGGCTTCCCTCGCAACCTGGAGCAGGCCAGGATGCTCGACACCATAACCGAGGTGAACATGGCAGTGGAGCTGGACGTGGACGAAAACATGATCGTCGACCGCATCGCCAAGCGGCGCAGCTGCCGGCAGTGCGGTGAGGTCTACCATCTGGATGCAAGGCCGCCCAGGACCCCGGGCGTGTGCGACAAGTGCGGCGGGGAGCTTTACCAGAGGTCCGACGATTCCGAGGAGACCGTCCGGAACAGACTGGCCGTGTACCACGAAAAGACCCAGCCCCTGACCGACCTCTATGAAAAGCGCGGCATCCTGATCACGGTCGATGGGCGCGGCAGCATCGACGATGTGTACCGCCGCATGGTCGGCGCCATACGCGGGTTCAAGAAGTGAGGGAATATCGCGGAGGGTGCGCCGGCACCCTCCCGAGCAAAACATTTAAAATATTGTAGCAGTTTCCAGGCAAGCACAAAGCCCCGTAGTGTAGCGGTCAATCATGTGGGACTCTGGATCCTGCGACGGCAGTTCGAATCTGCCCGGGGCTACTCTTCTCATTCATCTAAGAAGGTCCTTGGCCTCCAGATGCTCCTCGCCAGCGGCTAGGTCTTGGAAGTACTGCTCACCGTCCAGAGGGCCCCTGGCGAACAGAAGGTCGCCCTCCATGAGCAGAGTGTCGCGGTCCGGCCCATAGATGTAGCGGCGACCGCGGCGGATCGCGATAATGTACATCCCGCTGTTTGTGGCCAGCCTCACCGCGCCCAGGGTGCTTCCGGCCAGGTCAGAGGACGGATGCACCATGGCCGTCGTGATTATGACGTCCGAGTCCCTCAACGATAGTTCGATGACCGGATGGAGAGGCAGGTCGGAGCGCACCACCTGCGCTATCTTGAGCGCCGCGTAGGATATGTCCCTAACCGACTTCGACATCCTGATGATGGCCAGGGCCTTGGGGGAGTCGCGGTCCTCTATGGCCCGTTTGATCGCCAGTTCCTCGATCTCGTCTCCCAGCTCGTCCATCCGTCCGTGCAGCTGGATGACCTCCTCGGCGATATCCTGGTTGTCGTAGAGAAGAGATGAATAGGCGAGGTCCACCATCAGTTCGGAGGTGTCCTTGATCTCCAGCAGCATGTCTTCCAGACCCATATTCAGTCCTCCTCCGGATATTCCGGCCACTTCTCCTCGCCGCACGCGAAACGCTTCAGCCTCTCGTAGCCATCCTCGGTGCCTCTTACGATCAGAACGTCCCCGCCCTTCATACGAAGCGTCTCTTCAGGATCGTATATCCAGCGGATGCCTCTCTTAACGGCGATGATGCGCATGCCCGTCTCCGCCTCCACGCTCATGTCCGCGATGGTGCGGCCCTTCATGTCCGATCTCTCGGACAGGGTCAGCAGGTGGATCTTCTCCTCGGCGTTCTTCAGCACCAGGGAGAGGAAGGGAGTGGGCGACGGCCCGATCTCCAGCAGGTCGACCATGTCCCCCGCGGCGCGGGAGATTATCGCGGCCGCCTCGGCGACCTCCAGCAGCCCCGACAGCATGGTGGCATCCTCCTTGTTGCGAGCGGCCAGCATGGCGCGGACCTTTATCTCGTGGTTCAGCAGGTCCACCCGGGACTCCAGATGCTGCACCTCCTGTCCGATCTCCTGGCTGTCGAAGATGAGAGATGCGTAAGCGAGGTCCACCACCACCTCGGAGATGTCCTTCATCTCGGTGAGGATTTCCCGGACCGTTAACCTACTCGCCTCGCCCGCCTCATCCGATCGCATATGCTTCCCCTCCCACGCGAGAACATAAGAGGGCGGGGATCATGCGATCTTGGAACCGATGTCTTGGTCTATTACCCATTAGTATCCGGGCAGGATGCCCCTCCGTCCGGCTAATTGCCAAATGACATATATTTACATAACGAAAGTGAGAGCACCCACGACCTTGTTCTTTGGATGGACCGCCCTAAATATTATATGTCGCCATCCCAGTGCGGCCTGGGCCATTATACTACCGTCCTCCGGCGTGCAAGTTCTGGCAACAGATCTGCCTCCCAGGAGGCAGTTGACCGCATCGGACCGGATTCGTTCAATTCGTCCTTGAGCATAGATGCCGGTCGATCGCATGCAGACAGGGATGCATGCAAGGGCCGCATTGATGCCCCCTAGGAGGCTCCGTCGTGAGCGACGATGACCTCAGATCCCGCGACCGAGGCCGTGGGGGCATCAAATAGATTGGCCTTCTCCGCCCCCACCGCCTGACCAAAATAAAAATAACGGTGGTGGGATACCATGGCAGGGTGAGTTGATGGCTAGGAGGGCAGGATCTTTCTTTTCAAGGAACAGGTCGGTATTCTCTCTCGGCCTGGTGGCTCTGATGATCTCCTCCCTCGGAGATCTGCTGGCCGGCGCCACCCTGGGCTTCATGACCGACACTTTGGACCTGCTGCCGGGCCTGATGATACTCATACCTCCCGCCATCGGTATGAGGGGCAATATATTCGGGGCGCTGGGCAGCCGGCTGGGAACGGCCATGCACATGGGCACCTTCGAGGTCTCCTTCCGCCCCCGTTCGATCCTGCGCCAGAACATGGAGTCATCCCTGATCCTGACGCTGATAATGTCCCTCCTCATGGGCATCCTGGCCAAGATGGCGGCCGATCTCTTCGGAACGCCCAGCATATCAATGCAGGACTTCGTGTTCATCTCGGTGCTGGGGGGCGTGCTGGCCGGGCTCATCCTCTTCGTGATCAACGTTGTAGTGGCAAGGGCCGGCTTCAAGAGGAACTGGGATGTGGACAATATCTCGGCGCCGCTCATCACCGCGGCGGGGGACATAGTAACGCTGCCCATGCTGTTCCTGGCAGCCATCTTTGTGATGGATGCCCCATCAATCATCATCGACATCTTTTTTGCACTGTTCATCGCCGCCACCCTGGCGCTGACCTTCCTGCTTTTCCGCAAGGGGCAAAAGGCGGTGAAGCGGGTGGTCCGCCATAGCCTCCCGGTGCTCACCCTGTGCGTGGTGCTGGACCTCGTGGCAGGCCTTACCATAGACCACCAGCTGGAGAGCCTGGTGGCCCTTCCCGCGCTCCTGGTCCTCATACCTCCTTTCCTGGAGGACGCCAACGCCCTGGGAGGCATCCTCACCTCCAGGTTCACCACCCTGCTGCACATGGGTCAGATGGAACCGGCAAGCGTCCCGGGGGCAGCGGCCAGGGAGAACTTTGCCATAACCTATGTGTTCGCTCTATGGGTGTTCACCCTGGTGGGCGTGTCGTCCTACGCGGTGGCCTGGCTCATAGGCCTTAGCTCGCCGCCCCTATGGGACATGGTGGCCCTCACCCTGGTGGCCGGCCTGATGACAGTAACGGTGCTCAACATCGTCGCCTACTACGTGGCGGTGATGACATATCGCATGAACCTCGATCCCGACGATCACTCGATCCCCCTGACCTCGTCGGCGGTGGACATGATCGGCTCGTTCGCCCTGATCGGCACCATCCTGCTTATGGGACTGGGATGAGCGAACGACAACCTTTTACACTCTAGTCCGTTCCACTTGTGAGTGAGCGTCCATGATAGATAGGAATGCCGTCATCGAACTGCTTGAGCACTATGACCTTGACAAAGTGAAGATCGGCGTCATCGGCTCCCATTCCGCCCTTGACACCTGCGACGGTGCGGTGGAAGAGGGATTCCGCACCCTGGCAGTATGCCAGGAAGGAAGGGACACCCCCTATTCCCGTTACTTCAAGACGCAACGTGATCCGTCGGGAAAGCTCCGCCGGGGCATGGTGGACGAGGTGATGCTCCTTCCCCGGTTCAAGGACGTCATGAAGGAGGAGAACATGGAGAGGCTGCGCTCCCAGAACGTTCTCTTCGTACCTAACCGCTCCTTCACCTCATACGTCTCCATGGACGCCGTGGAGGACGACTTCATGGTCCCGCTCGTCGGGTCACGCAACCTGTTGCGCAGTGAGGACCGCGGCGGCCCCCGGGACTATTATTGGCTGCTGGAGAAGGCCAACCTGCCATCTCCGCGCAAGATCACCGACCCCAAGGACATCAACTCCCTGAGCATCATCAAGCTGCATCATGCCAAGAAGAAGCTGGAGAGGGGCTTCTTCACCTGTGCCTCTTACCATGAGTACAAGGAGAAGGCGGCGGCGCTGCTCCAGCAGGGGGTCATCGACCAGGAGTGCCTCGATACCGCCCGGATGGAGGAGTACATCATCGGGCCGGTGTTCAATCTGGACTTCTTCTACTCCCCTCTCGAGAGGGAGGGGGAAAAGGTCGAGCTGCTGGGCGTTGATTGGAGGTTCGAGAGCTCGCTGGACGGGCATGTGCGCATCCCCGCCCTGCAGCAGATGACCCTGAACGAAGAGCAGCGCATACCCGAGTATACCGTGTGCGGGCACAACTCCGCCACCATCCGGGAGTCGCTGCTGGAGAGCGCCTTCGAGCTGGCCGAGAGGTTCGTGGCCGCGGCCAGGGAGCATTTCTCTCCCGGCATCATCGGGCCGTTCTGCCTGCAGACCTGCGTGGACAAGGACCTGAACTTCTACATCTACGACGTGGCGCCCCGCATCGGCGGAGGGACCAACGTCCACATGAGCGTGGGCCATGCGTACGGCAACTCGCTGTGGAGGACCAACGTTTCCACCGGCCGCAGGCTGGCCATGGAGGTCCGGCGGGCCGTGGAGGAGGACCGCCTCAGGGAGATCATCACCTGATGCGGCATGTGGCGCCTGGTAGACTCCGGCTGGAAGGGCGCGGCCTACACCGCCGCGGCCGATGAGGCCATCCTCACCGCCCGGGCCGAGGGTTCGGCGCCCAGCACCCTCCATCTGTACCGTCGCGACGCCCCGGCGATATCCATAGGATATTTTCAGAAGGTCAGAGAGTGCGTCGACCTCATCGTGGCGAAGGAAGAGAACGTCTCCCTGGTCCGCCGCATGTCGGGCGGCAGTGCGATATATTCGGACCGGGGGCAGCTGACATATTGCCTCATTGCCGATGAGCATGAGCTCCCGGGCACCGCAGAGGATGTGTTCGAGAGCGTGTGCGGCGCGCTGATCGATGCGCTGTCGAGCTTCGGCATCGAGGCCGAGCATCACCGACCTAACGACGTTCTCATCCGTGGGAGAAAGATCTCGGGCAGCGCGCAGGTGCGTCGCCTCGGATGCATAGCACAGCACGGAACCATCCTCGTGGACACCGACCTCGGGCTGATGAGTAGAACCTTACTCTCGGCCAAGAGGCCCAGGGACGGCATGACCACCATGGCCCTGGAGCTGGGCCAGGCGCCGCCCATGGAGGAGGTCGCCAGAGCGGTGGTGGACGGCTTCCGCAGAAAGTTCTGCGTGACGATGGTAGAAGGTCGCCTGACCGAACGCGAGAGCGGGGAGATCGCTCACCTGCTAGAGGCGAAGTACTCTACCGAGCGCCACACCTTCCTGAGGTGAACGCTCAGAAGGTGCTCAGGTCCAGGTACGCGATCTTGCGGTCCTCGGCCAAAAAGTTCAGCTTCCTGTGAAGCAGGAGCGAGGGGACGTTGTCCGGCGAGATGGATGAATGCACCACCGTGGCCCCCTGCTTCTTGCTCTCTTCGGCCAGGCGGCGCATCAGCAGATACCCGATGCCCATGCGGCGGAACTCCCGGTCCACTCCGATGTTCTCCACCCACGCCACCTTCTCGATGCCATCGATCCACGGGATCATCTGGGCGAAGATGAAGCCCACCACCTTGTCGCCTTCCTTGGCCACGAAGGACAGACCGCCATCACGATAATGGGAGAAGGAGCCGCTGGCCGAAGCCCCCAGTTTCTGCCTGACCTCCTGGTCGAAGTCCTCCCACTTCTTCTCCATGATCTGCTCCACGTACTCGCGTATGCATGCCAGCTCCAGCATGCGCACCGATACGCGGTCCTCGTCGGTGAGCGGGACGATCTTCACTTACATCTCCTCCGGGGCGCTCAGTCCGAGCGTGCTCAGGGCGTTGGCCAGAACGATGCGGGTCGCCTCGACCAGCGCCAGACGGGCGTCCTTCATCTCCTCCCCCTTGAGCACTGGCACATAGGTATAGAACTGATTGAACGCCGATGCTACATCGTGGCAGTACACCGGCAGGAGATGTATGCGGGCCTTCTCCCCGGCCTCCTCGATGACCGACGGGAGCCTGGCCAGCTCCTTGATCAGCTTGGCCTCGTAATCGTTGGTGAGCACCGACGGATCGGCCGAGCGGTCGAAGTCGCCCGCCTTTCGCAGTATGCTGCACGCCCTGGCATGAGCATACTGCACGAACGGCGCTGAATTCCCTTCGAAGTTCATGGCCTCCTCCCACTTGAAGACCAGCTGCTTCTCCGGCTGCACGCGCACGATGTTGTAGCGGACGGCCCCTCGCCCAATGTTGCGGGCGATCTCCTTCATCTTCTCCTCCGGAAGGTCGTCGCGGCGCTTGCGGACCTCCTCCATGGCGCGCTCCTCGGCCTCCTCGATGAGGTCGTCGAGATACACCACCACCCCCTTGCGGGTGGACATCCGTCCCTCCGGCAGGGAGACGAAGGAGTAGAAGATGCATTCCGGCGCGCGGTCCTTGCCGAGGAACCTCAGAGCGTTGGCCAGCTGAGCCTGTCCCAGCTTCTGGTCCTCGCCCAGGATGTTGATGGCCCGGTCGGCGCGGCCGAACTTGTTCAGATGATAGGCGATGTCCCTGGTGGTATACAGCGTGGTGCCGTCGGAACGGGTGAAGAAGAACTTGGTCCCCCGCCCATGGATGCCGCAGCCCTCCAGGTCGAGATATAGCGCGCCATTGTCCTCGCGGCACACTGCGCACTTGCTCAGCTCTTCCACCACCTGACGGGCCACGCCGTTCTTGATGAAGTCCGACTCCCACGTGAAGCGGTCTATCTGCACGTTGATGGCCTTGAGGCTCTGCACGATCCCATCCAGCATCATGCTGGCAGTCCTGCGGACGGTATCTATGACCTCGGCGTCCCCGGCCTCGAAACGGACCAGCATGTCGGCGACCTGCTTGGCCACCTCCGGGTCCGCCTCCATCATCTGATTGGCCTTGCGGTAGAAGGGCACCAGGCGATGGTCGGCCTTGTCGCGGTCGACGGCGTCCACCTCCGACGGATCGATGTGCTCCAGCCCCCAGGCAAGCAGCACCACCTGCTTGCCGACATCATTGACCAGATATTCCGTGGTGACGTCGTAGCCACACGCCCGCATGCACCTGGCCAGGGTGTCGCCGATGATGGGGTTGCGCGCCCTGCCCACGTGGATCGGCCCAGTGGGATTGACAGAGGTGTGCTCCAGCAGCACCTTCTCCGGCTTGTCCTGCCCGCGGCCGTAGTCGGGCCCCTCGCCCAGCACGGCGCTGACGGTGGAGGCGGCCAGCGCTGCCTTGTCCACGTTGAAGTTCAGATAGCCGTTCTCGGCCCAGGCCCTCGATACCAATTTCATGGGCGGCAGTTTGCTTGCCGCCTCCTGGGCGATGGCGACCGGCGCCTTGCGCAGGACCTTTGCCAGGGGGAAGCATGGGATGGCCAGGTCGGCGATGCCAGTGGACGGCGTCTCGATATCGAACGCCGCCTCAACTCCCATGGAGCGGAACGCCTCCTCGGCTGCGCTCTTCGCCTCGGAACGGAAATGGCTCATGGGGTCCATTACATCACTCCGGTGGTGAACCTTAGTATGGCGGCGATGCCTCCGAAGGCCTTCATGAGCATCTCGCCCTCCTCGGAGTCGACGGAAAGCAGCTCGACCGTCGTTCCTACCTTCTCCGCCTCCTCATAGAAGTCGTCGATGACGTCCTTGCTCTCGATTATCTCGGGAGATGAATCGGGACACTTGGGGCACTTGACGTCTTCCTCCCTGGCAACGGTGGCCTCGCCGGAGTTGCCGCAGGAGCATTGGTACTTCACCCGAATCTTCCTCAGCCCCTCGGACAGCAGCAGTATGTCCACTGCTCCGATCTCAAGGGCTTTTCGGACCTGTTGCTCGCCGTATGTCGAGAGCCCGCCGTCGGTCTTCCTGATCTCCTCCAGCAGGCGCTGCATGAGCTGCTTCTCCCTCATCAGGTCCAGTTCCTGCAGCGAGTCCTTGGCCTTCTCCACCAGCTCCTTCAGGCCATACTCGTCCGTGTAGCCTGTGTCGAAGGTGTCAATGAGTTTCTTCTGGATCTCATGATGGAGGTAGCCCTCCTTGACAAAGAACTCCTTGGTGGCGCCCGGCCCTCCTATGAGGACCCCTTTCAGGTCCGGCTCGTTGAGGAAGGTATCCGAAGCCACCTCACCGACCTTCTTGAAGAACTCATGGGCAGCGATCTCGATGAGCCGCTCGAAACGGACCGAAGATTGCCCCCCTCGGCTGTGCTTGGACGGCACCAGCGAGGGGAAGTTCTTGACAGGAACTATCCTCTTGCCCTTCAAAAGACCGATGGTGGCCTCCGCCCGGTCGACGACCACCAGTCCGAAGGTCTTCTTCTCGTCGAGCATGTCCCACAACTTCTCGATGTAGAACTCGGAGTCGCATCGGTACATGAACGTCGTTATCGGCTCCGGCGGCTCCAGTGTGAACTGGACCTGCTTGGTCTGGTCGCCCACCGTGGCGACCTCGCCCACGAAGAAGATCAGGCCGTTCGCTGGCGGCGTCTTGAAGTACTTTAGGCGGGCAAGGATGGACTCCAGGGCACCGCTGACGGCCTTGTTGGTCCTCTTGCTCTTGATGTTCTGTGACTGCGAGAGCTCGCTCCGCAGGTAGTTCGCGACATCGAAGATCTGCTTTTCCGGGGGTATGTACACTGACACGAGCTCGGTACCGCGCCCTTTGAGGTCCCGGATCTCCTCCAGCGCGCGCTTGAAATCGTACCTGCGTTTTTCCATCATACTGTCATTAACGGCCTCAACCTGAGCCATGATAATTACAACCCTGATTCTGCGCTCATCTCTAAATAAAGGGCTCTAATAAAGCTTTGCTAGTTTAGCCCAGGGATGGCGGCGTGAGGCGAAGTGGACGCGTCGGGGATGGAGCAGCGGTCGTCTGGGGGAGCTTATCCACATGGCCTGATGTATCAAAGGGCCCGATGAGTGATCATATTGAGGCTGCACCTGCGGTCAGGTGGCTCAGAACACAGTGCCCTGGATGGCGCTGCCCTCGCTTAGGCGGACAGCCCACCCCAGGGAGAGCGCGGAGGGGATGGCACATCATGCCAGGAGGCAGGCCCGTCAAGGAGAACGGCGATGCCGGAGAATTATTAGGATATGGATTCACATTACCTTAATGAAACTTGGAGTGGTACTGTATTCCAGCGACCTCGAGACGGTCTACCAAGCGTTCAGGCGGGGCATCTTTGCCTGAACAGGGGGGATGAGGTCAACATGTTCCTGCTAGCGAGGGGTGGAGTGCGAGAGCCTCGGCGACGAGAGGTTCAACATCACCGGGCAGATACGCACCTTCATCGACCTGGGAGGCAGGGCATATTCCTGCACGTCGTGCATGAGGATCCGGCAGAACAGTCTGCGGAGGCCTGCCCGCTGTCGACGATGGAGGATCTCTATCGCATCGTTGCCGAGAGCGATAAGGTCATCACACTGTGAAGGCACGCAGTAGCTGGGCTGGCCTTCCCTGGCAAGGCGCAGAACAGCCCTCGGGCGCGTCTTGGCTCGGAAGAGAGCGTATTCAATGCCATGGGCCCGTGTGATCGATCGACCGGGCGAGGACGTTTCATCTCTTGGACCCCCTTTGAGGGAGGCCGCCGCGGCCGGGCCATCGGGGCATCATACAGTGGGTGGAGGACATGAACGACGTCTTTGACCAACGAACCGAAGAATACGACAGATGGTTCGATGAGCACCCAGCGGTTTATCTCTCGGAGCTGAACGCGCTGCGGAGGGCCGCATGCCATGGCATCGGTCTGGAGGTGGGCGTGGGAACAGGGCGGTTCGCCCTACCTCTGAGGATAAGTGCTGGCATAGATTCATCGCTCCCCATGCTCTCGCTCGCCCGCCGAAGGGGGGTCGAGGCCGTTAGAGGGGTTGCGGAGCGCCTGCCCTTCAGTGGCGATTCGTTCGATCTCGTGCTCTTCATGACCTCGCTCTGCTACCTCAACGACCCCTGGAAGGCAATGGCCGAGGCCAGAAGGGTCGTCCGGGGCACGGCCGGATCATCATAGGGCTCGTTGACAGGGGGAGCCCATTGAGCCTGGAACATGTCGAGAGGGTGAGGAACGGCCCCTTCTACCAGGACGCTCGGTTCTACTCCGCTGCAGAGGTGAAAGAGCTGCTATGCCAGCCCGGTGACGGGCCGTTGGAATGCTTTCAGACGATCTTCAACGACCCGAGGGGGATGACCGCTCCCGAACCCGCCGTCGAGGGGCACGGCAAGGGACTCTTTGCGGTCATGTCGGTCGAGTCCCGGGGCGGAGAGGGGGATAAGGCGGCTCGTAGCTCGCGATGCGGCCGGACGGTGGCGACAGATCGTGATGGCCATCGATCATGATGATGGGCCGAGCTCCAGGCCGACATTGGCGGCAACATCTGGATCCAATGCATCTGCCGGGATCAAGATATATCGATAATGGATAGATCCAGACGCGTTGCGGCGATAAGCTGAGCGCTGGTTCACCATGGTCGAGGGCCGCGCTCCGGACATCGTTCCAACGCACCATATAATGACCAGATGCCCTTCCCCAGGGCAAGGATTATGAAGGGCAATTTCATTGCTGGCGGCATGGATCGGGTGGTCATCTCCCTGGGGGGCTCCATCATAATCCCGGGCGACCGGGACGGAGAATTCTTGAAGCGCTTCGCGTCCCTGCTGAGGGAGCTATCCAAGGAAAGAGAGCTGCTCGTGGTCTGCGGAGGAGGAAAGACCGCCCGCACGTACATCAACATAGGGAGGGAGCTCAACGGCTCCGAATGGCAGCTCGACGAGATGGGCATCATGGCCACCCGGCTCAACGCCCGCCTGCTGCAGCTAGCCCTCGGGGACCTGGCCGAGCAGGCCGTCCCTTGCACAGTGGAGGAGGCTGCCGGGCAGGCCGGCCGAGGAAAGATCGTGGTCATGGGAGGGACGACTCCGGGCCACACCACCGACGGGGTGTCCGCTTCATTGGCCGAAGCGGTGGGAGCGACCAGGATAGTCAATGCCACCTCGGTGGACGCGGTATACTCGGCCGACCCCAGGAAGGACACCTCCGCGGGGAGGTACGCCAGACTATCGTTCCAGCAGCTGAAGGACCTGCTTGGGGACGACCATGGCGCCGGAGCCTCGGGCGTGTTCGACCCCATGGGGGCGTCCATCGTGATGCGTTGCCGCATTCCGGTGATGGTCGTCGCCGGGAGGGACCTCGATGAGATGTCCAAGGCAGTGCAGGGCCTGCCCATCAAGGGCACGGTCATCGACGGCTGATGCGGGAATAATGTTATCTCCCTGCGGCGGGATTAACCGACGTATAAACGAGGAGTGAACATGGCCAACGATAATGAGAAGCAGTGCAAGCGCCTTGGCAACTTGAAGGACACCGTCAGCGCGGAGGAGGCAGTGGAGGAGATGGGGTGCCGCATGGGCAACTACGTCCCAAGCAACCTGGCCCACATCAAGAAGCACAACCCGGAGCTAGCTGTGGTGATAAAGGAGCTGGACCGCATAATGGTGGAGGACGGCGCCCTGGACCGCAAGACCAAGCGCCTCATCGCCCTGGCCTGCGTGGCGGTAAGGATGTGCGAGGATTGCATCTATCCCCAGGCAAAGGTCGCCGCCAACTACGGCGCCACCAAGGAGGAGATCGTAGAGGCCATGCATGTGGCCGTGGTGATCGGGGGCGTTCCGTCCTGGTCCATCGCCAAGAAGGGCCTGACGCAGGTGTTCAATGAGCTTGAGGGCACCCAAGAGGTCGTCCGTGAGAACACTCCGGGCGGCACGGCGGACACCGGCAAGGGGTGCCTTGGCGGCCGGCGCGAGTGAACGCGCTCGTTACAAGCTCTCAAGGTCGGAGCTGTCCACCGTCTCCCCTCCGAGGTCCCGGACCAGGGACGAGACCATGGCAGCCTCCGACCGCTTCATCGATTTTCTGTGGATGTAGGCAACAGTGGTTCCGCTGGCCTCCATGGCCATGGCGATGCTGCGACGAAGCGAATCGACATCGGCGAGGTCCATGGCATACGAGGGAAGCATATGCCCGAACGATATGCGGCGGGACAGCGCGACCTCGCTGAACCTGGGAGCATAGTGCCCGCCCCCGATGCCGATCGCTATTGGGCTGCTCTCCACCGTGACGTCCAGGAGGCTCCTGGCGAGGACGGCGGCCGCCTCTTTGTCCTCCCAGCACCGCTCGTCGCTGCCGATCTCCACGAATAAGGTCGGTCGCGACAGCAGAGGACCATGATGGGTGACCTCGAACACCACGTCGTGCGGCAGCCCCTCCGCTTCCTTCTTGACCCGCCTGAGCAGGGAGGTCATGAGGTCCGGGGCCGCCGGCGTCAGCGTTCTTTCCCTGCCCCCAAATTCGGCCCCGTTCCAGTTCCCGATGGGGTGGACCGTCAGGGACGGTCTTCCGGAGGCCGCGCGGTGCTTGGACAGGAACACGACCTCGTTGACCCTCCGTCCCAGCGCCCTCTCCGCCTCCAGGTCGATGCCCTCGGCATGGATGTGGAGCGCGTCGATCGATATCATCCAGAGATCCCCTAGACGCAGGACGGGACGGCCTTCGAAGTCGCCCTCCTCCGTCCAATCGGCCGATGCGCGCATCGTCTCGGCGATGTTCACGCTGGCCACGTCCTTCAGGCTGCATACCATCAATCTCATCCGGTTCACCACGGGCGAACGGGCGAACTGTGACCGCCATATTTATTTTGCTCCGCTTCGGAAGGATTCGACAGGCTTGCGGCGCCCAGTATTATTGTTATCAAAGTATACGGTTAGCTACATACTTTTTATAGGCTCCCGGAAGATTCGCTCAGCATGCCCGGCACCCTCACCGTGGGCGAGAGGATAATCCTTCATCTCGGACAGTACAGCAAATATCTGGACAACTACGATGCGCCGCTGGATGTGAGCCAGGACGGCATAGCCACCGCGTTGCGCATCTCGCGGGCGCACGCCGCCATAGAGCTGAAGAAGCTCAAGGAGAACGGGGAGGTGCTGGAGAAGCTCGTCCACATCAAGAGAGGCAAAACCAAGCGCAAGGTGTACTTCCTCACCCCCGCAGGCGAGGAGCGGGCGTCCAGGGTGAGACAGTTCGCCGAGAGCGAAGGTATCGAGGTGCAGGCGTTCCTGGACCTCAAGAAGTGCAAGGGTCCGGAGCTGTGGGCCAGCCTGGATGAGCCGTCCCGCGAGGTACTGGGGCAGGCAGGGGTGTTCCGCAGGCCGTTCCGCCGCGATGCTCTGCCGGAGACGACGATCTCGCTGCTTCCAGTGGACCAGGATGGCATGGTGGACCTCCCCGGGCCGCTTAAGGAGTACAGCGCCACGGTGGTGAGCGAGGAACAAATGCGCCGCTATCACAGCTTTGCCGCCGACTACTGGCTCCGCGAGGGGGACTACCGCGAGCGCCTATACCACCTGGTCGGCGCGGGGCGTGGCAAGGAGGCCGAGATGCTCCTGTCGTCAAAGGCGAACGCGCTGCTTGTCAACGCCGATGGGGACCTCCACTCCATATTCTCCTCGGTCACCCCATCCGAGCGATACAGCGGCCGGGTGCTGTTCGCCCAGGCCCGCGCCGCCCTCCAAGCCGGCGAACTGAATGCCGCGCTCGACAGAGCGCGGGAGCTGCAGTCGTCGACCGTGCCAGAGGAGAGGATCAACGGCATCACCATGGAAGGCCTGGTGATGCGGGAGAAGGGCGAATTGACCCGCGCCTATGCCCTCCTGGACAGAGCAAGGGATGAGCTGCCCGAGGCCAGCGTCCGTCTGGAATGCGAGATGGCCGAGACGCTCATGCGGGCAGAGCGGTTGCCCGAGGCAAGGGGAGTGCTCGAGAACCTGCTGACCGGCGAGGTCAGGGAGGCTGACCAGCTCGAGCGTATCTTCTACCTGCTGGGGATGGCATACCTGCGTTCCGGCATGGCTCAAGAGGCGGTGAGATCGTTCAGCAAGAGTCGCGGCGCCGCACGGGACAAGGAGAACGGCGAGATCTATCTGCGCCTCTCCGATGCCTACTCCCTCATGGGCATGGAGGAGAAGGCGGTGGAGTATGCGCAGCGCGCCAAGAGAGCGCGCAAGCCGAGCCTTGGAAGGGCATGAAAATAATGCATGAAATGAAATAAGATTCTCCCCATTATCCTGTCCGGGAGGAGTAATAGTGGCAGTAGCGCTCACAGTAGGTGAACGCATCTTGTTCCACCTGCTGCAGTATACGAAATATCTTGATTCCTTTGACGTGCCAATAGACATAACCCAGGATGGCATCGCCGCCGCATTGCGCATATCCCGCGCCCATGCCGCGCTGGAGCTCAAGAAGCTGAAGAACGCAGGCGAAGTGAAGGAGCGCCTGTCGCATGTCAAGAGGGGCAGGACCAAGCGCAAGGTGTACTTCCTCACTATGGCTGGCGAGGCCAGGGCCCGGCAGATCAAATTGTACGCCGAGGAGAACGACATCGATCTGACCCCTTACCAGGACATCAGGAAGTGCAAGGGGCCGGAGCTGTGGAGCGTCCTGGACGAGAAGTTCAAGCCAGTGGTGGCCATGTCATGCGTGTTCCGCAAGCCCTTCCGGCGAGAGGTCCTGCCGGACATAGCCACTTCCCTGCTTCCGGTGGACGAGCGGGGGATGGTCGATCTGCCCAAGGAGCTTAAGGAGTACGTGCTCTCCGTCACGGACCCGGAGAAGGCCCGCGACTACCACAGCTTCGCCGCTGATTACTGGCTCCACTGGGACGACCTCAAGGAGGTTGTGTATCACCTAGTATGCGCCCGCCGTTACGCGGACGCCGAGGTCCTGGTGTTCAATCACGCTAGCGAGCTGCTGCTGTCGCCGGACGAGGAGCTGTTGGAGGCGGTCTCCAACATCCGCGACGTGAGCAAAGGGTACGTCGGCACCCTACGTTATGTGCAGGCGGAGACGGCCAGGAGGGTGGGGAGGCATGAGTATTGCCTCATCATATGCAAGGCCATGGAGACATCTAGCATTCCCTCGGAGCGTTTCGACGGCTATATGATCGAGGGGCTGAACTACATGGACCGCCAGGAGTGGGAGCTCGCCTACAGCGCCTTCATCCGCGCCCGCAACGTGTTCGATGGGCGCGTCAATGTCATGATGGAGTGCAACATCGCAGAAGTCCTCATACGCAACAACGATTTTCACGAGCCCAAGGAGATCCTGCAGAGGCTGCTGCAGCAGCGCATCGAGAACCCTGAACATGAATCTCGGGCATACTTCCTTCTGGGGATCATCGCCATTCGGACCGGTGAGGATGATGAGGCCCTCCGAATGTTCCAACTGTCGCGCGCGGCCATGAGGGCCAAGCAGGTTGAGCTGCTGAATAAGGTGTCCCAGATGTACTACGCCAACGGCATGAGGGATAAGTCCCTGGAGTTCGCCCTGAGGGCCAGTTCCCTCAAAGAATCGGGGACGTTCTGAGCATGTCCACGTCGCTGATGTAGAGGTCCCTCAGGTCCTTCAGATCCCAGCGCAGCATGGCCAGCCGCTCGAAGCCCATGCCCCACGCTAGCACCGGGTACTTCACCCCGAAGGGAGCGGTGACCTCGGGGCGGAACACTCCTGCGCCTCCTAGCTCTAGCCAGCTGCCCTTGAACTCCACCTCGACCTCCAGCCCAGGCTCCACGTAAGGGAAATAGCCGGGGCGGAACCGGACGTTCTTGAACCCCATGCGGCGGTAGAACTCCTTGATGATGCCACACAGCATGTCGAAGGAGGCGTTCTCCTCCATGATGATGCCTTCGATCTGGGTGAACTCCGGCAGGTGCGTGGCGTCGATGGCCTCCTTGCGGAACACCTTGCTGAGGGAGAACACCTTCACCGGCGGCTCGGGGTGCCGCCACAGGTGCCTGATGGTGTTGACGGTGGTATGCGTTCTCAGCAGCGCCCTCTCGGACTCCTCGCGGCACCATCTGTACCTCCATCCTTTGGAGCCCGTCTCACCGCCGGTCTCGTGCATCGCGCACACCCGCTCGATGATGTCCTCATCCTCCAGCTCCATCCGGCAGGGGTTCTTGAGGTAGAAGGTGTCCTGGAGCTCCCGGGCCGGGTGGTCCTGCGGGGTGAACAGTGCGTCCATGTTCCAGAACGCCGGCTGCACGTACTCCTCGTCGATCTCGGTGAACCCCATGTCCACGAATATGGCACGTATCTCGTCAGCGATGCGCGTCAGAGGATGCTTCTTTCCCGGGTACACGGCCGGGGCGAAGGTCCTCACGTCGTAGCGGCGGAGCTGTACGTCCTTCCACTTGCCCGTCTGGATCAGCTCCGGCGTCAGCTGGGCGACCTCGTCCCTTACCTCCAGCCCCATGGAGACCAGTTCCCGCCCGAGGTCGGTCAGCTCCATCGTTCTGGTGACCAGCAGCTTCTCGGACACAAGGTCCTGGCGGGAGCGGAGGGCGGCGACGACGGCCTTGTCCAGCGCGTCCTCGGACATCTCGCCACGGGTGAGCTGTTCCAGCACGACCTCATCGGCCGTTGGGCGATCGAGGGCGGCGCGTCCGACGTCCGTTAGGCGCAGAACGGTTTTTCCGTCGACCTTGGAGATGGTGGCGAGGTCCTTCTTCCTCAGCCAACCCAGGGCGATGGTCGTTTCCTCCTTCGTCAGTTCGGCGGCGAGAACGGCCATTTCGCCATCCCCGCCTCTGTCGGCCAGCAGACGGATCGCCCGCCGCTCCGGGAGGCCGCGTTCCAGCACCGAGGTGTCCTTGATGGAGTATACCTTCCGCGCCACCTCGGAGATCGTCACGGCGCCCTTGGCCTGAAGCCAGGAACCGGCGTTCATGACCTCCACCATCTGCGAGAAACCGCCGGCCTCGAACACCTGCTCAGGCGCGGCCTTCCCGTGCAGACGGTCCAGCGCGAGCAGCAGCTTCGATTCATTGGCGCTAAGCCCGGCAAGTATCTCCGAGGCGTTCATGAGGTAGCGTGAACGGCCGGCTAGTAATTATCCTTTCGCTGGGTATGGGGGCCCAACGGCCGATGCGGTCAGAGGAGGTTCGCCTCATCGCGGCGCTTGGCCGGCTTGATGTCCACCACCGGACTGCCGTCCAGGGCGTCCATGCCCTCCACTGTCAGGACGTTGCCGTTGACGGCCACGAGCTTCACCACCGTGGCAGCGATATGGTTCGGCCGCATCGGACTGCGTGAGGCGAACACTCCCACTTCCGGGTTCCGGGGGTCGCCCCTTGGATGCACGCGCATCCGAACCTCATCCGTCCGATCGAAGATGTATAGGACAAGTATCTCGTCGCTCTCCTCGATCCTGTAGAGGCCGTCCTGGTACTGCGGGAGCACCTCAATCTCGGCCCGGCCGCCCTCGTTGCTGACGACCCGTCCGATCGGGGTGATCTCCATCAATCCCTCAGGATGAACTCGTCGATGCGGTCCTTGGCCCTCTCACGGGCATCCTGGTGCTTCTCCAGGAAGCTGGCCACCGCGTCGCCGAGGCTTTTCTTGCATTCGCCGCACAGCACCTCGCCCTTCTTGCATCGATCGTACAGCTCGTCGAGCTTCTGGTCGTCCGGCTCGAACAGATAGAACTTGTACTTGAACACCGCGCAGACCTCGGGCTTTCCGCCAGTCTCCCTCTGCTCCTCGACCGTTACGGCGCCGCCGGTGAAGGCGGTGTTGATCTTCTTGCGCACCACCTTGGGCAGGTCGGTGGTGTATATCGTGCCGTTTGGCTGGGAGGATGACATCTTGTCCCCTCCGCTCAGCCCGGGGAACATCTTGTTGTGCAGCAGCGCCGGCTTGTAGTAGCCGAGCGATGGGGCGATGTCCCTCGCGACCCGGAAATGGGGGTCCTGGTCGATGCCACATGGGATGAGGCATGGCAGGTTGCGCCCGGCATGGGCTGAGCCAAGGAATGCCGGCGCCGCCTGGATGCTGGTGTAGAAGATGCTCCCGATGTTGGTGCTGTTCTCGAATCCGAACACTGCCTTGGCCGTCGAGAAGGTGACCTTCTTGGCCACCTGCAACGCGAGCGAATAGAGGTTGTGAATGTACTCAGTGTCGAGAAAGATCTTGGTCTTCTTTGGATCGAAGCCAAGGGCGATGATGTCGAGCATGTTCTGGTACGCCATATCCTTGGTGTCGTCCAGCGTAAGCCCTTCATTGAAGAGGAACTTCTCGTCGTCCGTCAGCTGGAAGTACAGCGGGGCGTTGAAGACATCCTGAAGATGCTTGGTGAACAGCCAGGGCATGAGGTGGCCCAGGTGGGTCTGACCGGACGGGCCCCGGCCGGTGTATAGATAGAAGGGCTCGCCGGCATCATAGCGGTCCAGAACCCAGTCCATATCGCGGTGGGAATACACCACGCCGCGGCGCATCAGAGGGTGGATGGGGCCGTACTTCGCCATCCTGTCCACGAGGGCCTGGTCGATGCGCTTGGTACCGAACTTCTCGACGAGCAGATCGTAATCGATCTCTCCGCTGACCTCCCAGGGGGTCACTGTGAAAGAGGCGTCCTCACCCATGCTGGGCGGCATGAGCGCATGAAGTGCTTTAAAGGTTTTGAAGGCGGCCTCCACCGGCCGGACCTCAAAAATCCAAAGATGGCAATATTATTATGCCGCTCCATCGTTACAGTGTCGTGGGCCTCCGGACCGATAGTATGGACGATGACCGCTGGGAGCGCTCCCGCCGCATAGACTGGCTGGACATGGGGAGGGTAGCCTCGGCCAGGGTGCTGGTGGTGGGCGCCGGGGCGCTGGGCAACGAGGCGGTCAAGGACCTCGTCCTGTCAGGAGTGCGGCGCCTGGACGTGGTAGACATGGACCACGTGGTGCGCTCCAACCTCAACCGCTGTGTGTTCTTCCGCGAGGAGGATGCGTCGAAAAGAGCGCTCAAGGCCGAGGTGGTGGCCCGCCGGGCCATGGAGCTGGACCCGGGGGCGGACATCCGGCCGATGGCGGAGCGGGTGGAGGACCTTTCGGAGGGATCATGGAAGGGATACGACATCGTGCTGGGCTGCCTGGACAACATCGCGGCCCGTCTGCACGTGAACGCTCAGTCGTTCTATAGCGGGGTACCGTACATCGACGGTGGAACCCGCGGAACGACTGGCAAGGTGCAAGTGGTGCTGCCTCCTTCCACTCCATGCCTTCAGTGCGGCATGAACCGGACGCACTACCGGACCCTGGAGCTTCGCCACTCCTGCACCGGCAGCGATGTCACGTTCTTTCAGCCCAAGATCGCCGCCGAGATCACCACCACGGCCATCATCGCCGCGGTGCAGGTGCGGGAGGCCATCAAGGTGCTGAGCGGATGCGAGGACAGATGCATTTCCCACGTGGCCCACTATGGCGGCCTGGCCGGACGGTGGGAGGAGCTGGAGCTGTCCCTGGATCCCTCATGCCCCAATCATCCTGCTCAGAATCAGATGGCTGATTGAAGACCATAGCTTTAATTCCTAAGATTATTTTTATCATCTGATAATATGTCCCTGAAAGTGAGAGTGAGGAACGCCGAGAGCGGTGCCACCGTGGACATGGAGCTGGAAGGCGAGAACACCGTGGACGAGATCATCGAAGGCGTTGCTGGCTATTGGCAAAAGGATGCCGGTGCATATGTGATCCGCCGCGGGAAGAAGCTTCTGAGAGGGCAGCAGACCGTGGTGGAGGCCGCCATACTCGACGGCGACGAGCTCGAGCTCATCCCCGACCCAGAAGGCGGGTGCTGATGCCCCTGCCTGAGGTGGTCCTCAGGGAGAGACTACGCAATGAGCTCAGGATCTGCTCCGGATACCTGAAAAAGAGCCTGCCGTTCAGTGACGATGTTCAGTTCCCGTTCCCGGTGGACATCGAGCTGACCGACGTTCCCAGCCTGTGCCTCATCAATGGAAGGGTGACGCCCAGGTACTATCACCGGTTCCGCATGATCATAGGAACGGACTATCCGTTCACCAAGCCCACAGTGATGTGGATGACCCCGATATTCCATCCAAACATCATGATGCCCGAGGACGGGGGGCATGTGTGCACCAAGCTGCTGGACGGGTGGAGCTTCGGCTCCACGCTCATCGCCTTCATCAAGGGCATAGAGTCCATGCTGACCTGCCCCAACCCCTTGAGCCCCTTCGGCACCGACAGCTGCACCGCCGCCGCGGCCTACCTCAACGGAGGTAAGGGAAGGATGCCTCCCGTCGTCATCCAGCCTCCCCGGAAGGGGGTCCGCCTGCTGTGAACTTGCCGATCATCACCGCCCGGGACGAGGTGGCCATCAGGGAGCGCCCTCCCCCGCCCCGAGAGAGGGCCAGGATGCACAAGTGGTTGAGCGGCCGGTCCCTCGAGAGATACAACGCACAGGAGGCCAAGGGTTTCGAGATGTACCTGTCGAAGGTTGCCGAGCAGAAGATCCGCAACCATGCCCTGGCCCACGTGGACGAGGGAAAAGAGGTCATGGGCTTCCTCCTGGGGACGGTATGTAGGCATGATGGCAAGGAGTACACCCTCGTGCGGGACGTTGCCACCACCGACCTGGACGCCACCGCGGTGAGCGTGCGCTTCGACCGCTCGGCGTTCGACAAGTTGTTCGAGGAGCTGGACGGCTGCGATTTCAAGTATGTTATCGTAGGATGGTACCACTCGCATCCATCCTACACCTGCTTCATGTCGGCCACGGACATCCAGACCCAGCGCACCATGTTCAATCAGAGATACCACTCGGCCATTGTCATCGATCCAGTGAACAAGGAGATCGAGGCGTTCTATCTAGACAATGACCGCATAGAGAGCAGACCGTTCGCCGTCTACTGGGACGAGTTCCAGAACCCCTACTACGGGCGCACGGTGCGCATGAGGCCCGTGAAGTAGTTGTGTTCAGACCCAGATGGCGTGTCGACGGCGGAGGGACGCCTCGTTCTGTCCCGTCCTATCCATTATGATCGACACCATGGAATCGAACAGCACCAGCGCTGCCCCCTCGAATATGGTGCCCAGGGGAGCATACTTCTTCCTCTGCTCGTCCCGCGATGATGAGAGCTCCAGAACGATGTTGGCGGCATGCCCCAGCTTGGAGTTGGGGTTGCCGGTGATGGAGATGACCTTGGCCCCCACCCTGCGGACGATGTTTGCGGTCTGCACGGCCGACATTGTCTCGCCGGTGTTGGAGACGATTATCACCACGTCCTCCCGGGACACGATAGGGGTGGTCATGTCACCCACGAAATGAACATCGATGCCCAGCTGCACCAGGCGAACGGCGAACGCCTGGCCGATGAGGCCCGAGCGTCCGACGCCATAGATGAACACGGTCCCGGCCGACAGGATGGCCATCACCGCCTCCTCTAGGGAATCGGGATCTATGGTGCCCAGGGCGGCCTCCATCTCCCCCAGGATGAATCGGGCCGAGGTCTGTATGGCGTTCCCCTCCATGGTCACTTCTTCTTGGCGGCCTTCTTGCTGGTCTTGGGGGCCGCCTTCTTCGGTTCCGATACCTTGTCCCCCTTGGACCGCTCCTTGATCCTGGGGGGCTTGTCGATGTCGTCCAGCTCGAGGTCCTCCGCCAGGTCCTCCTCGTCCTCCGCGACATCGGAGACCTTGCTGCTGTTCTTCTTTATGCGGGCCTCCTTGGCCACCCGCTTGGTCAGCACGCGCTCATAGATGACCTTCATATACATGGCGTCATGCTCAAGGAGAGGCGATGATGAGATGACCGTGATGTCGGGGTTCTCATCGGCCAGGTACTCTGCTAGCGGCTCGAAGCGGAGGTCGCCCTTCTTGATGGGCGTGATCCTCTTCTCGTTCCCGGCCTCATGCTCTACGCCGGAGAAGTGCGTATAGTAATGCCCGCCCACGTATCCCTTCACGCGGTCCAGGAGGGCCCCGAAGTCCTGTGGTTCCCGCAACCCACCGGCCTCTCTGGCATGCACATGGGCGAAGTTGATGACCGGCACGGTCCCCTTGATGTTGTCGCAGATCTCCAGGATCTCATCGAGGGAGCCGAACACCTCCTGGCGACCGGAGGTCTCCAGGCCCACCAGAGGGCTCAGCTTGTTGGCCTCCCACCACTCCATGACGCTCTCCACATTCTCCACGATGGTCTTCTTGGCCTTCTTGCGCTCTCCATCACCGTACAGGCCGAGATGGGTGACCACCATTCCAGCGCCCATCTGGTCGGCGATGACGCCCGCCCACCTGATGTTGTCGATGCACCTTTCAGTGAGTTCTGAGTTGGAGACCAGGTCCATGTAATAAGGAGTGTGTATGGACAGTTCGACGTCCATCTCCCTGCCCATCTCCCCCAGCTCCCTGACCTCTTGGAAGTTCTGCACAAGGCCAGAGGCAAGAGTTATGAGGGTATCGTCCTCCCGTATCTTCTCGTTGGGGTCGGTGATCCTTACTTCCTTCTTCCCTTTTACCCTCTCGATCTCCACGATGAGGTCGCTTACCACCTCCGATGGGGTCAATCCTACCTCCTCCTCATCTGGGAAGCGGTCAACGACATTGACCCGGACCATCTGCACCTCCATGGCGGTGAGGCCGAGGCTATGCACGTCCTCGATACCGTCCCTCAAAGTTCTTCCCTTACAAGAAAGTGGAATGCCCGCTGGTCCAAACCTGATCATAATAATGCCACCATTTCTGCCAAGGTTTCCCCTGCGCCATACTCATTATGAGGGATAGTATATATAAATGCTGTCCAACCCTAGGCGTGCTGGGGAGCCTATTTCGGGGGATATCGTTCTAGATGCCTGCGGTAAAATAGGAAGTATAATTATCATAGAATCCTTTTTCCTCCGCGGATGGGAATGAGCACTCAAGACGACTTAGTGGTAGCTGGAAGGCTCGAGCGGTGGCGAAGAAGTCTCATCGACACCAGCCAGAAGAACAGGCTCATCAACTTCACGGAATCGAACGGCGTCCTTCGGCTCAGCAGGCCCGGCGGATCGACCATCTTCGATCGCCTGGTGGTGCGCGGCGAGGAGCTGGAGGTCGGGCTGGACGGGGACGGCACGGACGCCTCGGGCATGTTGCTGTCCGACCGGGACCGCACGGTGGTGGAGAGGACGCTGCTGAACCTTCGCCTCAAGGCCCGCGAGGCCCAGAGGGAGCAGGGCATCAATGTATTGTTCCTCAGCATAGGGATGCTGGAATGGAAGGATGTTAGCGGACAGGAGCTTCGCTCTCCCCTGGTCCTCATCCCGGCAGAGCTGCGGAGGAGCGGGCCGCTGCAGCCGTACCGCGTGGCCGCCATCGATGAGGGAGCGGTGGTAAACCCCATCCTGGCTCACAGGCTTCGCACCGAGTACGGCCTCGAACTGCCGCCCATGCCGCCCGAACAGACCGCCGAGGCGGTTGATGCTGTCATGAAGCAGGTCCGGGACACGGTCGCCTCGGCCGGATGGACCGTGGCCGCCGGCAACTACCTCGGCCTGTTCTCCTTTGCCAAGATGGTCATGTACGAGGAGCTCACCGCGTCCCGGGATCTTGCGCTGGAACACCCGGTGGTGCGCGCCCTGGCCGGCTGCCCGTCCCATCTGCCTGCCGCTGGGACGATATCACCCATGGAACTGGATGAAGGGAAGCCTTCCGAGACATGTCAGGTGCTGGACGCCGACTCCAGCCAGCAGGAGGCCATAGCTCTCGCCAGGAAAGGGGGGAGCTTCGTGCTGCAGGGGCCGCCTGGAACCGGCAAATCGCAGACGATCGCCAATATCATAGCTGAGACCCTGGCCGCCGGCAAGACGGTACTGTTCGTCTCGGAGAAGATGGCCGCCCTGGAGGTCGTCAAGAGAAGACTTGACGAAAGAGGTCTGGGGGAGTTCTGCATGGAACTGCATAGCCACAAGGCGAATCGGCAGGAGGTCGCCGCCGAGCTGGGGCGATGCCTTCACCCCAAAGCGCCGGCCGCCGTCCCATCCGACCGACTGGAAGAGCTGGCTAGGCTGCGGAAGCGGCTGAACGATCATGTTGATGCGCTCCATGAGGTCCGCTCTGGCGCCGGCGTATCGTTCCACCAGATCAATTCGGAGCTGGCCGGCCTTCATGCCGCCAAGGACCTGACGGTCCACTTCCCCAACCTGCACCGCATGAGCGTCAGGGACCTGGAGGCCATCGGACCGCTGGCACGCGAGCTGGAAAGGGACATGCCCCTTCTGAGGAAAGGGCATCAACACCCCTGGGCGGACTGCACCCTGGACTCCTGGAAGGTGAGCGCGATGCCCGAACTGGAGAGCCTCCTGACCTCGTGCCGCGGCGTCGCCGCGGACACCCTGCAAAGATCTTCCTCACTGGCCGAGCGCTACGGCATGGATGGGCCCGCCACCCTTGCTGACGTTTTCGCCCTGGCCGCCCAGCTGCGCCTGGCCATATCCGCGCCGCGTCCCCCGGCCAACTGGCTAAGGGGCCCGCAGGCGCTGCGGGACATGATGGACGAGATGAAGGGCGCATACAGAGCACTGGACGAGGAGATGGGTGATCTGCGCGCCCGCTATGACGAGGGCATCCTGGCGCTCGACCTGGAAGGGATCGGGCAGCGCATGGATACCGTCTATCGCTCTCCGCTGAGATGGCTGCGCTCCTCCTACCGGCGAGACATGCGCTTGCTGAGGGGTCACCGCACCTCGCTGCAGAAGCTCCGGCTCGATGAGGCCGCCGCCGACGTGGCTGCTGCTCTCGCCGTGAAGGGGCAGATGGCCTCGGTCGCTGCCCTGGAGGACGGGTGCTCGAACGCGCTGGGGGAACATTTCTTCGGCCGCAGCACCGACTGGGACAAAGTAGGAAGAGTGCTGGATTGGTGCGATTCCTACCGTCAGCGATATGACATTCCCTGCTCCGCCCTGGAGGGCCTGATGACCGCCGGGACCGGAGCGGACAGGGCGGCCGCAGAACTGAAGGAGATGGAGATAACAGCATCGCTGGCTGAAGGCCGCTTGGACGCCGCCGCATCATCGTTCGACCTCGCCGCCCTGATGGCCGGAAGGCCCTTGTGCGATGTAGGTCTGGACGAGATCGGGCCCTGGGCCGAGAGGCATCTCGACACTATTGGCCGGGCGCAGGAATGGGTAGGCATCAACCGCCTGCGTAAGGACTGCGCCCGTCAGGGCCTGCATGAGCTGCTCTCCCTGGCAGAGGAGGGCAAGCTGCCCTCCAAGGGGCTGTGGGACGCCTTGAGGAAGCGTTACTACTCGCTGTGGCACGATCACCTCATGGCCACCGACAGCAGGCTGCGAGAGTTCAGCAGGGAGGAGCATGCCGAGGCGGTAGAGAGGTTCCGTCGCCTCGACCGCCAGCAGCTCGACGTGGCGGCCGATCGCCTGTGCGCCCTGCTGCAAAAGCGGCGCGAGTCGCTGATGAACGATCCAAGCCCCGCGCTCGGGACCTCCATGTGGGTGCTGCGACACGAGGTCAACCGCAAGAAGGGGCTGAGGCCCCTGCGCGAGCTGTTCACCCGAGCCGGGGACGCCATCCTGCAGCTGAAGCCCTGCCTGCTGATGAGCCCCCTCTCGGTAAGCATGTATCTCGACCCCTCGCGCATACGATTTGACCTGGTCATCTTCGACGAGGCGTCCCAGATAAGACCAGAGGACGCCATAGGGTCCATCATGAGGGGGCGGCAGGTCATCATCGTCGGTGATACGATGCAGCTCCCGCCGACCGACTTCTTCCGCGAGGCCCTCGACGATGAGGAGGACATACCGGACCTGGAGAGCATCCTGGACGAGTGTTCGTCGTGCCTCCCTCAGCGCATGTTGAGATGGCACTACCGCAGCGAGGACGAGTCGCTGATCGCGTTCTCCAACCTCCACTTCTACGGTGGCCGCCTGTTCACCTTCCCCTCGGCCGGGAATGTCGACGGGCGCGGGGTCAGCTTTGTGCATGTCCCCGAAGGCTGCTACGACCGGGGGGCCAGCCGGAGGAACCTCCAAGAGGCGGCCAGGGTCGCGGACATGGTCATACAGCACTTCCGCGAGCGCCCCCAGCTGTCGCTGGGCGTGGTCGCCTTCAGCGAGGCCCAGCAGATGGCCATCCTGGAGGCGCTGGAATCGAGGATAAGGGAGCGGCCGGAGCTGTCCCGGCACTTCAGGGAAGGTGCTCAGGAAGAGTTCTTCGTCAAGAACCTGGAGAGCATCCAGGGCGACGAACGGGACGTCATCCTGTTCAGCCTTGGGTATGGAAAGGACGCCAAGGGCAAGATGCACCAGTCCCTGGGCCCGCTCAACCGGGCAGGAGGGGAGCGCCGCCTGAACGTGGCGGTGACGAGGGCGCGCAAGTCCCTCACCGTGGTGTCATCCATACTTCCCCAGGACATTCATCCCACCTCAGCCGGCTCCAGGCTGCTCAGGCAGTTCATGGAGTACGCGATGGCCGGAGGGACCAGGGACGCGCTGTCCGCCGAGCCGGAGGGCAAGGTATCATCGATGGAAAGGGTCATGGTGGAGGCGCTCGAGAGCAAGGGGCTGAAGGTCCTCCCCCGCTGGGGTTGCTCCGGATACCGCATCGACCTGGCGGTCGAGTCCGAAGGCAAGATGGCCCTGGCGGTGGAGACGGACGGACCGTCCTATCGCTCCGGACCTACGGCCAGGGACCGGGAGCGCCTCCGCCAGGAGATGCTTGCCAAGCTAGGCTGGACCGTCCACCGCACCTGGTCCTCGGACTGGGTCAGGGACCCGGAGGGTGAGATCGAGCGGATCGTCCGCGCGGCCAAGGATGCCGCCGAGATGCAGGAAGCCATCAAGGACACGGTTCCGGTGGCTCCGGAGGCCGGGGACATGATCCATGGCATGACGGAGGCCATCGAGACCGATGACTGTTCCAGAGAGGTCATGGCCTCCTCCCTGGCCACCCCCGCTCCCGCCGCCGGGGCCGTCGCCGCGATGATGCCCTACATCCGAGTGGACTGGACCGCCCATCCGGGGCTGACCGCCAGGCTACGGGCCGAGCCGGGCGAGGCGCTGGCCGATGCCATAGAGGCCGTGGTCGCCGCGGAGGGCCCGGTCCATCCGCTGGTCGTGCATGAGCGTATCCGCGAGCTGCATAGGGTCGCCGGCATCCGAAAGGGAGCCGGACAGGACGGTGAAGCGAGCGCCATCGAGCGTCTGGCCAAACAGGGCCGCATCGTCAGGAACAACAACTTCTTGTGGCCATGCGGGATGGACGAAGCAGTGGTGCGCAGCTCGGCCGTCGGGGAACGACGTGAGCTGTGGTACGTGTGCATGGAGGAGCTCCAGGCGGCCATCCTGAGCCTGCTTGACGAGGAGTCCTTGGACGAGAGGGGGCTGGTGTCCAAGACGACCGCCCTCTACGGATACAAGCGGTCCTCCCCCGAGGCACGCCGGCGGATCTTCGAGGCCGTGGAAGGACTCATCGCATCGGGGCAGCTGGTCCGCGCCGGGGAGGTCATCGGGAAGAGCTAATGAAGCATGCTGGCTCCCCTCCTCCGGAGGGGGAAATCTTTATAAGACACCTGCCCGTTAGCGCCTTCTACGACAATGTCGAGGGAGTCAGAATGAAGAACATTCGTAAGACGGACCCCAACCTGGTGGCCCTCATCAGCGATCTGAAGAGGCAGACCCGGGAAGGGGAGGCCGCCATCTGGCGAGACATTGCTCAGCGTTTGGAGAAGCCCAGCCGCAACTGGGCCGAGGTCAACCTGAGCAGGCTTGAGAGATATGCGCAGGACGGGGAGATCGTCGTCGTTCCAGGCAAGGTCCTGGGCGCCGGCAGCATCAACAAGAAGGTCACCGTCGCCGCGTTCAGGTTCTCCGCATCGGCCGCCAAGGCCATCGAAGAGGCGGGGGGCAAGCGGATGACCATACCTGAGCTGGTGAAGGAGAACCCTTCCGGCAACAAGGTCAGGATCATGGGGTGATCTAGATGGTCGTCGTCATTAATGCAGAAGGACATGTACTGGGCCGGCTCAGCACCTACGTGGCCAAGCGTCTTCTCAATGGGGACGAGGTCGTCGTGGTCAACGCCGAGAAGGCCGTCATCACCGGTTCTCGGGATGAGGTTCTCAACCGCTACTATGCAAAGTACAAGAGGGGAAAGATCATCAACGGACCGTTCTTCCCCAAGAGAGCCGACCTCATCATGAAGAGGACCGTTCGCGGGATGATCCCGTTCAAGCGCCCCAATGGCCGGGCGGTCTACAGGAACCTCCAGGTGTTCGTTGGCGTCCCCAAGGAGCTGGCGGCCGCTGAGATGATGAAGGTCGAGTCAGCCACCAACATATGGACCGATAAGTATGTCACGCTCGGGGAGGTATCCGAGCACCTTGGGTCCAGGGTGAGGTGATCATATGGCAGAAGTAATTAACACCAGCGGAAAGCGGAAGGAGGCCATCGCCAGGGCCGTCGTCAGCAAGGGCAGTGGCAAGCTCCGCATCAACAATGTACCTATAGAGATCTTCACCCCCGAGATCGCCCGCTTCAAGATCATGGAGCCCATGACCCTGGCCGGCGACAAGGCGTCCGGCGTTGACGTCAGCGTCAATGTGCAGGGCGGAGGATTCATGGGGCAGGCCGAGGCGAGCCGCACCGCGATCGCCAAGGGCCTGGTGGACTTCCTTAAAGATGAAGAGCTGGAGGGCGTGTTCAAGCAGTACGACCGCTCCCTGCTCATCAGCGACCCGCGCAGGAAGCTTCCCAAGAAGCCTCAGGGACGTGGCGCAAGGAAGAAGAGACAGAAGTCCTATAGGTGAGCTTCATGATGATCCCAGTAAGGTGCTTCACATGCGGCAAGGTCATAGGAGGCGTTTACCCCACGTACCTCAAGCGGGTGCAGATGGGGGAGGACCCCAAGGCGGTCCTCGACGACCTCGGACTCAAGCGTTACTGCTGCCGCCGCATGATCGTCGCCCATGCTGACCTCGTGGACGAGGTCATCCCTCTGGGATAAGCTCTTAAACCTCTTCGTAATAACCCCTTTATCCACGGGTCTGTGGGGTAGCTTGGTATCCTTCCAGCTTGGGGTGCTGGTGACTCCGATTCAAATTCGGACAGACCCACCAATTTTACCATTTTCCGATCTTTCCAGAACGCGTTCGATCCTCTGAGAGCGATGAGGCGTCATAACGCGTGGCCGCTCTCGGCATTCATGCGATGCCCCATCGGTCCATTATTCTAGCGACAGATGTTCACCCTATAGCTCCGGGGCATCGGAAACGTTCTTGTCGACGGGGCATCAATGGCACGAGTGGAGCGGACCGACATGACGGCAGAGCAAGGCACAGTGCCCCGACGAACCCTGGGGAGGACGGGAGAGCAGGTCTCGGCGATCGGCCTGGGGGGGTTCCACATCGGGAACCCGGAACTGAGCGAGAAGGAGAGCATACACATCATCCGCACGGCGATTGATAATGGGATCACGTTCATGGACAACTGCTGGGACTACCACAGCGGGGAGAGCGAGGTGCGCATGGGCAAGGCGCTAAGCGACGGCTACCGGGAGCGGGTCTTTCTGATGACCAAGGTCGACGGCCGCGACAAGCGGACCGCGGCCAGGCAATTGGACGAGTCGTTGAGGAGACTTCGGACCGATCACGTAGATCTCCTCCAGTTCCATGAGGTCATCCGCCTGGAGGACCCCGAACGGGTGTTCGCCGAGGGCGGGGCGGCGGAAGCCGCTCTGGAGGCCCGGGAAGAGGGCAGGGTGCGGCACATAGGCTTCACCGGCCACAAGAGCCCTGGTATCCACATCCGTATGCTGGAGGTCGCGGCCGAGCACGGGCTCCGGTTCGACGCCGTGCAGATGCCGCTGAACGTCATGGACGCCCACTACGACAGCTTCGAGCGGAACGTCCTGCCCCTCCTGGTCCGGAAAGGGATCGGGGTCCTGGGAATGAAAGCCTTGGGCGACGGAGGCATACTTGATGCGGGGATCAGCGCCATGGAATGCCTGTACTACGCGATGAACCTGCCCACCAGCGTGGTGATCACCGGCATCGACTCGATGGAGATACTGGAGCAGGCCCTGACGGCGGCCCGCACCTTCCAGCCCATGTCCGATGACGAGGTGAAGAGCCTTCTGTCCCGCACCGCACGGGCGGCAAAGGGCGGGAGTTATGAGCCGTACAAGACCACGCTCAAGCACGACGGCACGATCATGAACCCACAGTGGCTCGGGTAGGACAGCATAGATGGCGGTGCCCCAGTGCCGATGAGCGCCGACGCTCGTTCCGCGCAGTCCCTGCTTCTCGGGCTCAGAAAACGGAAGATAAGGTAGATATCCCCATTTGCCGCTATAGTTCACACTGTTAATCAACGACGCCGGATGCGGTATTGCTGAACAATGGGGTGAGGGGATGGGGAGATTTCGGTTCGTTAGAGCGAGGAGCTACAAGGATTACTGGATAATCAACGAGCTCTCGGAGCAGTGCAACGAGGAGGGGAAGGACGGCAGGTTCCGATGGTGCCATGCCGGCGGCGAGCGGACCGCCCTGCCCTTCGTTGAGGATGGTGCCGAGGCCAAGCTGGTCGTCGCCGAGGAACGCCGCCCGAGGATCGTGGGATTCTACACGTTCGATAGCGCCGAACGTCGTCTGGATGTTCTCTATGTCGTCCCGAGGATGCGGGGCAAGGGCGTGGCCCTGGAGATCGTGAATGATTTCATCGGCATGTTCCCCGAGGGAGGCGAGATGTGCGTCCTCAGGCCCTGCCTTGCTGTGAGAAGAATGCTGAACAAGCACTTCCATGGATTGTTCAGGGCGATCGAGATGGAGGACGGCGGGTCGTACATCATCCATTATTCCGAGGAGGACCTCCGCTTCCCCGGGGCCGTCTACTGAACGGAGCTCATCCCTTCCCGGGACGTTCCTTCAGCCCGCGCAGGGCGCCTTCCCTCTCGAGCAGCAGGCGCTTGGTGGCCACCCCGCCGACTGCCGAGTAGTTGCCCAGGCCGCCTCCGGCCGGCACCACGCGATGGCAGGGCACCACTATCAGGGCGGGATTGCCGGCGCACGCGCTGCCTACCGCGCGAGCGGCCTTGGGCCGGCCCAGCCGACGGGCGAGCTCCCCATAGGTGACGACCTCTCCCGGAGGGACCTTGCGCATCGCCTCCAGCACCTCGCCCGTGAACGGCGGCACGTCCATATCAAGGGGGATGTCGAGCAGGTCGTCCCGTCCAGTGGCGACGTGCTCGATGATGCGCCGCAGGAACGGATGGTCTTTCTCACTTCCTTCAGGCCGCTCCTTCGCAAGTCCCACGGAAGTGACACGACCATTCCTTAGGGTCATGATGACATGTAGGCCAAGGCCCTCGCTGAATTGAGCATAGCGGCCGTCCTGCGCCTCCCTCTGGACTGGAACATCTCGCTCGTTCATCACCATGGACATGCACCTCATGCGGGATATGGATTCCTCTATGGCTGGCATCGACCAATGATGATATCTATATTCTAAGACCATGCATCACTCATGAACTCGCGCGAGCGTTTCCGTGCCGCCCTCGAGCTAAAGCCGGTGGACAGAGTGCCTCTATTCTATCAGCACCTGGGAGCGGCCAAGTGGCTGTTGCAGAGCACAGGGCTGAGGATACATGACGGCCTCCAGGACCCCGAGGTGTTCGCCAAGCTCTCCCTGGCCGCCCATGAGATGTATGGCTTCGACAACGTCATGGCGGGCTGGGGGGACCTTTTGATGGCGGCCAAGGCCCACGGCATGCAGTGGAAGTTCCCCGAACGAGACTTTTACCCGCGGCCGGAGAAGTACGTGGACATGAGCGACATCGACAAGGTCCAGCCAGTCGACCCGTTGGAGGACCCTACCTGGTCGGTATCGGTGCGTGCCGCCCGCATCATGAAGGAGAAGGTGGGCGACGAGGTGGCGGTGCTCGGCTGTATCGAGTCGCCCAACATGATCGCCTCCGAGGTGGTGGGGATGGAGACCCTGCTGATGGGCTGCCTGACCGACCCCGATGCCGTGAGCAAGCTCCTCGACACCGTGACGCAATCTTCGATCCGCTACGGCGAGGTGGTCAATGATATCGGCGTCGACGGCGTCTTCATAGAAGGCTCCACGGCCGGAGGGGAGATGATGGACCCCTCCATGTTCCAGCAGTTCGATGGACAGTACCTCGCCCAGTTCATCGATTCCTGCCGCGCCAACGGCCTGAACACGCTGCTGCACAACTGCAGCGAGAAGCCGCTATGGAGGGAGCATCTGGAAACAAGGCCTACGGCCATCCACCTACAGCTCTCATCGGTGAGCCTTTCCGATGCCGCCGCCGCGGTGAAGGGTAAGACCTGCTTCATCGCCGGCATAGAGCACCGCGATCTTCTCCTCAACCGAACGCCTGATGATGTGAGAGCAGCAGTCAAGAGCGCCCTGGATGCCTGGGGCCAGGACCCTGGGCTCATCCTCGGGCCGGGCTGCGAGCTGCCGTACAAGGTGCCGGTAGAGAACATCAAGGCGTTCAAGGAGAGCGTGGAGCGCTACGGCAGGAGACAGTGAATAGCACCCGTGAACGGCCGCCGGGGCTGGTCAGACGTAGGCCACGGCAGTGCTTCGCTCCCTGTCCGCCCGGATGAGCGCCGGCTCGACGATGCATCTGGGGATGCCCTTCCGGACCAGTTCGTCCATCAGCCCGATCCAGTAGGGGTCCCGCAACTCCAGCTTGTACTCTGGCCAAACACCTTCCTCCAACCTTTCACCCGATGTTCATTGTGAGCGGAGGATATTGAACCTGCCGCCTTGGAGCCGCATGGCATCAGGACGATCGACATGGCGTGATGCCCCCCATCAAGAACTGAGAACTTTGCCTCAGGCCCCTTTCTGAGCGGCATCCAGATCATATTTTTCCCGAGCCAGCATCCCGCGCCCCATTATCACATGAGATACTGGGATAGAAAATGACCTCAAGTATGCCGGAATTTGAAAGTTAGCTCTGTCAAGCAGAGAGGGATGCGTATTGAGTACGAAATTGACTAAGTTAGTCGCAGTGCTCTCTATCTTCAGCTTGCTGGGGATGGGGGCGCTCCTCGTAACTAGCCCCACAACCATGGCGGCATCCCCCTCCCATGACATAGGGAGGGTGACCGTTTCCGGCACCGACATACTCATCGATGGTGTCAAGACCGATCAGCAATTCTTCGGCGTGGTCGATTCCACTGCCCTTGCCTTCGCTATTGAAAATTACATCAACGGCAACAAGGCCGTGGCCGGTTGGACCTCTGTGTTCAACGGGCCCGATACGGGCGCTCGGATGCCCGTGACACCGAACGACACTCCAGATGCGTTCTGGAACCAGTACTTCGCTCAGATGGCAAACTACGGCTACAACCTGGTCCGCATAGGGCCCCATGACTATTGGGGAACCCAGTTGTCGTACGACGCCTGGAACAACCACCAGGATCAGTTCTACGACCTGCTCCACAGCATGTGCTACTATGCCGAGTACCACGGGGTGTGGCTGAGCTTCAGCATGGGCGGTTCGCAGCAGTTCCCTGCCTTCAACTTCAACGGGAACGGGAACGTGTTCGTGCCCGGCTCCCAGGCGTTCAACAACTACATCGAGTACACGAACGCCATCATGGTGGAGCTGGAGGACTGGGACTCCATATTCATGTACGATGTGTTCAACGAGCCCGACCACAACCTGGTCCACTCCGGCTACTGGCAGAACAACGGCGGCAAGCAGGCCTTCAACAACTGGGCCAACGCTGTCGCTGACGCCACGGCCGGCGTGTCGACGCACCCGCGCAACATGGGAGTGGCCGGCTTCGGCAACATGTTCGGCATGAACCAGGAGGACTTCAACCTCGCGACCGGGCACACCAACTTCGAGATCCTCCACCGCCACTACTACGGCAGCAACACCGATCCGTACAACTTTGAGGCTCCGGAGCAGTGGGCCAACGAGATCGGCAAGCCGCTGATGTGGGGCGAACTGGCCAACAACGGCCCGTATCCTCTGGTGAGGTACGACTTCGCCGAGAAGACCATATGGAATGCCGGCGGGCAGCTGATCACCGCCATGGTGGCGACCGGCACGCCCGGGTACCCGTACTACGGGGGAGTGAGCAGCGATGCTCCGGTCCCCCGCCCGGCGGGCTACACCGGCAAGGGCATCGACTTCACCTCGGTCCCCGTGACCGAGGCGACGGTCGGACACCGGTACGAGTATGTTGTTAAGGTCAACCGCGAAGCCGCTCTCGAGTTCTCCTCCGAGGCCTCCTTCCTGGAGTTTGACGAGGAGAGCGGGATCGTCTCGGGCGTTCCTGGCGCCCCCGGCGAGTACGATGTCACCATCGCCGCCAGCGATGACGTGGGCAGGGTGGAACAGAGCTACACCCTCACCGTCAAGGATGGCGGCATGGTCAGCATCACGGCGACCCCGGTCGGCGACAGGACCTACGCGCTGAACTTCACCACCGACATGTCCATCAACGGCGTTTCGGAGGTGAAGTGGGACCTAGGCAACGGCGAAACCTCGGGTGTATCCTCGCCCGTACAGAAGTACGAGGAGGGGAACTACAGCATCGGGCTGACCGTGGTCGATGACGAGGGCAAGAGCTACAGCACCAGCTACATGCTGGACGTCAAAGCCCAGGACCATGTTGGTGTGCCCACCGCCGGCGCCATAGGCGCTGGAGGGTTCAACCCCGCGGTGATCGCCTCCATACTGCTGTACGGCATCGTCATCGGCGCCTTCGGATTCGTCGAGTTCAGGAAGCGCGACCGCTTCTGAACGGTGCGAGCAAACGCCTTCCGAACATTCTTTCCTTCTTTTCCTATTTTCTCATGGTTCATCTAAGCAGGCGCGCATTGATGGCCACCAGGACGGTGCTGGCGCTCATGAGGACCGCTCCCGCGGCCGGCGACAGTATGATCCCGTAGCCGCTCAGGACGCCCGCCGCCAGAGGAATGGCCACGGCGTTGTAGCCAGTGGCGAAGACCAGGTTCTGCCGCATCTTGGAGTATGTTCTCCTGGAGAGCGACAAGACCTCGGCCACGTCCCTCGGGTCGTTGCGCACGAGCACTATGTCCGCCGACCCGATGGCCACGTCCGTGCCGCTGCCGATGGCGATGCCAACGTCCGCCTGCACCAGAGCCGGCGCGTCGTTGATGCCGTCGCCCACCATGGCCACCGGCCCGTCCCGCTGGACCCTTTTGACGACCTCAGCCTTCTCGTGGGGCAGCACCTCCGCATAGTGCTCGTCCAGGCCCAGGTCCTCGGCCACCGCCTTGGCGACGAACCTGTTGTCGCCGGTGAGCATCATGCATCCGATCCCCAGGTCCTTCAGACGGGCCACTGCCTCCCTTGATTCGGCTCGCACCACGTCGGCGAGGGCCACCGCGCCGGCGACGCTGCCTCCGGTCACGATGAACACGACAGTGCGGCCGCGGGACGCGAGTTCCTCAGCCCGTGCGTCCGGCGGAACGAGGTTTAGCTCCCGCAGCGGGCCGGGACCCATGACCTCTACTTTATTTCCGTCGACCAGGCCTTCCACTCCCCGGCCGGCCACAGCCTTGAAGCCTTCCACCGGTCGCACCTTCATGCCTTCCTCAACGGCCCGGCGGCCGATGGCCACGGCTATCGGATGCTCGGATGACACTTCTACCGCGGCGGCCATGCCCAGCACTTCGGCCTCGGTCCTTCCGCCGTACGCGAGGACGTCCGTCGCTCCCAGCCTTCCCTCGGTCAGCGTGCCGGTCTTGTCGAATATGACCGAACGTATCCTTCTGGCGTCTTCGAAGGCCTGCCGCTCCCTCACCAGGAAGCCTGAGCTGGCGGCCAAGGATGTGGAGACGGCCACCACCAGCGGGATCGCGAGACCGAGAGCGTGAGGGCAGGAGATGACCATGACGGTGACAGCGCGCTCCACGGCAAAGCTCGCGCCGTTGCCCATGAGGGTCCAGGCCGCGAAGGTAAGGATGCCGGCGGAGACCGCAATGATCACGAGGAGCATAGCGGCGCGGTCCGCAAGGTTCTGTGTGCGGGAGCGGCTCTCCTGCGCTTTTCTCACTACTTCGATCACCTGGTTGAGGTACGTCTCCTCACCGGTCCGGAGGACCTCGACCACGAGCGAGCCTTCTCCGTTGACCGAGCCGCCGATGACCTCCCTGCCCTCGCCGGCGGCCTGGGGCATGGATTCGCCGGTGAGAAGGGACTCGTCCACGTGAGACGAACCGTCCCGCACCACGCCGTCCGCCGGAACCTTCTCCCCCGGCTTCACCATGACATGGTCGCCGACCTTCAGTTCGCTCACCTGCACGTCCCTGGTGCCGCCGTCAACGATGATGTGGGCGATCGACGGCATGACCTTGGCCAGCTCCTCCAGCGCCCTGGACGCGCCCATCACCGAGCGTATCTCTATGATGTGCCCGAGGAGCATGATGTCGATCAGCGTGGCCAGCTCCCAGAACAGGACATCGCTACCGAACCCGAACACCGACGCCGAGCTGTAAAAGAAGGCGACCGAGATTGCCAGACCGACCAGGGTCATCATGCCCGGGCGGCGGTCCGATAGTTCACGCACCAGCCCCCTCAGGAACGGCCATCCGCCGTAGAGGTAGACGACGGTGGACAGGGCGAACAGCAGCAGCAGGCTTCCCCGGAACTGGAGAGAGTATCCGAACCATTCCTGTATCATCGGCGACAGCGCCAGGATCGGAGCGGTCAGGACCATGGAGACCACGAAGCGTCTCCAGTAGTCGGCCATCATGGAAGCGTGGCCGCCGTGGTCCCCCTTCCCGCGGGTCGGCTGCGATGGACCTGGACCGCCATGGTCCTTCATCTCAAGATGTGGCTGCCCCTCTTCCCCTACGTCAGCGATTCCATGCCCTTGGTGGTCTCGGTGGTCGACCATCGAATATTGATTGCAGGAGAAGAGCTATCACCTTTGTCCTGGTCAGCGGCCCTTCATTCGCCGCCTCACGCGGGGCAGCAGCGCCGCCGCTCTGCCATATTGGCCTCGGAAGCCTAAGTCCACCAGGCCCTTGGACAGGTCCAGGCCTTCCCGCCCGTAGGGATGCCACCACAGCTCTCTCGCGAACCGCCCCCGGTCCACGTGAACATGGTGAGGCTCCAGCAGCTCGGCGAAGCCCTCCTCCCCATGGGTATGCCCGAACCCGCTGTCCTTCCTTCCGCCCCATGGCGTTGATGCCAGCCCGAAAGTGTAGCCGACGTTGTTCACGTTGACGGTGCCGCCGCTCATCCTCTCGGCGATCGACCTCCCCCTTGCCAGGTCGGACGTCCAAACCGAGCCGGAGAGCGCGTAAGACGAATCGTTCGCCAGGGTTATGGCTTCCTCATCCGTTCGGAACCGGAGGATCGCCACGATCGGCCCGAACGTCTCCTTCTGCACGATGTCCGATGACTGTTCGACGTCCACTATGGCGGTCGGCTCGAAGAAGTGGCCCCTCATGTCGGGCCGGCGGCCTCCGAAGAGGACCTTTCCGCCCTGCTCCACCGCCCTGGCCACCTGGGCCTCCATGTCCTTCACCGCACGATCGCTGATGAGCGGGCCCATTCCCACCTCTGGATCGTCCCAGCCATAGCCCAGCTTGATGCGCGAGACGCTCTCGCTGAACATCTCGAGGAACGGCTGGTAGACGCTCTCATGGACGTATATCCGCTTGATGCACACGCAGGTCTGTCCCGCGTTCACGTAGCAGCCCCACGCCGCGGCCGCCGCGGCGCGAGGCAGATCGGCGTCGCCCATCACCACCATGGGGTCCTTCCCGCCCAGCTCCATGGTGACGGGGTTCAGCCTCTGCACGGCGGCGGCCATGACCTTTCTTCCGACCTCGGTGCTGCCTGTAAAGATAACACGGTCGACGTCCGACGATGCCAGCGCGTTGCCCGCGCCGCCGCCGTTGCCTACCATTATCTGGACCAGGTCCTCCGGCGCTCCGGCGGCGATGAACGCCTTCTGCACCTCCAGACCGGTGAAGGGCGCCTCCGGCGATGGCTTCAGTACGACGGCGTTGCCGGCGGCCACCGCCATGACGGCCTGGGAGAACGGTATTCCAAATGGGTAGTTCCACGGGGCGATGATCGCCACCACTCCCAGGGGTCGTGGCTGGATGTAGGAGCGCCGGCCTAGGTACCTCATCATAACCGAGAGCTTACCAAATCCGACGGCGCGGGGACGGAACAGCGATGGCAACCTCTCCACCGAGTACATGGCAGCACTGAGAGAGGACATCAGATCGGCGTTGATAGCCTCCACGCGGGGCTTGCCCGTCTCCTGGCATACCACCTTGGCGATGCTGTCGACGTTTGACGCGACATGTTCCTGCAACCGTTTCAGCGTCCTCCGGCGCTCTTCCAGCGGCCGGGCGGCCCATTCCGCCTGGGCCGCCCTTGACCTCTGTAAGATGAGCGGGATGTCATCCAGGGGGGTGCTGTCCAGCTCCCCCACCAATTCCAGGGTGGCGGGGTTGTACTTCACTATCCGTTCCATTCCGGCGGGCACGGCCATTAATGCGGCCGTTTCATGAATAACCTTGCTGCTGCGAAGGTCGTTCGCCCGGCCGAGAATAATTCGGGGCAAGTTTTGTCTACGCGCGAACGCCTTTTTTGTTGGCCGCTCATGACATACATCAGGGCCAACGGGACCGCGCTGCATCTTGAGATGATGGGGAGAGGGGATCCGGTGCTGCTCCTGGCCGACATTGGGGAGGACCTCTCCTCCTGGACATTTCAGTTGGGGACATTGGCATCATGCCATTTCGTCCTGGCCCTGGACAATCGCGGCTCCGGCAGGTCCGATTCTCCGGCCGAGCCGTACACCATCGAGACAATGGCGCAGGACGCGGCCTCATTGATGGACCTGGTCGGGCTGGACAAGGCCCACATCATAGGGCACGGAATGGGGGGCCTCATCGCCCAGGCGATCGCGGCGAGGTGGCCTGGAAGGGTCAAGAGCCTGATCACCATATGCACCCCGGCCCGTCTCACTGACGAACAGAGAAGCATCTACCAGGAGTGGGTGAAGGCCGGGGAAGAAGGGCGGGACCCCAGAGCAATAAGCGAGCTCATGACCCCCTGGGTGTTCTCACCGCAGTTCCTTGAGAACGAGCGGTGGAGGGAGCACGTGATCAAGGGAAGGGCCCGGAGATATGGATGGACGTGCTGGAACGGCGTACGGAAGCAGTTCGAAGCGATGCTGCGGCATGATGCCATGGAGGACTGCGGCCGGATCTCGTGCCCCTCCCTGGCCGTGTGGGGGAAGGACGATCGCCTCGTTCCTCCGTCCTCCGCAAGGGAACTGGCGGAGCACCTCGGGGCCCGCACGGCCCAGCTGGACGGGGGACACATGCTTCCTCTCGAACTTCTTCGTTCCCTCCTAAGAGCGGAGATGACATTCCTGGCCAGCATCGACAGGTGAGAAGCTCCTGCCGGGAGCCGTGTGCCGGTCGCATTCGATGAAAGATGCCGCCCCATACGGACGATGCCCCTTAGGCGATTTATTTATCAAGCCCGCCAGTCCATGTTGCTAGGGTGTTTGTATGGCCGTCCGTAAGATCATAGAGATCGATGAGTCCAAGTGCGATGGCTGCGGCCAGTGCGCGCTTGCCTGCGCTGAGGGAGCGATAGAGGTCCGCGAGGGGAAGGCCAAGGTTATCAGCGACGACCTCTGCGACGGCCTGGGAGCCTGCCTGGGAGATTGTCCGCGGGGAGCCCTCAATATCGTTGAGCGCGAAGCGGAAGAGTTCGACGAGGAAGCGGTGAAGGCCCGCATGGCTGCCGGCAGGAAGGGATGTCCGTCCGCCGGCACGATGGTCCTCAGGCCGATGGGCGACGCCGGAACGCCGTCCCAGGGCGGCTCGGAGCTTACGACGTGGCCGATCAAGATGCAGCTCGTGAACGCCAGGGCGCCGTACTTCAAGGACGCCAGACTGCTTCTGGCGGGAGACTGCACCGCCTTCGCCTTCGCGTCCATGCATCCCAGCTTCATCAAGGGCCGGGTGGTGGTCATCGGCTGCCCCAAACTGGACGACAACGATGACTACATCAACAAGCTCTCCGAGATCCTGTCCTCCAACGATGTGAAGGACATTTCGCTGGTGCACATGGAGGTGCCCTGCTGCGGGAACCTCAAACGTCTGGTCGATACCGCCATCCACCGCGCCTCCTCCCCGGTCCCGGTCCGTTCGTACACCGTTCGCAGGAGCGGGGAGCTGCTGGAGGACGCCTTATAATATTATTGATATGGGATTATATCCAACGACCAGACATAGTTGGATGTATAATCCAACATGAAAAACAGCCCCATAAAAGTTTAATAGCCGCTTTCAACTCCTAAAGTTGGACATATCATCCAACTGAGGTCAAGGAATGAGAGCGGCGGTGCTGAGAGCTCCTGGTGAGCTTACTGTCGGAGAGGTGGATAACGCGCGTTGCCCGAAGGGCGGAGCGCTCGTTCAGGTGGAGGCATGCGCCATCTGCCCGTCGGACATCAAGATGTTCAGGAAGGGGCATCGCGACCTATCGTACCCCCGCATACTGGGGCACGAAGCGGTGGGCCGACTGGTCGAGGTCGACGCGGTCGGGGCGCCCCCCGTTGGTTCCAGGGTCCAGATATGGCCTGGCCTGGTGTGCGGCGCATGCCCGTCCTGCCGCAACGGCAGCGATAACATGTGCTCGCAGCAGGGCATCTTCGGCTTCAACCGCGATGGGGGCTTCGCCCAGTACATGGCCGTGCCGCCAGAGAGCGTCCAACGGGGCCTCAACGTCGTGCCAGCCGGCGTGGACGCCGACGTAGCCGCATTAACCGAGCCGCTGGCGTGCTGCGTCCACGCCCAGGAGATGTGCCGCACGGCCGAGGGCGATTACGTTCTTATCATCGGCGCAGGGCCCATGGGGCTGTTGCACGCCATGCTCTCATTGTCGCTTGGCGCCCGGCCCATCGTCGTAGAGCCGATGGATATGAGGCGAAAGCTGGCCGAACAGATCGGCGCCGACGTGCTGGAGCCGTCCCCGACGCTGGCCGACGAGGTCATGGACCTTACCGGCCGAGGCGCCGACGTCGCCATGCTCGCCACCCCCGCGGCCGACATGTCGGCCGTGATGCGGGCCATGGCCCCACGCGGGCGGGTGTGCGTGTTCTCCGGCCTCCCGCGAGGCGACGATGTCCGGCCGATCGACATGGGGCAGCTTCACTATCGCGAGCTGACGCTGGTCGGCGCTTACGGCTGCACCAGCCGCTCGAACCAGCAGGCATTGGAGCTCATCTCCTCAGAAAAGGTGGATGCGGCCCGGCTGATCACCATGGAGACCGGCCTGGAGCATCTGGAGGATGGGTTTCGCCATATCGAGGGGAGAGAGGGGCTGAAGTGCGTGATTACGAGGTTCTAGAGGTGCCAGAGATGGAAGACAGAATAAGAGTGTTCGGATCGAGGGTCAATGACATAATTGGAGGAAGGAGCCTGAGCAGGGAGGATGCCAGGGAGATGTTCCGGCAGGTGCTGCTGGACGAGCAGCCGGACCTGCAGCAGGGCGCATTCCTGGCAGCCATCACGGCCAAGGGAGCCACACCGCAGGAGATCGCCGGCTCATGGGAGGCGATCTATGAGATCGACACCATCAGGGTGAGGCCCGATGTTCCCGGCCCGCTCTCGGACAATAGCGGCACCGGCATGGACGCCCTCAAGACGTTCAACATATCCACTGCCGCAGCGATCGTGGCCGCCGCCGACGGCGTGGTGATGGCCAAGCATGGTGCCCGGGCGATAACCTCACGCTGCGGCACGGTGGACATGGCCGAGGCGCTGGGCGTGGACATGGAGTGCGACGCTGCCACCGTGAAGCGGTCGATAGAGAACGCCGGCATCGGGATGTTCAACGGCTCCAGCCCGATGGTGCATCCCGCCGCGCTGGGCCGCATCCTCTCGCAGATCAGGTTCGGCACCATCCTCAACATCGCTGGCTCGCTGGCCAATCCCGCCCTGCCCCGCCACGGGGTCCGGGGTGTCTATTCCGAGGACATGCTGGCGCCTACCCTTAGCACCATGAAGGAGATCGGCTACCAGAGGGCCATGGTGTTCACCGGCTCCAACGCCGACGGCTCCAAGAGCATGGACGAGCTCTCAACCCTTGGTCCGACCAAGGTCATGGAGCTTGACCGCAACGGCGAGATCGACACATATATGATCACCCCGGAGGAGCTGGGCATCCGGCTGGCTAGGGAGCAGGACCTCCTGTCCAGCGGGGACATCGCGGCAGAGGCGGTGCGGCTGCTGCGCATACTGGGAGGAGAGGAGCATGGCCCGCGGCAGGACATAGTGTGCCTCAACGCCGCGCCCCTGCTGTGCATGAACGGCCGCGCATCTGGCCTTGCCGACGGCATCGAGAGGGCCAGGAGCATCATCGAGAGCGGACGGGCGGTGGAACGCCTGCGGCTGTGGGCCAAGGTCCAGAGCAGGGACCCCGCGGCGGGCAGAGAGCGACTGGAGGGGCTGTTGGGAGAGGCCTCCAGCGCCGCCTGAGGCGCACTGCCCCGGTAAACAAAGGTGGAGGTCGATATTACATCTCGCGGAGGGGGCTCAGATGCTCTGGGTCTCCTCCCCCTCCTCGTTCTTCCACCAGGCGTTCCTTTTCTTGTGATCGTCGGCCACCTCATCGGCAGTGAATACCACGGTGAAGTTCTGCGGCTCATCCTTGAAGCTTACCACAGGGCCCTCGGATAGTTCGTGCAGTTCGAGGATGTAGTCCCTGAGGAACTCCAGGTCCTCCATCGGCGTCGCCGGGTCGAATTTGAAGAAGAACGTATGGATGTCCCGTATGGCATCATGGAAGTAGCGGAAATCGGCCTGCTCCATCAACTTCCTGAACCGGGGGGCGCCTTTCCTGCGCTTTGACAGTTCGATCAGCCGTTCCTGCCATACGTGGCCTATGGTGACGGGCACCGCCTCCATGCCCAGGACTTTCCACATGCCCTCGACAATCAATCCGGGATAGATAAATCATCGGCTTGGCAGAGCCCGGGGTCATGGACCAAGGATAAGTACCATCGCACCATTTGAGGGACGGTATGAAGGTCCATCTTCCGGAACACTCCCACTGCCTGGCCTGCGGCGATCCGGTCCCTGCCGACGAGCTTTACTGCTCAGAGGAATGCCGGCAGGAGCAGGAGGCCAAGAAGAGGAAGAACAAACAGCGCAATCTGATGTTCTACATCGTGGCCATAGTGGCGATCGTGGCCGTTTGGATCTACTCCTACGTGCTGTGATCGCCCACTGCGTTCACAACGCGCAGCGCCTGCACGGTGGCCTCTACATCGTGCACCCGGACGATGGATGCACCGCTCTCCGCTGCCATGACGGCCGCGCCCACCGAACCGCCCAGCCTCCGCTCCGGCTCTACCCCGGTCAGGTGGCCGATGAAACGCTTTCGTGACGCGCCGATCAGGACCGGCGCGCCCAGGCAGCGCATCTCGCGGCAGCGGCGGAGCAGCTCGATATTGTGCTCGAAGGTCTTGCCAAAGCCCAGGCCCGGATCGATGATGAGCTTCTCGCGCTCGATGCCAGCTTCCTCGGCGGCGTTGATGCGGCCGTTAAGGTACCACATCACGTCGGCGACCACGTCACCGTAGGCAGATGCGTCGACCTCGGCGTGCATGTTCGACGGCGTCCCCCTCATGTGCATGATCACCGCCGCCGCTCCCGTCTCCTTCACGGCGGGCATCATGCCCTCGTTCCTCAACCCGTTGACGTCATTGATAATGGATGCTCCAGCCTCCATGGCCGCCCTCGCAACCTCCGGCTTCATGGTGTCGACCGAGATCGGAACGTCGAAGGAGGCTGCGATCTCCCTGACCACGGGAACCACGCGCGAGATCTCCTCTTCAACGCTGACGGGGCGCCAACCCGGCCTGGTCGATTCGCCTCCCACGTCGATCATGTCCGCGCCCTCCGAGATCAACCGCTCCGCCCGGGCGAAGGCGGCATCATTGCCAAGCGGCCGTCCGTCGGAGAACGAATCGGGGGTGACGTTCAATATGCCCATGACCAAAGTGCGGTCGGCACGCAAACGGCCGCTGGGTAGCAGGATATCGACGCTGACGTCTTTCCTATACAGGTCCACGCATCGGGCCAGCATAGAGCCGCTCTCGGGAAGAGGAGTGAGAGCGTCGATGTGTGGAAGGACGAGCAGAAGAGCATCTCGTTCGCCGCGCCGGCCTGCATATGCCATGCCGTCGAGCTCCCTGGCTTCCTGAGACAGCTCGCCAAGCTCGCTATCGCTGCCCTCGGCCATGAGGACCGTCCCGTGCAGCAGGAGAGGGAGGGGAAGGTTGGGAAGCCGGAAGGATGCCATGTCCTTCCTGGCCTCCTCGGCAGAGCGGTATTCCCTGAGCCGAAGCATGATCACAGGAGGGGTTCCACCAGTTCCACCAGGTCGCAGATCTCGACCTTGCTGCCGTTCTTCTCGCCGCCCGAGCGGAGATTGGTCACGCAGAACGGACAGCATGTGACAAGCACATCGGCGAACGCGGCCTGGTCCACCCTCCGTCCAGCGATCTTCTCCGACAGTTCGGGGAAGGCTGAGCGCACCCCGCCCCCGCCGCCGCAGCACCGCGCCTCCGCCGAGGTCTTGGGCATCTCCTTGAACTCGGCGCCAGGGACCCTGGACAGGACGTCGCGCGGCGCTTGGTAAACGCCGGAGTGGCGCCCCAGGTGGCACGGGTCATGGTAGGTGATCTTCTTCTCAAGCTTGCCTAGGTCCAGGTCCTTCTCGGCCAGATACTCGGAGATGTGCTTGGCCTTGAACGGCACCTCCACGTGCCTGGGATATTCTTCCTTGAACATGCGATAGCAACCGGCGCAGGAGAAGACGACCTCTTCGACCCCCTGCTCCGCGATGGCATCGATGTTGCGCCGCATCTGTTTGACGACGTCCTCTTCCTTGCCGATGCGGCCCAGCACCGAGCCGCAGCACGTCTCGTTGAGGACAGTGTAGTCCTCTCCCAGCTTCTTCAGGATGGAGAGGGTGGCCTGGGCGATCTTCGGATTGCGGTATGCGGAGGTGCAGCCGGCGAAGTAGCCCACCCTGGCGCGCCGGGGCTTCTCGCCCAGCGCCTCGGGCACCGAGCGGGTCTCGCCATAAGGGTTGCCGTACTTCTGTACGCTCTCCACGACCTTGCGGTGGCGCGGCAGCATGTATCCGGCATCCACGAGGTCCTTGCGGGCCCTTTCCACCACGTCAACTACCTTGATCTTCGAGGGGCATCGCCTTTCGCAGTCCTTGCAGGTGGTGCACTGGTAGAGGGCCTCGACCACCGAATCGTCGGCCGGGAGGTCCTTCATGAGCAGACCATAGGACAATATCATGCGCCCCCTGGCCACTCCAGTGTCCTTTCCGATCCCTTCGAACGTGGGACATACGCTCTTACAGAACCCGCACATCGTGCAGGTCATCATGTCCTTCTTGGATAGCTTCAGGCTTTTGGCGTCGATGTAATCTGCCATCTCAATCCACCCTGGGAATGGTGATGCTTCCGTCCATGCTGATCAATACCTTGGCCGAGGGGTCGTCCTTCAGGGCGGCGTCCACCGCCTCCTGCACCGTGGCGAAGGGCGTCATGTTGGCGTCACGCAGCAGCTTGGGGTCGAGGCCGGTCACGGCGAACATACGCGCCCATACGGCGATCTCGGCCATCTTGGCCGCTTTATGATAACCAAGCTTGTACTCCTTGGCCAGATTCTCCAGGACCACACGGGGGTCCGGAGACTGTGAGAGCTGTTGGAGGAAGGTCTCATGGCCGATGCCCTCGCGGCACTTCGACACCATGACGATGGTCCCGCCCTCCTTGAGGGCCCACTTTCCATTGTCCAGCGCCTTCTGGGACTGGTACAGGTCGACGTCCATGGGATACGGGGCCACGGTGACGACCACGTCGGCCTTCTCTTTAATCTTGACGGAGAATACTTCGTTGGCATGTCGGACCGCTGCGTCGAAGGAGGCGTGGAGATCTCCCGCCTCAACGCGGTAAACGCCCTGATGGCGGTCCAGCACGATCTGTATGGCGAAGATCGGCTTGTCCTTGACGACCGAGAGGGCGTCCATCATGTCCTCGTGGACAGGGTTGCCGTCCAGCACCAGGGCCTGGGCCTCCTGCCGCATGGCCAGGCGGTGGTTCTGCTCGATCGTCTTGTACGACGCCACACCGGGGAGAAAGCTCTTGCGCCCGCCGGTGTAGCCAGCGAAGTAGTGCGGCTCCACGCTGGTGATGATCACCAGGCGGTCGGCGTTGACGGCCATCTCGTTGACATGCATCTCAGTGCCGTTCTTCGAGGTCCCCAGGAACTCGCACCTGTCCTTGCGCGCATCGTGAGAGTGAATAAGGCTCTTGAGGGAGTCGTACTGCTTGCCGAAGATGAAGCGGTACTCCTCCTCGGTCGGCGCGCGGTGCGCCCCGGTGGCCACCAGATAATGGGCCTTGGTCAGGTCCATCCTCTCGGCGAGAGCGTCGAGGACCTTGCAGGTCGGCGTCGGCCTGGTGCCGTCGTTGACGATGAACACGATGTCTTTCCCGCCATCCAGGAACTCTTCCAGGGTCGGCCCTTTGACCGGCTCCTCCAACGCCCGTCTGATCTCCTGCCTCTCGTCACCGGTCGGCACGTCCTTCGGATACACGGTCCCGGCGAAGTTCTCGTCCGGGATGTCGAGGATCTGCCCCTCATCCTTTCCATAGGGAATTGTGATGCGCATCTGACCATGGAAGCAATAAGGGAACGCGTATTTAATCGTTGAACGCCAGCCCCCCTTCGGACCGACCTTCCTGGGGGAAAGAAGCACTGCCATACGAATATCGCAGGTCGACAAGTTGCGTATTATGGCGCTCCGTCGCCAGCTGCAGGATATCGCCTTGCGCCGCTCCAGTTGGCTCAGCCGCTTCCGCCCGATGCCCTTCTCCGGAGCTCGCTTCTCACCAGCACGTACATGACGCTCTGATACACGGTGCTGAGCGCGGTGATGAACAGCGCGATCTGGAACAGGACCCGGAAGACGGCATCGTTGAACCAGCTGAAGAGGTCCTGGACGTCGTCGGGCAGGATGGTGTAGAGGTCATTGAAGTGGAAGGGGAACTTGGTAAGAAAGTACGTCCCCACGACGAGGAACAGCAGTCCGTTGATGATATCGAACAGTCTTCCCAGGTTCCTTCTGCCGGTGATCGCCCGTACAATGTTCGGAACGATGCCAAAGAGGATGACGCCATACAGCAGGACGGCGTCGATGTCTGAGAACTCCGGCGAGAATATGTATCCACGACCTTGGAGATAATATAACAGGGCGGCGAAGAAGACGATGAACGCGATGGCGATCGCATTCCCCACCCTCTCTCCGATGCCCATGTTGTCCTTGTCGGCCTCTTTCCTCACATGCCCCGTCCACGAAAGATCCTGGAACGTCGAAGCGCCGTTCATCTCACCGCAGGTATGGGATTCCCAGGGATATGAAGCATACAGAGCCGCGTGGGTCAAATAAATGATGCCCTCGCATATACGGAGTAGGATGGAAGCAGGGAACGGGGAGGCCAATGGCGGACTGAAGAGAAACATAGGCCTGTTCGGTGCCGTCGCCTACGGCGTGGGGACCATAGTCGGGGCGGGCGTGTACGCGCTGATGGGGCCGGGAGTGGCCAATGCCAGCAACGCGGTGTGGCTCGCGTTCCTACTGGCGGCCATCATCGCCTCCTTCACAGGGCTGTGCTACGCCAAGCTCTCCTCGGTGTACCCGACGGCCGGAGCCGAGTACGATTATGTGGGGGAGGCCACGGGGAGCAAGTTCATGGCCTTCGTGGTCGGATGGCTGGTGATCCTCTCGTCCATCATATCGATGGCGGCGGTCGCCCTGGGCTTCGGTGGATACTTGCAAGCCATCACCGGCATGCCCGCGGTGCTGTTCGCCGCCACTCTGATCGTGATCATGTCGATGATCAACTTCATGGGGATAAAGGAGTCCATCATCGCCAACATCGTCCTCACCGCAATAGAGGTCGCCGGCGTCGCCATCATCATATTCCTTGGGGCTGGATACCTGGGCACCGTCGACTACCTTGAGACGCCTCATGGCATGGACGGGATCGTTGCGGCGGTCGGCGTGATCTTCTTCGCCTTCATCGGCTTCGAGGGGCTGGTAAAGATAGGCGAGGAGGTCAAGGAGCCCGCCAGGACCATCCCCCGGGCGCTCATCCTGTCCCTCATCATATCCACGGCGCTGTATGTAGCGGCCGCGCTGTCGGTCGTCAGCGTCGTACCATACCAAGAGCTGGCTGGCTCCGCCTCGGCCCTGGCCGACGTGGCAGAGGCGGCGGCCGGGCCCGAAGCGGGCCTGGCCATGTCCCTCATAGCATTGATCTCCACCGCCAATACCGTCCTCATCCTGTCGATAGCCACCTCCCGCATCGCCTATGGCATGTCCAAGCGGTCCGCCCTTCCCGAGTTCCTTTCGAGGGTGCATTCCCGCGAGAAGACGCCCCATTTCGCCATCTTGACCTCATCCGTACTGGCCCTTCTTTTCTGCATTGCTGGGGATATTGAGTTCGTGGCCAACATGGCCAACTATACCATGTTCATCGTCTTCCTGGCAGTGGACGCGTCCCTGCTGATGCTGTGGAGGAAGGACATGGTGAAGGGGGCATGGTTCGTCCTGGCCGCCATTCTTGGGGTGGGGGCCTCCCTGGCGATGTTGACCCAGTTCGACCTTGAGGTCACCCTCCTTTCGCTGGGGGCGACGTCCCTCGGCATGCTGGCCTACAAGTTCATATCTCCCCACCTTAGATCGGAGCCGATCCGTCCCTGATGTTGCAACGCCGCTCATAACGACAGCGCGATAGGATTATCTAGATTCCCAGAAGTAATATCATCTGGGAGAAAGATGAGGGACTACAACGTACTGGTGACATACCATCCAAATGAGAAGGCCAGGGCCCAGGAGGAGGTGACCACCGTCCTGCGGGACGCCGGGATCGGGCTGGAGGACATGATCGAATCAATCGTTCCCGGGCTGCTGCATCTCCGGGTCGAAGGGGATGGCCGGAGCCAGATGAAGAGGCTTCATGATTTCGCGCTCCGCTTTCCCGAGGTGTTCCTCCACACCCACCGCTGGATGCCTATAGAACAATGGCTGCGGTCCACTCCGGAGGCTATGACCTCGGCCGCTCGGACGCTGGGCGAACGCATAGGCGAGGACGAGCGGTGGAAGCTGTCTCTGAACAAGCGACTGTATGAGGGAGCGGGCACCAAGGAGCTTGTGCGCATGCTCGCCGACCAGATCAACGCCGGCCCGGTGGACCTTGAGGATCCAGAGAAGGTGCTGGTGGTGGAGATCGTAGGAGAGTATGCAGGCTTTTCCCTCATCTCTCCGGAAGAATATCTGGACGTGAACGAGGCCCGGGTGGAGGTAGGCCTGCAGAAGGTCTATTGAACCGATGCGGCGGCCGGACGGCCGGGCGCCAGGATGCTGCGGAGCTCATCGTTCGGGGCATAACGGGCCTTGACGCCGTTGCGCCGGAGACATTCGACCAGGCCACAGCTGTCGCAGGCCACGCTCCGAGACCGCAGCTCATCGAGCAGCGTCAGGGGGCACATGTCGATGAAAAGTTTTCCTCGAGATCTCAGGACAGATGCAGTGGCCGGGCACTTGTCGGCACACAGGCGGGAGGTGAAGAACCATATCTCCACCTCCGGCATCCTGCGTCCCTTAGAAAGCCGGCCCCATCTATTGATGTCCTGCTCGGACAGGTGGGGGCATCCCATGATGACCAGGTCCACGTCGCCATCGTGAGAGCGCAGGGCATCCTCCCAGACCGAAACGGGAACGTCTACTCTATCCAGGCCCGTGGGCGGCACCCCCCTGCTCAGACGAAACAGGGGCATGCTCCCCTGGCGGTTGATGGAGAACGCCAGCCGCTTGACCTCGTCATGATCGGGAGCGACCCCGCATATGAGGGGGACCTCGCCCGGGGCCAGGCAGGAGATGAGCCAACCCAGAAGAGAGTGGTCCTTCCTGATAGCATGGCTGACGGTCACGGCCACTGTGGGCTGCCGGCGCTCATCGATCAGCAGCCCCCGCTCCGACGTCGCCCCCACTATGGCCGACGCGACCGCGCTCTCGAACGTCTCTGCGGCGCTTCGCGCTCCCAGCACCGAGTTGGCGAACGCGCCTGCCGCTCGGCCGCCCCACGCCACGGCGGCGCCGGCGGGCGGATGGTTGCCCGCCAGATGCGGCGCGCATGTGCACGTGTACACCCACGTAGGCCGGAGCCGTTCCAGCTGTCTCGCCCTCTCGGCCGCCAGTCCCCGGGGAGGGCCACCGGGATTGGCGGTCGTTGGCACCACGGCTCCGGATGACAATAGGTGCTCCCAGGCCTCCGAGGAACGATTCGCGTACCAATCGGGTATGTGGACGGAGCGCACTGGCACCATCACGCGCGAGCCGTGAACCTCTCCGAGGCGACATAACGTCTCTAGGGCCCATTGTGCGGCCGGTCCCCTTCGTCCGGAGAGCGCGTCCTCCTGTTCCTTCGTCAGCATCATTTGGAGCGCGGCTTTCTTAGCACCACCTCATATAGCTTCTTGGTGAAGGGGGGCGAGGGATCATCGAACTCCTTGATCCAGAGGAGGTCATAGCCAGTGGATAAACGCCTTATGGTCTCCTCGTCGAAGAAATGAACGACGAACCCCATGGGGTTCCTCCACATGTTCTTTCCCCTCTGCTCGAACTTGCCGTAGTGGGGGTCATGGTCATTCCGCACCGAGTATATGTTGAGGCCTCCCGGCCTAAGGACCCGGCGGCATTCCTCGAGTATCATGGCGACCTCATCCTCGCTAAGCTCCATGGTGAAGAACATGTGCGAGAACACCGCGTCGAACGATTCGTCCGGGAACGGCAGCGGCTCCCGGGCGTCGTGGACCAAGAGGTTCATGCCAACTCCCGACGAAGCGGCCCGCTCCTTCATCTGGCATATGCCCGTCTCTGAATAGTCAAGGGCGGTAACGGAGAAGCTGTTGCGGCACAGGAAGTAAGAGTCCCGGCCCTGACCACATCCCAGCTCCAGGACGTCCTTCGCACCATTGTCCTTCAACGTTCCAAGGGCGCTCACTGCCAGCTCGCTTGGCCCCTTGCCGAAAAAGTCGTCTGTACCGGCATAGGTGCTGTCCCAATGGCTCTGCTGTTGTCCACGTTCAGTCATGTTCAACCCCCCGAACTCGTTACAGCCGGTCCTCCCCCGGCCATATCGACGACACGCCGACCCGAGGTCGGAACGCTCGTCTGCATATCAGATTCATAACACATAATCATTGGTACCGCATATTGTCAAAACATCCGTTGAAAATGCGCCGTTGATAGGTTTCCGCTCACCATGGTGAACGAGGCCGGTGAGAACACCATTTGACCGGGTAGATGCTCTGCTCAATGTTCTGATCCATATTCTCCTGCCCATCATAGTTGCCGATCCCAGAGTCCGCCACCTCGGCGCTGGTGACGCCCACATGGCCAAGGGGGACTGTCCATCACGAACGAAGGCGTCACAATGATTGGAGATGGCCGACAGATGGGTCGACCATGGAAGTGCGGAGGATGATTTCCTGGTCCCCTTTCTTCACCGAGAGGTCGGGACCCTTAGATGCTCACCGTCCAGAGGTCCGTATCTGAAAACGATGAATGAGGTAATGATCCGAAGTCATACACGCGCCCGGGGAAAAAGGCAAAGAGGTTGTGCACCGTATATGATCGGTACCCTTGATCAGATTCCACAAGGAACAGCTATCCTTCAAGATCGGCGATGTCGACTTCGGGGGGCAACCGGGAAGGAGACGGACGGTGATGGTGTGCCCCTTGACCTCTGGCGGGAACTACCCTGCGCGCTATGGCCTCCCCATAAAGGAGCTTCTCGAGGCCGACCTGTGCCCGATCACCTTGATGCTCAATGCCCTCTCCGAGCAGGATGCGAAGGGAGGTTTGGAACTGGCCCGCTCGTTCGACGGCGTCCCCCTCATCATTGACTCTCCTGAACCATCCGTGGTCCTTTCCGGAGCCATGGAGGCAAAGGAGCTTGGCATGGCGGAAAGGACGATATGCGGCGGTCTGAGCATCGCCCACCCCGAATCGTTCTGGGAGGAGCTCCGGCGGGCAGATGTCAGGGCTGCGGTCCTGAAAGCGTTCAATCCCAAAGATGGCAGCCTCAAAGGCCGGATATACGCCCTTGAGGACGGAGGGGGCGTCATCGAGGAGGGATTGATCGACCGGGCCAAGAGGTATCGCATAACGATGGCCATCATCGACACGGGCGGACCCGGCTCGGGAGGAAGTGGACTAAGGGCGTTGTCCGTGGCCAAGGCGAAGTGGGGGCTGCCCTGCGGGTGCGATCTGACACATGAGGTCGAGCCGAACGGGCCATGCTCACTGGAGGTCGCCGCCGCCGTGTCCCAAGCGGCGGGAGCGGACGTGGCGTTCGCCGGACGACCAACGGGGTGGGAGGCGGTTGCCCGGGCAATAGCCTTGACCGATTCATTGATGTCGCAGGCCACTGCCGATATGTAAGCGGGCGAGCGCGCCTAGGGCTCTTGCCCCATCAAGTAAGCCCTCATGCGTGCGAAAAAGTCCAGGGAGGGCACCTGTATGAGCGTGCCGTCAACGGGATCGATAAGGACCTGGAATTCATCTGAGACGATGATGTAATCGCTGCTCGTGTTCAGCTTCTCGCTTGGCATGCGCAGCATCAGACTGGAAATTCGATCGACCTGGCTTTCGAGCATTTTGCCCAGGTCCGATGAGGTCCTGAGGGGCTCGGGCAGGTCGACCAGCATAGGAGCGGCCGGATACGGTCCAGGGTCGGCGCGCTCGCATTCAGCTATCGCCTTCTCCAGCTCCTCCAGCCGGTCGGCGTCGAAGTTGAATGTGGGGTCCTGCCAGTCAATGGTCCCATCCGAAACCTTCGGGTTGACGAGATCGATGACCTTTACCTGCTCCCTGAACCTGGCCACCGCCTCCGGCGTGATGTCGGTCAGGTAGGGCAGCTGGGCCTGCGTGCCCTTGATGCTCAAGTCATCATTTACCCCGTTCTGAGCGAGGCAGAACAGGGCATTGCCGGGCATATGTCCCTCCTCTCGACCGCAGATGATGAGGAAACGTATTCGGGATTGCTCACCACGTTGGCGATGAGCTTTTCGATGCCGATGTTAGCCGAACGGAGGTGACCGCGTATGCAGTAATGTTCCTTGCCCAGTTCAAAGATGGCCCTGCCGATGACCACCAATGCGATCGGCGAGTCCATCGATCCAAGGGTATAGCTGCCGGATACGATAGGCCAGGGGGACCTAATGGAACCAAACATCTCTTGGGCACCTTGCCATCTCACACATATTGCATTTTAGCCTGAGCATGGGCATAGCCGGTTCGACGCCAACAATGGTTGACATTATCACCTAGAGATCTGCCCGACGTGCGCCTCCATGCGCTTTCTCCTCACAGCTACTCATGCCCAGGCCATGGGATGTCCGGGGCGGAGAACGCCGGGGAATGGTGCCTCAGTCCCTTCGCACCTTACTTCGCCTTCTCCCTGGACTTGGGTATCGGCCCCTCCTTCATCTTCGTCACAGCGGCGACGATCTCTCGCATCTTGCTTCCCGGGATCCCTACCAGCATCTCCTCCGGCGCGAGGTCCGTGGTCTTGCGGCAGCCGAAGCAGCCTAGGGAGATGTTCACGTTGCCGGTAAGATATGGTATCACCGTAGAATCGGCGCAGGCGGCCTGCACGGCGCCCATGCTCACAGTGACCCTCCCCCCCAGGGTGAAGGTGCTCGCCGCCGGCAGGAGCCAGAACATCTGTTCAGGGGTGCCTGTCACTACGACCACGTCCGGCCTGAGCTTTGCCTTGCTGAGAGGGGCCACCGCCGTGGCCTCCATGCTCTCCGGCTCCAGTGCCGGCCTCTGCTCCATGGTCGCGCGGGCGGCGCTCTGCTCAGCATACATGCCCATGTGATGATGGAACTCCCCCGAGGAGACCTTTTCCGGCGTCGGGACTAGGCCCAGTGACGATGCCCCGACCGGACATGCCTGCTTGTCTGCCTGGACCACAAGCGACTCTCCGTTCCTGGCCCTCATTATGGCCTGGCAGTGCCTCAGGGACTTCTCCGGGCGCGCATAGCCTTCCGGGAGCTCTCCTCCCTTCTTGATCAGGGATACGGCCACCGGCTCGTGCTTCAGCCCCAATGCCTCCATCAAGATCCGTGATTCTTCCTTGCACTCGTTCATATGTTCCACCATGCCCATCTATTGAATCGTTTACACTTATTCTTTTGTGCGTAATATGATTAACATACAACTCAAGATTATCGTCGGTCTCCCTCCGCCTCCGCCATGAGGGACATGATGATTCTTTAGAGAATCCTATGAAATGTTTCATTGGAGGGTTCGGTCAAAATTAGATCGACCAACTAATATCGTCCTTTGAGATGGCCAGACGAATTATATTTTTGTTAACATGCTTAATGGATGGATGGTCCATCCACAATAAAATTAATATTTGCATTAGGTCTAACACATGCCTGGAGGAATCAAACCTTTTCACATATAGCAGCCTGAATGGCTGCCAAGGTGGAAACATGGCTAACAAAGACGAGATACTGAGCGGATTGGAAAATGCAGTTGTGACCGGGAAGAAGGCCGAATCCATCAGGATCGCCAAAGAGGTGCTCTCGGCAGGGATCAGGCCCCTCGATGCCATCGATGCGGGCCTGATCAAGGGAATGATGGTCGTCGGTGAGAAGTACGCCGCGCACACCATCTTCCTGCCCCAGGTCCTACTCGCCGCCGATTCGATGTATGGCGCTCTGGACATACTGTTGCCGCATATTCCCAGGGAGGATGCTGCGAAGAGGGTGGACCTAGTGATAGGCGTCGTTGAGGGTGACGTGCACGACATCGGGAAGAACATCGTTAAGACGATGTTCACCGCGGCCGGGTTCAACGTGGTCGATCTGGGGAAGGACCGTTCCGATGAGGATTTCGTCAGGGGCGCCAAGGAGCACCATGCACAGGTGGTGGCCATGAGCACCCTCATGACCCCGACCATGGACAGCATGAAGGCATCGGTGGACGCCCTAGTGGAGGACGGTTGCCGGAAGGGGCTTCATATAATCATCGGGGGCGCTCCCACCTCGCAGGAGTTCGCCGAGGAGATCGGCGCCGACATGCATGCTGTCAACGCCCAGGAGGCGGTGGCCAAGGTGAAGGGGGCGCTGTAAGGAGGAATGGAAATGGCAGACAAGATGAACCACATCGAAAGGGCCATGGCGGGGCTGACCAACGAGCCGGTGGACAGGCTCCTGACCTATCCGCTGGCCATGGGCGTTTGCCGCCGGCTGATCAACGGGGCCGGGATCACCTATCAGGAGTGGGTCTCCGACCCCAAGAAGTTCGCCCAGGCGTTCATCGACGGCCAGCGAAGGTTCGACTTTGACTTCGCCATAGGCCTGATGGACCTGTCGGTCATGGCCGGCGACCTCGGCGCGCACGTCCGCATGGACGAGCAGAACACCCCGTTCGTGGACGAGCCCCTGATCACGGACCTCGAAGGCTACGAGAAGCTGGAGGTGCCCAACATCAAGGACCCCAAGACCCGGAGCTATGTCCTGGTGGAGGGGACTGGAATGTTCGTCGACGCGCTGGGCAAGGAGGTCGTGACCGCCGCCTTCCTGGAGGGGCCTCTCCTCGCCCTGACGCAGACGAGGGGGGCGGAGTTCGTATTCAAGGACATGTATGACAACGAGTCCTCCCGCAAGGCTGTCCATGCCGCTCTGAAGACCATCACCGACTACGACAAGGACATGGTGAAGGCGTTCGCCCAGAAGAAACCCGCTGGCCTGGTGTGGGACTACCTGTGGGGAAGCTACTCCTGCCTCGGCGACACCGAGTACATGGAGTTCGAGGGCGATCACAAATATGCTGGCTGCCTCAACGAGCTGGTCCAGAAGGAGGGGATGGCCAACTGCATCCATAACTGCGCGGACCTGCCGCACCTGGATACCCAGATCAAGGCATGGAAGCCTGCCATATACTCTATGGCCTACTACCCGCTGATCCCCGGCTCGCCGTCGGCCAAGGAGACCATACAGAAGGGCTATGCCGACGTATCGCTCATCGGCGGCAACATCGACCCACAGGGCTTCGTCAGGTGGAAGACCGAGAAGATGGTGGACATGACCAAGAAGCTGTGCAACGAGGTCATAACTGAGCTGAAGGCCCGCGACCTGGGAGGCCGCTACTGCATCGCCTCCGGATGCGAGGTCCCGCCCGCTCTGTCCACCAAGCTGGAGAACATCCAGGCCTGTGTGGACACCACCAAGCAGTTCGGCACTTTCGCCTGAACTCCCTTCCAAACCTTTTCTTCTTTGTTTTACATACTGCCAATCGACGAGGAGCTGTTCGAACCAATACCTTTATCACCCGCTGAAAAAGTTCGCCTAGTTGTCTCCGCCTCGGCGGTGACGCGGGAGAGGTAGCAACGGTGGACAAGGAACGCGTTCTCAAGGGGCTCGAGCAGGCCGTGGTCACTGGTAGGAAGGACGCATCGATCAGGTACGCCAACAGGGCCCTGAAGGAAGAGCTCCCGGCGCTCGAGGCCATTGACTCTGGGCTGATAAAGGGCATGATGGTGGTGGGAGACCGTTATTCTGCTCGCAAGATATTTCTACCCCAGGTGCTCCTGGCCGCCGATGCGATGTACGAGGCCCTCGATATACTGTTGCCGCATATTCCCAGGGAGGAGGCGTCCAGACGCCTCAATATCGTCATCGGCGTCGTTGAGGGTGACGTGCACGACATCGGGAAGAACATCGTTAAGACGATGTTCACCGCGGCCGGGTTCAACGTGGTCGATCTGGGGAAGGACCGTTCCGATGAGGATTTCGTCAGGGGCGCCAAGGAGCACCATGCACAGGTGGTGGCCATGAGCACCCTCATGACCCCGACCATGGACAGCATGAAGGCATCGGTGGACGCCCTAGTGGAGGACGGTTGCCGGAAGGGGCTTCATATAATCATCGGGGGCGCTCCCACCTCGCAGGAGTTCGCCGAGGAGATCGGCGCCGACATGCATGCTGTCAACGCCCAGGAGGCGGTGGCCAAGGTCCGTTCTCTTACCAAACGACCGGCGTGAAGAGGAATCATCCAGCGCGTTGACCTGGCTGTGTCGCTCCTTCGAACAACGCGTTATATAGTGTATTGGCAATAACATTTCGAGGCGTGAGACATGAAGATCGCTCAGATCGCAGGGTTCTTGGGGAGCGGCAAGACCACTTTGCTTATCGAGGTGGCAAAGATCCTCGTGGAAAGGGGCGAGAAGGTTGCCATCGTGGTCAACGACGTCGGTGAGATCAACGTCGATTTCAAGATAGTCGAAGCATACGGGCTTAAGGCCAAGGAGCTCTCGGGAGGATGTATCTGTTGCGAGATCGCCGGAAACTTCGCCAACACCCTTTCTCTTCTCTATTCCAACTTCAACCCCGACATCGTGATCGTGGAGCCATCGGGAGTGGCCATACCATGGGGCCTAAAGCGGGCCGCCGAGTATTCCGAGGCGGAGGTCCCGGTCACCATAGAGCATGCGCCAGTCCTCACGCTGGTGGATGCCACCCGCATCGACACCCTCATGGGCACCGTGCGCCGCCTGGTGGTCACGCAGGTCCGCGAGGCGGACGTGTGCCTCATCAATAAGGTGGACGCCGCCCATGACGGGGGCATCGCCAGGGCGGAGGAGCTTATAAGGTCGGTCAACCCCCGCTGCGAGATCATGCGCATATCCACGCACCAGAACAAGGGCGTGAAAGAGGTGGCTGATATCATCGTCGACCGCACCTCAGCCAGGTACGATGAGGCCGTGGAGAGGGCGCTGCTGGAGAAGGAATATGGGGGTGGATGAACATGGAGGATGAGCACGACGAGGTACACTTGGCCATGCACCGGGAGGCCGACGAGCTGGGCAAGTTCGCCGCCCACCTGGACGTTCGTTCACGCCGCCCCATGCCTCAAGATGAAGTAGTGCGGTTCCTGGACGAGCTGCTGTATCGAATTACCAAAGAGTGCATGGACCGCGGGGCGGATATGGTCGGGCATGTCAAGGCGTTCCTGAGGTCAGAGGAGGGCGCCATGTCTGCCAGCCTGATAGACATTGAGAAGCGCTCCAATGTCACGCACGATTTCAGCCATGGGGCGACCTTCAAAGAGGGGGACCTCACGCTGCACGTCATCGTCCACGGCATATGGGATGATGTAGTGAGGGAATGCTCCGTCGCATCCATGTCCAGAGTGTTCGAGCGGTCCGGCATCGAGTATGAGGTCCTGAAGGACCACTATGATACGGAGAGGAGCATCTCCCATCATCTGAAGTGAGAGCATGAGCAGAGACGAGGAACAGGACGGGCCTAGGGACAGCATCGCCCCGGGCTATGCTCAGGCCATGAGGGATCGCGGGTTCAGCTGGAACACGGTGGCCTCCATAAGAAAGATCGCGTGCCCCAGCTGCGGGTTCATGTTCTCCCTCACCTATGGAAGGACCATCGCCTGCCGGGGATGCCCCCAGGCCACCAAGAACTGCCCCAAGGCCAGGTGCGCCAAGTGCGACCACGAGTTCTACATCCAGGAGATGCCCCATGTGGGCAACAAGTACGCGGAGCGCTCAGTTGCTGAGCACATGTCCAACATTGAGACAACGTACAACGAGCAGGTGGGGCGAAAAAGGCATCGGTGAGGGCTACTTCCCCCTCTCGAAATAATGCCGTATTATGTTCCTCTCCCCCCTCTTCAACATCTCAAAGGCGGACGAGTGGGACATTCCGGCCAGAGCGGCCAGCTCCCTCACCTCGATGCGCCGAGGATAGTCGAAATAGCCCTTCTCCAGCGCCAGGCGCACGAGCTTCTCCTGCTTACGGGACACCATTGGCCGATCATCGGCACGGGCGATGCGGACGATGTCCAATTCCACCTTGCGGGTGCTGATGGCCCTGATGATATGAGGGAATGAGCCTTCACTTCCGGCCAGAAGCTTGAAGTTTGCCCTGCCGTCACCAGAGGACCAGGCCCGTTCCAGGAAGCAGCCTCCAGCCAGGATGGCCCATATGATCCAACAGTCGCTCATGACCACCGAACCGGCTATCTGGTCACCCTTCGACCGTGAAGCATCTACTGCGGTGACGTCCTGGCACTTCCTTATCATGGCGACCGCTTCGTCCACGCATACATTGTTGGAGGCTATTGTGAAGAGGGCTTGGCCCCCTTTCTTCTGCCAGGGTATGCACTCATTGATGGTGACGGCGCAATCCAAACGGGAAGCCGCGTCGACCATCCAGAAATTCATACCCCTTATCGACAGTTCGGCTTCCATCATGAGGCGGCCGGTAATCGGAACGGCACTAGAAAACCATTTCTGGCAGAGGCGCCGGCCGCCAATGCGGATGGGGCTAAATAGCGGCATGTCTTGTTCTAGACATACTGGTACGGGGTGAGTATAATCCCCTCCTTCCACAATAACCAGCGTACGAATGGTGAGAACATTGAACCTAGGGCTTGGAATAGACACAGGAGGCACTTTCACCGACGCGGCGATATTGGACCTTGACACCAAGAGGGTACTGGTGAAGGCCAAGTCTCCGACCACATATCACGATCTCGCAGTAGGCATAACGGGCGCCATCGACAACGCCCTCGCACAGAAGGCCGTCGATGTCAAGGACATAAAGATGGTGGGGCTCTCCACCACTCTGGCCACCAACTCCATCCTGGAGGGCAGGGGCGGGGAGGTCGGCCTGATAGGCATAGGATGGACGCCCGACAAGGATTGGGAGTTCCCGGCCAAGATAGCCCGCTACATCAAAGGCGGTTACGATTCCATGGGCGCGCTGGCCGAACGAATGGACGAGGCCGAGGCGGAGCGCGCCATCGATGAGATGTGCCCCCAGGTGGACGCCGTGGTGGTGTCGGGCAAGTTCAGCGTCGCCAACCCCGTCCAAGAGAGCACGGTCTGCGGCATGATCGGCCGGAAGTACGGCATTCCGGTGATCATGGCGAGCCATATGACCGCCGAGCTGGGCATATACGAGCGCACCGTGACAGCGGTGCTCAACGCCCGCCTCCTGCCGGTCATCCAGGACTTCCTACGGTCAGTGGAAAAGGTGCTTGCCGAGCGGCGCATAGATGCCACGGTGTACGTCTTCAAGGGGGACGGCGGCCTGATGAGCCTTGAAGTCGCCAAGAACATGCCTGTAGAGACCATCCTGTCCGGGCCGGCGGCGAGCCTGATGGGGGGCATGGCCCTGGCGGGCGTGGACAGCTGCGCGGTAGTGGACGTTGGAGGTACGTCCACTGATATCGCGTACATCGACGAGGGCTTCCCCCGCCTCAATCAGGAGGGCGCCATGGTGGGCAGCTGGAGGACCCGGGTCCAGGCCATCGATATCTGGACCGCCGCGCTGGGAGGGGACTCCGTCCTGCGCAATGACGACAAAGGCGGGTTGACGCTTGGGCCCGACCGGGTCCTGCCAGTGTCAGTGGCGTCTAGACAATATCCTGTTCTCAAGGAGCGCATGACCGCCCTCAACACCGTCACGTTCTTCGTTACCAGTCGGCCACCGGCGGCCAATTTCTCCGCCAAGGACCGCAGCGTCTATGAGTTCGTCAGGAAGAACGCCCCCTGCAGCATGCACGACGCACTTAAGGGCATCGACGACGTGGTCTTCGTTAGGGAGCAGCTCATGAGCCTGAAGTCCAGGGGCTTCATCCTGGAGGTAGGATTGTCGCCGACCGACGCCATGTCCGTAAGGGGGCAGTTCAAGGATGCGGACCAGGAGGCGGCCGAGCTAGGCTTCAAGATATTCGGTGCCCGAATATCAGAGGAACCGAGAGAGCTGGCGGATAAGGTCTTCGATCTGGCGGTAACCCGCATAGGTCAGGAGCTGATCAGGAAGGGCATATCGGATACCGGAGCGGAGCTGAACGACGACCAGGCGCTCAGATCGCTGGCCAAGGCGGCGGCGGGCGACGGCGCCCTGAGGGACTTTGACATAAAGGCCCGGCCCAGGTACCCCATAGTGGGGGTGGGGGCCCCCGCCCACGTTCTGGTCAAGCCCCTGCAGGAACGCATGGATGGCGAGGTCGTCATCACCGACAACTACGACGTAGGCAATGCGGTGGGGGCGGTGCTCAGCCAGATATCGGAATCCATACTGGTCAAGGTGTATCCGAAGGAGCTCAAGTACGTGGTGGTCGCCCCCGGCTCATCGCCCATGCTGTACTCCACTGTCGAGTCGGCCAGGGGCGCCGCGGTATCCTATGCCGAGTACAACGTCAAGGAGAATATGAAACGGCACGACGCGGTGGACGTCAGGGTGCGCACCCAGGTGGAGGAGAGCAAGTTCTGCGATGGTTACGGCCAGGAGATGAAGTTCATCAACTGGATCAACGTCCGGGCCGTAGCTACCGGCCGACCCAGGCTCAGGGACTGAGCCAAAATCCATTCCAATCAAGGCGGAACAAGGAGGAACAAGCAAAATGGAGGAAAGTAGGTCATCGAGTTCGGGAAGAGGGGCATATTACGGCCTGGGCATCGACACGGGCGGAACGTACACTGATGGAGCGATCCTCGATATGGAGACCGGCGAGGTGCTGTGCTCGGCCAAGTCGTTGACGACCCGGAACGATCTGGCGATCGGCATCGGGAACGTCATAGGAAAGCTGGACCCTTCGCTCTTCTCATGCATACGCCTCATCGGCATATCGTCCACCCTGGCCACCAACTCAGTGGTGGAGGGGAAGGGCTGCCGTGTCGGCCTGATGGTCATCGGCCACGAGGCCCCAGAGAACATCCCGGTGGACGAGATGGTGCAACTAGATGGCGGGCACAATCTGCAGGGAGAGTCCAGGGCCGAGCTGGATATCAAAGGCGCCAGAGAGTTCGTGGAAGCGATGAGGGAAAAAGTGGACGCCTTCGCCATCTCCTCATACCTCAGCGTCCGCAATCCAGAGCACGAGATAAAAATAAAGGAGCTGATCAAGAGCGAGACGGATCTTCCGGTGGTGTGCGGGCACGAGCTGTCCTCAGCCCTGGGATTCAACGAGAGGACCGTCACCGCTGTTCTGAACGCTCGCCTCATCCCCATAATCACGGACCTGATCGCCTCCCTGAAGAAGGTCCAGGAGAGCACGGGCATCAAGGCGCCCCTGATGATAGTGAAAGGGGACGGCTCCCTCATGGATGAATCGGTTGCGAGGGAGAGACCGGTGGAGACCATCCTGTCCGGACCGGCCGCCTCCATCATCGGCTCCAAGGCCCTCACCGGCCTGAACGACGCCATCATCGTGGACGTCGGCGGGACGACCACCGACATCGGCATCCTGAGGGACGGACGACCAAGGCTTGACCCGGAAGGCGCCACGCTGGGCAACTGGAGGACCCGGGTCCAGGCGGTGGACGTCTTCACCTCCGGCATAGGCGGGGACTCCCGCATCGTGGTATCCGGCGGCAAGCTGCACCTCAGCTCGCTTCGCGTCGTCCCATTATGCATCGCCTCATCCACCTGGCCGAGCATCAGGCCGAAGCTGGAGGCGCTCAGCGGCTCCCGCAGCAAATGGGTGCCGTCATACATGGACCTTGACTCGGTGCCGCAAACGACGGAGTTCTATACGTTCAACAGGAGATTCAACGGTGAGCGCCTAGGGCCGGAACAGGAGAAGGTCCTGGAGCTGGTGGCCCAGGAGCCCCGTTCCCTGTACGAACTGGCCGAACTGCTCAATGTACACCCTCTCTCCCTGAACCTCCGCAAGATGGAGGCCCTCGGCATGATCCTGCGCATAGGGCTCACTCCCACGGACATGCTGCACGCCGAAGGCTCCTACGTGGAATACGACGCGGAAGCGTCCCGCCTGGCCGTGGAGATCCAGGCTGCCAACGCCGAGATGGAGGCGGCAGACCTAGTAACGACCGCCAAGTGCATGGTCATCGAGAAGATCGCCATCGAGGTCTTCAAGAAGCTCATCTACGAGGAGGCGGGCGAGGGGAAGATGTGCGACATCGCCAAGAACCTGGTCGACAACATGATAAGGGGCACCGGCAGGAGGGACTTCGCCGCCGATATTCGTCTCAACAAGCCCATCATAGGCATCGGCGCCCCAGTGGGCGCGTACCTGCCGGGAGTGGCCGACATATTCCACACCGATCTGATGCTGCCGAGGGACAGCGGCATCGGGAACGCCGCCGGGGCCGTGTCGGGCAACGTCATGGAGACCATGGAGATGCTCATCAAGCCCCGGAAGGGGATGGGTACCATGGAGAACCCACCCTGCACGCTCCACTGGATGCAAGAAAAGAAGGACTTCGAGAGCCTGGAAGAAGCGCTAGCGTACGCACGGGCAGAAGGAGGCCGACTGGTCAAGGAGATGGCCATCGCCTCCGGGGCCGATACGGTGGAGCTTATCGTCGACAACCATCGGAAGGAGGCCGCCCTGGACCGCGGATGGGGCTCCAACGTCCTGCTGGAGGTGAAGTTGACCATCACCGCGGTGGGAAAGCCCCGTCTATACTTCGAGGAGTGCCGATGAGCCATATCAACGTGGTCATGTGCTCCGGCTTCTCGCCATCCTCCCGCATGGTGCGCAAGGCACTGAGGAGAGTGGCAGAGAAGGTGAACATCAAGGTGATCTCGGTGTGCCCTCCGGGCGCCGGCCTATCCAAGTACATGGAGGAGATCGCTTCTCTGGACCCGTCGCGCACCATCGTGGTAGAAGGATGTGACGGCTGCTGCGGAAGCATGGGCCTCATGATGCAGGGCTTCACCGCATCCAGGGCGGTGATCATGGAGAAGGTCTCGAGCGTCGACGACAAGGCGGTCGATGGGGCCGAGCAGGCCATCCTGGCCGCCCTGAAGGAGATGAACGGATGAGAGTGGCGGTGATCATATGCGGAGCGAACGCCGAACGCGCCATGATCATGGAGCGCGCGGTGGAGCTGTATTCGAAGAAGTACTTCGACCGCATCATCCAGTTCTCCGCCTGCACGGTGGCGCCGTCCCCCCTTATACTGGAGATGAGCGGAGTGGATGCCAAACACACCGTGTCGGTCAACGCCTGCCGGAACCGTTGCGCCGACCTCATCCTGAAGAGGGTTGGAGTAGAGCCGCGCGTGTCGGTGATCATGGACGATGTCATCGACCGCCCCCTGGGCAAGTGCGAGAGCTGCACCGCCTTCGCCTTCCCTGACGTCACTGAAGAGGAGGCAAAGAAGATGGCGGAGGCCATGGGCCAGGCGGTTGAGGAAGCTTCCAAGGACTAACCGAGGGAGCCGATGTCCTCGCCGCGGATGGAGCAGCGCAGCGCCATGCTCTGGCGGGTCAGCGACTTGATGTTGTCCGGCGTGATCCTCGCGAACACCGGCATGGTGTTGGGGAAGGTCCTCTCGAACTCCTTCAGCAGGTAAGGGTTGGCGGCGCCGGAGCGCTTCAGCTCCTCCAGGCTCCAATTGTCGGCTAGGTTGTTCACTCCTTCCATCCCCCCCTTGTGGAACACCTCTGCCAGAACAGATGTCACCACGGTGTTGTCCGAGATGATGGCGAACTCCGCCTCTCTCAAGGCATACTCGTTCCCGTTGAACGATACGGTGAGGCCGTCCCCTTCGCGGACCAGCTGGAACGCCTGCGTGTCCGTGATGGAGTCCCCTATGTAGCAGGTGTCCTCCAGGCCGATGCCCGATCTCCGGCGGATGTCCAACACCGCGGAGGCCTTCTCCTCCCCGCCCAGCGGATTGACGTCCAGTATGAAACGGTACGCGGAGAGGTCGGTGAGCTCCTCCCAGAAGATCTCATCCAACCGCCGGACCACGTCCAGGTCCTGGGGCGCCAGGTCGTCGAGGGAACTCGCGCCTTCCGGGATCTTGGGAAGGTTCATGCGGGCGATCTCACGGGCGGTGTTCTTGAGTATCTCCGCCTCGTGCGGGTCCATCTTCACCGAGTCCATCTCCAGCGCGGTGCAGTAGACGTTCTCCATCGGGAACCCGATGGCGTCGCACACCGCGGTGATGTAGTGCTCGTACGAGGTGGCGACGATGAAGGGGGTCATGAACTCCTGGACGAAGCGCATCGTCTTCCTGGCCCCTGGCACGGTGAGTATGTTGCGGCGGGAGAAGTCCAGCATGACGGTGTCCGTGACCCCGTAGGCCCTGAGGAACGGCAGTATCAGGCGGAGGGTGTCCCCGGCCTTGTAGTTGGGGCGCTGCACAATGTCGGAGAGGATGTCGTCGTACCGGGACACCACCTTGAACAGCTCGCTGCCGTTCTCGATGTATTCCGAACACATCTCGTACGCGTTGTCGTTCAGCGTGATAGGGCCCTCCCCGTTGGAGATGAACTGCCTCCACCCGTCGTTGAGCCCTTCCTCGAGACCTTCGAAGTCCATGTCTATGCCTCCCCGCGTGCGGGCCCCGTCCGACCGCCGTGGCGACGCCGGACCGAAACCTTGCCCTGCCGTTCGAGACCTGTCCGGATTATGTGAACCTTTCTCCCGTTCGCGTCCATCTCCGCGCCATCAACGCCAGGGGGCAACTCACATCACCTTGGCGAAGCGGCGAAGGAACCTCTCGTCCGGATATCCTTCCCGTCCATAGGATGCCACGCTCAGGGCCGCCGCGGCCGAGCCGATCTCTCCGCACACCTCCAGCGTGGCGCCGTCAAGGTAGCCGGCCAGGAAGCCGGCCGCGTACACGTCCCCGGCGCCCGTGGCGTCCTTGACCACCGTCCGCTTGGCCGGTACGGCGATCTCGCTGTTGCGCGAGACGATGAGCGAGCCATCTCCTCCGCGGGTGCATACCACCACTCGGGGACCGGAATCGAGCAGTACCCTGGCACCCTCCTCGGGGCCTTTTCCAGTGAGCAGTCCCATCTCGTTGGAGTTGAGGAACAGGATGCGCGTCCTCTCCAGTATGGGCGCCAGCTGCTTCATGCCCCGGCGGGCGTACAGCTCCCCGGGCGAGAACGACACATACACGTCATCGTCCAAGTATTCAAGCAGCATCTTCTGGGACGCCAAGGCGCTATCGGCCGCGAAGGACCCCATGTGGACGAACCTCGCGTCGTTCAGGAACTCGATGTCCTCCTCGGAGTAGGAGAACAGGTCGTTGGCGTTCGGCAGCACGAGGAGCGAGCGGTCGCCATCGGCCAGTAGGGAAAGGCATTTGCCGCTGCGCTTGTGCCTCTTGACCCTGGTGAGATCGACACCACCCATGGACGATTGGATGTACTTACCCTCATCGTCCTTTCCTATCACGCCGAGGAAGGCGGTGCGGTAGCCCATGCGGGAGAGCGCGTACACCGTGTTTGCGGCCGAGCCCCCTCCGCTGCGGCCCATCAGCTGGCCGGAGCGCGACACTTCGCTCAGCAGCTCGCGGAACGTCTCCTCGGTACCGTAGGTCTTGCTCCCGGGCGTTATCTCCATTGCGCCGAAGCGCAGGGAGGGGACCTCGTACAGGAGGTCGACGTTAAGCGCACCAACACCCACCACGTCCATGTAACACGCCTATGGAGATTATGTTTAAAAATGGTTGGTGCGGCCAGGGACGCTCAGAATAGAGGTTCATTGATTAGGACGGCCGGTCCGCCCACCGAGCATTCCAGCGTCTCGATCCCAAGCCTCGCCATCCTCTTCCGGACCTGGGGAACATCGGAGCGGTGGCAGTTGATGTAGACGGTGGCCCCGGTGTCGATGGAGAAATAGCAGCGCAGCCCGTCCTTCCGCATGGCCTTGACCTCCAGGATCACGCGCACGGTCTCCGGCCTCCACAGGATCATCTCGTCCGCCCCGGTCATGGTGATGCCATGGAGCAGCAACGTATCGGTCTCGGCCTGACGCCCGATCTCGTCCACGTCCCCCTTGCGGATGGCTTCCTCCATCCGCTCCAGCGCCGACGGCACGTACTCCAGCCGGGCCTTGAAGAACGGGGACGACAGCACCTCGCGGTGCGCCAGGTCGGTGGTCTTGAGCGCGGGTACGAGCGCGCACACGATGGCCAGGTCGATATCGTCCGGATGCGGTATCCGCCTCGATATAGAGTCCCGGTCTCCGTGGCCGGCGTACCAGCGCGAGAAGCCGCCGGTGACGGCCCTCGCCGCCGAGCCGGCCCCCCGGCGGGCGAAGCGGGAAAGTTCCTCGAGCGATAGTTCCAGCCCCAGCGCCGCCGCGGCCGCCGCGGCCAGCGCGGCGAAGCCGGACGCCGACGCTCCCAGGCCGATGTTCGACGGGAAGTCGTTCATGGTGCGCATGCGCATGCCCGTCCGCCCTCCGGCCTCCTCGCCCAGGGCGTCCACCACATCGAGGATGCGCTCCATCTCCTCCCCAGAGGCGGGACGGTCGCCGATCTGTGCGCCATCATCCGCGTGGCCGAACTCCACGGTGGTGTGCGTTCTGAGCGGCGCCGTGCACACCGAGATCGAGTCATGGAACGGCAAGCGCAGTCGTTCGTCCCTCAGTCCGTGGTACTTGACCAGGCCCTGTATGGGGTGGGCGATCGCGGATGCTTTCATACGTCAAAAAGCACGGTTATGGACGGTTCGTCCTCGTTCACTTGCAGTTCATGGTACGTGACGGCCTTTATCTCGCTCTTGGGAGAGTGCTTCTCGGGATTGTACTCCTCGCCCCAGGCCTTGCACTCCAGACGGCCATCTAGGAGAGCGACCTCGAACCTGCCAAGGACGAGCCCCTTTGCATCGAAGATGAACAGCACCTCGGAGAGGAAGTTATACAGCAGCTCCTCGAGGTCCGCGCCCCCCACCGCAATGCTCACCTCCTCGGTCAGGCGGGCGGAGGAGGCGTCGACTATCTGGTCCATCATGGCGTAGGCGGCGTTCTCGAAACATTCCTTCAAAGTGCGGCCGTACGCCTTGACCATCAGGTCGGCGGTGTGCTCCAGTACCTCGTACCTCATGATGGCATGCCATCGTACCGCCCCGATAAAATAGTTGGCCGCCCCCTTCCCGCGCCCGCGGCCGTAGTAGAGTTAAAATCGGGGACCGCTCATCATCCGGGGCATGCGCATTCTGATCATCGGGTGCGGCTCCATCGGCAGCGTGCTGGCCAAGGCGGTCCACGACATGCCGGAGGTGGACAAGCTCTACGTCACGGACATGAGCGCAGACTACGCCCGCCACCTGGTGGACAGCCTGGAAAAGGCCGAGTACGTGAGCGGTAAGAGCGAGCAGCTGTGCAAGACCCTCACCGAGGTCGATCTGGCGGTGGAGGCGGCCAGCCAGGAGGCCGCGGCCAGATACGTTCCGTTCGTTCTGGAGAACGGCGTGGATGTCATGGTGATGTCGGTCGGGGCGTTCACGGACGACCAGTTCAGGGAAAGATGCTTCACCCTGGCCAAGAAGCACCGCTCCCGCATCTATGTGCCTTCCGGAGCGATCTGCGGCACCGACGGCCTCCGCGCCGCCGCCTCAGCAGGCATCTCGGAGGTCCACCTCACCACGAGGAAGGGGCCCAAGGGCCTGAGGGGAGCGCCCGGCCTCGCCATGCGCGGCATCGATGTCGATTCGCTCACCGAGGCCACCGTGGTGTTCGAGGGGAGCGCCCGCGACGCGACCGTTCAGTTCCCCAAGAACCTCAACGTGGCGGCGACCATATCCCTTCTGGGAGTGGGCTTTGAACAGACGCGGGTCACCATCATATGCGATCCGGCGGCCGAGCGCAACTCCCATACCCTAACGGTGAAGGGCGACTTCGGCGAGCTGAGGTCGGAGACGCAGAACGTGCCGTCGCCCATCAATCCGGCGACCTCATACCTGGCCGCCCTGTCGGCCATCGCGGCCATCAGGCGCATACTGGGAAATGTCTGGATAGGCGTTTGAGCCCGCGTGCCGGGCATCGTGGCGACGCGATGACCGGCACGACGCGAGCGGTGCGCACCTCTCGAAGGTCTATTCATTGCAACAGCAGATCTTGTCACAGAGGCCGGGCCGGATCAGGCAGGAAACCAGCCAAGAATTGTCGGAAAATAGCCGCATTCAAGTCCGCTGCCATGTCTGAAAGACATAAACTGATGAAGGAAACAAAAGAAGACGCCCCGAAGGGCGAAGGTGTTTTTACTTCTTCTTCGCCGGGGCCTTCTTGGCGGCAGGCTTGGCGGCCTCAGGCTTCTTAGCAGGAGCCTTCGCGGCCGGCTTCTTGGCGGACGCCTTGGCCTCCTTCGCCGGAGCCTTGGGGGCAGCCTTCTTGGGAGCGGGCTCCTCAGCCTCTTCCTCCTCGGCCTCCTCGACATCCTCGGCCTCCTCGTAGTCGAGGAAGTCCAGCATGGCCTCCTCTAGGTCGGCCAGCATCTCCATGGCCTCGTCCTTCTTGTCCTTCTCCAGGAGGTCGAGGGCCTCGGAGATCATGTCCAGCATGCTTTCCAGTTCGTTGTCGAGATCCTCAAAGGCAGTGCCTAGCGTGACCATATGAATCACCGTTATCTACGGTAGGCTACACTCCTATTCTATATTTAAAGTAAATGGAATTGCGGCGGAGGCGCCATACATGGTCAGTGCACCAGCGCTTCTATCCTCCTACCCATCAGGCCCTTCACGTCCAGCGGTTCGCCCTTGGAGAGGTCCCGAACCAAACGGCGAGCGTCCTGCGGACAGTGGTCCACGCACACCCCGCAACCCATGCACTTCTCCGGCTCGTAAATCATCGTGTCGCCATCGGCGGTCACGGCGTCGAACGGACATAGGTCGGCGCACTTGCCGCAGGTGTTGCACTTAGTCGTGTCGACCTCTGCCACGTAGCCGGAGGGAGCCAACATGAGGATGCCGGATTTCATCGCCCGGATGCCTCCGCAGTGGCATTTACAGCAGTTGCAGATCGCGTAGAAGCGGTCCAGCATGGCATCCTTGAACCAGGCGGTGTGGATGTGTCCCCGCTCCTGCTCGTCCTCCAGCACCTGCAGTGCCTCTTCCTGGGAGACCCGGCGGGCCTTGTCAGGGTGCTGGTCCAGTACGAAGTCAGTGAAGGGCTTGCCGATGACCATGCATACTTGCAAGGGGGAGCACTGCGCCCCCTGCGCCCTTCTGCATGCGCACTCATACAGCACGACATCGGTGGGGGCCTGGAGCACGAACTCCCTGGCCCGGGAGTAGGGCACGATCTGCTCGAGGTCCTGGAGCGGTATGTCGCGCTCGATCGATATGATGGTCTCGGCCTGGTCCAAGGTCAAGGTCTTCCCGTGGTAGTGGTTCGCCCACTTCTCCTTCCCTGCCTTACCGGACAGCGGGAAGCGGATACTCATGAGCGACCATATGTACTGCCATGTCCATCTGCCGTATACGTAGCCATGGAGCATGGAGGACATGCTCTTATTATGGGTCCGCCCTTCGTCGACGAACGCCCTAGTGGCCGGTCGCATGATGCCGTCAGGCATAACATCGCCGTGACACGTTCTGTCACGATGTGCTCTTAAATCTTTGCACGTGAACGTGACGCCAGGGCGGGCATGCTCTGTTACGACCCTCTCCTGCCTGGAAAGACTGCACATGGCAACAAGCAAATTTATAATCAAGAAAGGATAATCGGAAGCAGGGAAGAATTCATGAAGAGTATCGGATGGTTCACCACAGCGCGCGGTCCCGGGTCGCTCAACCTGTTCACCACCATTATGCAGCACATCGGATCGGGCCGCATCGATGCCCGCCTGTCCTTCGTATTCATCAACCGTGAGATCAAGGGAAATGAATGCCGCAGGAAGCTGGTCGAGATGGCCGAGGCGAACAACATTCCAGTGATCATATTCCCGTCCGACTCGTTCCGACCGGACCTCAAGGCCAGCGATATGAATGCGTGGCGGGACGCCTATGGGGAAGGCCTAAGGGAGCGCATCGCCCCTTACGCCATGGACCTGGGCGTGCTGGCCGGCTACATGCTCATCGTGGACCCGGAGACCTGCCGCCGGCATCTGCTGATCAACCTTCATCCCGCCCTCCCAGACACCTACAAGGGGACATGGAACGAGATCATGGTAAAGGTGGCCGAGAGCTCCGACGCCTCCTACGGCGCCACGGTGCACCTGTGCAGCCCGGTGCTGGACTGCGGCGCCCCCATCGCCTTCGACTCGTTCCCGGTCGACGACCTGAGGGGGAGCGTGTCCAGGGAAGAGCTCCCCCAGGCGATACGGCAGAGGGAGGTGGAGCGCGAGGTGCCGTTGCTCATGGAAGCGCTGAAGCTGCTCGTCAGCGATGAGGTCGTGGTGCGGGGCGAGGACCTGTTCGACCGCCAGGGCCGCAGGATCGAGGGGCCGGCCGATCTGTCCGAACGGGTATCGGCCGCGGTCAAGCGAGCTTGACGCTCTCGCGCCTCGGTCGCGGGACCTGAGGTCGTCGCTCACGCTGGAGCCTGAAGGGCATCAGTGCGCCCTTTGCACCAATCCCCGTCTGCATGCTATCAAACTAGTTGCGGAAAGGTCGCCGAATGCGCGCCCATACCGCATTTCATACACTGTAGAGGTCGTGGGCTTTCTCGCCCGCGTTCGGTAAGTATAAACCGCCTCTCGACGCTCACCGTCCAGTGAGCCAATGAATCGAGTCCAGCGCATATTCTCTAGAATCGAAGAGCCTGTCGACGCTATCCTTCTGATGAGTTCCGAGGAGCCCCTCCTCGATGTTTCCTTCTTCTACGCCACCGGCATCAAGGGCGGCCTGTTCGAGGAATGCCCAGTCATCCTGTGGCCCGATGGGAAGTTGCAGATCATCGCCTCTCGCCTGGAGGAGACCTCGGCCAGGACATCGAGCGCCGAGATATCGGTGTTCGCCAACAGGGCCGAGCGCGACGCCATGCTGGCCGAGGCCCTGCGCGGGGTGGGGCGCCTGGGCATCAACGCGCCGGGCATCACCCATGCCAACGCCATGCTGGTGAAGAAGGCGGTGCCGCACGTGCAACTTACGGACGTTGGCGACGCCGTAAAGGCAGCCCGACTGGTCAAGGACGAGGAGGAGATCAAGGCCATACGTAAAGCGTGCGAGATCGCCTCCAAGGTGGGCGACGAGATCCCTTCCATCCTGAGGGAGGGGATAGGCGAGAGCGAGGTGGGGGCCGAGCTGGCGTACCGCATGCAGAGACTGGGCGCCACGTCGGTGTCGTTCGAGACCATATCGGCCTTTGGAGCCGGTTCGGCGGAGCCTCACTATCTTCCGGGCGACAGGAAGCTCCGTCCCGGCGAGCCTGCCCTGTTCGACTTCGGATGCAAGTACGACCGGTACTGCTCGGACATCACCCGCACGTACTTCCTAGGCTCCGTTCCGAAGAAGTTCGAACGCGTGTACCAGGTGGTGCTGGAGGCGCAGCAGAAGGCGCTGGAGGTCATCAGGGCCGGTGCCAGGGGGCGCGATGTGGATGCCGCGGCGCGAGAGCACATCGAACTCTCCGGCTTCCCCGGAGGTCTGATCCACTCCGTCGGCCACGGCCTCGGACTGGCGGTCCACGACGGCGGCAGGATGGCGCCCAATGACGACCTCGTCCTGGAGGAGAACATGGTCATGACGGTCGAGCCCGGCATATACATACCTGGCGAGGGCGGCGTGCGCATCGAGGACGATGTCTGCGTGACCAAGGACGGCTACGAGATGCTGACCTCGGCAGACAAGCGGCTAAGGGCGGTGTGAGCGTGCAGGACGTCCTGCTCATGGCGGTCGAGAGGATGAGAGACCTGGGGGCGGAGTTCTGCGATGCCCGGTTCCAGGACAGCGTCGACCTCGTGATCCGCGTGTCCAACGGCGAGGTTCGCACGCTCACCGACGCCCGCCTTTCCGGCTTCGGCCTGCGGGCCCGGATCGGCGGCTCGTGGGGCCACTCGTCCGTAGTGGCAGATGACGGCGGCAAGGTCCTTGACGCAGCCGCCCGGGCCGTTCGATCCGCCAGGGCAGGTGCCGCTCCCGGAAGGCCGATACCGGAAGGAAAGGCGGTGACGGGTCATTTTCCGGCACGGGCCAAGGCGCATCCTTCCGACGTGCCGGTGGAGGACAAGCTGAGCATGGCGAGAGAGCTGGACGCTGCCCAGAGGACCTCGGACAAGGTGGTGAACACCAACGCGGCCTACGTTGAGGAGGTCAAGAAGACCGCCCTGGTCAACTCGCTGGGCGCCGACCTCGACTGGGAGGACGTGCGCCTGCGCATGGTGGCGTCCGCCGTGGCGGCCGACGCCGGAAGGAGGGAGATGTACCATGAGTTCATGGACGGCACCGGCGGGATGGAAGTGCTCAGGAAGAGGGAGCTGAATGAGATGGGTTCGGCCGCCGCCAGGGAGGCCGTGGCCATGTTGGCCGGGATAAAACCGCCGTCCGGTCGCATCACCTGCATCACCGATCCGGTCATATCCGGCCTGCTAGCCCACGAGGTCATGGGACATGCGTCGGAGGCGGACGAGGTCGTGAAAAGGCGTTCGTTCCTCACCGACAAGGTCGGCCAGGTCGTCGCGAACGAGCAGATCACCATGGTGGACGACGGTTCGGTGGAGGGCGCACACGGCTCCATACGGTTCGATGACGAGGGGACGCCGTCATCGCGCACGGTCATCATCAAGGATGGCGTGTACAACGGGTACATGCACTCCCTGGAGACGGCGGCTGAGCTGGATGCCACGCCTACCGGCAACGCGCGGGCGCAGGACTTCGGCCGCCGGATGTGGGTGCGCATGACCAACACGTTCTTCGAGGCGGGCGAATGGACGCTGGAGGAGATGATCGAGGACGTGAGGTTCGGGGTCATCACCGACCGCATGATCAACGGCATGGAGGACCCGGTGGGCGGGGGCTTCGAGGCCAAGGCCCTCCGAGGCTTCCTGGTCGAGAACGGACAGATCACAAGACCAGTGCGCTCCTTCACCCTGACGGGCAAGGCATTGGACATTCTCAGAACGACGGACGCCGTGGGCGACCGCGTCCAGCTGGACGCCGGCATGTGCGGCAAGGGCTCCGAGGACTGGGTGCCGGTGTCGTCGGGCGGACCGCACTGTCGCTCGCAGATCATCGTGGGAGGTGACTGAATGGACCTTCGCGAACTGGCCGACAGGGCGCTCAAGGCTTGCCAGGATGCTTCGCAGGCCGAGGTCTTCGCCGCTTCCGGGCGGACCGTCAGCGTGTACCTCGATGACGGCCGCGTAAAGAACGTCGAAGAGAAGGAGGATATCGGCCTTTCGGTGCGGGTGCTGAAAGGACGGCGCGTGGGACAGGCATCCTCGACCTGCGCCACCGTCGAGGATGCTGAACGCTGTGCGCGAGCGGCATTGAGGCTCGCCGATCTCGCCCCGGCGTCGAAGAGCTTCGACCGCCTGCCGTCGCCCTCCAAGGCGACGCTCTCGCCGAACAACTGGGATCCCCTCGTGGCAGGGCTTGACGGCAGCACGCTCGGTGAGCTGACCTCGTCCGTGGCGGGCGCCTCCGAGGGCCGGGGGGTGAAAGTACCAAAGGGCATGGTCCGCGGCGGAGGGGTGGAGACGCTGGTGCGCAACACCAACGGTGTCGACGCCGAGAACCGTTACACCCTGGTTTTCGCCGACTTCTCGTCCATGACCTCCGGACCCAAACCGGGGGAGGGAGTGGCATCGTACACCTCGCCCTGGCTGGAAGGCCTCGACCCCTACTGCATGGGCGCCTCCCTGGCCGAGCAGGCCAAGGCGGCCGCCGGAGCGTCATCGCTGCCCTCGTCGCTCCGTCTCCCGGTGTTCATCGCGCCAGGTGAGCTGGGGAGCATGCTCGACCTGTTGATCGGGTCGGCGGCGAGCGCCGACCTCGTGCAGCGCAAGCGGAGCCCGTGGGCCGGCAAGCTAGGTGATCAGGTCGCTTCCCCCGAGATCACCATCGTTGACGATCCCAGCGACCCGAGGGCGGTGCTGTCGGCGCCGTATGATGATGAGGGTGTGCCGACCGCCGTACGGCCTGTGGTGGAGAATGGTACCCTTCGTTCGTACCTGTACGATGTCTACGCTTCCTCGGTCGAGGACCTAACGCCATCGGGCAACGGGCTGCGCAGGGGGCCGCACAACTCACAGTACGTGTTCCGCGGCGGCGTCTCGCCAAGGCACTTCAACCTGGTGTTCTCGCCCGGAAGCCATGGTCAAGAGCGGATGCTGTCCTCGTTCGACCGCTGCGTGCTCATAGAGAAGTTCTCCAGCCCCGACGTGAACCCGGTGACCGGGGCCTTCGCGCTGGAGGTCCGCCTGGGCCATGTGCTCGAACATGGCTCGGTGGAGCGGTCGTTCAGGCACGCGCTGCTCGTCGGCAACCTGGTGGAGGGGCTGAAGAACGTGGTGGCGGTCGGACGGGACGTCGATGTGGTGCGTTCGACCATCCTGCCCACCATCGGCATGGAGGGGATAGAGGTCGTAGGGGGCGACTGAGATTCGAACGATAGACGCGAAAGAGCGCCCTACTCCTTGATCCAGTCTATATTGGTCTCCATGATGCCGAATTGCACCTCGCCGCTGTGGCCGGACATCCGGGCGGCGTACGGGAAGTGATGCACGGGGTCGACGAACTGCTCCGTGTGCACGTTGCCGTTGTCCTTGACCTCGATGCGCTGGAAACGAACCAGCCTCCTATCCCCGAACTTGGTGGGGACCGTCTCCTCGCCCATCCGCGTGCCGTCGGCTCGCACCGACCATCCGGCCAGCAGGCCGCCCAGGTCTGCCAGGTCGGTGCCGTCGTACGGGAACTTCACCCGGGCGCGCTTGAGGAACGGCACGCCCTTGGGCAGGACGTCGACGATGTACTCGGCGTTCTTTACTCGAACGACCTTGATGGCCATGATGCCTTGCACATTGGCCGTGCCCACGTTGCCAACGACCGAGTAGATGACGTGGTCTCCTTTCTTCAGCGGCGCCTCGTCAGCCATGCTCATAACCTCCGGACCATGACCTTCATGCGGTCGCCCACCGCCTCGAAGCTGCGTGGGTCGCCGAGCAAACGGCCTATCGGCGTCACTTCCGAGATCGCTTCCGGCCGCCCGTCCTTGCTTACAGGGGTCGGACCGTAGAAGACACATAGCGCCTTACCCTGGGGCCAGTACGCTACCTCGCCCGGTTCCAGGACCTTCCGCCCGTTCTCCAGCCCGGCATCGACCGGCACCTCGAAGTATATCTCCTCACCCCACGCGTTCGTCCTGGCCTCGAACGGAGCGGCCAGCCATATGGCGTTGGCAGCGTCGGTATCGTTGAGCTCGATCTGGAAATCATGCTCGCCGATCATGAGAAGGATGCGCTTGTTCATGTTCCCGTACGATGAAACGGATACGCTAGTTATTACTTTCTCGGCTGACGGGGGTGATGAGGACGAATGCCGATTCCATTAGGAGGTAAGGGAACGTTCGCCGCCGTGAGGTCGATGGGGCGGCACGCGCTCGAGGGACTGCTGCGTAGCTATAGGTGCCATCGTAGGCCCCATGCACATCACCTAGTGAACATAATGGGCCCATGTGCAAAAAAAAGATGAGAGGAAAGGTGGATGGGAAAGAGGTTTATTTGCGCTCGAAGAGGGCGCGGATCTCCTTGCCGACCTTCTCGATCTGCTTGTCCGCTTCCTCGGCCTCGAGCTTCTTCATGTTCGCCAGGTCATTGGGCCACTCCTTGGTCCACTCCTCGGCGAACTTGCCGGAGTTGATCTCCTCGAGGATCTTCTCCATCGCCTTCCTCGACTCGGCGTTAATGACGCGGTCCCTGCGAGTGAGACCGCCGAACTCCGCGGTGTTGGACACGGAGTTCCACATGTGCATCATGCCGCCGGCCTGGATGAGGTCGACGATGAGCTTCAGCTCGTGCAGCACCTCGAAGTATGCAATCTCGGGGCGGTAGCCGTTCTTCACCAGCGTGTCGAAGCCCGCCTGGATGAGCGCGGTCACGCCGCCGCACAGCACGGCCTGCTCGCCGAACAGGTCGGAGGTCGCTTCCTCGCGGAAGTCGGTCTCCAGCACGCCGGCCTTGGTAGCCCCGATGCCCTTCGCCAGAGCAAGAGCGAGCGTCTTGGCGTTGCCGCTGGCGTCCTGGTGCACGGCGATCAGCGCCGGCACGCCGAAGCCCTCGGTGAAGGTCTGCCGCACCATGCGGCCGGGCGACTTGGGCGCCATCATGATGACGTCGCAGGTCGAGGGCGGGGTGATGAGGTCGAACGTGATGGCGAAGCCGTGGGCGAACTCCAGTGCGGCGCCCGCCTTGAGGTTGGGGGCGATCTGTTCCTTGTAGATGCGGGGCTGCACCTCATCGGGGAGCAGCATCATGACCACGTCGGCGCCCTTCGTCGCCTCGGGGATCTCGGCGACCTTGAGGCCGTCCTTCTGGACGTTGCCCCAGGACTTGCCGTTCTTGCGCGCTCCGACCACCACGTCGAGGCCGGAGTCATGCAGGCACAGCGCCTGGGCCCTCCCCTGGTTGCCGTAGCCGATCACCGCGATCTTCTTGCCCTTCAACGCTCCTAGGTCCGCGTCTGAATCATGATAGATGGTAGTCGCCATTGTCACACCGTAGTTCAGTTTCGCGAATTCGTGCCCCGATATAAACAATGTTCGGCAGCCTTCTTCATCACCCCGGCGTCCTTGTCGGCGCCACATGCGACGAGGAAATCGGAGCCCTTCTCAGGCGACGATTCCCAGAAGCAGAAGTAGTCCTCGTCGAGGTACTCCGCCGAGTTGACGTCCTGCAGCGCCGCCAGGGCGTGGAGCAGGCGGCCGTTCATGTTGCCGGTGTTCGCCTCCACGATGATGGTGATGAGCCCGTTGCTCCTGGCCATGAACGACTTCTCCACATCTATCTTCCGTCTGCCCAGCTCAACCAGGACCCTCTGGAAGAGCCCTGGGGTATCGTTTCCGACTATCTTCATCAGTTCCATCCGCATCTACCTCGTATGATGTTCTTGGACCCGCCGCCCGGCGGGATCATGGGGAGGACGTCCTCCTCCGGGTCGACTATGACATCGATGATGTAGGGGACCTCTGAGGCCACCGCGCTGTTTATCGCATCGTCCAGTTCAGAGGCGTGGTCCACGCGGACCCCATCGGCCCCGTAGGCCTGCGCCAGCTTGACGAAGTCGGGATTGTGGCACAGCTCGGTGCCGGAGAACCTCCTCTCGTTGAACAGCTTCTGCCACTGCCGGACCATGCCCAGCCATCCGTTGTTGAACACGACGACGATGACGGGAAGGTCCTCCGAGACGGCGGTGGCGAACTCCTGGAAGACCATTTGGATGCTCCCGTCGCCGGCGACGTCGACCACCGTCTTCTCGGGGAAGGCGCACTTCGCTCCAATGGATGCGGGGAACCCGAAGCCCATGGTGCCGAAGCCGCCCGAAGTGATGAACTGCCTTGGGTACCGCGCAGTGAAGAAGTGAGCAGCCCACATCTGGTTCTGACCCACCTCAGTGGTCATTATGCTGTCCTTTGGAAGCAGCTTGTTCAGCCGGGCGATGATCGTCTGCGGCAGCACAGGGCTGGTATCGAAGTCGATGACGCACTGGCAATTGTCCCTTATCGCCTTGATGCGCTGCGTCCATGCCGAGTCGCCCCGCTGCGCCGCCAGCCCGTTGATGATCTGCGTCAGCGCCTTCTTGGCGTCGCCGACCAGGCGGACCTGGGTCCTGGCAGACTTGCCCGCTTCGCCGGGATCGATGTCGATCTGGATTATCTTGGTGCTCATCGGCAGCTCCGACTGGCCGGAAGCGCTGCGGTCCGAGAAGCGCGTTCCCACGGCCAGGATGACGTCCGCCTCTATGAACGCCTGACGCGCCGACTCGCGTCCATGCATGCCTATGATCCCGAGCGACAGTGGGTGGTCCTCTGGAATGGTCCCCTTGGCCATGATGGTCGTGGTGACGGGGGCCATCAGCATCTCGGCCAGGCGGAGCACCTCCGAACAGGCATTGGCCCACTGGACGCCCCCTCCCACCAGGAGCAGGGGCCGCTCGGCGTTCTTCAGCATCTTTATGGCGTCCGGTATGGCGGAGAGGTCCTCAAGCGGCGGAGGCATCTGGAAGGTCTGTCTGAACGCCTCCTCGGGGACCTGCTTGTTCATGACATCGCTTGGCAGATCGACGTGGACCGGCCCCATGCGGCCAGTGGTGGCGATGCTGACCCCCCGGTTTATCGCCTCGGGGATGTCGCTCGGGTCCAGGCACCGGAAGTTGTGCTTGGTGATCGGCATCATCAGAGAGAAGGAGTCGGCCTCCTGGAAGGCATTGTTGCCTATCATGCCGGTGGCCACCTGGCCGGTCAGGACGAGCATGGGGGACGAGTCCACATATGCGGTGGCGACGCCGGTGATCATGTTGGTGGAGCCCGGTCCAGACGTCGACGTGCAGACGCCCAGGCGCCCGGTCGCACGCGCATAGCCGTCGGCCATGTGGGCCGCGCACTGCTCATGGCGGACCAGCACGTGACGTATGTCGGATGACAGCAGGTCATCGTACAGGGGCATGGTCGTCCCGCCGGGAAGCCCGAACATCACCTCAACGCCTTTTTGTTCCAGGAGCGTGAGAACCGCTTTTGAACCTCTCACAAATAACACATCCTTACAATGAGCGAGGACACCCAGGGCTGTTGGATGCCTCTACCTAATCAAGACTACCACTACGCTCAAGACGGAAAAGACCGAGCAGTCAGTGGAACATCTTGACATCGTCACCAAAATGAAGAATTAAGTATTTAAACCATTGCGAAGTGCAACCATGAGCTATGGTGTCACGGCCTTCCACCGGCGGATGGAACGACAATGATTAATCTTCCCTTAATATCATCCCGTTGACATTCTGGGGTTGAGATACCGCAATGGTCATCATCATCGACCTCCATCTATCAAATACGGATGTGCGTATAATATGAAAGTACGGGTTGGCATAAACGGATATGGCACGATAGGGAAGAGGGTCGCCAGCGCCGTGGCGGCGCAGGACGACATGGAGCTGGTCGGCGTCACCAAGACCAGGCCGTCGTACGAGGCGCATCTGGCCTGCGCTGCGGGCTATCCGCTGTATGTCGCCAGGCCCGAGCAGGTGGCCGATTTTGAGAAGGACGGCCTCAAGGTCGAGGGCACCCTGGACGATCTGATGGAGAAGGTCGATATAGTGGTCGACGCCACCCCCGGAGGCGTCGGAGAGGCCTATCGCCCGCTGTACGAGAAGGCGGGTGTCAAGGCCATCTTCCAGGGCGGAGAGGACCACGGCCTGGCCGGGGTGTCGTTCAACGCCTATGCCAATTACAGCGAGGCCTGGGGCGCAAACTTCGCCCGGGTCGTCTCGTGCAACACCACCGGACTGGTGCGGACGCTGTTCCCCCTGGACCGGGACATTGGGGTCAAGAGGGTATCGGCCACCCTCGTGCGCCGCGGGGCCGATCCGTCGGACAACAAGGGCTCGGCGCTGAACAGCCTTGAGCCATCGCTCAAGCTGCCGACCCATCACGGCCCGGACGTACAGACCATCATGCCGTGGGTGGAGATCACCACCATGGCCGTCAAGGCCCCGACCACCCTAATGCACCTCCACTGCATCATCGCCGACCTCAAGAAGGGGGTGAAGGAGAGCGATGTGCTGGCCACATGGAAGGACGTCCCCCGGGTGAAGCTGGTGAGCGGCAAGCAGGGGATAAAGGGAACGGCCAACATCATGGAGATGGCCAAGGACCTCGACCGGCCACGCGGCGACCTCATGGAGATCGCGGTGTGGCAGGACGGCATCAAGATCGTCGGTAGCACCCTGCACTACTACCAGGCGGTGCACCAGGAGAGCGATGTGGTCCCGGAGAACGTGGACTGCATACGCTCCGTGATGAAGATGGAGCCGGACGCCGCCCGTTCGATCAAGAAGACCGACGACAGCCTGGGCATCGGCAAATGATGCCCTCAGCCGCCCAGGCCCGGCGGCCATTTCTTTAATTTCGATGAGGGAGGCGAAGGGCCCTTCCTTCCGCGGCGAGCTCGCTCCCGCTTTCCCTCGTCCCCCTTCAGCTTTTTCACCACCGGGCGGCTGGCGCCTTCGCACGCCTCGCCTCCATGAGCCTCAGGTCAGGTCGGGACGTCCTTTCCCGCCGACGTCATCTCTTGTATCACGGGGCGGACCCTGGCGCCCGGGTCTTGATCAACGAGGCCCCGATCGCCACTGCCAGGATGATCACGATCACGGCGAGGGACATCTCCACCGGGACGTGCATGTCCACACCCGTGATGGGCTCCAAGAGGGGGAGGAGCATCTTGATGCCCACGAACGACAGGATGCCGGCCAGGCCATACTTGAGGTAGCAGAAGGCGCCTAGTATGTGTGACAGGGCGAAGTACATCGACCTCAGGCCCAGGATGGCGAAGACGTTGGAGCTGTACACGATGAACGCATTGGTGGTGATGCCCAGTATGGCAGGTATGGAGTCGACGGCGAACACTATGTCTGTTGTCTCTACCACTATAAGGGCGATGAACATGGGGGTGGCCCACAGCGTCATCTTGCCCGCCTTGGCGCCCGTGCCCGGCTTCCGGACGAAGAAAGCGTCACCCTCGTAATCGCTGGTCACGGGCATGAACCTGCGGAAGAACCGGACCATGATATTATTGTCCGGCGACATCTCCTTGGCGTCCTTCTCAATCGTCATCTTGATGGCAGTGATTATCAGGAAGGCGCCGAAGATGTAGAGGACCCACTCGAACCTCTCCACCAGGGTGACGCCGGCGAAGATGAACAGCATTCTGAATATTAGAGCACCGATAATGCCGTAGAACAGCACCTTGTGCTGGTCCTTCCTGGGGACGCAGAAGGAAGTGAATATGAGAATGAACACGAACAGGTTGTCCACGCTGAGCATGAGCTCCATGAGGTACCCGGTGGTGAACTCCAGACCGGTGGTGGGGCCCATCCAGATATAGACGCCGACGTTGAAGGCGATGGCCGCGCCTACGAACAAGGAGACCTGCAGCATGGCCTCCCGGGGCTTGATGATGTGCGGTTTTCTGTTTATGACCCCGATGTCCAGGAACAGCAGCGCAGCGACGGTTACCCCGAATATTATCCATGCCAGGTCCATGTCTGTCAATTGGTTGACCCCCGAACAGAGGTACGAACCCCGTGGACGGTACTCCGTCAGCACCGGTCGTGCCATCAGCCGTGCTTTCCACCCTAAGGGCTCTCGATATAAAGGTTATTTCTCGCCAGGGGCATCGGCCCTGATCCCGGTGAGGTCCTGGCATTCTCGACCCCGTTCTGAACGGAGATCTAATCCCGGGGATCGAAGAACGACTCGCTGGCGTAACCTTCTTCCTCCAGCGCCAGGAGGAATCTTTCCTCGCCCCTCCGCGCCGCCGCCCGCTCGGACGCCTGCCTGGCCGTATGCTCGAGATGGCATGACGGGCAGAGGGTCATCAAGTTACCGGGATGATCGCTCCCTCCCCTGGAGCGAGGGATGATGTGGTGCACCTCCAGGCTCTCCCACCTGTAGCCACCTCGATCGCGGCGGAGAGAGGGATCGAACACCTTGCGCCGCCTTTTGCCGAACGATGCGCCGCACTCCTGGCATCGGTAGCAGTCCCGCCTCAGCACCGCGTTCTTCATCCGGTTCCACACCAGGCGCCGGACCAGGTCGGAGGTGTCGTCCCGATATGGCAGCTCGCGTGTTCCATCGGGAAAGTATCTCTCGCCCTCCGGCCTGGTCTCGCGCATCCTCTTCAGCACCGCCTTGGATGACGACCAGGCCGCGCACAGCTGCTGCGAGACCGAGCCTTGGCGATGCCGCCGCTTGCAGTGAGGGCAGGGGACCAGCTCCGCCGCCGGAACTTCGTTCCAGGAGCGCCACGGGCACACTGAGGCTATGGCCTGGGTGCATCGTAGCGGCCGATCTCGCTGGGAGCGGAAGACCAGGACCGGCAGGCCTTCGGGATCCAGTCGATGGCTTTCCAGCCAGCAGCATCCTTCCCCTCTCGGGGTCAGCCGGTGCCGGCAGGGGAGTGTGCCTGTCATCCCATCAGGGGGCGGCGCCCGCCTCGCCCACGGTGCAATCGCATGGCAGCTCGCTGCGCCCCGCGCGCTTCTCGATCACGTACGCGCCGATGGACGCCAGGCATGTCGTCAGTAGAATGACCGCCGCGGTGATTGCCCCGATCATGTTGCCGACCTGGGCGCTCACCACCCCCAGTGAGAGAGGCAAAGAGGCCACAACCGCGGCCGCCAGGCCACGGGGCATCATGAAAAGAAGGGTAGCGCGGTCCTTCCAGTCCTTGCACATGAGCCTTCCCACTGATGCAGATACGGCGATCCTCCCGAGCACGATGACGTTGAAAACCACCACTCCGGCCAGGAGCTCCACCGAGGACATGGCCGTGAGCGAGAGCACCAGTCCCAGGTATATGAAGAAGAAGGTCCGCACGAAGAAGGAGATCTCGTCATGGAAGTCGATGATCCTGGGGTCGCAGCAGTAGTCGAGCCTCCGTCGGATGGGGGCGGGGAGCGATTCGCTGTTCCCCATGGTGAGGCCGAACATCAGCGCCGCCATGGCGCCCCCTCCCAGGCCCACCGTGAGCTCGGACACCGCGAACAGCAGCAGCATGAACGCTAGGGTGATCATGTATGACAGGGGCCGCCCGGCGTGCTTGAGGACGTTCAGCCAGATGATCCCTCCTACCACTCCAAGTATAGAAGAGAACAGGAACGCCATCATGACGTTCATGAACACATCGGCCAGGTCTGCGTTGCCCGCGGCGATGATGGCCATGAGGGTCATGGCCCCGGCGATGACCAGGACGTCGGTCAGCGCGGATTCCAGGGTGACCATGGTCTTTACCCTTTTGGACACGTTGAGCCCCCTCACCAGGGGGATGACTATGGCGCCGCTGGTGCCCCCCAGGATGGAGCCCAGGAGAAGCGATTCGCCCCAGGTCCAGCCCATGGCGAACCTGCACACCAGGGCTATGGCGCCGATGGATACGAAGAAGGCTACCAGCGTGAAGATCAGGGCGTGGTTGAACGATCTCACGACGTCCCTTATCTTGAGGTCCATGCCCGCCTGCAGCATGATGACCGACAGCGCCACGGCGGCCACGTAGGTGGTGAGCTGCGTGATCTGGGAGGCCATCCCCTCATCGATCACACCCATCACTCCCGGGCCCAGTAGCACTCCGAAGGTGATAAGCAGCAGCACATCGGGAGCTCGATACTTGACGAAGATGTAGTTGGCCGCAAACCCGACGAATAGGGCGACCGATACGATAAGCAGCAGGGTGTGAGAGTCCATCCCTATCGTTTCGTGTATGCTGTGAGATATTAAACAATTTGTGTCAAAGGAAGTGTGCCAGTGATTGAACGGGCGCTTCGGTATCGGCCCCGAGCGCTTTACCATGGGAAAGATTAATCATAACTTGCCGCATCGTGGTGCATAACCTTGAGTCGGAGCCGGGGACCAAATGAAGCAGTTCAACACGCTGGATGATTTTGATTTTGACGACCGAACGATTCTTCTGCGCGTGGACATCAATTGCCCTCTGAACAAGGAGACGCTCGAGCTGGAGGACGATAACCGCATCAGGCAGATCGTGCCCACGGTGCGGGAGCTGGTCGACAGGGGAGGCAAGGTCGTCATACTGGCCCATCAGGGCCGCCCGGGCGACTGGGACTTTGCCGGCCTGGACCGGCACGCGGCCGTTCTGACCAAGTACCTGGGCCAGGAGGTCAGGTACGTGGACGATGTTGTGGGCGAGGAGGCCCTGAAGGCCGTTAAGGGACTGGTTCGGGGCCGTGCCATCTTGCTGAAGAACGTGAGAGAGCTTCCTTACGAGCTGGAGAAGAAGAGCATGCAGGAGCATGCCCGCTGCGAGCTGGTGACCAAGCTCGCCCCTCTCGCCGACTACTACGTCAACGATGCCTTCGCCACCGCCCACCGTTCGCAATGCTCCCTGGTGGGGTTCCCCGAGGTGCTCCCGTCCGCGGTCGGCCGCCTCATGGAGAAGGAGCTAACAGCACTGTCGTCGGTGTTCGAGAATCCCGAACATCCCACCGTGTTCGTGCTGGGAGGAGCGAAGTTCAGCGACTCCCTGCGTTTGATAGAGCGAGCCCTGGACCGCGGAACGGCCGATTGGGTGATATGCGTGGGACTGTGCGCCAACGCCTTCCTGCACGTGCGCGGCTACAGCCTCGGGAAGGAGAGCATGGAGCTGCTCGAAGCGGAAATGACGCCCGAGGCGGTGGAGCAGGCGAGGAAGCTGCTCAGAGAGAGAGGTGAAAGGATCCTTCTACCCTTCGATGTGGGCGTTGACGTCGGGGGCGAGCGCCGCGACGTGCTGGTCGGCGACCTGCCGTGCGGAGCTGTGCTGGACATTGGCAAGAGGTCGGTGGAGAAGTTCGCCAAGGTGATAGGCGGCGCCCGCACCGTCTTCATGTCGGGACCGGCCGGCCTTATCGAGAGGGAAGAATTCTGCTTCGGAACGAGGGAGCTCCTCATGGCCATGGCCCTTTCGGACGCCTTCACCCTCGTGGGCGGAGGCCACACCGTGGGAGCGGCCGAGCGCCTCGGCCTCACGGCCAAGTTCTCGTACGTGAGCACCGCCGGGGGAGCGCTGGAGACCTTCGTGCTGGGAAAGCCCCTCCCGGCGGTGGAGGCCCTCAAGGCCTGTTGGAAGGCCTAAAGGACCTTCCTCATCCGTTCCAGGGCCTCTTCGATCCTGCTCTCCGGCTGGGTGAGGGCCATCCTCACGAAGCCTTCCCCGTTCTTACCGAACCCGATACCGGGCGTCACCACCACTCCCACGTCGAGCATCTTGTTGGCGAAGTCAAGAGAGCTCGAGCCCACGTTGAAGAACAGATAGAACGTTCCCTTGGGCAGCTTGACGTCGAAGCCCAGCTCGCGGAGCCCCTTGACGATGATGTCACGCCTCCTGCGGTAAACGTCCACGCTGTCCTGCACCATCTTTGGACGGGTCGGCCCGGCGTAAGCGCCGAGCGCCACCGGGACGGCCTTCTGGATGAACTTGGGCGTTCCGGAGTCGATCTGGGACTTTACCTTCTTGAGGCCGGCGATGAGAGTGGCGTCCCCCACGGCATACCCGATGCGGTAGCCGGTCATGTTGAACGTCTTGGACAGCGAGCCGAACTCGATGGCATGCCGTCCGAACTCCAGCACCGACGGCGCCACGTAGTCGTCGAACGTCATCTCCGAATAGGCGTTGTCGTAGCACAGGATCGTCCCGGCGTCATTGCACCACCGAAGGGCCCTCTGGAGGTTGGCCCGGGAGACCACCGCGCCGGTCGGGTTGTTCGGATAGTTCAGGTACATCAGCTTGGCGTCCTGCGGCAGGTCGCCGTCGAGGTCCGGGAAGAAGTCGTCTTCCTCATAAAGGGGGAGCTTCACTGGCACTGCGTCGCACAGCGTGGCCGCCCCCTGCGCATACACGGGATAGGCTGGATCGGGGCACAGGACCTTGTCGCCAGGGTTCACGAACGCGCGGGCCACGTTGGCCAGGCCTTCCTTGGAACCCAGCAGGATGGCGACCTCTCGGTCGGGATTCAGGTCCACGCCGAACCGCTTCCTGTACCATTCGGCGATGGCCCTCCGGGTGTCCGCCTCTCCCTGCGATGACGGGTACCGGTGGTTGGCCGGATCGTCCAGCTGCCTCTTGATCTCCTCGATCAAGGGGCGGGGGGTCGGAAGATCGGGGTCTCCGATCCCGAAGTCGATTATGTCCATCCCCTTCTCTACCTTCCTGGCCACCTTCTCCTCAATCTCCGCGAAGAGGTAAGGGGGCAGGTTCTTCAACCTGTCAGCGAAATCGTATGCCATGAGAGTCATTCCTCCAGTTCACCGCGGAAGACCCGCACCGCCGGACCGGTCATCTTGACCGAGGAGAGGTCCTCCGCCACGTTTATCCTGAGCTCCCCTCCGGGAAGCCTTACCCTGGCATCCTTTCCTAGAGGGGCCAGTCCCTTCAGTCCGGCCGCCACCGCCGTTGCGCACGCGCCGGTGCCGCAGGCCTGGGTCCATCCTGCGCCCCTCTCGTACACGGATACGACGAGAACATCGTCCTCCGGCCTCACGAACTCCACGTTGGTGCGGCGAGGGAAGAGCGTGTGCCTTTCCAACCTGGGGCCCAGCTCCCGCACGTCCTCGTCGGAGAGCGCCTCGAATATGATCAGATGGGGGTTCCCCATCGAGACGGCCGTTCCGGTGATCGTTCGGCCGTCCACATCGAGCGTGCCATCGACGAACCGGCCCTGTCCCGCCATGGGGATGTCGGAGCGGTCGAGGCGAGGCGCTCCCATGTCCACCGTGGCCCCCACGGCCTCGCCGTTCTCCACCTGGACGATGATGTCCTTCACCCCGTCCAGGGTGTTTATGTGCATCCTCTCCGAGGGGACGAGCGCGAAGTCGAACAGATGTTTGGCCACGCATCGAATGCCGTTGCCGCACATCTCCGCCTCGCTCCCGTCGGAGTTGAGCACCCTCATGAAGGCATCGGCCTCATCGTCCGGACCGATGTACAGTATGCCGTCCGCGCCCACCCCGGTGCGGCGGTCGCATACCTTACGGACGAAGTCGGGATCGTCCGGCATGTCAAGGTCATGATCCTCCACGACCACGAAGTCGTTGCCCAGACCGTGGTATTTCCAGAAGTTCATAGCATCAGCCTGGAAGGGATGCGGTCATGGCGCAGCAGGTCGTCGATGCTCTCCCTCTCCCGAATGAGGTTCGAGCTTCCATTCCGCACCAGCACCTCGCGGCACTTGGGCCGCATGTTGTACTGCGAGCTCATGCTGAAGCCGTAGGCGCCGGCGTCGTACACCGCCAGCAGATCGCCCTCCTCAAGCCTGGGAAGCGAGCGCTCCTTGGCCAGATGGTCTCCGGATTCGCATATGGGCCCCACGATGTCATAGGCAACGTCGCCTGGCCGTCCGAACTTGTTGGCGACCGCCACGTGATGGTATGAGCCATAGAAGGCCGGACGGACCAGGGTGTTGAAGCCCGCGTCCACGCCGGCGAACCATTTATCAGGCGTCTCCTTCAGATCGACCACGGTGGTGAGCAATACGGTGGTGTCCGCAATTATGTAACGGCCGGGCTCCACAGCCACCTGCCTGGCCGAGGTGCCGTTGATCACCCTCGATGTGACCTCCTCGGCCAGCAGCTCGAGGTCTATGGGGCCTTCCTCGGGCCGGTAGGGAATACCGATGCCCCCGCCGATATCGATGAAGTCCAAGCGTATGCCAAGCTTTGACTCCAGCTCCTGGGCCACCGACACCAGCACATCGGTCACCCGGGTGAACGGTTCTATGACCTGCACTCCCGCCCCTATGTGGGCGTGCAGCCCCACTGGGCGGAAGCCCAGCTCGACCGCTCTCGAATAGGCGTCCAGTATGCGGTCCTTGGGCACCCCGAACTTGGTGGAGCGCGCTCCCGTCACCACCTTCTCATGATAGCCGGCCCCCACCTCAGGGTTCATACGGAAGGATATCGCCGCTCCCGACGTGATCTCGGCCAGTCGCTCAAGTTCGGACAGCGAATCGATATTGATCGTGATGTTGCGGTTCACCAGCGCGGCCAGCTCATGATTGGAGACGTTCACTCCTGTGTAGAGTATGCGGTCCGACGAGAAGCCCGCGCGCATGCACGCCTCCACCTCGCCGATGGACACCGCATCGATGCAGCTTCCCTCCTGCTCAAGGATGCGCAGGATGGCAAGGTTGGTGTTGGCCTTGCACGCATAATTGATGCGGGTGGGCATGCGCCGCGAGAACGCCCCATATATCGCCCTGTAGTTATCCCTGACCGCGCTCTCGTCCGTGACGTACACCGGAGTGCCATACTCTTCGGCCAGGTCGACCGCCCGCAGGCCTCCGATGACCATGTGATCGTCGATACGCTCGAACTCCCTCATTCAACCACCTATGAACGTCCTGTGAATGCTCCTGATGACATCCGCAGCCATCTCGCTGGGGACCATGAAGTTGAGCGCTACGTCCGACGCCCCTTCTGAGATCATCTCCACGTTGGCCCCAGTGGCCGAGACGGTGGAGAACACCTTCGCAGCAACGCCGAAGGTGTTTATCATGTTGTCCCCCACGCAACAGATGAGGGACACGTTGTCCTTGACGGTCATCTTCTCGATCTGGTTCTCGTGCAGGGCCTTCAGCTTGTCCAGCACACATGGTATGGCCGGCGTGGGCAGCGCCACCGCCAGCGTGCTCAGCGAGGTGGATATGGCATAGGTGTTCACCGCCGCCTCGCTGACCGATGCGATGAGCCTCGAAATGAGGCCGGGATTGTAAACGATCTCGGATGAATATATCTTGATGATGGACAGGTCTCCCTTGGCCGCCACGCTGCGCAGTATCTCGTGCGTGTTGCACTTCTGGTTCCTCACCAGGGTGCCATGGCCGTCGGGATTGAAGGTGTTCTTGACCATCAGAGGGATGGACTTCCTGCGGACCGGCTCCACCGTACGGGGATGCAGGACCTTGGCGCCGAAGTACGCCAGCTCGGCCGCTTCGCCATAGTCCATCTCATCGACGGTCCTGGCCTCCAAGACCACACGGGGGTCGGCGGTCATGAATCCGTCCACATCGGTCCATACCTCATAGCAGTTGGCGTCGATGCCATTGGCGACCACCGAGCCAGAGTAGTCGGAGCCTCCCCGGCCGAAGGTGATCAGCCGGCCAGAGAGGTCCGCGCCGTAATATCCGGTGATGATCGGGATCATACCCTTTTGCAGCAACGGGACCACCGTCCGGGCGAGATTGGAATGGGTGGCCGCCAGATTGGCCGAGCCATTGGTCGGAGTGCCCTCGGCCACGATCCCTGCCTCCTCCGAAGATAGGGCAACCGACGGCGCACCCATCTCCTCCAATGTGTTGGCGAGGACGATGGTGCTGAGCCTTTCTCCCCAGCAGAAGATGGCATCATCCAGGACCGGATCGGCCTTCACCTTCCAGCGGGCATCCAGCCTCTCGCTGAGGCCGGACAGGCTGGCATCCAGCTCCTGGACGCATTTGCTGAGGCGCTCCTCCGACAGCATCTCGCGGGCGACGGTAGAGTACCTGTCCTTCAAGTGGGCGATGACCGATGGCACCTCAGGGCGTTCGCGTATGCATGCTATAAGATGATTGGTCACGCCCGACATGGCCGATACGACCACCGCCTTGCTCGCCTGCTCCCTGATGATGATGGATGAGGTCCTCTTCAGGGCATCGACGCTGCCCATGGATGAACCTCCGAACTTCATGACCTTGATCATATTCCCAGCACCTCCCTCATATTGTGGACCTCACCGTCCCTGCGGCCCGCCACCCATCTGATGGCGAGGATGCAGCCCTCCGCGAACGCCTCTCTGGAATGGGCGCGATGAGTGAGTTCGATCCGCTCCTTCCTTCCGGCGAAGATGACGGTATGCTCGCCGACAACATCGCCGGCGCGGACCGAGTGGATCCCGATCTCCTTGCCTCGGGCGCCTACGTTTCCCTCGCGGCCGCACACCGCTTCTTCGATGCCGGCGACCTTGGCGATTATGTTCGCGGCCTCCCTGGCCGTGCCTGAGGGAGCGTCCTTCTTCTTGTTGTGGTGGACCTCCACGATCTCCACGTCATATCCGGGCAAGGCGTTGGCAAGCTGCTCGCATGTCCGGAAGAAGACGTTCACTCCGACGGAGAAGTTCGAAGCCAGCACCGCAGAGCCGTTGTTCTCCCGTAGAGCGGTCCGGAACGAGTCCAGCGAGCCGTCGGATATGCCGGTGGTGCCGATCACGAAGTCCAGATCGGTCCTCGCCGCCCTGGGCAAGTTCGCTTCCGCCGCCGACGGCGACGTAAGGTCCACATAAACATCGGCGCCTTCCACCGCCTCGGAGAGGCGGGAAGCCCCGACCGCCCGGACGCCGGGGGCGACCTCGCATCCGACGCTTGCGCTGCCGTCCGAGACCACCGCTCCCGCCAGCCGCATGTCCTCCTGCTCCTGCACCAGGGCGCAGACCAGGCTGCCCAGCCTGCCAGTGGCTCCGCCTATCACCACCTCGATCATGAGCCCACCCCGTTCAGACCAGGCCATACTGCGCCAGGACCTTTTTCAAGGATTCCAGGTTGGCCGGGCCCATGTCGCAAAGCGGCATTCGCAAGGGACCGGCGGGCAGGCCCATGAGCCGGGCGGCAGCCTTGACCGGCTGCGGGTTCGTCTCCAGGAACAGTGCGGAGAATAGAGGCAGTAGCTCCTGATTCGTCCGCCTGGCATCCTCTAGACGTCCCTCTAGCATCTCGTTGACGAGCCGCAGCATGCGCTCCGGAACTATGTTGGACGCCACCGAGATAACGCCCTTGGCCCCCAAGGCCATGGCCGGCAGGGTCATGCCATCGTCGCCAGAGAGCACGGTGAAGTCCCTAGGCGCCCCGGCAATGATGCGGGCGATCTGGTTTATGTCGCCCGACGCCTCCTTCGCCCCGGCCACGTTCGGAAGTTTGGCCAGCTCCAGCATGGTCGCCGACGTTATGTTCGAGCCAGTGCGGGATGGGATATTGTACACGATGATCGGAATGTCCACGGCATCGGAGATTGCCTTGAAGTGGCCGATGATACCCGCGGGCGTAGGGCGATTGTAGTACGGCGAAACGGACAGGAGGCCGTCGGCACCTAGGTCCTGGGCCCCCCTGCTGAGATGGATCGCCTCAGCGGTGGAATTTGAGCCGGTACCGGCGATGATCTTCGCCTTCCGGGCCTCGTCCACCACGATGCGTATGGCCTGGAGGTGTTCCTCATGGTCCAAGGTGGCCGACTCCCCGGTGGAGCCGCAGGGAACCAAGGCGCGGACGCCTCTCTCTTCCTGGAACCTCACCAGCTGGCGAAGGCCCGCCTCATCGATGCTGCCGTCGGCCCGCATCGGGGTGATCAAGGCGGTGGCAAGACCAGAGAACATCTCACGTCCCTCCGAAGTGCTCCTTGAGAATAAGCCGAGTTCTGGTGGAGACGACGTTATCGAAGCGGCGGATGCGTTCAATGATCTCATTGAGCTGCGGCGACGACGTGACATCGATTATGGCCACTACGTCCTCTTCCCCCGTAACTTCGAAAACCTCAGAAACTCCTTCGAACTTCGCGATCTTGGCGGCCACGTCCGAAGTGTTGATGTTGACGTTGATCTTCACTTCAATGATCGCCTTAACGTTCTTGCTAGACGTCTTGATGGTGAACGACTGAATGATGCTCTCGTCGACCAGCTTGCGCACCCTGGATCGGATCGTGCCCTCAGACACCTTCAGCTGGTTCGCTATGTCGACGAAGGGCCTTCTGGAATCCCTTTTCAGTATCTCAATGATCTTCTCATCCAAATAATCAATCACGGACCTCAGCTCCGATATCGCTCCGTTACGATTTTCCGTATGATTTTTAATGATAACATAGCTTGGTTATTTAACCCTTCTGAAAACCAAACTACGATTAACATAATCTAGGCACATGGGACTTCGGTTTCCACCGAACCATCTAAGTACCTACGGCGCGTTGTCACGGCATCCTGCGGCCTTCCGCCGTCCGCACCATGGTCCACAGCGACCTGTTGACCCTCATAGGGATTCCTTTTGCTTCCCCTTTTTGCACCAGTTCGCCGTTGATCTCGTCGATCTCGGTGCGCCTGCCATTCTCCAGGTCCTGCAGCATGCTGCAACGGTTCTCGCTGGTGGAGCGCATGACCTCCTTGACCCATGCGAAGGCATCGCGCCGAGTTAACGTAATTCCGCTCGCCTCGGCGGTTGCTACGGCCTCGGAGCAGGTCATCTCGGCGATGGTCAGCAGCGGTTTGCGCCCCAGCAGGACGCCGTTGGGAATGCCGGCCAATGCTGCGATCGGATTGATGCACGCATTGACGATGGCCTTCATCCACACCTCGCCCATGATATTGTCAGAGGCTTCGCTCCTCAATCCCGCCTCGTTAAGCACCGCCGCCACCTCCGCCGCCCTTTCCGCCCGGCCGGAGGGGGAGCCCACGACGGTCGTTCCGGCCGATGCCAGCCTGACCGTGGTCGGACCTACCACGGCGGCGCCCAGGGTGGTGGGGGCCAGCACGACGCGGTCGCCGAACCTCTCGGCCAGTACGTCCAAGTGGCCAAGTCCGTTCTGAGGCGATATGATGATAGTGTTCCCATCCACGAATGTCATCATCTCCTCCGACGCCGCGACGACGTCATAGGCCTTGGTGGCGATGAACACCATGTCGTAGCGGCCTCGGGGCCTGGTTCCTGGACGCTCCGTTCGCTCCACGGCCCCCTGTATAGTTATGCCCTCGTCGGCGATGCGAAGGAGACGACCGTCCCTCGCTGCCACGTCAAGCTCGTGGCGGGGCGAAAGCATGGCCGCCAGGACGCCGCCCACCGCTCCCGCGCCGAAGATCAGGACCCTCATGCGTACGCCTCCCTTCGCGCCTGGTTGGCCAGCTCATGGGCGCGGCGGAGCGGGACCGGTACGCCCTTCTGGAGCGTTTCGGAGCACAGCTTCACTGCCCGTCGCAGCGAGGTCCGGTGGCCCGGCGAGACAAAGGCGGCCTTCCGGCCGTGGCGGAGCATGCATCCCGCCACCTCTCCATCCAGGCGTATGGCCGACCGCTCCGCATCCGGGTCGTCCACCGTCCCTGCCAGGAGGGCCTTGGCAGCCCCCGCCGTCGGGACGTTAAGCGCCACGCCGATATGGCTGGCGACCCCCGCCCGGCGGGGATGGAGGATGCCATGGCCATCTACCAGGTAGACGGTGCCCGGGACGTCCTTCACGAGGGGCGCTAGCGCTGGTAGCTCGCGATATGTCAGATAGGTAGGCACGTACGGAAACCGCGCATCGCAGCGGTGCGTCCTCTCCTCGACGAATCTTCCGGAATGGCGGTCCATGATACATAGGGCCGCGAAAGCATCGTCACCCTGGTACGAGACGTCCAGGCCAGCTATTCGGTCCGGCTCCCCAGGCTCGTCGTTCAGCGATACCCGTTCGGCGATGCTTTCCTGCTCCTCCTTCAGGCGGAGGAGCACCGGCTCTATGCCAAAGTCAGAGAACCGCGCGGCCTCCAACCGCGCGCGCCCATCGCGGAACGGCACCCCTTCCGATTCCAACATCCTTCGGATCTCGGGGCTGCCCTTCCGACCCACCTCACCGGTGGAATATACCACGCGGTGGGACGGCACCTCGGAAGGCAGGTCGCTACGGGACAGTACGTCTCCCACCGCCCTCGCCGCCCTCCTGTCGCCCAGCGCCCTGGCGATGTCGCCGTACGTCGACACCATGCCCTTAGGTATCATCGACGCCGCCCTCTGGATGATGCTCACGAGGTCGATCTCAGTGTCGCACCCGGACATCGTTGGTCTCCCCCACCGTTATCTCGAAACGAGTGACCCCTTTGTTCAAGGGGAGCGAGACGTTCCACACTAGGACACCTCCCGCGCCGTCCAGCGTTCGCTGCTTCTTCGATACCACGGCGAAGCGGCTCCCGCCGTGGGCATGGGCATGTATGCTGAGGTCCGGCCGCTTGTCCAGCAGTACCGATTCCATGGCCCGGGAGCCCATCTCCGGGAACGCCCTCTCCGTCTCGCCGCGCAGCGTGCGGTAGGTGGTGGCATAGTGGCTCAGAAGGATCAGAACGTCGCAGCCGTCCCTCTCCAGAAGGGAAGCCACGATATCCACTCGCTTCCGGTATGCCTCATGGATCCCTGGCACATTGTTCCTCTGCCACCAGGTGGGACGGTCCAGCACGCCCGTCGTACCTACTATTCGGACCGTGTGTCCATCCACCTCAATGTCCACCCTCTCGTCGTCCAGGAATGTGATGTCGTATCTCTCCCGGAACGTTGGGCGGTCCTGCTCGTACTCGTCGTTGCCGAACGCCGCTACGATGGGGGCGTCAGAGCGCTTGCGTATGGCCTTCAGCACCGCGCCGTAGCCATTGATGTCGCTCGAATCGGTGATATCCCCGGCCAGGAGGAGCAGGTCAAGGTCCTTCAGCTCCCTCTTCAGGCCTTCAAGTCGGAGGAACCTGCCGCCGTGGGCATCACCCATCGCACCGAGCAACACGACATCTTAAATGCGGGCCTGATTTAAACAATATTCTGGCTGCGGCGATGCTTGCCGGTGCGATGCCCATGTGCCCCGGTCGGCGAGAAGGGGCGTTCCTGACTACTTCCTTTGTCCATAATGTTCCCAATGGAACAGTTCCCGGGACGACCTGCGGCTGCGTGCGGCCGGCTCCTCATCAGGATAACCCAATGTAAGGCAGACCGCCACCGAGCGGTCCTGGGGGACACCCAGCAGCTGGCCGACGGCATCCTGGTCGAACGCTCCCATCCAGCAGGTCCCCAGTCCCTTCTCGTAAGCGGCCAGGGTAATGTGGTCCATCATGATGGTGAGGTCCGTCATGGTCCATCTCTGGCCGGGCACCTCCACCGCCGCTAGGAAGGCAGAGCACTCTCCGACGAACCGCTGGTTCTTGCATAATGGCACAAGCTTCTCCTTGGTGTCACGGTTGGTGACGATTATGAGCTCCCACGCCTGGCGGTTCCCTGCCGAGGGAGCGAGGCGGGCCGCCTCCAGCACCTCCTCCAGAACCTCGACGGGTATCTCCTTTGAACGATACCTGCGTATGCTCTTTCTGCCCCTGATCGCCGTCATCACGTCCATGTGAGTACCTCAAGCCGTCATATCCATCGTGGCTTAGAAATAGCTTGCCGGAGGGGTCCTATTCCCACCTGGATGCTGGATCGTTGAGGATTAATGATCCCGGGGAACAGCAGGCAGAGCATGATGGTCAATGCATCAGGATCGGAAGGATAAGTGCTACAGCCTAGCATCATCGGCCTCGGCACAAGGTAATAGATGTATGGTTCATCCGGCGGTCCTGTTTGCCATAGCATCCATGTCGCGCGCTTGGGATCGACTTCGTGACATGGAGCGAGCAAGGTTTTTACGTCCCCACGCCATCCGCCCGGCCGTATGGACTGGATAACTGCATCTAAGATCGTTCTCGCATTCGGCCTATTACTGCTGGCATCAAGGGCCGATTGGAAGACCAGGGAGGCATCCGACGCCTACTGGGTCGTTCTGGGCGTGGCGGGCATGGTATTTCTGGCCGTGCAGATCCACCTCGACGCGGCCGATCCATCATACTACCTCATCCTGTTCCCCATCGCGGTGTTCTTCCTAGACATATTCTGGGACCGCAAGGGGGTGTTGGAGGACGGTGTGAATCTGGTCCCTCTTCTGCTGTATGTGGCGGCGTTCGCGACGCTCGCATGGCTGGTGCTCGAACACCATGGAGACGCATACCTGTGGGGGCTCATGCTCGTTCCCATCATGTTCTTCCTGTTCATCCTGTTCTACCAGTTCGACCTCATCAAGGGCGGGGCAGACGCCAAGGCGCTAATAGCGCTGGCCATCCTGTTCCCTTTGTATCCTCAAGGGGATGGTTTTCCGCTGATCGCCCTTCCGACCGACATGGGCGATTTTGTCCTGCCGTTCCCTCTACTCATCTTGTTCAACGCCGCCCTGCTCACGCTGGCGGTGCCCCTCGCCATGTTGGCTCTCAACCTCGCGAGGAGGGACGTGAGTTTTCCGGCCATGCTGTTCGGGTACCGTATGTCCCTCGACGAGGCTGAGAAAAAGTTCGTCTGGCCGATGGAGCGTATCGTGGACGGAGAAAGGAAAATGAACTACTTCCCCCGGAGCTCAGATGCCGCCGCGGATGAACTGGAGAAGCTGAGGGAAGCAGGCGCCGATACAGTATGGGTAACGCCCAAGGTCCCGTTCCTGGTCCCCATCACCATCTCGGTGCTTATCTCGACCTTCATCGGAAATCCGTTCTTCCTACTATTTCAGTGAATCGACATCGGTCGCGGAGGCTGCATGCCTGGCACCGCGGGCGGGAACGGCACACGGTACGGGCGTGGTGGACCATCAAGGCATAGAGCTGCACGTACAGCTCGGCGTCCCGGGGAAGCTCCGCCTCCATGAACCGCTGCACCTCCCCATAGTCCTCTGACGATAGAATGCCTAGACGGTCCAGCAGCCGTCTCACGTAGGCGGCCGCGATGAACCTGGGCCGGCGGCCGGCGAACAGCAGGATGGCGTCGGCGGTTTCCTCGCCTATGCCCGGCTGCGCCAATAGTTCCTTCCTCCTATCATCCTCGTCCCCTTCCAGCAGCTGCCTGGGATCGGACGCATGCGCCTGTACGATGTAAATGGCGAGGCCCTTGATGCGCGACGCCTTCTGCCTGTAAAATCCGGCAGGGCGAACCACCTCCTGTAGCTCTTCCAGGGGCAGGGATGCCATGGCCCCCACTTCCATGGCTCCGCGCTCCTTGAGCGAGCCGAGCACCTTCTCGACGCTCTCCCACGTGGTCTGCTGCACTAGGATCGCCCCGACCATCACCTCCCATTCAGAACCGGCCGGCCACCAACCGCTGACGTCGTAGCATTCGCTCAGCCTGTTGGACATCTCCTCCACGTTCAACGCATCACCTAGTGGGTCGTTCCGGGCGCATCGCCTTGCTCTCGGCCTGCACCATGTAGAGGTCTTCGCCGCAATGAGGGCAGCGACCGTCGCGCGGCTCCATGGAGGTGACGATGAAACCGTCCCTCTGGATGAGCAGTGCGCCGCATTTAGGGCAGTACGTGTCCTCGCCGTGAGGTACGCGCACATTGCCCAGGTAGACGAACTTCAGCCCCTCCTCCTCGCCAACGCGTTTGGCCATCTCCATGGTGCGGATGGGAGTGGGCGGAGCATCGGTCATCTTGTAGTCTGGATGGAACCGCGAGAAATGGACGGGGACGCGGGGATCGAGATCGGAGCACCATGCCGCGAACTCGCGGACCTCCTTCTCGCTGTCGTTCTTGCCAGGTATGATGAGATACGTGATCTCGATATGGATGCCCAGGGAATGGGCCAGGGTGGTGGCGTCCAGCACCGGCTGCAGAGAGGCCCTGCAGACCCCCCTGTAGAACTCCTGGGTGAAACCCTTGATGTCGATGTTCATCGCATCCAGATAGGTCGAGATCTCGCGGAGCGGCTCCTGCTGGATGAAGCCATTGGAGACGTATACGGTATACAGCCCCCGCTCCTTGGCCAGCTTGCAGGCGTCGTACGCGAACTCATGCCATATGGTCGGCTCGTTGTACGTGAAGGCGATCCCCTGGCAGCGATTCCCCAGGGCGATGTCACAAACCTCCTCGGGCGCCATGTCCCTGGTCCCGAACTCCCCCAGCGAGGCCATGGAGATCGTGTAGTTCTGACAATGAAGGCAGCGGAAGTTGCATCCCAGGCTGCCGATCGAGAAAACCTCGGAACCGGGGTGGAAATGGAATAGGGGCTTCTTCTCGATGGGATCGACATTGGCCGAGGACACCTTGCCGTAGTTCATGCTGTATAGCCTGCCGTCGCGGTTCTCCCTCACGCCGCAGATGCCCCTCCGCAGCGGCGCGATGCCGCAGGAGTGGGGGCACAGCTGGCAACGGACCCGGTCTCCCTCCGGCTTCCAGAACCTGGCCTCCTTCATCGATCTACCTCATGAAGTGCTCGTAGCCACGAGACTCCAGTTGTGATACTTTGCCGCCCCTCATTAAAACGTTTTCACTACCTTCGGCTCGGCCAATGACGCTGAACCCATCCCCCAGGGCGCCCTTTACCGTGTCGAGCATATCGGGCCGGATGGTGAAGAGCAGTTCGTAATCGCCCCCGTAATAGAGCACCATGTCCTCCACACCGCCGTCCACGGCCATGGCGACCCTAAAGACCTCCGGCCTAACGGGAATGGCATCCCAGTCGACGAGGAAGCGGACGCCGCTTTGGCGGGATAGTTCGTGGACAGAATAGGCCAGTCCGTCGGTGACGTCCATGGCGGAGGTGGTCGCCCCCGAGGCCGACAGCGCCATGCCCTCGCGGATTCGCGGCCTGGGGCGCATGAACGCATCGGCCGCCTCCGGTGCGTTGATGCCATTGGTCACAGCCGCGTAACCGGCCGACGCGAGCCCCATGGTGCCAGTGACGGCGAGGAGGTCTCCTTCCCTGGCGCCTCGCCGCAGAAGGACGCGTTCCTTTTCCACCTCGCCCAGGGCAGTGCCGGCGATGACCAGTTCCCTGCCCTCCTTGGTGTCTCCTCCCAGTATCTCGGTGCCGACCGACGCGGCGCATTCCTGGGCGCCCTCCATGATCGCCTCTAGGTCCCTCATCAGATAGTCCCGCGGAAGACAGAAGGAGAGTAGCAATCCCAGCGGACGCGCCCCCATTGCCGCCACGTCGGAGAGGTTGACGGCCGCCACGAACCATCCGATGTCCCTCGGGCCCATGGCGCCTGGGAGATGAGCGAGGCGTGAGACGATGTCGGTCGATGCCACGACGTACCGTCCTCCCACCTCGATGGCGGCCGCGTCGTCCCCGGGGCCGACCGCCGTAGAGCTCTTCAGGCGGCCCAGGATGGTGGCCACCGCTGCCTTCTCCCCCACATCGGCAAGGGTCTGCATGCCCCTGCTATCGCGCCGTCCATATTTACACTTCAGGGAGAGCCTTGCAAGGCGTCTGCTGGGCGATGTGACGGGGCATATGGGGCGGCAGGCTCATAGGAAGAAGAAGGCCCCCATGCCCAGGAGGAGCGATGCGACCCAAACCGCTAAGGTGGCGCGCATGATGAGCCGCCCCCGGCGGCCAGTGCCAGGGCAGTTTTCCTTATTCGCCCCCCTGAGGACCCAGGGAAAGGCGACCACCACCGTGATGGTCAGAGCCAGTAGGCCAACGTAGTGGTGGGCCAGCATGATGGACGGCGACGAAGTGCTGGAGGCGGGGCCCTGGCCGTAGAAGGTCGGCGCCATGACCGCCGCCACGGTCGCGATGTTTAGGGCGGCCAGGCCCGTCATGACCGCGCCGTGGCGTCGTATCCGCCTCCTCGTCCTGACGAGGTGAACCCCATAAAGCATGGTCAGGAGCGTTGCCGCCTGTATGCCTAGGATGGCATAGCTGGCGACGGGGACGGTGGCCATGTTCCTTCGATTTGAACGGATGGCGTATAAATGGTTCGACCGCTCAGCGGCAGCATTCGGGCCCGCAGGTCACTTCCTTGGAGCCGGTAAGAGCGGCCTTGATCATAGCGCTGGCGCACCCTACCCCAGCGTCGACCGAGATCGCCCTGGCGGGGCAGTTGCGCTGGCATGCGCCGCATTCCATGCACCTTTCGGGAGCGGCCATACGAGCCTTCTTCTCTGAAGGGGCGAACACCCCATGAGGGCATACTTCCCAGCATCTCCCGCACCGTACGCACCGGCCCGGAAAGAACCTCAGGGTGTTGATCCTGTTAGCGCTCTCCTGCCCCGTTGCCATCATCGGCATATCGATCATCAGAACCACCCCAGGATCGAACCGGCCACTGAAATGACTATCGTGGCCAGCCCAATGACGGCCATCGCCACCAGCGCCGGGATGTAGCGGAAGATCTCTCCCCTCACTCCAGTTCGGGAAGCATACGTCGAACAGCCGGTGAAGTTGAGGGCAAGGTAGCCGACCACCGCGACCATGAGCAGGACCGTGCCCGTCGCGTAGACAATGCCGGTCCAGCCGGCCCCGGTCGTCAAGTAGTACAGGGCGAACGGGACCGACACCGCCGCGCCCAGCAGCATGCCCTTGGAGGTGAAGTCATTGGTCGGCAGAACTGGCAGCAAGATGGGGAACAGAGCCGTGCCAACCAGTACGGCGGTCAGGGCGATCATCGCTGGAACGAACCCCCCAAGGATGAACAGTACGGCGAACGCCGCTATGATCTCGATCGCAACATTCCTCAGTTCGACCGGGATGAGGACGGCGCGGTCCCGGAGTGGGAACGTGACCCGACGCATCTCCTCCGTGGCGCCAGTGCTGAGGTACTCGGGCAGATCGGCCGCTCGGACAGGGCCGTATTCTACTGAGAAACCAGTTCTGGCCTTGACCTCGTGGGCCGACACCCCCGGCGCCCCGAGCTGCGGCAGGATCAGGCGGCGATGGTCGACGTGCTCGATCAGGGAGGTCGCCCCGATGCGGTCGACCAGCTCGTCGGTCCCGAAGGTCCCCTTGCCAGCGGCGCACCATACATTTATGCCCTTGGTGTCGAGCACCAGGATGTATGCGTCGATGTCCTGAAGAGCGGAGCGGAGCGCGTCGAAGCTGAGCGTATAGTTGGCGCTCGTGAACACCGGCGAAGAGCGGTCCGGGTTGCCGAGGCGGTACAGGCCGGGCATGACACGGTGCTCCATCCTGCGATGGCCCAGGCGGGCGAGCAGATGGTCCCGTCGGTCTCGGGAGGACAGCACTGATGTGGTGGTCGGGAGCTCGTTCATGCCATCACCCTTCTTCCACGGCATCGGAGAGCAGCGGGCCGAGCCGGTCCCTGACCATGTCCAAGAGCTCGTCGGTCTTGAAGAGATAGATGCAGCATACCTTGCCGTCCCGTTCCTTGGTCACCACGGCAAGCTTCTCCCCTGCTTGCAGATCGAGCTTTTCCCTGATGTCCTTCGGGAGGACCATCTGGCCCCGCTCGTCCACGCTTACGATGGCCTCCACCTTGAGCTCTTCGCGAGGGCAACAGCCCTTGGTCGTTTTACCGCTCATGATGATTGTTTGATGTGCATTGGGGTAGTTATACTATTCTGATTTTTCTGATTATTCTGCCTATAACGCACCAAATGATTTACGCGTGGACGCTTTTTCTCCAGCAATGGACGAGACCGATGTGGCGCTGTGCCGCTTGCTGGTGTATAACTCCCGAACTCCCTACTCGGAACTGGCAAAGGCCCTTGGCACCAGCGTGCAGAACGTGCATCGCCGCGTGCAGGCCCTGATGACATCGGGAACACTGACCAACTTCAACGCCGCATTCTCCGTACTGGCGGTGAGGGGGATATGGCTGATGGTCCACGGCCGGTCCGGAGCGCCCTCCGTGAACAAGGTGCTGGAGGAATTGAAGAAGGTGACGGGCATGGACATGGCCATGGTCGCCACGGGCAAATACCTGTACCTGACCGGGGTGGTCCAGGACCCCAACCGTATCGGCGAGTTCGTATCGTCGGTGACACGGACAGCGCAGTTATCCTGCCCCGAGATCGGCGTGGTGCAGTTCCCCCTCCCCCTGCCGGGGGACGAGCCGGTGATATATCCCATGGACGTGAAGCTCGTAAGAGCCTTGAACAAGGACTCGCGTAGGTCGGTGACCGAACTGGCCGAGGAACTGGGAGTCGCTCCCAGGACTGTACGCAGGCACATCGACCGGCTGAACCGTGAGATGCTGGTGCATTTCTCCCTGGAGCTCTACCTCAACCGCACCTCAGACCTGTACGCAGCTCTCCACCTCACCGTGAAAGGCGGACAGGACAAAGAGAAGGCCGCCCTGGCCATGATCAAGCAGCTGGCGCTACGGGAGCTCATCACCTATAACTTCGGAGACCGCCCGGAGCAGTTCATCGTGGTGTTCTGGTCCCCCAGCATCGGCGATCTAAACGAGACCATCGCCGACCTGGAGAAGAGCGGCACGTTCGAGGAGGTCCGCCCAAATCTGATCTTGGACGCCCGGTACTACGAAGGGGTGAGAGCCATGACCCCGCCGGTGCAAGGAAAAACGCCAAAGTGACTGGCCATGACCTCGATATCCCGATTATAGCGGGATCGCATGAAAAAAGTGACGGAACGGGCGTTCGAAGTGCACCTTTTCAATCCCCCTCTTGACAGAAAAAGAAGAGCGGCGAGGACATCTTCCTGTTCAAGGTGCAAGAAATGAAGCACAAGAGAAACCTGGGAATGACCGTCGTGGCCCTGCTGGCCATGGCGCAGTCGGCGCTTCGCCTCTACTTCGGCCTCGGGACCATTGGAGTACTTGGTAGCGACATGGAAGCTCAGTTGACCACCCTGCTGGAGAACCCCGTAACGGATCCCCTACTACCCCTCGCCATACCCTTCCTCCTGCTGGGGGCGTTCGGCATCGTGACCGCGATCGGCCTGCTGGCAGGAAGGTCGTGGGGAGTGTACGGAACGATCGCGCTCAGCGCCGTCACCATCATCTACGACGCCTGGGCCATGGCGGCCGTACAGTGCACCGCCGTAATGGGCATGGTCCTGCCGGCGATCTTCATCATCTACCTGATGATCGCCAGCTACCGCTCGAAGCAGGCCAAGGGGGCGGCGACATGAAGATACTGGTCGCCTTCGGCACCAGGTATGGCAGCACGGTCAAGGTGGCCAACGCCATCGCGTCGGAGATGCGGGGGGCTGGCCACGAGGTCGACGTCGTCGATCTCCGTGAGCGTGTCCGGGTCGAACTGGGCCGCTACGATATGGTGGTCGTCGGAAGCCCGGTGTTCATCGGGAAGTGGACCAAGCCCGCACAGGAGTTCCTGCGCAAGAACGCCAAAGCCCTGGCCGAAAAGAAGGTGGCGATGTTCGTATGCTGCAGCGACATCCTGTTCGAGGGGAAGGTCGAGGCCGCCCGTAAGATGTATCTAGAGGACGTGGCGGCCTCGTACGGCCTCACGCCGACGGCCACGGGCATGTTCGGCGGAGAGGTGGACTTCGACAAGTACGGCATGTTCACCAGGTTCCTCCTCTCTAAAGTAGGCGCCAGGGGCGCGATGGAGGACAGGGGCGTGGAAACGTCCAAGCCGTACGACTTCCATGACTGGGAGCAGATCAGGAGATGGGCCAGGGAACTGGCCTGAAACCTCTTCTCAGTCGTGGAGCACTATGTCCTCGCTCTCCACCACGGCCCGGTCGTGGCCGTTGTGGCGCCCCTCGGCCTTCTCCCGCCGGCACGCCTCCACCATGGCGGCGATCTCGCTCGAGGAATGGCTCACCATCCCTTTCGCCATGCCGTTGATGCGGACCACCTCGCCCTTCTTGAACCTGCCCTCGACGGACAGGATGCCGCAGGGAAGCAGGCTCTTCCCCCCGCGGATGGCCTTCTCCGCTCCCTCGTCGATGTTCAGCTTCCCCCGGGGACAGGTGAAGATGATCCATCTCTCCCGGTTGGAGTATCGGACGTGAGGGGTGAACAGCGTTCCCAGCCCCTCTCCGTCCACGATCCTGACGATGACACTTGGCTCGTGACCATTGGCGATGACCATGCTGCAGCCCGACTCCATCGCCACCTTAGCGGCGTTGATCTTGGTTCGCATGCCGCCGGTAGAGCGCTCGTTCCTCCTGCTGCCGGCCATGCGCTCGATGTCCTTGGTGATCTCATCGACCGTCGGGATGAGCCTGGCATCTGGATCTGTCTCCGGGTTGCGGTCGTACAGGCCGTCCACGTCAGTGAGGAGTATCAGCAGATCGGCGTCCATCTTGCTGGCTACCAGGGCCGACAGCTTGTCGTTGTCGCCGAAGACCTCCTCTATCTCGTCGGTCGCTATGACGTCGTTCTCGTTGACGATCGGGACCGCCCCCAGCCGGAACAGCTCATCGATGGCCTTTCTCAGGTCCAGGTAGCGAGCGCGGCTGGAGAACGCCCCGTAGGTCAGCAGCACCTGGCCGACGGTCATGTCGTGAAGGCGGAAGGCATCGCGCCAGGCCATCATGAGGATCGCCTGCCCCACAGCGGCGCAGGCCTGCTTCATCGCCACGTCCTTGTTCTTGCCGTCCAGGCCCATCTCGGCGGAGCCGGTGCCGATGGCGCCCGACGTGACCACGATGCTCTGCACTCCCCGCTCATGCAGCTCCCGCACCTGCCGCGCCACATCCTCCAGGTAGCCCTGGTCGATCGTGCCGTCGGCGCGGCAGATGGTGTTGGTACCGATCTTCACCACTACGCGTTTGGCATCCAGCTTCCTCATGCCAACCGCCTGTGGGTGAACTTTCGGGCATTCTTGCCAGAGTAGTCGCTGACCATGTGCCCGTTCCCCGAGAGGACGTACTTGTAGATCACCAGGCCTTCGAGTCCGACCGGCCCTCGGGCATGGGTCTTGTTGGTCGATATCCCCACCTCCGCCCCGAGCCCGTAGCGGTAGCCGTCGGAGAAGCGGGTGGAGGCGTTCCACATGACCGAGGAGGAGTCGACCAGGTCGAGGAACCTTCTGGCCATTCCCTCATCGGCGGTGACGATGGCGTCGGTGTGGTGCGACGAATACCGGTTTATGTGGTCGATCGCCTCGTCCACTGAGCCGACCGTCCGGATGCTGAGCACCAGATCGCCGTACTCGGTGGACCAGTCGTCCTCGGTCGCCGGTTCGGCGCTGATGATGCCACGGGCCTCTTCATCGCCCTTCAGCTTCACGCCGGCCTCGGCATACTTCTTCGCCATCATGGGCAGGAAGCCTTGGGCCACCTCGCGATGGACCAAAAGGGTCTCCATGGCGTTGCAGACCGCCGGGTACTGTACCTTGGCGTCGTAGCACAGCCGGACCGCCATGTCCAGGTCCGCCGCACTGTCGACGTAGGTGTGGCATACGCCGGCCGCATGCCCCAACACCGGGATGCGGGTGGACGCCTTGATGGAGCGGACCAGCTCGTTGGAGCCCCGTGGAATGATAAGGTCTATGAGATCGTCATGCCGCAGCAGTTCCTGGAACTGCTCCCTCGTCGACAGTAGCTGCACCGCGTTGCGGAAGCGCTCGTCGACGGACTCCACTGCGTTGACTATGATGCGGGCCAGGACCTCATTGGTCCCCTTGGCCTCGACCCCGCCCTTCAGCAGGACGGCGTTGCCGGACCTGAGGCACAGGCAGGATATCTGCACCAGGGCATCGGGGCGGGACTCGAAGACCACTCCGATGACGCCGATGGGGACGGATACCTTGTCAAGCACCAGGCCATCGTCCAGCTCGGTGCGGGACAGCAGCTTGCCCACCACGTCCTCCTGCTCCATGAGGGAGTGGATGGAGCGGACCGATTCCTCGATCTTCTCCTCATCATACCGCAGACGCTTGATCATGACCGGTGATATCTCGGCCGCCTTGGCAGCCTCAAGGTCCTTCCGGTTGGCATCCACGATCTCGTCCATGCTCGCCTTCAGCGCCTCGGCTATCCGTAGCAGGGCCTCGTTCCTTGTCCCGAGGTCCACGCTTGACAGGCCGTAGGAGGCATTGCGTGCAAGCTGCGCTGCAGTTCTGACAGGTTCCATGGCGGCCTGAAAAATCGGTCACGTAGCAATATATCTTTCGCTCGAAAACCGCCCCGACGTCGGCCGGCAGAGGTCGGTGAAAATAGGATCTTCCAGGCATCTTGGCAGCGCGTTCACGGATGAGCCTGAACAACGCGAGCCATGATGAACGAGCACCACGATAGGGAAAAGCCGCCTTTTGGCCTAAAGTAAAGAAAGGGAAAAAGTTTCCTTCACTTCTTCGGCACCTTGGCCCAGTCGTCCTGGAACCGCTTGATGCCGATGTCCGTGAGAGGGTGGTTGAACATCTTCTTCAGCACATCGTAGGGAATCGTGGCGATGTGCGCGCCCATCCTGGCGGCCTGCGTGACGTGTATCGGATGGCGGATCGATGCAACGATGACCTCGGTCTCGAAATCATACGAGTCCAGGATGTCCATGATCTCAGAGATCAACCTCATGCCATCCTCCCCCACATCGTCGAAGCGGCCCACGAACGGCGAGATGTAACGGGCCCCGGCCTTGCATGCCAGCAACGCCTGGGCGGCCGAGAACACCAGCGTCATGTTGACCCGAACGCCCTCATCGGCCAGCGCCTTGGTGGCCTTCAGGCCCTCCTCGGTCATGGGGACCTTGATGACCACGTTCTTGTTGATGGCGGCCAGCTTTCGCGCCTCGGCCACCATCTCGGGCGCGGTTACGCTCATGACCTCCGCGCTGATGGGGCCATCCACTATCCCGCAGATCTCTCCCACCAGGGTCTCGAAGTCAGTGTTCTCCTTGGCCACCAGGCTGGGGTTTGTGGTGACGCCATCCAGGATGCCCCAGCTGTTCACTTCGCGGATCTTGTCCAGGTTGGCAGTGTCTATGAATATCTTCATTGTTTCTTCCTCCGGATGACCTCTTCAGCGGCCAGGGCGACCCTCTCCGCGGTGAGGCCATAACGGCGCATAAGTTCCTCGCTCTCTCCCGACTCGCCGAAACAGTCAGGCGTCCCTATCATCTTCATGGGGGACGGGAGGTTCTCTCCGAGCACCGAGGCCACGGCGCTCCCGAGCCCGGTGGTGATGCTGTGCTCTTCAGCGGTCACCACCGCGCCGGTCTTCTCCACGGAGCGCAACAGGACATCTTCGTCCAGGGGCTTGATGGTGGACATGTTGATGACCTCCGCCTCCACCCCCCTCTTGTGCAGCTCCTCGGCAGCGTCCATGCAGGCGGCCACCATCTGGCCGCAGCCGACCAGGGTTACGTCGCTGCCTTCCCGGAGTACGGCGGCCTTGCCGATGATGAACTCCGAGTCCACGGACGTCAGCATGGGGACGTCCGCTCTTCCGAGACGGACATAGCAGGGGCCGCAGTGGTCGGCGACGGCCTTCACCGCCTTGTACGCCTCTATGCCGTCCGCTGGCACGATCACTGTCATGTTGGGCAGCGACCTCATGAGACCTATGTCCTCCAGGGCCTGGTGCGAGGCGCCATCGCCGCCCACGGTGATGCCGGCATGCGTCGCCACGATCTTGACGTCCAGATTGGGGTAGGCGATGGACTGCCTGATCTGGTCCCAGCACCGGCCGGTGGCGAAGACCGCGAAGGTCGAGGCGAACACCACCTTGCCGCTTGCCGCCAGCCCAGCCGCGGTGCCCATCATGTTCTGTTCGGCGATGCCGCAATTGAAGAACCTCTCGGGGAACTTCTTGGCGAACTCGACGGTCCTGGTGCTGGACGATAGGTCGGCGTCGAGCACCACCACGTCGGTGCGTGTCCTTCCCAGCTCGGTCAGCGCATTGGCGTACTCCTTCCTCTGGCTGGTGTAGACCCACTTCATGACGATTCCCCCAGTTCCTTGAGGGCGATGCGATACTCGTCCGGATTGGGGGCCTTCCCATGGAAGGCCACCGCCCCCTCCATGAAGGAGACGCCCTTTCCCTTGATGGTGTGGGCGATTATCATGCTGGGCTTCCCCTTTACCTGGGACGCCTTGTCGCAGGCCTCTAGGATCTGACGCATGTCATGCCCGTTGATCTCCAGAACGTTCCATCCAAAGGCCCTCCACTTGTCCGCCAGAGGTTCCAGCGACATGACGTTCTCGGTGGGCCCATCGATCTGCATCATGTTGCGGTCGATGAAGGCGGTGATGTTGTCCAACTTGTAATGGGATGCCAGCATGGCGGCCTCCCAGTTCTGCCCTTCCTCCATCTCTCCGTCCCCGCACAGGCAGTAGATGCGGCAGGGGCGGCGGTCCAGCTTGGCCGCCAGCGCCATGCCGTTGGTGACGCTGAGTCCCTGTCCCAGGGAACCTGTGGACATCTCCACCCCGGGGGTCTTCTGCCGGCAGGGGTGCCCCTGTAGGTTGGAGCCAAGCTTTCGCAGGCCCAGCAGGTCGTCCACGGGGATGTAGCCGGACTCGGCCAGGGCCGCGTAGTAAGCAGGTGCGGCATGGCCCTTGGAAAGCACCAGGCGGTCGCGGTCCTCCCATTGGGGGTCCACGGGCCGGTGGTTCATCACCTGGAAGTAAAGCGCAGAGAGGATATCGGCGTAGGATAGTGAACCGCCGGGATGGCCCGACTGGGCTGTGAAGGTCATTTTAATCACGTGTCGGCGGATAATGTTCGCCTTTGACTCCAGCATCTTAATGGTTTTGTCATCATACAAGGGCAAATTTGGCACCTCGGGTAGAGTGGGATTCGGTCAATAATCGGGATATCATTAAAAAACTTTCCCGATTCCTTTCAAAAGCCAGGGGCCTTGTTGGAAAGGGCGTGCGGAAAGGGTAAAGATGTTTGTCGGGAAGGGGTTTGCTCAATCGCTCTCGATCCTGGGGGCGAGAAGATATCTGACCGAGCCCTTCTTGTCGGCGATCTCGAACTCCAGCTTCACCGGGTAGTCGCTCCCCAGATTAATGGATACCACTGAGCCCGCGGGGATCGACCGAACCATGTTGGAGAAGTAGTCCAAGGGGAACAGGCTCCTTACCCGCTCGTCGCATTCCAGGGATATGAGGAGGTCCTTGGGCAGGTGCATGGTCGCCGAGTCGGTGTCCCCTTCCGAGTACATCTCAAAGCCTTCGGGGGTTGCGGTGAGGGCTATGTGGTCGCTGACCGACTCAGCAGCGCGGATGCCCTTCTGGAGCTCGTCGGAGGTCACCGCCACCAGGGCGGGAAGGGACAGGTTGGGCACCCTTGGGTCGCTCATACCGGTGATGTCCACAAGGTTCATGCGGCGGGTGATGTTCCCGACATGAAGGATTAGACGGCTCTTCTCCTCGTCCTGCTCCATCTCGATTATGTCCCCGGAGCGGGCCAGTCTGAGGACCTCCTTGATCTTGTCGAGGTCTACACCGAGCTCGGTCTCGTCGGCGGCGAACTCCTCGAAGGCGTCTTTCTCCACCTTCATCTCGATCATGGCGACGTGGGCGGGGTCGACCGCCTTCAGATCGAAGCCGTCGGCATTAATGTTGAACTTTGCCTCATCCACTAGAGTGGAGACCACGTCGACTATGCCTTTAAGAGCCTCCGATTTTATCTTAGCGTGAAACATCAAATTCCCCCAAATCTATGAGTTCAAGGTAAACGCGTTTTCCGTAATATAAACTTCCATGGCCGCGCTGGGTCAGTAGGCCCGCCACTTGTGGCCACAGGAGCAGCAGGTGAGGAAGGTCGTCTCCGGCTCATCGGCCTTGCGGGTCTGCCTGAGGTACCAGTATGCCTTCGGATGGGAGCATTTTGGACAGGTCGCGTCGGTGGTGGGCATGATGCTCTCCGCACTTCCCACCACGGGGCAGTCCTCCACTTCCTTCTTGGTCATCTCGGTCCGGATGATCGTGGTGGCCCCCTTTGCAAGGTTGTCCACCTTCTCCTTGTTGGCACATTCGGGTTTGCTGCACACAAGCTCGGACTTGCCTTTTTCCTTTGGCCGCATTATGCTGCCGCACTTGGGACAGAACATATTAAAACCGATTCTCGAAAATGATGCATATATAAAAGGGTTCTGTGAGAAAGCATGTCCGGTCAGATGAACTCCCAGTCGAGCGAGTCGTCGGCGGTGCGGGCCCGGAGGGACCGCTCCTCCTCCGCCGCCCGGCGGAGCCTCCTTTCAAGCTGCCTCTGCTGGGCGACCATGTCCTGGGCCCGATCCCTGAGGCTCCTCCTCTCCTCGTCGGTGAGGGAGTCGAACAGCTCCTCGTCATACATGGCCCGCCGGAACGAGCGCGGGGAGATGTCGTCATCGTCGGAGGCAGTGACGGCGTCCAGGTCGGAGAACCCTATCTCCGCCCTCCTGTTCCTCGCGGGGGCGGTCTGGAAGGTGTTGCCTTCCAGGACGACGGTGGTGTTGTTGCCCCGGCTCATCTTTGACAGTAGCTCCATCTCGCGCCGGTTCTGCAAGGAGAGCACGCCTCCGATGTAGGCGAACGCCACGGTGATTATGTAGCTGTCGAAGCCCAGCTCGGTGGCGGTCTGCAGGGAGGAGAAGAAGGACGTCAGATACATGTTGACGAACTCCAGATACGGCTGAACGACTGGCACGATGGCCCCTATTAGCGTCATCATGGCCGCCGGAGAGAGATCGATGCCGAACCACACCGTGGGAACGATGCCCATGACGATCAGCTCGTCGATGAGGAAGAAGAACGCCACCGGGATAATGGCCGCCACCATACCCTTCCAGGGCGATCCGGCCCTTCTTCCGCCCACGTATCCGGCGATCATCTGCCCGAACACGGGCAGCCACCACAGCAGGAGGGATAGGCCGAAGGTGTACTTCACCGCGCTCCAGAAGCTGTAGACCACGGGGCCGTCGAACTTCTTGGCCTCCACATCGTCATACGTGTCGGCGAGGTGGTATACTCCATTGCGTACCAGCGAGCTTGTCGCCTCGTCACGTATGCGACCGCGTTTCCTCAAGTGCAGACCCCATCCCTGGTCGGACGAATGTCCGACATTCTGGGTTATGCTATGGGGACTATAAATCATTTATCGCCGCGGCATAATATCCAGCACGAGTATGCGGTGGCTCACCGGGGTATGAAGAAGGGCATGCCGTTGGCCTCGAGAGCCCTGCGAGTGTTCTCCACCGTCACCGATGAATGGCTGGTCTGATGGCGCATTATGTCTTCCAGTGGATATTCCAGGAATTCGGCCATCGCCCTGAGGCGATCCATGGGGAACGGCTGCTTGCCTACCAGGATCTGCCGTATGCTCCATCCCGGATGCACCCGGGAGCGGTAACCCAGCTCCCTTCCCAATTGGTTGACACTACCCGCCTTATCGATGCCCATCTTGATCAGCATGACGCGGAAGCCCGAACTAAGCCAGACCTTGTCGGATTGGGCGCGAGCCCAGCCATTGTTCGATAAAGCCACGTTCTCGGACACTAGAATGGCGAGACCTATCACGTTTAATAACCCTTCCCCTTCTTTTCGGCTTTTATAGGAATATTCTGCCCATGACACATCTGGCTAATGTAATCAGTGCCTACCGGCGCATCCATCATCTACTTATACTCGCCCTTTGGTAGCGGTGGTAGATTTAGGTATGGGGAGCCATAGGGAACAGATACAGATAAGGACGGAAGCTGAAGGAAGCATCGTCGATCTAACGGTCACGCTGACAGACGCACTTAGGAACTCAGGTCTCCGCGAGGGCCTCCTGTGCGCGTTCGTTCCCCATTCAACCTGTGCCCTGTTCACCATAGAGTACGAGGGCGGCCTGCAGAAGGACATGCGCGAGGCCCTTCAGCGGCTGATGCCTAAAGAGATGGAGTATGAGCATCATCTGCGCTGGGGGGACGGCAATGGCCATTCCCATATCCGCGCATCGTTCCTCGGTCCGTCCCTAGTCATACCCTTTCACCAGGGAAAGCTCGACCTGGGTATCTGGCAACAGCCAGTCCTGATGGAGCTTGACCCCCGTGGAAGGGACCGACAGTTGATAGTACAGATCATTGGAGATCATTAAAGGAGGTACAAACATGAAGATCAAGTTCCTCGGCGGCGCCGAGGTAGTTGGAAAGATGGGCATGGTCCTGCAGAACAAGGGGGCCAATCTTCTTTTCGAGTATGGAATGACTGCGTCCAAACCGCCACAATATCCCCTGGCCGCTCCGCCAGTGGATATGGCGTTCCTCACCCACAGCCACCTGGACCACTGCGGCATGCTTCCCTGGCTGTGTGGGAAGTACGACACCGAGGTTGTGTCCACACCCATCACCGCCGATGTGGTGGAGCTGCTGGTCCGGGACTCCCTGAAGATCGCAGGGCTCGAAGGGTATCCCAAACCGTACGACGAGGAGGACATTCAGACCCTGATGCGCAACTTCACCACCATGACGTACGGTGAGATCATGGATGTGGGCGGATTCGAGGTCGAACCCCATCCCGCCGGACACCTTCCCGGCGCCGCCATGTACGAGCTCAGGGGCGATCAGACAACGGTGTTCACCGGCGACCTCCACACCACCAACATGAGGCTGGTGTGGGGCGCTCACCCCGTGAAGTGTGACAACCTCATCTTGGAGGCGACCTACGCCGGGCGTAACCACACTGACCGCGCCAAGACCGAGCAGGAGCTCGTCGAAAAGGTCAAGGAGGTCGTGGAAAGGGGCGGCCGTGCCATCTTGCCATGCTTCGCGGTCGGCCGGACGCAGGAGATCATGCTCATCCTCAAGGACCTCAAGTACAACATGTGGGTGGACGGCATGGGGAAGACGATCAGCCGCTACTACCTCGACCGGCCCGAGTACGTGCGCAACGAGAAGGCGCTGAGGGCCGCAAAGCGCAAGTTCCACGAGGTCAGGACCCCGGCGGACCGCTATCGCGCCCGCAAGGAGGCCCAGGTCATCGTGACCACCGGCGGCATGCTGGATGGGGGCCCGGTCCTCAGCTACATCGATGACGTGAAGAACGATCCCAAGAGCGCCATCCTGCTCTCCGGGTTCCAGGTGGAGGGCTCCAATGGCAATATGCTCCTGAGCGAGGGGATCATCAACGTCCAGGCCACCAAGGAGGAGCTGCCGCATCCGGTGAAGATAAAGTGCGAGGTGCGCAAGTACGACCTATCCGCGCACGCGGACCACAACGACCTGCTGGCCTTCGTGGAGGCGTGCGACCCGGAGACGGTCGTGCTGATGCACTCCGACGACCGCTCGCTCCTGGCCAAGGATATAGAGGCCAACGGCAGGAAGGTCCTGATGCCGATGTCTGACCAGGAGTTCGAACTGTAAGGCTGACATAACAAGAGGCGATCGCATGAGGTGGGTCGAGGAGTATCTCCAGGAGGACGTGGGGGACGGCGACATCACCACCCTCGCCCTTATAGGGGACGAAGAGGGCACCGCCCGCATCAGGGCCAACGAGGACGGTGTGGTGGCTGGCCTGGAGCAGGCGATCGAGGTGTTCAAGCGGCTCGAGCTCAAGGTGACGGCACTGGCGATGGACGGCGAGGCCGTTCCGGCCGGGGCCAACGTGCTATCGATCGAGGGGCCGCTGCGCTCCATACTCACCGGAGAGAGGCTGGCGCTGAACTTCCTCATGCGCATGTCTGGCATCGCCACTGCCACCAGCAATGCGGTCCAGGCGTGCAGGGCGCGCAACCCGAACATCAGGGTGGCGGCCACCCGCAAGACCACGCCGGGGTTCCGCCGCTTCGAGAAGAGAGCGGTGGTGCTGGGAGGCGGAGACCCGCATCGCAGCCGCCTCGACGACGCCATCCTCATCAAGGACAATCACCTGGCGGTGGTGGGCAGCATCACCGAGGCCGTCAGGCGTGCCCAGAAGGTATCGTTCACCAAGAAGGTGGAGATCGAGGTCGAGAGCCTGGAGGGGGCCGAGGAGGCTGCCCGTGCGGGGGCGGACATCATCCTGCTGGACAATATGGGGCCCGAGAGGGCGGCAAGATGCGCGGAAGCGATACGGCGCATCGACCCCCGCATTGTGGTGGAGGCGTCTGGAGGCATATCCCCGGAGAACGCCCCCGAGTACGCGGAGGCGGTGGACGTGATCTCCCTGGGCTGGATCACTCATTCGGCCAGGGCCATGCAGTTCAGCCTCGACGTGCTGGAGATCAGAAGCTGACGGCGCGAACAGGAATGGTTAATACTCACCGCATCGCTCACGCTGGGCATGGACATCTCCAAGGAGAAGTGCCGGTACTGCGGTGAGCAGGCCAAGAACTTCCAGTTCGCCGCCTTCATATGCGATAAGGACGAGTGTGCCCAGAAGGCCATGGAGGACCGGGGAGGCCCCGCCGGCCACATAAAAGAGAAGATGGAGAGGCAGGCGCGCAAGGACCGCTGAGCCCTCTCGTGCTGTCATTCCATCGTAAGGGGCAAGGTTCAATAGGCACCATCGCCTGCAAGCATTGAGATATGAAGATCATCGGTTTCATCAAGACCTCCCTCCTGGACTGGGACGGCCACGTGGTGGCGTCCGTCTATCTTCCGGGATGCAACTTCCGTTGCCCGTTCTGCCACAACCGCGACGTGGTCCTCGATCCGGATAGCTATGACGAGGTCCCATGGGAGGAAGTGGAGTCGTTCATCCGAGAGAACAATGACTTCCTCGACGGCGTGGTCGTGACCGGTGGAGAGCCCACGATCCATGCCGATCTGCCCGACCTGATCCGCCGGATCAAGGCGCTTGGGGTCAAGGTTAAACTGGATACCAATGGCTCCAACCCCCGCATGCTCAAGGACCTCATCGACGCCGGCCTGGTCGACTACGTGGCGATGGACATAAAGGCGCCCCTGAACGAGAAATACGACGACCTGGCTGGGATCCCCGCCCCGCTGGATGACATCAAACGCTCCATCGAGATACTGGAGACCTCCAGCGTCGATCATGAGTACCGCACCACCCTGGCGCCCATTCTCCTGAAGGCTGCCGACATCGAGGCCATCGCCGCCTATATAGGAGGTGCTAAGAAGTATGCGCTGCAGCAGTTCCGACCCCAGCATACCCTCGATCCGCACATGGAGAACGCCAATCCCATGCCCAAGGCCCAGGTGAAGGCCATCGCGGAGAACGCCAAGCAGTATGTGCGCACTGTCGTCCTCAGGGGCGACGTCTGATTATCACTGGACGTCCCCTATCGGCCATTCTTTTTATATTCTTCCATCATTCGCGGCCACAATATAATATTCTTTAATGAAAAATTGGTGGCCCCGATGAATCCCAATGGAAGGATAAAGACATATATCGAGGGATACGACCGCGCCTTGGAAGGGGGCATCCCGCAGGGCCAGGTCGTACTTATGGCCGGCACCCCCGGCACCATGAAATCCTCTCTGGCCTATTATATCCTATATAACCAAGCTCAGGAGGAGAAGGCCACCTGCGTCTACGTGACCCTGGAACAGTCCAGGAGCTCCCTGCTGAGGCAGATGGAGAAGATGGGCATGCGCACCGAGGACGTCAAGCACTCGCTGCACATCCTGGACCTGGGGATCATAAGGAAGAACCTAAAGCACGTGTCCGGCGGCGATTCCTGGATGCAGGTGTTCAAAGGATACATTACGAGCCTGAAGAACGATCTTAATTTCGACATCATCGCCATCGATTCCCTGGGCGTCCTGGAGACCATGTCGGAGATGGACAACCGCCGCACTGACATGTTCTATCTCTTCGAATGGCTGCGCGACCTCGGCGCCACGGTGCTCCTCATCTCGGAGGTCTCGCCTGACCGCCTGTTCTCCGGCGCCTATGACGAGGGCTATCTGGCCGACACGATCGTCACCCTGAAGATGCAGATGGTGAGGGATGTGGAGATGCAACGACGCATCCGTTGCATAAAGATGCGCGAGACCAACCAGGATGCATCTTCCTTCTCCCTCCTCTTCACCGGGGGGCGCTTCCAGGTGACCAGGGCCATCAGCGAGTGAGCGTGTCGCCATGGCTCGCATAAGGGAGTGCCCGCGTTGCGGGGCGGGAGTCGGGCCCAACGACCCCCAATGCTGGCGGTGCGGGGACATGATCACTGCTCAACCGGCGAAACCAGCGCCCAGAGGGGCCGTGGGGATCCGCGAGGCCAGGGACGTCATTCCTACCAATAAGCCAAAGGTGGCCGCCGGGCTGCATAGCCTCACCGAGATGCAAGGGGGCCGCCACAAGGTCCTCCAGGAGAGGGAGAGGGAGCTCCGGCAGGAGATGGAGGAGCTTGAGCAGGAGGCTAAAGAGCTGGAGAGGGCGGCCGAGCGCCTGCAGTCGGAGAAGGAGGAGCTGGAAGAGAGGCGCCGGGAGCTCGATGCCCGCGAGGAGGAGCTCGATGCCCTGGCCCTGGTTATCGAGCCGGCCCTCCAGGCCGTGGAGGGGTTGCACATGCGCGGCGACATTTGCTCCGATGTTCTGGGAGGCGCACTGGAGGCCACCCAGGACCTGTCATCCGCCCTGGAGAAGGAGCGAGCGCGCATACGGGCCGAGATCGAGAGAGAGATGGCCGACCGGCTGGCCAGCATATCGCAGCTGGAAAGCGGGCTTAAGGCGGCCCACGATAGCATTCAGCCGACCGGGGAAGATGCCAGGAGGACCGACATCAGTGAGGTCGACGTTCAGGCGATGGTCCAAGAGGTCGCCCGCCTGGCGAGGGAGCAGATGGCAACGGCGATCGGGCCGGAGGAGCCGCCGTTCAGCACTTACATCGAGGAGCTGGACCAGGTAATGGCGGGTGGCGTGCCGCGCGGTAGCGTGCTGCTGATCAACGGCCCAGGAGGCAGCATGAAGACCACCCTGGCCTACCATATGCTGCACCACGCCGCCGAGGACGGCATCAGGGGCATGTTCTTCTCCCTAGAGCAATCGCGCGACTCCCTCATCCGGCAGATGGGGGGGCTGGGGATGGACCGGCAGGGCTCTCTTGACAATCTGATCGTGGCCGACCTGGTGGAGGTGCGCCGCTCGATGGAGGGCCAAGGGGGGGACTGGCGCGAGATCGTCATGCGGTTCGTGTCCACCGCGGTGGACGAGAATTCGATCCAGCTCTTCGTCCTCGATTCCTTCGAATCGTTCATGGCCCTGTCGGAGCGCTCCTTCTCCAGGGCCGAGGTCAAGGACCTCTTCGATGCCTTCCGCGACATGGGCCTCACCAGCATCGTGATATCAGAGACGCCGATGGCCTCGCTTGAATCGAACGAGCATATGGAGCTGTACGTGGCCGATGGCGCTCTAGAGCTGTCCATGGTCGAGGGGAATGAGTCCCGCATCCAGAGATGGCTGCGCTGCGTCAAGTTGAGAGGAGCGAACGTAGATACCCGCTACTACTGCCTTATGCATCAGGACAGCGAGTTCACGATGTCGCCCCCCATGGGGCGCTGCCCCTTCGGAAGCTCGGACTGAGAAACGCTGGTCGTCTCAGGAGAAACTGGTCAGCCGGGTGCCGAACGAGTCGCTGGCCCAGGACATCTGACGGCAGCTGTCAGCGCAGGCGCGGCACGCCTCGGCGCACTTTTCCATGGCCCGGTCGTCGCCAAAGGACTCACAGCTCTCCCTGCAGGATATGCAGGCGTCGCCGCACAGCCGGCACATGCGCTCCATCACATCTGAGGAGCGGACCATGCCGTCCTCGCTCAGCTTGCATAGGTCAGCGCAGTCCTGCAGAATGGAGATGTGCCTCTCGTCCGCATGCTTCCCGCCCACCCTCAGGCAGTGCGATATCGTGGCAACGCATACGCCATGGCATGTCCTGCAGTCCCGGATGCATATCTCGATCATGTTCTGGCGGTCAGTCGTCAAGTTCTTGTTCATTCTCCCTCCGGATGCCGAGGTAGTGGTCCATGGCCTCAGTCGATGTTTACCTTCCGCCTCTCGCCGCCGCCCTCGCGCTTGGGCAAGATGACGGACAACACGCCGTTGTTGAGCCGCGCGGAGATCCGCTCAAGGTCCACATCGTCCGGCAAGGATATGCGCCGGTGGAACGAGGAAACGCCCCTCTCCCGGAGTAAGTAACCCTCTCCCTTGTCCTCCTCGGTCCTCTCCTTCCTGGCCTTAAGCACCAACGCGTCGCTGTCGATCTCAATCTCCACGTCTTCCTTCGTCATGCCTGGCAGGTCAGCTTCGATGAGATACCGTTCGCCCTCATCTCGGATGTCCATCATGGGCACTCTCGCCGGTAGGAACGACATCTCGCCGAACCTCATGCCCTCGAACACCCTCTCCAGATCCCGCAGCATGTCGATGGGGCTCCAATACAATGCTGGCAGCCCGCCCTCTTCCTTCTTCCGCTCCGCCATGTCCCTCACCATGCGCTTCACCGCACGAGGCCAGCGGCATCATTCCTAGTGGTTCGTGCGGCTATTTGTCGTTTGCGCCCTGCAGTGCAGGACCCCACATGCGAGCCATTGCTGGCCTGGAGACACGCGAAGGTCCAAAGCTTAATATATGCTCATTTGTTTCAGCACTTCGGGCTCATGGTCTAGCGGTTATGACGTCTCCCTCACACGGAGGAGACCGCCGGTTCGAATCCGGCTGAGCCCACTCCTCTCCCGATCCGCATGAATCCTGACCTACTTTTTCGCCGATGCTTGGGTCCGACCATGATCGGTTTTCTTTATCAATAGAATCGGAATAAGATATTTATCTTTATAAAATGTTTCCTAGCCAGCCAAGGAGGCTTTGACATGGCAATCGGATTGGTCGAAGTAATGAACGTGATCGGAGGGTTGGTGCTATGCGCAGGGATCATCGGAGCCCTGCCTGGTATCGGAAAGTACCTCGAGAAGGCCGGCAAGTGGCTCGGAAGCTTCCAGGTCCTGATCGGTATCATCGCCCTGATCGTAGGCCTGCTAAACCTCGGGTCCCTGCAGGGGATAATCGCCACTCTGGTGGGCATCATCCTTCTGACCGGTGTCTTCTACATGATCCCCGTTCTGGGCAAGTACCTGACGAAGTTCGGGAAGTGGCTCGGCGGATTCCAGACCATCATCGGCGCCATCGCCCTGATCCTGGGTATCCTGGGGATGTTCGATCTCATCTAAGCTTCGAACGTTCACCGGAAGCTCAAACCTTTTCCCGCGATCTTTTCATCGTCACTTTTCGTTCCGACCACATCCACGTCGAATACGTACATCCATCAACTAAGCTTATAGAGCCGCATTCAAAGTCTATAGCGAGACGATGAAGGACAAGTTGACGACGCTTAGAGACGAGCTGAACACGAACTTCAAGGAAAGGGAGGACGAGATCGCAGGCTCCCTGCTGGCCTTGATCTCCGGGGAGCACGTCCTGTTCATCGGTCCTCCGGGAACCGCCAAGAGCATGCTGGCCAAGGACATGTGCAGTTGCATTGAGGGAGGGTCCTTCTTTTACTACCTTCTAACAAGGTTCACCACCCCTGATGAGATCTTCGGCCCCCTGTCGCTCAGCTCGCTGCAGTCCGACATATTCAGCAGGAGGGTGGAGGGCTACCTGCCCACGGCCAACGTCTCCTTCCTGGACGAGATCTTCAAGTCCAACTCTTCCATCCTCAACTCCCTGCTGACCATCCTCAACGAGCGCAAGTATCACAATGGCTCGGCCATACTGGACGTGCCGCTGTTCACGGTGTTTGGCGCTTCCAACGAGCTTCCCGAGGAGAACGAGTCCCTGGAGGCGCTCTACGACCGCTTCCTGTTCCGCTACTTTGTCGAGTACGTGCAGGACGAGTCAAACTTCGTGGACCTCATCACCAGCACTCCAGAGAATTTCATACCGTCGGCGATGCTGACCGTCGGCGATCTGTGCTGCATGAAGGAGCGGTCGGCCGAGCTGCCCCTGGACGACGATGTGGTGGAGGCCATGGTCGCCCTCAGGAGGGAGTTCCGCAACACCGGCGTGATAGTCTCTGACCGTCGCTGGAAGAAGATGGTGCAGGTGCTACGGGCGGCCTCCTATGCCCTGGAGCGGGAAAGAGTGGACCGCACCATGCTAATGCTGCTCCAGCACATGATGTGGAAGCGGCCGGAGGAACTCACCACGCTGCGCAAGCTGCTCCTCGAGGTCGCCATCTCCGGGGGGATGGACCTGGAGAGGAGCGAGAAAGACCTTCGCGACCTCCATGCTTCCGCCGTGATGATAAAGGATTTCGCTCTTCCGAAATCGGTCGCCTGCCCCCTGTGCGACCGGGAGTTCCGTCGGTGGAAGGAACTGAAGGAGCATGCATCCCATAATCCTGACCACTTTTACATGCTTCCCGGAAGCGAGGAGCAGTACCAGCTGAGCTCTGTGCGCACCTCCCCCCGCCACCTTCCCAATCTAGTGGATAAGTTCACCGCCATGGGGAGGCCAGTAACGCTGACCATGCCTCCGGAGCAGAGGGAGCTCTATCTTGGCGAGACCGAGGAGTTCGAGGAGACGCTCAACCTTCTCGAGAGGGACCTTCAGTCCGAAAGGGCGACCCTGGTAAGGGAACTGGATGAGAACATCTGGCTGTCCCGCAAGGACCGCGAGGACATGCTGGACCACTACGACGCCAAGACAAGGACCATGAACGACATGAAACGGCTGCTGCAGGAGACCAGGGAGCTCATCGTGTCGGAAGAGCCTCGATCCCATTGAGGTCGCCATGTCCAGCAATGGGATGAGATGGAAGAAGGTAGCCAACGACGACTCGGTGCGGCTCGTCGTCGGTCGGCCCAGGCACATACCGCGGCGACGCCGCGAAGAGATCGCCGCCATACTGGCCCAGGAGCTGGTGGGCTCTCGCCAGATCGTGGACGTGCGACGTCACGCCGCCCGCCACGGGGCCTTCCATATCCTGCTCAGGTCACTGAAGGAGACCGCCGAATGGGGGCGCCTGAGGGAAATGTCGAGCAGAAGCGATGCCCTGGCCATCCTGGCCTTGCGGTACGCCGCGGGAACGACATATGACCTCCTCGATCGTACCATTGAGCTGCCGGCCGACACGGTGGCCCAGCAGGGCTTTGCCGGGCTGATCGGGCTGTCAGTGAACGCCTGGAGGCGCAGGGCGGACGATGAACTGCTGGCCATGGGAGTGGACGAGGCCACGGCCGTTGACGTGCGTGGAGAGGTCCCGGAGATGCTGCGCCAGGCCTTCGGGGAGAGCCTGGCTCACGCGGTGGAGGAGCTGGAGCTGTACCGGCAGATGATCGTCCGGATGAAGGAGATGCTGCCCAAGGGCGGAGAGGATGCGTCAATGGAGGGGACCCTGCTCGAGTACCTGAGCAAGGTCGACCAGTTCTCCGAGCTCATGCGGAGGAGCAAGGAGATGCAGCGCATCATCGACCTCATGGGCAAGCTGGACGTTGAATACGGAGGGGCGAGCAGGGAGGCCCGCAGCTTCGCGACCTCGGAGGCGTATGACATCGGCCCTTCCAAGGACGTGCAGCACGCCGTTCCCGTGGAGCTGCTGAAGCTCAAGGTGCCCATACTGCAGACGCTGTTCCTATCGCAGATGCTGGAGGGCCAGCTGCTGACCTACCGGCTGCGCGGCCTTGACTGGAGCCAGGAGCCGGAGCCCGAGAGACGCGGCCCCGTGGTCGCCCTCATCGACGCCTCGGGCTCCATGAGCGGCGAGCCCGAGCTGATCGCCAAGGCGTTCATCCTCATGCTGGCAAGGCGCATGGAACGAGAGGGCAGGGAGTTCAAGGTCATCCTCTTTGCGGCCGAGGACTGGAAGCTGGAGCTCAACCTGGCGGACAAGAAGAGAGCGGCCAAGAGCCTGCTGGACACGGTGTGCCGGCACTTTGAGGGGAACACCGATTTCAACTCCGCTCTCCGCACCGGGCTAGAGGTGCTAAGCGATGGGGGCTACCGCGGGGCGGACGTGCTGTTCTTCACCGACGGTGAGTCGAAGGTCACCGATGAGGCCCTGGTCCGGGAATGGGCGGACCTTCGTCGACGGACCAATTCCAGGATCTTCACCCTAATCGTCGGCTCCGACCAGGCCGGAGGGCTGGAGACGCTGTCCGACCAGACGTGGATACTTCCCACCAGCACATGGGACGCGGAGGGCAGCCCGTCCAACCTCATACGCATCATCGCCGAGGGGTGACCCCTTGGGCATGCATTCCATTAAATAGCAGCGGATGGAACGTCCACGTTGCCCTGAGGGTCCACGTCCAGATCCTCCGGGCTGAGGAGGGATAATATGTTGGTAATGCAGGTGAGCAAGCACCCCGCGGACCTGTGTCCGGCGTACAACGACAAGTACCGAGCCCTGACGGTCAACTGGTACGAGAAGGTCGAGTCGATCTCGGCCAAGCACGGCGTGAAGTTCCTGGGCTCGTATGACGACCACCCGGCCCACACCGTCTTCGCCATATACGACACCCCTAGCATGGACAACCTGATGAAGGTGTTCGCCGAACCGGAGATGATCGCACCGATGTCCTTCTGCAAGAGCAGGGTGTTCCCGGTGTTCGATCACAAAACCACGCTGGCCATGATCAAGAAGTAGGCCCAATGTCTCTTCGCTCCCCATTGATGGGGAGCTCTCCTTTCATCGCATCGACATCTTCATGTCCGATGTATGCCTTCGATCAGGTCGACCGCCGCTACCAGGCTCTCCTTCCACGTGGGATGCGCCTCCCACCGTCGACGGGCCGAGCGCCCCATTTCCTCCCGCAAGGCGACATCGGTAAGGGCTAGAAGATCACAGGCCACCGTCCCATGGTCGTTCGGGGGGATGAGAAACCCATCGCGGCCGTGGGTCACCAGTTCTCTCGCTCCTCCTTCCCGGCCGGCGATCACGGGGATGCCGAAGCCCATGGCCTCGAGCAGGGCGATGCCGAAGCCCTCGTACCTGGAGGGCACGGCCAACACGTCCGTCGTTCGGTATAGTTCGCACATCCCCTCCGCCGGGACCGGCCCCAGGAAGTGCACCCGGTCTCGCAGTGTCGCGTCCATGAGGCCGTCCAGGGAGCGACGGAACCGCTCATCGGCGACGGCCCCCGCCACCTCCAGACGGAATGGGACGCCTACGATGCGCGAGAGGGCCGCCAGGAGCACGTCGAGGCCCTTGACCGGATGTATGTTCCCTACATGGAGGATGCGGAGCTCCTCTCCGCCCGGCTGGCGGGGGCCCGGCATCAGATGGTCCCTGCCTGGATGGGCCACGACGGCCGGCCTAGGACCGGGAGATAGGGAGCGGCAGGCGTCCAGGGTCGCATGGCTTGTGCATATTAGCGCGTCAACGCTCTCAAGATAGGCATGCTCCATGGAACCGACCGATTGACCAAGGCAGACGCTGAGATTGTGCACCAACGCCACCACTGGCCGTTCACGCGCGAGGTTTAGTCGGAACAGCGACGGATGGCACAGCTCATCCTGTACAAGGACGTCATGCTCTCGCATCCATGAGAGTGCCGCGATGCCATCTTTGCTGTCGACGCCTTCCGGCCATGGCATTCGGCGCAGCGATAGTATGTTCACAATATGCCCTCGTCGGCGGAGCTCGCGCACGAGCATGCGATCGTACAGGTAGCCACCGGTGGCCTGCTCCAGATCGTCGTATATCATCAGGCCGATCCTCATTCCTCGATCCACGCCCCATATGACGCCCAGGCATCGTCGCCCTCCCATACCGTCACCGACGCCCAGTCCACCGGCGGCAGCCGCCCCACGGCCATCTTCCAGATGGTCCGGGCGAGGTTCTCCACCGAGGGGGGCGTTCCGGAGAACTGGGGCAGTTCATTGAGCAACCTGCCCTCCAGCAGGCGGAGGGCGGACTCGAGGGCCGCGGCCATGGCGCCCAGGTCCACCAGGTACCCGCAGGCGTCCAGCTCATCGCCGGCGACGAGGAGCTCCACCAGGTAGGGATGGGAGTGCGCCTCCCCCTCCGGCCCCGGGACGTCAAAGAAGTGCATGGCCGACAGTCGGCGCCGCAGCCCCGTCCGGTACTTCACTTCACTCCGCTCCATATGATAGCAGCACCTGCACCATGTCATCGCCGCCCCGGTCGATCAGGTCATAGGCCTCGGCCGCCTCGTCAACGCTGAATCGATGGGTGATCAAGCGGGACGGGCGGGTCCGCCGCACCATCCCCCAGCTCAGCCGGAGACGCCGCTCCTTGTCCCACCGGCCAGAGAGCGACGGGGAGATGGAGCTCACCTGGCTTCCTATGATGCGAAGTCTCCGCCGATGGAACGCCTCGCCCAGATGGGCGTGGACGACCTTGTTGCCATACCACGAGCCGAGGACCACCCGGCCTTCGAAGCCGGTCAGCCCTAGCGCCGTGTCCAGCGCGTTAGGGTTGCCCGACAGCTCGAACGTTAGGTCGGCGCCACGCTCTCCGAACGGGCAGGAGCGCATCAGCTCCTCGCACGGTGCGATATCGAGGCACGCGCCGCAGCCCATCTCCTCTGAAAGCTGCCTCCGCAGAGGATACCGCTCCAGCGCGGTGAGCGAGCCCATGGACATGCGGGCCAGCACGGCCGTCGTCAGCAGGCCGACCACCCCCTGGCCAACGATCAGGACGTCCTCTCCCAGCAGAGGAGCGCCGTCCATGGCAAGGGACACGGCGGTCTCCATGCTGGGCAGCATGACCGCGTCCTCGGCGGTCAGGTCCTCGGGGACCGGGATGAGCTGATCGACAGGGGAGGAAAAATGGCTCTCATGGGGATGGAACGCGAACACCAGGCGGCCCTCCAGTTCGCGAGGGACGCCGGCCCCCCGATCGACCACCTGTCCAACCGTGGAGTAGCCGTACTTGAAAGGATATCCGAACGATCCTCCCAGCGACGGGATGGTGGTGTCCAGCCGCATTCCTTCCTGCAGTTGGTGCCGATAGAACAGCATCTCGGTCCCCGCGCTGATGGCCGACACGATGGAGCGCACCACCACCTCTCCGGGAGCCGGCATCGGCATCCTCTCCTCCTTTACCTCGACCCGGCGCGGACCCATGAAATAGAGCGAGCGACGATTCACCGGGCCCTAGTTCGAGCTGAAGGCACATCAATGTATCTGACGATGTGCCGCGACCATGGGCACCATGGCGATCTCGATCGTGGCGCCGATGATCCCCTCCGTCTAAGACTTAAATATTTGAGAGCCTCTTCACAGTTTATGGCCCCAGGATGTCGGATCGAGATCTCCTACATCGACCCGGAGATGTACGCCTCCATAGTGAACCATGACCTGCGCAAGAGCATATTGCGCACCCTGTACGCCATGACGATGGACGGGCCGGTGTCCAAGCAGGAGCTGGCCGACCGCCTGGGCATTGGCTACCATCAACTGTCCTATCAGCTGACGCACCAGCTCAGCGAGTTCTGGACGGTGGGGGAGGAGCGCAAGGTGCGGGGGACGCGCCTGGAGCTCATTCAGCCGAGCTCGCCCAGCTCGGTGTTCATCACCCTGGGGCGGGACGGCAAGATCTTCATCGTGGACCCTTTGGCCAACCTGTTCGGCCCGCTATCCACCGAGGGAACGCGCTGCGACGGATGCTTACCCCAGGAAGCCAGTCGATGCCTGGGCCATGTCGAGGAGGGTTGCTGCTTCACGGGTCATCCATCCGACGAGGAGAAGGCCGTCCTGAAGAGCAATGGCCGGAACGAGCCACTCAGGGCCATGGACGTGGCTATCATCTGCGCGCTGCGCGGGGTCTCCACCGCCAACCGGTGCGTTGTTTCGATCCCATGCGACAGCTGTCCCTTCAAGCGCCGGGCCATACGCATCAATGACGATGCTTCTGCCAGCGGCAAACAATAAATCGCCAGTGGCAGTTCCATGAGGGATGAGCGTAAGCAGCACGGTTACTAGGTTCGCGGTCATCGGCGGCTATCTGGGCGCGGGGAAGACCACTCTCACGGTGGCCCTGGCCAAGCGCCTTAAGGAGATGGAAAAGAACGTGGCCATTATCACCAACGATCAGGGCCACGCGCTGGTCGACACCGAGTACGCTCGAGGTTCCGGGGTCGACGTCCGGGAGGTCATGGGCTGTTTCTGCTCCACATTCCCCGAGTTCATCAAGAGCGCCCGCTCACTGGTGCAGGTATCAAGGCCGGATGTCATCATGGCCGAGCCCATCGGGACCTCGACCAACATCCTGTCGTCAGTGGTGGACCCTCTGCGCTGCCAGTATCCCGACGAGTTCAGCGTGGCCCCCTTCATGGTTGTGGTGGACGGCACCCGGGCATCCCAGCTCTCCGGCGACAAGCTTATCCCGGCGCACCAGGTGAGGGAGGCGGAGATCGTGCTGCTCTCCAAGGTCGACCTGCTGGACGAGGACGCTCTGAGGAGGGCCAAGGAGGCCGTGGCGGGCGTTGCTCCTGATGCCACCGTCATCCCGTACTCCTCCCGCACGGGCGTGGGCCTCGACGCCGTGATGGATGTCATCCTGTCAACCCAGCTCAGCCGGAAGGAGATGGAGGGCGAGGACTACCACCTGTTCTCGGCGGAGAAGGAGTCGATGTCATGGTTCTCCTCCACTGCGACGATCGTGCCCATTGAGCGGGTCGACGCCTACGGGCTGACCACCACCCTGCTTCGCGCGGTCGCCGACGCGTTCCCCTCCGCAGAGGTCGCCCATGTTAAAGTGACCGTCCTATCGGAGCAGGCCGGAGCGAAGATGTCCCTGGTGGGCGATTCGGCCCAGGTGGACGGTCTGCGCGGGGGGCGGTACTTCAGCGACCCCGCCCGCCTGATCGTGAATGCCCGCGTCACCGCCGAGCCGCAGAAGCTGGGCAGCACCATGCGTTCCATCATGTCCGCTCTCAAGGGCAAGTTCCCGGTGGAACTGGACGATCTCACAGAGTCCTGCTATTCTCCCCGCCCGTCTGCTCCCACCTTCTTTACCGGCCTATGAAATGACATGACGTCTCCGCCAGCACAGCGGCGGGAAGGCCGCATACCGCCGCTTCGACAAAGCTTAAATGCATTCAGCCGAACTATCAACTGCCTGGACAGGGAGTGATTGCCACGGTCGAAGTAGACGACATGAACCAACGGATACTCAAGCTTCTCAAGATGGACGGGAAGATGACGTACCGCGAGATCGCGTCGAAACTGCGTCGCTCGCCATCCACCGTAAGGGACCGTATAAGACGCATGGAAGACTACGAGGTCATCCTTGGCTATGCGGCCATCGTCAACAATGAGCAGATGGGGATGCAGGCCGACGCCATCGTCCTTGCCAATCTGGCGGAGGGCATCACGACAAAGGAACTTCGCAACCTCCAGGAGGTGGAGGGGGTCATGGAGGTGCTGATGGTGAGCGGCGGCAAGCGGGTGATGGTCAGGTTACACGCTCCCGACAATCGCGCCTTGGACGCGATCATTAGCAACGCCCTCGCCCCCCTGGGCCTGGAAGACATGGACGTGCGGATCGTGCTGGAGTCGCTCATGCGATTCCCCGGCGTCTGAGCACGGGACACCCTGCGGGCGTGAGGCCGCCATAATGACGGCGGGGGTGATGCCGAGACCGCATGATGCATACCAGCGATCGGGCATGTTGGCCATCCACTCCGTTCAGCATCGCGAAGCGGGCCGCTTTATTCCTTAATGTATTCCTTAATGAATAGAAGAGACATCTACATCTGGCATGTCCAGCATGGTTATCGGCACGCAGGCGTTCGCTTGTCGCGCCCGATACAAGTATTTTAAGAATATTTATATCAGATGTCACAATAACCTCGCCGCTAGGTGCCCGACATGACCTCGCTTAAGCTTACCTTGATCCCACAGCTGCCAGACCTGGACGAGATCAGGCAAATGAGGAAACGACTTGAACTATCCCAGCGGGAGCTGGCCTCCCTGGCCGGTGTCTCACAGTCATTGATCGCCAAGGTGGAGAAGGGTACCATCGACCCCTCCTACAAGAACGTCCGCAAGATCTTCGAGGCGTTCGAAGGAGCGATGAGAAAAAGGGCCCTGGAGGGAAAGTCCACCGGCGCCCGCCTCACCGTGGGCGATCTGGCCACCAAGGGCGTGGTCTCCATATCACCGAAGCAGACACTGGCCGAGGCGGTGGACCTGATGGTCAAGAGGCGCTTCACCCAGCTTCCGGTAATGGATGGGGATCGCATCGTCGGCGGCATAACCGACGACCACATACGCGACTACACCATAGAGGAGACGCGCAACCAGAGAAAGCAGTATGACGAGGTCATGCAGGTCAAGGTGGGGGACATCATGGAGGCGCCGTTCCCCATCCTCAGTGAGGATACGCCCATCGAGCTGGCGTCATTGCACCTGCAGAGGGACGAGGCAGTGCTGGTGACCCGCATGGGGAGCATAGAGGGCATCCTCACCTCGGCGGACTTCCTCGACCTGGGGTTGCACTGAGGCCCCATGAGGAAGAACGAGCTGGAGCGGGCCCTTCAGAGCATTCCGCCGCACCGCAACCCCCGCCCTTCCCTGGAGCAGTACTGCACTCCCGCCTCCATCGCCGCCGACGTGCTCTGGACGGCCATGGCGTTCGGCGATATCGAAGGTCGCCGGGTGATCGATCTGGGGTGCGGCACGGGGGTCTTCGCCATCGGCGCCGCCCTGATGGGGGCCGCTTCGGTGAAGGGAGTGGACATAGATCCCCAGGCGGTGGCCGATGCGGCCGAGGCAGCATCCAGGATGGGGATCGACGCGGAGTTCGTGACAGGCGACGTAGAGGAGGTTCAGTGGGAGGCGGACACGGTGATCATGAACCCCCCGTTCGGCGCCCAGCGGAGGAGGGCCGACCGCCCGTTCCTGGAGGCCGCGGTGCGCCTCGCCCCGGTCGTATACTCGCTGCACAACGCCTCCACGACGCCGTTCCTGGAAAAGATGGTGGCGTCCCTGGGGCGAAGGATAGCCTTCCAGAAAAGCTATAAGTTCCAGATACCTCATCTGTTCGCGTTCCACGAAAAGATGAGAAAGGACATCGATGTGGTGTTGCTGCGCATTTGCTAATAGGATGTGATTCAAGATGACCAAGAGAACCGTGGTGCCGGGCGAGGAGGTCGCCGTGGCCGAGGAGTATATGCCCGACGCGGGCACCTACGAGTATGACGGCAAGATCCTTTCCACCCTAGCGGGCGAACTGGAGCTTGACAAGGATAAGATGGTGGCTCGAGTCTCGGCCATCAATCCCATGAACCTGCTGAAGGTCGGGGACAGCGTGTTCTGCCGCGTCACCGATGTCAGAACGGCCATGGCCATATGCGAGATCCTGGGGACCGAGGGCAGAGAGAGGGGCATCACCGGAGAGACTTCCGCGACCATTCACATCTCCAAGCTCTCCTCCGAATATGTTCAGGAGGTAGGCAAGGAGATGAGGCCAAACGACCTGGTGCGCGCCAAGGTCATCCAGACCACCCCGTCCGTCCAGCTGTCCACTCAGGAGCCGCACTTCGGCGTGGTGAAGGCGCTCTGCCGTAAGTGCCGCGGCCCCATGGCCCGCCAGGGCAGGTCCCTGCGCTGCGAACCCTGCGAGAGAGTGGAGAACCGCAAGCTGGCCGATGATTACGGGGATGTCGATTTCTGACCCCGCCCCATAAGGGGGCAGCTCAGCGAAACATCCGGCGGCGAGTGGGAATAGCATTATAAGCGAAGTTGCGAATAGAGGCGATGGGTGGAAGATGGCCAAGAGCACTGACGACCTTGTCAAGGAGATCAACGAGCTCAGGAGCGAGATGAATCAGATGAGGGAGCTCTTGAACATGCTGTTCACCATCGTCGTCGAACAGGAAGAGGACGATGAGGACGATTACGGCTTCCCGATGCTCAGCCAGGACACCCCGAGGCTCAATAACTGAGCCTTTTTAGGACGCCACATCGTTACGGAGCAGGTGACGCCTTGAGGATCGTGTGCCTTATATCCGGAGGTATCGACTCCCCTGTAGCCGCGTACACCCTGGCGCGCAACGGCGCCGAGGTCATCCTGCTCCACATGGACAACCGCCCCTATTCCGGGGAGAACTCGGTGAACAAGGTGGTCCGCCTGGCCGAGGCCCTCGAGACCGTCCTAGGACGGCCGCTTGAGCTATTGACGGCCCCTCACGGCGTCAGCCAGTTGAGGATCTCCCAGCATTGTCAAAAGAATTTGCAGTGCGTGCTGTGCAAGCGTACCATGCTCAAGGTGGCGCGCAACGTGGCCAGGAAGCTGGAGGCGGACGCCATCGCCACTGGCGACTCCCTGGGACAGGTGGCATCGCAGACGCTGTACAACATAAACGCCGAGGAGAGGGGACTGGGATTCCCGGTCCTTCGCCCCCTGATCGGCTTGGACAAGCTCGAGATCGAGCATCTGGCCAAGGAGATAGGCACTTATGGCATATCCATAGAGAGAGGGGATGCATGCTCGATAGTGCCGTTCAGACCGGCCACCATGGCCGGTCCCCGGCTGATCGCCGAACAGGAAGAGCGCCTTGACCTGGAGGCCCTCGCGATGGAGATGGCCGAGGAAACGTTCTCTCTCAGAACACCGAGCAGGACTCGTATCTAGACCGATCGAGCATGTCCACGGTCACGCGGCTTATGTACCGCGCCTGGACGCGAGAGATGTACAAGGTGTTCTGACCTACCATGACCCTCAGGTCGGACTCCTTGGGCGACTTCATCTCCACAGGTACGATGACAGGGCCACCGCATGAGGTGGACACCCGGTAGTCGCGCTTGTTCTGGAGAATATAATCGATGACGCGCTGATCCACCTGGATATCGTGCATGCCAGCTCAATCGCCAGGCCGTATATAGCGGTTGCGAAATCTTATCTCGCATTTCGCATATGGGCATGCATGAAGCATATTCTAGACACTTCGGCCCTTTTCGCCATGCAGGACCTGCCGCCAGAGCCGGTGACCACTCCGGGCGTCATCTCCGAGCTCAGGAAGTACGGCGACCCACGCCTAAGGTACTGGGAGGACCGTCTGATCGTTTCCGAGCCGTCCTCGGCATCCATGGAGAGGGTGGAGAAGGCGGCGGCCGAGACGGGGGACGATGCCCGTCTCTCCCCCGTGGACATGGAGGTCCTGGCCTTGGCCATGGACCAGAGCGGCGTGATCCTCACCGATGATTACTCCATCCAGAACCTTGCCCGGGTGCTCGGGCTGGACTACAGGGCCGTGGGGTTCAAGGGGATCAAGGAGGTCATGACCTGGAAGTACCGGTGCCGCGGCTGCGGGCGGACGTTCGACAAGAACATGCCCGACTGCCCGATATGCGGCAGCGCGCTGCGCTCGGTCCGGTCCAAGGGGGCTTGAAGGACCTCAGGGGAACACGGGACGCAGGCGGATCATCTTGCCCATGCGCCTCGCTCCCACCACCCCCATGGCCCATTCGGTGCGCCGGGAGGTGCCCATGAACATGGTGGCCATGCGTTTGGTGTTCACAGCGGTATGCAGAGGCTTGGCCACCTGACGCCTCCACTCCTGCTCGTACTCCTTCAGGGGAGTGCCGTCGCGCACATGGGACGCCACGGCCCTTCCAGCAATGCGGCCGCATATCATGGCGATCGGTATGCCGCCGCCGTTGACGGCCATCACGTGACCGGCGGCGTCTCCCACCAGCAGGGCGCTCTCCGACGCCGTCCGGGCGATCGGACCGTTGGACGGGACGAGCTTGCCCACCGTGCGGGTGGTGACGGTCAGCCCTCTCCTCTTGAGGAAGTTGGCATAGTGGTCGATCAGCCTGCCGTCGGCCAGTTTGGGGGAGAAACCCACCCCTACGTTGGCCCCATGGCCCTTTGGCAGGACCCAGGCGTACGCTCCGGGGGCGATGCTTCCAAAGTGCATCTCCATCACCGGAGGGAAGTCCCCCTCGGCCTGGCCGGTCACGGCCGGGTACATGTCCTTGTTGCGAGGGAAGCCCAGAGAGCGCGCGACGGTCGACAGGGGCCCGTCGGCGCCCACCACCACCTTGGCGCTCAGCCGGCCCTCCTCGGTGATGACCTCGTTGCCCTCCACGCCGGTGACGCGCACCGATGTCCTGATTTCCGCCCCCGCCTTTCGGGCCTTCTCCGACAGGAACCTGTCGAAGCGGTCGCGGTCGGTGGTGTAGCCAGCGAACTTCACGTCCCAGTACCGTCCGCTGGGAGCGATCATGCGGAACAGGTCCATCCTCCTGGAGATCAATGAACCGGGCACGTCGAACAGCTCGTCCATGTCCGGCACCCTGGGGAAGGTGACCTTCATCTCCGAGGTGTCGGGCATGAACTCCCCGCACATGACAGGTTCGCCTATGATCCCCCTGCGCTCCAGGACAAGGACGCTCACGCCGTTGCGGGCGGCATGCTCCGCCGTGGTGGAACCCGCCGGTCCGCCACCCACCACTATGACGTCGTAATCGCTCATCGGTCCCTCGCCAGCACAGTATCGGCCAGGGCGCGGAGGGCATCCTTGAACTCGGTTTCCGGTAGGACATCCAGTCCCTTCAGGGCCTTGAGCCGCAGGTCCTCGGCATGCCCCATGGCCACGTCCATGGCGTCGGTGGCAAGCACCAGTTCCAGGGCTTCATCCACCTCTTCCACGGTCTTGTCCTTTTTGCTGTAGATCTCCCTCAGGCGTGCGGAGTTGGGATAGTGGTCCTGCATGGCGATCATGAGGGGCAGGTTGGCCTTTCCGTCGAGGACGTCCATTCCTCTCCCCTTCCCCAGGTCGCCCTCGTTTCCCCCGATGTCCAGTATATCGTCGACTATCTGGAACGCCAGGCCGATGTTGAGACCGAACGTCCCCATGCCCGCGATCTGCTCCGCCGAGCCGTCGCCGATATACGCGCCCACCTGGGCAGAGGCCTCGATGGGCTTGGCGGTCTTACCGGTGATGATGCGGATGTACGTCTCCAGAGGTATGCCGGCATCATTCTCGGTCACGGTCTGCAATATCTCGCTCTCGGCCATCCGGGAGCAGGAGTCGGCCACCATCTCCACTATTTCCTCGGACTGGATCATCCCGCCGAGGCGGAATCCCTTGACGAAGAGGAAGTCTCCAGTTATAAGTGCCCGCTGGGTGCCGTATTTGCGATAGACAGCGGTGTTCCCCCTGCGGGTCTCCGCGCCGTCATTGATGTCGTCATGGACCAGAGTTGCGCTGTGGATGAGTTCGAAGGCGGTCGCCACCGTGATGATCTTCTTCAGGTCGGTGCCCCCCACCGCCCGGAAGGACAGGAGGGCGATTCCTGGCCTCATGCGCTTACCGCCGGAGCCGACAACATATGTGGCTATCTCGGTGAGCAGGGGATCCTCGGACCGCACGTTCCGTACGATCTCGTCCTCCACCATGCGGAGTTCCTCTTTTATAGGCTGGTCCCAGCTCAAGGGCATGTGCCGACCTAATACAAATGGCGTACTTAACCGTTGCTGGCCAAGCTTTTTCCACACCTGGCAAACTATATCTTCATCGCGTTGAGAAGCATATCTCATGCGCGCTAGAACGGAGCGGGGAGCAAGGGCCACGATAGAGGGCCAAGTAGACACGGATATCGCCATCGTGCCGGGGGAGGCCACCATGGCCGAGGTCCTCGACACCATGATATCGAAGGGCGCCTCGGTGGTGATGGTGACCGACGGCGAGGACGTCGTGGGGCTTTTGACCGCAGGAGACATGGGCTCTATGGTCGCCAGGGGGATCGATCTCGATGCCAGCCGGGCGAGGGATTTTGCATCGCTGTGCGAGATGAGCGGCAACCGGCCATGCACCAGGGTGAACTACGACGAGGAACCGTCCAACGTCCTCAAGGTCATGCAGCACTGGGGGACCGACAGGATACTGGTGGTAAAAAACGAAGAGGTCGTCGGGACGGTATCCGCCCTCGGCGCCTTAAAGAGTTGGAGAAAAAGGGTTTAGGCCAGCGCCGGGAACAGCGTCCTCGCCGCCTCGGAGCAGAACTCCAGCACGGGGTCGAAGAACAGCCCCAGGGCGATGGTGGCCACCAGGCAGATGGCTATGGCCGCGGTCAGGGCGAGGGGCACCTTGATCTTCGCGTCGCTCTCCCCCTTCTCCACGTACATGTACTTGATGACGCGCACGTAGTAGTACAGGGACAGGGCGGAGTTGAGCACAAGGGCCACGCCGAGCCATATCATCCACTGGGTGATCTCGGCCGCTTCGACGGACGCCGAGAGCAGCACGACCTTGCTCATGAACCCGGACAGCGGAGGTATGCCGGCCAGCGCGAACATGAAGATCGCCATGGAGAACGCCATGAACGGCGCCCTCTTGCCCAATCCCTTGTAGTCCGCGACCGACTCCCCTATCGCCACATAGGCCAGGGCGGCGACCACGATGAACGCCCCGCTCTTCATGAAAGCGTGGGTGATGATGTGGAATATTCCGCCGGTGATGGCATAGTCCCCCACCACGGTGGCAAGGGGTATGGCCATCAACATGTAGCCCGCCTGGGCGATCGAAGAGTAGGCAAGCATGCGCTTCATGTTGGTCTGCGATAGCGCTACGACGTTGCCTATGGTCATGGTCAGGATGGCGACGATGCCCAGCACCACGTCCCAGTCTGCCTTGAGGGCGATGAGGCCCACCAGGAAGACCTTGAACATCACCACCAGCCCCATCTTCTTGGAGCCGGCGGCAAGGAAGGCCGATATGGGGGTGGGCGCGCCCTCATACACGTCGGGGGCCCACATGTGGAATGGGGCTATGGCGATCTTGAACCCGAACCCTGCAATGAGCAGGCCTAGGGCCAATAGGGTTATCAGCTCGACCCCCTGGGCGGCCAGCGCCTCGTTGATGCCGAGGAGGTTGGAGGTGCCAGTGACCCCGTACAGCAGGGATATGCCGTACAGGGACAGGGCGGACGACATGCCACCGATGATGACATACTTGACCGCCGCCTCCGAGCCGCGCTTGTCCTTCTTGCGGAAGGCTACCAGGGCGTAGGTCGCCATGGAGGCTATCTCGATGCCCACATAGATGACCAGCAGGTCCTGGGCCGAGGCCACCAGCATCATGCCGGCGGTAGCCATCATGATCAGGGTGTAGTACTCGGCCAGGTGCCGATCCTTCTCCACATACCTGGCGGAGGCCAGGACGACCACGAAGGCGACGCTCAGGAACACCAGCGAGAAGACCGCCGCCAGTGCGTCAAAGACGATCAGAGGGGCGTTCGCATCGCCGATGATGCCCGGGTAGCCCTTTACCATGTAGTGCACTACCATACCGGCGGATGCCAATATGCCAACCATGGAGATGCCGGCGAGGGCCCTGCTGGGCTTGATCAGTATGTGCAGGGCGGGAATCGCCACCGCGAGCAGGACCAGGATGATCTCCGGGTAAATCGCTCCGTATTCAATCATTTCAGATCACCCCGCTAAGGGGCCACACCAACGGTATCGAAGGTGTGATAAGGTCCAGCACGTAGGCCGGCCAGACACCGAACAGTATAATGAGGCCGAGCAGCACCGCCAGAGGAATGATCTCGAACCAGTAGGCATCGTGGAGATGCTTGGTGTCGATCTTGGTGGTCAGCTCGCCAAAGATGCTCCTCTGCATGGCCCATATGTAATAGGCCGCGGTGAGGGCAACGGTGGCGATGGGTACGAGCACCCACAGGCCCCATACGTCGTAGGTCGACGTGAACACCATGAACTCGGCCAGGAAGCCGATCATCCCTGGAAGCCCGAGGGAAGCCATGAACCCCATCATCATCACGGTGGAAAGGATGGGGAGCTTGGGCGCCAGCCCGCCGAGCAAGGGGATCTCCCTGGTCCCGACCTTATGCTGGAACATCCCGCAGACCATGAAGAGGACGGCGGTGATAAGGCCATGCGCGAACATCTGGAACACCGCCGCGGCGATGCCCAGCTGAGTGAGCGTGGCTATGCCCAGCATGACTATGCCCATGTGGGAGATGGACGAGTAGGCGACCATCTTCTTGAGGTCGGTCTGGGCCAGACAGGCCAGAGCACCATAGATGATGGACACCACGCCGATCACCGCCATTATGAGCTGGAAGTCAACCGCTGCGTCGGGCAGGGTGGGAAGGCATATCCGAATGATACCGTAGGAGCCCATCTTCAGCAGCAGACCGGCCAGCAGGACCGAGCCAGCGGTAGGCGCCTGGACGTGAGCGTCCGGCAGCCATGTGTGGAACGGCACCATCGGCATCTTCACGATGAACCCGAAGAACAGGGCTCCGAAGATGGTGATCTGCAGCATGTGGCCCAGGTCACCCGCCACTTGCGCGATGAGCAGCATGTCGAAGGTGCCGATCGCGTCTGCAGGTATCAGGTTCCCGGCCTGCAGGAGCGGGGCGGTGGTGAAGTACAGGGCAAATATACCCAGCAGCATGGCCAGCGAGGCCACGTGTGTGTATATGAAGAACTTTATCGACGCGTAGGCCCGGTTGACGCCTCCCCATATCGCTATGAGGAAGTACATCGGGATCAGCACGACCTCCCAGAAGATGTAGAACACGAAGTAGTCCAGGGACATGAACACGCCCAGGATGCCCACTTCGAGCACGAGCATCAGGCCCATGTATTGGTGCAGGCGCTCCTCAACATCCCATGAGAACAGGATGGCGAGGAACACCAGCAGGGTGCTCAGGAAGACCATGGTGATGCTTACACCATCCACCCCGAGGTGGAAGTTGATGCCCAGGAAGCTGATCCATTGATAATTCTCTTCGAACTGGAAGTTATCGACGAACTGAGAGCCCCCGGTCAGGGAGAACTCCGTCAGCAGGAGGGTCGAGAGAGCCAACGGTATGGCCGAGAAGGCCAGGGCCGTGTACTTGGCCGCCTTGGGCGACCGCCCCATCAGGAACGCCGCGATGGCGCCCACCAGGGGGAAGAGGATTAACAGCGAGAGTATCGGTATGTTCTCAAACATCTTAGATCACCCCTCCCACGAGGAAGAGGAGGATGACTATCAGCGACACCCCCATCGCGATGACGGCCGCATAGGACTGGACGAAGCCAGTCTGGGCCCGGCGCAGGAAGTTTCCGGCCCTTATCAGGCCGGCGCTGATCCCATCTATGAGCCCGTCTATGATCTTGCGGTCGATGAAGTCTACCACCTTGGCGGCGCCGTAGACCACCTTCAGGCCGATCCAGTCGTACCCCTTGGTGAACCCGTAGCGGGCCAGGAGGACGTTGGAGAGGGTCTTGCCGACGGTCCCGGAGGTGAACCGGGCGGGGTCGATCGCCTTCTTCTTGTACATCATGTACGCCAGCCCTATGCCCAGCACCGCGGCCAGGATGGACGCGTAGGTCAGGACATTGGTGAACATCGACACCAGCAGGTCCATCGGACCTGCCTCATGCGGGTGGAAGTTCTCCAGGCCCGGCACCAGCGTGCTCTCGAAGCCGAACAGGAAGGCAAAGCCAGATCCGAATGCCAGAATGGCCAGGAGGGCCAGGGGCACCCACATGTTGGCCGGAGCCTCATGGGCATGCTCATAGGCGTGCTGGTCCCTGGGCTCACCGGAGAAGGTGAGGAACCACAGGCGGAACATGTAGAACGCCGTCATGAACGCCGTGATCAGCCCGAAGGCATACAGCATGATGAACAGGCTGTTGTACTCTATTCCTGCGAAGGCTGCCTCAAGGACCAGGTCCTTGGACCAGAAGCCGCTGAATGGCGGTATGCCAGCGATCGACAGACATCCGATCAGCATCACCAGGGAGGTGATCTTGAGCTTCTTGGAAAGCCCGCCCATGAGCCGCATGTCCTCTGTGTGCACGGCGTGGATGACCGCGCCGGCGGACAGGAACAGCAGGGCCTTGAAGAAGGCGTGGTTCATGAGGTGGAAGGTTCCTGCGGCGTAGCCGACGTTGAACTCGGGCTGCTGCGCAAAGATGTATCCGCCAGCGCCAAGGGCCAGGAACATGTATCCCAGCTGGCTGATGGTCGAATACGCCAGCACCCTCTTGATGTTGGTGTTGTTGAGCGCCATGGTGGCGGCGAAGATCGCCGTGAAGCCGCCGATGAAAGCGACGACCAGCATGGTGTCGGGGGTCTCGACCATCACGGGGTACGAGCGGGCCACCAGGTAGACACCGGCCTTGACCATAGTGGCGGCGTGTATGAGCGCCGAAACGGTGGTCGGACCCTCCATGGCATCGGGAAGCCAGTCGTGCAGGGGGAACTGGGCCGACTTACCGACCGCACCGCCGAACAGCATCAGGGTGCCGAAGGTGAGCAGTTCGTTCCCGCCTACGAAGGCGTCAACGTTCTCGAATATGTAAGCGAAGTCGAGGTTTCCCTGGAAACCCACGAACAGCACGAACAGTCCCACCATGAACATGATGTCGCCGATCCTGGTCACCAGGAAGGCCTTCTTGGCGGCCGAGGCCGCCGAAGGCCGGGTGTTCCAGAAACCGATGAGCAGGTAGGAGCACAGGCCGACAAGCTCCCAGAAGACGAACATCTGGAGGAAGTTGGAGGCCAACACCAGTCCCAGCATCACGCTTATGAAGAGGGAGATGACCGCATAGTAGCGCCGCTTCTTCTCACCCTCCTCGTGCATGTAGCCGAGGGAGTAGATGACGACGAGGGTCGACACGAAGGAGACGACGATGAGCATCAGCGCGGTCAGGTTGTCGATGTAGATGCCCATGTTGAAGGTGAAGGCGAACTCGCCGCCCTGCACCACGACCCACTTCAGGGACTGTACGAACGGCGTTCCGTCCCCGGTGGTCAGGGCCTCGAAGGCCACTGCGAGGGATAGGACGAGCGAGATGGCCGCCATTACGATGGCTATCGGGGCACCGCCTTCCCACTTCTTGAACAGCCTGTTGCCCAAGAACCCTATCACCACGAAGGCTATCAAGGGAAATATCGGAATCAGCCAGGCATACTCTGCGAATGTCATTATTACCACCTCAGCAGATTGATCTCGTCAAGACTGATGGTGTCCCTGGTCTTGTACAGGTTCATTATGATGGCCAGACCAACCGCTACCTCCGCCGCAGCTATGGCTATCGCGATCAGAGCGAAGACCGCTCCGTTCAGGTTGCCATAGTACGTCGAGAAGGTCACGAAGTTGATGTTGGCCGCGTTCAGCATGAGCTCTACGCTCATCAGGACCACTATGGCGTTCCTCTTAGACAGTACGCCTAGCACCCCGATGACGAAGAGAATGCCCGATAGGGCAAGGAAGTACTCTATCGGTATCATCTTTCTTCCTCCTCCTGGGCAATGAACACGCCCCCAATCAGGGAAACGAACAGCACAATGCCGACCATTGCGACGACGATGCCGTAAGTATCAAACAGGGTGACGCCCAGCTCCACATTGTCAGTGTCGGCCGGCTCTCCCGCCGACCACTGGGTCGCGAGGACCGAACCGACCACGACCGCGAAGAACAGCAGGGCCGTGACAGCGATGAACGTCTTGCGCTTATTCATGGCGATCGCCTCCCAGCAGGCGGCGCTTGGTCAGCATGATACCGAACAACATCAGCACCGAAACCGCTCCCACATAGACCAAGATCTGTATGATGCCCAGATACTCGGAGCCGAGCAGGACGTAGGTCGCTCCCACGCCCACGAACACCATTGTAAGCCACATGACGCTTCGCACGATCTCCTTGCTCCATACGACGGCGATCGCGCCGATGATCATGATGGCCGCGAGGATCAGGAAGACCGCGACATCCCATTCGATGGACCAAACTACGGCCATTACAGCACCTCCTTCATGGTCAGGGCGTCCTTGGGACATACCTCGACGCAGGTCTCGCAGGAGACGCACTTCTCGGCATCGAAGACCGGCCTCTTGATGGGCCTGCCCTTCTCATTGACCCCGACCTCAACCATCTTGACGGCGTCCACGGGGCAGTCCTTGGCGCACCTGGAACAGCTGATGCACTTCTTGTCCTCCAGCAGCGGGAGGTCCTTGTGCTCGGTCCTGCGGCGGGGCGCAACGCCCTTGTCCAATTCAGAGGGCAGCACCTCGTTGATGTGGACCTCCAGACCGGGCCTCGACTCATACTGGAGCTTGTAGGGGTCGAATATGGCGTCCTCTCGATTGTAAGTTGCAAGCTCATAGTCGTGAGTGACGATCATGGCGTCGGTGGGGCAGTACTCGGCGCAGTAGCCGCACATCATGCACCTGCCGACGTTGACGCGGGGGCGCTTGACCTTCTTTGCCTCCTCCCCCTCGACCTTCTTCAGGTCATCGACCTCGACCAGATCGATGCACCTGGTCGGGCATACGCGCATGCAGATGCCGCACCCGATGCACTTGTCGAATACGAGCCCTGGGCGCGCCCTGAACGCATCGGGCAGGGCCATCTTCTCCCAGGGGTACAATATGGTCTGGGGACGATTCACCACGGCCTTGAGGAACTGCTTCATGGTGATGTACATCGGCTTCACGATGAAACCGGTGAGGCCCAGCTCCTTTTCCTTTCTAGAGATTTGCTTATTTGCCATTAGAACCACCCCATCGTCTTGAAGAAGACCGCGATGAAGAGGTTGATCGCTGCCAGCGGAAGCAGTCTCTTCCAGCAGATGTTAAGGATCTGATCGGTCCTGACACGGGGCAGGGCGGCCCTGGCCCAAACGAATATCGAGAACACCAGTATCAGCTTGAGCAGGAACCACAGCCCCTCAGGAATGAAGCCAAAGGTGGGGCCGTCCCATCCGCCGAGGAACAGCAGGGCGATCAGGGAGCTGCCCACAAAGGCGCGGGCATATTCGGACATCATGATCAGACCGAACCTCATGCCGCCATATTCAGTGCCCCATCCTTCCACAAGCTCGGCCTCGGCCTCGGGAAGGTCGAAGGGGACCCTTTCCACCTCAGCGATCATGGATATTATGAACACCAGGAATCCGATGATCAGCGGAACGACCAACCACATGTTCTCCTGCTGATAGGTCACGATGTCCATGAGGCTTAGGCTGCCAGTGAGGACGACCACGCTCGCTACGGACAGAAGCAGCGGCACCTCATAGGCGCACGTCTGTGCAGCCGCACGCATGCCTCCAATAAGGGTATACTTATTGTTCGATGCCCACCCGCCCAGCAGCACCGCGAACGGGATCACCCCGAACATGGCCAGGGTGAGGATGACGCTGAGGTCGGAATCGGACATGTAGAAGCCCTGGCTGTACGGTATGGTCACGAACATGGCCATGGACACACCGATGATGAGTATAGGTGCCAGAGGGTAGATCAGACGGTCCGCGGCATCAGGTACGATGTACTCCTTGACCAGGACCTTGAACGCATCGGCGAAGTTCTGGAACAGGCCGAACGGACCCACCTGGGTCCCGACGCGGTCCATGAACCTGCCGAGCATCTTTCGCTCCTGCCATATGAGCGTGATCGCTACTAACATGCCCACTATCAATATGATGAGCGCCACCACCAAGATGGTGACGATATGCAATACGCCAGGGCTTCCCAGCCAATCCGCCAATCCATACAGATGGAGCCAGTTCAGGATCGTCCCGACTATATCCACCATAAGCCAATGGACCAGGCCGCCCACTAATCCCCAAAGATCTAGATACATGGTGATCACCGATCCGTTTCGCCCATGCAGACATCAAGCATTCCCAGGATCGAAGGGACATCGGCGATCTTTGAGCCATTGACGAGCTTGTCAGATGCCGATAGTATCACGAACAGGGGGCTTCTGACCGACAAACGGTATGGCTTGTCGGTGCCGTCCCCCACCAAATACATGAGGCTTTCTCCCCTTGGGTCCTCCATCCTCGCCATCGCCGTTCCGACCGGCGCCGTACGGGGCTGTTTGACCCTTATAGGCCCCGACTTCGGCATCTTCTTCAGGATGTCCCGGACGATGTTGACCGATTCCCTCATCTCCATCATGCGTACGCGGTAACGGCCCCAGGTATCGCAGGCATCGTGAGTGCACATGTGCCAGTCAAGCTCGTCGTAGATCTCATAGGGATCGTTGTGACGGATATCCTGCTTCACGCCGGCCGCCCTGAGGACGGGGCCAGTGATTCCCGCATTGATGGTGTCCTTGGGCGACATGTATCCGAGGCCCTCCATCCTCATGCGGAAGAGCTTGCTCTGGTCGACCATCAGGTCGTACTCATCAAGACGCTTATCGAAGTAGTTGAGCGTCCTCTCCAGGTCCCTCACCCAGTTGGGCGGGGAATCGTTGCGAACGCCGCCTATGCGACAGTAATTGTAGGTCATCCTGGCCCCGCACAGGGCGGTGAACAGGTCTAGGAACAGCTCCCTGTCCCGGGTAGCGTAAAGGAACATGGTCAGGTTGCCGAGGTCGGTTCCGATGGCGGCCAGCCACATGAGGTGGTTTCCGATCCTCTGGAGCTCGTCAGACATGGCCCGGATGTATTTGGCCCTCTCCGGCACCTCGATGCCCATGAGCTTCTCCACGGTCATGCAGTATACATGGGTCCACGTGAACGAGGAGCCGTAGCAAAGCCGGTCGGCCATGGGGATGATCTGCATGTATCTTCGGTTCTCGACCATCTTCTCCCAGCCACGGTGTAGGTAGCCAATGACTGGCTCAGAGTCCACGATGGTCTCGCCATCGACCTTGATCCTCATGTTCCACAACCCATGGGTCATGGGGTGCTGAGGACCCATGTTTATCCACATCTCTGCCATCTTAACGCCCTCCTTCGGGGCAGTCCTTCCTCATCGGGAAGAACTTGTAATCCTCTGGAAGCAGGAGCCTTTTCAGGTTCGGGTGACCCTTGAAAATGATGCCGAACATGTCGAAGGTCTCCCTCTCATGCCAGTTGGCCCCGCCCCACAGCGGGGTCACGGAGTCGACCTCGGGCCCATCATGAGGCAGGTCGACCACGATCTCGACGGTGATGTTGTTCGTATATGAGGTTATATGATACACCGTCTGGAACTTGTCACAATAGTCCACGCCGCTCACAAGGCTGCAGTGGTCAAACCCAAGCCCATCCTTCAGGAGCTTGCACAGTTCGAACAGGACTGACCTGTCAGCGGTCATGTAAAGACGGCGGGTCTCCATCCTGGCATCGTCGAAGACGACAGCGGGGAATGCTTGTGCGACCTTGTCCTTGACCTGCTCTACGGAATAAGTATTGATTTCCACTTTCCCACCTCAATCCTGCAGGAACTCGCCAACCTTGGAGTCCTTCATCTTCTGGTGCAGTTTCAGGAAGCCGTCTATCATGGCCTCCGGACGGGGCGGGCAGCCAGGAATGTAAATGTCCACAGGAATGAACGTGTCGACGCCCTGCACAACGTTGTAGGAGTCATACCAGGGGCCACCGGTCATCGCGCATTCGCCCATGGCAACGACCCACTTAGGATCGGGCATCTCTTCGTACAGTCTGCGCAGGGACGGCCGCAGCTTCTTGGTCACCCACCCATTTACCAGCAGTACATCGCACTGGCGGGGAGAGGAGCGGAAGACCATTCCCAGCCTCTCGTTGTCAAAACGGGGGCCAGAGCACGCCGCCATCTCCAGAGCGCAGCAGGCGATACCGAAGTGGAGCGGGTAGATCGAGTTCCGCACTCCATAGTTTAGGAAAGGTTGGGCTACTTTGTCAACCGCCTTCTTCACACCGGACGCTTTGGTGAGCTCGCGGATCACGCCCTTGGACCAGTCCTTGAACTCCTGTGCCGTCATGGCGATCGCGTAAGGCTGTAAGCTTAGATCCATATCTTATCCTCCTTCTTCAGGGCATAGAAGGCCCCGACCAACATGAGAGCGAAGAACGCCAGCATGATGATCTTTGATTCGTCGGCGAGGAGGTTGAAATTGAGAGCCCAGATCAAAAGGAAAACGGTAATGACGTCAAATACTACGAAAATAATGGCGTACATATAGAATTGGAAGTGGAATTGGACCTGTGCCTCTCCGATCGGAACCTCGCCGCACTCGTAGGTCTCCCCCTTCAACGCCGTATGCTTGGTTGGCCTGAAAAGATCGTTCATCCAGAACGCGATGACGGGGATCGCAAGTGCAATCACGATGTAGATTGCTATTGGCAAGTAGGTGTCCAAGAGCATTGCAGGGACAATAGTAGGCCTCTATAAATACGTTCTCTCAATAATAGTTTACTGGCTATCTGGCCATGGTTGAAAAAAGACCTTCTTCTTGACGAGAAAACGGCTGTTCCGAAGCGGTGCCCTGACAGCATTATCAACAAAGAAAGAAACGGCAGATCACTCTAGCGACGGACAAGGTGAACAACATTAATGTTCGCCGGGCAGGGAAAGGTGAGGGGCGAGACGTCATGAGGAACGTCTTGTTCACCGACGACCTGTTAGAGGATGCGGAATTTTGGTCCCCCTGTCATCTTTTTTGGGAGAAGAACACAGGCCGGTGATCGGTCCGGGCAAGAAGAAGGACGCCCAGGAAACCATGGGACCGTTGACGAGGTCAACGTGTCGGTCGAAGAGCAAGGCCGATCCCTTCGACGCCGACATCGCCTCGGGAGGCCATGTACCCATGAAGGCTCCGGCCATGGTTCTCGAAGATAGTGAAATATAGCTATGAGGGAAGAGGCATGCTGGCGCCCCCGCGCCATTGCCCCCGATAATGGCATCGGCAGGCGTACTGAGTGAGAACGCTTACCTGCCGGCCCCCGCTAGGGACGACATGATCAACGCCGAGTACGTGGACCATATGGTGTTGGTCGACGGGGACGTCATAACGTCCGATGTCCCGATGACCTCCCGGCGCTCATGCGAGACGCGACCAAGTGCCCGGGAGCACCATCATCAGGTTTTGCGCATCAAGGGTAATAGGACAACTGATTTATCAGCACGTGCATTACTGTCGTCGTTCAGCGATAATTGCGTTCCGTCTGGTGATATAATGGCTAAGAAGATCGGTTTCATAGGCGCAGGCAACATGGCAGAGGCACTCATGAAGGGGATCATCAGCTCCGGGGAGGCCACTCCTCCCGAGCTGATCGCCAGCGAGGTCGTGGCGACCCGGCGCGAATACATTACCAAGACATTGGAGATATCGACGGTACCTGACAACACCACGGTGGCAAAGGAGGCCAAGGTCATCGTGCTGGCCGTAAAACCCAACGTGATCGCCACGGTTCTCGACGAGCTCAAGCCCCTCCTGACGGCCGATCATTTGGTCATCTCCATCGCGGCGGGAGTAAAGATCTCCTTCATCGAGTCGCACCTGAACTGGGGCGTCAGGGTGATACGCGTCATGCCCAACCAGCCCTGCCTGGTGGGTGCCTCCGCCTCCGGCTTCGCCATGGGCAAGTCGGCGCGCAAGGAGGACCAGGAGCTGGTGCAAAGGATCCTCGACATGGTCGGCGTGGCGTTCCCCATGGAGGAGAAGCTGCTGGATGCGGTCACCGGCCTGAGCGGGAGCGGCCCCGCCTATGTTTACATGATGATCGAGGCCCTGGCCGACGGCGGAGTACTGTGCGGCCTGCCCCGCGATGCGGCTGTCACTCTGGCCGCCCAGACGGTATTCGGCGCAGCCAAGACGGTCCTGGAGACCAAGATGCACCCGGCCGCCCTGAAAGATATGGTGGCCTCCCCCGCCGGCACCACCATCGAAGGGATGAGAGTGCTGGAGGAGGGCTGCCTGCGCGGCGTCGTGATCGATGCCGTGGAGGCCGCCACCAAGAAGTCGGTGGAGCTGGGCAGGAGCTGATCAGGCCCGCTTGCGGCGCGAGCGGGCCTTTAGGATGCCCAGCGTGGCCCTGGGTACGGAGCGGAGGATGGACGGGGTGTCCCATACCAGGTCCCTCTTCTGACAGATGGTCGATTCCATCAGTTCCTCTCCCCGGTGCTTGAGCTGGGCCATCTGCTCGCTCCTTTCTTTCTCGGGCAACTTCATGGCGGCCTCGACCTCCACCAGCAGGCGGCGGGCCTCCCGGGAGCGCTGCGACCTGACAAGGTGCTCCTCGTCGGTCATCAGGCCCACATCCCTGCGGACATCGCTTAGGCGGTCGGCCGCGTCGTACGAGGTCTCGGCGATCACTTCCCGCGTCATCCACTTCGTCTCGTAGGACAGCACGTCCTTCCAGTTGGGTGACGGTAGGCGCGCGCGGTGCTCCTCGAGAGTGCGGGCGAACAGACGGTAGCCGAACTTCTCCGGGTTCTCGAAGGCGATGCTGCCCGGGTCGAGGAACGGCGCCAGCGGCGACGTGTACACGGCCAGGCGTGGGTCGTTGCGGTTCTGCTGGTACAAGCGCCGGGTGTAGTCGGCCGAGCTAAGGGCCGACTCCCGGGTCTGCTCCGGCAGGCCGATCATGAAGAACATGTCGAAGCGTTGGCATCCGTTGCCAAGGGCGGCGGAGATGCTCTTCTCCAGGCCGACGTTGTCGAACCTCCTCCCCAGCGCGTAGCGCACCTTCTCGTCGTGCGAGTCGGGTGAGAACTGGATGCTGTAACGGGAGAAGGTCCGGTCGGCCTCCTGGAAGAAGGACTCGGGTGCTGGGGTGAACAGCTCCAGCACGACGTGGCTGTCCAGGTCCAGGCGGCGGCATTCGGCAAAGAACCGCTCCGTGTAGTCGCCCCCGTACTGGCGGACGTCGCCGACCACGAACACGGGGGCGTTGATGTAGCTCTCCACGTTGGCGATGTCCTGGGCCGCCTTCTCGGGAGAGCGGAACGCCGGCTTGCTGCGGCCTAGCACACGGCGCATGGCTCCGCAGCTTCCGCCGCATACTGCGCAGGCCAGGGAGCAGCCGCGGACCGTGAACACCGAGGTGATGGGGTACCGGTCCCAGTCCTTGAAGGGCTTGGCCCCCTCCAGGTCGCGATGCTTGATGACCGACCGCACAATCCAGCCATAGTCGATGTCGAGATGGTCCATGCTGTCCGGGACGTAGCTTAGCTCGTTGACGTGGACGCCCGATGGGTCCTTCCAGGTCAGGTTCGGAACGGTTGAGAGGTCCCCTCCCTTGTCCAGGGCATCCATCAGGCGCAGTAGCGGCATCTCGGTGGAGTCGCCGCGGAGCACGAGGTCCACCTGCGGGTATCGGACCAGCTCTTCATGATAGTACGAGGATGAGAAGCCCCCGAACAGTATCTTGGAATCGGGATGCAGGCGGCGGAGGATCTCGGCGATGGCCAAGGAGCCGTGAGCATGGGGGAGCCAGTGCAGGTCCAGGCCGAACACCGCGGACCTCAGACGGCCCAGGAACCTCTCCACGTCCAGGTCCGGGTCGTTGAGCATCATCGATGCCAGGTTGATTATCCTGACGCGGTAGCCGGCCTTGGCCAGCTGCACCGCCATGGTGGTGAAGCCGAAGGGGTACATCTCGAAGACGGGCGTGGAGGGCACCAGATCGCTTACGGGCCCGTAGAACAGGGACTCCTTGCGGAAATCATAGACGCTGGGGGCATGGATCAGTATGAGGTCTTCTTTGGCCATTCGTTCACCTTGGGGCGGCCATCCAACGGGGAAGTTTCACAAAAAGCTTGTCATTTGCCGAACCGGCGTTGACGCAGTTGATAGGAGCGTATGGCGCGCAGGAAGTCGATCTTCCTGAAACCGGGCCAGTACACATCGGTGAAGTACAATTCGGAGTACGCCAGCTGCCACAGCAGGAAGTTGGAGATGCGCTCCTCGCCCGACGTTCGCAGAATGAGGTCGGGATCGGGCAGATCGGCGGTGTACAGGAAGTTGGAGAAGGTCCTCTCATCTATATCGTCCACTTCCAGGTTGCCGTCCTTAACATGCTGGGCGATCTGCTTTATCGCATGTATGATCTCCTGACGGGAGCCATAGGCAGTGGCGAGGTTGTAATAGAAGTTGCTGTACCCAGCGGTGGCGCTCTCGGCGGCCTCGATGGCATTTAGGACGCTATCGGGCAGGAGGTCGCGCTGTCCCAGCACCCTCACCCTGATGCCGTTGCGGTGCACCCTCTCGTCCTTTGCCAAGCGGTAGAAGTTCTCCTCGAACATCTGCATCAGGGAACTGACCTCGTCGACGTCGCGGTTGAAGTTCTCGGTGCTGAACGCATATACGGTCAGCACCTTCACCCCCAGCTCCATGCACCAGTCCAGGACTTCTTCCAGCTTGTCCTTGCCCTTTATGTGTCCTTCCGTGGGGGTGAGACCGAACTCCTTGGCGAAGCGACGGTTGCCGTCCATGATGACCGCGACGTGGTGCGGCACCTCGTTTTCCTTGACCTCTTTAAGGAGGCGCTTCTCATAGGTCTGATAAGCCGTGCTGGCTATCACCCTTGAGATCTCGCTCTTGATAGCGGTGGCTTCCTTGAGAGGCTCCATGTCCCTCCCGTCTAGGGGTCGAGGTCGCCGGGCAGCGCAGCGGCGGCCAGGCCCATGTCGAAGCATCCGATGCCGGCGACCGCTCCGATGGTGCCCCTCTTGCCCGTGACCTCTATCAGGCGGATGCCACTGGCCTCGGCGACCTTCATGGCGTCCTCCACCTTCATGATCTCCTTCTTGGCCCTGAGCCCGTACGCTCGGGCCACTTCCGGTACGGCCAGTCCCTGATACATCGCAATGGTGGTGTTCTCCGACACCGTGTTCTCCCGGACGAAGTTGATGACATAGTCTGTCAGGGCGTCCAGGTCCTTGGGCTCCACGGCGAACGATACCCCGACCGCCACGCAGTTGGTGGTCTTCTCCGGCACCTCCGGATTGAGCTGCACGATCTTGTGCTCCAGGTAGTGCCCGAGCGGAGCAGAGTTGGCCAGCTTGAGCATGAGGACCCAGGAGGCGCCCTTCTCCTTGGTATCTGTGTCATCGACCGCATATATGATCCTGACCATCTTGGGGGTCACGACCGACACCTCTATGCGGTGCGCGCCTCCCACCTTGGCGTCGTCCGGATACACGGCCTCTATGGTGCCAGGACCCTGGGGCATGCACGCTCCGATGCCCACGCTGGCGCCGGCCAGGCCGACCCAGGTGGTACGGACGCGATCGCCCTCCACCTTCAACGACTTTAGACCCTGGCCGCCCACGTTCTTGGAGGCGGGCCCGAACCTGACCTCCCGCTCGCCTATGATGGTGTCCATGATCAGGGTTGTGCCCTCCACCCTGACATCGGTTATGGCCCCGCCGGCGCGGCGACGGTTGGCGGCATCCCATTCCACCGGCCCCTTGGCGGAACACTCCTCGATGATCATGGCCTTGCCGTTCTCCTCGTCCACCAGCGTGTACACGCCCCGGCAGAACATTCTACCATATTTCCGGGTTATTTCGTCCGGACTGAGTATCTGGCTCATCTAGTCATCTCCAAAATGGGCGGACTTCTATAAGGAAGCCCGTAGATATGACTTTCCTTCCATCCATATTCGCCGCCACATCTGGCCAGCTTCCCGTGGCGCCTAGTGGGCCCGGCGGGAAATGGCATCGAGGCGAAGGTCCAGGGACCTCTGCTCCCACCGCCGCTCCGCAAGCTCCGGTCCGGGCGCCCGGGCGTCGATCGAGCCAAGGACGGCAGTACGGGACGGCAGGTCGCTGAGGTCAAGCAGCCGGCTCTCCCCTCCCCGGGGACGGTATATCATGAACCGGCCTTTCACCCCCAGGACCTCACCGGCATGATGGCCGACGGTCCCGGCCGCCGTGGGAGGGGTGCGCGGATACGAGCTGACGGGATATCCGTCGAGGTGGAGCACCTCCTCCTCCATGATCTGTCGCCACGACGCGATGCGGCGGCGATGGTTTGTCAGAACGTTCTCGCTCACATCCCTGGAGGGAGGATGGGTCCACTGCGCGGCGATCCTCGTGACCCTGAGCTCCTGGGGAAGCCGGAAGCGCGCCGAGACCTCTTTCTCCAGGCGCCTGGCCTCCTGGCGGTCCTGGCACATCAGCACCGGTACGATGGCGTCCGCCCCCTGCTCGATGCCCCGCCGGCGCAGCCGTGTGGCCGATGTCATTCCCACCTTGACCAGGGTGCCATAGGCGGCCAGGTACACCACGTGGCGTTGGCCGCAGAAATCACGGTGCTCGCATGATCCCCCGGTGCACCGCGGCTCGAACACGCACCTCTGCACCTCGGCCCAGTTCCCCATGCAGGTGCGGCACTGGACGAAGCGGCCGACCGTTCGCCGGGTCGGGCATGGGCGGTAGACGTCTTCGAAGCTGCCGATGCAGCGGCGCTCCTCCGAGACGCCCATGTCCAGCCGATCGAGCGGAATGGCGACCACCGCGCCGGCGTCGACATCATACGCCTTCAGCCGTGGGACGAACCCGTCCCAGTAGAAGTCCAGTACATGGAGCGACGGGCGCTCGGCCCGTCCCTCGGTCGGAGCGCGCACGCTCATGCTACGATAGCGCACTATTTAGCTTATCGCGGGGGCTCACTCGCCGTCCGACCCTTCGTCCATGACCTCTTGCTCCTCCGCCCTGCTGAGGAACTCGGCAGGCACCTCGGCGATAAGGTACACCGTCCGGGCGGCCCTCTGGATCTCCAGCCCGCTCCCTATGGCGCCTCTGGCATCGATCTCCAGAATGACCGGGGTGTCGGTCCTGACCCGCCCCGCGTTGAAGGCATCGGAATAAGTTTTGGATAGATGGACCAGCTTGCGGTCCGACGGCTTGAGCCCTGTTTCCAGGACGATGTCCGCCTCCTCCTCGGTGGTCGGATAGTAAAGGTGGTCAGGGATGTTGTCGGTCGGAAGGCGCAGGTCCAGTTCGATCGTGTGACCGTACGTCGCCCTGATGAGGTCGGTGCTGCTCTGATACCGCCCCTTGGGGTCGGTCTCGATCAGCGCGATGATGTGGTGCGGCCTCAGCCAATGATACCGCGGGTTGTACTTCTTTATCGCAAAGATGAACTCCCTCATGGGAACAAAGCCCTGCTCGTCCATGTGCAGATCGAACTTCTCTGGGAAATGACGAAGCGTTCCTGCCATGGTCCGGCCTATCCTCTCCAGCTCCTGGTCGCTCATCAGGAACTTGCCGGGCTCACCACATACCGGGCAGACGTCCCCTCTGAAATAACCATGGGCGGTACACTCGCGTAGCATTCAGCGGGGATTATGGGATGATGTGCTTAAATGTTTTCATGCTCAGCGGCCGCACCGGCCATGGAATGCCTGAGGATATTGTGCCGGACGTTCGGGGGCGTTCGGCTGCGACAAGGGAGCGCAACCGGGCACGATCCCGCTGCCAAGCAGACGTAGAGGCGCGCATCTGGCTCCACATGACGTAGCAAGACGCGCCTCGTCCCGGTCGTCCACCCTGGCGTCGTCACTCCCCAAGGGCCCGGGAGGCCGACAGGACGGTGTTCTTCATCAACATGACGATGGTCATCGGCCCTACTCCTCCAGGGACGGGAGTTATGGCCGAGGCTTTCTCTTTTACCTTTTCGAAGTCCACATCCCCTGCCCAGCGGTAGCCCCTCTTGGCCGACGGGTCCTCGATGCGGTTCGAACCGACGTCTATGACCACCGCCCCTTCCTTCACCATGTCAGCCTTGATGAACTCCGGGGAGCCCATCGCGGCCACGAGTATGTCCCCCGTCCTGGTGATCGATGCCAGGTCCTTTGTGCGCGAATGGGCTATGGTGACGGTGGCGTTGGCGCCCTTCTTCTTCTGCACCAGGATGGCCGCCACCGGCTTTCCGACGATGTTGCTTCGTCCAACGACCACCACATGCTTGCCCTCGGGGTCGTTTCCAGAGCGCATCAGCATCTCCTGTATGCCGTGGGGAGTGCAGGGTAGGAAGCCCGGCTCACCGATGAGCATCTTTCCCACGTTGACCGGATGGAACCCGTCCACGTCCTTGTCCGGCTCGATGCGCAGGATGACCTTGTTCTCATCTATGTGCTTAGGCAGCGGCAACTGGACCAGGATGCCGTGGATCCTCGGGTCGGCGTTAAGGGAATCAATGAGGGCGAGCAGTTCCTCCTCCGACGTGTCGGCCGGCTTTATGATGGTCTGCGAGAACAGTCCTAGGTCCTCGCAGGCCTTTCCCTTCATCCGCACGTATGACTGGGAGGCAGGGTCCTCCCCCACCAGCACAACCGCCAGGCCAGGCGTGATCCCCCTCTCCTTTAGCGCGGCGATGTCGGTCCTGAGCTCCGCCCTGATCTGTTCGGCTATCTCGCTTCCCTTGATTATGTTGGCAGACATTGAACGACCCGCTCACGGTTAGCTCATGTCCTCTAATTAATATTACGAACCTCGAGGTCGAAGCTGGGGCCGGCGGTACCGTCGGGCCGGCATGGCCGCGTGGGCGGTGATGCACCCATAATAGTCGTGCTTTCCTCTGAAGCTTCATGCGCCCCTGCTCAGCGACCTTTTTTATCGCACATCGCATACCCAGGGGGGCCGATGAAAGCCGACATTGACATCGCCCAGGATGCGTCCGCACAGCCCATTGAAAAGATAGCCGCCTCGCTCGGCCTGGGGAGGGACGATGTGAACTTCTACGGCCGCTACATGGCCAAGGTCCCCCTCGACGTACTTCGACGCTACGACGGCCGCCCGAACGGCAAGCTTGTACTGGTGACGGCCATCACCGCCACCAAGGCGGGGGAGGGAAAGACCGTCACCTCCATCGGACTGATGCAGGCGCTGGGCAAGCTGGGGGTAAAGGTCATGGGGGCGCTGAGGGAGCCGTCCATGGGGCCGGTGTTCGGCATCAAGGGAGGGGCCACTGGCGGCGGGATGTCCCAGGTATATCCCATGTGGGACATCGATCTGCACTTCACCGGCGACATACACGCGGTGTCGGCGGCGCACAATCTCCTGTCAGCGATGTTGGAGAACCACATCGCCAAGGGGAACGAGCTGAGGATCGACGCCACTAGGGTGGTGTGGCGCAAGGCCATCGACACCAACTGCCGGGAGCTGCGCAACATCGTGGTGGGACTGGGAGGACGCGTGGAAGGGGGAGTGCCCCACGAGAGCGGATTCATCATCTCCGCCGCCTCGGAGATCAGTGCCGTGCTCGCTCTGGCCACGTCGGTGACCGATCTCCGCGCCCGGCTGGAGGACATTGTGGTGGCATATAACATGGATGGCGAGCCAGTGCGCGCCCGCCAGCTGAACTGCGTCGGCGCCATGGTGCTGCTGCTCAAGGACGCCATCAGCCCCAACCTCGTGCAGACGCTGGAGGGCCAGCCGGTGTTCGTCCATGGCTTCCCGTTCGCCAACGTGGCGCATGGCTCCAACTCGCTCCTGGCCACCAAGTACGCGCTCAAACTGGCCGATGTGGTGGTGACCGAGGGGGGCTTCGCCACCGATCTAGGAGCAGAGAAGTTCTTCGACATAGTGTGCCGCCAGGGAGGTTTCGCTCCCGATTGCGCGGTCATCGTGGCCACCATTAGGGCGCTGAAGATGCATGGCGGGGCCTGCCTGGAGGACGTCCTGGAGTGCGACTCTCCAGACCTGGACGCCCTGGATAGAGGCTTCGCCAACCTGGACAAGCACATCGAGAACGTCCGCCGGTACGGCGTCCCGGTGATCGTGGCCATTAATCACTTTCCCACCGATGCGGGTGAGGAGATCGAGCATCTCCAGGCGCACTGCGCCCGCCTGGGCGTCCCCTGCGCCCTGTCCAGGGTGTTCACGGAGGGCGGTGAAGGGGGCAGAGAGCTGGCCGAGACGGTCATGGAAGTGCTGAGAACACAGGGGAGCGAGTTCCGCTTCCTCTACGACGTGGACCTCCCCATCCGCGACAAGATCAGGAAGATCGCCACCGATATCTATGGGGCCGACGACGTCCAGTACGTGGGGACGGCGGCCAGGGACATCAGAGCGATCGAGCTGGCGGGAGGAGAGCATCTCCCCATATGCATGGCCAAGACCCAGATGTCGCTCTCCGACGACCCGCGCCTCAAGGGAGCTCCCAGGGGTTGGACGCTTACGGTCCGGGAGGTCCTGCTGTCAGCCGGCGCCCGGTTCATAGTCCCGTTGTGCGGCAACATCATGCTCATCCCCGGTCTGCCATCACGGCCTGCCGCAGAGCATATCGAATATACGGATGAGGGGCGCATCATCGGGCTTAGCTAGATGACCGGGCAGCTTCGGACAATAGCTCCAGAATGAGGGAGCCCGTCTCGGCGAGGTCCTCCACCGGAAGATGCATAGATGCGGTCTCATCGAACAGCAGGTTGGCCGAGCCACTGATCTCGTCATCGCCCGCCCACACCGCCACCGCCACCGGCACCTTGGGGAAAACCTCCAGCCGGGCCGACGCGTCGCCGATGGATAGTTCAGTTCCACCGAGGCGCTGGGCGGCCATCAGGAGCGTTCCAGGCCGGTGATGGAAGAGAGACGCGATCCCGTCGATGGTTCGCCTCTTGAACGCTCCGTAGTATGCATGCCCTCCATGCAACTGGCGGAACGAGGCCCACTTGCCCGATGGGTGCGCCGCTCGGGCGCCGTCAAGGTAGTGCAGGACCAGAATGCTCTCAACGACCGAGGCGTTCTTGCCGCTGACGGTGACCGATCGGGACCGGACGTCAACGACCGTCTCGCGGCCCAGGAACGGGAGCGTGATGTAATCGCCCTCCAGGCGGGCCATCGCGTTCCTCGCCGCCTCCTCCAGATCCCTGGACAGCAGTCGGTCCCAGGCCAGTTCGAGGGCGTGTCTATAACCATCCCCGCTATATTGCCCGGCCCCCTCAGTCCTCATGCCGATCGCCTCCCACATGCTCCTCCAGCGTGACGAACTTCAAGCCTACTTCGAGAGCCTTCTCCAGCACCGCCTTGACGTCATTGAGGTTGGCCTCGACCTGAAGTTCATCGAGAGGTTCCGCGAACGTCTCCACGATATGCCAGCTATGAGTGGCCAGCACCATCAGGCCGTCGTCGTACTGGTCTAGGAGATGGAGGTAGTCGTCCGGCCGCCGCTTGCCCTCGTGCATGGGCCATAGATAGGAATGGATATGTTTTCCTCTGAGGTCGGTTCCCCTGGCCAGCGGCGCCTCGGTAAGCCCGCAGGGGAGAGCGCGAGGGCCGACCCATCGATCCACGATATCATCGGTGGCGCTTGAATCGTACAGATACCCTCGGCCAGCCAGCAGTTTGTACAGCGCATCATCAGCATGCTGATAGGGGGCGCGGAACCCCCTGGGAGGGCGGCCGGTGAGGTCCTTTATCACCTTGGCCGCCCGATCGATGACGTCACCCTTCTCCTCGTCCGTGAATGGCAGCCCGGTGCTCGCCCCGGTGAGGTCCTCGTGCGAGAAGCCGTGCGATGCCACTTCATGGCCACGCAGCAGACGGCGCAGATCGACCTCCGCGGCGATGTGCTGGGCGGCCTCGGCCTCCAGGAAGAACGTCCCCCTGATGCCCAGCTCGTCAAGCAGCTCCACCAGGAGGATCAGCCCGCGGGCGGAGGAGGAGAAGCGTGGAGAACCGTCGCCGCCCCGTGGCGCCGATCCCGCCGCGCGCTTCCCCGGCAACGGAACGTTCACGTCCCGGTCCACGTCCACGGTGAAAGCCGTTCGGCGCATGGGCTGGAAACCGATCGCCGCTTATTTCATAATGTTCCCTTTGCTTGTGCCCCGTTCGGGAACCGTTAAATATTGCAAAATTTCTGGAAGCCTGGAGGCCGGTCGGTGAAGGATAGTTCCAACAGCGTTCTCATCATTGGCGGGGGGGCCGCGGGGTGCGCCGCCGCCGCGGAGCTGTCCCGCCGAGGGGTGCCCTCCACCATCGTGGAGGCCGCCGACCGGCTGGGAGGCCTGGCCGGATCCCATTGCTGCAAGAGCACCGAGCGCTGCGAGCGCTGCGATGCCTGTCTCCCGATGGACATACGGAGGGATGCGCTTAATGCTGCCGATGTCACCGTAATGACGTCCTCGTTCGTCGTCGACGCCAGAACGGACGATGGGCTGGCGGTCAGCATCTCCGGGCCGGGTGGCAGGGAGGAGGCGCGGTTCGGCTCAGTCATAGTTGCGATCGGTGCCATGCCCTTCGATCCGGCGCTCGATCCCCGCCTGGGCTATGGTTCGGTCCCAGGGGTCCTGTCGTCCCTGGAGGTGGACCGGGGGGTGCGCGACGGCACGTTCATCGTTCCGGACGGGGCGAGGATGGCCGTGATGCTGTGCGTCGGCTCTCGGGACGTCAGGCGCGGGGCGCCGTACTGCTCCAAGGTCTGCTGCAAGTACGGATACCAGCTGGCCAGGCACCTGCAGACCGCCCGGCCCGGGCTGGACGTCACGTTCTTCTATATGGACTGGCGGCCTTTGGACGGCGACCTTGATGCGCTCTCGCGGTGGGAGGCGTCCGACGCCTCGGTGATCCGCTCCCGCCCGGCGGAGATAGTGGAAAGGAACGGCGGCCCGGTGGTGCGCTATGCCGCTCCTGCCGATGATGTGCGGGAGCAGGCGTTCGACCTGGTCATGCTGACGGTGGGGCTGCTCCCATCGCCTGGAAATGAAAAGTTGGCCTCCCTGCTCGGCGTCCCTCTGGACGACCTTGGTTTCTTCCCTCCCGCTCACGGCAGGGTGCTGGCGGCGGGCTGCTGCACTGGCCCCAAGGACATTGCTGAAAGCGTCAAGGAGGGCATCGCCGCTGCAGGCAGGGCGGTGTCCATTGCGGAGGGGAGATGAGCACCGTGGTGGTGGTCGGAGAGGGGGCTTCCGCTGAGCAGGTGGCGGACGAGGTCGTCCGGCAAGGAGGGAATGCAGTCCTGCTCCGCAGGGATGTGGAGAACTGCGCTCTGCGGCCGACCGATGGCATCGAAGCCGTGTCCCCGCGATTGCTGGCGGTGCGGGGGGTCCCGGGCAGGATGACGGCAGTGACCGACAGTGGCGAAGTGGAATGCTCCGCCGTGATCATCGTGAACGACCTGGAGGCGTCCCCGCCGGAGAACGGCGGCATGCCACTGCGCGCCCTGTCCGATGGCAGGATGCCAGGAGGGACGGTCGCCCTGGACCTGCGCGGAGGACCTGACCGTGGCGGAAGGGCACGTGCTCTGGAAGCGATAGGGAAGATGCTGGGCGGCGGCAGCAGGGTGATCGTCCTGGTCGATGAGGTGTTGGCATACGGTCGCGATGAGCTGCAGTACTACCGGGCCCATCAGGCCGGAGCGCTTTTCATCCGCCCGAGGGCGGTCGGCTGGAACGGCCAGAGGATGGACGTCATCGATGATATGACCGGCGCCTCCATCTCGATCGTGCCTGATGCAATCATATCAGAGTCGGCGGTGCGCGAATGCCTGGCCGACCTAGGAACGGTCAGCATGGGGCCGCTGACCACCGTCCGCCGGGGAGTTTTGAGAGTGCGCGCGAACCTGCTCGATGACGAGCTACGTACGGAGGCGCGGGCGGCCGCCACCATCGCCCTCCGTCCAATGACCGATAGGGCGCGCCCCGCCGAGGTCAACGAGGACAGGTGCTCGGCCTGCCTGACCTGCGTCCGCATCTGCCCCTTCGGCGCGGCCCGCATGAACGCCAAGGGGAAGGTCAGCATAAACGGCGACCTATGTCAGTCATGCGGCAAGTGCGCGGCCGCCTGCGCGGGGAAAGCGATCATGCTTCCCGGCAGCACCGATCTTGATCTGGAGGCCCGCATCGCAGCGGCCATGGAGGGAAGATGAGCAACGTGGTCATGTTGATATGCTCCGCCGCGATGGGTGCGCTGGAGCTTGCCATGGAGAACGGCATCGCCGTTCCGAACGCGGCGGTAGTGGAGGTCCCCTGCTCCGGGAGGGTGGACGAAGCGACCGCATTGAGGGCGCTCCGCCAGGGCGCCCGGGCGGTGCTGGTGGTCGGATGCCTCGCGGGCAACTGCCGCTTCCGCACCGGCAACCATGAGGCCCACCGGAACGTGGACGAGGCCAAGAGCGTCCTGCGGCAGATCGGCCTATCGCCCGACAGAGTGGAGATGGTCGAGATCGCTTCGGTCCAGTACGTCAAGCTGGTGGATGCCATGAGAGCGATGGAGGAGCGCGCCGAGAGGCTGGGGCCCGTAAAACTGCTGGAGGGAGACGCATGATCATCGCCGAGCGGAAGGACCTGGCCCGTTTGATAGGTATGCTGGAAGGGCGCCGCTCCATCCTGGTGGCGGGCTGCCGCTCCTGCGTGGCCGTGTGCCAGGCCGGGGGCGAACGCGAGGTCGCGGCTCTGGCCGAGGCTCTGCGCCTGCACGCCGCCGCGGGCGGACTGAAACGTAGCATCGAGACCGTGACCGTGGAAAGGCAATGCGAGAAGGAGTGGACGCGGGAGACCGCGCCCCTCGTGGAAGGGAAGGACGCCATCCTGTCCCTGGCCTGCGGGGTCGGCGTACAGGTGATGCAGGAGACCTTCCCGGACGTTCAGGTGCTCCCCGGCCTGAACACCAGCAACATGGGCGCCCCCGTCGAACAGGGCATCTATGAGGAAAGGTGCGGGGGCTGCGGCGATTGCGTCCTCCACCTCACGGGCGGGATATGCCCAGTGGCCCGCTGCTCCAAATCGCTCCTCAACGGCCCGTGCGGAGGCTCCCAGGGCGGCAGGTGCGAGATCGATCCCGAAACTCCATGCGCCTGGGACATGATATACCGCTCACTGCTCCGTCTGGGACATGCCGAGCTGCTGGAGGTGAACATACCTCCGAAGGACTGGACGCCGTCCGGCCACGGCGGGCCGCGGCGCATCGTGAGGAAGAGGGCCGTGCTGGAGGATGAGGAGACATGACGGCGCACCGCAGCAATCTGCACCGGGTCCTGGACACCGGCCACTTTGCCGTTACCGCCGAGATCGGGCCGCCCAGATCGGCCAGCGGCGATGCCGTCCGGCAGCGCGCCCGTCTGCTGAGGGGGAATGCCGACGCGTTCAATCTCACGGACAATCAGACGGCCATCGTCCGGCTCAGCAGCGTGGCGTCGGCCGCTCTGTGCATCCAGGAAGGGGTGGAGCCAGTGGTGCAGATGACCTGCCGGGACCGCAACCGCATCGCCCTGCAGTCGGACCTGCTTGGCGCGGCCGCCCTGGGAGTGCGCAACGTCCTGTGCCTGTCGGGGGACCATCCGCGGTTCGGCAACCAGAAGGAAGCAAAGAGCGTCTACGACATCGACCCTGTGCAGGAGCTGACGGTGTTCCGCATGATGAGGGACGAGAGCAAGGTATGGGGAGGGGGTGCCCTTGATGAGGCTCCGAACGTCTACCTGGGAGCGGTGGCCAACCCGTTCGCCGATCCTTTCGACCTGCGGGTCGTGCGCCTGGCCAAGAAGGTCGCCGCCGGTGCGGAGTTCGTGCAGACCCAGGCGGTGTTCGACCTGGACCGTTTCGAGAGGTTCATGGAGCACGTGCGGGACAAACGCCTGGACGAGAGGGTGCACATCCTCGCGGGTGTCATCCCCCTCAGGTCGGCCAAGGCGGCCATCTACATGAAGAACAAGGTCTCAGGAATGTCCGTTCCCGATGAGGTGGTGGAGCGCATGAAAAGCGCCTCTGAACCGAAGGAGGAGGGCGTGAGGATATGCCTGGAGACGATTGAGCATCTGCGAACCATCAAGGGCGTACATGGCATCCACATAATGGCCATAGGGTGGGAGGACATCGTTCCCGAGGTGGTGGAGCGGGCCGGCCTGTCGCCCCGTCCTTGAACTTACCACAATAGAAGCTAAAGAATAGAAAATGGCCCGGAGGCCAAAAGGTTGGTCACTTTCGATCGAGGCCATCCGTGGGCGGATGCCCCCTCACCTGGGCAGATAGCCCCAGACGATCGATATGTAGGTGACCGCCACCACCGCGAACAATTTCAGGTAGGTAAATTTGAACATTTTTTTCACCTCCTTTCCGCTTTTTCCCCACCGGGGATGTTCTTTTTTGTGAAGGGAAAGTATTTATTGTTATCTAAGATGATTATGTTAATAATGTTATTTGATTGTTCACGGCCAGATGGTATAGTCCGATGATGACACGTGTTCGCGCCGATAAAAAAGGGGAAGGGGTTGAGGGAGCTCAAGCCGCTCAAAAGCCGTTGAAGTGGCCCCAGCTGATGGCGATGTAGGTCAGGGCCACAACCGCACATACTTTCAGATAAGTAAAGTTGAACATTTCTTTCACCTCCTTTCCGCTTTTCCCCACCGGGAACGCTCATTTGTTAGAACGTCGCCTATTTATTATTATCTTTAATGATAAGTTGGATTAATCAATTGCTCCTAATCAATTGTTATTGGTCTGGAGGAATTATGCGCCCTAAGGCTGAGACAGATGGATCAAAAATAAAGGGGAAAGGGTTTGGGATGCTTTCGTGCCGTGTTCCGCTCAGAACGCCTCGAACTCGATCAGCAGCGCACCGACGGCCATCTTCCCCTCGCCAAAGGTGAAGGCGCTGTCATCGAGGTACAGCTCCTGTCCCTCCACGTAGGAGATGAAGGCGCTGATGTCCACCTCTACCTCCTCGCAGCCGAAGCAGAAGGAGAGAGAGTCGCAGTCGCTGACGAAGTCCTCGGAGGTGAGAACGATGTCCCTGACCTCACCGGCAGCGCACTTGGAGCTGCTGAGGTGGATGGCCAGGTCGAAGTGCTCGGCCTCGCAGACGCGGTCGTTGGCCCAGACCATTCCGCAGAAGGCGATGTCGGTGCACACATCGATGGTGCTCTTCTCATCGGTGTTGGTCACCACGACCAGCTGGCGGTAGGAGAATGCGGTCTCGACATTGAGGGACGCGCACTCACCGAACGGGATTACGTCGCAACTCTCCATCTCCGCCACCGTCTCCACCGTGATCATGTCAGGGTAGAGAGGCAGGCAAAGGGGGGCGTAGTCGTAGACGCCGTCGACCCCCGCGTCGTCGTCGTAGTTGCAGATCTCGACATATACCTGGTTGCGGAACTGGAAGGAAGCCAGACCGGCAAGCTCAAGGTCATCGACGGTGAAGGTCACCTCATACGGGTAGTAGTACCATTCACCAGGGAATATCATGGGCTTGCAGGAGATGTCGACCTCAACGCAGGCGACGTCGATCCAGCAGTCGCCGTCGAGGGCAGCCATGGGCGCCTCGGGGTTGATGCGAAGCATCTGGATGGTGTCGACGATCCTCAGCCCGTCAGTGGGGTAGCAACCAAGGTTGGTGACCTTGATGGCTCCGGCCACGGTCAGGGTGTGGATGTCTTCGGTGCACTCAACCTCCACGATCTGAGGCTCGGTGAGGTCCTCATCAGCCAGCTCGGCAGAGCCGATGTAGATGAAGGTCTCAGGGTCCAGCTCGTAGCGGATGTACTCGGTCCAGCCGGTCACGGCGGCGGTCTTCTCGACGCACAGGGTGGTCTCGTCCTCGCCGGTGGTGACCGTCAGCGGGGCCACGGCGGTAAGGCACTGCTCGGTGTCGCAGGTCACAAGGGTGGCCTGGTTGGCGATGCAGTAGGTGTTGTACCTGGGCGCCTCGCGGTTCTCCAGCAGGAACTCTATGCAGATGTTCCACTCATTGCAGTCGTCGCCCCCCAGTACCCACGGACCAACCTCGGTCAGGGGCATGGCGGCAAACCCGGAGGGAATGCTGAAGTAGTCGGTGAGGGTAGCGACCTCATCGATCACGACGCACTCCTTCCTGCACGGCAGGTCAAACTCTGCGCACGCCTGGACGCCGAAGGCGGAGCCCTCATGGCCATCATAGTTGCAGATGGTCACATCGGCGACGTTGCGGAGTTCACACTCGATCTTCTCGCTGCCGAGCAGTACCTCATAGCAGTAGGTGTAGCACTCGCCGGCCTCCAGGACGGGCTTGGCGCTGACATCCACGCAGATGCTGACAAGGTCCTCGAACTCGCAGCCGTTCCACACCTGGACGATGTCGGTGATGGCAAGGCCCTCGGTGGGACAGTCGCCGGTGTTGGTCACGGTGATGACGCCGCGAACGCCGAACACTTCCTCGATGCAGACGGACCGGTCAACATCGATCGTGTATGACAGTTCGACGCACTCACCGGGCTCGATCTGCATCTCAGAAACGTTGTCCTTGAGGTACTTCTCGATCTCCCAGCTGTAAACCGTCCTCTTCTCCCAGAATCCAGTGGCGGTCTTGGTGGCGGTTATGGTCGTGACTGACGGTTCAGGGTCTCCGGGCACTTCACCCGTAGGGTCCTTGCCCTCATCCTTGGGATCGTCCCCACCTGGAAGCTTGTCGTTGTCTCCCGTGTCCGCGCTCCCGGTGGAGAGCGGGCCCTGATCCAATGCCACCACGACGGCGGCCATTACGATCGCTAGAGCTACCGCTAGGGCAGCAATCTTGCTTGTTTTTTTCATTCAAACCCCCCTTGAAAGTGTTTGTGAAGTTTGTTGGGAGCAATTAACTAAAAAAGGTTTCTATGAAAATGGGATAATAATATCATATATGATAATGTTACTGCGTGATCCATTTGAGAAAGCCAGAACGGGCCCACGTCATGGGTAACCGTCCTTCACTCCCCTTCATTGGGCTCTTCGCACATGGCGTGATATTCGCACCACCGGCACAGCGGGCTCTGCCGCCGGGGGAAGCGAGGGCACTCCTCTATCATCTCTATAAGGGCGGAGGTTTCCGCTTCGAGCTCCTCCAGCTGCTCCGCCGTCCGATGGCTGCGGACCTGCTTGTCATGGGCCAGGTAGTGCCATACCAGGTGAACCTCCCTGACGTCCGGGAACGAGCGCCGCACGCCGATCTCGTAGAGTGCGAGCTGTCGGTCCTTTCCCATGCTGGCAGGCGATGGCATCCTCTTGCCGGTCTTATAATCATGGATCTCGTAGACGCCATCGCCGAGGCAGGTGAGGCGGTCCACATATCCGATCATCTCATGTTCCCTTTTCCCGGAGATGCGGAACCTGAGCTCATGCTCCAGGCCCACCGTGCTGCCCTCCTGGAAGGGCTGATGGGAGCGGTAATAGGCCATCAGCATGTTCTGCGCCCTGAGCAGATGATCGTGCGGCGAGGACACTTTTCTCACCGTGAAGACCGAACGGTCGAACAGTTCGTCCCATCTGTTCCGCAGGTGCGACGCCAGCTCCATCCATTCCACCACCTGGCCTTCCCTCGCCCTTGCGTACAGGTGCTCCAAGGACTCGTGGACCAGCGAACCGGTGAAGGCCTCGATGCCCACCGCCTCCTGCACCTCGACCTTGTCGATATATCTCAGCTTGTACCGGCAGGGGCACTGCTCGAACGTGCTCAGGCGGGAGTGGGAGTACGGTTCGGTGGTCATTGCCGCGGTCATTGCGAGCCCTACGACCTCCTAAATACTATCCCCGAACCAACCTGGCAGGAGCGATTTCGGCCCCTTGTTCGTCGAGCATACGTGACGTGGACATCATGGGTGACGATGTTTCAGGCCCTCAGGAAATCATCACAGTAAAGCTGCTCGTTCATCAGCACCTGCCCCGCCTTCAGCACTTTCATCAGCTCCTCGTCCTCAGGGTCCATGATGGCCGCCGATAGGCCGGCCCCCATGAGCATGGCCAGGAAGGTCCTGTTGAGCAGACTGCGCTGCTTGGTGCCGTTGGAGACGTTGCTCAGGCCGACCACCGTCCGGGGGGCCGGCTCGTTGAGCAGCTGGAACGCCTGCACCGCCTGAACGACCTTGCGGCCCTGGTCCTGGGCTGCCCCGACCGGCAGGACCAAAGGGTCCAGCAGCAGCCGTTCGGGCATGATGTCCAGCTCCATGGCCTTGGTCATCATCAGCATGGCCATCTCCGCCCGGGCATCGGCGGAGTTGGGAACGCCCTTCTCGTCCATGCACAGGCAGATGATCTCCGCGTCGTACTCCCTGCACAGGGGGAAGAAGCGTTCCATCTTCTTCTCCTCGGCGGTGGTGGAGTTCATGATCACCTTGTCGCGGGCGGCCTTCAGACCGGCCTCCATCGTCTTCGGTCCGGAGGTATCGATGCACAGTGGCTCTGAAACCACGTCCTGGACCGTGCGCACGAGCCAGTCCATGGCCGCCGGGGCGTCGTCCCTCCCCGGGCCTACGTTCACATCGAGCGCTTGAGCCCCATGCTCAACCTGACGTACCGCCAGGCCCTGGATGAACTTCGAGTCCCGGGCATCGATAGCCTTGCCCACCGACGTGAACAGGCCGTTGATCCTTTCGCTGATGATGAGCATGGTCTCAAAGAGCAGAGCGGAGAAGCGGTTAAAAGATTTTGTCGCATCCCGCAACCTCGTTCCTGGGAATGTCGGGAGAAGAACGATATCCGTCCGATGCGATGCAGTATCGGTGACAACATGGACAACGAGCGATACATGTCCGAGAGGGAGATGGAAGAAGAGATGGACGAAGAACTCGACCGCATAGAGATGGGCGGCATCGAGGTCCCCAATACCGAGGACGTGATCGTGGACGTAAGCTTCGGCGATCCCGAGGACGACGAGGCGGGAGAGCAGAGGGTCCTCAATTGGGTGGCGAGCTTTCCTCCGGGACATTACCAGAAACAGGTCGCTGACCTCTTCCTATCGGAAGGAGAGATCTATGTGATGATGGACAAGATGAGCGTCACCATCCCGCTGTTCGACATGCTCCAGCTTCTTGAAAGGGGGGGTCTCTTCGAGAAGAAGGATTGAGCCTCCGGCCGGTTGGGCGCTCCGCTCAAGAACGTTTTTATCCAGCTCCGCATTATAGCGATGGCAATCCTTCTGCGATTGCTCCAATCCGATTTGGAGGCATTCATTTGGTCAAGATCGAACGTGCTCTCATAAGTGTCTCAAACAAGGACGGTATCGTGGACTTCGCGCGCGGGCTCAGCGCCAATGGCGTGGAGATCATATCCACCGGGGGCACCGCCTCCCTGCTGGAGAAGAACGGGCTGAAGACGATCGGGGTCTCTGACATTACCGGATTTCCGGAGATGCTTGACGGGCGGGTAAAGACCCTTCACCCGAACATCCACGCCGGTCTGCTGGCCCGGAGAGACATGCCGGAACACATGTCCAAGCTGGCCGAGATGAAGATCCGCCCGATCGACATGGTGGTAGCGAACCTATACCCCTTCAAGGAGACCGTTCTAAAGCCCGGCGTATCGCTGGAAGAGGTCATCGAGAACATAGACATCGGCGGGCCGTCCATGATAAGGGCAGCGGCGAAGAACTACCGCTCCGTGGCCGTCGTAACCGATCCTGGCAGGTACGGTCCCGTACTGGAGGAGATGAATAGCACCGGCGGGATCGGCGAGGCCACCCTGGGCTCGCTCATGCTGGAGGCGTTCCAGCACACCGCTCAGTACGATACCCTCATCGCGCAGCATCTGGGTGGCGTGTTCGACGCCCCGCAGTTCCCGGAGCGCCTGACCGTCGGGTTCGAGAAGGTGCAGGACCTCCGCTACGGAGAAAATCCCTCCCAGGCCGCGGCGTTCTACGCCGATCCCTTTGCCGCCGGAGTGAACCCCGGTGGCATGACCCAGCTTCACGGCAAGGAGCTGTCGTACAACAACATCCTAGACATGGAGTCGGCCCTTAACCTTCTGAGGGAGTTCGAGGACCGCCCTACCGCCGTGGTCATCAAGCATACCAATCCCTGCGGCATCGCCTCGGCCGACGATATCTATGATGCGTTCATGATCGCGTACAACGTCGACTCGCTGGCCGCGTTCGGCTGCGTCATCGGTCTGAACCGCAAGTGTGACGTGCGCACCGCGGAGGAGATCAGCAAGCACTTCGTGGAGATAGTGTTCGCCCCCGAGTTCGAGCCGGAGGCGCTGGAGATCCTCAGCCGGAAGAAGAACATCAGGCTGATGCTGACGGGCGGACCCATCGTGCACGATGACGTCCCGAAGTTCAAGTACAAGTTCGTAAAGGGCGGACTTCTCGTCCAGACGGTCGACAACAGCGTCCTCGACCCGTCCACCCTCAAGGTGGCGACCGAGCGGGCCCCAACCGAGGAGGAGGTCCGTTCCATGCTGTTCGCGTGGAAGGTCGTTAAGCACGTGTGGTCAAACACGGTCATCCTGGCCAAGGACGAGCAGGTGGTGGGCATCGGAGCCGGGCAGATGTCTCGTGTCGACTCGTCGTTCATCGCGGCCCACAAGGCTGGCGACAAGGCCAAGGGCTCGGTCATCGCCTCGGACGCCTTCTTCCCCTTCCGCGACGGAGTGGACGAGGCGGCCAAGGCTGGGGCCACCGCCATCATTCAACCGGGAGGGTCCATCCGCGATGCCGAGGTCATCCAGGCGGCCAACGAGCACAAGATGGCCATGGTGTTCACCGGATCGAGGGTCTTCCGTCACTGATCGCAGCGCGCTGCCCTCACAATATCCTAGGGCGTGGACCGCCAGAGCGCCCGCCCGGGCAGCCGTGGCCCAAGTGCGCTTAAGGGCTCCCAGACGGCACTCCGCCCTCAGTCCATGCGGCCAGCAGGCCGGCCTCAATGTCAGACCGTGGGCAGCGCCTTGGCGATCGCAGGCCGATCGTGTCGAGCATAGTCAACGCCATGGAGGTTCCACTGACAGGAGCTCATGCAGAGGAGACCTCCACGAGGCCGAAGGGTTAATATTCTCTCATAATTTCAAATATGATTTAATATCATGAACAATTAATGGTCCTGCCGGTAAGAGCATAAACGTAGAGGCAGAAAATGGACGAGCTCACTAGGTGGGTCCTTAGCGTGGACCGGCGGGCGCTGGTCATGAGGGCGCTTGAGACCAGTAGTGCATTCAGCGCATCAGAGCTCGCCTCCCGCTCGGGCCGGTCGGTGCAGAACATCAGCCGGGCCCTCCGCGAGCTGGAAGAGCGGGGCCTCGTTGAATGCCTCACTCCCGAGAAGCCTTCCTGGAAGCGGTACCTATTGACCCCGAGGGGCAGGACCGTCCTGGATGACCTCAAGGCCATTGAGCCGATCGCATGAACCGGCGAACATCATGATTCAAAACAGGTGATACCGTGGAACGCAAGATACCCCGTTGCATGAGCACCCAGCACCCCGACAACGTTCATCTCCCCTTCTTCGCGGAATCCGCCGATCTAGGCGGGGAGGACGAGATACAGGAGGCGTATTACGCGTTCTCCCACCTGGGATGCGATGAGCAGATGTGGGACTGCGAAGGCAAGGAAGTGGACAACTTCGTGGTGAAGAAATTGCTCTCCAAGTACGAGTGGTACTTCCGACAGAACCACCTCGGCAAGGATGTCTTCCTCACCCTCAGGGTGCCCAACCCCACCATCGAGAAGGACGAGGCCAAGATATTGCTGGAGACGCTGGAGTCGATCCCGCGGTCCTTCGACACCGCACGGCTGTTCTATCAGGACGACGTGCCGCCCATCTTCGAGGTCATCCTGCCGATGACGTCCTCGGCCATCTCCCTGGACCGCATCTATCGCTACTACCGCGACTTCGTGGTGGGAAAACAGAACATCTCCTTCCGAAAGGGGGATGCCACCTTGGCCGAGTGGATCGGGACGTTCGAACCGTCCAGCATCAACGTCATTCCGCTGTTCGAGGACCTCAAGAACATGCTGCAATCCGATGCCATCACCCGAGAGTATCTCAAGGACAAGGACGTGGAGTACCAGCGGGTGTTCCTGGCAAGGTCGGACCCCGCCATGAACTATGGGCAGGTGTCCGCCATCCTCATGAACAAGGTGGCGCTGCATCGCCTGCAGATGCTCGAGGAGGAGCTGTCCATTCCGATATATCCGATCATCGGGGTGGGCTCCGCGCCCTTCCGTGGAAATCTGAAGCCGGACAACGTCGAGCACATCATGAGCGAGTATCCCTCGGTGCAGACGTTCACCGTGCAGTCGGCGTTCAAGTTCGACAATCCCCACGATCATGTAATGAGGGGGATCAGCTCCATCAACGAGGGCTCTCGATGCAAGGCCAAAGAGGTCGACGAGGGGATGAGCCGGCAGATCATCGATCGCTGCTCCAACGCCTACCGTGAGTCGCTAATAAAGATCGCTCCGCTCATCAACGAGGTCTCGGCGTTCGTGCCCCGCCGCCGCAAGAGGAAGCTGCACATCGGCCTGTTCGGCTACTCTCGCAGCCTGGAGGGCATCAAGCTGCCCCGGGCCATCGGCTTCTGCTGCTCCTTCTACTCACTCGGGATCCCCCCGGAGGTCCTGGGGCTGGACGGCCTTACGGAAAGGGACATCGAATTCGTGAGGGATGTCTCGCCTCATTTCGACGACAATATGCGGGACGCCCTGAAGTTCATGAACATGGAGTCCATGAAGCTCCTCCCCGATAGGGTGATGCGGGCCGTGGAAGCGCTGGAACTGGACGTCGACTACGACGAGGAGCACCGGGCGCTCACCTCCCAGATCCTGAGCTTCCTTCGCAATGGAGGCAATGGAATGGAGGAATCGGTCCTGCGGGCGGCGAACCTGAGAGGCTTCCTAGGCTGAGGGCGATTCCTATAGGATGACAATAATTCCAATCCAGAGGTTCGTAGCCCAGGCTTTATCATCCTGTCCGACATTTAGCGGACGTTACTATGGATGGGAGCTCGGAAGGATCGGGAGATGGCCCTAGGCATACGATATATCTGCGGCGCCGGGCCGATTGGGAATATCTGGAGGAGGATTACGGGGACATGGAGGAGGATGACTGGTACTGAGCCCATGAGCGTTAAATAACGGTCATCTTATTGTTCAGCGCATGAAGCACAGGGTGACCTTCTTCCCCGGAAATGTCACGGTGGATGTAGATGAGGGCGAGACGGTCCTCGATGCCGCGGTGGCCGCGGGGGTGCACATCGATGCCTCTTGCGGGGGGGCGGGCACCTGTGGAAAGTGCCGCGTGCTTATAGAAGGTCCACATCGCGCCTCAGGCGCGCTGGAAGGTCATGTCCTTGCATGCCAGGCCTTCCCGGAAGGCGAGCTGAGCGTCTTCGTACCCGCCGGGAGCGAGACCCGCGCCGGAAAGATACATGGCTCCTACGCCAGTGTTGCGCTGGAAGTACAGGAACCGCTGGCTGAAAGCATCCATGTCGACATGGAGGCGCCGTCGCTGGGTGACAACCTTGCGGACCTGGAGCGGTTGAGGTGCGCCCTCGGACGGCCGAGCGTCGGGATCGCCCTGCCCGCGCTTCGTTCGCTGCCCAGCATTCTGCGGTCCTCGGGATGGAGCGCTAACGCCACCATCGCCCGTGTGGGAGGGGCGGAGGAGATAATCGAGGTCCGCCCCGATGACGACGTAAGGGACGTCGGGGCCGCGATCGACATCGGCACGACCACCGTAGCGCTGGAACTGGTCGATCTGCGCACCGGCAAGGTCCTCGCCCAGGCATCGGACTATAACCGCCAGATGGTGGCCGGGGAGGACGTCCTGGCCCGCATCGCCTACGCCGAGGAAAAAGGTCCAGAGCGCCTTCAGGAGCTTATCGTCGGGACCATTAACAGGTTGGTCGAGCGGCTGTGCTCCGCTGGCGGCGATCGAGAGAGCGATGGCTGCTTCCAGGCCGACCGCATCAAGGCGCTGTCCATCGGCGCCAACCCGGCGATGACGCTCCTGCTCCTGGGCCTCGATCCCCGTCATCTGCGCTACGAGCCATACATCCCGGTGGTCCATGAACCTCCGGTGGTGAGGGCGGCCGAGCTCGGGCTGAGGGCGCATCCCCACGCGCCGGTGTACTGCATCCCCGGCCGGGCCGCCTATGTGGGCGGGGACGTGACGGCCGATGTCCTGCTGTCCGGCATGCACCTCAGGGACGAACTGTCGCTGCTGATCGACGTCGGAACGAACGGCGAGGTCGTTCTTGGCAACAACGAATGGATGGTGACGTGCTCGACCTCCGCCGGTCCGGCCTTCGAGGGGGGAGAGGTCTCCTGCGGCATGAGGGCCATGAACGGAGCCATCGATTCGGTGACCATCTCGAACGGGGAGCTAAGGATCGGCACCATCGGATCGCAGGAGCCGATCGGCATATGCGGCTCCGGCCTCATCGACCTGGTGGCCCAGATGTTCCAGGGCGGCTGGATCGACCGCAAGGGGCGCATCGTGTCCGATGGCTCGGAAAGGTTCCGGATCGATGAGGGCGCGGTATCGGTGGTCATCCACTCGGGAGAGACGGACATCCTGATCAATGAGGACGACATAGCCAACATCCTCCGCACCAAGGCAGCCATATACGCCGGCTGCTCGGTCCTGCTGAACAGCGTGGACCTGACGTTCGGCGACGTCGACAAGGTGTTCATCGCCGGCGGGTTCGGAAGCCACATCGATGTGGCCAACGCCCAGCTCATCGGCCTGCTGCCCGATATTCCAAGAGAGCGCTTCGAGTTCATCGGGAACGGCTCTCTGGGAGGGGCCAGGATGACCCTCCTCTCGGCCGGCGCCCGAAGGGCCGCTCGCTCGATCTTCGATTCCATGACCTATCTGGACCTGTCGTCCTCATCGACGTTCTTCGACCAGTATTCCTCGGCGCTGTTCCTTCCGCACACCGACCTCGATCAGTTCCCTTCGGTGAGGGAGCAGATGAAAAGGTGACGGCTGGACCCTGGAAGGGTTATATATCGCCGCCGGGTTGTTCCGGGCATGGACCCGCAGCTGGTGGTCATCGGTGGCGGACCGGCCGGCTCCACCGTGGCCGCCCACGTCTCCGGACTCGACACGATCATGGTGGAGGAGCACGCCGCGGTCGGCTCACCCGTCCAGTGCACAGGCCTGGTGCATCCCCGGGTGGTGGACCTGGCGTCCGCCCCAGAGACGGTGCTCAACACCATCACTGGCTTCAAGCTGTTCTTTCCAGGCGGGCGGATGCTCGATGTTGGTTCGGACGAGCCAAAGGCCCTCGTGATAGATCGTCGCCGGTTCGATGAGCTGCTGTCGGAAAGAGCCGTCGAACATGGCGCCAAACTGCTGACGGGGCATAGGTTCCAGGGCTTCGAGCGCACCGCGGGCGGTCTCAGGGTCCGGCTCGATGGTCCCGATGGGCCGAGGTATCTCGGGACGCCATTGCTGGTGGGCGCCGACGGCTACAAGTCTGGAGTGGGCAGGGGCGCCGGCCTGGGCCCATGCCGGGAGATTGTCCGCGGCATACAGGCAGAACTGGACGTCCGGCTGGAGGACCAGGAGAAGGTAGAGGTGCATATCGGGAGCAATGTGGCCCCGGGCTTCTTCGCCTGGGTGCTGCCCTGCGGTGAACGGACCCGGGTCGGCCTGGGCGTCTCGAGCGGGCATGGCGCTCCCAGCCAATACCTCTCCGCCCTGCTGAAGCGCCGCGGCCTGGACGGCGCAAGGAAGATCACCCTGAACGCCGGAGCCATACCGATCGGCCCGCCCAAAAGGACCGTGGCGGACAACATCATCCTGGTCGGCGACGCCGCCGCCCACGTCAAGCCGCTCTCCGGCGGCGGGCTGCTGCTAGGCATGCGTTCGGCGAGGAATGCCGCACAGACCGCGATGGACGCGGTCGCCAACGGGGACATGTCAGAGCGCTTCCTGTCCTCTTACGAGGACGCCTGGAGATCCGACGTGGGAAAGGAGATCGAGCGGGGCATGCTGATCCGGAAAGTGTTCGTTGGCATGACCGACAAAAAGCTGGACGAAGTGGGCAGGATGCTGGACCGGGACGACGTCAAGGAGATCCTGGCCACCGGAGACATCGACTACCCGTCCAAACTTGCCGCCCCACTGCTGAGGAAGGTGCCCTCGCTGATCAAGTTCTCACCAACCGTCATCGGACAGCTCCTACGGCGCTAGCAAAGGATATAATACCCGGCAGCGGTGGGCATGGCGTGCTCCTGGCCAAGATACCCCGTGGCGAAGCGGAGGCGTTCCGCAAGAAGCTGGCCCGCAGGGACATGGTGCAAAAGGACCGGAGAATATTCGAGCGCGACGGGATGGTCCTCATCCCACTCCTGGACGCCGCTGATGTCGATTACATCGCCTCTCTGGGAGGCAGCATCGAGGAGGGCGACGCCATGGAGAGAGAGTGTCATCGCTCGCCTTTCGAAATGGCGTGCGAGCTGCTCTCTCGCCCGGACATCATCGACCTGCTGCCAAGGCGGTATGAGATGGTGGGCGACGTCCTCATTCTAAGGCTTCCCGAAGAGCTGCTTCCCCTCCGCATGGAGATCGCGTCCGCGTACGCGCGGGCGATGGGCGCCCGGGTCGTTCTCAGAGAGGCGGGCCGCATCAATGGCATCCACCGGAGCCCGGAGATGGAGGTGCTGTACGGCCACGGCACCGAGACGGTGCATTTCGAGAACGGTCTGTACTACAAACTGGACACCGCGCGGCTGATGTTCTCGTCGGGCAACATCGACGAAAAGCTGCGCATGGCCTCCCTGGACTGCCGCGGCGAGACGGTGGTGGACATGTTCGCCGGCATCGGCTACTGGACACTGCCGTTCGCCGTACGCGCCCATGCCGAGAAGGTCATCGCCTGCGAGATCAACCCCGTGGCGTTCAGGTACCTCAAGGAGAACATAGCGTTGAACGGCGTGGAGCACATCGTGCAGCCGGTGCTCGGGGACAACAGGGACCTTCCGGGCGAGGGCTTCGCCGACAGGGTCATGATGGGATACGTCCGCACCACGCACTGCTTCCTGGAAAAGGCGTTCTCGCTGATACGGCCGGGCGGGGTGATGCACTACCAGGACACCTTCCCCATGGCGGTGTACCCGGAGCAGGCGATGGACCACCTTGAGCGGGCCGCCGGGGGGCGGCGGATCGAGGTCCTGTTCTCCAGGGAGATCAAGTCCTACTCCCCAGGCGTGTCGCACATGGTGCTCGACGTACGCGTGATGGACTAGGTGCGCGATGGCTTCTCGCCGCTCCCCGAGGCCTCCATCAGCAGAAGCAGCGCCTCGTGGTACTCCTCCCCGGTCGATGATGTCAGCTTCTGCACGAACGGAACGAGGTAGTTTCCGAAGTCCATCTCCTCCCGGGAGAACTGCCACGACATCGATGAGGCCTCGCCCGTCGCCACTAGGAAAGCATAGGATATGGAGCGCAGGACGTGGTTGCCGCCTCTTGACCTTTCAACCTGCCGCGACACCGACGTCTTTCCTTCAGTGAGGTGCACCCTTGCCAGCCGGTCGGCGTGCGATGCCGCCGGGCCCAGCATGCCATAGGCGGGAAGCTGGGACGTGATGCCCTTGGATCGCTCCGCCCTCTTGGCCTCCGCCACCGCCTGGGCGGGGCTCAGCTGGCGGCCCTCCTTGGCCAGTTCCTCCAGCGTCTCCGGGGAGGCCACCTGGGCCAGCAACTCGCCGCTGTGCTCGGCCCACAGGTCGGCCAGCAGATTGGCCGCTTGATCCGAACGGGTGACGACCGCCATGGGATGCTTGGCCAGGAAGCCGGACACCGCCTCGATCTCCGCCTCGCCGCCCCGCAGCCTCGCCAGGAAGGCCGAGCGGTCGCTGCCCAGGCACGTCTCTCCGATGATATAGACCTCCTTACCGGAGTCGCGGATCCTTTTGAGACGCTCGGCGGCATGCTCCTTCAGGAGGTCGGCGTCGGTCATCCCACCCCTCCGGTACCGGGCGACCAGGTCGGCGCTCACCTTCGACTCCTGGGCGAGGTCGCAGCCCTCTCCGCGGAGCTCGAACGGCACTTCGAACTCGAAATCATCGGTGGGATCGGCGGCCGCGATGCGGCTGGCCAGCACGTGTATGGTGTTGACGCTGCCGGCGCAGTCATGACATATCTCCAGGGTGGCGCGGGCGCTCTTCCACCGCACCCTCAGGCGCTCCACCGCGTCAGGATGTGGGCAACGGCCATCGTCGTCCAGGTCGTATGGCAGGAGGGATATGACCTCCTCAACGTACTGCGCTGGCGGGCTGGGACCGTCAGGGGAGCAGAACACATGGTCCTCCATGGAGTACATGTGCAGGCGCTCGCGCTCGGCGATCTTCCAGAACGCCATTAGCCTCAGTTCAGGATGGTCGAAGTTCTGCACCCCGATGAGCTTGTCCTTCTCCACCTTGCCGCGGACCGCGTAGCTGACGTCGCCCATGGGCGTCTTTCCGGCCGCCAGGTACGGCACCTTTCCCGCTTCCGCCAGCGAGATCGTGGCCGCATAGGCTCGTACCAGATGGTCCCCCCAGTTCATGGCGAAGTCCAGTTTCTTGGGGTCGTCCTTCTTGGCCGCCACCTTCTGCATCTTCTCTACCGAGGAACGGATCAAGCATCGACGGCAGCTGCGGGCGCATTCCGGCATGAGCAGCTCAGGGTCCTCGGCCAGACGGCGGGACCTGTCAAGGATGTCCTTCTCCAGCGTCTTGGGGGTCTTCTTCACGCCCCTGAACCGGGCCCTCCTTCGCATGGCCTCCCCTAGGGGACGGGGCGATTAAAACGTTCGCTCCTGGAACCTTACCGAGGCCCCTCCGACCTTACCTGCACAGGGGCCAGACGCTCCACCAGCGTGAACGGGGTCCACCCCAGCTCTCGCTCCATGATCTCTCGGAACGGCGTTCTCAACTGCGACGGGGTGCTTCGGACATAGGTCTCGGTATCGCGTTTCTCCCTGCCATCCAAGGAGCGCAGCACGCGGACCACCTCACGCGATGTCATTTCCTCGGCGGGCTGTGCGGTCCATACGATGGCGTCGATCTTGTTCCCCTGCCATGACTGCTCCTCGGCCCACCGCTCCACCTCTTCAAGGACCTCAGTATGGGCGCCCCGGCACTCCCCGCCCTCGATGTCGATGAGCCCTATCCGCCTCTCTCCACAGCCCATCAGCGCGGCCAGTTCCCATACTGCCTCGTTCACGTTGCCCGTCTCCATCATCGACCACAGCACTGGATTGCGCTTCCATCCCAGTCTTAGGGTCAACGACAGGACGCTTTTCCGGCCTTCCTGCGTCACACAAGGTGCCACCGTATACTCTAACGGCAGCTCGGGGCCATCCTTCCTCCAGACCCCATCGATCGACGGCCCGGTGGTCGACCAGGCCATAGGCTCCCACGTCAGGACCGCGATGTTCTTATCCACGAGAATGTAGTGAGAACGACCCCTCTATGAATCTTGCTTCTTCGTCCAGGCCAGGCAGGCGTGGCAATGAAGCCGTCCGGCGCGTCCCCGGAATCGGAGGAAACACCATAGCTGTACCGCTGCGAGAGGTAGTGAAGATCGTTAACGGAACGGGTCGATGAGCGCGCTGTTCAGCTCAGGGAGCACGGCCTCGAGAGAAGCAGGAGCCCGGATATCTTGATCATCGTCCCTATGCCGGGCGACGATATCACGGGTTCCAGCTCAGAAGCATTTTTATCAGCGCATCCCATTTCATCGCCGGGATGCATTGACAGAGGGACGGGATTTCTATCGAGGCCTCATAAAAGGCTACGAGGAAGGCCTGAACCGCGCCTGGGACGAACTGATCGGATTGACGACCAGGGGCTACTCCTCTCGCGAGATACAGGTCATGGCAAGGAGCAAGCGGCAGTCCATCGGCCAGCTCATGAAGGAGCGCAAGATCAGGGTGCGGGACGAGGCCGGAGTGGACCTTTTCGGGCAGGCCTCCACCGCCATGACCTCGGAGGTTCTCCCCGGGAGGGCATTTCTCATAGAATCGGGGATGTCCGTCGCGCTGAAGGTGCTCAACGACCTTCTGGAGAACGGGTACGAGGGCCTCGTCATATCGAGAAAGTACCCCGGCGATATCCAGAGGTTCATACTGGGCGAGCCACAGATGATGTGGCTGACCCGGCAGGAGAAGGGGAAGGGAATCGACTACCAATGCCTGTCGCCCTCTGACCAGGGGAACATAAGCAGCACGGCCATCAGGTTCATGAGGGAGGGCGAGCGCCGCGTGGTGATGTTCGAGGGGGTCGACTACATGCTGCTGCAGGGCAGCGACTTCCAGAACGTGGCCAAGTTCCTGCATGGGCTGATAGACCACGCGATCTCCACTAGGAGCATATTGCTCATACCGATCAACCCGGCCGCCTTCGAGGAGAAGGACCTGCGCAAACTGGAGAACGCCGCCTATGTCATGTCGGCCTGACGAGTGAGAACGATGGTCATGGACGATACCCGGAAAGTTCGTCCGTCCTCGGAGGTGATCTCCTCGGTGCCTATCGATATGTCGGCCACCTCGGCGTTCCTTACGTACCGACGGCGCACGATCTCGGCCACGTCCACGGCCTTGCTTATGGCCTTCCCCCTGGCCTTGATGACGACCCGGGATGATCCTTCCTCGAACTGCGAGGTCACTGCCAGAACGTAGCTGGAGGCGGGCTTGGTCCCCACGAACACAGTGTTGTCATCGCTCGTCGACGTCCCTCCGCTCAATACTGCCGGTGCTCCTGGAAGTACCTCTGCATGATGCGGCGCTGCCCCTTGCGCAGGATCTCCGACAGCGTCGAGGTGGATATGCCGAATATCTTAGCCAGCTCCTTCAGGCCGATGCGGCGCGGGAAGTCGAAGTACCCCCGCTCGAAGGCCATGCGGGTGATCTGCTCCTGCCTCATGGTCAGCTCATCGGTGTCGGTTATCTCGGTGAGCTTTACCAGCTTGGGTTCAGCGTTCAGCTTCTTAAGGGCGTCGATCAGCTCCTTGAACGCCGAGTTCCTAGTGACCAGCATGGTCCACTGCATCCGCCCGTCGGGAGTGGTGGTCGACCGCGTTAGAAAACATTCGGTGCCGGCAAGCACGCGGCACACCATGCACTGATTGGTGGAGAACGCCGCCAGAACCTTGCCCTTGTCTATGGCGCTTATGTCCACGTTGAATATGTTGGGGTTGTTGCGCACCAGGTCGATGACCTTTGGCAGGTCCTCGGTGTTCTCGACCTCGATCTGTACAAGATCGCGCACCTCGGTGTTGAACGCCTTCGAATCGATCAGCTTCACCACTGACGGATATTGCTTCACCACTTCGGTGATCCAGTTGTCCGGCAGGGCCAGTGTTATTATTCCTTCCATCATCTGATGCACCCTCAGGGATATATCCCTCTGAGCTTGGTGGCCTGGACCACTTCGCCCACCGCCAGCAGATATGCCGCGGTCCTCATGTCCACCTCTTTCGCGCCGGCGGTGGCGTACACCCGGGCGAAGGCATAGGTCATGGTCTCGTTCAACCGTTCCCTTATCTGAGCATTGGACCAGAAATGGAACTGCAGGTCCTGAACCCATTCGAAGTACGAAACGGTCACACCGCCAGCGTTGCACAGGATGTCCGGTATCAGCATTATGCCCTTCTCATCCAGGACCAGATCGGCCTCCGGCGTGGTCGGTCCGTTGGCCCCCTCGGCCACGATGCGCGCTTTCACGCGGTCGGCGTTCGCCGATGTGATCGTGTTCTCCATGGCGGCGGGCACCAGCACCGTGCACTCCATCTCCAGAAGCTCCTCGTTCGATATCTCCATCGCCCCTGGGTAGCCGAGCACGGAACCGGTGCGCTGCTTGTGCTCGTACACGCTCACGGGGTCCAGGCCCGCCTTGTCGAGTATGGCGCCTGAGGAGTCGGAGAGGGCCGTTATGGTCAACCCCAGCTCATCCTTCAGCAGGCGGGCGGCGTTCCATCCCACGTTGCCGAAGCCTTGCACCACAGCGGTGGCTCCAGCGCGCTTCAGGCCCTCCACGGCCATGGCCTCCCTGACGCAGTACATCAAACCCCTGGAGGTCGCCTCCTCCCGGCCCTTGGAGCCGCCCAGCGGGATGGGCTTGCCGGTGACTATGCCCGGGACCGAATAACCGACGTTCATCGAGTACGTATCCATGATCCATGCCATCACCTGGGCGTTGGTGTACATGTCCGGCGCCGGTATGTCGACGTGCGGACCTATGATGGGCATGATCTCCGACGCGTACCTGCGTGTCATCCTCTCCAGCTCCCCGGGGCTCATCCCCTTGGGGTCACATATCACGCCGCCCTTGGCGCCGCCGTACGGCAGCCCGACGGTGGCGCATTTCCAGGTCATCCACATGGCCAGAGCGCGGACCTCGTCCAGGGTGACCGCGGGATGATAGCGTATCCCGCCCTTGCACGGCCCCCTGGCGAAATTGTGCTGTACGCGGAAGCCGGTGAAGACCTTGATGGTGCCGTCGTCCATGGTGACCGGGAAGTTAACCGTGAGCTCCCGCTTGGGCCGGCTCAAGAGATCGATCATGCCCTGGTCCAGGCCGAGCATGCCCCCCACACGCTGCACTTGGCCGACCGCCACCTGATACGGACCGTTCTGATCGCTCGCCACGTCGTCCTCCTGACGCCCTTCGCCGGCGCAAACCTCAAGATGCGTTCATCAAATTTATAGGAGAGCGTTGCGGGTTATTAGACCTGTGACCAACGCCGGGATCGCTCAGCTGCTCCACGAGTTCGCGGACCTCATGGACCTGCGGGGAGACGTGTTCAAGCGTAACGCCTATCGACGGGCCGCCCGCAGCGTGGAGTCATTGGAGCAGGACATTCGGCAGGTCATGGAGGAGGGCTGGCTGGACAAGGTCCCAGGAGTGGGGAAAAGCATCGCCATGAAGATCAGGGAGATTGTCGAGACCGGCACCTCGAAGGAGCTGGAGGGGCTGAGGGGCTCCTTCCCGCCCGGCCTGGCGGAGATGATGCGGGTGCCGGACGTAGGGCCGCGCACCGCCGCTCGATTATACCGGGAGCTGGGAGTGGCCGACCTCGAAATGCTGAGGAAGGCGGCCATGGAACATCGCATACGGCAGTTGCCGGGCTTCGGAGAACGCTCGGAGACGAACATCCTGCGAGGGATAGACCTGGTGGAGCGGCAGGGAAGCCGCATGCTGCTGTCCATTGCCCTCCTCAAGGGAGAGGAGTTGGTCGAGCACGTCCGCTCCTCCGGCTTCCCCCGGGCCTCGGTGGCCGGCTCCATGCGCCGGATGAGGGAGACTGTGGGGGACGTGGATCTGCTGGTCGGAACTGACCGACCCGGCGAGGCCATGGAAGCGTTCGTGTCCTTCCCGCAGGTGGTCAGCATCACCGTTCGCGGCGACAGTAAAACGAGCGTGAGACTGGCCGACAGCATCCAGGCGGACATGCGCGCCGTGCCGGAGGCCAGCTACGGCGCCGCCCTGCAGTACTTCACCGGTTCGAAGGAGCATAACGTCAAGCTTCGCCGGATCGCCATCGGGAAAGGGCTCCGGCTCAACGAATACGGTCTGTTCGACACCGCGGGCGTCAACCTGGCCGCTGGCCGCCCGGAGGAGGGCATCTACCGGATGCTCGACCTCCAGCCAGTGCCGCCCGAGCTGCGAGAGGACCGCGGGGAGATCGAGGCGGCCGCCCGGGGACTGCTTCCACGGCTGGTCGAGCAGCGGGACGTTCGCGGCGACCTGCACGTGCATACGGTGCTCAGCGACGGCCACGGGACCATGCGAGAGATGGCCATGGCGGCGATGAGGCGCGGATACGAGTATGTAGGGCTTACGGACCATTCGGCGTCGCTACACATCGCTAACGGCCTGGATAGCAACGAGCTTCTGGCCTCGGTGGAGCAGGCCCGCCATCTCACTGAGGAGCTAAACTTTCCGGTCATGCGCGGGGCCGAGATGGAAATCCTGGAGGACGGCTCGCTGGACTACCCGCGCGAGGTGCTGGAGCAGCTCGACTACGTCATCGCCTCAGTGCACACCCGGTTCAAGATGGGCATCGACGAGATGACCGACCGGGTGATCCGTGCCATGCGCAGCGGCCGCGTGCACATACTGGGCCATCCGACCGGAAGGCTGCTGGGGCGCCGTGAGGGATACGCCATCGACATGGACGCGGTGATGGAAGAGGCCAGCAAGCTCGGCGTGGCGATGGAGGTGAACGGCTACCCTGACCGTTTGGACCTGAACGACGTGAACTGCCGAAAGGCCAAGGAGAAGAGCGTGATGGTCGTGTTGAACACCGACTCCCACCGTGAGGGAAATTTGGCCAACATGCGGTTGGCCGTTGGAACGGCCAGACGAGGGTGGCTGGGGCCGGAGAACGTGCTCAACTGTCTTCCCCACCACCAGCTGAAGGCTGCCCTAGCCCGCAAAATAGCCGAAACTATATGACCCATTCGCGTGATTAGTGCCACAGGTCTTGACATGAGCGTGAACGATGTGGCAAGCTCCATCAAGAGCATGGAGATCAGGGGAGCGGGGCTCATCGCCCGCTCCGCGGCGGAGGCGCTGAAACAGACCGCCCAGGAATTCCGAGGGAGCGACCTGGCGGTGTTCAGGAAGGAGCTGGAGAGCGGCAAGAAGGTCCTGGTGGCGTCCCGCCCCACCGCCATATCGCTATGGAACGCCGTGCAGGCCACCCTGAGGGGGGCGCAGGAGGCGACGTCGGTGGAAGAGCTGCGCAGCATCGTGGTCGGCAACGCCGACCGGTTCGTCAAGCGCTCCTCCCAGGCGGTCGAGCTTATCGGAAAGTTCGGGGCCAAGCGGCTGAAGGACGGGATGAGGGTCATGACCCACTGCAACAGCAAGGCCGCCCTCAGCGTCATCAAGACCGCTCACGCCAACGGCATGGACATCGAGGTGTACGCCACCGAATCAAGGCCGTGGAGGCAGGGCCTCCTGACCGTCAGGGACCTGAGCGCCGCCGGGGTGCCGTGCACCCTCATCATCGACTCGGCGGTGCGGTGGGCCATGAAGGACATCGACGCCGTGTTCGTAGGCGCGGACACCATATGCTCCAACGGCGCTCTCATCAACAAGGTCGGCACGTCCCAGGTGGCCATGGCCGCCAGTGATTCACGCGTGCCGTTCATGGTATGCGCCGAGACCTACAAGTTCTCGCCCCGCACCCTGAGCGGGGAGATGGTGGAGATCGAGGAGAGGGATGCCTCCGAGGTCGTGGACCCGCAGCTGCTGCCATCGGGCGTGAAGGTCAGGAACCCGGTGTTCGATGCCACGCCGCCGGAGTACATCGATTCGCTGATAACCGAGGTGGGGGTGATCCCGCCCTATGCCGCTTATGAGGTCATCGTCCGGGAGTTCGGGCAGACCAGCATCTTCGAGGGAATAGAGGATTGAACATGGAGTATTCCAACCGCTATCTGCACCTGGGCGAGAGCATCGACCCGGATGAGTATGTGATATGCAAGTACAAGATGAAGACCGATCTGGACCCCCGGAAGGCCGCCGTGGCCATCGCCACCGAGCAGTCCACGGGCACCTGGACCGGCATCTCCACTCTTAACGATGACATATTGGAGAAATACGGCGCCAGGGTGACGGATATCACCGGGGACGTGGCCACCGTGGCCTTCCCGGCCGATGACTTCTCCATCGATATCGGAGGCATACCGCAGGTGCTCAGCGTCATCGGTGGGAACCTGTTCGGCCTGGAGGCGTTGAAGGGAGTACGGCTGGAGGACGTGTTCTTCCCCCGCTCCATATTGGATCAGTTCAAGGGGCCGAAGTTCGGCATCCAGGGGATGAGGGACCTGCTGAAGCGTCCGGAGAAGCCGCTGGTCGGCACCATAGTCAAGCCGAAGATCGGCCTGCCGCCCCAGGGATACGCCGACTACATTTACGAGTCGGGCATGGGGGGGCTGACCAACGGCAAGGATGATGAAACATTGTCCAATCAGAAGTTCTGCCCCCTGGAGGACCGCGTGGTGGCGGTGGCCGAGGCCATCGACCGCGTGAAGGACGAGACCGGTCATGTGATGATGCATGCCATCAACGTATCGACCAGTGGGCACCAGATCCTGGAGGTGGCCGACCGAGCGCAGGAGCTGGGGGCGTCGGAGCTGATGGTCGATGTCATAACCTGCGGCTTCGCCGCGGTGCAGGCGCTGGCCGAGGACCCGTCGATCAAGGTGCCCATCCACGTCCATCGGACGATGCATGGCGCCATAACGCGCAATCGGGACCATGGCATCGCCATGGTGGTGTTCTCCAAGCTGGTGCGCATGTGCGGTGGCGATGCCCTGCACGTCGGCACCTTCGGCGTGGGGAAGATGAGCGGAGGTGCGGAGGAGGACCTTGCCAACCAGAGAGCATGTGTCACCACCGACGTGCCGTACAAGACCGTCATGCCAGTATGCTCCGGCGGCATGCACCCCGCCCTCATCGAGCCACTGGTGAAGATCACCGGCCTGGACGTCCAGATACAGGCGGGCGGCGGAGTGGCCGGCCATCCCGGCGGAGTGCGCGGAGGCGCCAAGGCCATGTCCCAGGCCGTTGACGCGGCCACGGCCGGCATAGATTTCAAGGACTACGCGGCCGAACACAATGAACTCTTTGAAGCCATTAAGAAATGGGGATAAAAATGCAGCTGAAAGCCAAATATATCGATATGGAAACGGCCGAGTACACCTGCGTCCTGCACGTGGACGACGCCAAGGAGATGGGAGTTAGGGAGCAGGACCGTGTAAGGATCAAGCACGAGCGCAGCGCAGTGGTGACGCTGGTCCACACCACCGACACGGTGGTGCAGCCCGGTGAAGTGGGCGTATTGGGGCGCGCCTACGTCGAACTTGGGCCGGAGCCGGACGAGGTCATCGAAGTGGTGGCCACCTCCCGGCCGGCCTCGGTGGATTTCATCAAGAAGAAGATGGCGGGCAAGGAGCTGTCGACATCGGAGATACGCACGATCGTCAACGACATTGCCGACCACAGCCTCAGCAACATCGAGCTGACCGCGTACGTCACCTCCCTGGAGATAAACGGCATGAACATCCGGGAGACCGCCGACCTCACCAGTGCCATGGTGGAGACCGGAGAGGTCATTAAGTTCGACCGCTCCCCGGTGTTCGACTTCCATTCCATCGGCGGATGTCCGGGCAATAAGATCACGTTGCTGGTCGTTCCCATCGTGGCGGCGGCCGGCCTGCTCATACCGAAGACCTCGTCCCGGGCCATCAGCTCGGCGGCCGGCACCGCGGACATCGTGGAGGTGTTCGCCAACGTGGACTTCGACTCCAACAAGCTGCGCTCCATCGCCGAAACCACCGGCGGCGCGCTGGCATGGGGCGGCTCCATGAACCTGGCCCCGGCGGACGACGTCATCATCCGCGTGGAGTACCCGCTGGGGATCGACCCGCACGCTCAGCTGCTCGCCTCGGTCATGAGCAAGAAGAAAGCAGTGGGAGCGGAGTTCCTGGCCATAGACATCCCGGTCGGAGAGGGCACCAAGGTGCCGACCATGGAGAAGGCCCAGGCCTTCGCCAAGGACTTCGTCGAACTGGGAGAGCTCCTCGGCATGCACGTGGAGGTCGCCATCACCTATGGGGACCAGCCGGTGGGCCGAGCGATCGGCCCGGCGCTGGAGGCCCGGGAGGCCATCCGCATACTTGAGGGCGACCCACATCCATCCAGTGTCATCGAGAAGGCCGCGGGCATGGCCGGCATCGTGCTGGAGATGGGGGGCATCCAGGGCGGCGAGCTAAGGGCGAGGGAGATCCTGGCATCGGGGAAGGCGCTGGATAAGTTCCGCGAGATCGTGGCCGCCCAGGGCGGAAACCCCGACATCCGCTCCGAGGACATCGTAGTGGGCGAGTTCACCTACGACGTCAAGTCCAAGATGTCCGGGTACGTAAACGCGATAAAGAACAAGCAGCTGGTGAGACTGGCCCGCGCCGCGGGGGCTCCCAAGGACAAAGGGGCGGGCATCCTGCTCCACAAGAAGAAGGGCAACCGCGTGGGCGAGGGGGAGCCGCTGTTCACCATCTATGCGGACAACCGTGCCAAGCTGGGGAGGGCCATTGAACTGTCGAGGAAGATGGACCCCATCACGGTGGAGGGCATGATACTGGCCAAGCTGCCGTACGTGTCCAAGAGCACCGTCATCGAAAGGTCCTTCTGCCCTGTGCCCTCAGAGCATCAGGCAGAGTGAGGTCCCCGCGGGCCACCGCCTCCGCCATATCGGCGGAGATGGTGATCCGCCCCCCGCTCTCGATGCGGCTCTGCCTCTGGATGTCCCTGACCTCTCCGGCGGTGGGCTCGACCTTGGGCGGGAAGGGGAGCCGGCGGCCGGCCGACAGCGCTATCGTGACCGCAGCGTCGGCGTCCGGCTCCTCTGTACGGCGGGTGGTGCCCCGCTCGTCAACAACCTCGACGTCGTCGACCACGTTCCATATGGAGCATATGACCCGGTCGCGGTTGGTCGGATCGCCATGGCCCACCCTGGCCAGCAGGCGGTCGTGGGTGACGCCCCGACTGAACCGCACAACCTCGTCGGCCACCGCCTCGGGCGAACCGACCGTCTCGGCGAACAGCACCCTACCGTCGCCGATGATGGCCAGCCCCGGCCTCCTGCCTGGATCGATGCCGACCACCATGGTGTCGAATCTCTCCCGGCCCTTCATGCGGCTGTGGGCCAGCTTGTAGGCCATGGCGGGCGAGTTCTCGGCCACCACCCGATGGAACTTGACCTTCTGTCTCTCCTCCCGCGTGGTGACGACCACTCCGACATTGATAGGGATGTCCTCGTTGAAGTCCAATGCCACGAACGGCTCATGATGGTCCTTCAGCATCTGCACGAGCTCATAGAAGAAGCGAAAATTGGCGGTCATGATGCCGATGACCTTCATTCAATATCGGATGAGGTGCGGAAGGTTTAACTCTTTTCGTGAAAAGACCGGTGCATACCATCCAGCAATTCGCTCGGGAATTCCTCTGGTTTTTTATTAAGTCATTGATGCAGGCCGGCCATCGATAGATCATGTTTAAACAGCTTCCCTTGTCTGAAAGTGAGGACGCAGCCAAAGGTTAAATGAACGCGGGAACCAGGCATCATATGGACCTTAATAAAAAGCTCCGCACGTTCCGCCGATCATCGTCATGGAACCGGCCTCCGTGGAGGGGGCACGGACGCCTTCTGGGACCGTTCCACTTCTCAGGCCCTGCTTGCGTCCGGGCGGCGTTCAGGCATCTACGGCGAAACGGCCCTCTTCATGGGTCGAGCGGATCGGCGTGGAGAGCTTGGCCGCCGTTCACCAGGTCCACCTCACGGGGGATTATCCTGCTCAGCCATATGAAGCCGGCCGCGCTGAGGATGGAGATGGCGGCGATGGAGCCCCACAGCGCCATCGGGACGGAGACCAGCGAATCGTACAGGATGCCGCCCACCAGGGGGCCGACCGACCACCCGAAGGTCTGGAAGATGCCTGACACCCCCATGTAGCGGCCCCGTTCGTTCTCGGGGCTGATGTTTGCCACCAGGTTGATGCTCGGCGGGGACGTCGCGTTCTCTCCCAGAGTGGTGATGATCATCGACACCACCAGGACCCAGATGTTCGAGGCCCACCCCACGATGAGATATCCGGCGGCGTACATCACCGCCCCGGCGGCCAGCACGTGCGTCATCCTGAACCGGTTGACGTAGCGGGCCATGGGAAGCTGCAGGAAGACCACCATGGCGCCGTTGAGCGCATAGAGGTAGCCGACCTCCACGACCGAGATCCCCACCACGTCCTCGGAGAACAGCGCGAAGGTGGAGGTCATCTGTCCCAGCACGATGAACAGCGGGATGGTCGCCAGGCACAGCAGCAGGAAGGCGCGGTTCTCCCCTATCTTAAGCAGATCGCGTGGACGGAAGCGGTCCGTCTGCGCCGCCGTGCGGCGGGGGTCCAGCACCCAGGCGTATATTATGAGGGCCACGATGGCGCTGGTGAGGGAGGTGAACACGAACAGCGAGGCATACGAGAACATTGCCAGTATGCCCCCCAGGAGCGGCCCCAGCGTCCATCCGACGTTCTGCCCCACCCTCAGAATGCTATACGCCTCCAGCCGGCGGCCCGGGGGGACCACATCGGCCACCATGGCGTTGGTGGCCGGCTCAAACAGGGAGCCGGCCAGCGAGGACACCATGAGCAGCAGCGAGATGATCCGCAGGTCGACCAGGTTGGCTATTGCAAGGGAGAGCAGCAGGAACACCACGGCGCGCATGGCCATGGAGGCCCACATGACCGGCCGGCGGCCCAGCCGGTCGGCCAGTTCCCCTCCGATGATCTGCCCCACCGCCCCGGACAGCGCGTTGCCCAGAAAGATCATGCCCACGATGGTCATGGGCACCCCCATCTCCGTGTATAGGAAGATGGTGAGGAAGGGCATGACTATGGAGAAGCCGGTGGCCGCGATCACACGGCCGCCGAAGAGTATCCACAGTCGGCGGTCGAGGCCCTGCAGCGACCGCGAGAAGTGAAGAGGCATGAGAAAGGAGCTCCCAGGGGCTACTTCAGCCTTTCTGATGGCCTCATCGCTTCTTCTTCAGCTTAGAGAAAGGGCGGTTGGCCTGCAGGCCCTCGATCTCGGCAAGGCGCTTCAGCAGGTTCTTCTGCTCATTGTTGAGCCGGTCCGGCACCTTAAGCTTCAGGCGCACGTACAGATCGCCGCGCAGATCGCCGCGGACCGGCATGCCACGACCCTTGAGCCGGAAGACCGCGTCCGGTTGGGTCGCCGGGGGCACCTTGACCTTGGCGGTGCCGTCCAGAGAGCTTATCTCGATCTCTCCGCCCAGCGCCGCTGTGGGGTAGTTCATCTCGGCCTCCATCAGCAGGTCGACGCCGTCGCGCCGGAACAAGGGATGGTCCCGGACGTTTATGACCACATACAGGTCCCCGGGAGGCGTTCCCGGAGATCCGATCTCTCCCGCCCCGGCGATGCGCAGGCGGGAGCCAGTGTCCACTCCCTTGGGTATCTCGAGGTCGATATGCGAAGTGCGCTGATTGACCCCCCGGCCATCGCACTCGGTGCAGGAAGTGCCTGGAGCCCTCCCCTCACCGCGGCAGCGGGGGCATTGCCCCACCGACACGAACTGCGCGAAGCCTCGGGACTGCATCCGGCGCGTCTGTCCGGAACCGCCGCAGTCGGGGCAGGCCACGACCTTGCCCTCCTTGGCCCCCGTGCCCCGGCAGGCGTCGCAGCGCTCGAACTTGGGCACGGTGATCCTCTTCTTGATGCCGCTGAACGCTTCCTCCAGAGTTATCTCGACATCCATCCGCATGTCGCGGCCGCCGGTGCGCTGCTGCTGCCGGACGCCGCCGCCGAAGAACATGTCGAAGATGCTCCCCAGGCCGCCCAGGTCGCCGAAGATGTCGCGGATGTCCCCGTAGTGGGAGAAGTCGCTCCAGTTGAAGTTCCCGTCCTGGAACTGGGAGCTGACCCCAGCGTGGCCGTATTGGTCGTACAGGCCACGCTTCTTCTCATCGGCCAGGACCTCGTACGCTTCCGAGATCTCCTTGAACCGCTCCTCCGCCACCTTGGGGTCTTCCTTGCTTACGTCCGGGTGGTACTGGCGGGCCAGTTTGCGGTAGGATTTCTTGATCTCGTCGGCCGTGGCGCCGCGCTCGACCCCCAGGACCTCATAGTAGTCTCGCTTCTCCATCGGCGTTCCTTCAGTCCACTATGTGATAGTCGGCGTCGGTGAAGTCACCCTTTCCCTTCGTATCGTCCTGAGAGTGGGAAGGGCCGGCACCAGCGGGCTGCTCGTCCTGTGGGGGCTGCTGGGCCGCCGCCTCCTGGTAGATGCGAGTGGACACCGTGGTCAGCTCCTTGGTGAGGGCGTCCACCTTGGCCTTGATGGCGTCGATGTCGTCCGTCCCCATGGCCTCGCGCAGCTCATCGGCGGCCTTGTTGATCTTCTCCTTCTCCTCGGCGGCGACCTTATCGCCCAGGTCCTCTAGCGTCTTGGTGGAGGTGTACAGCAGAGTGTCGGCCTGATTCAGCAGCTCGACCTTCTCGCGCTTCTTCTTGTCCTCCTCGGCGAACTGTTCGGCCTGCTGGACCATCTTGTCGATCTCTTCCTTGGACAGCTTGGTGGAGGCGCTGATGGTGATCTTCGTCTCCTTCCCGGTGCCTAGGTCCTTGGCCGAGACGTTGATGATGCCGTTGGCGTCGATGTCGAAGGTGACCTCGATCTTGGGGACGCCCCTGGGGGCGGGTGGGATGCCGGTGAGCTGGAAGCGGCCGAGAGAGGTATTGTCGGCCGCCATCTCCCTCTCCCCCTGAACCACGTGGACCTCCACGCTGTCCTGGTAGTCGGCAGCGGTGGAGAACACCTGGCTCTTGCGGGTCGGGATGGTGGTGTTGCGCTCGATGAGCCTGGTGGCCACTCCTCCCAGCGTCTCTATGCTCAGAGAGAGGGGCGTCACGTCCAGGAGGAGGATGTCCTTGACCTCGCCGGCCAGGACGGCACCCTGGATGGCCGCCCCCATGGACACGCACTCCATCGGGTCGATGCCGCGCTGGACCTTCCTGCCCACGACCGTCTCCACGAACCGCTGGATGATGGGCATGCGGGTCGGACCGCCCACCAGGATGATGTTGTCCACCTGGTCCGGCGATAGGCCAGCATCCTTAAGGGCGGTCGTGATGGGGGCCCGGCAGCGTTCCACGGTGGGGTTGACCAGCTCCTCCAGCTTGGCCCGAGTGATGGACATGGTGAGGTGCTTCGGTCCGCTCTGGTCAGCAGTGATGAACGGAAGGTTGATCTCGGTGTTCATGGTGGAGGACAGTTCGATCTTGGCCTTCTCGCACGCCTCCTGAACACGCCACATGGCCATCTTGTCCTTGGTCAGGTCGATGCCGGTGTCCTTCTGGAACTGGCCCACGGCGTGGTTGACGAGGACCTGGTCCATGTCGGTGCCGCCCAGCTGGGTGTCACCAGAGGTGGCCAGCACCTCGAACACTCCGTCGGAGTAGTCCATGATGGTGACGTCCAGGGTTCCTCCGCCCAGATCGAACACCATGATCTTCTGGTCCTTACCCTGATTATCCAAGCCGTAGGCTAGCGCCGCCGACGTGGGCTCGTTGATGATCCTGACGACCTCCAGGCCGGCGATGGTGCCGGCATCCTTGGTGGCCTGCCGCTGATTGTCGTTGAAGTACGCGGGGACGGTGATGACCGCCCTGTCCACGGTCTCGCCCAGGAACGCCTCAGCATCCCGCTTGATCTTCTGGAGGATGAAGGCGGACACCTGCTGGGGAGTGTACTCCTTCCCGTGAACGTTGAACTTGTGGTCGGTGCCCATCTTGCGCTTGGCCTTGGCGATGGTGCCCTCCGGATTGGTGACGGCCTGGCGCCTTGCCGGTTCTCCCACCAGCAGCTCGCCGTCCTTGGTGATGGCCACATACGACGGGAACGCCTTCCCGCCCACGCTGGTCCCTTCCGCACTGGGGATGACGGTCGGTCGCCCTCCCTCCATGACCGCAGCCGCGGAGTTGCTTGTACCCAGGTCTATTCCGATGATCTTAGCCATTATAATCACTCGCTCCTTGCTACCTTTACTTTGGTCGTCCTCAGCACCTTGTTGCCAAGGAAGTACCCGGTCTGATACACCTCAAGGATGCAGCCGTCCTCCCCCTCACCAGTGGCCAGGGCCTCCTGGCATGAGGGGTCGAACTTACCGTCCGTGGGTATCTCTCGAACGCCGTTCTCCTCGAGGAGAGCGGCCATATTAGTGTGAATCTTGGAAACGCCTTCCCGCAGCTCGTCGGCCTCGCATTTGGCCTCCAATGCCCGCTGCAGATCGTCATATATGATGAGGATGTCGCAGAGCAGCCGTTCATTGGCGCAGCTGATTATTTTCTCCTTCTCCTTGACCACCCTCTTCTTGTAGTTCTCGAACTCCGCCTGCACTCGGCGGGCGGTATCGAGATAGTCCTTGGCCAGGGCAGTCTGCCTGGTCAGCTCTTCCTTCACCGATTCCAGCTGTGCCTTCAGCGATTCGCTGTCGGAGAGCTCGGTGGTCTCTCCGCCCTCTGAACCCTTCTCTTCCGTATCCATCTTGGCACCTTTGTCCGTGGTGGGACCTGTCATTTTAGAAATGGTAAGAGGTTTGAGGGGGCGGACCCCCCGTTATGCTCAGTCGTCCATGTCCATGTCGGGCGCGCCGGCTCCGGGGCCGCCGCCCGGACCAGCCCGGGCTGCGATGACGTCGTCGATGCGGAGGATCATGACCGCCGCGTCGGTCGCGGAGTTGATGGCCTGGCGGCCGACCCTGATCGGCTCCACGACGTTCTCGGCCTTCATGTCGACTATCTTGCCGGTGTAGACGTTCAGACCGGCGTTGATCTTGCCGTCCTTGTGGGCCTTCCTCAGGTTGATGAGGATATCGATGGGGTCCAGACCAGCGTTCTCGGCCAGAGCGGTGGGGATGATCTCCATGGCGCTGGCGTAGGCATCGATGGCGATCTGCTCGCGGCCGCCCACGGTGGCGGCGTACTCGCGAAGGCGGAGGGCGATCTCGGAAGCGGTCGAACCGCCGCCGGTGGCCATCCTGCCGTCCTCGATGGCGACGGCCACGACGGACATGGCATCGTCCAGGGAGCGCTCCACCTCGTCGATGACGTGCTCGGTGCCTCCCCTTAGCAGGAGGGAGACAGCCTTCGGGTTCTTGCAGCCGGTGATGAAGGTGAGCTCATCCTCTCCGAGCTTGCGGACCTCCAGCATGCTGGCGGTGCCCAGCTCATCGGCGGTCAGCTCCTCGATCTTGGTCACCACGGTAGCACCGGTGGCCTTGGCGAGCTTCATCATGTCAGACTTCTTGACGCGGCGGACCGCGAAGATGCCCTCCTTGCCAAGGAAGTGCTGGGCCAGGTCGTCGATGCCCTTCTGCACGAACACCACGTTGGCGCCAGAGGCCTTTATGGTCTCGACCATCTTGCGCAGCATGTTCTCCTCCTCGGCCAGGAAGGCGGCCATCTGGGAGGGGTCGGTGATCTCGATCTTGGCGTCGATCTCGGTCTTCTGGACCTCGATGGCCGCATCGAGCAGGGCGATCTTGGCGTTCTCCACCTTCTTGGGCATGGCCGGGTGCACGGGCTCCTTGTCAATGATGACGCCCTTGATGAACTCGGTGTCGTCCATGGAGGCTCCGGTCTTCTTGACGATCTGGATGTTGTCCATGTCGACCTCCCACTTGTCCCCGCTCTTCTCGGCGACAGCGGTGATGGCATCCACGGTCAGATCGGCGAGCCCCTGGCGGGAGCCGCTGACGGACTTGGAGATCATGGAAGTGCTGGCGATGAGCTTGAGAGACTCCTTGTCATCGATGCTCACGGGATCAGACACCGAGTCCAGAACCTCCTGGGCCTTGGCAGCGGCGAGCCTGTAGCCGCCGGCGATGATGGTGGGGTGGATGTTGGACTCAATGAGATCAATGGCCTTCTTCAACAGCTCTCCAGCCAGGATGACCGCGCTGGTGGTCCCGTCCCCGGCCTGCTCATCCTGGGTCTTGGCGACCTCCACCAGCATCTTGGCGGCGGGGTGGTCGACGTCGATCTCCTTCAGGATGGTGACACCGTCGTTGGTGATGACGACATCTCCGAGGGAGTCTACCAGCATCTTGTCCATACCGCGAGGTCCGAGGGTGCTGCGGACCGCGTCGGCGATGGCCTTGGCGGCCTGGATGTTGTTGTACTGCGCGTCCTTGCCCTTATCCCGCTTGGTGCCTTCCTTCAGGATGAGTATAGGTGTATTTCCCATTCCCATGTATTTACCTCCAATGTCAAATCGTATCCAGCTAGTATCATACCTAGCTAAGCTTTCGTTGAATGTTTGTTCTTCTATATAAGTTTAGTGAGCGCATACCCTCGCCCAGGAATTACCGCGATGGAGAATGATGAGGCTGGTTGCTCTCAATCTCAACGATGACGGACTGGAGCCCATCGTGTTGCTGGACCTAGCGACATGAGGGGGATTAAAATATTGAAAGGGGCGTTGGGAGGAATGACATGGGAGAGCTAGAGACCTGCCTGGCGGTGCTATACAAGCGCAAGGGAAAGAACGTCCTCACGGAGGCAGAGTTCCAGTTCGCAGTCTCGCTGGACTTCCGATGGTTCACCCCCCAGGAGGCGCAGAGGCTCATGGAGCTGGCCATAGGCCGCGGGCTGCTGGTCCGCACTGATATGTACCTCAGCCCGTCGTTCGACTACAAGGACATCGAGGCGCCGCTCTCCTTCAGGCCGAGCCGGGAGGTCCTTGTCGGGGAGAAGGAGGAGCCCAGCCTCTTCGCCCGGCTGGTGGGCCTCATCACCTCCCAGGGAGACCTCAAGAAAAGGGAGACCGTGGCCCGCATCAACAGGACGCAGGAGCGCCTGGGCGTCGATGTGGAGGTGGCCGCCCTCGTGGTGGCCGGCGACCTCGGGGTGGTCATCTCCGAGTTCATCGGCCCGGTGAGGGAAGAGGTCCTCTCCCGGTGATCACTTCTCTTTCTTGATGAGGTCCCCCAGTGTCAGCACGTTCCTGCCGCCTTTGGAAGACTCCGGCTTCACCAGGGTCACCCTCTCGGTGAGCTTGATGTTGAGCTCCCTCTCCAGCTTCTTGATGAGCTGATCGCTGGGCCTCATGGAGCCGTTCTCGAGCTGGGCGATCACGCTGCTCTTCTCGTTCACCCTGGACGCAAGTTCGTCCTGCTTTAGGTCCCGGGCCATCCTGGCATCCCGTATCACCTTGTCATAATCGGGCACCAGGTCGATGACCGTCTCCTCCTGAAAGACGTCCCGGGAGCGCATCCTCCTCTCGCGGGCCTGCAGCCTTTCCGCGACCACCGCCCGTGTGGGAGCTGTCCCTCCCTTTCCCTTCTTGGAGCTGCTCTTCCCCTCGGAGCTTTCGCCGAAGCGGGAGCACTCCTTGCAAACCTTGAGCTGGGCACCCTCTAGGAATATGGTCCGAACAATGTCAGACTCCTTGCCACACATCTCGCAGATCATTTCTCGTCAGCTTACAAAGCCCATACCACGATTTAAGGCATTGCTATGCGCCGCTCCGCTCGCGGCCTCGCTCGGCATTCGGCTTCTAGCCCTGCGGAAAAGTTAGGCGTAGGAATAATAATGTTTGAGGACATATTATGTGTCAAAAATGATGAGGGTGGTCGGCCATAATGCTCCAGGGGGAAGAGACGGCCTGGCCAGCGCCGCTCCAGGCATCTGGTCCTGCGAAACGGTCTTATAGCTCAGCCCTTATTGTAATCGTCGCCGAGGTGAGCCATTGAAGGAACCCCAGTTGGAAGAGCTTGTTTCCGAGATGAAGGACAAGGTCGAGGTCCTGGAGAGGCGCAACGGAGAGCTCCTGGAAGAGATAAGAAGGGTGGAGGGGGAGAAACGCTACGTGGAGAGCGAGCTCTTCCGCCTGCAGAAGGAGCTCAAGCGCATGCGGGCCGAGATGGAACGCCTGAAGTCCCCTCCGCTGATCATCGGCGCCATAAAGGACGTGCTGGCCGACGGCCGGGTCATCGTCAAGTCCTCCACCGGCCCTGATTTCATTGTGTCCACTTCCGAATACGTTCCTATGGAAGAGCTCATAGTGGGTTCGAGGGTCGCGCTGAACAAGCAGACCCTGGCTGTCATGGGCGTGCTGCCTCCCTCCCTGGACCCCATCGTGGTAGGGGCGGAGATCATAGAGAAGCCAAGCATATCCTACGAGCAGATCGGTGGGCTGGACGAGCAGATCCTAGAGGTCAGGGAGGCCGTGGAGGACCCGCTGCTTAAGCCTGACCTGTACAAGAAGGTGGGCATAGAGCCCCCCAAGGGAGTGTTGCTGGTCGGACCGCCGGGAACCGGCAAGACCCTGCTGGCCAAGGCAGTGGCTCATCAGACCAATGCCACCTTCATCCGCTTCGTCGGCTCCGAACTGGTCCAGAAATACATCGGCGAGGGGGCGCGCCTGGTGCGCGAACTGTTCGAAATGGCCAAGGAGAAGGCGCCCAGCATCGTGTTCATCGATGAGCTCGATTCCATCGGCGCCAAGAGGCTGGAGGTCGCCACCTCCGGGGACCGGGAGGTCCAGAGAACCCTCATGCAGCTTCTGTCCGAACTGGACGGCTTCAACCCCATAGGCGAGGTGAAGATCATCGGGGCCACCAACCGACCCGACATACTAGACGATGCGCTCCTGCGGCCCGGAAGGTTCGATCGGATCATCGAGATCCCCGTCCCCGGCTACGAGGGCCGGCTGGAGATATTCAAGATCCACACCAGGAAGATGAGCATCGAAGATAATATCGTGCTCGCTGACCTCGCCGCGAAGGCCGATGGCGCCACCGGTGCGGACATCAAGGCCATATGCACCGAGGCAGGTATGTTCGCCATCCGCGACAACCGCGACAAGGTCTCCATGCTCGACTTCGAGAGGGCCATCGTCAAGGTCCTGGACAACGAGGCCAACAAGATCGTGGAAAGCGGCGTGATGTTCGCCTGAGACCCTCAACCCTTTTCTTTCAATTTCTTTAATTTATCTCTTCTAATAATCAGCAGCGGTCATTATTAGCTAATACATTATATATAATCGGCATCGTCCATCGACGCATGCGCTTCATGAGCTTGCTCCCCGCCAGGATCGACGAGTCATCCGCCCGCGTGGTCCAGGCGGTTCATGGTCGTGCACTGACGGCCGTCCAGATAGCCGCGGCGACCGGCGTACCGGTGGCCGCCGTGTTCCTCCGGATCAGGCAGCTGATGGCCATGGGCGTGCTCCGGGAGGGGGCGAGGGTGGTGGATGTCCGGGGCAGAGAGGTCTCGCTCTACATCAGCACGCTCCGCTATGGGACCATATTCATCGAGAGGGGGCGCCCGCGCATCAGGCTCTCGATGGACGCTGAAGTGCCGGAAGCGAGCCTGGAGCGGCTGCTCTAGACGTTCTTCCCTATGTCCTCGCCGCCCTCGAAGTACATCTGCACCATGGAATAGATGTCCTCCATGCCGGTGCTGTCCTCCGCCGACACCGGGTACATCTCCTTGTACATGCCCACGGCCTCCATGGCCTTGAACAGTTCGATGCTCATGACGGACTGGGCGGTCATCTCCTTCTCCGTTAGGGCATTGTACAGCGCGTAGGGGTCGGACGACCATTCCCTCATCTCCTCCAGGTCCTCCTCCGAGAGGAGGTCCGCCTTGGAGATGATGTTCATGATCGGCAGATCGTAGCGGAACTGGGTGATGCCACACAGCATGAGGTCGGAGACAAATCCGTTGGGCGTCCTCGCGAGGGTCGGATCGGAGAGGAAGACGAGGAAACTGTCCTCCTTGCCAAGCTCCTCTATGATGGCGTTGCTTGACAGACGGAAGGTGAACAGCTCCATCTGGCCCGGCGTGTCGATCAGGCAGTAGTCGCCACGGAACTCCTTTACCACGTTGCTCCATTCGCGGTTGTTCAGCGCCATGAGATCGGCGGCCACCACCTGGGCCCCGTTGGGGCCCAGGGAATAGTCGCGCATCACATCGGCGATGTTTATCCAGTCCCGGATGTCCACGTCCGCCTGATAGGGGATGAAGTCCGCCCCCGGATCGAGGTTGACCAGTACAGAATCGATGCCCTGTATGTCGAGCCATTCCTTGAACGCCTGGACCAGGGTGCTCTTGCCGCTCCCCGCTGTGCCTATGAAGTAAATGTATCTCATTTCATTATCCCCGGAAATAGCGATGACACTGGGAGAACGGAGGCGGGACAAATAGATTTGCGGTCCTCGATGGGTGTGAAGACCTCCCTACGGCCCTGCGGCAGGCGTGCTCCATGCGGTACGCTGAACGTTTGTTATAAGTGGAAAAGAGAAAGGAGCGGGCCCGGAGGGATTCGAACCCTCGGCCCATCGGTTAAGAGCCGATTGCTCTACCTAGCTGAGCTACGGGCCCCTTTCAGGCCGCTAAAGAAAGTTGGTATACATAAGTCTTTCGTGTCCCGCCTCTGCAGCTCCAGCCCATGGGGCGAGGGAATGGTTATTACCGCTCGGGAACAGAATGAACGGCATGACGCTAGCGAGGGAGATAATGACCGCACCAGTGGTCACCTTTGACGAGGACATGACGTTGCGTGAGGCCACTTTGATCATGGCCCGCAATAAGGTGTCGGGAGCGCCGGTGATGGACCGTGATGGCAGGCTGATCGGCGTGCTATCGGAGAGCGACATCCTGGAGGAGGCCGTGAGGAAGGTGGGCGACGAGATGGCCTGCAGGTCGCTGTCGTTCCTCTCCCTACCGTATGAGCGCATAGTAAGGAACGAGGAGGTGTGCCGGCAGTTCAGCGAGGTGGGCGACGTGAAGGTCGGCGACATCATGAACGACGAGGTGATCGCCGTCAACGGCGATGATGACGCAGATAAGACGCTGGAGACCATGGTGCGGTTCGGGGTCAACCGCCTTCCGGTCATCGACGACGACGGCAGGCTCATCGGGATAGTGGCAAGGCAGGACATCATGTGGTCCCTTTGCCGCGCTCTCCAGGCCGGATGCCAAGGGCTCCCCATGATCGGGAGGTGAGGCGCTAATTATTTCAATGGCGGGGAGATTGTGTGGATGGGATGCCATCTGAGCGGGCTTGAGGTCCATGTGCTTGCCAGCGGCAGTGACGGAAACTGCACCATCGTTCGCTGCGACGACACCGCGATCATGCTAGACGCGGGGCTGTCCGGGCGGCGGATCACCACGCTGATGAGCCGGGTGGGCATCGGGCCGGAGGAGCTCTGCGGCATTTTTCTCACTCATGAGCATTCTGATCATGTAAAGGGGGCGGGCATACTTTCCAGGCGGCACAAGGTGCCCATCTACGCCAACGAGAACACCCTGATCTGCTCCAACATCGGCACGGTGAACAGCAGCGTGATCTTCAGAACATTGCAGCCGTTCACCGTGGGCCCGCTGACGGTGCGGCCGCTGCCGATATCACACAACGCCGCCGAGCCCAACGCCTTCCACGTCACGTGCGGGGACCGCAGCATGCTTCTAGCCACCGACCTGGGGATGGTCAACAGCGAGGTGTTCGCGGCCCTTAGGGAAGTCGACCTGGCCATGATCGAATCGAATCACGATCTCAACATGCTGATCCATGGACCGTACCCTCCGATGCTCAAGAATGAGATACGCTCCGAGCGCGGGCATCTGAGCAACGTCGACTGCGCCAGGGCGCTGTGGAGCACCTCCCGCGACGGGCGCAAGATCTTTTTGGCCCATCTCAGCAAGAACAATAACACGCCTGAGCTGGCGAGAAGAACGGTCGCGAGGACGCTGTGCTGCTGCGAGGACGTCGTGGACTGCATGATGGACCCCGACGACGTCCGTTCGATCCTTCTTTAGATCCCGGGGATCTGGATAACAGAGGCTTTCTTGCCGGCGACCAACGCCTTGGCGATGGCCGGAGGGAGGCAGACCACATCCTCCTTCTTGAGCCGGTAGTCCCTACCGGGGCCGGCGAACGGCGGAAGGTCCTCCATGACGCGCAGCACCGCAATGTCAGGAATTGCCTCCGCGGCCGTTGTGACCGGGGCCGGTGGGGCCTCCTCTGGAACGTCGTAGACGTCCTCGTCGTCCATGGCCTCTTCCAGATCCGCGGCATAATCCGGCGCGTATTCCGGAACGTCCTCGGCCACCGAGGCGGGTGCCGCCTCCGGCGCATGCACGGGCGGCTCGGCGGCCGGAGGCAAGGGCCGAGCTGCCGTTCCTTCCATTTCCACTTCCAGCAGGGCGGCGTGCCGCTCCCTCAGCAGCGAAGACACCCGCTCGAAGACGTCCGCCTCCTCAGAGGTGAGCCGGTTGGTGTCCACCCGATTTCCCAGGGCGGCCCGCAGGGCCATGGCCAGGAGCTTTTCCATTCGGAACTCGAACACCTGGTCCGCCTTCTCCTGGAATTTGGTGAGCTGGTTGGCCGCGAGCTTGGCCCGAGCGGAGAACTGGTCCAGTGCGAACTCTCGCTCGGTATCTCGCCGAAGTTCGCTCAGCCTCTGCCTGATGACCACGTACAGGTCCTTGCGGACCTCGGTGATGTTCTTGGTCCTCTGCTCCTTCCGGTAGACCTCAGTGAGATGATCGTACTCGAAGGCCTCTACGGGAGGGGACATGTTTGAGGGAATTCAGAGCGGCGTATTTGAGTATATCCCGGCCAACTTCCAGAAGCGGTAGGGAAGCAGGGCAAGATATTCATTCCATGGACGGGATGGATGGGCGTGAACCTCTCGGCCGTTCTGCGGACCGTCCGGAACGGGACGGAGATCGACATCATGGTGACACCGAACGCCAAGGACCAGTCCATAGGCGCGGTGGACGAGTGGAGGCGGCGATTGGTCGTCAAGGTGCGGGCGGTGCCCTCCGAGGGAAGGGCCAACCGGGCGGTGTGCGAGCTGTTCCAGGACGTTCTCGGGGAGAGGGTGGAGATCGCGCACGGCGCCACGGAGCGGCATAAGACCCTCCTCGTTCCCCTGGAGGCGGAAGAGGTCCGGAAGAGGCTGGAGGGAGCGATTGCGCGACCCCGATGAAATGCTGGAGGAGTTCGAGGCCATCTTGGAGGAGCTTCGCGAGCTCGCCCGCGAGAGCGTGGTACTGGTCGAGGGCAGGAGGGACCGGGACGCGCTCGGCCGGCTGGGCGTGCGCGGCGAGATCGTGCAGGTGCAGGACGCCGGGGGCATACTGGGGGTGGCCGAAGAGCTCGCGTCCCGAGGGCGAGGCGCCGTCATCCTGACAGACTGGGACCGCAAGGGCGGCCAGCTGGCCGAGCTGCTGCGGAACGCGCTCCGCGCCTGCGACGTGCCCTATGACGATGGCATCCGCATGAAGATGGCCGTGCTCAGCAAGAAGGACATTAAGGACGTCGAGTCGCTGCCGGCGTTCGCATCCCTGCTGGAGGAGCGACGCCGGACGGCGCGGTGACATTTCATCGCTTTTTCAGTTAGAATAAATAGGCTCTTTGCACTGTACTGAACGAGGAACATGACGGACGAGAGAATGCTGAAGAGCCTGGGGATCGACAGCGTTGATGAGCTTTTCTCGGACATACCGGCCTCGGTCAGGACCGACGGCATCGAGATGCCGCCGGGAATGTCGGAGATGGAGATCATACGTTACGTTACCGACATGCTGTCCGCCAACGTGACCGCCTGCGATCATCCATGCTTCATGGGCGGCGGCGTGTACCACCGCTTCATCCCCTCGGCGGTGAAGGCCATCGTCTCCCGCTCCGAGTTCGTCACCTCCTATACTCCATACCAGGCGGAGATCAGCCAAGGGATGCTGCAGACGCTCTTCGAGTATCAGAGCTACGTTGCCGAACTAACGGGCATGGAGGTCGTCAACTCGTCCAACTACGACGCGGCCACCGCCCTGGGGGAGGCGGCCACCATGTGCCACCGGGTGAACGGACGAAGGAAGTTCCTCATACCTCAGCTGATCAACTGCGACAAGCGGAGCGTGCTGCGCAACTACGTTCGCGGGGCGGGCATGGAGATCGTCGAGTACGCGTACGATCCCAGGACCGGGGAGGCGGACCTGGACGATATGAAGCGCAAGGCCGACTCGGACGTCGGAGGCGTGTACGTCGAGGTCCCGAACTTCCTGGGCGTTCTGGACCGCCAGGCCGCCGATGTGAAGGCGGCCATCGGCGACGCCCTTCTCGTCGTGGGCGTGGACCCAATATCCCTCGGGCTGCTCAAGGCGCCGGGCGACTACGGCGCGGACATCATCATCGGCGAGGGGCAGGCACTTGGCTCGCCGATGAACTTCGGGGGACCGCTGCTCGGCCTGTTCGGCTGCCGGCAGGAGCTGGTCCGCAAGATGCCGGGCAGGGTGGTCGGCCTCACCAAGGACGCCGAGGGCAGGAGGGCCTTCTGCCTGACGCTGCAGACCAGGGAGCAGCACGTACGGCGGTCCAAGGCAACGTCCAACATATGCACCAACGAGGCGCTCATGGCGGTGGCCGCCGCCGCGTACCTCGCCATCGTGGGACGCGACGGGCTTCAGGCCGTCGCCAGGAGCAACATGGCCAATGCCAGGAAGCTGAGGGATGCCTTGGCATCCATCAAAGGGGTGGAAAGCCCGGTGCTGGACGCCCCGTTCTTCAACGAGCTGCCTGCCCGCCTGCCCATCAAGCCGGAGAAGCTGTCCAAGGTGCTGCTGCGCAATGGCATCATCGGCGGGATCCCGCTGGCAAAGCACGTCCCCGAGATGGGCGACTGTATGCTGTTCGCCGCCACCGAGATGACCACCGACCGGGACATAGAGAGGCTGGTCGGGGCCATGGAGGTGATTGAATGAGCTATCGTCAAGCTCGATACGACGTTCGGCTCATCCAGGAGATGAGGGGCAGGAGCGACTTCGCCCTGCCGCCGGTGGAGGAGGGCGAGGTGCCCGAGGAGCTGAGGCGCACTTCGCTGGACATCCCCAACCTGGAGGAGAACGAGGTGGTGCGGCACTACACCAACCTGTCCCAGATGAACTTCGGGGTGGACAATGGGTTCTACCCTCTGGGCAGCTGCACCATGAAGTACAATCCTAAGTACGCTGACGTTCTGTCCTCTCTTCCGGCGGTCGCCGACGTGCACCCCTACGAGGATGAGGAGGGAGTGCAGGGCAGCCTTCGCCTGATGTACGAGCTGGAACGGGCGCTGGCCGCGATCTCTGGCATGGACGCGGTCAGCCTGCAGCCGGCCGCCGGGGCCCACGGCGAGCTGACCGGCATGCTGATGGTGAAGGCGTACCACGACAGCATTGAGGAGGACCGCACCGAGGTCATCGTACCGGACACCGCCCACGGCACCAATCCCGCCTCGGCGGCCATGGCCGGCTTCGACGTCATCGAGATACCGTCCGACGAGGAGGGCCGCGTCGACCTCAGGGCGCTGGAGGCGGCCGTCTCGCCACGAACGGCGGCGCTGATGCTGACAAACCCCAACACCCTGGGCATCTTCGAGCGGGACATCCTCAAGATAGCCGGGACCGTCCACGGCGCGGGCGGCCTGCTGTACTACGACGGCGCCAACCTCAACGCGGTGATGGGAAGAACGAACCCGGGCATCATGGACTTCGATATCATGCACTTCAATCTCCACAAGACGTTCGCCACGCCCCACGGCGGCGGGGGGCCAGGCGCCGGGCCAGTGGGCGTGAGGTCGTTCCTGGAGCCGTTCCTGCCGTCGCCGCGCATCGTCCTGGAGGATGGGGCGTACCATCTCGTGGAGGGGGCGAACAGCATCGGCAAGGTGCGGTCGTTCCATGGCAACTTCGCCGTGCTGGTTCGGGCCTACGCTTACATCCTCCGGTGCGGTTCCGACGGCCTGAGGGCCGCATCGGACGGCGCGGTGCTCAATTCCAACTATCTGCGGAAGCTTCTCGTGCCGACGTACGACATGCCGTTCGGAGAGCTGCGCAAGCACGAGTTCGTAATATCGGCCAAACGGCTCAAGGATGAGAGGGGCATCACGGCCATGGACATCTCCAAGCGGCTGCTGGACCATGGCACCATGGCGCCGACCGTGTACTTCCCATCTCTGGTGGCGGAGGCGCTGATGATCGAGCCCACCGAGACGGAGAGCAAGGAGACGCTGGACCGCTTCGCCGATATCATGCTCCGGGTGGCCGAGGAGGACCCGGAACTGGTGAAGAGCGCACCTCACAATACCTCTGTACGGCGGGTGGACGAGGTCCGCGCAGCCAAAGATCTGGTGCTGAGCTACCTTCAACTGAAGCGCCGGCTGGCTAAGGACCTCAAGGGCATGAAGGTCAGCGATGACGGCAAGAGCTGCTCGTTCTGCGCCACCCTGATCGGGACGGATAGGCAATGAGCGTGGCAGCCCATGAACCGTTGACCTCGACGGCCGCAGCGGTGGCGACCGCATCTCGAGGACAATTCCTGGCGTTCGAGGGCATCGACGGCTCGGGGAAGAGCACAGTGGCCCGAATGATGCACGAGCGGCTGAACGCCACGGGAAGAAGGTCCGTCCTGACGGCCGAGCCGACCGACAGCTGGGTGGGCGACATGGTGCGCCGAGGGAACAGAGAAGCGGCCAGTCCGTTCACCGAGACGCTTCTGTATGTGGCCGACCGAGCCGAGCACACCGCCCAGATCGAGAAGTGGCTGGCCGATGGAAATAACGTCGTCTGCGACCGATACGTCGGCAGCACTCTGGCGTACCAGGCGGTGACGCTCAGGCCCCGCCTGGGCGACTCGGCGCGGGGGTGGCTTCGAACCGTCAACTCGCCCTTCTCCCTGCGGCCGGACGTTACGTTCCTGTTGCTGCTCGATCCCGAGCTGGCCATGGAGCGCCTGGGCTCCCGCCCCGGTCGGGAGAAGTTCGAGAAGCTGGACTTCCTGCGCGGCGTGGACGATGAATACCGTCGGCTGGCCGAGACCGACGGCTACGTGGTCATCGACGCCTCCCGGCCTCTGGAAGAGGTAGCGGAGGCGGTCTGGAGCGTCATTGCCAGGATGTGAGTCCGGCATAAGGTTAAGAACCGCGCCACGAATGCGCCTTCATGCATCCCTCGGAGGGCATCCGCTCCGCCAAGAGCAGGCTCCTTGAAGGAAAGCGCATCGTACTGGGCATAACTGGCAGCATCGCCGCGGTGGAATGCTTCGAACTGGCCCGCGAGCTGATACGGCACGGCGCCGAAGTGCGGGCCGTCATGTCGCCTGAAGCGCTGAAGCTCGTCACCCCTGATGCCATGCATTTCGCCACTGGCCATGAGGTCATCACCTCGCTTGATGGCCGAACGCAGCACGTGGACCTGCTGGGCGGCTACGACGACCACGCCGATCTGCTTCTCATATCACCGTGCACGGCGAACACGCTGTCCAAGATGGCGCTGGGGATAGACGACACGGCGGTGACGACCATGGCCACGGTGGCCATAGGCGGCGGCATCCCGGTGCTGGTGGCGCCGGCCATGCACGCCTCCATGTTGAACCATCCTGCGGTGAGGAAGAACATGGACTCCCTGCGGGAAATGGGCGTGGGGTTCATCGGCCCTCGGATGGAGGAGAAGAAGGCCAAGGTCGCTTCGGTGGAGGATATCGTCGCCTCGACCATACGGCGGCTGGGGCCCATGGACCTGGCCGGGAGGAAAGTACTCATCATTGGCGGTGCGTCCGAGGAGCCAATTGACGACGTCCGGGTCATCACCAACCGCTCCACCGGAGAGACGGCCATAGATCTGGCGGTAGCGGCCTGGCTGCGCGGCGCCGATGTGGAGCTGTTGAGCGGACGCATGTCCCATCCAGTGCCATCGTTCATCGGGAGGCGTGAGTTCAGGCGCGTGGCCGACCTGCTGAGCATGGCAAGTGGAGAGAACGACGTCGTGATCGTCCCCGCCGCCCTCTCCGACTATGCTCCCGTCCCGTCCGAGGGGAAGATATCTTCCAGCCTGGACGCTCTTGAGATCAAGCTGTCTCCAGTACCGAAGGTGCTTCCTGCCCTGCGCCCCATCACCAGGTTCCTGGTGGGGTTCAAGGCAGAGGTCGGCCTGTTCGAGGACGAGTTACTGCTACGCGCCCGCTGGCGCCTGGAGGAGCACGGCCTGGACCTCATCGTGGCCAATGACCTCGACAGCGTATCGAAAGGGACGACGACAGCGTTCATCCTCCGTCCCGATGGCTCGTTCGAGAGATATGAGGGCAGCAAGTCAGGACTGGCAGACCGCATACTGGACGAGGTGCGTTAACAGAATGAGGGCCACCGGTTTCTGTCCAGGACACATAACCGGGTTCTTCTACCCCTGCCCGCACGACGATGTGCTGTCGTCCGGTTCAAGGGGGGCGGGCATGTGCGTGCATCTCGGCGCCAGGAGCGAGGTCGCCCTGAACGATACGGGGGAGGTGCGCGCGTCCATAAGCGGGGCCGAAGGCACGGCCCTGGTGACCAGGGCAGCGGTGGCGGACCTGCTGCCCCCGGGCGTCGGTGCCACTGTCGATACCGTTCTCGAGCTGCCGATGGGCAGCGGCTTCGGCATGAGTGCGGCCGGAGCGCTCTCAGCCACCGTGGCTCTGGCCGACCTGCTTAGTCTGCCGCGCCAGTGCGCCTTCGAGGCGGCGCACCGCGCCGAGATCGCCAACCACAGCGGGCTCGGAGATGTCGCGGGCCTAATGGCCGGCGGCATCGAGATCAGGAAACGAGAGGGTCTTCCGCCAGTGGGCGAGGTGGTCCGTCTGGCCGACGAACTGGACATAGTGGCCTGCGTCGTCGGCCCCCGCATGTCCACCGCGGCGGTGCTCCGCTCCGAGGAAGACCTCCTGCCCCGCACGGGGAAGGAATGCCACCGGCGGCTGCTGGAAGATCCAACTGTTGATAGGTTCCTCCGCCTGTGTCGCGGGTTCGCGGAGAAGAGCGGCATCATCACCGAACCAGTGAGAAGAGCGCTGGACGAGCTCGACGGCCTGGGTCCGTGCTCCATGGTCATGCTCGGCAACACGGTCTTCGCCGCCGGGAACCTCGATGAGCAGGAAGCGGTGCTGAAGAAGTTCGGACCGACCTACCGCCTGCACCTCGATCTGGAAGGCCCGAGGGTCATTCGTAGAGAGTGAACAGCTTGTCGTCCTGGCCCACGTCGAACAGTCCGATGCGGGCGCCGCAGTCCAGCCAGCCGTGGGCGTAGTTCACGGCGGCGAAGGCGTTGACGAGATCTCCGATCTCACGGAAGTGCTTGGCGTCCTCATAGTATGAGGTGGCCATGTTCAGGAAGTCCTCGGCCAGTCGGCGGTTGAACGAACGCTCGGGAGCGGCGATGACCAGCTTCTCCAGCGCCCTGCGGGTGGTGTCGAGGTACTTGAGCACCTTCTCCTCGCTTATCCGGTTCATAGCTCCTCTTCCTCGAGCTCCGCGTCCACTTCTTCCGCATCCGCCTCCGGCCCTTCCCATGGTTCGTCGGAGACGATCTGCACCGACTCGCCCCCGTGGCGGCTCTCCCTGGGACGCACCTCAACGAACAAAGGCATCTGGACGTTGCCTCCGACCACCAGGGCGACGCCGATCGGCAGCCGTTGGATCTCATCGGCCATGCCGCTCGTCAGGCCCTCGACCGAGGCAGTGATGGCCTTGAGGTCGTTGGGATTGGTGACCTTCAGTATCATCTGGGTGTTGCACTGGGACAGCACGCTCTTGTCGATCTTGGCCGCCCGCTGGCTTATGATCGTCAGGCCGAGGCCGAACTTGCGGCCCTCGGCGGCGATGGTGCGGAAGATCTTGGACGAGGCGACGGTGCCCACCTGCGGGCAGTAGTTGTGCGCCTCCTCCACGACAAGCATCATGGGAGGTATGCGGTTCAGCTTGCGCAGCTCGAACAGCGCGGTGCCTATGCGCTCGACGACGAGCTCGGCGATGTCGGGCGGCGTCCCCTTGAGGTTGATGATAGACATCTTGCCCCTGACGACCAGCTCGTCCATCATCGTGCCCGACTCGGCGAAGATCTTGATCTCGTCCAGGTACTCGAGCTCGTTGATCAGCGCGGCGTTGCTGCCCTCCTCCTCGGCCTCCAGCACCCTGATGATGTCCCGGAGCGAGTAGTCCCTCTTGACGCTCTTGATCATGTCCACCGCCTTGCGCAGCGGCGTTAGGTACACCTTCCCGTTCTTGATGCTCGTTAGGGCGAGAAGATCGCGCGGCTCGATGTTGGACAGGGTGAACTTGAGCGGGCTGGCGAGAGGGTTCGCCGACGTGTCGGTGGCGAACTCGATTATCTTGTCCGCGTAGCCGCGCGGCTCGACCCCGAAGTCCCGGCCCCCCTGCGGCTGGCGGCCGCTCTCGCGCATGGAGCCATACTCGCCATGGGGGTCGATGACCATGATGGTGACGTCATGCTTCATCAGCTCCTCGATCAGGTCGCCGCACATGAACGACTTGCCGCCGCCCGTTTTGGCGAGGATGCTGACGTGCTTCTGCACCATGGAGTTGATGTCCACCTCAACGCGGATATCGTGCCCGGCCAGCAGACCGATGTATGCCCCTGTGGGGGTGTGCTCCTTGAGTCCAATGATCTCTTTGATGAGCTCATCGGTCGCCTTGAAGACCGGTTGTCCCGCCCGAAAGGGGGTGCGGGGGGACTGGAGCAGACCGCGGTCGTCGCGGTACCCTACCACGCTGACCGATGCCGTCACCTTCTCCTCGATGCTTAGCTCCTCTCCGTTCAGGATCCTCTTGGCCCGCTCGATGGACAGGTCGGTCCGCCGCTCCATGTCCATGATCTGACCCAGCACCCAGCCGGAGCTGTCGTGCTCAACCTGGATGTAATCCATCTTCTCCAGGGGTCCAGTGACCCATACATTGAATGAATTGGTGCCAACGTTCCCGTAGATTATGCCCATGGGCGTGGGGGCTGGAAGAGCGAGCAGCTCTACAGCCGCCTGCGGAGCTTGCCCTTCCAAGGTGGCGGGCATCTCCAGCTTGGGCTCCCCTTGGGCGGGAACATCCGCCTCGATATCCATATTATGCATCCCGCGCAGATATTAGAGGGTGCGGATATATACTTTTCAACCATGGCCTCAGCCCGCGGCCGCATGTATGGCCATCGCGCATTCATGGCGGCGCGGCTAGATAGCCTTAAAAAACGTTCCGCCAATGACCCCATTATGTTAGTCATCGGAGGAACCTCTTCCAGGAATCTCGCGCAGGACCTGGCCCAGGAGCTGGGAACTAAGTTCATACAAGCCAATGTGGTCCGCTTCCCCGACGGGGAATGCTACGTGCGCATCGAGGAGGAGGAGCTCGATGACGAAGTGATCGTCGTGCAGAACACCCATCCCGACACCAGCCTGGTGGAGGCGCTGTTGCTTCAGGACGCCGCCGCCGGCCTGGGGGCCAGAAAGATCACCACGGTGGTGCCGTACTTCGGCTACGCCCGGCAGGACGAGCGGTTCAAGACCGGCGAGGCGCTCAGCGCCAAGGTGATGATCAAGGCCCTGGAGCTCGGCTCCAAGCACCTGGTCACCATCGACGTCCACAAGCCCATCATCCTGGACTGGTTCAAGGGAGAGACGAGCGACGTTCACGCGGCGCCCTGCGTGGGGAGGTTCTTCGACGGCCACGGCATCGACCTGGTGCTGGCTCCGGACGAGGGGGCGATGCAGCGCGCCAGCGAGGTGGCCAAGGTCATCGGCGCGGACGTCGACCATCTCGAGAAGACGAGGCTGTCCGGCGAGGTCGTCAGGATGGCGCCCAAGAACGTCGACGCCAAGGACAAGCACGCCCTCATCGTCGATGACATCATCTCCACCGGCGGGACCATCGAGGCGGCGGCCAACCAGCTCAAGATCCTCGGTGCCAAGAGCGTCATCGCGGTGTGCACGCACGGACTGTTCACCAAGAACGCCCTGGACCGGCTGAGGAAGTGCTGCAACGCTGTATACTCGACCAACACCATCGAGAACGAGGTGTCGGTGATATCGGTGGCGCCGCAGATCGCCCGCGTGCTGCGTGGCCAGATATGAATAGATGAGAAGTGATAACGGCACGTCCTCATCGGTGGTTATGATGAAGAAGGAAGAGAACTTCAGCGAGTGGTACAACGACCTGGTCGAGCAGGCCGGCCTCACCGACAAACGCTACCCTGTAAAGGGCATGAACGTCTGGCCCGCATACGGCTGGAAGGTCATGCGTCACATCGACACGTTCATACGGCAGGAGCTGGACGCCACCGGCCACGACGAGGTGTGCTTCCCACTGCTGATCCCGGAGACGGAGTTCAAGAAGGAGAAGGACCACATCAAGGGCTTCGACGCCGAGGTGTACTGGGTGACGCACGCCGGCCTGAACGAGTTGGACGTGCGCCTGCTGCTGCGGCCCACGTCCGAGACGGCGATGTATCCCATGTTCTCCATCTGGGTCCGCTCCCACGGGGACCTGCCGCTGAAGATCTATCAGCTGGTCAACACATTTAGGTACGAGACAAAGCAGACCAGGGCGTTCATACGGGTCAGGGAGATCCACTTCTTTGAGTCGCACACCTGCCACGAGGACGAGGCCGCCGCGCAGCGGCAGGTGGAGGAGGACTTCGTCATCCTCGAGGCGCTGATGAAGCGTCTGGCGCTGCCGTACCTTCTGCTGCGCCGCACCGAATGGGACAAGTTCCCCGGCGCCCATTACACGGTCGGGATCGATACGTACATGCCGTCGGGGCGCAGCCTGCAGCTCGGCTCCATCCACCACTACCGGGAGAACTTCTCCCGGCCGTTCGACATCAAGTACGAGGACGTCGACGGGACGCAGAAGTACGTGCACCAGACCACCTTCGGGATGAGCGAACGGCTGCTGGGCGCCGTGGTCGGCGTACACGGGGACGACAAGGGCCTCGTGCTTCCGCCGGACATTGCGCCGGTGCAGGTCGTGATCATCCCCATCATCGCCAAGGGCAACCTGGAGGAGATAACCCAGAGCGCTCGCGACCTGGCGAACGAACTTAAGGCCGCCGGCATACGGGTGCAGGTGGACGAGGGCGACGAGCGGCCGGGAGCGAAGTACTACAAGTGGGAGCTGAAGGGCGTCCCGCTGCGCCTGGAGCTGGGAGGCCGGGACATCGCCAACGGCGTCGTATCATACGCCCGCCGGGACGCCGGAGAGAAGGGCACGGTGCTACGGAAGAGCGTGGGCGAGGACGTGGAGGCGCTGCTGCTGAAGATCTCCCAGGACATGCGGGCCAAGGCGCAGCAGCGCATGGACTCGTCGATCACCACCATCGACTCGCTCGAGAACGTGCCGGAGAAGTGGCTGAGGTTCGGCTGGTGCGGAACGGAGGAGTGCGGCAAGAAGATCGAGGAGACGGCCGACATCAAGATCCTCGGCTCGCCGTACGTCAAGGAGGAGTTCCACGGCAAGTGCCTAGGCTGCGGCAAGGAGACCGATACCGTGGTCTACGCCGCCCGGGCGATGTAAACCCCTTCCTTATTCTTCTTCCAGAAAGAAGTCCATCTGGGCTAGGACGTTTCGTGCGTTCGCGAGGCCGTCTTGTCGGACTCCGTCGAGGTAGACGGCGCCGATGAGCGATTCTACTGCCTCTCCCAGTATGGCGCTTCTGCCTAGATCGAGGCGTTCACCCTCGCTCATCGTCAGATGCTCCTCGAGATGGAAGCGCCTTCCCAGAAGGGTGAGGCGGTCGCGGCACACCCTGTTCTGCCTCGCTTCGGTCAGCTCGCCCGTCAGTTCGATGCGCTGTTCCAATAGAATATGCTCAGTGGCGAGTAGATCGATGACCGAATCGCCTAGGTTGGCCAGGACCTCAATGTCGTGGCGGCGCGCTTCCTTCACGAACAGATTGGCGGCCTCGTTCTCAAAGCCCCGGAGGACGGTGGCGTCGTACAGGAGCTGCTTGTCATTGAAGCGGTAACGGATGCGTGTCTCCAGCTTGCTCACTCTGGTCAGGATGCCGGCATCGACCATTTCAAGGGAAATAGAACACGAGGTAAAGGATTTGTCTCAGTCCTTGAGCCGGGTCAGCACCAGACCCAGGACGCCAAAGAGGACCATCACGACCGTCAGGCCGTAGATGGGTATGTACTGGGAATCGAAGAAGTTCCAGCTCCCATAGGCCACGCCCCAGCCGATGTACAGGGCGACGCCCCCGATGATGAGGAGCACGGACAGGATCTTGATGGACAGGTTGACAGAGCGGTCTGCCATTAGGTCAGCCAATCGCATGGGCGTATTAAATTGTTTTCACCTCGACGCCATGAGCGTTAATGACGAGAACGCAACGTGCGCGTGAGACGAGATGCTACCATGCGGCCATCTGACAGTGACATCCCCGCCCAATGCAGCTACCCATCGGCCTCCGCACCATCTGTGAGGTTATCGCGTGATGGGCTGAAGGAGTCGCCCCGAACAGCTGAAGGAGACTGGTGTACGAAAGGACCTGTCATGGTTCTATTATCCTGCGCCCCATGATAGCCATTGTCAGGCCATCCTTTACCTCGACTGGGGCATCTGTAAACCATCTTATCTAGCGCTCTTTTACTAGAGATGTCGCAGAACAAATATCCTTGATCGCCTAACAAGACCCTACTTATTGAGATTATATTATAGAAAATGACCAAAAATTATTTACTTCGCTATGTCATCATGGCCGTGGGAAGTGGGGAGAAGTACCTTGACAGGGAGATCGAACGAGGAACGAGCGCACATGCCTATGGGTCACCCTCCCGGTCCCAGGATGTATGAATGAAGAAGAAAGGCATGATCTTTTCGATATTGATGGTAGGTATGCTTATTGGGCTATCCACCCTGCCATCAGCAAGTGCATGGAGCGGGGTATGGTACAATGCGATATTTACTCCCAACTATGGAGATGTCGAAACAGTATGTGATAAATATCCAGAAGGTGATAAAAGTAAGATCACAAGATACTGTGAACCATACTGTAATGGCGCGCCAGGAAGGGCATGCATGCATTTCAAGCTACAGACAGATGGCGCTTGGACATCAGAGGGCGAAGTTGCAGGCCTGAGGTGTAGCAAGTGGACCGTCCCCCCAATGGCGGCTGATATAAGTATGTTCAGGGTCACATTCACATGGCATATCAAATGGTATGCTGAAGTGTCAAGTGTAAACAATTATGGTATCGAACAGGCCCATGCGAAACTATCTGTCATGGCCAATGTCATAGATACGTCCGCCAATCCCTGGCACTATGAGCTCGATTACTGGCCAGAAACCATCATCTGTGATCAGTGGGTAGGCTATTCAGATAGCTGGTCATCCGGCAATAAGGAGGGAGACTATAAGGTCGCCATTGAGTTGCCCCTTGAGAGGGGGCACACATATAAGTTCGAGTCTAAATTAGTTGGACACGCATGCGTAACATCCCCATCCGGTTCGTCTGGACATAGCTCCTATGCGATGATCGATGTTGCTGAGGATAACAATGATGGTCGGGTCGCCTGCCTCACGTCCATTAATATAGAAGGGCTGATTCCATAATCTCTTCCATCATAATTTTTTTGAAGTATATAATGAGTTATATCTATCAGGCGGAAGGTGGAATCGTTGGAAAGGAAGAAAGTGTATGCAATTGTGATCATCGGCCTGATACTTGTATCCGGCGCGGCTGCTACCCTGTTCCTATCAGAGAGCAAAGATGATTATATGAGCGTTAAGGCGTTCGCCGAGGTGAACGCATCCGCCTATGGTGAGGGGGAGGCAGTATCGATCACTCTTACGCCGAACTCCACTCGATATGATTTCCGCGTAAGCGGGAACCTGGGCATATTCAGGATACCGGATGAGGTAAATCCGACATCCCTAGTAGGTAATAGCAACTTGCGTGCCGAAGTAAAGAACTACGACGTGTCCTCAGGCACATTCTTCAGCCGCATTCCGTTCAAGGATTTTACACATGACTGCGGCAACAAGACCATTGTGTGGAACGGTACAGTGCTGGCGAGTAACGGGCTGCTGTTCAATTCAACCTCGACTGCCCCCATATATGTCAACGCCCCCCGCGGGTATTACTTCGCGTATCCCTTGGAGGACCATTATTACGACCGCAGAGCGAAGCATGTTGTACACTTCACCCTGACGGAGCGCTCGATATTCTATTATGACGGCCTTGAGTTCAAGGTCAGTCGCAATGTCACTGGGAGCGGCATAGAGTACACGATGTTCATCGACAACAGCCACTCGACCGCCAAGGCCCTCCAATGCCACATCGAGGGGCGGATCTACTATGCCCATGACGGGGACAGGATCTCCGAGGGATTCTCCCTGCAGCCGGGCGCCAACGCAACATTCCGCATGGGCTGCGGCCTTCCATTTTTCGACCAGGGAAATGGACTCTCGACAATGGCCCTCGTAAAGACGTCCGCCGGGGACTATTACTTCAGAGAGTACATCAGCCATAATACAAGGGGACCAAGTTGGGAGGCGGGCGGTTGAGCGATGGCGTCCATGCACTATCAGCCTCCGGCGTCTCAAAGACCTTTGGCGGGCTCATCTCGAAGAGGATACAGGCGCTCGACGCCGTCTCGTTCTCTCTCGAGAAGGGGGAGGTGTGCGGACTGGTTGGGCCGAACGGCGCGGGCAAGTCGACGCTCATCAACATCATCATGGGCGCCGAGACAAGGGACAGCGGATCGATCGCGATCAACAGCGAAGGACCCATCGGATTCGTGCCCGACCGGCCAGTGTTCTACGAGGACCTCAAGGCGATCGAGAACCTCCTGTTCTTCGCACTGTACAACAAGCTCGACGCGCCCCGGCAGGCGTGCGATAGCATGCTCGAGGAATTTGGCCTCGGGGGACGCGAGGACGAGCCGGTCCGCAACTACTCGAAGGGCATGAAGCAAAGACTGGCCATCGCCAGGGCCCTGCTTCACGGCCCGGACATCCTGGTGATGGACGAGCCGTTCACCGGGCTCGACCCCACGATGGTCATCGATCTCAGGGACGCCATCAGGCGGCTTAAGGGCTCCGGCCTCACCATCCTGCTCTCGTCCCACGACCTCCACGAGGTCAACAACATCTGCGACTCGGTCGTATTCATCAAGGGCGGAAAGGTCGTCAACAAGGAGAGCATGGCCGAAAGTCGGAGGACCACGGACGTCCAGTTCACCATCCTTAACCCCACGCCAACCGTACTGGCCTGCCTTGACGGCTATGCCGTCGTCCGGAGCTCCGCCGACGGCCGGACCATCGTCGTAAGGATGGCCAAGGACGAGGTGCCGGCGCGACTGTCCGAGATGGTCGGCGCAGGAGGCCTCGTCCAGGAGGCCAGGCTTCTCGAGAGGAGCGTGGAGGACCTATACTCCGAACTGATCATGGAGGAGAAACGATGAACGAGATCCTCATTCTCCTGAGGAAGGACCTGCGGCTGCTCCTGTCAGAGTCGTATCTTCCCATCATCATCGTCGCGATCGTCGTGCTCAGCGGGGTCGCCGCATTCTCGGCGGTCGATGACTATTCAACGTTCGTTCGGGACCCGCCGATGGACCTTTCGCTCGAGGACAAGGAGCTGAAGCAGAGGACCTGCCTGCTGGACTTCTGGAACATGGTCATCCCGTTCGATGTGCTCATCGTCCTGGCGGTGTCGGCCCTCTCCTTGTCGATGGAACGGGAGAACGGCATGCTGCGTTTCATCCTCTCCTATGGCAGGAGCCGAAGCCTATTCTTCGCGAGCAAGGGGCTTGTCGTCATCATGATCTGCACGATCGCCGCCCTCATCCCCGTCGCCGCCTTCCCGCTGGGCTTCTTTATCACGGGCATCGATATCCTGATCGACGCGCAGCTCATGCTCGCGTCCGCCGTCTTCCCGTTGCTGATCGTCCTATCCGCTTCCATGCTCGGCCTCCTCATCTCCGCCCTGTGCCGGAAGAGGCACACCGCGGTCATCGTGGCGGTCATGGCGTTCCTCGTGATCACCATGACGTACAGTTCAACACTGCAGAGCGGGATGGACGACGCCATGTTCCAGTACCGGCAGGAGCACGGCGACCTGTTCATGACCATCAGCGACGCCCGGGAGCTTTTCCCCGAAGATAAGAGGGTGGCGCTGCTGCTCAACCCGATGCTTATCAAGGAAGGCCTGCCCCAGACGTTGAACCTCACCGGGAACGGGATGAACTTGGCCAATGTGGATACGTTCGCCTTCTACGACCAGGCGACCGATGCAACGATCGGTCTCGCAACGATCGGCGCTCTGTTCTTGGCAGGTTACCTGCTGTTCATGCACACTAGGAGATGGTGACCGTAGAGCGCCGCCCTGCGTCGTTGCGGGCGAACGCATCGGACATCGCTTCCGGCGGGCAGCGGCTGGAATGGGAAACCTTTTCATCCGTTCCCGGCATGTGAGCCTCATGCTTGGCGAAGGCGATCCCGTCTACCTGCTGGATGACAGGGGAAAGCGATACTGGCTCCGTGTCCAGAGCGATATGGTGAAGGTGCAGGGGCTCGGAGTGATGGACGCCGGCCGCCTCATCGGTCTGGAGGACGGCTCCCCCATGAAGATCGCCGGGCGCGAGTTCTTCGTCTTCAGGGGAGGCCTGATCGAGCAGATGGACTCATTGGACCGAGGCCCGCAGATCATCACCGCCAAGGACGCCGCCACCATCGTCTTCCACCTGGACCTCAAGGCCGGGGACGTCGTCCTGGAGGCGGGCGTGGGCTCCGGCGCCCTGACCATCGCCCTTCTGCATGCCGTAGCACCGACCGGAAAGGTGGTCACCGTCGAGCTCAGGGAGGAGTTCACCCAGAAGGCCCGCAGGAACGTTGAACGCTCCGGACTGGCGCCATTGTGGGACCTCCGCTTCGGCGACGTCAAGGAGGTCGACGTCGGCATGAGCGTGGACGCCGTGGCGCTGGACATGCCCGACCCGTGGCTCGCCCTCGACAACGTGGGCCGCTTCCTCCGCCCGGGCGGACGCTTCGCCGGATACGTGCCGAACGCCAACCAGGTCGCCGACCTGGTGAACGGCCTGCGCGACCGCGGCTACCGGGAGGTGGCGGCGTTCGAGAACATCCAGCGAGCCATCGAGGTGCATCCCGGAGGCGTGCGCCCGTCATACGATAACCTCGGTCACACCGGCTACCTCGTGTTCGGACGGAAGACCGCCGACAAAAAGGTCGAGAGCGCATAGGGCTTTCTCCCGGCCGTCCAGACGCTTGTTCTCCTGGCACGGAGCAACGCGGGATCTGGACACGGATAAACAATTAAGTAGCGGAGCCCGATTCGGAGATGGTCACCATGGTCAAGGCAGATATCCGTATCGAGCTCAAGCACGGCGTTGCCGACCCCGAGGGGGAGAACACCCGGAAGGCCCTGGAGCTGCTGGGATTCAAGGACATCAAGAGCGTCAAGACGGTCAAGCTCTTCGAGGTGGAGATGGATACGGACCCCGAGCAGGCCCAGGAGGCCGCCGAGGAGATGTGCCGCCGGCTACTGGCCAACCCGGTCATCCAGACCTTCCGCGTCGACCTGAAGTGATGGACATGGACCAGTTAACCAGAAAAAGGGACGTGCCGTTCCCGTTGCACGAGGTGGACATCTTCTCCGCCTCGGACCGCGATCTCATGAAAATGTCGGCGTCCATGGGCCTGAACCTGAGCCTCAGCGAGATGTGCGAGGTCAGGAAGTACTTCCAGGTCAAGGGCCGGCTGCCGACCGACGTGGAGATCCAGTCCATCGCCCAGGCGTGGTCCGAGCACTGTTGCTACAAATCATCCAAGGTGTTCCTGCGGGAGCATATCTTCTCGATCCAGCACCCCGACGTCCTGGCCAAGGGCGACGCGGGGGTCATGGCCTTCGACGACGAGCACGCCTACGCCCTGCGTCTGGAGAGCCACAACCACCCGTCGGCCATCGAGCCGTACGGCGGCGCCGCCACCGGCATCGGCGGCATCGTCCGCGATGTGTTGGCCATGGGCGCGCAGCCCATCGCCCTGGTGGACCCGTTGTTCTTCGGGCCTCCGGACCTTAAGGAGGTCCCGCCCGGAGTGAAGCTGCCCAAGTACCTCGTCAGCGGCGTGGTGTCGGGCATCCGTGACTATGGCAACCGCATCGGCATTCCGACCGTGGCAGGCGGCGTCTTCTTCGATCCGTCCTACACTGGCAACTGCCTAGTCAACGTCGGCTGCATAGGCTTCATGCGCCGCGACAAGCTGCTGAAGAACGCCGTTCGGGGCGTGGGCGACGTCCTCATCCTGGCGGGCGGCCGCACCGGCCGGGACGGCATACACGGCGTCACTTTCGCGTCGGCCGAGCTGAAGGAGTCGTCCCAGGACGAGTCCCGCGGCTCGGTGCAGTTGGGCGATCCGATCACCAAGGAGCCGCTCATCCATGCCTGCCTGGAAGTGAACGAAAGAGGCCTGGTGTCGGGCATCAAGGACCTGGGCGGCGGAGGCCTCTCCTGCGTGGTGGGAGAGATCGCCCTGGCAGGGGAGTGCGGCGCCGACGTGGAGCTGGACCGCGTGCCCCTGAAGGAGGCGGGCCTGGCCCCCTGGGAGATCTGGGTGTCGGAGTCGCAGGAGCGCATGATGCTCGCCACGCCCGAGGAGAACATAGACGCCGTGCTGGAAGTGTTCGCCCTGTGGGACGTAACGGCGACGGTCATCGGGCGAGTGGTGAATGAGCAGAGGGTGCGCATCACCTACCACGGCGAGCCCATATACGAGCTGGACCTCGACTTCCTGACCAAGGGTCCCGAGTACTGCCGCCCGTTCGCGCCCCCTTCCTCGGCTTCGAGGGAAGAGCACCTCGCCCCCAACCTGCCTGACGACCTCAATGCGGTCATACTGTCCACCCTGGCCGACCCCAACATCGCGTCCAAGGACTGGATGATCATGCAGTACGACCACGAGGTCCGCGCGTCCACGGTCGTCAAGCCCCTGCAGGGCAAGGTCGGCTTCCGCGGACCGGGCGACGGCGTGGTCATCAAGCCGCTCGTGGACTCCAACCGCGGGCTGGCCATTGCCGTGGGCGTCAATCCATGGTTCACGTCGCAGGACCCGTACAACGGCGGTAGGAGCGCGGTCGACGAGGTGTGCCGCAACATCGCCGCCGTGGGCGGCCGGCCGCATGCGCTGACCGACTGCATGAACTTCGGCAATCCCGAGAAGCCCGAGCGGCTGTACGAGTTCAGCGAGGCCGTTCGGGGGATAGGCGAGATGGCCAAGGCGATGAACCTGGCGGTGCCGTCCGGCAACGTATCGTTCTATAACGAAACGGGACAGGGGCCGGCGCTGCCGACCCCGACCTGCCTGGGAGTGGGCATCGTGGAGGACATCCGCAAGTGCGTGACGACCGACCTGAAGCGCGCCCAGAACCTCGTGTACATCATCGGGGATACGAAGGACGAGATGGGCGCCTCCATACTGTACCGCCGCTACGGAGGGAGGGGAGGAAAGGTGCCAGAGGTCGACGAGGCCGCGCTGTCACGGAACGTCGATACCGTGCTGGCAGCCGGCCAGGCCGGCCTGCTGAAGAGCTGCCACGATTGCGCCGACGGCGGGCTCGCGATCACGCTGGCGGAGATGTGCCTGGGCGGAGACCTCGGCCTCCATCTCGACCTGTCAGGAATGGGAGACCTGAGCTTCGAGACCAAGCTGTTCTCCGAGTCCAACTCCCGTTTCGTGGTCGAGGTGGACGTCGCCCGGCGTTCAGAGTTCGAGAGGCTGGCGCCAGACGCCATCTACCTGGGAACGGTCGAGCAGGACAAGAGGATGGTGCTCCGCGATGGCCGCAGGAAGGTCGACCTGAAGGTCCCGGCCATGCGACGGGCGTGGACCGACACGCTGTGGAGGCTGATGTGATGAACGTCGATGAGATCAGGGTGTGCGTGCTCCGCATCGAGGGCACCAACTGCGAGGAGGAGGCCTACAACGCGTTCAAGATGCTCGGGGCCAGCCCGGAAAAGGTGCACCTGAAGCAGCTGATCGGCGACTGCTCGCCGTCCATGAGGCGGGACCTCGACGATTATCAGATACTCATGTTCCCCGGCGGGTTCTCCGCCGGCGACTATGTCAGGGCGGGCGCCATCTTCGCCGCCCGCATCAGGAGCGGCCTCGGCCCCGAGGTGGAGAACTTCGTGTCGTCCGGCCGGCCGGTGCTGGGGGTGTGCAACGGCTTCCAGATACTGGTCGAGCTCGGCCTCCTTCCGTCGTTCGATGAGATCATGAGCGAGGAGCCACAGGCGGCGCTGTACACCAACGACTCGGGCCGCTTCGAGTGCCGGCCCACCTATCTGAAGCATGAGAACCACGGCAAGTGTGTGTTCACCTCGCTGCTGCCGAGGGGCGAGATCGTTCTGTTCCCCTGCGCCCATGCCGAAGGGAACCTGAGATTCCCGGCCGACCGGGAGAGCGAGATATTGCAGCGGCTGGAGGAGAACGACCAGATCGTGTTCCGGTACGTGGACGCCGACGGCACTTACGCCGGTTATCCATGGAGCCCCAGCGGCACGCTGGCCAACATCGCCGGTATATGCAATCCGGACGGGAACGTCCTGGGCCTCATGCCCCATCCCGAGAGGGTGATGTTCAGGTATCAGCATCCTGACTGGACGAGGGAGCAGGACCCGAACGCGCCGGGCGACGGCAGGGCGATCTTCGCCTCCGCCCTGGAGCACGTGTCCAAGCGCTACTGATCACTCGTCGGTGGTGATGCGAACCTCAACCGTGTCACCATCGTTCAGGCCCAGGGTCCGGCGCAGGCTGTACTTGCACAGCACCTCCATCACCTCGGAGTAATGAGAACGGGACGGCATGATGACCGCGCAGTCCACATTATGCATGGTGGCAGGATACGCCCTCACCTCGCCGAACGTGCGGCCGTTGCGGTGGAACCCGCTTATGACTATGCCCTCCGTGCGGCGCAGCATGTCCATCTTGGACTGGTCGGAGGGCACGATCTTCAAGTTGAGGGTGCCTTCGAACGGCGTGAAGCCAAGCTTCTCCTTGAACTGGTCCTGGTACTCGGGCTGGTTGACATAGTACTGCCCCTCTCCCATGCCGGCGGCCACCACTCCCTTGATGATCAGGTGGTCCTTCATCTCGAATATCCTCTGATACTCGGAATACTCGGCGCGGAGAGCGTCCAGTCCCTTCCTGGTGATCTTGATGCGCTGCTTCCTGGCACCCAGGTCCCTCTGGATGTACCCTTCCTCCAGAAGCTCCAGTATCCTCTTTGACGCGGACTGCTGGCTAATGTCTAGCTTCTCGCCCAGCTCCCGAGAGGAGATGGCTATGTAGTCGTTGATGCCTCCAAGCAGGGCGATCTGCTTGAGAGCGGTTGAGAACTTCTCGTTGATGTCCATCCCTCCATGGTTTTCTTGTAGCTACCAGATATAGCACTCTTCCATCCCTGAATGCCTATTTAATGTTTTCACGAGGATGTTACGCCGGCATTCTTCGATGGAATGGAGAAAGGCTTGATGTAGGATAGGGGGATACTTGCTAGATCATAATGGACCGGCACGTGATCGAGGCGCTTGGATGCGCAAGGATCGTGATCGAGGATGGGAAGATCGTCGAGATCGGGGAGCCGCAGGCGAGGTTCTGCCCACTGTTCCTGAAGACCAGGGGGATAACCGAGCTGAACGAGGAGAGCATCCGCAAGAACATCGAGTTCCGCATCCAGGACTTCGGCATGTGCACTCCCGCCCGGAAGATGCGCATGCGCGATTTCCTATCGTACGGCATATCGGAGCTGATCGGCATGGCGTTGAGCGAGGGGGTGATCGACGCCGCCGTGATGGTATGCGAGGGCGCCGGCACCGTGGTGGTCTCGGAGCCGGAGCTGGCGCAGGGCATCGGGGGCCGCGTGTCCGGCATAATTGAAACGTCGCCCATCGAGGAGATCATCAAGGCCGTGGGGCGGGGCCGCGTGCTCGATCCCGAGAAAGCGGTCATCGATCAGGTGAGGGGGGCGGAACTGGCGTTCTCCCTCGGATATAGGCGGGTGGGGGTAACGGTGGCCCGGGCAGAGAACGCCTTGGAGATCCGGCGGCGGTTCGGGCAGAAGGTGGCGATCTTCGCGGTGCACACCAGCGGTCTGTCGGCCAAGGACGCCGAGGCGCTGTTCGACGCATGCGATGTCATCACCGCCTGCGCCTCGAGGTCCGTGCGTGAGGCCGCTAGGAAGAGAGCGCTGTACCAGGTCGGGAACAAGGTGCCCGTCTACGCCGCCTCGCTGTGGGGGGAGGCCCTCCTCAAGGCAAGGGTAAAGATGCTTGGGCGACCGAACGTCACCTCGCCCGAGGAGCCGCCCCATCCTCTGTTCTAGAAGTCGAAGTCCAGGTGGCTTCCGCCGCGGAGCAGGATGACCTTGATCCTCCTCTCCCGCAGGCGGCCTATGAGGGCGCGGTCGTTGGTGACGACGTAGGCATCACGCTTCTCGGCCAGCTCTATCACCGACTGATCGCCGGTGGCCTCGGTGTCGACCACCTTGTAATGGAACGCCAGGCCGATGGCCGCGCGGGCGTGCTTGTTCGAGGAGCGCTTCAGCTCGCCGATGAGCGGACCGGGAACGAGGATCTCGCAATTGCCCAGCAGGGAGCGCAGCTGGGCATCGAGATTTATGGAGCGTTCAAAAGGAAGAAGGAGGGCATTGGTGTCGAGCACGACGACCGGCATGCCCACCTACTCGATGATGCCGTATCCGATGAGACGCCACTTGCCCGATATGCGGCGGGATATGGCGACCCTCTGTCCAGCGTCGGCGCAGATGGGGATCTTGAGCGCCACTTCTGACTCGTCGCCGCGGGCCGAGGTCACTATGCCCACCGTGGTGGCGGTGCCGATGCTGAGCATCAGGGGCTCATTGGTCTTGATGTTCTCCACCACCAGGTCCTCGGCGGCCCCGACCACCCTTTCCAGCAGGTGAGTGGTCATGGTGAACTTGTGGAGCACCGGAGGCAGCGTTCCTGGCTTGCCGAGCACGCGCCCCGTCACGCCGTCCGACTTGGTCAGCGAGGGGTCCAACTTGGTCCCGATGGCGATCAGTCCGCCGGGAAGGGCCTTGTCAAGGGAGATGCTCCCGCTGTGGAGCGATGAGATGGTGGTGGTGATGCGCTCGTAGGTCGTCTTGCCTCCCGCCTCAACCTTACGTCCGGGCAGGATCTCGATCTCGTCCCCTATCTCCAGGACGCCCTGGGTGAGGGAGCCGCCCAGCACCCCTCCCTTGATGGAGCGGGGTTCCGAGCCCGGGATGTTGATGTCGAACGAGCGGGCCACGAACATGCGCGGCTCTTTGTCAGCAGTGGCACGGTTCGTGGGTATGTAGTTCTCGATCGTCTCAATGAGCTTGTCTATGTTGACATCGTGGTGCGCCGAAACCGGGATGATAGGAGCGCCCTCGGCAATGGTGCCCTTGACGAACTTCTTGATCTCCCGGTAGTTCTCCATCGCCTGTTCCTTGGTGACGATGTCGACCTTGTTCTGCACGATGATGATCTTCTCCACACCGATGATGGACAGCGCCATCAGATGCTCTTCGGTCTGGGGCTGGGGACAGGGCTCGTTGGCCGCGATCAGCAGGAGAGCACCTTGCATCATGGCCGCGCCCGACAGCATGGTGGCCATCAGGGTCTCGTGACCCGGAGCGTCGACCAGCGAGATGGCCCGGAGGAACGTGGCGTCCCCTCCGCACTCGGGACAGGTCGGCGCATTGGTGTACTTTTCACAGTCGTTGCACTTGTAGAATGCAGCGTCAGCATAGCCCAGCCTGATGGAGATGCCTCTCTTGATCTCCTCGGAATGGCGGTCCGTCCACTCCCCGCTCAGCGCCTTGGTGAGCGTGGTCTTGCCGTGGTCGACGTGACCGATCATGCCTATGTTGATCTCAGGCTGCTGGCTGATCTTCATTACTTCTTCTCCTCTTTGGCGGTAAGCAGCTCCTCGATAGGCTTGGAACCTTCGTGGGAGATGATCATGTTGATCTGCACCGTCTCAGGTCCGACGGTGTTGCCGCGGATGTTCTTCCGGCGCCTAAGGCCTGGTTCGGGGGAGTTGAACCCGACGCTGTCGGTGAGGAGAATCTTCTTGCGCCTGGACCCGGGAAGGTCGCTGCGCATGGGCAGTCCGTCCTTGTCGCTTCCGCCCCTTATGGTCAGCTTGTAGCTTGGCAGACCTACGAAGATACCGTCTACAACATCCCCGATCTTCTTGCCGATCAAGGAGTTGGCATGGTGCCCTGCAACCGGCACCTGATAGGACTTGCCGGAATTCACATCATTGATGACCGCTTTAAACTCAACCATCATTTCACCTGCTGTGGGTGAACGCCTTAAGGTAGTCTTAAATAAATAACTATTGTTCGGCGGTTCTGTGCCGCAGCCTTGGATGGATCTGTCTGGACCCTCCCCTTTCAGGCGTCCAAGGAACGATGGGCCGCTCCCTAATTAACCTTATCATTTCTTGCCAGCCGCTCAGGCCCTCGTGCCGCGTCCGGTCACCGAGGACAACGGGCCGGCCCGCTTCCTGCCGCGTGCATGCCCACGCCGTTGGAAAGGTCTTGACGGCATCTCCGCGCCCATTCATTCGACGGGCTCCGTCCTCATTATATTCATCGCGGTGCGATACGTGCGCGATAACATGGAGGGGTATAGAGTGATCACCACCGCGGAGCAGCCTTCCGCGGCCATACGGGAAAGGGTCAGGCATGAGGACATCGCCTCGGCCATCGGCAGGGCGTACGGCGAACTTGGCGAGTTCATAGCCCGCCGAGGATTGCGGGTGGTCGGACCGCCCTTCGTCTACTACCACTCCTGGACGGGAGAGGATACTGATCTGGAGTGCGGGTTCCCGCTGAAGGAGCCGTTCGAAGGCGAGGGACACATCAGGCCCTTCACGCTGCCATCGGTGAGAGCGGCCACCGGCGTCCACGTCGGCCCGTACCGCCGGCTGATGGAGACGTATGCCGCCATGGAAAAGTGGATGCGTTCCCAAGGATACGAACCGGCGGGACGCATGTGGGAGCGATACCTCAACGAGCCGGGAAAGGTCCCGGACGAGAAGCTCATGACGGAGATCTTCTGGGAGATAAAATAAGAGGTTTGAGGGGAGTTCAGCCCTTCCTCCCCGGCAAGACCAGGCCCATGGCGATCAGGATGATAGCCAGCATGGAGAGGCCTGCCACCAGCAAGATGGTGGTCAGGGGGCCGACCCCCACGGGGGTCAGGCCCACCGTTGCCGTTTCTCCGGGGCCCAGCCTGAGCGACACCATCACGCTCTGGTACCCGTCCCTGGACACCGTGACGTTATAGGTCCCAGGATCGACGTCCAGAAGGAAGACGCCGTCGCCGTCCGTCACGGCCCGGTCGCCGGTGTTCAGCGCCACCACCGCGCCCGCCACCGGGCGGCCGCTGCTGTCGGTGACCACGCCCTTGACCGGTGGGGCCTCAGCGATGGTGAAGGACCACGACGCGCTCATCGCGTTCCCGGCCAGGTCGACGGCGTTAACCGTTACGGTGTAGTTCATCCCCCGTAGCATATTCGAGGACGGAACGAACTCCACGGCGCTGCCTTCCCATGATACCGTTCCGCTGACACCGTCCACCGCCATGGTGGCCGACGACAACGTCTCGGAGAGCGTGGCGGCGATCACGCTGGGCCTCTGCTGGACGGTGCCCTGCGGAGAGGCCGACTCGACGACGGGAGCCACGGTATCGACGTGGACGGTGATGCTGTCGACATAGGTCCGGCCGTTGGCATAGGTGCCCCGGACGCTGACCCGGTGATCTCCGTCCGACAGCCCGGCCAATGTTATCCTCCGGGACGCGACTTCATATGATGTCCAGTCGCCGCTGTCCACCCGAAACTCCACACCTACAAGGGACACGGGATCGTCGGAGGACCATTCCACTGCCATCGAGGTCGCGTTGATGCCCGCCCCATCGGAAGGCGATAAAATGTCGATCGCCGGCACCGAGGTGTCGACGATGAAAGATACCATGACGGTGCGGGTGTTGCCGAGCATGTCGGTCGCCTCCACCTCTACGGTGCGCGTGCCGTCCGAGAGGTCCAGGAGCAGCGCCGAGGTGGCCGTGGTCTCGGACGACCATGCGCCGCCGTCGATGCGGTAGCGGAAGTGAGAAACACCGGCCGGATCGGACGCGGACCACACCACGTGCGCAGATGCCGTGTCCAGGCGGGCACCTGCCGCGGGAGCGGTGAAGAACGCCTCGGGGCCGGTCCGGTCCACGGTGAAGCGGACGACGGCCGTTCCCGCGTTGCCCGCCGGGTCGGTGGCCGACACCTCGAAAGTATGCTCGCCATCGGACAGGTCGTCCATCGTCACCGAGGTCGCCGCCGACCAGGAGGTCCACGGACCGCCGTCCAGGCGGTAGCGGCATCCTGCGATGCCCGAAGAGTCGGAAGCGCTCCAGTCGAACGCCACCGGCCCCCTGGTCAGGAGGCCGTCGGCCGGCGAGGTGATGGAAACGGCGGGCGGCGTTCCATCCACCGGCTCCGCGGGCTTCTGATGGACGTCCACCAGGGGGCCTCCCCGGTATGGATATCCGGGCGTGCCGGTGAGCACCATCGACGTGATGGCCTGACCGCCGGCGTTCCAGATGGCCTGCTCGGCGAAGTCGTACCGCACTATTGGATAGTCCTTGTTGTAGGCGAGCTCGCCCCAGAAGAGTGGCTTGCCGTTCTGGCGGGCCCAGCCCTCCGGCAGCTGGAAGTTGTAGGCGTCATAGTTCGAGCCGTAGTAGTGGACGTGAAGGACCTCCACCCCGATCTTGCCTACCGCCAGGTCGAAATCGGCCTTGTTCCAGCCGAACAGCGCCCCCAGGGCCGCCACGCCCATTGTGCGCGGGTGGGTGGACGCCCCCTCAGTGGCCGCCACCGCGGCCCTGGCCCAGTTGTGGAAACGGACCTTGTCGCCGTTCCAGTACGCCTGCGACACGTAATTGTGGTCCGGCTCGTTGAACAGGTCGTACCAGCAGATGGCGTTCTCGCCCTCCAGTTCCGCCATTACGTCCCGGCAGTAGGCAGCGTACCGGGCGAAGGCCGAGGAGGAGGGATCGAACACCGAGCCGGAGCCTCCAAAGGTGAAGGTCGGATACTCCTGGGAGCCGGCTAGCACCAGGGACACCCACACCCCGTGGGCCTCGGCCTGCTCGCACATGGTGCGGAGCAGCGCGATGTACGCGTCATGGTGGTTCAACCACGCATCGTACTGCAGCGAGGTGCCCCAGGTGTCCCCACACCCGATGCGCACCAGGTTGCAGTCGTAGTACCTCAGCAGGGCGAAGTACTGATGCCAGAAGTTCTCCGGCGTGTCGTTTGGAACGATGGGGCTGCGGACATAGTTGTTCGTGTCGGGGGTATTGAACACCGATGTCCAGCCCCTTACTCCCGCCTCACCGTTGATATACGTCATTATTGCGAACTGCAGGGCGGTGGTATCGACAACACCGTAGAACTTTTCAGAAGGCATGTTGCCGTCCACAAGTATGTTCGCCCCCGACACCGTCACCCGCCCGTAGGTGGGCGAGGCGGAAGCCGAGGGGACCTCATACATGACCATGGCCCCGGGCAGGAGCAGCCCGAGCATGATCAGTGCCGTCGCTGTCTTGGCTAGTGGGCTTCGCATAGTGCATCCCCAGATCTTTGAATCAGGATGCCGAGCGGGAGGAGCATATATTGGGATTTCCAGTCAATTATCAGCTCAAGTTACTTTTTTAGATAATAATAGTTCTGCCGGCATTTCAGGACAGGAGCATGGCGGTCGAAGAACAACGTCCAGACGTCCCGGTGGCGCCACGGTCATGCCGGTCGGATGATGGAAATGACTCGTTATCATCTCGGGGAACAGTGCGCCCCCTCCGCCCATTATCATGGGGCCCATCAGCATTTTATTAAATACTGTGCGATCGTCAGATCGCACGCCGTGATCCCTTCGTTTTTGGACGTGTCATGACACGGAATAGTATTTCTACAAGTTGTCCATGCGACGTGCCGTTCCCGAGAGGACAGGATGACGCGATATGACGGATGAAAGCGGCGAGATGACAACGGAGATGATCGAGGCCCTCGCCTTCGTGGACAGTGCGATAAGGCTCGACAAGGAGAGGTTTCTGGAGATGACCCGCCACGTCAACTCCCTGATCGAGTACCTTGAGCGTTCCAAGGCCAATCCCGTGACCATCTACTATGTGACGAGGGCGCTGGAAGGCTACGCCACCGACAAGATCAGGTCGTTCGGCCAGGTGGTGGAGAGGGAGCGGTCGGAGGAGTCAACCGTCACCGCCAAGGACATCAAGGCAGCGGCGGACAGGCTGTTCTCGATCGCCCTGGAGGACGCCTCCAAGCTGACCAGGGAGGAGCAGCAGGCCCTGGTGGAGCAGGCGATGGCCCGCAAGCGGGCGGCCGAGATAGGGTACGTGTGACGCCGGCGTCGATGACACCGTGCGGGACCGACAGGACTTTCATTAAATATCACGAAACCGCCTGACCATCCAGTTGGTGCGGGACTTGACCCGCCTCTCGGATGGGGGCAATGAAAGAGCGAAATGGAGATGGCCCCGACGTCAACGTCACGGACATCGGGGACTACGTGGACAAGAACTGTTGCGGGCGCGACCTGAAGCTGCGGCTGATCATCCGCAAGGACCCTGGCGCGCTGGACCGGATGTTCCCCCATCGCCATACCATAAGGGGAACCCTGGACCCTGTCCTTGCGACGTCTGGACGGCTGAGGGAGGCGGAGACCGAGGCGGCCCTCTCGCAACGGATGCGATGCCTCAATCCGTCCAGGGAGGACGAGGAGAACAACATCCGATGGTCGAGCCTGATGTCCGCCCTCCGGACGCTGGAGGACGGGGAGGAGATCTTCGCCCGAGAGGTGGAGATCGGCCGCCGCATCGGCCGCTACCGGGTGGCGGGCAGGATGGACTTCGTCATCCTGACCTGGAAGGACGGACGGCCGGTCCTGCGCATCGCGGAGTGCAAGGCCAGCAGGAAGGACAAGACCTATCACCGCATCCAGCTGGCCGCCTACCGGCTGATGGTCGAGAAGGAGCTTCTGGAGACGCCGCCGGTCATCGCCGGCAAGGTCCGAGAGGTCGTGCTGGAAACGGCGGTGGTCCGCATCGACAGGGACTCGCGCCGCACGCAGGACGTGCTGAACGTACCGTCGCTGCCGCTGCGGGAAGAGATGGACGATATCCGCCGCCTGCTGGCCCCCGGCGGGCCGATGGAGACGATCGATGACTCTCCGCTCGACGAGCTGAGCTACTGTCTGGAGGAGAAGTGCGACACCTGCATGCACGATACGATATGCATGCCGGAGAGCGAGCGGCAGGCGCGGCTGGAGCTGCTGGGCCTCGACCCTATCACGGTGCGCGCCCTTCGTAAAGAAGGCGTCGCCGACCTCCTGACGCTTTCCGAGCTCGATCTGTCGTCCCCCCAGGCCTCAGCGGTGCGCAACACCCCGGCCTTCGGCGCCGACCTGGACGACCTTGTGAGGCGCGCCAAGGCGCGGCGCTCCACCCTGCCCGAGAGGCGGAAGGATGACTATCAGGTGATCAACCTGGGCCACCACGGCGTCAGCCTGCTGCCCGCCCATCAGAACGATGTGGGCTTCCGCACCATACGGGTGTACCTCAACGTGGAATACGATCACGTGGAGGACCGCCTGGTCGGACTGTGCGCCCACCTCACCGACAGCGAGCGCGTGATATCCACCGTCATGGACGGCGAGGAGCCTTACCCGAGACCCATGGAAGAGTGTGGGGAGACGGCAGAGCCCATGCAGGGCGTCTACGTCCTCAGGATCAATGAGCATGGCTGGAGCGGAGCCGTCGAGGACGATGACCTGGCCGAGGGGGAGATGGTCGCCTCCTTCTTTGACGGCCTGGGAAGGGCGATGGCTGCCATCGCCGGCAAGGACGAGTTCCGCCCGGTGCACTTCTACCTATGGTCATCGAAGGAGATGACCTATCTCATCGAGTCCTGCTCCCGGGCGGGCGGGCCGCTCCTGCGCAGCCTCACCGAGCTGCTGGGCTGCCGGGAGAAATGCCGCGGCGACCTGGAGCAGCTGATATTCACGTCCATCAGCGACGAGATCTCCAGGAGCAAGGCCCTGGGGTACACCTCCTTCAGCCTCCCCCTGGCGGCGAGCGTCCGGTGGTACGGAAGGCCCTTCCACTGGTACCGTGAGGTCGACGGTGAGCCGGTCAACCTCGCCTATGCGTTCAAGCGGGACCTGTTCGACAACCGCGCGGCGCTCTACCTCACGGAGGATGGGGAATGGGCGCCCAATGGCAGGAACACCCCGGGTGCCCAGCGCCGCTACATGGAGGTGCACGCCAGGTTCCGCTCCGGCATACCGGTGCCGTACTGGCACGCCATGTGGGGCACCCTTCCGGACAGGGACGAGTGGAAGGACAAGATGCTCCGCCGGGCCCTGGTCGACTACCGGCGCGGCGGCACCCCCGGCCTGATCCGGGCGTTCCTCATGGCCAAGTGCGAGGCTCTGAGGTGGCTGGAAGAGCGCTTCGAGGCCAAGAACAGCCGGCTGGAGAAGCCCATGGTGCCGGTGTATGAGCTGGAGAGCATGGAGAGCTACTTCGCCGACCGCTACGACCTGGTGAGAGCATGCCAGGACTTCCTGCGCCTGGACCATCACCGGGACAAGGGCGAGTGGTTGGCGGACCTGGCCCGCTCGCCGGCGGCCAGGGTGGCCGAGGGAACGTGCATCCCCCTCCGGAACGTCCGTTTCCGCAAGGAGGAGGGGAAGACCAAGCTCGAGGCGGAGATTGACCTGGAGCGGTTCGGCATCAGCGTCCCCTCGTTCCTCTCCATGTGCGGCCTGGACGCCGGCATGATGCGCCTCATCCCCTACGAGGGAGGCATCGAGCGCGGGCCCACGGGGTACCAGGCCCTGTACGGGGGCGTCACGGTGAGCGTTACCGAGCTCGACGTCCCCATGGGCATCTTCCAGGGAGAGGTCATACCCTACAGCGACAAGGACCGGGGCTCCGACTACATCCTCAGCTCCATGGCCCCCAGGGACGGCCTCATGCCCTTCGCGCTGGCCGGGGAGTCCAAGTCGGCGTACGTCCGCCACCGGGTGGACCGATGGCTGGATGCGAACCGACAGGCTCCCTCGATCGGATGGTTCGATCCCGTCGATCCTGCCGTTCCGGTGCGAGAGCCGCCGGCCCGGGAGCGGGTGGAAACGTACCGCCGGGTGTTGAAGGACCTGCGTCTGCGGCGACATCCCCTGGACGAGGTCCAGGTCCAGGCGTGCCTGGAGGGATTGGGCTCGACCGTGCAGCTGATGCTCGGACCGCCAGGCACGGGCAAGACCAACACCGCCTCGGCGGCCATTATGCTGCGTTTGGCGGCCAGGCCGGGCCACAAGCTGTTCTTCCTGTCGGCCACGACGCATACGGCGGTGGACGAGCTGTGCGGGCGGCTGCGCGAGGCGGTGCCCGAGTTCAGGAAGGCCGCCGACGCCGTGGGTATCGACAATAACCCGGTGGCAGTGCTGAACATAAGGAGGGAGCCGGTGGAGCAGGACGAGATCTCCTACGATGACGTCTCGCTCATCAAGGAGCGCCTGGAGGATGGCGACGTGGTGGTCTGCGGCACCGTCAACGACCTCCTCAAGCTGGGCGACAACTTCGACCGATACCGCTGGCCCCGGGAGACCGCCCGCGCCGACGGCCTGGTGGTGGACGAGGCCTCCATGATGATCTTCCCCGACTTCCTGGCGTTATCCACATTGGTGGCCGAGGACGGGGAGATCATGCTGGCCGGCGACCACATGCAGCTGTCGCCCATCACCGCCCATGACTGGAAGCGCGAGACCAGGGAGCAGGTGGTGAGGATGTACCCCCATGACTCGGCGTACAAGGCCATGAGGCGCCTTGGCGAGGTTTGCTCCGAGGGCGCGATATGCCAGTCGGCGCTGACCATCACCTATCGCCTGACGCCCGAGCTCACCCACCTCATATCGTCGGTGTATCGCCGGGAGGGCGTGGAGCTTGTGTCCAAGAAGGGGTCGGTGCGGAAATGCGGGGAGCTGGCGTCCCTGGCGGACGTATGGAGCTCGCCGGGCGTGTACCTGGCGGTGCACGGCGAGTCCTCATCGCGCAAGAGCAATCCCTTCGAGGTGGGCCTGATCCGGGACATCATCCTGGCGCGCGGCGTCGGCGAAGCCGACGTGGAACCGGGGACGATCTCCATCATCACCCCGCACCGCGCCCAGCGGGGCCTGCTAAAGGGGGAGCTGAGCGACCTGAAGTATCACATCAGACTGATCGACACCGTCGAGCGGCTGCAGGGAGGAGAGTGCGATACGATCATCGTGTCGGGCACGCAGAGCGATGCCTCGGCCATCAGCGGCAACGCCGAGTTCATCCTCGATCTTAACAGAACGAACGTGATATTCTCCAGGGCGCAGGCGCGGCTCATCGTGGTATGCTCCAGGAACCTCCTCGACAGTATGCCGGCCGACTTTGACGACTACGCGTCATCCATGTTGTGGAAACATCTCCGCTCGGTGTGCGACCGTACCATGCTTCATCTGGACGGATACGCGCACGAGGTCGAGGTGCGGGTCCCAAGCCGCTTCTGGGACGGAGGGGAAGAGTGAGCGCATATCTCTGGGTAGCGTACGCGGCCGTCAACGCCGCCGTGTTGATGATGTACGGCATCGATAAGTTCCGCTCCAAGCGAAAGAAGAGGAGAACGAGGGAGCGCACGCTGCTGGCCGCCGCGCTGGCGGGCCCCTTCGGAGCGCTAGCGGGCATGCGGCTGTTCCGCCACAAGACCCGTAAGACCAAGTTCCTGGCGGTGCCAGTGTTCATGGCGCTGCACCTCGTCATCATCGTCCTGCTGTTCCTATAGAACAGATTGATGTACCTCCCGCTGCCAAATCTGACACATGACCGCTAAGATCGAGGTGGGCGACCGCGCGCCCACGTTCCGCCTCCCGGACCAGGAGGGCAACGATGTGGACCTGGCCGAACGCATCGGGAAGGGGCCGGTGGTGCTGTACTTCTATCCCAAGGACTTCACGGCCGGCTGCACCATGGAGGCCCGGGAGTTCCGGGAGATGTACGAGGAGTTCCAGCGGCGCGGCGCCGATGTCATCGGCGTGTCGGGCGACGGTGTGGAGACGCATCGCCGCTTCGCCGAGGAGCAAGAGCTGCCGTTCACCCTGCTGAGCGACGTGGATGACGAGGTGCGAGACATGTATGGAGCGTGGAGCGCATTGGGCATGCCCGACCGCATCACGTATCTGATTGACCGGCAGGGCATCGTGCGCATGGTGTTCTCGTCGCAGATGCAGCCGCGGAAGCACGCCGCCGAGGCGCTGCGGGCGCTTGAGGATGTTTCGGCGGAGAGGATGGTGACGTCAGCGAAATCATCATGAACCCACGGGCGACGTAGTAACGTACGGTGGACAGATATGGAGAACTACAACCTGTTGGTGACGTACCATCCCAACCGGGCGGGCCTGGCAGAGAGGGAGGTGCGCCGGCGTGTCGAGGAGGCGGGCGGAAGCATCGCTGAGCTGGAGAGCTCCTGCATAAGCGGCGTGTTCTGCATCGAGGTATCGGGGGACGCCAAACGGATCGTGTCCAACATACGCGAGGAGTTCCGCGAGGACCCCGGAACGCTGACGCACACCTACCACTGGATGCCGGTGGACCGGTGGGTCAAGGCCACAGTGGACGAGATGACCGAAGCGGCCCAGGAGCTGGCCGAGGGCATCGGCGAGGATGAGCGGTGGATGATGCACATGCACAAGCGCCGCCATGACATGACCTCCGAGGAGCTCGTGCTCGCCCTGACGGAACCGATCAGCAAGGGAAAGGTGGACCTGAGAAGACCGGACAAGGTGATCGCCGTGGAGGTGCTCGGCGGCATGGCCGGCATGTCCCTGGTGACCAGGGAGCAGATCATCGACGCCAATCAACTGAGGCAGCAGGTCGGAATGCCGAAGTTCTACTGATCCTCCATGGTGGACCCCAGTTCCTCCATGAAGACCCTGGCCTGCTCCATCCCCTTGCGCCAGAAGCTCGGGCTCTCGATGCCCATCCCCAGCCCGGCGGCGAGCTCGGCGGCCGAGCGGCTGGAGCCGGCCGAGAGCAGCTCCTTGAACGCCGGCACGAACTCGGCCCCCTGCTCCTTATACATGCGGTACAGGGAGAAGACGAACAGCTGGGCGAAGGTATAGGGATAGTTGTAGAACCTGGTGCCGGCGAAGTAATGGTGAGGGAACCGCGCCCAGTCCCATTCGGAGTCTTCCAGCCACTGCACGGCATCGCCATACACGCGGTCCTGGGCGGCCCGCCACAGCTCAGAGATCTTCTTGCCGTCCAGCTCCACGCCGTTCTCCTGCTGCTCGTACAGGCTCGCCTCGAAGATGAAGCGGAAGCCTTCCTGGAACACCGACAGGGTGAACCCATCCAGTATCTTCACCAGGATGTCCTGCCGCTCCTCCCTGGACGACGCCTCTCCTTTAAGCCGGTCGGCCAGGAGCAGCTCCCCCATGAGGCTGCCGCACTCCGCCACGCACAGCGAGACGTGGCAGTTGCTGTAGTTCTGCGCCCTGGTGTACATGTAGGCGTGCACGGCGTGGCCCATCTCATGGGCCAGGGTGTTCACGTCGTTCAGCCGGCCGTTGTACGACTGCAGTATGAAGGCCGAGCGTCCGGCCGTCCAGGTGGAGCAGAAGGCGCCGGTCCTCTTGCCCCTGCGCACCTGCGCGTCGATCCGGTCCCTCTCGAACATGTCGCCCGCCCATTCGCCCAGCTGCCCGTCGAAGTCGCGGTAGGTGGACAGCACCAGCTCCTCAGCCTCCTGCCAGGAGTAGCGCCGGTCTGGCGTGCTGGGAAGGGGAGCCCTGAGGTCCCAGCTGCCCAGGCGTTCCAGGCCAAGCAGGCGCGCCTTGAGGCCGAAGTACCGCTGGCACAGATCGACGTTGCCCTGGACGACCTCCATGAGGGCGTCCACCGCTCCAGCGCTGACGTCGTTGGCCAGCAGCGTCGGCTCGAGAGGCGAATCGTAACCGCGCAGCTTGAACATGGCCGCGTGGTCGGCCACGATGGTGCGGAGGATGTCGGACCACAGCAGCTCGTCCCTCTTGAGCGTTGAGCCGATCGATTCGTAGACGGCCCGCCGGGTCGTCCTATCGGGGTCGTGCATGTACGCGTAGACCTCGCCGATGCCCAGGGACCTCTTCTGCCCGGCGATCTCCACCTCGAAGGAACGGGTGCTGAGCCACTTGCTCTGCAGCCTGGACATCACATGGATCCCGTTCTGGTCCTTGGTCATGATGACCTTCTCCTCGGCCTCCGACAGTAGGTGAGGGGCGGCCCGGGCGCGCCTCTCCAGGTAGTGGCGGTAATCGGCCAATGCCGGATCGTTGATGAGCTCCGGGCGCGCCATCAGGAGCTGCCCCAGCTCTATGCCCACGGTCGCCATGGCCTTGCCGGCCTCGGTGCCCGCCCTCATGTATGCGCTGTTGAGCTCGTTGGCCACTGGATCGGTCATGTCGGCCGTGAACAGCAGCGAGCAGTATTCCTCCACGCCCTCGTAGCGTAGAGCCAGCTCGTCCTTTCGCTCCAGCATCTCCCTCAGTCCCGTGGCGTCGAGGCTGGTGATCCGGCCGCGGTATCGGTCGGCGAAGGTTCGAGAATCGTCCACCATGGCCTCGAGCTCGGCCTTCAGGCGCTGCGGGTCGGTCGATGCTACAAGCTCGGACAGGTTCCATTGTGGGGTGGACATGGTTGAACTCCTGCCGTACGCCATGCCGGGCGACTTATTTGGTTCTATTTCCAGCCGTCACGGCGGTGCCGGCCGGGGCAGACATGACGGCATCGTCATCCTCCGGACGGTACGACACGTGCGTCCGGCGCCTGAACCTCTTGAAGAGCGTGAGCACAGGCCGGCCGAGAACGGCGGCGAAGATGACGTTGCCGATGACGTGCAGGATGCCGTACGGAATGCCGGCCACCATGGTAGGAAGGAACAGGTCCGGAACGGCCCGGTAGAACGTGAGCCAGCTGCTGAAGTCCATGAGGACGTTGTACGCCAGTCCGAGGATGACGCCGAGGAAGATCACATGGGTTACGGTAACCTCCTCCTTGAGCCGCTTCCCCACCAGGGCCGACACTATGCCCACCATGGCCCAGGCCACCATCATCCATGGCGTCCACGGCCCGTGTCCGAAGAAGAAGTTGGACACCGCCGCGGTGGTCACGCCGGCCATGGCCCCGGCGAGGGCGCCGAAGACCAGGCCGGTGCATATGATCAGGAATGTGCACGGCTGTATGTTGGGCAGCGCGGCGAAGGGGATCCTGGACGCCGCGATTATGGCGCCCAGGATGCCAATGAGCGCCACCTCCTTGGAGCTGATCTCCGACTCCTCGAACCTGGCGAGGATGACCCCCACGACGAAGAGAAGCAGGATGAACGACAGGAAGGCCGCGTACGAGCTGAGGAGCTTTTGCTGGAACATTGCCAGGTACAGCATCGCGCCGGCCATGGCCAGCGTGGCCACGATCATCAGGGTGCTGAGCTTCATGCGCATGTCAGGCCTCTGTTCCGCATATCTTGACCATCTCCATCACCGCGGCCAGCGGCACCTCCCTCAGGGCGCCGTCGTTCAGCGAGAGCACGCGGGTGGCATGCTCGGCCACGAAGCGGTAGTCGTGCGTCACCATCACTGTGGTCATTCCCTGCTCGCGCAATGTGCCGAGGATGGATGCGAGCCTCGATTTGTTCCAGTGGTCCAGTCCGCGCGTCGGCTCGTCCAGCACCAGGATCCGGGGCCGGCCCACCAAGATGGACGCCAGGGCCGCGCGTTCCCGCTCGCCGCAGCTGAGGTCCCTGGGGAACGAACATCTGTACCGCTCAAGATCGAGCATCTTCAACGTCCAGTCGATGCGGCCGCTCCATTCGGGCTCCGGCACCTGGAGGTTTCGGAGGGTGAACTGCAGCTCCCTCTCCAGCGTATCCTCGAAGAGGTAGTTGTTGGGGTTCTGCCCCAGATATCCTATGTCGCGCGCCAGGCTGGCGGTCGTCGCTTCAGAGATGTTCTTGCCCATCACCGACACGGTGCCCTCCGCCGGGCGCAGCAGGCCGTTCAGCTGCTTGAGCAGGGTGCTCTTGCCCGAGCCGTTGTGGCCGATGATGGCCACCACCTCCCTGTCCCTGACACTAAGGTCCAGTCCGCTGAGCACCGCATCCCGGTCATAGGCGAAGGTCAGGCCCTGGGCCGACAGGACGACGTCTCCGCGGCCGTTGCCCTGGACATCCCGGTTGAAGTCGGCCATGAGACGGTTCTCTCTCATGAGCGGCATGACCGCCTCGGGCGTGCCGTCGGCGATCACGCGGCCCGACTCGATGAACAGGACGCGGTCGGCATAGCGCAGGCACCTCTCCAGGCGATGCTCCACCAGGACTATCCCGATCCCCTGCTCCTTGTTGAGCTTATGAAGGAAGTCCAGGTACATGCTGGCCGACTCGTCGTCCAGCTGTGACGTCGGCTCGTCCAGCACGATGTACCGGGGCCTCATGGCCAGCACCGAGGCCAGGGCCACCTTCTGCTTCTCCCCGCCCGACAGCTGAGGAATGAACCGCTCCAAGAAGGCGTCTAGGCCGAAGTATTCCGAGTACTCGCTGATGCGGCTATGTATCTCGTCCCTCGGGAGGGCCAGATTCTCCAGGCCGAAAGCCATCTCGTTCTCCACGTTGGTCATGACCAGCTGGTTCTCGGGGTCCTGGAAGACCATACCTACAACGCTGGCCATCTTGGCCGGCGGCGTCCTCCGGGTGTCCCGCCCGTCCACCGTCACGCGCCCTCCCACCTCGCCCCCGTAGAAGTGGGGGATGAGGCCGTTGAAGGAGCGTATCAGCGTGGACTTGCCAGATCCGGAGGGACCGACGATCAGGAGGAACTCTCCCTCCCTTATCTCGAGGCTCACGTTCTCCAGGACTGGTTCGCTCTTTCCGGAGTAGGTGAAGGAGAATCGGTCCATGCGTATCATTGGCGGCCCCCCAGCAGAATGGGCGTGAAGAAAAGCACCTCGATGGAGGCCACCGCCGCTCCCGCGGCCGTGATGACGATGGTTTCGCCGGCCAGATAGTCGGCGTTGCCGTAGCCCATGACGAACATGGCCAGGCCGAAGGGGATCGCCAGAAGGAAGGAGAGCATCATCAGCTTGTCCGCGGTGCGAAGGGGCGGGTCCTTGTAGCGGGTGCGCTTCCCGGTGCCGAACCCGCGGGCCTCCATGGCCTCAGCGATGTCCATGGACCGCTCCATGGAGTTCATGAGCAGGGGCATCATGACCGGCGCCCTCGCTTTGGCCCTACGCACGAGGCTGCCGTCGTCGAACTCCACTCCCCTCGCCTTCATGGCATCCGATATCGCGGTCGAATCGGCCGCTATGGTCGGGTACATCCTGGTGGCGATGGAGATGCCGGTCATGGATTTGAAGCCCATCCTCGACAGGATGCGGAGCAGATCGTCCGGATGCACCGTGAAGGTGAGGATGGCGAACGCCACCACCGACAGGATGAGCCTCAGAGACATGCTGATGGAGAAGAGGACCGGGCCTTCGGTGATCTTGACTATGCCCAGGTCGATCAGCACGCCGCCCGCCGGGGGCGTGAAGATTATGCTGAACAGGAAGAGGAACGCCACCACATAGATGGTGTACTTCAGCAGGCCCAGCGTCTCGCGCGCCACTTGGCCTCTGACGACCACTGCCAATGCCAGGACGAGCATGGCCGAGAGGTACCCTATGTCCGAGATCAGGATGGAAAGGAGGAAGAATGCCAGTACGAACACCATCTTGGGCCTGGCATCCAGCCGGTGAATGGGCGTGTCCTTGTCCTGATAGGGGAACAGCATGGGCATCAACTGAACCGGTCGGTCATAGATCGAACTGATTGGTCGTGTATCGCCAGGTGACCTCGGAGCCCTCCGAGATCGGGTACTTGTTGCAGGCGCGGTTGGCATACGTTCCGTCGACCAGGAACTGCCAGGCCCTCTCGCCGCCGCTTACGGCGGGATCGTTGTTCTCGATCCCGTCGATGGCCGTCACGAGCATGCCCATCGCCTGGCTGTCCGTCGTGACTGTGAAGCCGGCGATGGTCGAGGCGGCCATCAGCATGTCGTAGCTGCTCGTCATGTCCGTCAGCCCCTTGAACACCCAGGTGGTGTTGCCGCCGTTGTCCGTGGTGGTGTACGTCCACTCCCCGCCCGCGTTGGTCCACACTGTCAGGTTGCCGCGATGGATGGAAGCTGGAGCATCGTATAGCTCGATCGTCGTGTCACCGCTCACCGGCTGGGAGGCGTTCCCCTGCAGATATACCATTAGGAGAAGCCCCAGGACGATGACCATGACAACGGCCGTCAGGATGGTGGTGCTCTTCTTCATCACTCACCCTTCCGCTTTCCGTTCCAGTAGACCAGGCCGACCGCCGCGATCACGATGACGGCAGCGAGGCCGCCGAGCAGGAGCCATGGATTGTCATTCTTGACATCCTCGGTATCTGAGAACGCATAGAGATGGCCGTTATCGGATGCAACATACACTATGCTGTCGATTATCACTGGCGCCGAGAGTGCATATTCAACAGGTTCTAGGACATGCTCCCATTGAAGATTCCCGTCAATGTTTAGGGCCATCAACTTGCTGGATTCCGCATTCAGTAACACGAATATGGTATTTCCAGAAACAGCAGGGGCAACAGGCGAGAAACTGGAGCCCAGAGAGTAGTTCCAATCGACCTCCCCTTCGAAGTTCACCATGAATAGTTCGCTGGAAGTAACAACCACATAGCCACGGCCGGTCAGCGCCACGGAAGCAGAGGAGGGAGCAAGGGTCGTGTTCCACAGCATAGTACCATCAGCGAGATCTAGAGCGGCGACCCCTCCCGAGAGCGAGAGACTGTAGCTGATGATCAGCTGGTCGTTGGCGAGATCCACTAGGGGTGAGCCTCGAATCTGTCCGCCCACCGAGCTCGACCACACCAGAGTCCCGTCGTCTGCATGAATTGCCGTCACGTTGCCATCATCAGCGCCAACATAGAGCATGTTGCCCAGGACAGCCGGGGATGATGAGTGTACCGCCTTGGCGATAGAGACCGGAGCGTCCCAGGCTAGGGAACCGTTAGCGGCATAGATAGAGTACATCTTCCCATTATTGGCTGGGAATATCACTTGATCCAAGTAAGCTATGGGAGAGGAGGTGATACCCCAGGCGCCAATAGCAGATCCCGTGTCGTAAGACCATAGAGGTTCTCCCTTTAGGGCATCGAAGCAGTACAGCTTGCCATCGGCGGAAGGCACGAACAGGGAGTTCCCATAGATCAGGGGGCTGCCTGCTTGGAAGCCCACACCGATGTCTCTTCTCCAGAGTTCTTTGCCAGAGACATCCAGGCAGAATACGGAAGAGTTGGTTGCGAATGACCAGTCATCGTTCAGGACGCCCCCAGTAATGACGTAAAGATGGCCATTAGCTCCCACTATGGACGGCCCGATGGCGCCGTTGCCCAAGTCCAGCGACCGCTTCAAGGTGAGGTTTGCTACATCAATCTGCCTACCGCCCTGTGCACCGCTGTTGAGAGCATCGTGCCGGAAACTAGTCCAGGGGTAGCGATGCTCTGGGGTGGCCAGAGGCATGGGTCCTCCCCACACATCATACTTCCATGCCAGGGCATCAAGGCCCTCGGCCGGAACCAAGGATGCGCCATCATTCGATGATTCCCATGCATCAGTCGTAGAGTTCCAGACGATGAAACCCCAGAACTGTTTGGTGACTGGGTTCCAATCCAGACCCTCAATCGGACCGACCATTACGCCATTGGAAGACTCTGAGTACTTCAGGTCCAGGCCGAGTATCTTTCCAGCCTCCACCGTCACATTGAAGGCGTTCATGCCCTCGGCCACGGGAACATCGGCCCACATGACGCGTCCATTTCCGAAGTCGAACAGGACCGCACAGGTGTCCTCCTCATCGGCGCCGCTCACCGTGCCAGCGACAGATGCCAGCACCATCATCCCCACAATAAGACCTGCCAGGAACCTCATGAGTGAAACCATCCTAGATAGTCAGTTGGATAATATATCCAATACAATGGTTATGTTTCCCTCGATTAATAATATTTCTGATTGATTTCATCTCTATCGATATTACTAGATGGCTCAATGCTAAATACGTTGCAATGCAAAGCCACGACCATGAAGAGCCAGAGCGGTGAGGTGAGGAGGGCCCTTGTGGTCAGTCCGGCCCATCCTACCATGGAAGGCGCCGGGGTGCGGCTGAAGAGGGCGTTCGGCGCGGTCGATCCCCGCCTGGATCCCTTCCTCATGCTGGATGATTTCTCCTCTCGGGACCCGTTCGACTACGAGCCGGGTTTTCCGGAGCATCCCCACCGCGGCATGGAGACCGTTACCTACGTCATCAGCGGTCAGATCGATCACCGCGACAGCCTGGGGAACAGCGGCAGCATACAATCGGGCGAGGTGCAATGGATGACCGCCGGCAGCGGCATCGTCCACGCCGAGATGCCGAGGGAGACCTGGGAGCACCTATGCGGCGTGCAGCTGTGGGTGAACCTGCCCAGGGAGAGCAAGATGATGGCGCCCCGGTACCAGGACATCAGGGAGGAGGACATACCAATTGTGCGGCCATCGGCTGGCGTAAGTATCAAGATGATCGCTGGCAAGTTCGACGAGGCGGTCGGACCGGTGAAGGACCTCATGGTCGATGTCCAGTACCTTGACGTCATCATGGAGCCGAACGCGGAGTTCCATCATAATATATCAGGCCGGCTCAACGCCTTCGCATATGTGCTGCAGGGCAGTGCGGACTTCGGAGGCAGCATGGCGGGACAGCAGCAACTGGTGGTCCTCGGAGATGGCGATGAGGTCGCGGTCCGCTCCGGAGAGGGGGGAGCCAGGTTCCTCCTGGTCGCCGGCCGGCCCATCAGAGAACCGATAGCATGGCGCGGCCCCATCGTCATGAACACCGAGGACGAGCTGAAGGACGCCTTCCGCGAGATACGAGAAGGCACGTTCGTCAGGACCGAGCCGGGGCGCTGATCAGCCGCGCTTCTCTATCGGAACGTATTCCAGGCCGTCCTCGCCAATGTACGTGCACACGGGTCGATACAGCACAGGCTTCACCGGACCCGGCGGGAACTTCTCCTCTAGAACATGGGCGGCCCAGCCAGCCGAACGCGCTATGGCGAAAACCGCCGGATAGAAGTCCGGTTCGATGCCCATGGCATGGTACATCGATGCGGTGTACATGTCGATGTTGGGGTAGATCTCCCGGCCCTTGGTGGATCGGAAATGCTCCTGAGTGGCCAGGACCATCCTCTCTGTCATCTCGTACCACCGGAACTCCGGGCGGTCCTCCATTATCTGCTGGGCCATGTGCTGAAGGATGGCAGCGCGCGGATCAATGGTCTTGTACACCGCGTGCCCCATCCCGGAAACCCTCTCTCCGTGCTTGAACTGATCGGACACCCACCCCTCCACGCTGTCCGGATCGTTCACATCGAGGAGGTTCTTCATGACCTGGGCATTGGCGCCTCCGTGCAGGGGCCCTGACAGAGCGGCGATGCCGGCTGACACCGCCGCATACATAGTGGCCCGGGTAGAGGCGACCACTCTGGTGGTGAATGTTGAGGCATTGAAGCCATGATCGGCCTGGAGGACGAGGGCGACGTCCAGAAAGCGGTTCATTGTGTCGCTCTGCTCAGCTCCCCAGATCATGTACAGGAAATTGGCCGCGTGAGAGAGGTCGGGGTCAGGATCGATGGGGCCTTGGCCGCTGCGTAGCCGCTTCCATGCCGCTACCACCGTGGGCGCCACGGCGATTATGCGGATGGCCTTTCGTCGGTTGGCCTCAGGGGACTCGTCATCCCCATCAGGGCAGGAGCTGGATAGGAGCGACACCATCGCCGACAGCATGGCCATGGGAGATGCATCGAGCGACTGGGCGCGCATGGCATCTAGCATTCCGGGAGGAAGGTTTCGATTGGAGGCGAGCTCCTGTGAGAACGAAGTGAGCTGGTCGGAATCGGGCAGCCGATCGTGCAACAAGAGATAACATACTTCTTCGAAGGTAGAGCACCTTGCGAGGTCCTCTATCGTATAACCACGGTACAGCAGTCTTCCTGCTTCTCCGTCGACCAAGCTGATCCGGGACGTGGCGGCCTTGACCCCCCTCAGCCCGGTATCCTCTGTACCGACCATTGATACGTCATTCGGTAACTAGTATTTGTTTTTCTCCTCGACTGGCTTTCGGCAAAAGGTACAGTTACCATATCGCTCGGCTGACATTTCTTGGCCACCTAGCCTAGTGCAAGGCGCTGGTTGGTGCCCAGGAGGTGCGATGATGCCCTGGGGAGGCTTCGGCGCGACCGCACCATGTTGTTCCATCGGCGGGGATGAGGGACGATGTTACCGTGGTGACGGGGCTCAGTTATCAAGGCGGCGCTGTCTTGGCATATCAGGGATAATATGGCTAGGGCAATGGTTCTGACCAAACAGGGATCGATCGACGATCTCGAGATGAGGGACTACCCGACGCCGTCCGCGGCGGCAGGGGACATCGTCGCGGACGTCAACATGTGCACCATCTGCGGGACCGATATGGACATCATCCACGGAGGGCAGGAGCTGCCCATGCCCATCCTCCTGGGCCACGAGTGGTTCGGCACCGTGAGGGAACTGGGCGACGGCGTCTTCGCGGACTTCGTCGGCCAGGAGCTCAGGGAAGGGGACCTTATCGCCACTTCCAACGGCACCAGGGGAGACTGCTGGTACCTTAACAACGTCCCGGGGCGCAATAATCTCTGTCCGCAGCAGGAGGTCGTGGGCGTGTACCGCCGCAGCGCCGACGAGGCGCCCCACTTCTGGGGAGCGTTCGCCGAATACGTGTACATCGAGAAGCACATCCCCGTGTTCAGGCTCCCGCCCGGCCTCGACGAAAAGGAACTGGTATGTCTGGAGCCGATAGCGGTGGCCACGCGTTCGTTCAAGCGCGCCCACGGCAGCGGCTCAAGCGGGGCCGGCGCGGGAGAGGGGGTGGACCCGTCGCAGACAGTGGTGATCCAGGGGCTGGGCACCATCGGACAGTGCATGAGCCTAGTATGCAACGTCAACGGAATGGAGAACATCATCGCCGTCGAGCGTCATCCGGACCGGATCGAGCTTGGGAAGCGGATGGGCGTCACCAGCATCGTGGACCGTGGCGCCCTAGGGACCGTTGAGGAAAGAGCGAATGAGGTCCGCCGCATGACCGGCGGCCGCGGAGCGGACATCGTGTTCGAGTGCGCCGGGACCAACCAGGCATTCGCCGAGGCGTTCAAGCTGGTGCGCAAGGGCGGCACCGTGGTGGAGCTGGGAGTGGCGGGGGACAAGGGAACCATAGAGGTCAACCCCTTCTCCGACTTCTGCGAGAAGGAGGTGAGCGTGTTCGGCGTGTTCGGCTATCCCTCCCTAGAGTACCGCATGGCCATCGCCACCATGAACGTGGCCAAGCGGAGGGGCATACCGTTCGGCGACATCGTCTCCGACGTCCAGCCCCTTGAGAGCCTCCCGGAGCAGATCATGCGGCACGAGAAAAGGGAAGTTCCCGGCTCCATCGCCATCCGGCCGTGATCAGGAGACGACCGCCTCCATCGCCAATGGCCTCGACACCGGTCCTTCGCCGTCGGATATATGGATGACCACCAGGTAGTGCCCGACGTCATTGAACGTCAGCGTCCCGGCGCCGAACGGGGCCCATAGCCCTTTCGACCACTCGTCATAGGTGCCGGCGGCCATGGTCAGCTCCTTGCCGTTGGGCGTCATGGCGGCCGTTCCGGAGAGCATGTTGCCCCTGTCGCCGCCCCACACGGTGTAGAACGCCGTGTTGAAGCCGTTCTCCCACGCCGAGACGGCCGAAGTGGACTCGAGGGCAGAGCGGTCCACCCTGGTGTCGCCTGTATTGTATATGGAGAGATCTCCGCCCACGTTCATGCCGGTGGGGCAGATCACGCTGATCGTCCAGTTGTAGTAGGTGCCCCAGGGGGCATCATTCCATCGTTCGACAGGCGCTGTAAGGGCGAAGCCAAGCTCGTCGCCGACCCTGGTCTCGTTCTTCCATCCCCCGGCCCACTCGCCCATTGTCGGCTCTCCGAAGATGTGTGCCCCGTTCTCGGAGATCGTTACCTCAGCGTCCGCGCTGGCCACCCGACCGATCGCCTCGGCCGCCACCCGATAGGTCCCTGCCTCGACGAACGTGAGCATCAGCAGCATGCTCGGCGAAGCGTCCGACAGTGTGCCGGTGAGCGAGCCGTCCTCCTCGGTCATGAGCAGCGTTCCAGACGGAGCGTCGAGGGGGAACGCTCGCACGTCCACCTTGTCCGGTTCAATGCCGTCGACCGTCACCGCGATCGGCGAAGCGTCATCGGAAGCGAGCTCCATGAACACCGGCCAGTACGCCTCGGTGCGCACGATGAGGTCCTCCCTGAGCGTCAGGCGGATCCCGCCAGCCTGAGCATTGTCGCCGTCCCCGAGATCGGGTATGCCTCCAGAAAGAAAGGCTGCGACGAGAGCAAACGAAGTGAGCACCAGCAGACCGGAGCGGAAGATGAGGCCAGGTCTTCTCAGATTATCCCCGTTCATTCTTGTCAGCCGGGAATAGATAAGTGTGATGCATGAGAAGCGGCGGCCCCGGGCCGTTTCCAGGCGCGTTCAGCGGCCGTCAGATCTCGATGGGTCTGCCCACCGCCCTGGCCCTGACCCTCATCTCCGCCAGCTGGGTGATCCCCGGAGCATCGGGAGTGACCACCCTTTCCTCTTCCACGGTTATCTTCACCGCCGGATGCAGTGCTCCGGCCCTCGTCGCCCGACCCAGGGCATGCTCGCTCGCCAGCTCCTTGGCGCGCCGCACCGCATCGTTCTCCTTAAGGAACGAGATGGGGGTGGAGAAGGCGGAGTGCACCGCAAATCCCTTGTCCCGCGGGTACACGAAGACGTCCACATACTCAGATATGTGTCCGCATGCCGCTCCCACCGCATTGCCGATCTCGTGGTCCTGCGGGATGATCACCCGTGCGCCGATCTTTCCCTCCAGGGCGGCAATGTAGGCCTGGGCCGGCGCCCCGATGCCCACCACCGGAGCGTCCAGGACGGTGTTGAACCGCAGGGGGCCGCAGGCCCTCTTCCCGCTGACCATTCCCATGACCTCATGGAACGCCGGATCGTCAGGGAGATATCCCAGATCGTCGGTCAGCACCTTCCTCACGACCTCCTCGGCGATCTGCGAGGTGACGGCGTCCAGGACGCTGTCGGCGAACTCCCCCCTGCCGATGGACATTACCCTGGCGAAGAGGTCCGCTCCCTGGACGGCCGCTTCGACGTCCCCCTCGGTGTATGCGCCCTTCACGTGGAGCGCATCGGTCGGGGTGAACCCTATGCCGGCGATCGCCCCGCGGGCGCGCAGCTCGTCCAGCATGGGCAGCAGGAGAACGATGTCGAGGTCGTTCTTTATCTGAGAAAGCGTGCGGGGCCCCCGCTCGTCCAGATATGCGGCGATCCTGCCCTGCGAGCCCGACAGGCCATGGCCGCGCTCCGTGAGATAGATGAAGCGGGCCTGGCCGATCTCACGCATCCTTGACGTGATGTCTGGGAACCGGCGGGCGGCGAAGCATAGCGGCACGACCCTCTGGGGCCCTATGGCCAGCCCGCCCTCCGGCGACGCCCGCACCTCGGAGTCGCCGCCCAGCGCAGAGGTCCTCATGTCCACCGCCTCCACCCTGGTGCGCCATCTGCCCACCGTGGATCCGTTTTTGCTGACATTGGGTATGCCGCCCTTCAGCACGGCGATGTCGGTGGACGTCCCGCCCATGTCCACCACCACGCAGTCGTCGATGCCGCTCAGCACGCGGCCCCCCATGGCGCTGGCCGCCGGCCCCGACAGGATGGTGTCCACCGGCCTCTCCCTGGCGGTGCGCAGGTTCATGAGCGTTCCATCGCCCTTGAGCACCAGCACCGGAGCTGTCAGACCCCTTTCCTTGAGGATGCTCAGCACCCTATCAAGGAAGTCGGTCATCACCGGCATGAGGCGGGCGTTGAGCACCGCGGTCACGGTGCGCTCGTATATGCCCAGCTCGGCGGTCAGTTCATGCCCGGCGACCACCGGGAGGCCGTACTTCCTCTGGACCAGATCCTTCACGCCGTTCTCCTGGTATGGGTTCTGCGTTGAGAACAGGCCGGAGACCACCAGCGAGCCTATGTGCGGGGCCATCTCCTGAACGTTCCTGTCCAGCTCCTCCATGTCCAAAGTGGCGAGGGGATTGCCCCGGGAGTCATGGCCCCCGGGGAGGAAGCGCTGCACCTTGGCCCCCAGCTCCCACCCCTTCTCTGGCTTCCAGCCCAGCCCGATCAGGCCGACATGCCCGCCCCTGCCCTCCAGGACGGAGTTGGTGGCCAGGGTCGTGGAGACGCCGATGAGGGAGGGTTCGAAAGGCCGTTCTCCGAAGTCCTCCAGGACGGCGTCGATGGACTCCGTCAGGCCGCCGCTGAGGTCGTCGTGCGTCGTCCTGGCCTTGGACTTGGCCAGCACGCTGTCGGAGCGAAGGTCCATTATGACGGCGTCGGTATAGGTACCGCCTGTGTCGATGCCGAGGCCGTATACTGGTTCCAATGGAGAGCGAATGATTCTCACCGGTCCGTTGCCGCATCGGCTCCGACATGTCGGAGCCTGGGCAGAGGTAAGGCCTACATTCGGTATATCTACTGCGGCTAAAATCGTTCAACATGGCTCCGTTGGACGGGCCGTCCTCGTTCCCTCGACCTTCGCTATCTTGCCGCCTCTACGCGGACTCGTATGGATGGGCGGCAGGCAAGAGCTCGCCTGGAGGGCATGGTTGAAATAAAGGGCGATGCCAAGTCTTGACGGGATAGATATGACGCTCAGATGCCCCTGCGGATGCGAGATCGGCGGCAATGGCGATGGTGAACGCTCCAGGAACTTCAAGGAGCACCTCGTCAAGGAACATGACCAGGACAGAGACTCGCTTCGGATGCTCGAGTTGAGGGAAGAGCTAGGGGAGGAGGTCACAAGAGGATTGCTTCTGATGGAGATGGAGATGCGGGCCCATCTGGCCCCGTCCACCAGAAGCCGGGACGAGATCTTTGCCGATTCAATGAGGGAATGCGGCGGCGTCTGTGTGACAGAGTTCTCCATGAGCAAGGAGCAGATGGAGGACTACGCTAACACCATCACCTGCCCCGCCTGTGGACATAAGGTCGGAGGGGACGATGACGGGCAGCTCTCCGATGCGCTACGCGAGCATTGCAACGGGCACGAGGAGTTCCGTATTAAGATGCAAATGAGAGCCTTGCCTGCCCCTCGCTGAATGATAGCAATACATTCAGCGGCCTGGAAGGGCAGGAAAAAGTTTGGGGAGGGAGCGTTTCCAGCGCTCCCCCACAGGTTAGACATGGGCTACGTACTCGATACAGATCGACCGGATCACTGATCGATCATCCTGTAAGTGGGGTTCGGACGGCCGGGAGAGAAACAGTCGTCGACGAAATCATAGTTGTCGATGCTCATCTCTTCCATCGCTCCCCTGACCGCTGACCGGATGCTCTCCTGCAGCCGTTCGGGCGATGACACCACTCGACCGTTGACGAGCATCTCGACGTCGCCCTGGGCGTACCGAGAACCGGTCACTCCGTCGGTGGTGAGGTTGCTGAATATAAGGCTCATCTTCATAGCGCTCACCGGTGAGCGTATCATCACCTTGGCGTGAGCGATGTCCTGGGGCTCGTACGCCTCGGCCAGGCATCTCAGCACCTTCGTGCCCAAGTCGTAGGTGTCCACCCTCTCGGCGGTAAAGCTGATCTGCCCGTTGTACCAGCCGAGCTCCGCCTCGGCGTTGGCGTAGGTGTCGTAGTCGACGTCCACCGGGGCGCCGGCGCTCCTGCGGTCCGAGGCGACCAGCTCCACGATCTCATCGAGACCTTTGCCGGTCAGCGCAGAGTAGGCGATCACGGGGGCGGTGGAATTGATGCTCTTCACCGCATCGATGATCTCCTGCAGCCTGGCAGCGGATATCATGTCGACCTTGGAAAGCACGATGTACTCGGCCTCCTCGATCTGATGCTTGCGAAGATAGCCACCGATGGAGCGGGCATCGATCTCGTCAGATGAGAGGCGAGAGCTATCGACCAGCACCATGAGGGGCGCGACGGTGAACTCGTCCCTGAATATCACCCGGAACGGCGCTACGACGGTAGCTTGCAGGTCGGTGCAACTGCCAACTGGCTCCGCCAGGATCGTTTCGGGATGCTCATCCACTACAAGCTCGCGGGCGCTCTTGAGCAGGTCGGGAAAGCGGCAGCAGAAGCAGCCGCCCAGGACCTCAGCGGTAGCGAAGCCTTTTCCGCGGCTGTACTGGGTATCTACCAATGCCACGCCCTGATCATTGTTTATGATGGCAGCCTTATTTCCCGCGGCGGTCAGCTTTCCTGCGACCTTATTGATGAGCGTGGTCTTTCCCGCCCCAAGAAATCCTCCTATGAGCACGATCCTAGTGGTCAAATTGACATCCTCATCGCCGTAGTTCAGTTTAAGTTATTATATTTTACTTTGTTCTCAATCATTATAGTACAAACTTAATCATTTATAATCAAAATACAATTGACTGCCAAAAGATGCCGGGGTACGACAGATGCCTACGCTCAAGCAGAACCTGCTCGCCGAGTTCCTGGGAACCATGTTCCTGGTGACCGTTGCCATTGCCTCTACGATATTGCCGTTCAACCTGGACGGTTCGACCGTTGCCCTAGCGGTGTTCATCAACGCCATCGCCGTGGCGTTCGTCCTCTTCGCGCTGATCGAGACATTCGGTTCGATCTCGGGAGCGCACTTCAATCCCGCAGTGACGCTTGCCTTGCTGGCGGCCGGGGACATCGGCCGGAAGAAGGCGACCATGTACATCGCAGTACAGATCGCTGGGGGCCTCGTTGGAATGCTGGTTGCACACCTCATGTTCGTCGGCACCGCCTCGACCTTCTATGCGGACACGAACGTGCTGTTCACCATCTCAGACAGTGTAAAGGAGCCGGCACTGTGCTTCGCCGAGTTCGTCGGGACCTTTCTTCTGGTGGGCGTGATAATGGGATGCGTGAGAGGCGGCTCAAAGCACACCGGGCTCAGCGTAGCGATGGTGGTCGGCGGCATGCTCGTCACCACGTCGAGCACAATGTTCGCTAATCCCGCCGTCACGATCGCCCGAATGTTCACCTACGCGATCTGTGGCATCGCCCCGGAGAGTGCGGTGTTCTTCATCATCACCGAGGTGCTGGGGGGAATAACGGCAGCGGTGGTGTTCGGCTATCTGTATCCGTCCAAGCTGAAGGACAAGTGCGACCCTTTCGACTGCAAAAGGCCCATAACGGTGCAGAATCCTCCTTCCAACGGCGGGGCCTTTTAACCCCGCCCTCCTTTTATTTAGTTCGACATATGCCATATATCATATGTTGAGGTTTTCCAGAAACACGGCGTGTAAAGAACGGCACTATGAATAAAGAGCGCCGAGGTGCCGCTCTGTTAGACCGCAGATCATGGTCAATAACAAAGGGTTAATTATATGCCGCTCAAATAAAGTCGGATGTATGCTAGGGGGAAGAGAGAAGGTAGTGGAACTTACCGTGTTCGAACCGGCCCGCCCCATTTTTTCAGGCAATGAGTTCAGGGAAACGTCGCTGGGAAGGACCCGATTGGCAATGGATTGGGTCGGGAAGGACGATATCCTTCTGGACATCGGATGCAGCGACGGGGTGCTTGTGTCCGGAGCATTGGGAAAGTGTAAGCGGGCCGTGGGCCTGGACGTCGATGAGGTGATGCTGCATAGAGCGCGATCTCTCTACCCGGAGGCCGAGTTCTATCATGGCTCGGCGGACAATCTGCCGTTCGACGATGGAACCTTCTCGGCGATCTCGATGCTGGACGTGCTGGAGCACGTCCCCAATCCAGCGGCGTCGCTGAGAGAGGTTGATCGCGTGCTCCGGCCAGGAGGCCGCCTGATACTGTCGGTGCCCCACCGCGGAACGTTTGGATTTGTGGACGCCCAGCGGTCCCTGCTTTTCGCGGCAGGAAGAAGGATCGCTCGCGGGAAGAAGGAACCGGCGCCGGAACACCGCCATTTCCTGCTGGACGAGGTGGCTGAGATGGTCGGGCCGAACTATGAGATCAGCAGGATGCACAGGGGCGGCTTCCTTCTCTTTCCGCTGTGTGGCTACGTTCTAATGTTCACAGACAACATGAACGTGCCGGCGATGTCCCGCGCCATCCGTCGGCTGGAGGAGCGCGACTATCGACGTGACTACGGAGAACGCAGCTGGCACCTCATGGTGGAGTTCATCAAGGAGGTGCCGGCGGAGAGTTGAGGCCGATGGTTCAAGCGTGACCCTGGATAATTGGGTTGGCATGGTCAAGGGGTCCATCGATCGCTGCGATATGATGGGCAGTTCATGACCTATGCTCGAATGAAGGGGCCAGCTGAGGGAAACGGTCGTAAGCCTAAGTAAGGGCATATCTCCCAGGAATACTTAGGTTTTCGAATCGACATCTTCATCGCCCATCAAACTAGGAGGAGTGTACTGACCTCAATTCCCTACGATTTCTTTTCTTCCAATGAATTTTTACACAGCAGATTATATTAATCCATGCCCATGCCATTCATCATTCGGCCCCGTAAACAAAGGATTAATCCTCTTCACTACTTACTCCATTTCCTTGACGAGACTGATGGTGTTCATCGACGAAAGTGGCACAACCGACGTTACGGAATCTGTTTTCACGACGGCTGCCGTATGGTGCATGCCGTCCGATAGAGATGGAGCTCAAAAGGTCCTTGGGTATACGACTGAACGCATAAAAAATGAGATCAAGGCTGAAATGGGAGGAAGACCAAATGAGGTTCATCATTCTGGGGGATTACATAGGTTCAGTGATCGCCTCCTCGAGATCGCCCACAGAGACTGTTATGATACCCATCAATTGAAGCCATCCTGCCTGGGTTGATAGTAAGACCTATGGGAATTGTCAGAGCACGCGCAATAGCGACGTCGTTACAACCGTTGTTCATGTACGGTGGCGAGGAGCCGATAGAAGCTGAGGTAATCCTAGATGATAAGGTCTGGTCGAAGGCCGTCTCGATGTGTTCCAGACCAATAACGGAAGCCTTGAATGGGAACAAGGTCCATATCCAATTTTCCTGTCATGATAGTATGAAGATCCCCGAGTCCAATTGGCAGACCTAGAGGCCGGGGTCTCACGTAGCTTTCAGAGAGAGGGCAAGGAAAGAAAAGCCTATGAGCTAATAGAAAAAAGAACTATCATCCATATTGGGGAAAGAAGAGCCCCGGGAGTATCGCCCCTTTAAGAAAAAAACGAAGTATGAGACCAATGAGAAGGGCTCGTAACCATTCACAGATGGGTCATTGACCTTCACACCGTCTCAGTTTACAAAAGGAATTATCATTTAGATGCATAAGCACCTTTGCATCTATAATGTCGATTCCATTATAATTATCGCTTTGTAGTTCTAATAGGCCATCCAAAATACACTTACGTGAGTTGAGTTGGTGATCCATTCCGACGACGCATATCGTTCCAAGTCCAAAACATATTATCATTGAGCTCAAGAGGTCGCGTAGCCGGGCTCTCGCTTCGCCGCCCATGGTCCACCCCATTGTCAAGAACACGAATTCGATCACCCACCGCAGCGATTTGCACAAACGGGTTAGTATCGTTTTTCTGTCCCTCCCGATCTAGAGCGTTTCGCTCTCGCACCGCGGCACGGACTGAGCACACCTTCGAGCGATCGCCACGATATGCGCAAAGGGTCGAGCGTGCGCTTTACTATGCCTGTCATCGCCTGCGGCAATACGAACAGACGACCTCCCTTATGTTGATGAATGGGGCTGATCGTCGGTCTTTGGCACTCTGGCCATGCATATGTAGCCGATCAGGCAGATGAGGACCATGGCCGCTAGGAAGCCAAAGAGCACGATCGGCATATCCACCCAGAATAGTAGTGTTGCTGCGGCGGAGGAGCTCAGGGCCATGGCAAACATCATCATCGATGCCACTTTCGCTATTCCCGCGCGGTCATGTTTTGATAGGTCGATGAGAGTGATAAGTTCCAGCAACTCGCCCCTGTGGAACAGGGCGCCCGTTAGAGCTAGGGATGCTGATGACGCTATGAAGACGATGAACATCACCAGGTTGCCTGCGAAGACCTCCATGTCGATCAAGCCGATTATAGCATTTGACTCACAAAAAGATGGTACTTGGCCATGCATCAGACAAGCACCTCATCGCGGGCCCCTTAAAGTGCAGTTCGAGAGATGGAGGTCCAGCGACCGGCTCCTGTTGCCCCAGAGGTGTGAATCAGAGAACAGGCGGTCCGATCGCGGCTCTCACGATATCGTCGACCAGCCCGCCTCCCACAACTTTTTGCGGGCCTCGGCCACCGATGCGCCGGCCTCTCGGGTCAGGTCACCCTTGCGAGGGTTCGCCCACACCTCAGCGGTGATGGTGTTGGCCCCGCTGACAAGAGGCAGCGCGCTGACCTCGTGGTTACCGAAGGACAGGATGCGATGGCCGGCCATCAGCCGGATTATGGACGATATGCGCGCCAGCTCGGCCTCGGTGATGACCCCCCTAGATGCCAATGGCGTTCCCGGCACCGCATACCGCCTCATGGTGGCCAGAGCGCTTACGCCCAGGTCGAGATGCATTTGGACCAGATCGATCATTTCCTCCGGCGTGTGCTCCGGGCCCATAGGCTCGATGCAGGAGAAGACCAGCATGCCTGCATCCTTGGCCGCGCGGATGGTGTCCGCCCTCCTTGACGGTTCCAAGCCAGTGTCTCTTCCCTCGCCCAGCCTTATACAGTGGTAGATGCCGGTGAACCCGGCCTCGGCCAGGGAAGCAGCCTGGGAGCAGCCCATGTCGCCGATGTTGGCGATGAGCATCACGTTCCTTCCGACGGCCTTCCGGACGGCTCGGCCCAGATCCAGGACAGAGTCGAACGGATGCGTGGCAGTGGTCATTATCGACAGCCCCGTGGCACCTTCCGACACGAGCTTTTTCGCAGCCCGAACCGTCTCTTCAGTGCTCAGCCGGAACGGTTCCTTGACCAAGCCGCTGCTGTCGGCGAAGGCGCAGAAGCCGCAGTTGGCCGGGCAGGGGCTCCAGTCGACGCCTATCTGGGCCAGCACCGCGCCGATGTTGCCGAACTGCCTCCTGGACAGATTATCGGCGGCGTGCATGGCCAGGTACATCTCCCTCGAACCGCGCTTCGTGCCGGAGAGCAATGTCAGGGCCCCCTCCCTGTCCAGGCCTCTTCCGTTCCTCGCTTTTGCGATCAGCTCCTCGCAAGTGGCCATGCAAACTCCGTGGATGTCGTGAAGTATCTACATCGTCGTATTTCAACAAGCGTCGGGACGTTCAACGGGCTCATCTCCGGACCCATGTCCACAGCCTCAGGCTTTCCCAAGCTCCGCTTCTTGGGGAAGGACAGGGATGCTTGCCTGGCGGCGCTCAAGTGGGGCAACGCCGACGATATCTCCATCATATCGTCCATATTCTGCGATTTCGTTATGAGCCGGAGGAACGACATACTGATCGATGACCTGCAGAAACGGTAGTGCCGGCCAGGCATACCGGGCAGACGTACTGGATGACTTCGAGAATGTCTGACAAGGGTCCCGCTCAATGAACAGACCTTTCTCACGAACAATGGACCTCTGCTGTGACGGTGACGGCCTGGGGCCCCTCACATTCCCCAGAATTTATCCAGCTTGCGCTTGACCTCGATGGTCTCCTCGAGCACCATCTTGTCGTCGGTGTTCAGGTCGACGCTCTTGATCTCTTTGAGGGCCAACTCCCGAAGGTCGACGTACAATATGTCCTCGACATTGATCTGCCGGCCGACGGTCGGTCCTTCGATGGCGACGGCGACCTCCTGGCCCTGGATCGCCTCCTTCACGACCTCCTCGCCAGAGCGGATGGAGCGGATCTTGCCTACTTCGTTCCCTTCGATGTTCAGCAGCGCCTGCCCCGGACGGATGCGGCCGCCCAGCACGCGGACGCCCACGATGGCCGGTTTCGATGCGCGGAACACGCAGTTGGGCAGCAGCTTGATCTTCCCGGGGAAGGCGAACTCAGAGCGCATCTCCAGGTCCAGCTTTCTCTTCTCCTCCTCCACCCACTCCGTGTAGTCCTCGATGAGGCGGTACACGACGTCGCTGGCGAAGACCTTGAGGCTGTAGTTGGGCAGCGCGTCCTTGGCCTCCGGCAGTAGGTCCACGCCGAACGCCAATATCACGCGGTGGAACGTCTCGCCGTAAGCGGCGGTGTCGATGAGGTCCTTGCGCGATATCATGCCGGTGTCGTACTTCCGCACTGGGATGCCTGCCTTGTCGCACTCGAAGGCCAGCGCCTCCAGGGAGCCCAGGGCGTCGGCCTTGATGTACACGCCCTCCTCGACCGTCTCGATGTGCATGCGGGTCTCTTCCGCCACCTCCTCCAGCGCCTTGGTCATGTCGCCCCGGGTGGCCCTCAGGGGAGCGCCGGACACCACGCCCTCGATGTTCTGGCACAGCAGCTTGACGCCTATGGCGGCCGATACCTCGGTGACGGAATCGAAGCGGTCCTTGGGATCGCGGATCTCGTCCAGCGGCTTGGGGCGCAGGATGGCCTTGACCTTGGTGGTGATCGGCTTGCCCTTGGTGCCCAGGATAATGGTGTCGCCCCGGTGCAGCGATCCCGCGAAGATTATTACATCGAGCGTGGGGCCGATGCCCTTCTCCTCCTTCACCTCGAGTATGGTGCCCTGGGCCGGTCCCTCCTCTGTCTTGAGCTGTTCCTCCAGGAACCTCTGCGCCAGGCCGATGAGCACCAGAAGCAGGTCCGGAAGTCCCTCTCCGTTGCGGGCCGACATCGGAACGACCGCTATGGCCTTGGTGAAGTCCTCGATGCGATCGTAGCGGTCGGCCGAGAAGCCCTTCTCGTACAGGTCGCCGATGATCCTGTACATCTTGTCATCCAGCTTGGCCTTCGCCTGTTCGGTCTGCGCCTTGTAGTTCAGCACGAAGGGCGCACCGGCCTTGGTCTCCCATCCCTCGACCAGGTCGATCTTGTTCATGGCGATGATGAACGGGGTCTTGAACCGCTTGAGGAGCTGGATAGACTCCATGGTCTGCGGCTTCAGGCCCTCGTTGACGTCGATGACAAGAACGGCGAGATCAGCCAGCGCCCCGCCGCGGGCGCGCAGAGAGGTGAAGGACTGATGTCCCGGCGTGTCGATGAACAGCAGGCCGGGAACGGTGAACTTGCGGCTGTTGCCGATCAGCGGCTTGGTTACCTTGTAGATATGCTCGATCGGCACCTCAGTGGCGCCGATGTGCTGAGTGATCAGGCCAGCCTCTCGCTTGGTGACCGAGGTGCCCCTGATGCGATCGAGCAGGGAGGTCTTACCATGGTCGACGTGACCAAGGACACTTACGATCGGCTGCCTGGTGGCCATGGTTGATTCCCATTATGAACTCCATATTTGTATCTTTGTGAGCCCTTCCCCGCCGATCTGGAGGGGGTCGGAGATGCAGATCGTCGAGGCAAGCTATTTCTACATGATGTGGTATATTTACCACAAATTGTGGCATTATTACCACATTATGTGAGATAAGTTGCATAAGAGAGGATGACATGCTCGACCAAGGCGTTCCGCGCCCATTCCACCGCACCTCTGCTAGGTCGGCCTGCCCCATCGAGAGGCCGGCAATGAACAGTAGCACATATAGAGGGTATTGCCAATGAAAGCGATCGAGGTCGATCGCCTCAGCAAATCCTTCGACGGCCGCGAGGTCCTTCACGAGGTGTCGATGGACATTGAGTGTGGCGACATCTTTGCACTCCTCGGTCCCAATGGCGCCGGGAAGACCACCACAATGCGTATCATCCTCGGCATCCTCAGGCCGACCGCCGGCCACGCCTTGGTGTACGGACAGGACCTAGGCACCACCAAGGAGCTCAGGCGGAAGGTGGGCGTTCTGTTTGAGCGCCACGGCCTGTACGAGCGGCTTACAGTGCAGGAGAACCTTGACTACTTGACCCGCCTGTACGAGGTACCACAGGGCGACAAACGGATCGCCGAGGTGCTGAGGGAAGTAGGGATGGAGGATCGAGGCCGGGACCGAGTGGGCTCCTTATCCACCGGTCTGAAGCGCCGGGTCGGCCTGGCCCGGGCCTTGCTGGGGGAGCCGGAACTACTGTTCCTCGACGAGCCGACAAGCAGCCTGGACCCCCAAGCCCAGAAGGACTTTCGCGAGCTTATCGTCAGCCTGTCCCGCGACCGTAGGCTGACGGTGTTCCTGAACACCCACAACCTTGACGAGGCGCAGCGCATGTGCAATCGAGTGGCCATTTTGGACCAGGGGCACGTCCGCCTGATCGGCCAGACCGAGGACCTGAGGGCGAGCCATTCTCAGGTGGAGATGATCTTTGCCTCAGTGGAGGAAGCGATAAGGGGCGAGCGTGTCTTGGAGGCCGACGATAGGGTGCGGGCGACGGCACGCTCGGGGGCCGCCCTGGTGTGCGAACTCACCGCACCCCTGTCCATCCGGGACGTGCTGGATATGGGCCTGGAGATCAAGGAGTTCAAGAGCCGGGCGAAGGGGCTGGACGAGGTCTACTTCGATGCCCTGGGTCGGGAGGTGGTGGCGTGAGCGCCGTGCTCACGGTCGCCCGGAAGGAGCTCCTCGAGCTCCGATACAACCGCCAGGTCCTCGTGTGGATGGTGGCGTTCGCGGCCATATTCGCCTGGATATCATCAGGGAGCCACTCAGAGGTGAGCTTGTTGTACACATCCACCCTCATGGGAATGTACGGGGCCTTCGCACTGTCAGGACAGGCATTCATCCAGGAGAAGCTCTCGGGCAGCCTAGAAACCCTGCTCTGCGGGCCGATTACGCTGCGCCAGCTATGGTTCGGGAAGCTCCTCGGCACCCTCCTCCCCGCTACCGCAGTGGCATACGCGGCAGCATTGATCATCCTGTCATTCGGCCCGCTGGGGGCGGTCGGTCTCGGCGCCCCATCGGCAGTCTACCTCGTAGCAGTCCTTCCCGCCCTGCTGATCGCGTTCATCGGCATCATGGGCTTCGTGCAGCTGAACTTCGAGGCCAAACGCACCCGTCTGATCAGCATAGCGGTGATGGCCCTGATCGTGGCCTTGCTGATGGCAAGCCTGTCCATCACTGGCAACGGTTCCACCGTGTCCTGGGAGACCCTCGCCGCAGCGGGGCTGGGAGGAGCGGGGCTCACCGCTATGCCCTACCTTCTGGTGAACCGACTGAGCAAGGAGCGCATCGTCATGACCAGCGAGGTGTGAGATGCGGTGGCGAATGAAGTATGCGATAGGGGGAGGGGTCGGCGCGGTCTTGTTCTCGATAGTGATGAACATTCTGGGCCTGGCCAACGCCTTGATCATCACCACGGTGCTGCTCGCCGGAGTCATTCTCCTGGCCATCTCCATCGCCCGTCTAACCCTAGTGCGGGAAGGCGACGTCGTCCGGGATGAGAGGACGATGGGCATCCACAACCGGGCCATGGCCTTCTCCTGGTGGATCGCCTACTTGACCTTGGCCACCGTGTACCTGCTACACTACGCCAATGTTATCGATCTATCGGTGGAAGGCTTCGTCTCACTGATGTTCTTCATAATGCTTCTGACATATTGGCTGACACGTCGTGTTCTATCGCTAAGGGGCGACATGGTGTAAATGAGAAACCGCATCAAGGAGTTCCGGGCCCGCCACGACATGACTCAGGAGCAGCTCGCCCGCAAGGTGGGCATCTGCCGCGAGACGGTGGTCTACCTGGAGAAGAACGCCTATAATCCCTCGCTCAAGCTCGCGCACGAGATCGCCAAGGCGCTGGGCACGACCATCGATGAGCTGTTCCTGTTCGACGATAATTGAAAATAGTGAGGACGGGGCCGAAGCCCCTGAAAAGGTTTACTCGACCATCCAGGGCTGGACGGACCGGTCCCAGGCCTGCAGCTCGTAGTCGTTGAAGAAGAGCTCGATCTCCCTCTTCGCCGACTCGGGGGAATCGGAACCGTGCACGAGGTTCCTACCGGTCTGCTGGGCCAGGTCCCCGCGGATGGTGCCTGGCGAGGCCTCCGAGGGGTTGGTCTTTCCCATCATCACCCTCATTCCGGCGATGACGTTCTCGCCCTCCCACACCATCACCAGGGACGGACCCGAGGTGATGTACTCGATGAGGCCGGGGAAGAACGGCTTGCCCCTGTGCTCGCCATAGTGGCGCTCGGCCAGCTCCTTGGGCAGGCGCATGAACTTCATGGCCACAGGCTTGTAGCCCTTGGACTCGATGCGGCCCAGGATCTCGCTCATCAGCCCGCGCTGGATGGCATCGGGCTTGAGCATGAGGAAGGTGCGCTCCATCATGCTATCACTCGCTTGCCTCGTTCGACTCGGCCGGAACCTCAGCCTTGGTCCGAACCTTCCGGGACCGCCTGGTGGTGGCCTTGGTCTTGGTCGGAACGGCCGGGATCTCCACTTTGGCCTCCTTAGTGCCAGCGGCCTTGGTGGTCGCCTTGAGGGTGGCCGCGGACCTGGTCCACTCGGTCCTCCTGGGCACACGACCGAGACCGATCATGTTCTTGTAGCACTTGCTGGTGTCAAAGGTGAATATGGTGCCGTCCTTCTTGACGTACATCTTGCCGGTGCCGGGCTCCATTTCCGCCCCGCAGAACGAACATACGCGTCTCTCGGCCATTCATATCACCTGATCGATAGCTTGCGAGCCTCTCTGGAGGTCTCGCGGAGCATCAGTATGTCTCCCATGCGTACGGGCCCCATGATGTTGCGGGTGATGATGCGGCCCTTGTCGCGGCCGTCAAGCACGCGCACCTTGACCTGCGTGGCCTCTCCGGTCATCCCGGTGCGGCCAATGATCTCCACCACTTCGGATGGAATGCTGTTCTCTCCATCAGCCATGTGATCCCTCGCTTACTGCCTCAGCTTCTTGACCTGCTCGGCGAAGCTCTCGATCATGGGTTTGGCCTTGCCGGCGTCGAGAACGGCGACCGAGGCGGCGGGCTTCTCCATGCCGACAGCATGGCCCAGCTCGGCCTTGGACGGAACGTAGGCGTAGAGGATGTTGCGCTCCTCGCACAGCAGGGGCATGTGGGCCAGGATCTCTGGGGGCTGAACATCCTCAGCCATGATCACCAGTACGGCCTCGCTCCTCTCTACGAGCTTGGTCACCTCGTTGGTCCCCTTGCGCACCTTGCCGGTGTCGCGGGCGGCCTCGACGATCTCGTAGGCCTTATCAGAGAGCTCCTTGGGCATTTCGAAACGGACGAACATTGCCTTTGCCATAAATATACCTCATTCGGATGCTGCACATCCTCATCATTCATCGGTTTGACGTGAATGCAAGAGGAGCAAAGAGAGGGCCATTATAAAAAGTATCGCCAGAGACCTGACCCGTTCAAAGGCGGTATGAACGCAGACCGGGCGTCAAATGCCATCGTGGCCATTTCGAATAAGATGTTTCGCACCATCAAGATACGATTGGAGCGTACTGCCGACCTGATCCAAGCGGCTCGGCGGCAGGCTGCCATCGGTCGCCGAATGCAGCAGGCGATGAGGCCGAAAGGCAGTTGAGGCCGAGTCCAGCTGCAAGCCTACGAGTTCATTAGTGAGTAGTTGACTTAAAAACCATGTTCGCCGGGAACGTTCCAGAAGGGCATGTAGCCGCTGCTCTAGACCATGGGCGGATAGCGGAGGGACGTTCACTCCGCGGCCCTGCGCACGATGTCGGAGAACTGGCCCTCCGTCGCATCGTCCAGCTCGGTCAGGAACCACGATGAACCGATGAGCTGGTGCCGGTCGTCCTCTCGGACAAGGTTCGCATCCTCAGTCAGACCGAAGGTCATGTATCGGTCCACGCGGAAGAAGCAGATGACCTTGTCGTTCTTCCGGTAAGCGGGCATGCCGTACCACAGGCCCGGCTGTAGCGCCGGCGCGCTGCGCATGATCACTGAATGAAGCCGCTCGCCCATCTCGCGGTAGGGCTCGGGCATCTCGGCGATCTTCGCCAGAACGGCGGCCTCGCCGTCGGTCGTTCGCGCCTGCTTCTCGGGGACGTCCTGCATGGTCCTCTGGGCCATGGCATAATGATGTCAGGCATGCCCGTATAACGTTTGTCTTCCGGACCATCGATCCGGCCCGCCGCCGCGGGTCACAGCATGGATCTGACCGCTTTGACCGACTCCCTGAGCGCCTCCGGGGTCTTGGTCTCCACCAGCACCCGGATGTCCTTCTGCCGGGCGAAGTCCAGCAAGCCCGGGATGTCCACCATGCCGGTGCCCGGAACCTGGTGATCGCTCTTCCCGTTGTAATCGTGAAGATGCATGTGCCTTATTCGCGTCTCGTGCCGCAGCAGGGTCTCTCTCTCCCTGAACCCCGACCGGGCATCGTGGCCCACGTCCCAGGTGAGGTTGAAGCCGTTCAGGCAGCACAGCTCGTCGATGGCCCTGGCCACGAAGGGGATGTCGAAGTTATTGACGTTCTCGGTGCATACGTCCACGCCGGACGCCCGGGCCAGGGGGAGTAGGTCGCGGTAGGCGGCCCACAGGTTGGTGATGAAACGTTCCTCGTACCGCTCGTATATCCACACCCGGCGGTCCGGCAGCGTGAAGTAGATCCCCGTGCCGATGTGCATGTTCAGAACCCTGATGCCGGCCTGGGCGGACCAGCCCAGCGCCTCCCTCATCGCGTCCAGGTGTCCCTCCCGCACCGTAGGATGCAATGAACCCAGGTCGAGCTCGTCGGGCGAGTGCAGCGTGAACTCGATGCCGTAGCGTTTCGAGGCGTCCCTCACCTCCAGCGGGTCGAGCTCCTCGGGGCTGTTCTCCGGCAGGTTCATGTTGAGCTCGATAAAGGAAAGTTCAAGCTCCTGGCACAGGTCGACGAGATCAGTGAGGTCGGGGATCTCGATGAGCGCGGGCATGCCGAGGGAGAAGGACATCGGCCGATGACCGCCGACCCCCCTCTTAGTCTTTACTTCTCACAGCCCGTGGAGCGGGTCGCCGTCGTGGCCCATCCCTTCGTCCTTCCGGACGATGATGCACGGCGGTCCCTCCACCTCCTCGTCGTAGTGGGCCTTCCACTTCCTGCACAGCCAGGACTGGAGCGTTCTGACGTCCTCCTCGGAGATGTGCTTGAACCTCCCCTGCAGCCCCAGGTACTCGGTCACCGGAAGCATCTTCCTGGGCCGGTAGGTGACGCGCGGCACGCCGTGCTCCACCTCGTATAACGTCCACATGCCGGTCTCGACGGCCAGCCGGTCGATGGATACGCCATGGGCCGGCTCGATGCGCCAGCCCGGGACGCACGGCGTAAGGCAGTGCAGGAACCGGAAGCCGCTCATGGACCTGGCCTTCTCCACCTTCTTGACGAAGTCGGTGAAGTGTGCCACCGAGAGCGTGGCCACGTACGGCACGTCGTGCTGCGCCACGATGGCCGCCAGGTCCTTCTTGAAACGACGGTTCCCCTGTATCTCAAGGCCGGCCGGCGTGGTGGTCGTCCAGGCCCCGAACGGCGTGGCCGACGAACGCTGGATGCCGGTGTTCATGTAGGCCTCGTTGTCCAGGCACACATAGATGACGTCCTCGTTGCGCTCTGCGGCGCCCGACAGCGCCTGCAGGCCGATGTCGAACGAGCCACCGTCCCCGGCCATGCCTACGACGTTCGCGTCGATGCCCCTTCGCCGGTAGGCCGCTTTCAGTCCGGTGATCACCGCCCCGGTGTTCTCGAACGCGGTGTACAGGAAGGGTATCTTCCAGGCCGACGTGGGATACGTGGCGCTGAACACCGTCAGGCAGGACGCCGGGACATACACCACCGTCTCGGGCCCAAGTATCTTAGCGATGTTTCTGGCCGTCGCCGCGTACCCGCAGCCGGGGCATGCCCCATGGCCGTGGACCAGCATGTCCTCCCGGCTGACGTTCCTAAGGCCAGCCACCGGGCTTCTGACGTTGGTCATCCCTGCTCCCCCCGCAGGCCATGCCAAGTGCACTCATTGACCGGACCTCCGCGGGCGCGGCGTTCCACCGCCTCGTACATCTCCCGTACGTCGGGCACGGTGATGTCCCTCCCTCCGATGCCGCCGAAGTGGTCGGTTATCGGCACGCCGGTGCCGTACATGGCGCTCCTCAGCTCGGTGAACAGAGGCCCGAAGCCGTTGAAGGACGCGGAGCGCTCGAAGACGCCCACCGCCTTCATGCCCTTCAGCGCCTCCCGCAGCTCCTCGGCCGGGAAGGGGCGGACGAAGCGCAGCTTGATCAGTCCGGCCTTGCGCCCCTCGGTCCGCAGCTGATCGACGGCCTCTCTTGCGGCGCCAACCCAGGTCCCCAGTCCCATCATGGCGAACTCGGCGTCCTCCATCCTGTACTCTTCGAACAGCCCGCCGTACCGGCGGCCGAACAGCTCGGCGAACTCGGCATCCACCGAGCTGACCACTTCGAGCGCCGCCTGCATGGCGCGGTCCTGCTGGTACCGCATCTCCATGGCGAACTCCGGCGGAACGATGGGGCTCATCACCATCGGGTCGCTGGGGACCAACGCGTTCGTCGTGTCGAACCGTGGGAGGAATCGATCGACCTCGGAGCGTTCCGGCACGTCCACCGCCTCCACCGTATGTGTGAGGATGAAGCCGTCCATGCACACCATGACCGGCAGCCGGACGCGAGCGTCCTCGGCGATGCGGAAGGCCTGCAGCGTGGCGTCCAATGCCTCCTGGCCGTCCTCCACGTATACCTGCAGCCATCCTGCCTCGCGCACCGGCAGCGAATCGTTGTGCTCGGTCCAGATGCCCGAGGCCGCCCCCACGCTGCGATTGGCGTTGACCATGACGATCGGCAGCCGCATGGGAGCAGCGGCGAACAGCATCTCGTACATGAACGCCAGCCCCTGCGACGACGTGGCGGTGAACGTCCGCACTCCCCCGGCCGAGGCGCCGATGGCCACCGACATGACGGAGTGCTCCGACTCCGCCGGTATGAACTCGGCGTCCATCTCCCCGTCGTTGATGAACTCGGTTATCTGCTCGATTATCGTGGTCTGCGGAGTTATCGGGAACCCGGGGACCACCTCAACTCGCGCCAGCCGAGCAGCGTGGGCCACCGCGACGTTGGCGGTTATGACCATCACTCCCATCGGTGAACCCCCTTGACCATGTCGATGGCGTTCACCGGACATATGTCGGCGCAGATGCCACAGCCCTTGCAATAGTCGAAGTTCCAACGCATGTAGTCATCGTCCAGACGGTCGATGGCCGCGTCGGGGCAGGACCACCAGCACCTCAGGCAGCGGATGCACTGCCCCTTCTTGTAGAACGGCGTGGACCATCTCCATCGGCCGGTGAGGTTGGTTCGGGCGCTCCCCGGCCCCATCTCCACGCCGTCGATCGTCGCCGACGGCAGCGATGGTCCGGCCAGCATCTCGTTCCAGGCTGGCCTCCACTCCCTGGCGCGGACGAGGCGGCGCTTGCCGGATGCGGTGCCCACCACCGCCGAGTCGTAGGCCCTCCATGCCGACTGGGCGTTCGCCCTGCCGGCCAGTGCGCCCAGCTTTTCGCCGAAGCGCTCCTGGATCGCTTCCATCACCGTCTCTATGGGCACCAGATCTTGCACCCTGCAAAGAACGCCCAGCATGGCGGTGTTCACGATGGGCGCCTTCAGCGACTCCAGCGCTATGGAGGTGGCATCGGCCGTGGCGGTGAGCGCTTTCGCCACCTCTCCGATCTCCAGCTCCTCCGGCCGCATGGCAGTATTGACGGCCAGACGGCCGCCTTCCTTCAGTCCCTCGGTCACCGGCTCCAGCTCGAACAGAGAGGCGTCCAGGACCACGACGAGATCGGGCTCGTACACCTGGCTCTTGATGCGTATCTTCCGGCGGTCGATGCGGGCGAACGCCTGAACAGGCGCGCCTCGCCTCTCCGCCCCGAAGTAAGGGAACGCCTGCGCGTGGAAGCCGGCCCTTACGGCCGCGTCGGCCAGGGTCTGGGCGGCCATGACCGCCCCCTGCCCTCCCCGGCCGTGGAGTCTGATCTCATACATGCTGGAACATGCTTGCGCGGCGCCCCTATATGGAGTTGGGTGCTCAGTTCACCTCTTCGAACGAAGAGCCCGGCGCCCCGCAGACCTTGCACATGTCCGGCGCCTCCCCCTCCTCGATGTTGCCGCACACCGGGCAGAGGTACAGCTTCTTGGCCGGAAGGTCCTTGCCCGAGGAGACAGCTTCCGCTGCGGCCCTGTACATCTCCTCGTGGATCTTCTCCACGGCGTTGGCCAGGGAGAACGAGCGCGCCGCTTCCTTGTTGCCCTCTGCCCTTGCCGTCTCGATGAAGTCGGGGTACATGGAGGTGTGCTCGTAATTCTCCCCGCCGATGGCGTCCTTCAGGTTGTCGGCCGTCGTCCCCACCCCCTTCATCACCTTGAGGTGGGCATGGGCATGCACGGTCTCGGCCTCGGCAGCGGCGCGGAACAGCTTGGCTACCTGGTGCATTCCTTCCTCGTCAGCCTTCTTGGCGTATGCGAGGTACTTCCTGTTCGCCTGCGACTCGCCGGCGAAGGCGGCCTGTAGATTGTTGTCAGTGGCTGTCATATTTAACGCCCGTTTACCGCCGCCTGGTTATTTTATGCTTTTGCCGTAATTGGAATCAAGCCCTCAGCAGCTCCAGGTGCGTTCCCTCTGGCAGGTCCAGCCAATTCGTGAAGCGAACGTCCTCTCCCCTGGCCACGTCGCGGTACAGGCTCTGCATCTGCTGCGTCACTGGGCCGGGCCTTCCGTTGCCGACCGGAACGCCGTCGATGGCGCGCACGGGCACGATCTCAGCCGCTGTGCCGGTCATGAACACCTCCTGGGACGCCATCAGCTCGCCGCGGGTGATCGGGCGCTCCTCCACCACATAGCCAGCCGCCCGGGCCAGCTTGATCACGGTATCGCGAGTGATCCCCTCCAGCACGCCGGAGGCGAGATCGGGCGTGGCGATGCTGCCGTTCCGAACGATGAATATGTTCTCCCCCGTACCCTCAGCCACCGTCCCATTGCCGTTCAGCATGATGGCCTCGTCCGCTCCGGCCTGGGCGGCCTCGAACTTGGCCAGGGTGGAGTTGACATAGTTGCCGCATACCTTGGCCATCAGCGAGGTGGCGCGGTTGGAGGGCTTCTCCCATGATGAGGTGATGGCGTCCATCCCCTCCCGCACCTGCCTGTCGCCTATGTACGAGCCCATGTGCACCGTGACCACGGCGACATGGGTCGGAACGCCCTGAGGGTTCATGCTCAGGTTTGGCGACGCGCCGTAGAACGCTATGGGGCGTATGTAATCGGCATGCGCCCCGTTGGCCTTGACCACTGACCGAACTGCCTCGCACAGCTCCTCATGATCATATTCCAGCTTGAGCCGCAGGAACTTGGCCGACTGCATGAACCGGTGCATGTGGTCCTCCAGTCGGAACACGCTCTTCCCCCATGGCGTGTCATACGCCCTTAGGCCTTCGAATACTCCTCCACCATAGTGGAGCCCGTGTGACATGAGCGAGACCTTGGCGTCCCGCGGCGCCACCAGGGCACCGTCGAACCAGACCTTCTCTCCCGTGATTAAACCCCCCTCCTCCGATAATAATCGAGGCGAGATTGCTTGGGAGCGGCCGATACAAATAAGTTCGGTCAGGCCGGCGGGGGCCCGGGCTCGTCCTTCAGCACGCGCTTGAGGAACTGCCGGGTGCGCTCGTTCTGTGGATTGGTGAAGATGACGTCGGGGTTCCCCTCCTCTTCGACCACACCGTGGTCCATGAACACCACGCGATCGGCGACATTTCTGGCGAATCCCATCTCGTGCGTGACCACCACCATGGTCATGCCACCATAGGCCAGCTTCTTCATGACGTCCAAGACCTCGCCGGTCAGCTCAGGATCAAGGGCAGAAGTGGGTTCGTCGAACAGTATGACCTTCGGCTCCATGGCAATGGCTCGGGCGATGGCCACGCGCTGCTGCTGCCCCCCTGACATCTGGCCAGGATAAGCGTCGGCCTTATTCGTCATACCGACCTTTTCCAGCGCGGCCATGGCCAACTTTTCGGCCTCTCCCTTCTCGACGCCTTTTACCTCCATAAGCGGCAACATGACGTTCCTCTTGGCGGTGAGGTGCATGAAGAGATTGAAGGACTGGAAGACCATGCCCATCTGCTGGCGGACCTCGTTGATGTCCACTCCTTCCTTGTTGATCTGCCGCTCTTCAAAGTAGATCTCTCCGCCCGATGGCTCGGTCAGTCGGTTAAGGCACCGAAGGAACGTGCTTTTCCCGCTGCCGCTCGGTCCTATGATGGCGACCACCTCGCCCGGCTCCACCGTCATGGAGATTCCTTTGAGCACTTCAATATCTCCGAAGCGCTTCCTCAGATCGACGGTGCGTATGAGGGGGGTCATTTAGATTCCACCTCGTAGCCCGGAATGGCATACTTCTTCTCCACATAGCGAAGGATGTGGGACGTAGTGTAAGTCAGGACTAGGTAGATGAGCGCCAGGAACAGGAACAGACCAAGTGGTTCGTAGAACCTCTGATTGATGTTCTGAGTGAGCTTGGTGAGTTCGATGACCCCTAGGACGCTGACAAGGGAGGAGTCCTTTATCAGGATGATAAACTCGTTGGTCATGGGCGGTATGATCAGGCGAAGCGCCTGCGGAAGAATGACCTTCTTCATCGCCTGGCCCCTGGTCATGCCAATGGCTCTGGCCGCCTCCATCTGCCCTACCGGAATCGACTGGATACCGGCACGTATGATCTCGGCCTGATATGCCGCGCTGTTGAACCCGATGGCCAGTATTCCGGATGTCAGCCGATCCAGGTCGATGCCAAGCGATGGAAGACCAAAGTAGACGATGAATATCTGGACGAGCAAAGGGGTTCCACGGATGACCTCGACATATATTGTGCAGAGCCATCGGACCGGGCGATTGGTGGAGGTCTTGCCAAGCCCAATGACTACGCCCAGGACGAAACCGAAGATGATGGCGATTATGCTTATCTGAAGTGTGAGGAAGAGCGCGTCCCCGTAGGCCGGGAGGTTGGGAACGATGATGTCGTTTATAAGGCGGTCGAGAGAAGCCATGGCTCAGTCACTTAATGAAATGTAATTAAGGGGTTTGAAAGGAGACCTCAGACGCCCCACTTCTCCCTGAGGGCGTCCATCTCGCCATTGGATTCCATCTCGGCGAGGAGTTCGTTGATCTCGGTCGCCAGGTCGGTCTCTCCCAGCCGCATGGCCACACCGTAGCTCTCATTGGTGGGGATTGAGAAGGCGATGTGGACGTCAGCGTTGTTTGCCACGTATTCCTGGGCCACGGCGGAGTCTATGATGATGGCGTCGGCGCCATTCTTCCTAAGGAGTTCCTGTATGGTATCCGAGGCAGTGCTGAAACCGATGATGTTGCCAGCAGTGACCTTGCCAGTGTTGACCAGGTTCTCCTCGACCCAGTAATAGCCGGTGGTCCCAGAGTTCACGGTGATAACCTTGCCAGCCAGATCGTCGATGTTCTGGATGCCAGTGGTCGAGTTCTTGATGATGACCGACTGGTTGATGTTCTGGTCCACGAAGTAGGGGTTAGAGAAGAGCACCGATGCAGCGCGGTCGGAGTTGATGGTCATCCCGGCGAGGACTAGATCGATCTTGCCATCCTTGACACTCTGGATCAGCGCGTCGAAGCCAAGATCCTGCACCTCCAGCTCCACACCCAGCTTGTCCGCTATCTTCTTCGCCAGGTCGATATCGAATCCCTCTACGCCATAGGGAGACTTACTGTTAGCCATCTCGAACGGTGGGAAACCAGAGGAGGTGCCCACGATGAGCTTTCCCCGGTCATTGACCTTCTCCATGGTTGATCGATCATCAGCAAAGCCACCTAGCAGCACAAACCCGATCGCCGCGATGGCGACCACAGCGATGACCGCGACTGCCGCGATCTGAATAGTCTTCGAAGACTTGGCCATTTTCCGCCTCCATGTTATGGATTTTGTCGCGGAACGATTACGTGCATATAAATCGAATGTTCCATTTCGGACATGCCCCCGCATCCCTATATCTTCTGCGGCCGCGTGAGACCTTCCAGCTACGAGAAGCCCTCGCCCGGCGACGTTATCGTAGGTGGAATATCGCCCGAGGGGGCGTGAGGCTTCCGCCTCGATTTCGCCAGGATTCAGTCCCGGGTGTCCACGTCCTTGCTGGTGGTTATCTGGCACCACACCGCCTGGTCCCCCTTGTCCAGAGCCACGTACGCCTTGGCATATACGCGGGCCGACATCTCCAGGAGGACCGCGGCCATGATCTTCACCGGATGCTTCCCATGCTCACGCAGGAAGTCAAGCATCGCCCGGGCCACCAGCTCCCGGTCCTGGGTCGGGATGTCGTAGTCATACAGCCTCTTGATGTACCCCTCTCCGATGTTTATCCGGGAGCGCTGCTTCATGAAATCGGCCACCGTGGTGGGCCCCTTGTTGACCACCATGGCATCTGGTGCGTAGACGGAGCGGAAGCCCCTCCGCTCCAACTGCATGCGGATGTTGTCCTCATCGGATCCAAGATGTGTAGGCAACGAGACGCCGTCCTTGCGGAACGCCACCAGCTCCCCTATCTTGGGATAGCTCAGGGAGAGACGGTGATGTAGGTCCCACACCATGTGGACCGCGAAGCCAATGACGCCGTCTGGCGAGTTGACCGGCACGGGATGGCCTCCGGCCATTCCCACCGAGGGGTCGCGGAACGGCTCCAGCAGGCGCTCCAGGCTTCCGTCCTCCAGGCGATTGTCGCCGTTGACCAGCGCCACCACGTCACCCTTGGCCTGAGATATTATCAGATTGATGGCAGAGCACTTGCCTTCTCTCTGCTTCTGCACCAGAAGCCGAACCCTGCGGTCCTGGCGGGACATCTTTTCAACAATGGCCTCAGTGCCGTCGGTGCATCCACTGCAAACCACCAGCACCTCTCGCAGCTGGAAAGCGGTGCCTCGCTGCATTAGCACGGAATCTATGCAGCTGGCTATGTTCTTCTCCTCATTGTAGGCGCAGACGCCAACCGTCAGGACCGTCATTCATCCCTTGGACGGCGGGTCGGACAAATAATAATATCCCTTGTTGAAGTAGATACACCTTCACAGGGAGACACCATGCGCCGAGGAGATGCTCGCGACCCCTGGCACCGCCGGCTAGGCATGCCGCATGATAACAATTCAGGGAAAATAAGCTATATTTTGATATATACAATATGGGTTTGACCGCATGACCATGACCGAAGCTGGACCGAACGCGTCATCCTTTACGATAGTCCTTCCCACATACAATGAGGTCCAGAACATAAGGGGCATGGTCGAGGAGCTCCTGCGGCTGTATCCTGGGATCAACGTGCTGGTAGTGGACGATAACTCCATCGACGGCACGGTGGAGTCGGTGCATGAGCTCATGGCAAGGCATCCTTCCGTCCAGCTCATGGTTAGGGACCCGAAGGACAGGGGGCTCACGGCCAGCCTGATGGAGGGCATCGTCAACGCCGGAACGGATTACTTCATAGTGATGGACGCCGACTTCCAGCATCCGCCCGCCAGCGTGGAGGGTGTAATGAGGGAGCTGTCGGCCGGCCACGTCATGGTGGTCGGAACGCGGAACAACATCAGGGCGCTGAGCGCGACACGCCGCTTGGCCTCCTGGGGGGCGAACTTTCTCGCGCGGTCATTCCTGTTCGCCCATCGCAAATGCAGGCCTAGCGACCTGATGAGCGGCTTCTTCGGCGGCGACACAGCGGTGTGGAGGAACGTCATACTCACGGATGGGAAAAAGTTCGAGAGGCAAGGGTTCAAGGTCCTCTTCGACCTCATGAAGTTCTCGCCCCCGGGGACCATGGTGGCCGAGGTGCGATATGATTTTGGCGAGAGGTCGGGCGGAGAGTCCAAGCTTGACTCCAGAGTTATCATCTCCCTGTTGCGGCAGTGCGGCTACCTCGGAAGGTTCGTGGCCGCTTTGATCGGTCCGCTCTCCCGCAGGCCTGCCCGCCGCTCTAAAGATCAGGAAGTGGTCGCCACCGTCCGGCCATAGGCAGGGACGTAGGAGCGCGGCGTGTGGGCCATCACGACCATGTCGCCGCTGGTCGATGCGGTAAAGTTGCCGTCACGGGCGTCCGCGCTCATCGGAAGAACGACGAACTCGGGCTCACCGGTCGACCAGAGCCCTCCAGAGGTGACAAGTTGTAAGATGTCCCAGGAAATGGCGGCGTCCCCTGACACCATGGCCGGCTGGGCGACGGGGCCGCCGAACAGCACCAGCCGCCCGTCGCCCAGAGGGACCATGGCCGAGGTCACCAGGTCCCCATCCACGCCATGGTGGATATGGCCGGTCGTTACAGCGCCGAGGTCATCGAGGGTGCTCCTCTCCAGGGCCCAGAGCGGCGCGGATGTCTGGAGCGACAGCGCCTGCGCGTAGACGCTTGCCTCCACCGCATCCGCGGAATAATTGAGCTCATGGTACTTCACCCGGAGGAAGTCCTCTCGGCCAGTCCATTCGCCGCCCTTAAGCTCCTGGCGGAAGGGCAGCGAGCCGGGACCGATGCAGACCAGGCGGCCCCCTCCCGAGACCCAGGACATCATCTCAGCGGCGGCATCGTCGTCCATGTCCACCGCCTCGCCGATGACCATGACGCTGTTGGAGACGGCCTTGAGGTCCAGTCTCCCCACGTCCGCAATGGTCACGTTGGGCCTTAGGCCTCTGAGCTTCATGTCAGTGATAAGATGATCGTACAGACCGGTCACCGCCGGAGGCCGCCCCGGCCGGCCGTCCACATCAACGATGATGATGTCCGGGAGATCGTACAGTTCATCCACTGGCATGATCGATATGACCAGCTCATACGCATTAGGGGACGCGCCGACCGAGTAGTGGACCTTCACCGCCCTGGGGTCTTCGATATCGCTTCCGACGTCTAGATTGACGTGCAGCACCGAGGATGTGGGCTGCACCGCCATGACGATAAGGGCGAGCGTGACCGACGCTCCCAGTATGAGGGCGCGCTTCATTCCCCGGCCCCCCATAGCCTCTTGCGGAACCATCCCGAGGGAAGCGACGTTATCATGATGATGGCTTTCACCATGGCCACAACTCCCAGCATAGATGACAGCGCGAGCAGAAGGGCCGGCACGAGAGGGCCGCCGGAGAAGTACGCGGTCACGATGGAGTTGAGCTGTTCCACGCTCACCAGCGGGGTGTAGACGGCCAGGGGATAGAGGAACACAGCGAAGGTGCGCAGCGTCAGGGAGAACAGCAGGCCAGAGGCCGTCAGCATGAACATGGGAGTTCGCATGCGCTTGTCGATGAAGGAGAAGAGCAGCATGAACGGCAGCGCCCACAGCAGGTGCTGGGGGTTGGTCACCGAGCGGAACATGAGGGCAATGATCAGCACCAGCAGGCTGCCGGCCATGATGCTCTCACGCGGCGGGCGGTCGGAGCGGGCCATGGCGACCGACGCTATGACGACTAGGGCGACCCCCACCAGCATCAGGAACATGGGGGTCTGGAAGAAGTTCCCCGCCCCCGAGCTAACTCCCGAAGGGGATGTAAGGCTACCGATGAAGGAGGCCAGGAACCAGGGGTTGATCCCCCCTAAGGAGTCGTTGCCGGCCCTCCTGAAGACAAAATCGATCATCTCAGGAGTGGTTAGCAGCAGCGGCACCGCCGGAAGGGTCGATGCCAGCGCTCCGGCCACCAGCCTTGCTACGGAGGAGAGGCGGTCCCTCCATGCCGATCCGGCGGCCGCTAGTAGGTAGAGAAGGAAGAATATGCCCAGATAGGCAGGGTATATCTTGAGGAGCGCCCCCATCCCCAGCGCCAGGCCGGCCAGGGCATAGCGCTGGTGAATGAAGAGATGCACCGCGGCCAGCGTGCACAGCACGGCCAGCATGTCGAACTGTCCCATCACCGAGCCGATCCATATGACCAGGGGGTTGAGGAACCAGAGGATGTAGGCGGACCGAGCGGCGTCCTCGCCCTTCCACTCTCGGACCATGAGGAAGAGGATGGACGCACTCAGGACGTCGCCGATGATGATCGGCAGCTTGAGGGCCAGATTGAACGCCGGGGCGGTGATGAAGGGACTGACAAGATCGGAGAACGCCCCCATCTCCAGTATCTCAGGCTGGAGGCTGCCGAACAGCGAGGGGTCTACGAAGAGCGACAACAGGAGCATGAACGGATACATGACGAAGCCGAAGCCTGGAGGATAGGAGAACACCGCATGACCATACATGCCCATCCCGGCCAGCATGTCCACGCTGGCGCTGTAGAATGGATAGATGTCGTATGAGTAGGAGGTCCAGGGCGCGATCGCGAGACGGACGGCGAGGCCGATGATGAGCGCTTTTGCCAATCCGGCGGGGCACAGGAAGTCACGCGCCCTAGTGAGGGCGGAGCGTTCCGTCATGGCCTCACGCCTCCTTCCTTAGTAGCCACAGCGTGCCGTCCCACAGACCCCTAAGGTAGGGGAGCATGGAGCGCTTGCTCGGCCCCATAAGTATCCCGAGGGCATAGTACGGCAATGCCACCAGATACTGGCCCATGACGGAAGTGGCCGCCTTGAGACCCCGGCGATTCTTGCCGATCACCAGCAGAGCGTTCCTCGCATAGTGGTACGCACGCAAGGGCGTCAGGACGTTCTCTCCCATGATCCCGGCGGACGCCGAGACCTTGTGCCTCGTCACCGACGATGATACGTACCAGCTCTCGTAGCCGGCCGCCTCGGCGCGGAGGCAGAGGTCCAGGTCCTCGAAGTACATGGTGAAGTCCTCGTCGAACAGGCCTATGCGGCGGAACACCTCGGAGCGGACGAGAGCGGTGCAGCCGGTCACGTAATCGATCGGCCTCTCGGCATCCTCGGCATCCTCCTCATCCATGTGCTGATGTTTGGTGTATCCAAGCCAGCGGTTGTACGTTCCGCCTCCGAACCATACCATGCCAGAGTCGTAGTATAATATCTTGGGGCCCGCGATGCCGCACCGGGACCGGCGGTCCATTATGTCCAGCAGCGGTTCCAGGAACCCCGGGGTGGCGACAGCGTCGTTGTTCATGACCAAGATGAACTCCGGTCCGCGCTTCAGCGCCTCGGTTATGGCCAGATTGATGCCGGCCACGTACCCTTCGTTGCGCTCCAGCGCGATCAGGTGGGCTTGCGGGAAACGCCCCGATATACGCTCGGCCGAGCCGTCCCCAGAACCGTTGTCGACCACCACCAGGTCCAGAGGGCAGGGGGAGTGCTCGATGAGCGTGGCTAGGCACTCAAGCGTATCGGCGGCCCTCCTCCAGTTGACCACCGCCACCGCCACCTTCCGGCCTGTGACCACCATAGTACAAAAGGAACGCTGATATTAACGCCTTATGTCGGCCGAGGATTATTAACCGGCGCTGACAATTCAGGATGCGATGACGCAACAGTTCGAGATCTTCGTCCAGAACAAGCCTGGCGACGTGTCGAGGATCGCAGAGGCCCTGTCCCGCAACTCTGTCAACATCAGGGGCATATCCACCGACCTCACATCACCCCGGACCATGGTCCGGATCGTCACTGACGATGATGCCAGCACCAGGAGCGCCCTCCGGGCGGCCAATGTGGAGTTCTCCGAGAGAGATATCGATGTCGTGTCCCTCCCGGACCGCCCGGGAGAGCTTGCCAAGGTGACCAAGGTGCTGTCCAAATCGGGGATCAACATCGAGTCCATGTTCATCCTGGGGACGCACGGCAACAATGTCAGCGAGATCGCCATCGCCACCGATGACGGCGTCAGGGCCCGCGAGGTCCTGTCCAGGTACATCTAAGGAGCGCGTCGCGACACTATACCGATGGAGAGCAGCACCAGTGCGCCGCCCGCCAGGGTCGAGGCCGATGGCCATTCCTGCAGGAGGAGGATGGCGAACAGCACGCCGAAGATGGGCTCCACCAGCAGTATGATGGCAGAATCGGTGGCCCTCACCCTCCTCAGGCCAGTATTATGGAGCATGTAAGCGAAGGCCGTGCATACGATGCCTGTGTACAGCACCGTCCACAGTCCCGAGGCCGGAACGGCCGTGCTCTTCGCCAGCAGCATTGTCAGGGGGACGAGGAACGCGGCCGAGCCGATGATCACCGCGGTGCTGATCATGAGCACGTCCTCCTCCTGCTCAAGCGTCCTCTTCATGTAGACCACGTAGAAGGCCCACAGCACGCCGGCGCTGAAGACCAGAAGGTCGCCGAGCGAGGAAACGTTAAGCACCGAGGCCAGGTCCCCTTCGGTGGATATCACTATCACCCCTGCCAGGCCGATGCCCAGTCCGTAGATCGTGCGGGAGGTGATGGTCTCCTTGAGCATTACCGCGGCCAGTATCGCCACGATGCCCACGTTGATGTTGATCAGCAGGGCGGCGTTGGTGGCCGTGGTCATGGTCAGGCCCACGTTCTGCAGCGCGAACGCAGCGGCGTTCACGACCGATAGGACGATGACGGGCCTGGACGTCAAAAGCCGGCGATCGAACCGGCCCATGGCGAGCATGGCGAGCGCCATCACGGCGCCCCCCAGGGCGAATCGTAGCAGGGCAAAGAATATCGGATCTACGGTCTCCAGGCCAAGCTTGATGACCGCGAAGGATGACCCCCAGATGGCTCCCGCCATGAGCAGGAGCGCCACGTACCCTCGCTGGTCGGCCATGAGGCCTGGCATCCCGCTCCGAATATATGAAGGTCAGCGGCCCTTACTCTAGGGTCTGGCTCTCCAATCTAGCGCCCCTCTCGACCCTTACCCCGTCGCCAAGCACGCAGTCCCTCAGTACGGCGCCGTCGCCCACCGTGACGTTGTCGCCCAGTAGGCTCCCTATGATCTGGCAGCGGGAGCCTAGCGAGCAGCCCTCCATGAGGAACGAGCCGTTCACCTCGCTGCCATCCCCGACGACTGTGTTGCTTCCGACGGCGCACGACGACAGCTTTGCCATGCGGCCGATCGACGCGCCCTCGCCTATGTACGCGGGACCGTCGATGCGACAGCCGCCAGCCGAGAACGAGGTGGCCACGATCCGTCCGTTGCACTCGGCCCCGTCCACGTTTATGGCGCGTCCCCTCCGCTCGGCCATGCAGATGTTGGCGTCCAGAAGGTCATGCGGACGTCCGATGTCCTTCCACAGCCCCTCCAGGCGGGCGCCGTACAGCGGCTGGCCGCCGGCCAGCAGCTTGGGGAACAGCTGCTTGGAGAAATCGTACATCTCCCCCGGAGGAATCTCGGGGATCACATCCCGCTCCAGAACGTATATGCCAGCGTTGATCAGGTTGGAGAACACCTCCTCGGTGCGGGGCTTCTCTTTGAACCGTTCGATCCTGCCGGCGTCATCGAGGCCGACGATGCCGAACTCTTCCGGCCGCTCCACGGTGGTCAGGGCCATGGTGGCCATGGCCTTCGTCCTGACATGCCGATCGACCAGGGATTGGACGTCCACGTCCGCCAGTACATCGCCCGACGCTACAATGAAGGTGTCCTCCAGGCGGTCCTCCAGCAACTTGACCGCGCCCGCCGTTCCGGCCGGAGTGTCCTCGAAGCACATGACTATGTCCACCCCGAACTGGTCGCCCGAACCCAGCGCCTCCACCATGTCCTCGGCGCGATACCCGCAGGTGAGGAAGACCTCCTCGACCCCTGCATCCGCCATCGCCTCGATCACGTACTCCACGCACGGACGGCCCAGCACCGGCAGTAGGGGTTTGGGTCGGGCATTGGTCAATGGACGAAGCCTGGTCCCCTTGCCGCCGGCGAGGACGACGGCCTGACGCGCTCGGCTCATTACTTCCCACCTACCTTTTCGTAGACGATCGCGTGCATGGGAACGATGTTGCTACAGGACATAGGAGAACAGGATGGAACTACATGCATTTTTTATTATTGCGCGAAGTTCACTATCATCCCGATGCTCGGGCATACTGGATAATGCGAGCGGGGAGAATATGATTAGTGTATCAAGAATCGAAAGCGTGCTCGTCCTGGCTGGATGCAAAGGTCGTCCACGACTGCCCCATGACACCGATATTGCAAATGCCAGGGCATTCGTCCGCTCCTGAGCAAGTGTGCCAAAGCAGTCGATCACACCATTCAGCGGCCATGACATCCTGAGAATGCGTTCTTGCAGTATATCGAGGAAGGACTTAACGGAAGCCGCGGCCAAGAGGTTGACCTGATGGTTGTAGCCGATGTGCGAGGAGGGACCGCACCTCATCCAAGGGTCCTGCCTGCACCTCGCAACGATGCTCCGTTCATGGCAACATCGACGGAATGTATCGCAGAGATGAGGGGTTAGGCGCTTGAGATGAGGTCACGCATCTAACGCTGGAAGCAAGCGTCCAGGAACCTCTAGGCTCTGGAATCGGCGTAAGTCCCCGGTCTCGCTTCGTTGCAAGACTCGATCGAGCGGCAACAATAGGTTCGACGCTCAGACGCACAGCTTGGCCACGTTGTCCCCCTTCCTCGCGCCGATGGCCTCAGCCACCGGTCGGCACTTGGCCCTCATGAGGTAGATGATGGGCCCGATGCCTGCGTCGGAGAGGGACTCGTAGTTCGCCATGCCCTTCGATATGATCACGTCAGCGGATCCCATCAAGGAGCGGAGGCGGTCGTCCATCCTTTTCACGTCGAGGCCCACGGCGAACATGCCCGTGGTGAGGATCTCATCGAACGCCTTGTCCAGCCCGGCGCGGGGCGCCTCGTCCATGGTGACGTCGGTCAGCACCGGCGCGCCTTTCACAACGCCGACGACCGTGGCGCCGGTGCTCCGGAGCTCCTCGACCAGCAGTCGGTCCAGCACCGATTCGCCGCAGTTGTCCGTCAGGTACACGACCTTCCGGCCCGGCCCCAGCATGCGCCTGAGGCGGCCCACGTCATTGACGTTCAGTCCCTGCCCCAGAATGCCATCGAGATCGCTCCGCAGCTGCTCCGGGTCATCGTGCCCCGGTATCCCGAAGTCCATGACGTTGCCGGCGATGGCTACCAGAACTGCGGCCTCCAGGCGGTCGTCGGAGCGCTCGATGAAGTCGCGAGCGCGGTCCAGCAGGGAGGCGGCCACCATGTCGCTACTCTCCTTAAGGCCTGCGTAAGGGTCTTCGCAGCCGAGAGCCTCGTAAACGCGGCGATGCACCTTGGTGGCCACCTCGGCCGAGTTCGCCCCGGGAACGTAGTTCTCATGAAGGGCCGCCAGCCCGTCCCTCATGGCCTCCGCGGCGCGGTGGGGGGCGCACAGCTCTGCCTCGAACAGCACCCTTCCCAGCAGGCAGGGGATGCATTCCGGCATGATCTCCATAGCCCTCACAAGAACAGAGCTGGATATAATGTTGATGCGGCCTGCGGCCCAAGGTTAATATGGCCACCCACGATTCACCTGACGGGGCATCGCGTGAGCGAACCGGTAATGCTTAAGGTGGCCAGCGCACAGCACCAGTCGGAGGTGGGCCTGGGAAGGGCCAGGATAGACACCGAGACCAGGAAGGAGCTGGGCGTGGACATGGGGGACTTCATCGAGATAGTCGGCAAGAGAAGGACCGCGGCCAAGGTGTTCCGCGCCCCCCAGGAGGATGAGGGCAAGGGGCTGATCTCCATCGACGGGATGATCCGCTCCAACGCCGGCATCAGCATCGGGGAGAGGGTATCGGTCATCAAGGCGGAGACGCAGCCGGCCAGCAAGATCGTGGTGGCGCCCAAGATCCCGCCGGGCAAGAGGGTCCGCTTCGGACAGGGGGTGGAGGAGCTGTTCAAGAAGGGGCTGACGAACCGTCCGCTGGTGAAGGGCGACGCCATCATCATACCCAACATCGCCCTCATGGGCGGATTCCTGCCCTTCATGGTCGTCAGCACCGCGCCCTCCGGCGTGGTCGTCGTCGGCAGCCACACCGACCTGATGGTCAAGACCGAACCGGTGGAGGCGGAAGAGGTGGCCTCGACCTCGGTCACCTACGACGACGTGGGCGGCCTCGGCGATGAGCTGAAGCGCGTCCGCGAGATCATCGAGCTGCCGCTCAAGCATCCCGAGCTGTTCGACCGCCTGGGCATCGTGCCGCCGCGAGGCGTCCTGCTGTACGGGCCGCCCGGCACCGGCAAGACGCTCATAGCCAAGGCGGTGGCCAACGAATCGGGGGCCAACTTCCACAGCATCAACGGCCCGGAGATCATGTCCAAATACTACGGGCAGAGCGAGGAGAAGCTGCGGGAGAAGTTCGAGGAGGCGGAGAAGGGCGCGCCCTCCATCATATTCATCGACGAGATCGATTCCATCGCGCCCAAGCGAGAGGACGTGACTGGCGAGACGGAGCGCCGGGTGGTCGCCCAGATGCTTACCCTGATGGACGGCCTGGGAGGTCGCGGGCAGGTCATCGTGATCGGAGCGACGAACCGAGAGGATGCCATCGATCCCGCGCTGCGCCGCCCGGGACGGTTCGACAGGGAGATCGAGATCGGCGTTCCCACCAGAGAGGGCCGGCTGGAGGTCATGCAGATCCACACCCGCGGCATGCCGCTCGACAAGGACGTGGACCTGGGCAGATTGGCCGGCTCCACCCACGGCTTCGTGGGCGCGGACCTCGCCGCGCTGGCCAGGGAAGCGGCCATGAAGTGCCTGGCAAGACACGTTCCAGACCTGGACCTCGACCGGCCGGTAGCGCCCGAGGTCCTGGAGACCATGCGGGTGACGCAGGAGGACTTCAACGAGGCCCGCCGGGAGGTGGAGCCGTCGGCCATGCGCGAGGTCGCCATAGAGGTGCCACATGTACAGTGGTCGGACGTGGGCGGCCTCGATGATGTCAAGCGGCTGCTGCGCGAGATGGTCGAACTGCCCCTGGAGGACCCGGGGAGCTTCGAACGGATGGGCATCAAGCCGGGCAGGGGCATCCTGCTGTACGGGCCGCCCGGCACCGGCAAGACGCTCATAGCCAAGGCGGTGGCCAACGAGTGCAACGTGAACTTCATCTCTGTCAAGGGGCCGGAGGTTCTGAGCAAGTGGCTGGGCGAGTCGGAGAAGGCCATCCGGCAGATCTTCAAGAAGGCCAAGCAGGTGGCGCCGGCCATAGTGTTCCTGGACGAGCTGGATGCCATTGCGCCCCGTAGGGGGAGCAGCCTTGATTCCCACGCCATCGAGCGGGTGGTGAACCAGTTGCTGACGTCGATGGACGGCTTCGAGCCGCTGGACCGCGTGACCGTGATGGCGGCCACCAACCGGCCGGACATCATCGACCCGGCGCTGCTGCGGCCCGGGCGCTTCGACCGCCTGGCCCTGGTGCCGCTCCCCGATGCTCGGGCCAGGTCGGGCATCCTCCGCATCAAGACCTCTCGCATGCCGCTCAACGGCGTCGACCTGGACGAACTGGTGTCTAGGACCGAGGGATTCGTGGGCGCGGACCTCGAGTCGCTGTGCCGGGAGGCCGCCATGATCGCGCTGCGCGAGAACCCCCACGCCGACAGTATCGGGCAGCGGCACTTCGAGGCCGCGCTCAAGGTGATCCGCGCGTCCTGCTCCAAGGACGTCATGAAGTGGTACGAGGAGTTCAGCCGGAGCATCGACCCTTCCGTGCCCAAGTGGCAGGACCCCGGGGTGTACAGGTAGGAGCCGTCATTGACATGACTGCTTTCTCAGAGTCACATGATCACTCCGGTTACTTTATGCAGGGCTGCGCCTCACCGCTCCATCCTGAGATACTTTCTTCTTGTGGCACATCGGTTAAGCGTATAGATCAGGATGATGACCGTCAGGAGCGTGGCTAGCTCAATAGCGATCATGGATGCCCAATCAACGCTATAGCCGATATTGAGCGGTTCGAGGAAGGCCCACCATAGTTCATGGAGCATCACGCTTCCGGCGATCAGACCGACAGATAGGCCAGCAATGATCGCCATCGCTGTTTCAATCAGCATGCTCGATCCGATGTTCCTGCCCGACATGCCTATAGAACGCAGGATTTCGATGTCCGTCTTCCGATCGCTAAGGGAGCGCATATTCAAACTGACTATTCCTACGACCCCGATCAGTAATCCAACGTAGATTAGCAGCCTCATCACCAGCATAGCGTCCTTGACCCCATTCGTAACGTCGTCGGCCACACCCGCCATGTTCATTGTGGTCACACCAATGAAGAACAAGTCCGATTCAAGATTCTGGCTCTGCTCCTCGCTGTCGAGTCCTGGCGAATAATCGATCAAATAGGCCGAAGGCCCTTCCACTCCCAAAGAGCCGTTAAGGAGCCTTGAGCTGACGAAGATGCCGGAGAGAAGGCGTTGTTCCGTTACCCCCACCACCGTCGCATTGGTCACTCCTCCCTTTCCGTCAAGGATGGAGATGACCTCTCCGACACGGATGCCCATATTGATACTGGAACTGAACGTAGCAACATCGTATCTCAAATTTGAATCGATGATCGCAAGATCGTCACTGGCTAGTACGCATTCCCAGACCAACGAACTATCTTCGAAGAGATCTTGATCGAATTCGCTCAGGGGAAGATTGAGCATTGATAGAGCCTTCTGATCGAACCCATATACACCGTATTGTATGTTGTTGCCGGGGGCCATGGATACCAAGGATGAGTGTTCGATGGTCATCGCTTGAACATGAACCGGAGCCATCATGGTGATATTACCTCCCTCCAGCACCCCTTGTGTTCTGTTGATCTGAGACCACAGATCGGATTTGAAAGGCTCTAACCCATCCCGATATGCAATGGTATCAAAATTCCAACTGCTTTGATCGATCGCCTTCTCCGCCCCAGCAATCACCATCCCGCTCAAGCCAGTGGTGACGGCCAACAGAATAAATATTGAAGAATAGGTCATAATAGAGGTCTTAAGCCGAGCTCTTGGATGGGTCAGGTTCGCTATGGCCAGTCTTACACGTGCCCCTCCTCGCTTTCCATCGCGGGACCATCTCCGCAACAAGGGCGGGACTACCGTGCCATAGAATAGCACTAACGATATGAGGAGGGCAGGGGCCAAGACTCCCTGGGAAGAACTATCCTCAACTAGTGCCACCTTCATCAGGAAGATAACAGGTACGGCAGTACCGATTAACAGTCCATTCAATCTCTTTCTAATAAGCAGAAGCTCACCAAGGAAGAGTAATGTGGATATCGCCAGAATGCTTGTTACCGATTCAAATAGATTCGAGCAGTAAAGTAGTATCCCCAGTAGAATAACAAGAAACAGGGACCAGGGCATATGGCCGCCCTTGTCCGAGGATCGTTCTCTCAATATGGATCGAAAAGATATATACGCGATCAGCAGGGTCGATATGATGCCTAGCCCTACACACAACAGTACTGTGCCGGGCTCTATAGTAAGGAGTACGGGTATATTCCAGCCCCAAGTGGTTATCCCCCTCAACAGGTTCAGGCATACAAAGGATATGGCAATTCCGACGATCGTGCCCGCTACACCACCTACTGCCCCCAGGAGGAGCCCCTCATCCAGTATTGCTAGGAGGGTGTCTCGCCTGGAAACCCCTAACGCCCGCAACAGTTGGAGGTCCGTGCGACGACTTTCCATCATAAGCCAATAGAGGTTGTTGAGCACCGCCATACCAAGGACCAGTGTGAGCGCTCCGAATATGAGCAGGACGGTCGCTGGTGCAGTTAGAACTGAAGAGGTCCTGAACCCTAAGACCTCTTTGTCACCCACCACTTCTAGTGCCAAGTCGGTATGCGCATTCAGCACATCGTTCACGTTCTCAATCGCCTTCCCTCGATCGACCCCTGGGTCCAGTTCTATGGCCAAGGCATTGCACGTTCCTGGCTGGCCCATCATCGTACCGGCGGCGTTCATGTTGATGAAGATGAATGGACGATCGCTCCCATAGCCACCTAAACCGCTTGCAGTGACTACTTCGCTTACTTGGAACGGATAGATACGCTCCCCATAGAGGAGGAATATGTAGTCCCCTTTCTGGCAGTCGATCAGGGCCATGAAAGAGGGGTTGACGAAAGCCTCATCGATTGTCGGCTCTTGATCGAGGATACGCCCATCGACCGTCTCAAAGCCACCCAGAGTTATCATGGCATCCTCATATATGCCCATGTACCCTGCACTGGGGATTACGCCTGAGCCATGGCCACCTAGGATTGGGGCGTTCCCGACCACCATGGAATAGGCGGATGCGACTCCTTCTGAACGACGGAGGTCCTCCAAGAAGAATGTGGCATCCGAGAGGTGGTAGTCTTGATGTACCCCCTTATTCGTACCGAGCATCAGATCTATAGGGCCCATGATCGAGCTGGCCCGGAACTCGGTGTAATTATCAAGGGAGTCATGGATAGTCAGGGCGAGCGAGGCACCCGCCACCGAGAGTATCACGCACGTTATCGACAGGCAGATCATCTTTCGACTTCTGATCAAACTACGAGTGAGCTGTCGCAACAGGTAGGCCTTGCCTCTGTGAGAAAGAATGATAAGGAATAGGAGCGAACAGATAATAAGCGCACCGGCCAGCATCACATCATATAGCGCCACCAGTATGATGGGTGCCAGGGCCAACAGGGCAAGCGAGCAGGGCCTTGTCATCCTCATCCTTCCCATCCTGTCAAGACCATCGTTCCCCTCACGGCACATATGGGGGGAGGTTTTCGGCCCATTCGAGGCCATCCCACATGCCTCCTCCTCCCCTAAACTTAGGCCCTTCCGGCCCCCGGGTCCCTAGAATGGCTCCCAGGGTGCCTCCCCATTCTCCCCACCGCCCTGAGAACTCCAGCCACTTGGAAGTCTCATCAAGGAAGGTGATTGTATAATCACCAGGAAAAAGGCATGGGCCGCTCCCATCCGCCCTATCCCCCCAGATACCTGCCCGTTCAGAAGTCAAGTACTGAGCATGGCTGCCTAATGCAACATATATCACCGGATGGCTGTCCAGACACTCGACATCGCTCCATTCAGCCGCCTCGCCCGAATGATGTTGACTTAGCATGATCCTATCAGGCCTCATGGAGGCTCGGTCTAGGAATATCTGTATGAGCTCCCAGTCCCCTTCATGAGAGTTCATGGGACCATTATTGAACACGTAGAATGACCAATATTGAAGGATTATTACATCATCCGTTTCCCAGGCACGTCCATAGAGGATGTTCTCGGACGCTCCGGACCGGCTCTCATATGCTGTTATTGCTCCCCGATCACCAAGGGTGCCCATCTGATCATCCAGGAAGAAGAACGGAGCAGAGTAGACTGACATATCTGATTTATTTACAGTCTCTTTCACCACCACAGGTGCCGGGCCATCCGCTCTCATGAGCCATGAAGATGAGATGAAGTACTCGACCGCCATGGGGAACACCCGTTCACCGCTGTCGAATGATAGTACTGGCGAATACGATTCCAGTAGAGAACCAAGAATTTCTTCAGTGAGGGGTGACTCATCCCCAACACTATATGACGGATGGGCCGTGATGAAGAAAAAAGATAGGGAGATCATGGTCACTACAGCCGATACCATGAGAGGCATTCGCCCCCGGCAACGGCAGATCGCAGTCATTATCTCTCCCAGCATTGTCAGTTTACTGCAGTGGCGGAGATGGGGGCGCGGCTCTCTTTTTTCTCATCATGAACACTGCGGAAACTACTACCAGGGTTGCGACCACAGTTGCCACCAGGCCATACGTCAGCATCTCGTTCTGTTGAGCGTTAGCGATATCAGAAGCGGTGATGGTTACGTCAGACCTGGTCTCCACCTGCTTCACTGCCGCATTGTGCGCATCAAGCGCATCTTCGACCGATGCGGATGAAGCTCTGAGGTTCAATCCTATACCTCCCGCATTATAGGTGGTGTCGATCCTGACTATTCGGCCGCTCTCTGGGCAGTAGTAAAGGCTGACGGCGGGAGCCGACGTCTCATACTCACTATACTGAGTAACCTCGGCCACCTCAATATTGCCTGCTATTGGGTCGTTGTAGTTCTTGATTCTAAGGCAGGTCATCTCCGCGTCAATGTTGTTCGAGGTCGGCTCAAGTTTACCGTTCTCGAACCTCCCGTTAGAGCCGGGTATGAGTAGGTTGCCGATATCGATCGGGAAGCCGGTCAGACCATACTGTGCTAGGCTATCAGTGAATATCTTTTCCTCATCCTTGCTGGATAGCCCCGACACATCGAAATTTCCATCATAAGTGCCGGAATTAGTCATTGTGGTCCGTATTTTCCATATATCCCCCTGCTCAACAGGGTCAGGGATGAAAATCGCAGGGTTGCTAAATACGGTCTTAAGGGTGCCAGTCGCAACACCGTCCCAAGACAGGTCGTAGCTCTTATACTCCAGCCTGACCATGCTGTCTCTGTTATATGGGTCACTAGATTCTATATACTCGATGAGTGGATAGTTGGTTGTCTTTATGCTGCCCTTAGAATAGCTGGTGGCGGATGTTTCGACCTTTTTAATACCCATCTCGCCACGGTCGATTACGATGGTTGCGGTGCCATAGGCGCCGGCGATGGCAGTCATCTCCATAGTCATCTCCCGGGTAGATCGATAAGAATCCTCGATCCGTGGGTAGTTCTCATGGGGGATGGCCACTAATGCCTCAAGATTATGGTCATAATAGTATCCTGGAACCGCAGGTTGAGGTGTACCAAATGAGTCATAATAGTAATAGCCATAACTATTAGAATAACCGTCGTAATAGTAACCATAATAGTAACCATAATAACCGTCGTAATAGTCAGTGATGTATGATCCTGGGACGACGAATTTTCCTGAGGCCAAATAAGCTCCAGATAGGTCCATTACGCCAGAGTACGACACCTCCAAATGGTATTCAGTATCGGTGACCTTGATAATCTCGAAAATCATATTGATGGACGTATTACCAACAAAATCAGAGCGCTTCAGGTCTAGGTTGGTCACATAACTAACTCCTAGATCCTGTCTGATACTGTCCAATAGATAGTTCTCCATTGAATCGTATAACTCGCCAATGTCCTTTTCTCCAGACAATGCCCATTTATCGCCTTCTTCCCAAACAGGAATAGCGGCCTGTGCATTCTCACTACATAACGGAAACGCAGCAATGAGCATAGTTACCATAATAATGATAGCCCCAAAGGCCACCTTCACACTTTTCTGAGCCATTTTCTCACCCTCACCATTTTGAAAGATAGGGGAGTGAATAATATTTAACGCTATATACTTTACCAGATGGTGGAGGAATGTTATCAATACACGCCATGGAGCGTTTTGGAAACGAATGATCTGAGTCTTTTTGAACTGTTTGAAAGTGATGACTGCATGTTCCTTGTTGGAATTGGGATGATGGAAGATATGTCTGCGGCTTGGGCTAGAAGCCGTCGAATAGGGTATGACCACCATCGTTTGAAGATGTGTAATGAACAGAAGTCACGGTGACGAAATCTGAGGCTAATCTGTCATCCATCTAAGTTTAACGAGGATTTGAGGTAAGACAAATGGCGGCATTGCTCCTTATGGGAGGTCAAACCTGCAACTCCTTGACGTTCTCTAATCAGATGGCTCACCCCCGTATGAGCTAGGATAACTCAAGTGTTGCAGATGGCGCCTCCATGTATGATGTGGAGCACAGATGGATGTTAATCTAGCGGGCCATTGGCACTGATACATCACTGTAGCGACGACAGTTCACGAAATCAGTTGATGGTGCAAATGGGCACCCAACGATTGGTCGCAATCACCTATAGCCTCCTCTTATAGAGCGCTAAAGCTGCTCCAGTTATTGTTACAATGATGAAGAAGGATATAAGTTCAAGCAATGGGGGTTTGTTATCCCAGAGCCCAGGTGCTACAGGCTCCAAATCACCTAGGCTGACGACGATACGGTGAGTGTTAGGTTGGTGATAAAACTGCAAAATCCATGAAGTGTCAGTGGAGCTGAGCTCATAAGGTTCGTCCGCCCCATCAAAGGACACTATGGTGTCGGCACCATTCTGCACCAACTCCTTGTCAATAGTGATTCGAACGAAGCCTGAGCTACTCGACTCACCGCTTATCTTAAATGAAAGTTCTCTCGAATCTGAGTTGAAGCGCAGTGCCGTGATTGCCGAATTGGAATGCACCGCTACGACATCCTGATCATACGATGTCGCAATCGCAAAGTATGTCAAGCCTGTAGATGCACAATACGCCTGCCCACTAGAGAGGGTCGCTCTTATAAGATAGACTCCCGTTTCGGAGGGCACCCATTGCGCCGAGAACGAGCCAGTGGGCGTCGTAATGGCCGATGATATCTCAAACCACTTGACGCCATTATTAGGACTGTAAGCAAGTTCGACCTCAATGCCTTTAACATCAGTCGAGCCAACTGTGGATCTGACCTTCCCAGATATGGTGACTGAAGTACCGACATCTAAGCTGGCAATATCGACAGTAATATCTAATGTGATGTTCAAACTTGATTTTTCTAGGTCATAGTAATAGAGGTTCGAGAACATCGGGTTGAAGTAATAACCCCCGACATAGTCGTTGCAGACGAAGAAGTTGGTCGCCTGTGCAGTCCACATATAGAGGGCCTCTCCATACATATCCATGGATATGTTCTCGTACATCTGAGCCCTGGTCTCTTCATCCAGTTCGAGAGAGGCGGCTATGATCGCGGCGTCAAGAGTCTCATTCTTGTACCCGATCATTTTCGCATACCTGCCGTCAGAGTGGTAGAAGGGCTGCAGGTAGTTGTCAGGATCGGCGTAGTCAGGAGCCCGGCCAAGGAACATCGCGGGCATCAGACCATCCTCCCTATACTGGAGGTACGCAGACCACTCGAGAGGGGTAACCGTCACGGTGATCTTTCCGGGTGCGAGAGCTTCCAGGCCGGCCTTGATCTGCATGCAGGCGGTCTCTCTGGCAGTGTTGCCGCTGTTGTAGAAGACCTCTAGCTTGAAGCCCTGTTCAAGCCAGCTTTTCCCCGTCTTATTGTCAATGGCCTCAGCGAGGTACTCTTTCGCCTTCTCCAAGTTGTAATCGTAGACCGGCACATCGTCGCTGTAGCCGAACATACCCTTGGGGATGGCGCCGTTGGGCTGGATGGCCATTCCCTGGAAGGTCTCATCGATGTACGTTTTGTAGTTGAAGGCGTGCGCGAAAGCTAGTCTGACGTTCTTGTCGTAGAAGAAGTCCGACGGGACGTTGGTCAGCGCAGGGTCCAGTTTATCCGTTTTGATGTCCTGGTTCAGTCCAAGGAAATCGATATTGAAGGTCGGGTAGCCGCTGACGATCTTGAGGCCGGCGACATTCTCGACGGAACCCTTCTGGTCCCTCGGTACGAAAGCAGCGTCGAGCTCTCCGTTCTTGAGGGCCATGATCCTGGCGTTGGTGTCAGGGATCATCTCGATCATGACCGTCTTGATCTTGGCGACACCTCTCCAGTAGTACTCATTGGCGACCAGCTTGTAGTGGCTATCGACCTTGTACTCCTCGAGGGCGTAAGGCCCGGTGCCCATGGTGTTGGAGGCCATGTGGTCGTAGCCGGCCTTGGTCAGTCCGCCATTCGCCTCGACGTAGGCCTTGGAGACGACGGAGCCGGCGTTGAACGCGAGAGCGCTCAGGAAGGGTGCGTAGGGATCAGTCAGGTTGAACTGGACCTCATACTTGGACTTGGCCCAGATGTGCTGATCGAGAATTGTCTGGTTAATGTAGGTGTGGCTTCTCTCATATCCCCATATCCACTCGGTCACGGGGTCCACGAGGAGCTTACCATCCGTTCCGAACATACCCGCATCATAATCATAGTAGCCAGGGATGAGAACAGCACCGTACATCCAGAACGGACCGTGGGGGTCGTTCAGCAGGAGACCGCGGTCGAAGCTGTATTTGACATCCTCAGAAGTCATATCGGTCTTGTTGTCGCTGAACTTTACACCCTGCCTCAGGGTGAAGTTGTAGTACAGACCGTTCTCGGAGATCTCGGGCATCTCGGCCGCAAGCATGGGCTTCAGGTCGGATGACGAGCTTCCGTTGTAGAAGACTAAGGTCTCGTAGACGTTCTGTAGGATCTCTCCTCCGACGGTCTCATAATCGACCGCGGGATCGAGGCTTTCATGATTCTCACCGATGGTACCATATCTAAATGAGGCCCCCACATCGGTAGCGTTCGTTCCAACGGAAGGTTCGCCAGCGGCATAAGCGCCGCTTGACGAGACATAGCTAGCAATGATCCCCGATGAAATCAGCAACGCTACCAGAATAACTGCATTAAACCGTGAATACAAATCTAGCCCCTAAACTTTGAAACATATAATAACAGTATAATAATTTCCCTTCCAACAATGGCCCTCCAAACAATAACAATGATTTAAATTATCAGAAAAAGAACATGTCTTAAAAAAGTGCGGCGATAAACAATACATTATAATTAATAATATACAATAATAATACAAATTGGATATGATAATTGTAATCTACCCGTTCGTCGATTCTTCTAATCTTCAATAAGAAATCTGATGATCCGCTCGTACACCTCAGGGGTCCGGGCGTCCTCCCCTCCGGCGTCGATGTTGGGATTATCGTTCACCTCGATGACGACGTACTCGTCGCCGACCTGCTTGATGTCCACGCCATAGAGGCCCCGGCCGATGGCCTTGGATGCCGCCAGGCCAGCCTCCAATAGACGTGGATCGACGCTGTCCGCGTCCACCGCCTCGATCTTTGCCCACTCGGTGTGGCCATTGTCCTGGCGCGACAGTTTCCACGAATCGCCAGGCATGATGTACTTGCACACGAAGAGCACCTCCCCGTCCAGGGTCGTTACTCTCCAGTCGAACCGGGAGGGGACGAACTGCTGGGCCACGATCTCATCGGCCCGGCGGCAGTAGCGCCTGGCCGCATCCTGGAACTCCTGCACCGAGGAGACCTTGTCCACGTGCAGCGAGAAGGAGGTGTGCGGTGCCTTGAGGATGAGAGGGCTTCCTAGCTCCTCGAAGAGGGCCTCGATGGCCCTCCGGTCGATCTCGGTCTTGCCGATGAAACGCGTCTCCGGGATCGGCACGTTGGCGCGCATTAGATGCATGTACATGTTGATCTTGTCGCAGCAGATGATGATCGAATCGGGATCGTCTATCACTGGCATGCCTTGCAGCTCCGCCGTGCGCGAGGCGACGTAAGCGGCGTTCAGCGGATCCGTCAGCGAGCGTATGAACAGCGCGTCGTAGGACGGGATGCGGGCGATGTCCCGGCGGAAGATGAACTCGAACTCATGCCCCAGTTGATGGGCGGCCATCTTGAAGTTCGCCAGCGCGGTGAGCTCCTCCGCCCTGGACACGGTATAGCGTTCTACAAAGCAGGCTATCTTTGCCATTCGTTCGCCTTCCTGAGGAGCTTCAGCTCCCTAGAACCGAGATCCTGCAGCTGCAGCGGCTCGATGGCGCTAAGCATCAGCCTTCCGTCCTCGATGATGCGCAGCTTGCAGAGGGGGAGATGGAAAAGGTCCCACACCTTGGCCGCCATGTCCTCGAGATGATCGCACGTGGTGCTGCCCATCACGCACTTGTACTCGCGCACGGCGGCGTCCTCGTCGATCCGCTGGACGCACATGGCATACTTGAAGTTCCTCGTCATCGAACGGGCGATCCTCTTCACGTGGCCGGCGCGATATACCACGCTGTGCCTTTTCATGAACGGATTGATCGGATAGACGATACAGGGCGGATCGAAGGTGTCGTTGGTTATGTAATAATCAGGCACCGGTATGCCAGCCGCCTCGGCGCGCTGCATGCAGAGGGGGACCACGTATGCGTCGAGCGCCTCCTTGACCTTCGGATACACCCTGACGCCGGAGATCTCCGCCTCAACGCTGCTATAATGGCCCTCGCTGAGATAACGGTAATCGCCCAGGATGTTCAAGAACGCGCAGCTGTTCCCATTCGGAGACCATTTTTCCCGGGTGATCAAGCTATGCCATCTCTTGCTGCGACGAACCGTCCGCCGGTAGATAAACATTGCTTCCTGATGCTCGGAATCGCATCTCTAGGACCTCCCTGACGGCCGCCCGATATTGCCGAAGGCAAAACGCGGCTCGCATATGTTAAATATGGAGGACCTGATTCTTGCCCAGTCATATTCATCTTAAAAGAGGTTGCTGGGATGAGGAAATTTATCACTGAGCTCAAGGGAAAGACGGTAATGACCAACGACGGGCAGATCCTGGGAATGATCGACAATTTTCTTATAAACACTGCCAGCGGCGACATCCAGAACGTGCTGGTGATCCCTGCCCAGGAGGTCGAGACCCGCCTCTACAAGACCGACGCCCAGGGGCGCCTGGTGCTTCCGTTCAGCGAGATGAGGGCGGTTCGCGACGTCGTCGTGATGTCCGTCTCCAACGCCTGAGCGCACCGGGGGCCTGCCCCCGTCACTCTTCTTTGAACTCCAGGGCCCCGGAGTTCATGCAGTACCTCAGACCGGTGGGCGGCGGACCGTCTTCGAAAACGTGCCCCAGATGGCCGCCGCACCGCGCACATGCCACGGCATCGCGGACCACCCCGAAGCGTTTGTCCTCGACCTTCTCCACCGCCCCCTCGCATATCGGATCGAAGAAGCTGGGCCATCCCGTGCCCGACTCGAACTTGGCCTCCGAGGAGAACAGCTCGCTCTGGCATCCGGCGCACAGGTAGACGCCCCTGTCATGATGGTCCCAGTACTTGTTGCGAAATGGCGGCTCGGTGCCATCCTGGCGAAGTATTCGGAACTGCTCCGGGGTGAGCACGCGCTTCCATTCCTCCTCCGAACGCTCCAGCTTCTCTCGGTCGCACGGTCGCATGTGACGTCCTAGCCATAAGCCGGTTATTTAGAACCGCGCGCTCACAGGCGTTTTGCCATGTACATGCCGTTGCGGCAGTATCCCAGCGATGCGTAGTAGCGGCGGACGCCGACCCCGCTGGTGACGCGGATGGTTGAGCAGCCCTGCTCCCGGGCCCGCTCCTCCGCCCTGGAAACGAGCTCTCGGCCGAAGCCGCGGTGCTGCCAGCCCTCGCCCTCCTGGTCAAGGGGAACGATCCTGCCGAAGACCTTTAGCTCCCTGATGCTGGCCACCGGGCCGTCGCCCGTGCGAAGTCGAACGTATCCGATGAGGGCGTCCCGCTCCGGAAGCGAGACGGTGAGAAAGTGCTCCCGTCCCCCGGAGGCCTCGTACGCGATCTCGTCCGGCCGAGCGTCCTCCGCACGGTAGTCGTCTATGCCCATGAGACCGACCTCATGGCATCGGATGCATTGGCAGGACGTCCCGTCCATGCGCATGCGCTCCCTGACCAGTTCGCGCAGGTGCCCCTTGTCCACCCCGGCCTCGATGAGGGGGACCGGGATGTCCCTCTGGATGCGCTGTATGCGCACGTACGGCGGAACGATAGCCTTCATCCTGGCGATGACATCCACCGCCTCATCGGTGGCGTACGGACGATACTCCCCTGACTCCCACATCTCGTGCAGCTTCGTCCCCTTCACCACCAGCGTGGGATAGATCTTCAGCATGTCCGGACGGAACAGGGGATCGTCGAACATGCGGCGGAAGCCCTCGAGGTCCAGCTCGGGCGACGAGCCAGGCAGACCGGGCATGATGTGGTAGCACACCTTGAGCCCGGCGCGCTTGGCCACCGCGGTGGCGTCCACGATGGCCTGCAGGCCATGCCCCCGATTCACGCTCCTGAGGATACCGTCGTCGAGGATCTGCACCCCCATCTCCACCCTGGTCATGCCAAGGCGCATGGAGGTGGCGCACTGCTCTTCGGTCAATGCGTCTGGCCGGGTCTCGACGGTCATCCCTATGCAGCGGTAGGGCGCCGTCTCGTTGAGCAGCTGCGCCTCCTCCAGGGTGGACGAGCCGGCACCGTTCATGGCGTCGAAGCACCGTTTTACGAAGTCCTCCTGATACTCCGGCGGGCGCGACGTGAACGTGCCGCCCATGACGATCAGGTCGATCTTGCCGGCATGGTGGCCGATGGCCTCCAGCTGCTCTATCCGACCCTTGACCTGCTCGTATGGATCGAAATCATACGAGGCGCCGCGGCGGGCCGCCGGCTCCTTGCCCGTGTAAGACTGCGGCGAGCCGTTGTCGATGCCCCCAGGGCAGAAGATGCACTTGCCGTGCGGGCACGGCGCCGGGGAGGTCATCACGGCCACGACGGCAACGCCAGAGAGCGTCCGGACCGGCTTGCGCTGCAGTATGGCCCCTGCTCGCTCGAGCTCCCCGCCGCTCAGCTGCGAAAGCGTCTCCGAGTTGGGCGGCACGCCCTTCAGCCGATGTTTGCGGCACAGTTCGATCTTGGCCCGCTGGAGGTCGTCCTTGTCCTGGATGCGGCCGTCGAGCAGCCGTTCGACCAGTTCCCTGTGGTAATCCTGTGCAGACACGTCGTTCATCCGTAGTATACCTGGCACTCCTTGCTCTCTTCCTTGGCCTGCTGCGAGGCCATGCTGATGACGTCGATGGTAAGGATTGCATGGTAGGGTATGAAACGCAGCCTTCCTTCCGAGCCGTCGGCGGTGTCCAGCTTCAGGACGATGGCGAGCTCGCTTGCGAATGCCGCGTAACCCCGGAACTCTCCCGTGGAAATGATCGGCGCACCGTCCCCGTTCTTGCTCGCCACGCGGTACTTTGATCCCTTTATGACAAACTGCTCGTTCTCATTGGTCTTCATTCGGGTGCCTCCTCGATAAGCTTCTGGAAATGGTCCACGGTCTGGCGGTAGTTCTGCATGGCCATCTCCACGTTGGCCTCGGTGAATGACCACGCCTTGCGGAGGTCGCCGTAGCGTATGCGGTAACCGCGCTTCATGACGCCATCGCGCTCCACTTCCGCCTCCTCCAGCAGGTCGATCGCCTTAAGCTTGTTGAGATGCCGATAGATGGTGGGCTTGGTGGTGCTGAGATAAGCAGCGAGCTCCTCCACTTGCCACGCCCGCTTGATGTTGCGCATGAAGCAGTCCATGAACAACCTGTATGGCACGCTGTCCTGGGTGTCCACCACGTTGGTCTTGGGGTTGTATCCCTTGGGCAGGTAGCCGATGTGCGTGAGGAACTGCAGCGCGATGTCGTCGACGTCGCTCAGCGGGGTCAGGGGAGTGTTGCTCTCGACGTGAAGTTCGAACATTAATATCAGCAGCTGATGTTTGTAAAGGTATTTACTTTTTTTTAATGACATCATGGCTGTTTTTTTAGTATATGCCGAGAATAGTTTCGATGATATCAGCACGATGGCACCCTCTAACGGTCCTTCGAAGCTCGGACACATATGGGCAACAGGAGATTGCGTTTTGTACAAAACGGCTAATAATCACACATTTAGAGAGAAGGGATTTATATGGCGAAGAGTGTCAAATGGACAGGTGCTCCATGAAGCGAAATACATTGATTGCCATTGTTGCCGCTATCGCTGTGGTGGTTGTTGCCGCAGCGGTGCTTGCCTCAGGCGTTATTAACCCGCCTCAGGAAAAGACAATCAAGTACCTCGATGTGCCGCCGGTGAACCAGGAGGCGTTCATTGAACAGGGCAAGATCGATGGAGGGGTAAGTTGGGAACCGTATGTATCTGATTCCATAGCTGCCGGGATTGCGCAACCCGTTGTATGGTCTGGAGATATATGGCCGAACCATCCCTGTTGCGTGATCGTGGCAAAGACAAGCTTTGCCAACTCCAACCCTGAGACGGTCCAAAGGGTCCTGAAGGCCGATGTCGAAGCCAATCTATGGATCGCCGATGCGATTGCGAACAAGGATACCAACCCCGGCAACTACTCCCTGCTTCTGGAGATAGGAGCTAAGTTCAGTGACCGCAACACCACGGTCGTTGATATGTCCCTACAGCACATGAAGCTGACATACAACATCACACCTGAGACCGTTTCCTACCTGAGGATGTTCACCAACGATTATCTCAACGCCACCCTCATACAGAGCAGCAAGGTCTCTAATGTCGACTCCTTTGTGAACAACCTGGTAGACACTTCCTACCTTAACGCGACCACAAACATTCAACCGGTCGCAGAGGGTGCGCCTCTGACCACGGTCAATATTGGCTACCTGCAGGGAGACCTACACCAGTTCGCCAGGGTAGTGGCCGAAAATGACACCGTAGGTGGGGGAAGGAGCCTATTTGCCACATATGGCATACAGGCCCGCGCGCCGTCCGGCATGCCCGGATCCGGATATGCGAACGGCGGGGCGGTGATGACGGCGTTCGCGTCGGACTCCAACATACAGATGGCATACCTCGGGGCCCCTCCTGTGCTGCTACAACATGCCAACCTGGGGATCGACGTGAAGATACTTGCGCTCGCTAACACGGAAGGGTCCGCCCTTGTGGTGGCTGGCAACAGGACCGTCGAGGAACTGGGCGGCCTCACTATCGGGGAACCGGGTCCGTCGTCGATACAGTATCTCCTTCTCGTCACGATTGCCGAGAAGTACGGATATAAGCTGGCTACCTGAAACCTCCAAACCTTTTTATTTTTATATCATGTAGGGGACCCGCTGGATGAGCCGTTTGTCTGAACCTAGAAGTACCATTCATACATTTTTTGCCAGGTCCAACCTGTTAAAGGTCGGATTGATGGTTTCCTCCCTGCCGCTGTTCATGGCCGCGTGGTGGTTGCTAGCATTATTCCTACAGGGCCAAAACTTCTTCTACCTCCCCACGCCGTTGGAGGTCTGGAACGCCTTGGTGCAGGCATGGACCTGGGATCCAGTTACCCATCAGTCCCTGTTAGCGAACATCAATGCCAGCTTGGGTCGGTTCATTATCGGCTTCCTGCTTGCCATGATCATCGCAGTGCCTCTGGGACTGATCATCGGATACTCGTCCATCGTGGATGCGTTCACCAAACCTATAGTGGAGGTTCTCAGGCCGGTGCCCCCTATCGCCTGGGTGCCATTCCTGTTACTGGCCCTCGGCCTGTTCTGGGGCCCGGTCATCACTATATTCATCGGCGTGTTCTTCCCCGTGCTCTCGAACGTTATATTTGGGGTGAGGAGCGTTGAGCCGTTGCTCATCGACGCCGCCAAGACCCAGGGGGCTTCAAAATGGCAGGTGTTCACCAAGGTAATATTCCCATCCGCGGTGCCTTACATCATGGCCGGCCTAAAGATAGGCGTAGGCATAGGATGGATGTGTATCGTCGCCGCTGAGCTCTTCGCGGCCAAGGGCGGCGGGGTCGGAGTCCTCATCACCGCAGGGCAGACCATCGGCCGATACGATATCATGTTCGCCGGCATGGTAGTGATAGGTATGCTAGGCATAGTTACACTGGCCCTGAGTGAGTTCCTAGAGAGGAGGGTGAAGAAATGGATGGGCATGATGTAATACTCTCGATTAAGGACCTTACCAAGGCATTCCCCAAAGATGAGGCGATGATGGTAGCGGTCGACAAGTTCAACCTTGAGGTCCGGAATGGGGAGTTCATCTGCATCCTGGGCCCGTCCGGGTGCGGGAAGACGACCATCCTGCGCCTCGTGGCCGGCCTGGAGGCCTCAACCTCTGGAAGCATGAAGATCGGCGGGAAGGAGATCAAGGGGCCTGGGTCGGACCGCGGCATGGTCTTCCAGGAGTTCGGGTTGTTTCCGTGGCGCACCGTCAGGAAGAACGTTGAGTTCGGCCTGGAGATTCATAAGTTGCCAGAAAACGAGAGAACGGCCATCTCTCAAAAGTTCATCGACCTGGTAGGTCTCACCGGCTTCGAGAACTCCCATCCCAATGCGCTGTCGGGAGGGATGAAGCAGCGAGTGGGGATCGCCAGAGCGCTGGCCAACGATCCAGCGGTGCTGCTGATGGACGAGCCGTTCGGCGCCTTGGACGCTCAGACCAGGAACCAGATGCAGACGGAGCTCCTCCGGATATGGAAGGAGACGAAGAAGACCGTTCTATTCGTGACCCACTCCGTGGACGAAGCGGTCTTCCTGGCCGACCGCATAGTGGTCATGACCGCCCGCCCCGGCACAATCAGGGACATTTGGGCCGTCGATCTGCCACGGCCCCGCGATCGCGCGTCCAGCGAGTTCATCGCCCTGCGCAAGGAAATCCTGGATGAGCTGGAAGTGCAGAAGACCAGAACTTAGATTGTCTTCTCCGCGGCCCGCGCGATGGCTCGCAGGATGCTCTCCTGCGGAATGACTATGGATACCGGTATAGTGAGGATCTTCTCCACCGTGGGCGCCACGATGGGGGCGCAGACGAGGGCGATGGCGCCGTCCCTCTCCGCGTGCACCGCGGCCACGATGGCGTCCTCGATGCTGGCCGCTGGATATTCCTTTATGCGAACGTCGCGGCCGTTCACGCGGACGATCCGTTCCTCGATCTTGCTGAGGACCACGCGGTGGCCTATCACGGCGATGAAATTGCCTCCGGGATTGTTCTCCAGCTTCCTCACCGCCCGGATCATATCCCTGACGGTGCGCAGGTTCGGCTCCCTTCGTTCCTGCATGATCTTGTAGATGGTGCTGGGCGACAGCCCTGTGGAGGTGCAGAACTCGTGCACGGTCATCTTGAGATCTTCGTCCAACACCTCACGGAAGGCTTCCCTGAAGCCCCCCTCGTCGCGCAGGATGCCAGCCACCAGCTTGTTCTCCAGGGCCATCAGTTCTTCCCCTGGCGCACCGCCTTGGCAGCATTATCTCCGGCCACCGCGCCCTGTCCCACCGCGCGGGCTAGTTGCCACGGCATGCCGGTGACGTCCCCGCAGGCGTACACCATCTCCATCTCGGTGCGGCAGTCCTCGTCCACCGAGATCTTGCCGGACGGGTCGGGAAGGATGCCGAGCTCCAGCGCCAGTTCCATGGAGCCCTTGGCGCCTAGGGCGACGAACACCCCCTGCACGTCCAGTCGCCGGCCGTCCTTCAGGTCCAGCGCGGTCACTGAGGTCTCGCCGAGGATATTGGCCAGATCGCCGGGGACCATCTCGATCTTGGTGCTGGCGGCCCTCTCCATCATCTGGGGGGAGACCTTAAGCCCGCGGTGTATCCAGTATACGTGGGAGGCATACTCGCTCAGCAGAATGGCGGACTCCGCGGCCTCCGACTCCTCGCCGATGACCGCCACGGCGCGGCCGCGGAAGAAGCCACCGTCGCAGGAGGCGCAGTAGCTGACCCCCCTGCCCAGGAACTCCTTCTCTCCCGGCACGTTCAGCTTGACCCGTCGGATCCCCATGGCCAGGATGACCGCTTTGGCCTGGACCTCCAGGTCGGTCTCGGTGACGATCCTGAAAACATCGTCGTCCTTGACGAGCTTTATCACGTCCTCCTCGACAATGGAAGCTCCGAAGCGCTGCGCCTGCTCCCGCCCGATGCGAAGAAGGTCCTCCCCTTTGGCCGAGGTTATGCCGAAGTAGTTCTCCACCTCAGCCTTATTCAGCGCGGAGCTGGCGCTCTTGCCCAGCGCCACCACCTTGACCTTCTTCCTGGCGGCATGAATGGCTGCCTGCAGTCCCGCTGGGCCCAGGCCTATGATCGCTACATCCGCATCCATGTTCATCGATTGTGGATGCGGCTACGGCGATTTGTACTTTAGGGACCGTCGAAACCTCTGAAGGACAACTTCGCCGGCATAATAAGAAGTGAGAAGGGGTTTGGGCTGTCCGATCTGGACGTTCAGAGCATGGCCTGCAGACGGCGGGCCAGGTCTTCCTTGGGGCGCGCGCCCACCCACCGGTCGGCCAGTTCGCCATCCTTGAACACCAAGAGGGTGGGGATGGCCTCGATGGTGTAGCGCATGGCGGTCTTCTGGTTCTCATCGGTGTTGAGCTTGGCGAAGGCCACCTTGCCCTGCATGTCCTTGGCGAGAGCATCGATAACAGGGGCCAGCATGCGGCATGGCCCACACCAGGGCGCCCAGCAGTCGACCAGTACCACATCATAGCGCTTGACGAAATCATTGATGTTGCCATCATTCACGTTGACCGGCTCGGACGGCCAGTCGGCACCGGAGCTGGCGGCGATCTCCTGCCTCTTCCTCTCCCTGATCTGTTCAAGCTCGTCCATGTAATCATCCTCTCGGTTGTGCATAATCAATGCAAAACCGTATTATCCATTCCCGCATAAATAGATTGCCGCCAATAGATTCAGTCCTCAGCCTCGAATACCGCAGGGCCTCCGCTTACGACGATTCGATTTCTGGAAGAGGCGCCGGTCCAGCTCCGTCAGGCCAAGTTTCCACAATAATGTTTAAAATATGCAAGCCGATACCAAGCCGGGATGAACTCATGCTAGAGGAAGCCTCCGAACTGATTGGATTACAGGTCTACACGCCCAGCGGGATTTTCTTGGGGAACGTCAACAACCTCGTCATCGACTTGGACAACAAGCGCGTGGATGGCCTGTTCATCGGGGAGACCAACCCCCTGCTGGTGGAGGAGTCCAAGGCTGTGAACCTGCCATTCCGTTGGATAGGCGCCGTGGGCGACGTCATTCTGCTGAAGTACTTCCCCAAGCGGGTCACCACCAAGAAGCCGGTTAAGATCTAAGAGCGTTCTTGATCGGAGGGATATGATCGGCAAGGGCGTATATATCGACCCAGCCGCAGTGGTCATAGGACGGGTCACGCTGAAGGACGGTTCCAGCATATGGCCCTGCGCGGTCTTGCGCGGCGACGAGAATGACATAGTGGTAGGGGAGGGCAGCAATGTCCAGGACCATGCGGTCATTCACGTTAACGGCGAACACCCAACCATGATCGGCAAGGACGTGACGATAGGCCACGGGGCCATAATCAATGGGGCCATCATCGGCGACCGCTGCCTAATAGGGATGAACTGTACCATCGTGGAAGGCGCCGTCATCGGCGAAGGATGCATCGTCGGAGCGGGCGCTGTCATCACGGGAAAGATGAATATCCCGCCCCGCTCGCTGGTGGTCGGGATCCCGGCCAAGGTGGTCAGGAGCGACGACCCCTCGCTGGAGGCCAGGGCCCTGGACAATGCCATGGACTATCACCACCTTCGGGACGAATACCTGGCTGGTAAGTACAAGAGATTGATCGCTCCGACAGAATGAACGTCACAAGTATTCGGAGCACGGGCCTCGGCCCTTGAGGTCGATCCCGGGCGCCATCTCGTCTATGTCCACGCCGCATGCCTCAGACAGGGCGCGATGCATCTCCAGCATTCTTCTTCCCTGCTCTTCCAGACCCTTTCGGACGAAGTCCTGATAGGCCTCGCGAGAGGTTATCACCTTATCGCCGTCGACCAGGTTGTCGGCGTGGCAGACGATCTTTTCCTCCAGGGTCGAGGGCACATAATCGAGCGGAGGCAGTCCGAGCCCTATGGCGTTCTCGGGCGTTATGCCGGCTCCAACATGCTTCTGTATGATCAGCACCAGCTCTTCCGGCAGGTCGAGCTCCCGCGCCCTCTCGGCGCCCTCGACGCCGTGACGTATGCCATGCGTTCGCCCCCTTCCAAGGTCGTGCAACAGAGCGCCGGCCTGAACGAGGGGCAGGTCGGCTCCGCACCGCATGGCGATGGCTTCCGCCACCCTCATCACGATGCAGACATGGCCCACCACATTGGGGTGCACCCCCCCGTCGGTGAGGATGCGTATGCACTCGTCCTCACTCGGGATCGTTGACAACTCTCTTCCCCCGCTCACAGGGCAGGACCTTCATGTGCCCGCCCATATCGCGGCGGAGCCCCTCGCCCTGGAAGAAGCGGTCCAGGAACACCGCCAGGGCGGCCACCTCGGAGTGCGGCTGGTTGCCCACGCCCACGTTGAACGTCGCCCATTGGTATACTTCGGGCGGCACCTTCTCGGCTCCCACCACGATCAGCATCCTCTCGGTCGCTTTGCTCTTCACCTGAGGCATGGCGTCGTCAACATGGGTACCGTACATGGTCAGGTGCACCGAGGTCCCCTCGAACTCCTTGAGGAACGGCTTCCACTTCACCCCGGTGGATATATCAAAGTCTCCACCGAAGCGCTTCACCACCGACCTTACGCTCCTCTCCAGCTCCTCATCTTTGGTCGAGACGTAGATGCCCTTGGCCCCGAACGCGCGCGCCGTGAGAGCGACATGGGTGGTCACCCTCTTGTCCCTTTCAGGTCGATGGCCGAGCCTTAGAATGTAGATCTCGGGCATTGGAGAACATTACCCCTTGAGCCTCTCGATGCGATGCCCGCGATAGTCCAGCCTTACCGAGCGCTTCACCAGACTGCGAAGCATGGTGGACGTTATGTCCAGATTCTCGGCGATATCTCCGGCGAAGCGGCCGTCCTTTCCGACCTCCTCATATATCCGCTTCTCCAGTTCATCGAACTCCTCTTCAGACATCATCGCGGCGGCGAGGACGTCGGAGATCTCGTAAACAGGCCATGAAGCATTGATATGGAATGAGGTGTAGTAAGTGTGATAGGCCTTCTCAGGAAAAGACCCGCTGGTGCTCTGCCAACGAGTCTCCACCAGCTTCATCTTCTCGAAGAATTTCAGGGCTTCGGCTCCTTCCGGACCGAACTTGGCCTCCACATCCTTGGCGGTGCGCCATTCCAGCGTCACCTCCTTGAGGACCTCCCTCTTGACGGCGGTATCAACGGCTCGCAACATCGGTACCAATTCCGATGGCTCGTTGATGACCTTGATTCTATTCATAGCCCACCTAATTGGATTGGTAGAATATAAAGGACTACCGCAGACCATCACTTAGCCATGTTCAGGAAGGATAAACAGAACCTCAACCCTTATTAATGCCCTTCAGGATACAGGGCCCCATGGGTCTTTGGCAGTCCATCGTTGGTAGGAAGAAGAACAAGGTAGTTTATCAGTGCGCCTACAACGGCAAGGTCTACGATACCGAGGAGGAGGCCCTGCAGAATTGCTTCGGACCCTACCAAGCGTTCGAGACCAAGGTGGGAAGGTTCCCCGAGAACGGCTTCTGGGGAACTGTCGTCTGGTGGGACGAGAAGGACAAGAAGAAAGAGAAGGCGTAAGCCCCCCTTCGTCGCTCAGCAGTTTTCGCCACGCGCTCGCTTAGCGTCAACGCCAGGCCCTATAATTTTTCTCATAGCAGTATGACCGCCGCCATGCCCAGCAAGGGCACCACCACCATGAGGAAATCATCATCCACCCTCTGGCATCGGAGCGCCTCCACGCCCACCGCCAGGGGGGATGCGAGCGTGGCCGCCAGCAGCGGCCTGAGCGATGGCCCATAGAACAACAGCAGTATCGACAAGGTCAGAAGGAAATGCGCCAGCAATGGCATCCATGGATACCATCTAGTTGTACGCAGCCTGGAGATCAGGGGGTCGATGAAAGCCATGCCGAAGATCGCTGGTGCTGTCAGCGACAAGGGGAAGAACAGCATGGCGAAGGCCATACCGATGGCCGCCCACGCCCCGGCGGAGATCCGCTTGACCTCGTAGCCTCGCAGCCCAGGAACCCGAAATCCCAGGTACAGGCGGAGCGCCTCCGCGGACAGAACGATGAGCAATATGGCCACTAGGCCGATCTCGCGCGACGGCCCGCCGCTCCACAGCGGCGACGGGAGGAGATAATAGACCAGGTACAGCGGGGCGGACAGGTGGACGATCCTCCGGAGCACGGCCTCCCGGTCCATGGTCCAGAACGCTTCGTGCGTCAATTAAATCCCATGCCTGACCACTTGGCATCGATGCCGCGGTAGAACAGCAGGGCAGCGAACAGCAGCATCACCAGCACCGCCACGATGCCCGCGGCGGCGAAACATGCATGTCCGAGCGAAAACGAGATGATGGTCAGCCCGAGATTGGGAATGATCGAGACCACCATGAACTTGCTGAGCACTGATGGATCGAACAGCGAGGAGTTGGGCCGCAGGCCTGTGAGGTAAGCAGTGGCGATGACCGTGTAGATCGACATGACGTACAGCACGGGAAGCGCTAGCCACAATATGCCGGCCTCATCGTTCAATAGCGCTATGCCCAGCACGAAGGCGGTGGATATCCCCAGGGTGAGGAGGAGGAACGTGAACAGCTTGGTGCGTATCAGCCTCGGCACGGCGACGGGGAGCGTCCCGTAGAAGTCGTGGACGTCCACATCGGTGAGGCTGGTGTACAGCATCACGCTGAAGAAGCCTACCATGGCTGCGTAGAACACCGTGTTGAAACCGACCGGCACGTCCAGGCCGTTGTTCACATACCAGGTGGTGAAACTGAGCACGGTCAGGGGGATCACGAACGACAGCGCCATGCGCCCCACCGCACCGCTACGGCGGAGGTCCACCAGCTCCTTCGCCAGGTACGGCCGGAAGGCGCCGAAGGGGGCGAGGCGGTCGTAGTAGCGGATGAACAGCCGCCCGTGACGGGCCTGCCGGCCCTGATAGCTGTCCGGGACCATTGCGATGGCCGCTGAAGCGAATACGAGGACCAGAACGCCCGAGGCGGCGATGAGGAGCGATGCCGCGAACGCGTCCGCGCCGAGGGGCGGCGCGTTGAGCTGGTAGCCCATCGATGGCAGCAGCCATTCGATGCCGTAGAGCCCCAGGACGCCATATCCGAGCAGCGCCGCCATGATCACCGCGATGAGCGCGCCGAAGGCAGCCCTGGAGCGAGTTCCCGCCACCGACGCGGCGAAGCTCAGCGACATGCCGTGCAGGAACGATAGAGCGAGCGCGAGGGAGGCCGACAGCACCGAGAGGACGGAGAACGATGTGAACGGTACGGACGCCAGAACACCCAGCAGAGCGGGGACGATGAACAGGGCGAAGTAGAAGATGGCGTCGCACACGAAGAAGCGAAGGAGGGTGGAACGGTAGGAGAGGGGCAGCAGGGAGGGCATGGCGAGGATGGAATTCGTGCTGCCCTGACGCCTCTCGACGATCGTCCTTCCTATAAAGCCCAGCGCCCCCACGCTGACGCCGTACAGGAACACGACGGCGTTGACATTGAACAGCAGCTCCTCCAGGCCCATGGCGCCCGCCAGCGGGTCCAATGCGAGCGCCGTTAGTAAAGCGACGGCGAACGCGAAGACCGGGAGAGAGAGCAGCATGCGCCTCGAGGAATAGGAGGTGTGCATGCGATACTCCTCGCGCAGCATGGCCCTAAGGATGAACATCTTCTCCCACCAGCCGCAGGAACAGGGTCTCGAGGCCCTCCCGGGCGGTCAGCTGAGCAACGCTCCCTGATGCCACGATCCTTCCCTGATTCAGGACGATCATCTCCTGGCACAGCTTCTGCGCCGTCTCCAGTATATGGGAGCACATGAAGATCGTGCGCCCCTCCTTTCGCAGCCGAAGCAGATACTCGCGCAGCCTGTGCTGATGAACAGGGTCGAGGTTGACGAACGGCTCATCGAGAAAGAGTATGGAAGGTTCGTGCAAAAAGGCCGATGACAGCATTACCTTCTGCCTCATTCCCCGGGACAGGTCCCTGCATAGCACGTCCTGCGACGTCCCCAGGTCGAAAAAGTCGATCCAGTTGTGTATGCGCCCCTCAAGGTCGTCGACCTTTCGAACACGGCCGACGAACGCCAGGTACTCATAGGCGGTGAGGTACGAGGGCGGGGACTCCGCCTCGGGGACGATGCCGACCTTCTCGCGCACGGCCATGCCGTTCCCTTTGATGTCGATGCCAGCCACCGACGCCTTCCCGGAGGTGGGCGTCAGCTGTCCAGTCAGTATCCTCAGGAGGGTGCTCTTGCCCGCGCCATTGGGGCCGAAGCACCCGAAGAACGTGCCCTCTTCCACCTCGAAGCTTATTTGGTCGAGGGCCAGCGTGTCGCCGAACGACCTGCTCATCTGCCTTACGAGGATGGAGGGCATGCTACAGCATCCAGCTCTGTTTATTTATCTCCTGCCGGCCGGCCGCCAGAGAATCATCTTAAATAACACTAGCTCCAAGATTTTTAATCATGACGAGCGATACCCCTCCCCCCGCCGACCGGCCCTTTGAGGAGCCTGCCTACGTGCCCCCGGCGCCGACCCCCTACACGTATCCACCGCCCCAGCGCCAGCGGCCCTTCGGCGTCACGCTCCTGGCCATCCTGGAGGTCCTAGCCGGCATATTTTTCTTGCTGGCAGCCATTGGATCGTTCCTGCTGTCCGCCGTGATCGACGTCCAGGAGTGGATCGATCAGCTGGGCCCTAACTTCCCGCAGGGGCTCATCGAGGCCATACCCTTCTTCTTCGGCATCATGGGCATCGTGTTCCTGATACTGGCCATCCTGTGGTTCCTGATCGCCTACGGCTACCTGAAGGGAAGAGGATGGTCCTGGACGCTGAGCGTGGTCCTGCTGGTCCTCTCCATACTGTTCAACGTGATCGGCTCCGTCAGCACCGGCTTCAGCGCCTCGGGGCTGATAGGATTGTTCGTGGGCATTGCCGTGCCGATAATCGTCCTGGTCTACCTGTTCCAGTCCAACGTGAAGGCATGGTTCGGCAAGACCTGAAACCCCTTTCAAACCTTTCCAAATACGAAAAAGGGACCTGATAGGTGATGCGATGACCACTTACCCTGCGCCCACGACCCAAACAAGTGCTCGACCGACCGGCGTGACCATTCTGTCGATCCTGTTCGCCCTTGAGTCCCTGCTCTTCATCATCGGAGGCATCGGTGCTCTGGGGATAGGGGCCCTGCTCGGACCTGTCGGCGCAGGGCTCGGCATCATTGTTGGCGGCTTCATGATATTGCTTGGCCTGATCGGACTGCTAGTTACCTGGGGGCTATGGACCGGCCGGGGGTGGGCCAGGATCATAGCGATCATCCTGGCCATTCTTGGACTGCTATTCACAGCACTGGGCGCCATCGGTCTGGAACCCATGTCGATCATCGGGCTACTGATCAATATCGTCATCCTGTGGTACTTGTTCCGGCCCCACGTGAAGGCGTACTACGCCTGAGCCGCCCCAGAACAACTCAAATATCTGGATGTCGCTTCATCCCCCGTTGACAGAGTACTACCCCCCTCAGCCATATCCCGTGCCGCCCGTCAGGCAGAGGCCGACCGGCGTCACCCTGCTTGCCATACTCAACATACTGGTGGGAGTCCTCATGCTGCTGGGCGCCCTGGCCCTGTTCCTGGCCATGTCCATGGCGGGCGATCCGGCGTTCCAGGAGGCGCTGGCCACCAGCGATGTCCCGGAGTGGTTCATGGACCAGCTCTCCCTGATCCTTGGGATCATGGGGATAATGCTCTCGATATTCGGCGTGCTTGCCCTGGTGGTCTCCTATGGCTTCCTCAACGGCAAGGGGTGGTCGTGGTACCTCGCGGTGATCTATGGATTCCTAACCATCGGTATGACGGTGATCTCCACCGTCCTCGCCGGAGGGCTGATCGACTTCCTCACGCTGGGCATCAGCATCATCATCCCGGTGCTGATCATGGTGTATCTGTTCCAGCCAAACGTTAAGGCCTGGTTCTTGGTGTGAGGCGGACGCCGCCATGTCATCCCATCTAAGCGTTCAGCGCAGCCTCGACCGCAAGGAGGTCGCGGAGGTCATGGCGCTGCGGGAAGAATGCCCGGAAGGGGACCGTCTGGAACTGAACCATCACGCCATGTCCTGCCCGAGGGATGGCGACAAACATTTCCTGTGGCGGCAGGATGGCGTCCTGGTCGGCTATGCAGGCACGGTCCATTATTGCTCCGAGGAGAACGAGATGGCGGGCATGGTGCATCCTTCGCATAGGCGCAGGGGCATATCCACCGCCCTGCTGGAAAGGGCCGTGGCGGCGTCCCGGGAGGGGGGCTTCTCCCGCATGCTGCTGGTGACAGAGAGGGGCTCGGAGAGCGGACAGGCGTTCGCTCAGAAACACGGACAGCGGCGCTTCACCGAACACCTTCTCGTACTGGACGCGCCATCGTTCCGTCCGTGTCACCGAACGGTCGAGATGGCCGAACTGGCCAGCAGTGACATCGCTGAGATCAAGGACATCATGATGCAGAGCTTCGGCGAGTTCATCGAGAAGCCCTGGGCCCGCCGGTTCGTAGGTCGCCTGGACGGCAGGGCGGTGGGCATGATGGACGTTTCGCTGGAGAGTGGGGATGCCAACCTTTCCGGCTTCGCCGTGCTTCCGCCGGAGCGGGGGAAGGGATACGGCAGGCAGATCCTCAGCGCCATGATCTCCCTTCTGCTGGAGGAGGCCGAAAGTATATCCATCGAGGTGGAGACCACCAATCAGAGAGCTCTGGACCTTTACCTGTCATCCGGGTTCCGGCAGGTTGCCATTTATGACTATTTCGAGATCTCGCTATGAGCCGTTGAGGCCCGTGCGAGCCTAGTCGCACCCACACCGGCGGGGAGCGCTCCTTCCGGAGCATTGGCCGCAAACGATCTCTTTGCTGGATCCGGCAGTCCAGTCGATACAGGTGGAACACACCTCGCCACCGCATCTGTCGCACGTACGGTAGCCCTTGGGAAGGGAGCCCGTTCCCTCGGCCGTGGTCCTCCTGCCGCAGTTAGCACATATGGTGGTTTTTTGCATTAGCGAAGAAATGCCATGCCCAATATATCGACCCTTTCCCTAATTTGAGAGCGCTGATCGTTCCGAGGCCGCGCTGGCGGCGAGATATTCATTTATATGCCCCCACAGCAATCGAGGACCCAGCGAGATGGGAGAATGAAGGGTACCAGCGTCCTGACGCGTAAGATCGAGAACGAGGTCGAGCTGCTCCAGCGGCACGTGCAGATGCTGAAGGCCATCAGGGAGAACGAGCCCATAGGCATCATCCGTCTCTCCGAACTGCTGGACCATCCTCAGCACAAGGTACGCTATTCCATGCGCATCCTGGAGCAGGAAGGGCTCATACAGCCGTCCCCCGAGGGCGCGGTGACGACCGAGGAGCTCAGGTCGTTCATGGAAGACCTCAAGGAGGTCCTTGACTACATGGAGAGGACTGTCAAGGAGCTCAAGAAGGAGCTCGACTAGGCGATGCCTCGGCCATAGGCGCGCCCAAGGGCATGGCCGGCGGTGGATAGCAAACGCAAATGCTTAATATGTGGGGATTATTGTGGTCTCCTGCGCTAAGCCGTCGTAGCTCAGCTGGTAGAGCGTGTGACTGTTAATCCCTTAACCGGGAACGGTCATCACAAGGTCAACGGTTCGAGCCCGTTCGACGGCGCCATCCCTTTTCTCTTATTCTTCTACGCCCTCATCACCGATCGATCATGCAGGTGACCGTGTTGAGGGCGTCCAGCTTGGCCATGTCGCCGAAGTACAGCTCGAAGTCGAATATGTTGAAGTTCTCCCGCAGGTGATCGCGCGTCGAGGCCTTCGGTATCGCCGTCAGGCCCTTCTGCAGGGCCCACCTGAGCAGGACCTGCGCTGGGCTGCGCTCATAGGCATTGGCGATCTGCAGGATCTCCCTCTCCTGGAGGCAGTTGCCGCGCGTAAGGGGGCTGTACGCTTCCAGATGGATGCGCTTGCCTGCGCAGTATCGAGCCATCTCCGCATCGTACACGAACGGGTTGATCTCGATCTGATTCACCGCCGGCACCGGCGCTCCAGACAGCAGCAGCTCGTCCATCATATCCGAGGTGAAGTTGCTGACCCCTATGGAACGGACCAGCCCCCGGGACCGCAGCTCTTCCATCGTCTTCCAGGTCTCGATGTTCTTTCCGACCGACGGCCAGTGTATGAGATACAGATCGATCTGATCGACCCCAAGGCGGGCGAGGCTGCCCTTACATGCTTTGATCGTGCTCTCATAGCCCATGTCAGCGCTCGCCACCTTGGTAGTGAGGAACACCTCGTCGCGGTCGATTCCGCTGTCCCTCACCGCCCGACCGATCTCCTCCTCGTTATGATACATCGTCGCGGTGTCGATCAGGCGGTAGCCTATGTTCAGCGCTTCCCTGACAGCGCGGTAGCAGGTCTCGCCCTCGAGGCCCCATGTCCCCAGCCCGATCAGGGGCATCCTGTTCCCGTCGTTCAGCGCGGCCCTTGCGTCAGGTGATGGTTTCACAGCAGCGTCGTTCATGATGTCCTCCTAGTCCAACAGGACCACTCCGTTCCATACCGGGCGGTCCTTGGCCGGTATGTCGAACGGTAGCCCGGCATTGCGGGCGGTCTGATACACGTCTATGCCCATGGCCTCCATGGATGGCCTCGAGCGGAAGGGATGGCGGCATCTCTCCCCGGATCCCTGTCCGACGCACTCGTCGCACAGGCGGCAGGGACCGCCGGTCAACGCGGCGGCGAACCTATATCCGAGACCCAAGGCGTCGGACTCCAGGCGGCCCAGCAGATCCTGGAACTGCCGTTCGCTACGGGTCATGCGTTCGTGGTACTCGCCGCTGTCGTAGATGTCCTCGATGGAACTGCCCTCGAACTCCTTCATGAAATCGGCGTCCAGAGGAATGGGGCACTGCACCAGTATGGCGTCGTTATACAGCCCCAGCGCGGCAGAGAAGGCAGCCATGTCCATGACGTTGGGGGGGCACATCAGATTGCGGCCATAGTTGGCGCACTGCGGCACCATGCATTTCAGTCGCACCCTCGGGTCCAGGACGATGTCCCGGGCGTTCATGGAGACCGCGGCGGAGGCACCATATGATAGAGCGTTCTCGCAGAGCCTGTCGAGATCAGCGGCGGAGCGCATGATAGGGAAATGCTCAGGACGGTATTTGGTTAGCGCGGTACAACACTTCGTATGAGCCGAAGGATGCCGTCCCCGTATCAGATGGGGCAGGCCCCGCCATGCTTCTCGTGGTACTTCTGATGGTACTCCTCGGCCCGCCAGAACGGTGCCGCGGGGGCGATCTCAGTGACGATGGGGCGCGAAAATCGTCCGCTCTTCGATAGTCGGCCCTTCACGATCTCGGCGGCCCGCTTCTGCTCCTCGCCGTAATAGAAAACGACGGAGCGATACTGCATCCCCACGTCAAGGCCCTGCCTGTTCGGCGTGGTGGGGTCGTGCATGTTCCAGAACGCCTCCAGCAGCTCCTCGTAGCTTACCTGCTCCGGATCGTACCGCAGGTCCACGACCTCAGCGTGGCCAGTGCGGTTGGTGCACACCTGTTCATAGGTGGGATTCTCGGTCCTGCCGCCCATGTACCCAACCTGGGTGCACGCCACCCCCTTTATGCGGTCGAACGACGCCTGCACTCCCCAGAAGCATCCTGCTCCAAATGTCGCCCTCTTGGCCATTGCGCTCATGTTCCACCTCATTCCTCGCAGGGAGGCGGGAATACTTATCCTTGTCCGAAGTGACATTACTCCGATGACATCAGCGAGAGGGCGGCGTCCAGTTCATCGGCACGCCTGGAGCCGAGCAGCAATCGGTCGCCATTGGCGAAGGTGAGCTGCACCCCTCGGTCGCCGGACACTATGTACGCCTTGCCCCTGCCGCCATATCGGATGCCCGTCCCTCCAAAATCGCGCAGGGCGCTGTAAGCGACGATCTCATGTCCGAGCAATTCGTCCCGGCCGATGGTGCGGTATTTCAGGTGGAAAGGGAAGAAGCGCACCATGAAGCGGCCGCGTTTGACCATCACGCTCAGGTTGGCGGAGAGGAGGAACAGCGGGAACAGGACGCCGAAGACGATGAAGATGACGATGAACAGCTCATCGGATGCGGGGTTGTCGCCCCAGGGAACGCCCATCACGATCTGCTGGACGAACGCCCATATAATGAGCGCCTCAAGCCCTACAATAAGCAGTAGGAACCACCATCGCCGGAAGTACTGCCGCTCGGTGAAAAGGATATCTGTCCTCATCCGATTCGGCACGGCGAACGATACATTGCTACAAAAAAGTGTGCAATGAGGGGGCGGAAAAGAAAGGGTTTATATTGAATCCTTCGTTAACCTCACCTCACAACAAGGGCCCGTAGCTTAGTCTGGTGGAGCGTCAGGCTCATAGGGACCCCTGAGGTCCTGAGACACCCGATGGTCGCCGGTTCAAATCCGGTCGGGCCCACCATAATTCTCATTCAGCCACCTCGTTCTTATTTTCAACAAGTGATAGGCGTAAGTCCGAAGGCGGCAACCGTTCTCGTTCCCGTCCCATTCTGACGAAAGAGAGGGCATGCGGAGGTCCAGGCGGCACCACCAAAAGGCATGAAGGAGTGGGGGATGGCGCTCAAGAGCGCGGCCACGCTACCGATCGATGATGGTCGTGGTGGCCCCCTTGACCAGGCGCCCCGGATGCCGAGGCAAAGCATGCAGCGCCGGAGCACCTGCAATGGCCTGACCGAGCCCGGGATCAGTCCCGGGCCCCTCTGCGGCCCGAGGAGGCGTGCGGACGCCCCTTGCCGGCCTGGCGGCCCTGCTTTGCCGGTCCGCGCTTGCGAGGTTGGGCCTCATTGCCCCTTGCGGGACCGCCCCCGCCCGCCCGGGGCGGGCGCGACGCCTCCCTTCGCGCATACTGGGCCGGCCTCCTGACCTCCGGTTCAGGCTTGCGCACGATCTCCAGCTCCATCGTCTCGATGGGCTTGCCAGTCCGTTTCTCGAAGTCCCTGATCAACGGCAGCTCATCGGGCATGAAGAACGATATCGCGGTGCCTTCCGCCCCCGCTCTGCCGGTGCGTCCGATGCGGTGGATATAGGTGTCGGGGTCGTTCGGAACGTCGAAGTTGACCACGAGGTCCACGTTCTCGATGTCCAGGCCCCGGGCGGCCACATCGGTCGCCACCAGAACACGGATGGAGCCTTCCTTGAAGCCCCTCAGGACCCTCTCCCTCTTGTTCTGAGCCACGTTTCCATGTATCGTTCCGGCCAGGTAGTCGTGGGCCATCAGTCTCTTCGCCAGGCGGTCGGCACGGTGCTTGGCGTTGCAGAACACTATGGCCTTGGGCCGGCCCTTGTCAAGGATGGTGGTAAGCGCATCGTTCTTGACGCCCTTCTCGGCTATGATGAGGTACTGCCTCGTCAGGTCCAGGACCGGTTCGTCCCGCGAGACCAGGATCTCCTGGGGATCGACCATCTGCGCCATGGCCAGCTCCCTGATGTCTGAGGACATCGTAGCGGAGAACAGCATGGTCTGGCGTCTCTTGGGCACCCGGGAGAGGATGTAGTTCAGGTCCCGCGCAAAGCCCATGTCCAGCATGCGGTCGGCCTCGTCGAGCACCACGATCGATATCCTGGAGAGGTCCAGGTCCTTGCGGTCCAGGAGGTCCCTGGTGCGACCGGGGGTGGCCACCACCATGTCCACGCCCTTCCTCAGCTTGGTGGCCTGGGCCTCGATGCCCACCCCGCCGTAGATGGGGATGCACCTATGGCCCGTGAAGGCGGCCAGCCTGTCCAGCTCCTCGGACACCTGGATGGCCAGCTCCCTGGTGGGAACGAGCACCAGCGTGGATGGCAACCTCGCCCCGGCCTTGGTCCTGCCCAGGACGATCGAGCCGTACGTTCCTGTCTTCCCGGTCCCGGTCTGCGCCTGGGCGAACAGGTCGCCGCCCTTGAGGCCTTCCGGTATAACTGCCGCCTGCACGGGTGTGGGCTCTACCCACCCCATGTCATCCATTGCCCTGATGATCTCCCCGGAGATCTGTAGATCGGTGAATGTCGTCATATTATCTGCTCGATGAAAATGAAAACGAACTGCAAAGAATACAGAAGGTTTTGATTTCGAATGGTCGTGGCTGTCCGGCTATTTAAACATGCTTCCTGACGAGCATTGATCAGGCCAGATAACATTTCATCCCAGGTGGGAAGATATTAATTCTCGGGACGACATTACATTCTTGGAGAATAGAATGGAGAAGCGGAGCAGATCGGCGGCATCCTGGATAATCGTGGGCGTGTCAGTACTGACCCTTGTTCTGGTCTTTCTGCTGTTCCCGTCAGTACCGCATTCCGCGCATCCATTCCTGAGCATTATCGCTATCGCTTCCACGATCGCCTTCATGGCCGGAGTCATCAGCATCTTTCATTACTCCAGGTCCGGTTGGAGCGTGGAAGGCTCCACGCTGGAGTGGATTATCGCTACCATCATATCTCCTGGCCTGACCCTGTTCCTGTACCTCTTCGGAAGAGATAGTTCAGGCACGATCGACGAGGATGTCCACCGCCGACCGGGCGATCGATGAATCATCATCCATGCGGTATTTGTCGGTTCCAGTGCCGCTCGCGCCGTTCTACCGGATCGGTCAGAACCAGATGAACTTCACGACCAGGAGCAGGAGTAGCAGCCACACGGCAATCATGGGCAACGCATAGATCCATCTTTTCGGCCTGCCGATCAACCATAGGTCCTCCGCCTCGCGTCTGCACTGCTCGAAGACCTCGTGCGGGACCAGCTTGACGGTCAGCGCCACCAGGGCGGGCAGGACGATTAAATCGTCTAGGTAGCCAAGCACTGGAATGAAGTCCGGGATAAGGTCGATGGGCGACAGGGCGTAGGCCACGGTGACGCCGGCGGCTATCCTGGCCAAGGTGGACGTTTCCTTCCTCCTCAGGGCGATGAATACGGCAGGAATGTCCATCTTCAATCGTAGAGCCCTTTCCTTCAGGCCCATGGTCACCTCATCGAGGTGTTCCTTTCTCCAGGACGTACAGATGGCAGATGCCCATGGTCAGAGGGATCGAGCGCAGCACCCTGAAGCCATGCATCTTGTACAATGCCTCGAGCGCCTGCGGCTCCGGCAGGTTCTGTATGGAATCGCTCAGGTACCGGTACGCTTCCTTCTTGCCGGAACGCCATCCGCCGATGGTCGGCAGCACGCGGGTGAGGTAGAACAGATAGATCGGCCGGAACAAACGGTTCTGCGGGACCGACAATTCCAGAATGGCCAGCCGGCCTCCGTTCCTGAGGACCCGGCGAGTCTCGTCAAGAAAGGCGCCGATGTTGGGCATGTTGCGAATGCCGAAGGCGACCATTGCGCGGTCCGCCCGGCCGTCAATGAGGGGCATCATGAGGGCATCGCCCTGCACCACCTGAAAATGGTCCCCGAACGCCCTCTCCCACTTGTCCATCGCCTCTGACATCATGCCGCGGGAGAGGTCAAGACCGATCACCTTGCAGCCGGAGGCGCGGCGGGCGGCGATGGCCAGATCCCCTGTACCAGTGGCGATGTCCAGCACCGTGTCGTCCTTCCCCAGCTCCAATTCCTCCAGCGTGCGCCCCCTCCAGCCCACGTCGACCGACATCGAGAGCATGTGGTTCAGCTGATCGTAGGTTGGCGAGATGTCGTCGAACATCCGGCCGATGCGCCGCTGGTCCTTGTCCAGCTCCTTCGCTCTATCGTCCGACGTCATCATATCGCCAGCAGGATGGTTACCAACAGTCCTATGGCCACGAAGGTCTGGGTACCGAGGATCAGTTGCACATTGGCCTTCTGCCCCTCCTGGAAGGAAGCTATCTCCCTTGGATCGGTGAACGACATGCTGGCAGCCTTGAACGCGATGGGGAGCGTCAGCAGGCCGAGCAATGCCAGCGCGGGCAGCATGTGAAGGAGGACCAAGAGGAGCAAGATACCGTACACCGAGAAGGTGAGCGCCGCGTACAGCCACGCCGCCTTCTGGGTGCCGAGCGCTATGACCAGGTTCTTCCGCCCCCCCTTGATGTCCGCCTCAAGGTCAGGGAACTCGTTGAGCAGAAGCAGGTTGAACGTTAGGATGCCCGCCATCAGCGACAGCGCGATGCACGTGGGCGTGGGGACCGGATTATGGACCATGTAGGCCCCTAGCACCGGAAGGACGCCAAGGCCCAGTCCGGCCGCTATCTCACCCAGCATGTTGCGCGCGAATATCTGGGTGTAGAACAGCGCGAACACCATTCCCAGGAGGACCAGGGGAACGAGCGCCAGGCTGGTGCGGGCCACAACCACGGCGGCGATGACGGCGGCGATGGCGAACGAGGCGATGGCCATGTTGAGCACCTGACGCGGCGTCAAGAGTCCGGCCTGCAGGGTGCCCGTGCCGCCATTGAACATCGTCCTCCTGGTGTTGCTGGCGTCGATGCCGAAAAGATGGTCGTAATACTCGTTCAGGGTGTTGACGGTGATGTGCAGCAGCACCAGCACAGCGGTGAACAGCACGAAGTTCATGGCGTCGAAGAACCCATCGTAAAGGGCCAGGGCGCTACCGACCATGGCCAGTATGACGGGCAGTAGCAGGAACGGGACCCTTATCTCTACCAACCACACCTTGAGCGACATGGCACCGAGGAACGCTGAACGGATATATACCGATTCAGCATGCCTGCCCTCCTCCTTTCAATCGGCCGGCGCCCATGATATGGGAGTCATTATAGGCACCTACCGTTTACCGTATCGATAATCGTTCAGGGTCGATAGGATGAACATCGTCATCATAGGTGCAGGAAGGATCGGTTACAACACCGCCCGGATCCTGGCCGGCAAGCATTCCGTGATGGTCGTGGAGAAGGACGAGAAGCGGTTCGAGCACGTGGTGAACACGTTGGACGTCGGCGCCCTCCATGCCAACGGTGCGAGCCCGAACACCCTTAAAGGCATCTTGCGGAGTGATGTGGACCTGTTCATGGCCGTGACGGAGAGGGACGAGACCAACATCTTCGCCTGCATGCTGGCCAAGAAGATGAGGCCGGAGCTGCTCACCCTGGCCAGGATGAGGGACCTCGACTATACCGAAGGGGACCTAGTGTCCAGCTTCCTGAACGTGGACCAGGTCATCTCGCCGGAGTACCTGGTGGCAAGGAAGATGATGCACATCGCCATGCTGGAGAACGTCATAGACTACAATGCCATCCCCTTCCGCGAGCTGGAGATCGCCAAGTTCCGCATGAGCCACAACCTCCAGGGCATTGCGTCGATACCTCTGAAGCACCTTCCCATCCCGGGTGGGTGTAAGATCCTGTTCCTTCATCGGAACGGCAAGACGCTGGAGCCCAGGGACGACGAGGTCCTTCTGACGGGCGATGAGATCGTGGTGATCGCCAAGGGGAACGGCATCTCGGAGTTCAATGGCTTCCTCGGAACGACCAAGTCGTCGAGGGACATCCTGATCATTGGCGGAGGGGTGATGGCGCAGTACCTCGTCACCATGCTAGAGGAGCGCGAGAACGTCTCCATACGGCTTATAGAGGAGGACGAGGACCGCTGCCGGGAGCTGACCCAGAGGTTCAGCCGTACACTGGTCATAAACGATAACGGGGCCGACCCTCTAGTCCTTCGAAACGAGAACGTGGGCATGACCGATGTCATGGTGTGCGCCACCGGCAACGAGGAGAGCGACCTGCTGGCCGGACTGGTCGGGAAGCATCTGGGAGTCTCGAAGACCATTACCTCGTTCTCCAATCCCGACTACAAGGACATCTTCCAGATGGTCGGGATCGATTCGGCCATCAGTTTTTACGAGGTGGTGGCCAACGCCATCGTCAAGCAGACCGTCCCCGACCACGGCGTCCTGATCCTCATGGAGGGATTCCAGAAGGAGCTGATAAGCGTGAACGTGGGCCACCATAGCCGCGTCCGGGACGAGCTCATAAGGGATATCGACATGCCCCCAAAGTCGGTCATCGCCATGGTGCTGACCGAGGATGGGGCGATAATCCCGGAGCCGAACGTCCGCATCCTGGAGGGAGATGCCGTGCTACTGTACGCAGATCGCTCCGACACCGGCGTTCTGGAGAGGCTGTTCAACACCCGCATACCAATGAGCCCGTGAGCGCATGTCCATGAAGAGCGAGCACTGGTTCCGTCCGGCGAGGGCCGTCAAGCGCATGTTCCACAGCCTGGGCCTCAATCACTATTACCTCCAGGAGAGGATGGCCCGCCGCGGGAACACCGTGGCCTATATGTTCGGCATCCTGTTCCTGTTCCTCTCCTTGTCCATGCTGGCCCCCCTGGGGGTGGCCTACTTCTACGGCGACGATCTGCGGCCGTGGATCTATCCGGTCCTTCTCACCGCCGCATTGGGGATCCCTCTACTGCTGCGCTTCCAGCCGGCCGCGGTGACCAGGTCCACCGAGGCGCTGTTCGTGGTCACAAACGCCTGGCTCATGGTCATGGTGTTCGGGGCGATACCGTACATGATGTATGGCATGGGAACGGTGGACGCCATGTTCGAGACCATGAGCGGCTTCACAACCACCGGCTCGACCATCATGCTGGATATAGAGTCATGGCCCAATAGCCTGCTGTTCTGGAGGAGCATGACGCAGTGGCTGGGAGGCGCCGGTATCATCCTCGTGTTCATCACCATCTTCCCCATGCTGGGAGTGGCCGGCCGCAGCCTGGCCCGCAAGGAGTTTGCCGGCATGGACGTGCAGCACTTCACCCGGCGCATCCAGGAGGAGTCGGTGAAGTTTCACTACATCTTCATCGGCCTGTCGGTCGTGCAGCTGCTCCTGCTGCTTCTGACCGGCATCGGCGTGTACGATTCGTTGACCGTCATGTTCTCCACCATGTCCACCGGCGGCTTCTCTCCGCACACCGATAGCATCGCCTACTTCAACAACGCCGCGGTGGAGTGGATCGTCATCATCTTCATGTTCCTGGCCGGCGTCAACTTCTACCTGCACTTCCAGGCGCTCAGGGCCCGGGACCGTAGGGCCTACTGGCGCAACGCGGAGTTCCGCACCTACACCATCATCCTGTTCCTGGCCAGCCTGGCAGGGGTGTTCCTGCTGTGGGGGAACCCGTATACCGACGTGTTCGAGGTCGTCACCGACTCCACTTTCCACATGATCAGCTTGATGACCTCCACCGGGTTCGCCACCACTGACTTCTCGCTGTGGGGAGGAACGGTCACGTTCGTCCTCTTCGTGCTCATCGTGATCGGGGGCAGCTCCGGCTCCACCGCCGGTGGCCTGAAGGTGGTCCGCATCATCCTGCTGAGGAAGTTCATCTCCACCGCCATCTACAAGACGGTGCATCCCAGGGCCATGTTCAGCATCAAGCTGGACGGACGCACGCTAACGGAGAGCGCGTTCACCTCAGTGATGGCCGTCGTGCTGTGCTACATCGCCACCACCGTGGTGGCCTCCGCCCTCCTGATCTTCATGGGCATCGAGCCTTCCATGGCCATTACCGCGGCCATCTCCTCGGTCTCCAACGCCGGCCCCGCGCTGGGCGACCTGGGGCCGCTCGGCACGTACGGCGGCATGCCCGACCTGGCCAAGGTCGTCCTGATATTCGCCATGTGGGCCGGCCGTCTGGAGTTCCTGACGGTGTTCGCCCTGCTGACGCCGGTGTTCTGGCGGGAGCTGCTGCGCTACCGTAGGGGGGAGAAGAGGCTCCACCATCAGAGGTAATACCAGATGCTGCGGTACTCGTCCACATCCTCACCGCGGTCATGCAGCCTCTCCAGATAGTGCAGGATGGGCACGTCCGTGTAAACGTACGTCGGCGCGGTGGTGATGTTCTTCTCCCAAGGGTAGAACTCGTAGATCCTCTCCCCCCGGGAGGAGATCATGATGAGGTCGTGGTTCTGCCACGCCCTCAGGTGGTTCTTTCCCAGGGCAGGGATGTTGAACACCGGTTCATCGGTGCGCGAGAGGCCCGGAAGCAAGCGGGCCTCCTCCTTGCGCTCCTGCATGATGCGGGCGATGGGGACGCGATACCAGCTGGTCTCTTCCTTCCCCTTGGTGTTGAACGTGTAGTAGGGATCCACACCGATCTGCTTCAGCAGCATGCGGATGGCCGCCGTTTCGAACCTCCTGCTGTTCTCCATCGTGAACACCTGCTGGTTGTACACCGCCAGTCCGTTCATGCGGAGGTTCTGCACGGCCTTCACCGCCTCCGGCGTTATCTCATAGGAGTGCTCGAAATGCGTGACCAGGCACAGGTCCTGCCCGGGCGGGCGATGGAACCGGCCGATCGTGTTCACCAGGCCGTCGGTGAAGCGCATGGGCAGCACGACCGGGAGCCGCGTGCCGATGCGTATGCGGCTGACGTGCTTGATGTCGGATATCTCCTGTAGCAGGTCTATCAGGACAGTGTCTTCCATCAGGGCGGGATCGCCTCCGGTGATCAGCACCTCCGACACCTTGGGATGCTCGCGGAACCACTGCAGGGCCTGCTCGATGCTCTCCTTGGGGGCCAGGGCCTGCTCGGCGCCCGTTACGTTTCCGATCTCCCAGTTCCTCTGGCAGTACACGCATATCTGGGCGCAGGTATTGTACGGCTTGAGGATGGCGATCATGGGGTACCGTCGCGTCACCAGGTCGATCGGGGAGGTCTGCCCTTCCTTCATGAAGTCGAGGTCCCCGGGACCGTGCACCTTGGGGCTGAGGACCGCGTTGACGTAGCTCAGCGGAGGGATCACCTGGGCCCTCACCGCATGGTCCCACCGGCGCGAGGCGTCGCGGTCGAAGAGCGAGAGGTAGTAAGGAGTGATGCCGAACGGCAGACGGTTCTTAACGGCCAGATCGATGGCGGAAAGTTCGTCCTCGGTCAGTTCGACTATCTCCGAGATGGAAGAGGACTCGGCGAACACGTTGCGCCGATGCCACTGGTAGTCGTTCCAGTCATCCATGCTGCCCCCCAGCAGGTCCAGGATGCGCCGTCGGGAGCCCTCTCTCCTCTTAACGACCTCCGGCTCCAGTCCGGAGAGGTATGACCTCATGCGGCTCTCGCAGCGTTCGGCCATCCTGTCCAGGAAGTCGGAGCGGATGCACGCGCCCTCTCTGCCATCGTGCCCCATGAAGTCCGGCGCCCTGTCGATCGGAATATCGGCCTTTCCGAGGGAGCCGCGGGAGAGCATGTAGATCTCCAGGAAGAGGCCTTTCCTCTCCTGCCGGACCTCATCCGACCCTTCCCTGGCCATCTCCACCAGATGATATAGGGTGCTCTCTCCGGACCGACGCTCGTTGCGGCGGGAGAAGACGTTCTTCAGTACGCGTATGCAGTGGAGGGCGTTGGCCCGCTCCATGCTCTCCATCTCGCAGCCATATGAGAACAGTTCCGTCTCCCTCTCGATGAGTAGCCGGAACAGTGCCTGCCGGATGCCTTCCAAGCCCTGTGACGACGTGAGAATGGCATGCATCTCGGGATCGGACTCCCTGAGATGCGAGAGCCTGAGGGCCTGGAGGGGCGATACGTCGCTCGCCAGGCGCCCACGGCCTTCGTCGTTGCCTCGCTGTATCTCGCTGGAATGAGAAATATCGTTCATAATATCACCTTAGTAATGCAGGCACGGCTGTAGCCTGAAAGTGAGGGGAGCCGCCGCCTTGCAGTGAATGCAAGGTGAGGGGATGGTATAACCATTCTCCGCCTCCTTATTCGCCCTCCGTCGATGGGGCGTCGGGCATGCCACAGACCCCGTCCTCATTCATCTTGCGACGGAACGCCCATGTCAACAGGGGCGGCGCCACTATGGTGGTGGCCATGGACATGAACACCACTACCGCGAAGAGGCCATCTGAGATGAATGAATTGGTGAAGCCGATGGAGGCGATGATGATGCCCACCTCCCCTCTGGGGATCATGCCGACGCCCACGATGTTGGCTGATGAACGGCCCATGCTCCGAGCGCCCAGCCCGCATCCGATCCACTTGGTGGCGATAGCTATCAGGGTGAGGACCATCGCTATGCCGATGATCCCTCCGAAGGAGGAGATGTCGACCAGTAGCCCCACGTGAAGGAAGAAGAACGGGACCAGGAACTCGTTGAGGGGGCCGAAGTCCTTCTCGCAAGGCCACTTGTCCTTGAACTCGGCGAACACCATGCCGGCCAGGAAAGCGCCTATGATGGCCGCCAGGCCCGCCACGGTCGCCAGGACCGCCAGTCCCAGACACACTATGATCGCGAATGGCAACGGAGACAGGGCCGCGCGCTTCCTCTCTCCGCACTGGAGCGGTTCCACGGGGCCCCGGCGCCCCGCGTACTTCTTCCTCAGCCTGGGCAGGAGGATGGAACCAACGAAGATGACCATTGCCACGAAGAGGATGGCCTCGGCCGATACCAGTACGATGTCCAGCACGCCGCCCGACGAGCCCATGGCTATGCCCATGACGATGGCCAGTACGATCATGCCCAGGACGTCATCGATTACCGCCGCGCCCACGATGATCCTGGACTCCAGCGTCCTGGTGAGGTTCATGTCGCTTATCACCCGGGCGGTGATGCCCACGCTGGTGGCCACCATGGCCGCGCCGATGAACAGCGCCTCGTTCACGTTGTTGTCCATGATCATGAACATGGCGAAGCCGGCCAGGAACGGAAGGACCACGCCGAGCACGGCCACGGAGGTGGCCGTCTTTCCTACCTTGCGGAGCTCGCTGAAGGGAGTTTCGAGACCGACGGCGAAGAGCAGGAAGATCACGCCAAGCTCGGCCAGCACCACGAACAGATCGAAATCGACGTCCAGAGTGGCCCAGAGGTCGAGACCAAGCCATTGGAACAGGATTGTGTTGGCCACTATGATGCCTGCCAGTATTTCTCCTATCACCGACGATATCTTGAACCTCTCACATATGAGGCCCGCTACCTTGGCAAGAAGGAACAGAGCGAATATCTGGAACAACACGATCTCAATGGACAGTCCGTTCATGTGCACCCCGTGGGAAAAAGTCAGTATATTATTTAATAGACATGGAATGACAGTTTTTCTTGGGCGCTGAGATAATATCTGAAATGGTTGATTAATCGATATTTTATAGATGAAGTTCCCAAGAGATTCTCCGAAAAAACGGGGAAGGAGATATGAAACGTACCAATGCACTCTTAGCGGTAGCTGTGGCGGCCGTGCTGATAGGGGCGGGGCTGTGGGTCATGCTCCCTGGAAAGGGAGAGGACCTTCCTCCCAACGGTGATGACGGTCCCGATGTCCCGGACGTTCCGGGCAACCTCAACGACCCGATCGCCAAGGTCCCTCATGCGGCCGAGATCGATGAGAAAGATGTGAAACTGCACCTCGAGCTGGACTACCCTGGCAATGGAACGGGGACGAAATACGCCTGGAACGAGGCGTACGAGTTCATCCTGAGCACGTCCGGCAGTGGCTGGGAGGGACGGGCGGTGCTCAAGGTTTTCGCCGAGAGAACGGAAAGCATAGGGGCCAAGTGCCTAATCATGACGTACGGTGACGGCGTCAGGGCGACGTGGGATGACCATGTGGTGCATGGCGCCATCCACCTCAGCGCTGACACCGTGGTGTGGATATCCAACGGAACGGATGACCGCACCGACCGCTTCAGCGTACTGTTCAACCGCACCGGCACGTTCGGCCTGACCTTCCAGGCGTTCGACGCTGATACCGGCGATCCGCTATCCGCGCCGGTCAGCACCGGGCAGATGGTGGTGCCGGCGGCGGGCTCCATGGACATCAGGGCGCTGAGCGGGGTGGAGGAGGTCATCGAGAACGACACCTACTATGTCGTCCTTATCAACGCCACCAACGGATGGAACGTCCGCCACTCGATGGACGCCGCCTACCTGGTGCTGTCGTCCGATAAGGGAGAGGCTCTGGTGGACGCGGACCGCACCGCATTCACGACCCAGCTGCTGGAGCCGGGCCAGTCCACGCAGTTCCTGGCATACTTCCCCATGGAAGACATCGGCGACGACCTCGAGCTGATCTACGCCGAGCCGGGCCAACCGCCGGTGGCCGTTTACCTGGAGTAAACCCCTTCCATTCTCATTTTTTTCCGGTCCTTCGGCGTCCGGCCAAATACATTGAGCGCCATTATGCTCACGATGTCCCTCCCCTCGCATATCGAGCTGAACGATGGCGTCCGCATGCCCGTCCTTGGCCTCGGGACATACCTCATGGAGCCGGAACGGACCAGGAGGTCGGTGCTGGACGCGCTGTCGCTGGGCTACCGGCACATCGATACCGCTTCATTCTACGGTAACGAGAGGGAGGTGGGGGAGGCGATAAGGGAGAGCGGCATCGACCGCGACGAGGTGTTCGTGACCACCAAGGTGTGGAACGACGACCACGGCCACTATAGGGCGAAGGAGGCGTTCCGGCGCAGCCTGAGACTGCTTGGGATGGACCACGTCGACCTCTACCTCATTCACTGGCCCATGCCTGGGCGGCTGGAGACATGGAGGGCGTTGGAATCCATTTATGAGGAGGGGGGCGCCCGCGCCATCGGCGTCAGCAACTTCATGCCTCGCCACCTGGACGAGGTGCTGGAGCACGGTTCGATCGCGCCTGCGATAGATCAGGTGGAGATGCATCCCTTCCTGCAGCGCAACGACGTGCTGGAACGGTGCCGCCGGAGCGGGATCGCGGTGGAGGCGTACAGCCCCCTGGCCCGTGGCAGGCATTTGGACGACCGGACGTTGGCGGAGGTGGCCTCAAGGAACGGCCGTACGCCCGCCCAGGTGATGATCAGATGGTGCCTTCAGCGGGGCGTCGCGGCCATCCCCAAGACCACCTCCAGGGAGCGGATGAAAGAGAACCTGGAATCGCTTGATTTCGTCCTGCCGCCTGAGGACATGCTCGCCCTTGATGGGCTGGAGAGGAACTCCCGCACCACCACCTGGGACCCGCACGAGATGGCATGAGCGAAGGTTGAGGGCACAAGCAGATATATCACCGGCCTTATCGCAGGACGTGGCGTCCCTGACCTCTTTGGACCAGTTCATGCTCGTTATCGGCTACGTGGTCATGACGGTCGTGCTGATCATACTGGCCTACGCCTTCATTATCCTCGTTCTCAGCCTCATATCGATCCGGCGGGGCCGCTTCTACTTCCCCCGGCTGATCAAGCCAGGCCTGATCATCGTCGAAGGCCAGCTTCGTTCGCTTTGGAAGGCGTTCCGGCTGGACGACCGGGAGCTCACCTCCTTCACTATACGGCTGCGCAATCAGATGAGCCATGACCGGTTCTGCACCGTTCCCATGGAGAAGAGGGCCATCTTCCTTCCGCAGTGCCTTCGCTCCGCCGACTGCCCGGCCGACCTGACCACCGAGGGGCTGGTGTGCAAGCGGTGCATGCGCTGCGGCATAGGGAAGGTGATAGACCGTTTGGAGGAGGACGGCCGCATGGTGTTCATAGTTCCCGGCTCGACGTTCATCAAGCGCATGATAAAGAAATATCATCCCCAGGCGATCGTGGGAGTGGGATGCCTGCTCGAGGTCAAGGAGGGCCTGGAGATGGCCGACAGCATCAACATGGTGGCCATGGGGGTTGTGACGTCCAAGGACGGGTGTGTGGAGACCACAATGGAGTGGGACAGGCTCCTGGAGGTGGCGAGCCTCGTTCCCGGAGATCCCCTGACGGCAATTAGTTTAGCCCCCTGATGCCATCCCATAGGGATGAGTGACGACCTCAGGGACCGGCTGAAGGCCAAGTGCGAGGCGATGGACGTCCCGCTCATGGGGATCGCTCCGGCGCAGAGGTGGAACGACGAGCCGTTCAGTCCATGGGTCCCGGAGGAGTTCCGGCCTCTCTCCATCTGGCCGGAGGTCCGTTCGGTGGTGGTCATCGGCCTTCCGGTGGACCTCCCCATCGTGGAGACCGCCCCGTCCATCTACTATCATGAGCTGTACAAGACGGTCAACGCGCTCCTCGACCAGTCCGCCTATCGACTGGCCCGCTTCCTTGATCGCCATGGCCATCCGTCCATCTACATCCCTCGCGACGGGTACGGTTCCCTGAGCATGTTGAGGAGCGATCCTTTCGCGTTCTTCTCCCACCGCCACGCCGCCTACCTCGCCGGACTGGGGACCTTCGGCGTGAGCAACATGCTGCTCACGCCCGACTACGGGCCCAGGGTGCGCTTCACCTCCGTCTTCACCACCGCCGAACTGCCGGCGGACGACGTAATGACCGGGGACCTGTGCACCAGGTGCATGCGGTGCTCCCGGCTGTGCCCCGCGGGAGCGCTCGACAGGAAAGGCTATCCTGAAGGACTGACAAAAAAGGAGGCCTGCACTGAATACAACGCATCGCTGGCGCGGCGGCATGCGTCCCCCTGCGGGTGGTGCATCAGGGTGTGTCCGATCGGCCGGGACCGCGAGCGCTTTGAGAGGACCGAACCCAGGTTGTACGAGGGCGAGGACGTCCGTCCGGAGCTGCATCGGGCGTGGAAGCATGTGCGCGCTCACGGAAGCGAGCAAAGCTAATTATGCGGTTCGGCTTGGGTAGGCGCATGAGCTCCGAGGAGGCGCTGGCGGACCGGTTCCGCCGCGCGCTGTACGTGCACCTTGCGGAAGGCGGGCACCTCGATCACGAGGGCGATGACCGGGCGGTCTCAGACTCGCTGACGCACCTGGGCCGCGCCATGGCCGAGTTCCTGAGCGGCAGGATCAACCTGGCCACGCTTAAGTACCGCATGGACAACGCGTTCGTGGAGACGGGATGCTCGTTCCCTCCCCGCGAGGCCGTGGACGCCATGCGGGAGGCCGTGCTCAGTATCGACGTGGACGAGATCTCGCCTGCCCTGTCGGAGCTGGGAAGCATGCCCGAGGACATCACCGATGCCAAGGGCCGGCTGCTGGATGCCGAGGAGTTCATCGAGCGACAGGCGTCCAGAGGCTCGGTCGAACGTTCGTTCGGCGACAGTTTCTCCGCTCTGCTGATGTGCCTGTGGCACCTCCAGGCTCCCGGGATGTGGCCGATGCGCCACGGCCCGCTGATGAACATGCTGCAGAACGAAGGCCTGGTGGGCCGCGGGGACCCGCCCCAGGACCTGATGGACTTCATCATCGCAGTGCGCCAGCTGGAGGAGGCGACGGGCGCGGGGCGATATGACCTCGGCCGCCTGCTGCCGCTGCTGGACGATGAGCTTCCGCCGGAGGAGGACTGCATCCGGGGCAGCACCGAACGCATCAAGGCCCTGGTGGAGGAAGGCGGCTGGGACCTCGCCCTGCGGTGGTGCGACCTTCTCCTGGCATTCCGCCCTCAAAGCACAGAGGCGCTGTACGGGCGCATAGCCGCCTACGAGGGCAAGGGGCTGCACATGATGGCGATGGCCGAGGCGGAGGACCTGGTTGAACTGCTGCCCGAGGACCTGGCGGCCCATCGGAGGCTTCTCGCCCTGTACAAAGAGAAGAGGATGGTCCCCGATCACAACCGCGAGGTACGGAGGTTCAAGGCGATCATGGACGCCCGGCGTGGCGCCTAACGGTGCATTGGAAGCCGAAATATCCTTTTAAACGGTGGCTGTTGACCGGTCGTGAAGCTCGGGCTCGCAGTGTTCAGGAACGTTCCCCGGCAGGTAAAGTGGCTGATCTACCTGCTCTCCTTCTCCAACGTCGGGGTGGGATACTTCTGGGTGGCCACCGCGGCCTACCTGCCCGAGCAGGGCCTGACCTCCGGGGACGTGGGGATCATCCTGGCCGTGAACGGCCTGGCATTCATCGTCGCCGCCATACCCATGGGCATAATGGCCGACCGCATGGGGAGGAAGCGGATCCTGATATGGGGCCTCCTGGGCACGCCGCCCGCCCTGCTGATATACGGCATCACCTCCAGCTTCGAGTGGCTTCTGCTGGCGTCGGCCATAACCGGCGTGTCGGAGGGAGCGTTCCTGACCACCTGGAACGCCCTGATCGCCGACATGACGACCACCGAGAACCGCTCGGAGGCGTTCTCCCTGTCGTTCCTGGCCGCCTCGCTGTCCTCCGGCGTGGGTCTCGCGCTGCCGCTGGTGTTCCCGCTCCTACAGGGCCTCACCGGCCTAACCTCAGAGGAGATGCACACGGCGTTCTTCATCCTCCTGGCGGTGTTGACGCTGGTCAGCCCCATCACCCTCCACCGGCTGTTGAAGGATCATTCGGAAACGATGAGGACCGGCGTATCGCTGCGACGGGGCGAGAACCTGCGTCCCATGCTGAAGTTCTCCGCCCTGAACAGCCTGATCGGGCTGGGGGCGGGGATCATCATACCTCTCATTCCGACCTGGATGTTCATGCGTTTCGGAGCGTCCGACGCCGTCACGGGGCCGCTCATGGCGGTGGCCAGCATGACCATCGCCTTTGCCTCGGTGGGCAGCGCCGGCCTTGCCCGCCGGTTCGGAATGGTGAAGGCCATCGTCATGTGCCAAGGAGCGTCCACGGTCTTCATGATGGCCCTGGCGTTCGCCCCCGGGATGGGGCCGGCGGCGCTGTTCTACGTCCTCAGGTCCGCCTTGATGAACATGGCCACCCCGCTGAGCGATTCCTTCCTCATGGGGCTGATCACTAAGGAAGAAAGGGGCCTGGCCAGCGCCATCAACTCCCTGGTGTGGCGCCTGCCGAACTCGGTGACCACGGTCATCGGCGGCACCCTTCTGGCCGCCGGCTACCACGTGCTGCCGTTCGCCCTGGCCACCGTCTGCTACGTCGTCTCCATATCGCTGTTCTATTCCATCTTCCGCAACCAACAGCCCCTTGTGGAGGACGCGCCGGCCATCGGCGATCGCCCCTCCCCACAGGGATGATGTCAAGAACGAAAGGCGCGCGAGCCCATTGAGGCAGGGCCGATGCAGCTCCCCCCATTGAACTATGGTGACCGCGCGCGGAGCAGCGGACGGTGCCCCTAGCCGACAGGCGTCCGGCCCCTGGGCGTCATCGCCCTCTTCCTCCACCGACGAGGTTTTCAGGGCGGGTTCCACGCCCGTCATGGTTAGACTTGACGTCTTCCCGATAAGCGTGTGGCTCGGTCGGGCGGGCATAGCGATAAGGCTCCGAACGTGGTTCCTGCCCATACTGACAGGTGCAGGATGCCGCGAGGTGCCGCGAGGAGGGTGAGGAGACGAAGGATAGGGGCATCGACAGGGAGGCCCGCCGCAGGGCGGGCGGCATACTGTTCGTGGGGAGCATGCTGTTCCTAATGCTCATGCTCCTCGCCGAGCTCCTTTATCCTGGGTACAGCACCTCTTACCATCACATCAGTCAGCTGGGGGTCGGGCCGTTCCCGTCCAACGTATTGTTCAACGCCTCGGTCTTCCTGTTCGGCGTTTCCGGCGTGGCCTCCGCCGCCATGCTTTACCGCGGCGAACGGGACCGGCCATTCTGCGCCGTTCTGGCTGTCGCAGGTGTGGGGGCCATGGGGGTCGGGCTCTTCCCCCAGGACATGCCGGCGCCCCATGCTCTCTCCGCTCTCATGGCCTTCGGGGGCGGGGCAATGATGGCCATTCTCTCCTACCGGACAATGGGGCGGCATCTGGGCCGGATCGGGGCGCTGCTGGGCATCATCAGCCTGGCAGCTTCGGCGCTGTTCTTGTCAGGCCTGCACCTGGGCCTGGGAGGCGGGGGCATGGAGAGGATGATTCTCTACCCGTCGCTGCTGTGGATCCTGGTGATGGGCGCGGTGCTTATGCGGGACGGGGAGGTCACCGCACCAGTTCGCTGATCGGCCGGGCGGGCCGGCGGCCCTTCCTCTTGCTCACATATACATTGCGGCCCTCCTTTTGGAGGGTGAAGAGATCAGCGTACTCTTCCAGGAACTCCCTCAGGCCGCTCTTGCCCATGCTCTTGAAGTCCAGCTCGGGGGCGATGCGCTTGAGCTCCTTGCTCATCTGAGGCAGGAACGCTCGTCCGTCGTCCTTGACGGTGGCCTCGAAGGCCTTGGTGACCAGGCGGACCACCTCCATCGGCCTCAGTTCAGGCTCGGCCTCCGCCGCCGGATCCGGTTGGACCGGTTCTGACTGGGCCGGCTCCTCGACCGGCTGGATGACCTCCGGCGCCGTTCCGATCTCCTCCTCCGCCTTGGCGACCGGCCGGACCAGCATGCTCTTTCCCTTGCGGTTGAGCACGAAGTGGGACGGCAGCGCCTCCAGCAGATGGGATATCTTCTCCTTGCCGTAGAGGCTGCTGTCGAAGGACGGATCGATCTTGCGCGCCGTCTTGAACAGCTTGAAGGTGTCGACCCAGCCGTCGGAGGCCTTCTCCGACGCCTCATATGCGCGGTTCATCAGGGGAATGGCCTCCTCCGGGGGCCTTGCGCAGGTGGGCTCGGGCGCGGCCTCCTTTGTCCGCTCCTCCTCCGGCCCCTTCTTCTCCCCCTTCCTCTGCACGTATATGGCCCCGCGGTCGAAGCGCTCCACCTCGAACACGTCGTCCAGCTCCTCGATGAGGTTGAGGAGCGATGGTTTTCCATAGGTGCGGGTGTCGAAGCCGGGGTCCAGGCGCCGCAGCGCGGCCCCGATGTCCCCGTTGAGGGCCCTTCCGTCGTCGTTGACCGCCGAATCGAACGCCCTGTTCAGGAGCTCGAGGGCATCCCGTACAGGTCGCTGCTTGCGCTGGCCCCGGGGGCGGTCCTTCTCCTTTGCCCCTTCGTCGGAGTCGTCCTGCTCCTTGCCGAGGTTCTCGGTGGAGACGAAGACGTCGCAGGCGCGTCGGAAGGAGTCGTGAGTTTCCTTCCTGCCTATCCCTATGACGAACAGGCCGTGCTCCCTTATCTTTATGGCCAGCGAGGTATAGTCGGAATCGCTGGAAACGATGACGAAGCCTTTTACGATGCCATCATGGAGGATGTCCATGGCATCGATGATGAGCGCGATGTCGGTGGCGTTCTTGGTGACATGGCGGTTAGAGATGTTGGGGAACTGCTGGTAGGGGGTGAGGGCGAACTCCTTAAGCTTGGCCTTCCAGTTGCTGACCTGTCCTCCTCCCGTCCAGTTACCATAGACCCTGCGGATTATGACCGATCCGTACTTGGACGCTTCCGCCAGCATCTCCTCGATGAGGGTGGCCGAGGCGTTGTCTCCATCAACTAGGAAGGCGAGCTGCCTGTCCTCAATCCTTTTCTCGTCCATTAAGAGGTCTCCAATAAGTGTTGCCTGTCTCAAAGGTAGATATGATAAAATAGTTTTGCTAGCGACCGAGCTGTGGGCTCGGACGCTTCACCAGGGCCTCGCTCCGCTCTCCCTTACCGAACGGTTATACTCCCCGACGGTGCGGTAGGCGTCATATATCTGCCATATCCAGATCGCCGCCGCGGCCACCGCCGTGAAGATCAGAAAGAACAGCAGAAGGAGCACCACCACCACGATGAAGATGGCCACCCCTTGGGCGAAGCGACGCAGGTACATGTGGCCGAGGCCGGGCACCAGCGCCGCCAGGATGATGGCGAGGGCGACGCTCTTCTCCTCCACGTGGGTGGGCTGCCATGGCGGCGGTGACCGGTCTGGCACCCGATATGCCTGGGGCCTGTCGTCCTCACCGGTGTCGGGGGACGGCCCCTCATCGATCCGCGTACGGTCCATGGATGAAACACGCATCGGCCGATACATTAGATTTGGCCGGCGTAAGGTGCGGGAAGGATTATGTGCGTCCTATGTGTAAAGCTGTGCCATGGCATCCATCCTGAGCATCGTCCTGCGCAACTATCGACGCTTCCGGGGGGAGGTCGAGCTGCCCCTCTCGGGCGGCATCGACATCATCCAGACGCCTCCGGGCATGGGGAAGTCCAGCATCGCCGAGGCGGTGGCGTGGTGCCTGGCCGGAGAGATGTCCAGGGACGACGTCATGAACGCGGAGGGACGCCTGGCGGACGAGGACGCCATGGTCTCGCTCACCTTCTCCGATCCCAGGAGGACGGTGCTGGAACGCTCTATATCGAGCTCGTCCGGCGGCATGATGGAACGAGCGGAGGTCCGTCCGGACGGGAGCTTCGAAGAGGAGCGGGAAGAGCTCTTCCCCGTGTCGTGCATCCACTCAAACATCATATCAGGCATCTCGCTCGAAAGGGTGATGTATGGGAGCCGAACCGGCGGAGAGAGGGCGGTGGATGGGATGAATGGATGGGGCGCCAGCGACGCGCCCCTGCGGGCGTCCATGGAAGGGACCTCCCTGTACCTGGCCATGATGCCGGAGACCACGGTATCGTGCATCGTGTTCGACCGGGGCGGACGTCCTGGCGTGCAGTGCGATCCGGCCGGCATCGGCCCCGACGAGTACCGCGCGGTCGTGCTGTCTTCCGCCCTGGCCTTTGCCCGGGAGAGCTGCCCCGGCGTCCCGGTCATCCTCGACGAGCCGTTCGAGGGGATGGACATACATGCGGCAGGGCGGGCCGCGGAGGCCGTGGCGGAGTTCATGGGGGGCCGCCAGCTGGTGCTGCTCCTCTCCGACGCGAACGCGATCGATGCTATGCGAGCGACCGGTAAAGTGGACAAGGAGCTGGAGATCAAGGGCTAGCGAAAGGTTGAATACGGTCCGGAAGCGGATACCCTAACGGGTGAAGGGCGCTGAGCGAAAGGTACAGAAGGATCGGCACGGAGGAGCTTCGCGGGCTGAACAGGCTCATCGAGGATGGGGGCTGCCTGCTCCTCGACGTGAGGGAGCGCCACGAGTTCGAGTCGGAGCACATCCCCCTTGCCATCCTGATGCCCGCCTCCGAGATCGACCGGAGATGGCAGGAGCTGGATCCCTCGATGAGGCTCGTGCTGTACTGCCGTTCCGGGAACAGGAGCGCGCGGGCCGCCGACCTGCTGGTCAGCAGGGGGTTCAAGGACATCAGCATCCTGGAGGGGGGGCTGAACCGCTGGAGGATGGAACATGGCCCGATGGAGAGGAGATAGGACCGACATCTATTGGATCGAGGGCGGCCCGCCCTCCCGCGGCCTCAGGCTGAGAGGGTATGCATCGGCGCTGATAGCCGTCGGCTGGCTGGCGTTCTTCGTCCTGTGGCTGTTCTTCGCGGCCGACGACCTGAGCATATACCGTAATCTGTCCATCATCTTCCTTTCGCTGGTGGTGGCCGCCGCCCTGATGGGAGTTCTATGGGTAAGCTACGGCCTGGGCATCGGGATGAGGTACGCTCCCGGGATGCTCGAGCGCTATGAGTTCCGCGAGATGCGCGCGCGGACCGCAGCCAGCATAGCGATCTGGGGGGCCTGGGCCGCCCTGGTCATCTCATGGCTGTACTTTTTCGCCGACAGCCTGTCCGGCTATCAGAACGCCGCCGTTCTGGTCCTCTCCCTGATCGCAGCGGCCCTTGCGACCTCGCTGCTATGGAGGCGCTACATGGGGAGCTGGTGAGCGCCCCTTCATCATTATCATTATAGATATCCGTCCGATGAGCTACTAATACGGCCGTGACGTCGCATCCTGCATGAACGCCCGGCACTTCAACCTGTTCTGCATCGGCGTCATCGTGGCGGTCGGAGCGGCCGCCATCGTTGCCGTGCAAACAGTGCCAGGCGGAGGGAGCGTGAGCCTAGCCTCGCTGACTGACTGGGCGCCCTTTCCACCCCTGGACCTCACCCTGTCGCTGGTCATCCTCTTCGACTTCGGACTCATGGTAACGGCCCTGGTGTGGCTCTTCGGTGACAGGACGAGATCCCAGGAATGATCACACCAGCCGCACCAGCTTGTCCCTTGCGAGGCGGGAGGGGTCGAACATCGAGGGCGGGAAGAGCCTTCCGCGCATCTGCTGCGCCACCTTCCAGCCGCCGGCCAGGGACGCCAGGATGCCGATGCCGTTGCATCCCAGGTTGTACATCAAGCTGGGGCTGCCAGGGTCCGGACCGACCAGCCTGATGCCTCCAGGCGTGTATCCCATCAGCCCGTGCCATTCCATGTCCCGCCCATCGTGACCCAGGGTCTCGCGGGCGAAGGCGTCTATTCGCCGGTAGGCGCCCTCGTCGTATTCGCGCTGGGCATCGTATCTCTCGCCGGGCGGCAGCTCCTTTTCCGGCCCCCCCATGGCCACCAGCGAGCGTCCGTGGTACGGCCTCCTGGTCATGTAGTAATAGCCGTTCTCCGCACTGCGGAAGAATGCCACGGCGCTCGGCGGACCGTCGCCGAACCAGCCGGCCATGAAGCCTATCACTCCCTTGACGTTGCCGACCGAGACGGGCACCTGGCACGATTCGAACTCCATGCCGATGTATCCATTGGTGCACAGTACGACGTTGTCGGCGAGCACCGTGCCCCCCTCGGTGGAGGCGGCGATCTCATCGCCCAGACGGAGCCGCCTCACGCGGCTTCTTTCATAGAGGCGAAAGCGGCCTGGGTACTTGGATAGCAGATGCTTCGCCATGGCCTCGGTCAGAAGGGTGGTGTTCAGCACCCCGGAGGGGGCGCAGATGGCAGCCACATACCGCCGGTCCACCGTCCCCAGCAGCGATGCCATCCTTCCGGCGTCGATCTCCCTGGCCCCCTCGGCGGCGCCGATCTCGCTGCTGACCGCGACCTCTGTGCGTGCCCCTCCTGCGGAGTTCCATCTCTCCTTCTCCCTTAGGAACGAAGCGACGGCCTCGGGCGAGTCGATGGCCGCCATCCCCCTCATCCTGAGAAGGTCGTCCCTCCTTCCAGTGCTCTCCAGCACCTCCTCCAGACGCTCCCATCCAGATAGTATCTCCCGGTATCCCTGGACCACGCTCCCCTCGCCCAGCTCCCCGGCGATGTCGTCGAACCTCCTCTCCATGGCGGCCACGGCCTGCCCGGCGCTGCGGCCCGTGGCCCCATGCGCCACCAGGTCCGCCTCCAGCAATACCACTTCGCGGTCGGTGTCCCGCAGCACGTAGTAGGCGGTGGCGAGGCCGGCGATGCCCCCGCCCACCACCACGGTGTCGGCCGACTCGTTGCCGTCGAGCGACGAGGCGGGGCGACGCCTCTCCAGCTGGGAGATCCACGGGGAGCCTTTCCCGACGGTCATGGCATAGAATCAGAGGCAGCGATATTTAACTATTCGAGGAGGAAGAGACCGCGATCCATGGCCTGTTCCAATGCCCTGCGGTGCTCTTCCCGTGTGAGAGCCCTGCGAAGCTCGGGGTGCTCATACGCCCGGTGCTCCGGGCGGTACTGGTCCATTAGGTTCACCGCCGCGCTCGGCATGTGGTCCGCAAGCCAGTCGATGATGGGCAGGGTGCAGCACTCAAGGTGCCCGGGGAGCTGCAGATGGCGCACCAGGACCTCACCCTGGTCCGCGGCCATAAGGTGGTTGCGGCGCACCACCGTCGAGTAGTCGAGCGCGCCGCACAGCCGCCTGGCGCAGACATCGTTGCCGAACTTCAGGTCGGTGAGGTACACATCTATTACGCCGTCCAGCAGGCGCATGGGGCCCTCTTCGAGATACATGTTGGAGTTCCATACCTGGGCGACGCCTGCCTCCATTTGGCGAAGGACGTCCAGCACGTATGGCAGGGCCGGGACGGGGTCGCCCCCCACCCAGTTGATGTTCCTTATGCCCCTTCCGGACATCACGGTCGCGTCAAGGGACCTGGCAAGATCCTCCGCCGCCAGTTCCGCCCCCCGGTCCGGCATGTTGCTCAGATCATAGTTCTGACAGAAGGCGCAGTCAAGGTTGCAGCCGGAAAAGAAGACCGTATATGACGGCACCAGTGGGGCCTCCTCGCCCAGGTGGATGAAGGCGCTCGCCACCCTAGGACGGGTGACCCCGCAACGTCCACGACCGGACGGGCGGGCGGGCCCGCACCGCCACGGGCACAGCGAACATGAGCTCATGTGCGGCCTGGCCAGCTCGACCTTGAGGTCCACCAGTGACGGGCTGACGGGCGGATCGCTTCCGTCGATAATGGCGCGCGCCCGCTCCATCGCCCTGGCATGCTCCTCCCACTGCTGCCCTCGTGATGATGACACCTCCGCTCCCACCGACCTCGCCACGAGGTAGCGCGGCCTGGCAGCGCCGCCGACGATGCGCAGGTATCGCGATAGCGGATGCACCGATGCTTATCCTCCGGCAGCGGTGATTAAGTCTTCGGCCACATCGACCCATTCACCCGATGCTCTCATCTCTCGTGGCCCAGTCGCTCCACGGCGCGGGCGGCGATGCCAGGGACGATCTCGTATCCGACGCCGTGGCGGCCCAGCCGGGACGCCGCCACCAGGGTGGTGCCGCTGCCGCAGAAGGGGTCCAGAACGGTCTCGCGCCGAAAGCTGAAAGCGCGTATCAGACGTGACGGCAGATCAATGGGGAAGGGCGCCACGTGGTCCCGCCGGTCCCCGCTCCCCTCGGGATTCATTTGCCATACGTCGGAGTTCTTTATGCTCAACCAGAAGTCCCTGTCGAGACGGGAGGCCTCCCGGTCCTCGGGCGTGACGTGGGCGTACTTGGACGCCCGTCCCCGCGAGGGCTTCTCCAGCTCCAGTATGAACTCGTGCATGTTGTTCAGCAGGATGCCACCCGGAAACGGATAGGTGCCAAAGGGCGCCCTCACGCCGTTGGTCTTGTGCCACACGATGTCACGCTTGAACACGAAACCAATGTCCTCGCACAGGTCCACCGTCCGTCCAGTGAGGTTCAGGGTCCTGTACGATCCTCCGTCCAACCGTACGGGGAGGTTCATCAGGTTGATGAACGCCCTCCTTCCCGGCTGCAGCACCCTGAAGGTCTCGCGCCACACCGCGGCGATGCGGCTGAACCATTCCTCCATGGAATGGACGTTGCCGAGGTCCCCGTCCACCGGCGGGGAGGAGTACATCTTGGCGTTGAAGTAGGGAGGCGACGTCACCATGAGATGAACGCTGTCATCGTCCAGCTCTTTCATGTGCGAGGCGTCGGCGCATATCACATCCTGTACCGTACCGCCGATGACAAGCCTGGAGCGCCTTGACCCGGAGACCTCCGTCCGGTCGCCCGCGAGAGGCATCAGCGAGGCTATGTCGAAGCGCTGCTGGCCGCTGGAGGCCCTCTGCACCGGTATGCGATCCTCCCTGACCAATCGATGGACCTCCTCCACCGTGGTCCCCAGGAACCTCGCTGCCTCCACCGCGGAGAGGTACCGCCGGGCACGGTAGTCGGGACGGCCCCGTTGTGTCCAGCCCTCCACGTCGCAGAACTAGGCAGCCCACCATTGTTAAGGCTTTGCGGCGTCGCCCTCCAGGATGCATGGCCCCATGGCCGTGCTCCGTGCCCTCAGACGCCTGAGCCCCGCAGAACTCGCGCAACACGTCGCCCTCCGCCGGGTCGCCTGTCAGGACGGCGGCCGGCCCTCCCCCCTCGGGAGGTGCTCGACGCGGTACTGATGCCTTGGAAGGTCCGCCGAGAACACATGGACCGTGGGCGCCATATCCGGCTCGGAATAGTCGGGCACCATGCTGATGGTCTGCGTGGGGCACACCTCCACGCAGGTGTTGCATGCAATGCACCGGTTCCGCACCACCGTCTGGGTCTTGGCCTCCTTGTCGGTGCTGATGGCCGTTGTGGGGCAGGCCCTCTCGCAGCGGCGGCAGAAGATGCACTTGCCCATGTCCCACAGCACGCGGCCGCGGTTTCCGTCCGGCAGGTCGGCCCGCCCCCTGGGATATTTAGTCGTCACGGGCCGCCGGAACAGGTTTCGCAGGGAGGAGGTCAGCATGGACATGGCATCACCGGTCCGTGCAGCATATGCAGGGGTCCACCGACACCGTGATGACCCCCACGTCAGCCAACTGGCTTCCGGGCAGCATGATCTGCACCGGCGGCACGTTGACGAAGGCCGGCGTGCGGATCTTGATGCGGTCCAGCTGCAGCTTCCCCACCGCCGTGACGTGGTACACCAGCTCTCCGCGGGGCGCCTCCACCCGGCCGAGGCCTTCCCCGGTCGGATGCCCCTTGACGGCCACCGCCACCGGGCCCTCCCTCAACAGCGGGAGGCACTCCTCGATCATGTCGACGGAGCGCAGGCACTCGTCCATCCTGACCATGGTGCGGGCGTAGCAGTCGCCTTCCTCCCTGACCACCGGTTTAACCCGCACAACGTCATAGGCGGCGAAGCGGTCCTCCCGCACGTCCTGCGGCAGGCCCGACGCCCTGGCCACCGGCCCGACCGTGCACCAGTCCCTCGCCTGCTCGCGCGTCAGCACGCCTACCCCTTTCGTCCTCTTCGCTAGCGTACCGTCCTTGGCGAATATGCCGCGCAGCTCCCCCAGCCGGGGGCGGAGCTCCTTCATCACCTCGGCGGTGCGCCTCTCCATGGCCGCGTCCAGGTCCCTCTTGACGCCCCCGATGACGTTGGTGCTGTAGTGCACCCGGTTGCCGGAGATCTCGTTGATCAGCCGCATGACCAGTTCCCGCTCCCGGAAGCACTGCATGAACAGGTTCTCGTAGCCCACCGCCTCGGCGATATGGCCCAGCGCCAGAAGATGCGATGTGAGGCGCTGGCATTCCATGGTGATCGTCCGGATGAGGCGGGCCCGCTCCGGGACCTCCACCCCATAGATGGCCTCCATGGCCTGGCAGTAGGCCGAGGAGTGGTGGTTCGAGCAGATGCCGCACACCCTCTCGGCCAGGTACTGCGTCTTCTTGTAGTCGAGGGCCAGCGCGTATTCCATCCCGCGGTGGTTGTAGCCCAGGTTCAGGGTCGCCCTCGCCACCCGCTCCCCGTCCAGTTCCAGGCTGATGTTCAACGGCTCAAGGAACGCGGGATGCTGCGGCCCGAAGGGGATGAGGGTCGATCTGCTCATGCCTCCTCCGGCCGCTTGCGCAGCGGCGCCTCCACGCTCTTTCCGGGCACGAGCAGCAGGCCCGGCTTCAATCCCTTGAACCTCATTCCCAGCAGGTCGATGTTCTCCCTCTCCATGTTGGTCGCCCCGGCATAGATGTCAGAGATGCTGTCCACCTCCTGCTCCGCCTCCACCACGAAGCGGCGGTCGAGCACCTTCCCGCCCTCATCGAACAGGTAGATGAGATCGATATTGCCGTCCCCGCGGTCCCGGCCGGCGACGGTCATCAGCCTCGCCCCCCGCTCCTTCATGCCCATGGCCATGTCGCGTATGCCCCTGTAGGCATCCCTGTCAAGATCATCGCTCATTCCTTCGCCTCCCTGGCCGCCCTGGACTTTTCCTCCCATAGCGACAGCGCCTTGACGAAGCCGTCGATCAGGGCCTCCGGACGGGCGGCGCAGCCCGGCACGTAGACATCGACGGGGATGACCTTGTCGACGCCATGGCAAACATTATAGCAGTTGTGGAACGGCGCCCCGGTGGACGCGCAGTTGCCGCACGCCATCACCAGTTTGGGCTCCGGGACCTGCTCGTACAGGTTGCGGAGCCGGTCCTCGCACTTCTTCGTCACCGGGCCGGTTATCAGCAGTATATCGGCCTGCTTGGGATTGGCCTTGTTGACGCCTCCGAAGCGCTCCACGTCATATCTCGGCGTCAGAAGGGCCCATACCTCCAGGTCGCATCCGTTGCACGAGCCGGTATCGAAGTGCAGTATCCACGGCGATCTCGCTCCGATCCTATCCAACAGTCCCATCAGATCACCCCGGTCAGGTACGACACGATGAGGTTCAGGGCGATGAGCCCCACCCCCGCGGTCAGCATGAAGAGCACCATCCTCCTCCTGGTCAGGCGGGCGGTGATGTTGTCCATCAGTATGGCAACGAACAGCAGGACGAACAGCAGCAGTAGCTTGAGCACGACATCGGTCAAGGGTCCGGGGCCCCACACGAACAGGGCGGCGATGCCATAGACGAACGCCAGCTGATACATGCGGCCCATCTCCAGCAGGGCCAGGAAGGGGCCCGAGTACTCGACGTAGGGTCCGGACACCAGCTCCTGATGTGCTCCCGGGACATCGTAGGGGGACTTCTCCAGCAGGATCACCAGCACCGGCACCAGGGCCGCCAGGGCCAGGGGGACCCGCTCCAGCAGGTCGTGGGACGTCTCGCTGACCAGGAAGGAGCCGTTCGCGCCCATCGCGATGATCACCAGGAACAGGACGGGCTCATAGGCCAGCAGGGCCAGCAGTTCACGCTTGGCGCCCAGGTGCGAGTACGGCGATGGCGCGGAGTATGCGCCGAGAACGAGGAACACGGCGCCCATGCTGCTGATGAAGAACGCCACCACCAGGTCCCCTCCGGACGCAAACAACCCGAAGGCCACCGCATGGAACATGAGGGACAGGGCGGCGAACATCCCCTGCAGGTCGCCCAGCATCTGCGGCCGCTTGCTCAGCAGCTTTGCGAGGTCGTAGAACGGCTGGAGCAGGGGAGGCCCCCGGCGGTTCTGCAGGCGGGCGGTGATCTTGCGGTCCAGCCCCATGCTCAGCCCCACCAGCAGCGGGCCGATGATGAAGATCGCGAGCGCCGGGGCAAGGTCCATCACAGCGCCCCCGGGGCCATGGGGACGATCAACAGCAGAGCGAGGAGGACGATGCCGGCCGCGTTCCCTATGCGCGTGATCCGGGATATCCATTCATCCGACAGATAGTACTCCCCTCCGGCCTGGAAAGTGACCTCTTCACCGCCACCGTAGGCCGGAGGGACCTTGCGCGACGGGCGTATCAGCAGCCTTGCGGCCAGCACCACCACGGCCGCCAGGAGCATGAACGCGATGGCCTGCACCTCGCCGCCCGACGTGAACAGCGATAACGAGCCGGTCAGGCCGGGGAGGGTGAGCTCCCGCGCCACGAACGGCGCGACGAGGTAGTATGATATCGGACCGACCAGCACCGACGTCGCCACCGCGCCCGCGCTCAGGGAGCCCAGCACCCAGCGGTAGGCGCGCCGGGCGGGGTCCTCGCGCAGGCGCCTCGATGTTCCGGAGGTCGTGGCCAGCAGTACCCCCATCCATTTGAAGTAATACACCACGAGGGACGCGAAGCCCACTGCAAGGAGGAAAGCCAGCGCGGGATAGACGACCACGGCCTCGCTGATGAGCCATTTCGACACGAACATGCCAAAGGGAGGGAGGACGAGCGTGGCGATGCCGATGAAGATGGCCAGGGTCACCACGGGCAGGTCCTTCCTCAGGCCGTACATGTCCTCGATGTCCTCCGTGTCCCTCTCTTCCTTCACCACGCCGACCGCCAGGAACAGGAGGGCCTTGGAGATCGCATGGTATAGAAGAAGCACCATGGCGGCCGCCATGGCCAGCGGAGTGCCGATCCCGGCGCACATGATGATGAGGCCGAGATTGCCGATGGTGGAATAGGCTAGCACGCGCTTGGCATTGCTCTGGGTCATCGCCAGGATGGACGTCACCAGGAACGACAGCCCGCCTATGAGCGCGATGATCCCCCCGAACAGCACCTCGTGATGGAACGAGGGGGCGATGCGCAGCAGCAGGAACGCCCCCAGGTTGACCATGGTAGAGGAGTGCAGCAGCGCCGATACCGGTGTCGGAGCGACCATGGCCCCCAGCAGCCAGGACTGGAACGGCATCTGGGCCGACTTGGTGAACGCCCCAATGGAGATGAGGGCCATCGGCAGCAGGGCCAGTCCGGATGCTCCCCCGGCCACGATGTCCGAGAGGAGGTACGTTCCCTGGTAATGGAACAGCAGCCGGGAGCCTATCAGCAGCGCCAGGCCGCCTCCGGTGTTGATGATGAGGGCGAGCCTCGCCGACCTCCGGGCCTCGTCCGTACGGGTGTGGCCGATGAGCAGGAAGGAGAACAGCGTGGTGATGCTCCAGAACACCTCGAGCCACCGCATGTCGTTGCACATCACCGCGATGTTCATCGCACCGAGGAAGGCAAGGATGACCGCCAGGAAGCGCCCCCTCCGTGGATCGTCACGCATGTACGTGACCGAATAGACGGCTATGAGGGCGCCGACCGTGGAGGTGATCAGGATGAGAATGAGCGCAAGAGCGTCGATCAGCAGCGTCGGCCCCCCGGGGCCGGGCGCGGAGGCGATGGAGGCGATGACCATCAGCTCGCCTACAGCGAACAGCGCCACTAGGGCGCTGCGGGTCCTCCAGCCCAGGTACAGGAAGAGGAGGGCGAGGGCCACGCTGATCGCCTCCACTAGGACGCCCAGCTCCTCCGCGGCCGGCAGGGACAGGGCCTGGAAGCCCTTCCCCGCCATGTCCAGCATAAGAACCAGGGAGGCCACGGCGACCGCCGCGGCGGCCGTGCCGACGACGTATCCCTGCGATCTGCGCGGACCCACCGCAAGGCTGGCCGCTGCCCCTGCCAGGGGGCTCAGGGCGAGCACTACGACAGCGACCTCTGCGGTGACCATGGTGGGAGGGGAATGTGCGCCGTGGATAGTTCTACCTTGCCATGGCGGCGTCCCGGCTAGAGAACATCTATTAATCCAGCATGTCGATGATGATGCGATGGACGAGAACAAAGCGGAGGAGCTCGTCCGGGGAAGGAACCTTCTCCTGGCGACCGACGGGAAACCCCATTCGATGAAGGCTGCGCAGTACGCCATCGAGCTGGCCAGTCTGGCCTCCTCCCGGCTTTACATAATATACGTGGTGAGCACGAGCAACGAAACGGAAAAAAAGGCTGCCATCGACGAGGGGATGGGGAGTCTGGAAGAGCTCAAGTCCCTCGCCGCGGCCAGCGGAGTGGAGGCGACCACCCTTCTGGAGGGAGGTAGCATATACGAAGCGGTCCTGTCGGCCGCCGAGCGTATCCACGCCGGGGCGATCATCGTCGGGACCTCCGGCAAGAGCACCCTGGACCGCGTCCTGATAGGCAGCGTGTCGGAGTTCGTGTTCCGCAACTCCCGCTGCAGCGTCATCGTGGTCCGCTGAGCTAGCGGGAACGCTCCTCCCATCGGTCCAGGGCGACCATTATGCCTTGGATGATGGCTTGCGGCCTGGGCGGGCAGCCGGGTATGTAAGCATCGACCGGCAGGATGCTGTCGACCGGCCCAATGACCGCATAGGACGGCGCGAATATTCCGCCGGAGGCAGCGCATGAGCCCATGGCCACCACCATCTTGGGGGAGGGCACGGCGCGATAGGTCCTGATCAGCGGCACCTCCATGTTCCTGGTGACCGCGCCGGTGACGAGGAGCATGTCAGCGTGCCTGGGCGAGGCCACGATGTGCATGCCGAAGCGTTCGATGTCGTGGACGGCGTTGGTGAGGGCGTTGACCTCCACCTCGCATCCGTTGCAGGAGCCGGCGTCCACCTCCCGTATGGCCAGGGAGCGTCCGAACAGCTGAACGATGCGCTCCCTCAGCTGCTCCCCCGCCCTTTCCGTTGCTTCATCCACGGGCGAACACCACCTTCAGCTCCTCCCTGCCCCTGGCAGCCAGTTCGAAGTCCTTTCCCATGGTGATATGCTCGGGACAGATGCGGGCGCACTCACCGCAGAAGATGCAGGACCCAAGGTCAAGCTGCAGCCCCTCGTCGACGAGGGAAAGCGAGCCGGCCGGGCAGGCGGCGGCGCATCGGCCGCACCGGTCGCAGCCGTCCAGGTCCGCCTCCGGGCGCCCGATGAAGGCGGCCGGCGGCACGAACGCCTCCATGGGATAGGGCACCGTCCTCGATCCATATCCAAACATCCGTCTCAGCAGATTCCGCATATTCTTCCTCACAGATCGTTCCCGGCGTATGACAGGCTGAAGCTCTTGTTGATCAACGGGAAGTCGGGCACGATGTTCCCTCGCACCGCGACCTCCATCCCCAGCCAGTTGCAGAAGCTGGGGTCGCGGACCTTGTGGCGGAACGGCGCGTCCTCGCCGCTGATCATCCAATGCATGAGCTCCCCCCGCGGCGCCTCCACCAGGCTGACCGCCGTCCTTCCAGGCGGTATCGCTTTCACGTCACCGCGCACGGGACCGCCAGGCATGCCGTCAAGGGCCTGCTCGATGATGGCGAACGATTCCCTCACCTCGTCCATCCGCACCCTGGTCCGCGCGTCCACGTCGCCCGAGACCCGGACCGGCACCTGGAATGACATGTCGCGATACGCGGCGTAGGGGTGGTCCCTCCTTACGTCCATGTTGATGCCGCTCGCCCTTGCGATCGGCCCAACGCATCCCAGTTGCTGGGCGCGCTCCCAGCTCAGCACCCCGGTTCCCTCGACGCGGTCGAGCATGGAGTTGGAGGCAAGCATGGTGGCCGCAAGCCGCTCGAAGCGCTGCCTCAGATCGACCAGCCGGGAGAGCACCTTGGCCGCCTCCTCCCGGTCGATGTCCTTGTTGACCCCCCCGATCGCGTTGATCGAGCGGAGCAGGCGGGAGCCGGTCAGTCTTTCGTTGAGATCGAGGACGCTCTCCCTGAGCACGTACCCGTCGGCGGCCGGCACTGCGAAGGCAGTATCGAGCGCGATGCCCGCTATGTCCCCTATGTGAGTGTACAGCCGTTCCATCTCCAGCAGCACGGTGCGGATGTACTCCGCCCTCTCCGGAACGGAGGTCCCAGAAAGCCGCTCAACCGCCTGGCAGTAGGCGGTGGAGTGCGCCACCGAATTGTCCCCGGAGATCCTCTCCGCCAGGAAGACGCCCTTATGGTACGGCGTGCTCTCGGAGAGCTTTTCCACCCCCCTATGCACGTATCCCAGGCGGACCTCCAGCGCCATTATGGGCTCCCCAGCGACCGAGAACCGGAAGTGGCCCGGCTCGATGACCCCGGCATGCACCGGCCCCACCGGGACCTCGTACACCCCCTCGCCCTCCATGTGGCGGAAGCGATACTCCCGGGGGACCCGGGGCACCTTGACCGAGGGCTCAAAGTCCTTACGGAGCGGGAAGACGCCCTGGGGCCAGTCATCGTAAAGTACCAGCGGGCGGGGGTCGGGATGGCCCTGGAATAAAAGCCCGAACATGTCCTGTATCTCCCTCTCGTACCAATTGGCCGAGTGGACCCGGGGGACCAGTGACTGGAGGAGCGCTCCGTCCGGCACCATGCACTTGACCTCGACGAGACGGCCGCTGAGGTCCAGGATCGCGTGCAACGAGAACGCTCCGGCGCGGGCGCGCTCGTCGGCGGCGTGCATGCTTATGAGCCGTCCTCCGGCCTGGTGCAGGGTGGCGACCAGGTCGGCGAACCGTTCCTTCGATGCGGTCATGCACACCACGTCCCCGCAGCGCTCCATCCTTTCGGCCATTGAGGGCGTAATGCCGATCTCTTCCTCGAAGCTCATGACATCCCTCCCGTGAACAGCGAGACCATGCGCTCCAGGGCCTCCTCCAGCACGTCAGGCATGTAAATGCCGAGCACTGCCACGGCGGCCAGCAGGACGACCATCAGCACGGGGCGCCAGCGGCTGATCTCCCCGCGCTCCATGTCAGGCGCCTCGCCGAACAGCATCCGCCCCGCATGGTACAGGAAGGCGGCGAAGACCACGGCCAGCAGGACGAGGTACAAGGCCGCCGCCAGATAGTCGCCGCCGCCAATGGCGCCCGCCAGGATCATGATCTCGCTCAGGAATGTACCAAAAGGTGGGGAACCCAGGATGGCCAGGACGCCGCCGGCCATCAGCATCGCGGTCGCCGGCATGGCCGTTGCGAGCCCTTTGACCTCGCCGATCTCCCTGGTGGCGTACCGCTGCAGCACGCTGCCCGCCCCGAAGAACAGCATGGTCTTGGTGAGCGCGTGGTTGAGCATGTGGAACAGCGCCCCCATGATGGCCAGCGGGCCGCCGATGCCGAAGCCGATGGCGATGATGCCCATGTGCTCGATCGACGAGTAGGCCAGCATGCGCTTGTAGTCCTTCGACAGCACGATGAACGCCGCCGCGGTGATCAGTGACAGCAGCCCGAACAATAGCAGGAGGCCGCCGCTGAAGCCGGGGCCGAGGGCTGAACCGGACAGGATGATGTGAAAGCGCAGGATGCCGTACATGGCGCAGTTGAGCAGCACGGCCGACAGCAGCGCCGACACGGGAGTGGGGGCCTGGGAGTGCGCGTCCGGCAGCCAGGTGTGCATGGGGGCCAGACCGACCTTTGTGCCGTAGCCCACCAGCACGAGGATGAAGGCTATGCGCAGCAGGTTGACGTCCAGGTTGGCCAGCACCGCCGGGTCCATCAGGGTGGACCAGCTCAGGGCGTCGGAGGCCTCCCCAAGGAAGCTCACCGACGAGGCGTACAGCAGCACCGTGCCCAGCAAGGCCAGGGTGATGCCCACCGAGCATATGATCAGGTATTTCCAGGCCGCCTCCACCGAGGTGTCGCGGTCGTAGAAGCCCACAAGGTAGGCGGATGCCAGGGTGGTGCCCTCGATGGCGATCCACATGATGCCCAGGTTGTCCGATACGCCCACCAGGGCCATGGTGAAGATGAACAACTGGAAGAACAGATGGAAGTTCCGTAGCTTGGCCGTGCTGATCGTTCCCTCCCCCAGCTCCCATCCCATGTATGACACGGAGTACAGATTGGCCGCCAGGCCCACGAAGGCGATCAGTAGCACCACGTAGGCGGACAGGATGTCCATGTAGAGCAGGCCCTCGTCGATCGTCCCAACGGTGTACACGGTATACGCCAGATAGACGGCTATGGCCAGGGTGATGGTCGAGGCCATGACCGACAGGAGCTCGACCGCCCGGCGGCGGCGCATCGGGTACAGTAGGAAGGTGGCGGCCAGTGGGACCAGCAGCAGCATCTCGATCAATCGTGCAGCCTCCTCAGAATGGTGGTGTCCACAGTGTCAAAGGTGCGGTTGATGCGGAAGGCCAGCACCCCCAGTATCAGCGCCGCCGCCAGGATGTCGAAGAACACCCCCAGCTCGACGATGAACGGCATCCCGTACGCGACGGCGTAGGCGGCCATGAACAGGCCGTTCTCCATTATCAGCAGGCCGATGATCTGGGTGATGGCCTTCTTGCGGGCGATCATCATGAAGAAGCCAATGAACACCACCGCCAGGGAGATGGGCAGAAGGTTCTTGGTGATGGTGCCCAGCACCTCGGGCCCGGTGACGAACGGCTGTACTATGTAGAAGCTCAGCACCGTGAGCACCCCGCACACCAGTAGGGAGGCGGGCAGCTGGATGAGGGGCTCGACCTCCTTGTGCACGCCGATCTTGTCTATGACGTAGTGCAGCCCCCACGGTATGAGGACGCCCTTCAGCGCTATGGTCAGGGCCGCCACCAAGTAGATGTGCTCGGAGCCGGTGAGAGAGGCCACCGCGGCGGCGGTCAGGCCAAGCACGATGGACTGCAGAGAGAACAGCCGGACCAGCGATACAACGCGTCCGCTGGCCACTGCCAGTATGGCGAGCAGCAGGAACACCGCGGCCAGGCTATCGATGAGGTTCAAGATCACGGCGGTCATTCAGGCCACCCCCTGGATGTAGTACGATACGACGGCCAGCAGGGACAGTATGAAGGCCATGGTGAACAGGTTGGGCAGGCGGAACAGCCGCATCTTGGCCATGGAGGACTCTATGACAGCGATGGCCAGCACCAGGGCGCCGATCTTGGCCAGGAAGGCCAGTAGACCGATCGCCAGCGATGCCACGTCCGCCGAGGTGGCGATCCCCCACGGGAAGAACATGTTGGCCATCAGCGTGAGGAACACCAGCAGCTTGGTCATGGAGGCATACTCCATGAGCGCCAGGTCCTTGCCTGAGTACTCCAGCATCATGGCCTCGTGCACCATGGTCAGCTCCAGGTGGGTGGAGGGATTGTCGACCGGTATCCTGGCGTTCTCGGCCAGGATGGCGATGAAGAAGGCCGCGGCAGCCAGTAGCAGGGAGGGTTCGACCATATCCAGGCCGGTGGAGGCCACCTGCAGCGATATGCCGCCCAGGGCGGTGGTGCCGGTGACCAGGGCCATGGCGAATATGGACAGGAGCATGGTCGGCTCCACGATGGAGGAGATGAACATCTCCCTGCTGGAGCCCATGCCCCCAAAGGTGGAGCCGGCGTCCAGGGCGGCCAGCGCGGTGAAGAACCTCGCTATCGCCAGCAGGTAGATTAGCAGGACGAGGTCGCCCATGAGGCCGAACGTGCCCACGTAGACGACCGGCAGGAGCAGCGCTGCCGCCGCCACCGCGGCCACGCAGGCGTAGGGGGTGATGGCCGAGACCCATGAGGAATCGTGGGACCGGACAGATGACTTGTGGAACAGTTTTACCAGGTCGCGGTACGGCTGCAGCACGCTCGGCCCCTTCCGACCCTGCATGCGGGCCTTGAGCGAGCGCACCATGCCGGCGGACAGGGGGGCCAACGCCAGCAGCAGAAGGGTCTGCGACAGCTCGATGATCATCTAAACACCACCAGCAGCGCCAGGAGCGTGACGAAGATGTAGGCCAGGTAGGCCTGGATGCTCCCCATCTGTATACCTCCGATGCGGTTGGACAGCACCATCGCCGCCCGGTACACCGGCTCGTACAGATAGCGTTCGAACACTGGCTCGATCTCCCGGTGGAAGCTCATCCGCGCCGGTATCAGCGGCGACGAGGACGGCGTCTCACGTACCCTGGTCCTCACGCCCACGAAATGGCCGAACAGCTGGGTGAGCGGCTGGGAGTGGCCAGTGGCAGTATACTGATTACGCGGGCCCAGGGGCGTTCCGCAGTCCCAGGTGTCCCCTGGCACGGCCTTCTGCGGTCCGCCCAGGCGAACGGCCGCCAGGTATGCCAGCGGCAACAGCAGCAGGAGCACCGCGGCCACGGCCAGGGGGCTCATGAATGAAAAGCCGCCGTCCGGAGTGGTCAGGGTTATCCCGTTCACCATCCTGGAAGCGATGCTCGTTCCCAGTAGGGAGGCCGAGACGTCGTCCACCACCGGGACAATGAAGGTGGCCAGTATGCCGGTCAGGACGCATAGCACGGCCAGAACGAGCATGCCGGCCAGCATGGGGCGGGGCGCCTCCTCCGCTTTCTCAGCGCGCTCGCTGCGCGGCCGGGCCAGGAACACCGCGCCATACAGGCGGACGAAGCAGGCCGCGGCGATGGCCCCGGCCAGCGCCAGCGCCGCCACCGCGGCCGGGATGAGGACATTGACCATGGGATCGCCGATGGTCTGGGATAGGAACAGGGACTGGAACAGCATCCACTCCCCCACGAAGCCGTTCAGCGGAGGTATGGCCGATATCGACAGCGCACCAACGAAGAACAGCGCTCCGGTGTACCGCATCCTTCTCCCGATGCCACCCATCTCTTCGACGTCGCGGGTGTGGGACGAGGAGACCACCGCCCCCGCGCCCATGAACAGCAGGCTCTTGAACAGGGAATGGCTCATGGTGTGGAAGAGGGCCGCCACCAGGGCCAGGGCGGCTACGTCGCCCAGATATGGGGCCGAGGGGTCGCCGTGGGCGGCCGCCTGGAACACCATGGCCGCCCCGATGCCGATGAAGATTATGCCCATGTTCTCCACCGTGGAGTACGCCAGCACCCGCTTGATGTCGGTCTCCGCCACCGCGGATATAACGCCCACCAGGGCAGATATGGATGCTATCAGAAGGACCAGGAGGCCCCACCATACCTCGGTGATCCCCAGGAAGCCGAAGCAGCTGCGGACGATCATGTATACCGCCGTCTTGACCATTACGGCGGACATGAGGGCGGAGATGTTGGACGGGGCGGACGGATGCGCCTTTGGGAGCCACACGTGCAGAGGCACGAGACCCGCCTTGGTGCCGAATCCGACCAGTAGCAGCAGGAAGATCGCCGAGCGCATTGTGCCCGACATCCCTTCCATATCCCTAATCCCGGCAAAGGATGCAAAGTCGAAGGACCCGGTATGGGTCCACATCAGCAGGAAGGCCGCAGCGATGAACGCCGTTCCCACATGGGTCATCACCAGGTACAGCAGCCCCGAGGACACGCTGTCCGCCCGCCTCCACTCATACACCACCAGGAGGTATGAGGAGACGGACATGATCTCCCACACGATGAGGAAGAGGACGGCGTTGCCGGCGGTGAGCACCATATACAGCGACAGCACGAAGATGTTGAACAGGAAGCCCATGCGCCCCATGCTGTAATGGCCTCGGTAGTCGCGGAGGTATCCGACCGAGTAGATCGAGACGCACAGGGCGACGGTGGCCGCCACCATCAGGAAGAAGGCCGACAGCTGGTCGACGCGAAGATAGAACGAACCAAGACGCTGGACGTACGTCGGCAGGGAGAGCAGAACGTCCCCATGGCCGAGGAGCACCGACAGCGACATGACGATGGCCATGGCCGAGCTCAGCGCGGCGGCGGCGTAGGGGACGATCAGGCACGCTGCCCTTCGGTCCAGGAGCACCGCCAGCATGGCGCCGGCAAGCGAGGTGAGAATGATTGTTTCAAACAACATCTGGCTGATCATTAGAAGGCCCCCCTGGGGGTTGAACGGTCGAAGTATGAGCTTGCCCTCGTGGTCAGGACCTTCCGGAATTCGAAGGAGCATCGAACTCCCCATCATAAACGTATCGGGGCATGTCCTGAAATGGTAGGTAGTATCAGAATCATGTCATTCTTCGGCGATTCATGGATGGCTGCCGAATAGTTATTTAACGCCCCTCGACGTTCGAATACCAGATATGCCTACGAGAGACCGCGGGAGCGGATGGGAGGACGAGAGCTCGTCGCTCCGCAAGCAGCTCTCCGCCCTCGCCGCGGCATGGCGGATCGAGAACTACGGCATCGAGCTGTACACCGCCATGAGCGAGCGGGTGAGGGACAAGGAAGGAAGGAGCATCCTGCAAAGCCTGGCCCAGGACGAGGCGCAGCACAAGGCGTGGCTGGAGAGGGAGGCCGACCGGATCTTCCCGGGCCGGCGCATCAAGGACATAGAGCCGGACCCTACCCATGGCATCACACCGGCGAAGGTCTTCGCCCTGCCGGAAGAGATGACGCCCCAGGACGAGGTCGAGGCCCTGGAGGCGGCCATCGAGGTGGAGAAGCGCTCCGCCCGCCTGTACGAAGAGGTGGCCGCGGCGGCCGGCGATCACGAGCTGCGCTCCATGATGGAGCGCCTGGCCAGATGGGAGCGGGGCCATCAGAGGGTCCTTGAGGACAACCTGCACTACCTGCAGCGCGGCGGCAGCTGGTACGGATACACTCCCATTCTGGACGGCTGACGGAAGCAGCGTTCCATCAGAAGCCGCGTTCAACAGATAAATATATGAGAAATCGTTCCATACAGAGGTCTCATTCACATCTTAACGGTATGAAGCCGATATATTGTCACGAGGTGCGCCAATGGTAAAAATGCCTGACATTAACAGAGAACTGCTCGCGTGCTTGCAATGCGGATATTGCATGAGAGTATGTCCGTCCTACGAAGAAACCCCCTGGGAATCCATCACCCCTCGCGGAAAGGTCTACTATCTCAATCAATTGGCCAACCGCACTCCGATGGACACCATCCTTCGCAGGGGCGTCAAGGTGGACGACGAGTTCGTGGAGGCCATCTACAAGTGCACGGGCTGCGCCCAGTGCGAGACGGTCTGCCACGTGAGCATCGAGTTCGCCGAGTTCTGGGAGAAGGTCAGGGAGTGGCTGGTGGACATGGGCAAGGGGCCGCTGCCCGCCCATAAGAAGCTCCACGACCGGATCAAGGAGGCCAAGAACCCCTATGGCGAGCCTGCCGAGAAGCGCGGCGCATGGTGGCCCGAGGAGATCCCCCAGAGCCCGCAGGCGGACGTGATCTTCTTCGCCGGCTGCACCGCATCATACCGCATGCAGCGGATCGCCAAGGCGGGGGCGCTGGTGCTGCACCGCGCCGGCGTGAAGCTGGACATCATGGGAGGCGAGGAATGGTGCTGCACCTCCCCCGCACTCAGGACCGGCCAGACAGACCTCACCCCTGAGTTCGCCCAGCACAACATCCGGCAGGTGGAGACGAAGGGCGCCAAGGCCATGGTCATGACCTGCGCGGGGTGCTTCAAGACCACCTCCCACGACTACGGGATGTACTACAGCAACCCCACGTTCCCGGTGTACCACTTCACCCAGTACATCGCGAAGCTCATCAAGGAGAGGAAGCTCAAGTTCACCAAGGAGCTCAACGTCAAGGTCACGTACCACGACCCGTGCCACCTGGGCCGCCACGGAGGGGTGTTCGAGGAGCCCCGCGAGGTGCTCAGCAAGATCCCCGGCGTGGAGCTGGTGGAGATGCCCCGCAACCGCATGGGCTCCAGGTGCTGCGGCGCCGGAGGCGGGTACAAGAGCGCCTTCAATGACCTCGCGGTCAACATCGCGGCGAAGAGGGTCGAGGAAGCCGTGGGCACCGGGGCCGAGATCCTGGTCACCACCTGCCCCTTCTGCGTCCTGAACCTGGAGGCCGGAGCCAAGAAGATCGGTTCGGACATCAAGGTGCTGGACATCTCAGAGCTGCTGATGGAGGTCACCGACCCCGAGGCCAAGGTGCCGGCCGCCGTGCCCGAGAAGACCAAGGCGGCTACGAGCGCCTGAAATCCCTTCCCCTCTTCCTTCTTTTATCCAAGCCAGATTTCCACATTCTGCCTCGGCCATCATGCATTTCATGGCATCATTCGTCATGCGGCGTTCCCGCTTCAATGTCCTAGATCGGAGATGACCGCCACATGGCCGAACGACGGTTACCGGAAAAGTTGAAGTAGCGCTGAGACCTCGGAAAAGGTCGATGCCGTTCGAGCGTCTGGACCCCCGCATCTTGGAGGTCCTCAGGGATAGGGGGATCGACGAACCCACGGAGGCCCAGCGGGAGGCGATACCGCGCATACTCGAAGGCAGGAACGTTCTTGTCGTGGCTCACACGGGCATCGGCAAGACCGAGGCGGCCATGCTGCCCATCCTCCACCGTCTGCTCGAGGAGCCGGGCAAGGGGATCAAGTGCATCTACATCACGCCGCTCCGCGCCCTGAACCGGGACATGCTGAAACGCCTCACCGAGTTCGGGGAGGCGCTCGAGCTGGGAGTGGCCGTCCGTCACGGCGACACCTCGCAGTCGGAGCGGCAGGCGCAATCGCGGAACCCCCCGCACGTGCTGATCACCACCCCGGAGACGCTTCAGGTGCTGTTCACCGGCAAACGCCTCAGGGAGCACATCTCCCGGGTGAAGTGGGTGGTCATCGACGAGATCCACGAGCTGGCCGGCAACGAGCGGGGAGCCCAGCTGGCCATCGCCCTGGAGCGGCTGACGGAGCTGGCTGGCGAGTTCCAGCGCATCGGCCTGTCGGCCACGGTGGGCTCCGTGGAAGAGGTCGCCGGCTTCCTCGCCGGCACCGGCAGGGAGGTCGACATCGTCCGCACCCACGTGTCCAAGGAGCTGGACCTCAGGGTGGAGGCGCCCCAGGTCTCGGATGAGGACCGCGACCTGGCCGGGCGGCTGCTGAGCGACCCCCAGCTGGTCGCTGGGATGCGAAGATGCCGGAGCATGATAGAGGGGCACCGCTCCACCCTGCTGTTCGTCAACACCCGCGATACCGCCGAGGCGTTGGGGGCCCGCTACCGCATGTGGGACGAGGAGCTTCGCATCGGCGTTCATCACGGCTCCCTGTCCAAGGACATCCGGGTCGATATGGAGGAGCGGTTCAAGTCCGAGCAGCTGAAGGGGCTGATATGCACCTCGTCCCTGGAGCTCGGCATCGACGTCGGCTCGGTCGATTTCGCCATCCAGTACAACTCGCCAAGGCAGGTGTCCCGGCTCATCCAGAGGATGGGGAGGGCCGGCCACCGGGTGGGCGAACGAACCGAGGGCGCGATCGTGGCCACCGACCCCGACGAGATAGCGGAGAGCTTGGTGGTGGCCCGCAAGGCCATGAACGGGGAGCTGGAGGAGCTTCGTGTGAGGGAGAACCCCCTGGCGGTGCTGGCCAATCAACTGGTGGCCATGACCATGAGCGGGGCGGCGGACAAGGAGGCGGCATACCATCTGGTCCGCCGTTCCCATCCCTTCCGGGACCTGCCGAGGGACGAGTTCTCCGGCGTTCTCGAACAATTGGTCCGCATAGGCCTTCTGTTCGACAACCAGGACAAGTTCCGCCGCACCAGCCGCGGGATGAGATACTTCTACGACAACCTGTCCATGATACCGGACGAGCGCACCTTCGTGATCAGGGAGATAGGCAGCCGGCGCATCGTCGGTTCGCTGGATGAGTCGTTCGTGATCTCCTTCGCCGAGCCGTACGCGGCGTTCATCACTCACGGCCGCTCGTGGAGGATCATCGAGATTGGGGAGGACGAGCTGCTGGTGGAGCAGGTGCAGGAGCTCGGCTCCATACCCTCGTGGGTCGGGGAGGACATCCCGGTGCCGTATGACATCGCCCAGGAAGTGGGCCGCCTCCGTAGGACCGCCGATGTTTCGTCCTATCCGGCGGACCGGGACGCCGCCGACGTCGTCCTGCAATACCTGGAGGAGCAGAGGAAAGAGGGAGCGGTCCCGTCCGACACCACCGTCACGCTGGAGATGGGCAGGCGGCTGGCGGTCCTGAACATGTGCTTCGGCACCAAGGTCAACGAGACGTTGTCAAAGATCGTCTCCGTGCTGCTGTCCGCCCGCCTGGGCGAGTCGGTGGGGGTGCAGACCGATCCCTACCGCGTCATCCTGGAGCTGCCGCGCGACCTGGCCCCGTCGGTCATCATCGACACCATGCGCTCCATGAAGGCCGAGGGCGTGGAGAGCCTTGTCCGCCTCGTCCTCAAGTCGTCCAGCTACCTCCGCTGGCGGTTCGTGTTCGTGGCCAAGAAGTTCGGCGCCATCGAGAAGGATGCCGATTACCGCACGGTGAACTTCACCCGCCTGGCCGAGGCCTTCGAGGGCACGCCCCTGTTCGAGGAGGCGGTCAGGCGCGTCCTGTGGGAGGACTTCGACGTCGAGGGCACGATGGACGCGGTGCGGCGGATGGAGAGCGGCGAGATCTCGTTCGAGGTGACGGCGCTGTCGCCCATCGGGAGGGCAGGGCTGCAGCATTCCAGAGAGATGATCATGCCCCAGCGGGCCGACCACAGCATCCTCATGGCCCTCAAGCGCCGCCTGGAGGACGAAACGCTTCACATGTCCTGCCTCAGCTGCCGGACGCAGTGGAGGATGAAGCCACGCGACGCGCCCTCCAGGATGGCATGCCCAAAATGCGGCGGCCTGATGATCGCCGCCCTGGCGCCGTACAACCGTGACGACATAGCGTTGCTGAAGAAGAAGGAGCCGACCGAGGAGGAGGCCAAGGAGATACGCCGGCTGTACAAGAACGCCAGCCTGGTGCGCGAGTACGGCCCGAGGGCGCTGATGGCCCTGGCCGGCCGGGGGATCGGCCCCGACACCGCGTCCCGCGTGCTGTCCTCGTTCTACGACAGCGAAGACGAGTTCCTGAGGGACATACTGACGGCCGAGACGACCTATGCCAGGACCAAGCGGTTCTGGGACTAGAGGCGCCTGACGCGGTTGGCGACCCTCCCCACGCCGGGGATCGAGGCCTCCACCAGGTCGCCGTCCTTCAGGCCGGACACGCCCTCCGGCGTCCCGGTGGCGATGATGTCCCCCTCCTCCAGCGTCATGTACGAGGTGATGTAGGCGATGAGCCGCTCGGGAGGGAACAACATGTCGGCGGAGCACCCGCGCTGGCGGACCTCTCCGTTGACGCGCAGTTCGAGCTCAAGACGGTAGAGGTCCTTGACAGAGGAGAGCGGCACCGGCTCCGACATCGGGGCGAAGGTGTCCATGCCCTTTGACAACGCCCAGGGCTGGCCGGCGTTACGGGCCGACGCCTGCATGTCCCGGGCGGTGACGTCGTTGAACACCGCCACCCCGGAGACGTGGGAGAGCGCATCCTCCTCCGATACCCGCCTGGCCCGCTTTCCCATGATCACGGCCAGCTCCACCTCGTGGTCCACCCTCCCCAGCTCGGCCGGCGCCTCTATGACCTCGCCGTCGGCGATGAGGGACGATGGAGGCTTCAGGAAAATGATCGGCCGGGATGGCGCCGGGGAGTTCATCTCCCGGGCGTGGGCAGGGTAGTTCTGCCCTATGCAGATGATCTTGGTGCAGCTCACGTTCATCCCTGGAAGTCGGTCACGGTCTGCAGCTTGAACAGGACATGCTTGCCCTTGAGGGTCAGGTACACCTTGTCCGCCAGATAGATGGCGTCCTCCACCGTGGCCTTGTTGCCCCATCGGTAGAGGAAATCATAGCTTCCCGTGGTGGGCTCGAAGCCCAGCCCGTGCAGGGCCTCCATGACCTCGGACGGACGGGAGCCTTCCGTGCTGAACGTCACGGTTAGGTAGGTGATCATCAGTGCAGGAAATGGAATGGCGGTTTAATAAGGGTTGTCGAATGGGTCCGCCGGAGCGGAGGATGAGGAAGCGCCCTCCTTCTCGGCCGGCCGGAAGCCGCGCGCCACGATGTAGATCTCGGAGCTGCTGGCCCGCGAGGCCTTGGGGGAGTGCAGCTTCAGCGTGGAGAAGCTCTTCCTCACCTCGTTCAGGAACCCGGGCATCATGTCCCCCTCGAAGATCTTCATTACCAGGCTGCCGCCCGGCTTGAGCGTCTGCCGGGCGAAGTTCAGGGCATGGGTGCACAGCTCCACCGAGCGGGCGTGGTCCAGGGAGTACGAACCGGAGATGTTGGGCGACATGTCCGAGATTATGGTGTCCGCCTTCCCGCCCAGCAGCTCCTTGAGGCGGTCCACCGTCTCCGGCCTGGTGATGTCGCCGCGGAACGTCGCCACCCCTTCCAGGGGCTCGATGTGCTGGAGGTCCACTCCGACGACCTTTCCCCTCGGCCCGACCCGTTCCTGGGCCACCTGCAGCCAGCCTCCCGGGGCGGCCCCCAGGTCGGCCACCGCCCCGCCCTGCGGGAGGACATTGAAGCGGTCGTCGATCTGCATGAGCTTGAACGAGGCCCTGGAGCGGTAGTCCATGCGCTTGGCCTTCTTGTAGTAGAAGTCGTTCTTCCTCTCTCTAAGCCAGCGCTTGCTCATGCCCCGCGATTCTGCATTCCGACCTTATAACTTTGCGCATCGTCCCGACGCCGGGAGCAAGAAAAGTTACAAAGCCTTCTTGGGATTACAGGGTCGATCGATCATGAGCGACAGGAAGGAGGGAATGACCTACGCCCGTTCGGGCGTCGACATCGACATGAAGTCCCAGGCCATCTCGGCGCTGGTGAAGCAGCTCAGCTTCCGACGGAAGGAAGGGCCCCGTATGATCGACCTCCCGGGGCAGTTCACCGGGCTCATCGACTTCGGCGAGGTCATCCTCACCCTGGCCACCGACGGCGTGGGCACCAAGCTCCTCCTGGCCAAGGCCATGGGCAAGTGGGACACCGTTGGCATCGACTGCGTTGCGATGAACGTCAACGACACCATCTGCGCCGGCGCGGAGCCCATCGCCTTCGTCGACTATCTAGCCGTCGACCGTCCGGACCCTGCGCTGCTGGAGCAGATAGGCGTCGGCCTCAACCGGGGATGCGAGCTGGCCAACTGCGACCTGGTCGGCGGGGAGGTTGCCGTTCTTCCGGAGATCATGAAGGAGATAGACCTCTCGGGCGCCTGCCTGGGCATGGTGCGCAAGGACCGCCTGGTGGACGGCTCACGGGTCGCGGCGGGCGACCTGGTGGTCGGACTTCCGTCATCGGGCATCCACTCCAACGGCCTGACCCTGGCCCGGAAGGTCCTGGAGGCCGCCGGTGTTCCCCTGGACGAGCGGTTCCCGTCCCTCGAGGGGAGCATCGGCATGGAGCTCCTGACCCCTACGGAGATCTACGTCCGGAAGGTGCTCCGCGTCGCGTCGGAATGCGACGTCCACGGCATGGTGGACGTGACCGGAGGGGGGCTGCGCAACTTCCTCCGCCTGCGAAAGGGAGTGGGCGTGGTGATCGATGAGCCGCTGAAGGCGCAGCCGGTCTTCAGCATCCTGGCCGAGCTGGGCGGCATCTCGGTGGAGGAGCAGTACCAGACGTTCAACATGGGCATGGGGTTCGCCATCGTGCTTCCGGAGGAGGAGGCGGGCAAGGCCCTGCAGCTGTGCGGCGGCGGAGCGAAGATCGTGGGCCGCGTGGTGGACGGGCAGGGGGTCAACGCTCCCTCCCTCGACGTTAGGTACGATAAGTACTGAGGCGCTCACTCGCGCAGCTTGTGCGCGATGACGCCGGCCACCGCCCCCATGGCCGTGCACGTTTCCAGGGAGAAGCCCCCGGAAGTGATGTCCATGTGCCGCCGGCACATCTCGAACGCCTCCCTGGGCGCCCCCTTGGGGCCTAGGCCGAAGATCACCAGCACGCTGCGGCCTGAGCGGAGCGTGGCCGCCACATCGTCCACGTCTATCCGCCGCTCCGGCGCCGGCTTTCGGGTGGTGAGGATCGCCTCGCCCAGCTGGGGCGGGAAACCGCGGTTGGGGTACGGGAACGTCTGGAAGCGTCCCTTCTCGGTAAGCTCCTGCAGAAAGCCGCCATGCTCGCCGATGGATGTCGTGGTAGCGACCCAGTCGGCGATCTCCTGCGGCGTCTGCAGCTCCGCCGGGAAGGGGAAGCCGAACGTGGCCAGGTTAAGATCGAACGCCAGCGCCAGGGGCCCGGCTCGGGCCAGGGCGCGGCGGTGGGCCTCCCTGAACTTGGTCGGATCGTAGGAGTTGTAGAGAGCGATGGTCGCTCGGCCCAAGCGGGACATGTCAGGGCCGCATGGAACGGCGTCACTAATAGATTTGTGTGGAATAAGGGAATAGACCGCCCCGCTGGGCGGAAGGGGTTAGTTGCCGTCCAGCATCTTGGTCCAGCGGAACCGCGGGCGGCCCTTGAGGTCGGCGTTGTGGTACACGTAGCTGAAGATCAGCGGCACCACGGTGGTCGCCTCGGCATACACCATCTGCTCGTGCGTCGTTTGAACCTTTCCCCACGAGCTCGCTTCCTTCAGCGTGGATGATGAGCAGGCGCCGTCGCGGACGTCGGCCACGGTGATCTGCACGGCGTACTGGTGCATTGGAACATCAGCGCCGAGCATCTCCGCGCACACCACGGTGTCCTGGGCGAAGTTCTTGGGCACCCCGCCGCCCACCATGAACAGGCCGGAGGTCTTGGCCGCCATCTTGATCCTGGTCAGCTCGTGGAAGTCCTTTACAGAGTCGATGGACAGGTGCTTCCCGGGGTTCTCGTGCTGGTGCATGACCAGTCCGAAGCCGGCGCTGCAGTCCGAGAAGGCAGGGACGAACACCGGGACGTCGTGCCGGAAAGCCAGCTCCACCAGGGAATCCTTCTTCTTGGCGTTCTTGGTGAGCCAGCGCCCCATCTCCCGGATGAACTCCCTCGACGAGTAGGGCCTAGGCTCCAGCGTCTCGGCGATCTCCTTGATAGTGGCATCGCAGTTCTGGAGCTCCTCCTCGTCGATGTAGGTGTCGTAGATGCGGTCCACGTAGTTCGAACGCAGCATGTGGTCATCCACGAACGGCGTTCCCTGATAATGCTTGTATCCCAGGGCCTCGAAGAAGTCCATGTCGACTATTGAGGCGCCAGTGGCGACCACCGCATCGACCATGTTATGCTTGATCATGTCGGCGTAGAGGTTCATGCAACCGCCGGCGCCTGTGCTGCCGGCCAGCGTCAGCATGGTGGTGCAGTCCCGGTCCTCCAGCATCATCTTGAAGATGTCAGCGGCGCGGGCGGTGTCGCGGGAGCTGAAGGACATCTCGCGCATGCTGTCGATTATCGGCGTGGAGTCATAGCTGGTCGCATCCACATGCTTGACAACTTTCCTGAGAAGGTCTTTCTTGTTCATTGGCGCTCACTCGGTCTGCGGCGGGAACGTCGGCGAGGCTATGCCCGCAGAGGTCTGTGCCCCCGCTGTTCACAATGCGATGATATCGAGGCTAATAAGCTTAGCCCAAGAACGTCCCGGAGCGGCCTGAGAAGAGTCGTGAAGGGAACTGCTCAAAGCCCGTCCACGGGCTTCCTGGGCCGGCTGCAGATGGAGTAGGAGTCACCGTCGAAGAACACGTCCAGTTCAGGGTGCTCCGCCTGGATCTCCTCGATCTTCCGCAAAACCTCACGCAGCGTCAGGTCGCTCTTCTTGTCTATCCTGACATGGACCTGCTTCTCCATTCACAACACCTGGGCCCCATCTAATATATAATTGTTGAATGAGCGAGTCGGTATTTATGGTTATCCAAGTAGGACGCGCTGGGCGATGCTAAGCGCTCCGTCCTGGCCTATTATGCGGGCATGTGAAGAACGACGAAACGGTTAATAGCTCTGACAGGGCTTTCCACCTGAACATCGTTTCTGGTGCTGTGGTGTCAGATAAAATGGAGCCGAAGGTCGCTGCCAGTCCCCCATCCGGGGAGGTCCATGACAGCGACGCGGCCGCCGAGGAACTTCGACGGTGGATGTCGGGCGAGGCTGGCCTGCTGTCCTGGCTGGAGACCGATCCCGAGGTTGAGCCGACGTTCTACAGCAATGGTCATGCGCAGACAGAGCTCTCCGCCCTGCGGGAGAAGCTGCAGGCCCTCGAGGCGGAGATCGCCCGGCTGGAGGACGAATTGGCGAGCAGTTCCGCCAGAAAGGAGGGGATGGTGGCAGAGATCGCCCGCCTGAGAGGTGAGTTGGAGGCAGTCACTGCCAAGGGGGGTGAGGCGCCCTCCGCCGCGAACGAGGTGGAGCTGGAGAAGCGGTTCCAGGCCGAGCTGGAGCAGAAGGAGATGGAGCGCCGGCAGCTGGAAGCGGACCTTCAGAAGACCATTCAGGCCTTGCAGGAGGACCTCGCGAGGAAGGAGATCGAGGACCGCGTACGGCAGGACGAGACCTGCATGGCCACCATATCCGAGGGCGACGCGAGCAAGGAGTCGCAGGAGCGTCTGCGCTCCATGCAGGATAAGGAGCGCCGCATCCTGGAGCTGCAGGACCTCGCCAACCGCCTCCATGACACCGTACAGGAGCGGGAGGACGAACTGAAGGGGCTCAAGGAGATCGTCAGTTACAAGGAGCAGGAGCTCACCCGCCGCGAGGAGGACCTGGCCTACAGGGAGCGCAAGGCCTCCGAGGAGCGCCGCCGGCTGGAGGACGCCAAGCAGAGCGCCACGGGCCTGGAGGAGGCCGAGCTCAAGAAGCGCCTGGAGGAGCTCCGGGCCGAGGTGGACAAGCGGGAGAAGGAGCTCAAGGCCAAGGAAGACTACCTCCGGGCCAAGGAGGCCGACCTGCGCCGCCGGGAACAGGGACTGATTGAGGAGGACCTCAAGCACATGGACAAGGAGATCGCCATGGAGGTCCAGGTGGCCAAGGCCAAGACGGGGAACCCCCGGCTGGACGACCTGCTCATGGGCGGAGTGCCGTTCGGCTCGAACGTCCTCGTATATGGCCCTCCGTTCGTTGGTAAGGAGACGATGGTGTGCCAGTTCATCGCGGAGGGCCTGAAGAAGGGCATCCCGGCATTATGGGTCACCACCGACAAGACCCCCGCCGGGCTACGCGAGGAGATGAAATTGGTGCTGCCCAGCTACGAGGAGTACGAAGCCCTGGGACTGGTGCAGTACGTCGATTCATACTCTCGCAGCATGGGCGACACCACCGAGGATCCGTACACCATCTATGTGGAGGAGCCCACCGCCCACGACCACATCATGGCGGCGGTGGAAGAGACCTCCAAGAAGTTCCTGGAGGGCCACGAATACTATCGCCTGGCCTTCAGGACCATCTCCACCCTCATCGCCTACTCGGACCCGAACACCGCCTTCCGCTTCCTCAACCCGTTCTGCGGACGCCGCAAGAGGGACCGCGCGGTGTCGATGTACACCATCGAGAAGGGCATGCACGGGGAGCAGGAGATCCAGATGCTGGGATCCATAATGGACGGCATGATCGACTTCAAGATCGATCAGCTGCGCACCTTCTTCATGGTGCGGGGCATCACCGACGTGCAGTCCCGCTCGTTCATCCGGTACACGGCCACGCGCCACGGCCTGAGCATCGGAAGCTTCGCGCTGGACCATATTAAATGATTGAAGTAGGATATTATCCTATCATGGCGTTGCCAACGCCAAGCAGCGCGTTCAGGCGAACTCGGGGCCAGGCTGCGAGCGCTTGGAGGGGTCGCCCTTCTTCTGCACGTTGATGCGCGGCATGGGGAACGGTGGCGGTAGGCGGATGTCTCGCGCTATCAGAAGCGCCGTGGGGATGCAGTTGCTGACGATGGCGTTGTGAACGAGGTTTGCCACCTGGTCGGGCATGGAGCCCGTGGAGGTCCACGCCTCCACCAGGGCGTCCACCTCCCCTCTCAGAAGTAGGGAGCCTTCGATCTTGATGTACCCCATGCCAGAATAGTTAGCGGTGAAGCGGAACTCCGCGGAGGCCGTCTCTTCAGAGGCCTTGCTTATCCTCGTCACCGTGCTATTGTGATCGATCCGGATGTTGGCAAGGTGCTCCCCCTGCTGCGTGAACCGCTTGGCCTCGATGGCCGAGGCCTCGTAACCGATGATGTTCATGTCTTACCGGCGAGCAATGGCCTGCCGGGGTATTAGACGTTTGCCAGATAAAAGGGAAATGGAGTGCCGCAGGCCGGGCTCGAACCAGCGACTTCAAGATCTTCAGTCTTGCACTCTCCCAGCTGAGTTACTGCGGCGTTGCGCTCAGTAAAGTGGAATCATATTAAAAAAGTATCGTCAGAAACCTCACCGGTTCAAAGGTGGATGAATGCAGGCTGTGGCGTCACATCGCCGCCTTCTCCAGGCGGGTCGGCGGCAGGCCGCCATCGGCCAGTCGAATGTAACGGGCGATGAGGCCACAAGGTAGTTTAGGCCGAGCCTAGCTACCTGCCAACGACTCGCTCGTGAGTGGCTGACAAAGTTCCCTAGACTGTCTCGGACGTAGATCCCTGGCCGGGTTGTCCTCACGGCCGTTGCTGCTCTGTACCATTGACATTTGCCTAGAAGGATTTAATAGCTCACTGGGCGATATCGTCGCGGGCCGGGGAGTTTAGAGCGCATATGCTATCAAAGTGTAAGAGAAGGGCATTATCAAATAGAACCAGGTCTCAGTTTCTAAAAAAGGACCGGGAGGGCGTGGCATCCACCATAGGTACCATCATGGCCCTCCTGGTGTTCCTGTCCCTGATGGCCCTGATAACCAACTCCTACGTCCCGGCCTGGATGATGGACAACGAGCGCGAGCATATGAACCAGGTCATCGACCAGTTCGGAGGGCTCAAGGGCAAGGTAGACGGCATGGTGGTGCAGTGGACCATCCGCGGCAGTCCCTCCGGCCCCATGTACGCTCCCATCTCCCTCGGTTCGTCGGGAGTGCCGCTGTTCGCGTCGCCCACCATAGGCATACTTAGAACGGTGCCCGGGAGTTCCTCGACCTCGTCCGTGACGATGACGTTTAACTCCGGCGGGACCCAGACGATCGGCGGCGGGAAGGCGGAGCTGTACTGCCCCAACCGTTATTACGTCCAGCAGTGGCTGGCCTACGAGAACGGGGCCATCATCATGAAGCAGGAGGACGGGCAGACCCTGCTCGCCTACCCCGGACTGTCGTTCACCAAGTCAGGTGACAACGTGAACGTCCAGTTCACCCAGATCGACCTGGTGGGGCAGGGCATGACGATCTCCGGCAGCCACTCCATCGGCCTGAACGTTGAGATGTACTATGCCGGCACCCAGACCTACAACATCAATGGCAATTGGGTTTTGACGCTGACCACGGAGTACGGCCAGGCTTGGGAGACGTACCTGAAAGACATTCTTCCCCGGCAGGGCCTGGACGCCACCGATTATTCGATGACCATGAGATCGAGCGGCCAGACAGGCGTGACAGAAATAGAGCTGACCATCCACAATGTGAACGCGCTGACCCTGGACCAAGCCACGGTCAGCATGACCACGGTGGATACCTGAGGTGAAAGATGCAAGAGGCCGAGCCCATGATCGCTGATGACCTGGACGAGGGCATGCCCATCACCGGGCCCGAGGGAGAGAGCCTGAAGGACAAGGTGAGGGACGGCTACCTCAAGGTCCTGCGGAAGCTCGTTCCCAACCGCGGAAGCAGGGTGCGTCTGTCCACCGAGCAGATCTCCCGGCACATCGAGTGGTCCAAGGGCAAGGGGTCGGTCATCACCCAGATACCTAAGATCGAGGACCCCGCGGTGGAGTCGGTGGAATCCTACGCGGTGCTGGAGCCGTACAGCTACGTCAGGATCACGTATAACAACGAAACGAGCGAGTACTTCCTGGAGATCCTGGAGCCCCACCTGGGGCCGGACGAGGTGAAGCTGCTGGACCTCATCAAGGACACGCTCATGAGAACGCTCGGCTACGAATGGGAGAAGCTGACCGTCCTGGACAAGAGGGAGTACCTCTTGGAGAGCATGGAGAGCTTCGTGCGCAGCCGCGGCTACAAGGTAAGCTCGTTGTCCAAGAAGCGGATGGGGTACTATATCCTGAGGGACTTCGTCGGATACGGCAAGGTGGACGTCCTGATGCGCGACGAGAACATCGAGGACATCTCCTGCGACGGCGTGGGCGTTCCCCTGTTCGTATACCACCGCAAGTACGGCAGCATCAAGACCGGGCTGGTGTTCGACGACGAGGAGGGATTGAACTCATACGTGGTGGCGCTGGGACAGAGAGGAAGCAAGCAGATCTCAGTGTCCAGCCCCATCCTCGACGGCACCACTCCGGAAGGCCATCGCGTGCAGGCCACGTATGCTAGAGAGGTCACGACGCGAGGCTCGACCTTCACCATCCGCCGGTTCCGCGACAAACCCTTCACGCCCATACACCTGATCAAGAACGGGACGGCCAGTCCGGAGATGATCGCCTACTTCTGGCTAGGGGTGGAGAACGGCGAGTCCATGATCGTGTGCGGCGGAACCGCGTCCGGAAAGACGTCCACGCTCAACAGCATCGCGCTCTTCATCCCTCCCGGGGCCAAGATCGTCAGCATGGAGGATACGAGGGAGATCAACCTTCCGCACCAGAACTGGATCCCCAGCGCCACCCGCTCCGGGGTGGGCGAGAGGAGATCGGACGGCAAGGTCCCGGGGGAGATCGACATGTACGACCTCATGCGCGCCTCGCTGAGGCAGAGGCCCAACTACATCATCGTCGGCGAGGTGCGAGGCAAGGAGACGTACACCATGTTCCAGGCCATGGCCACTGGGCATACCACGTACTCTACGATGCACGCCGACTCGGTGCAGTCGATGGTCAACAGGCTGGAGAACGAGCCCATCAATTGCCCCCGCATTCTCCTGACGGCGTTGCGGAACGTCATCATCCAGTCGCAGGTGAGGGTTGGCACCGAGCTCACGAGGCGCATGAAGCAGGTCATCGAGATCGTGGGCTTCGAGCCGGACACCAACGAGCTCATATCCAACACCGTGTACGAGTGGGACCAGATCAACGACCGCTTCGTGTACAAGGGCCACAGCTTCCTGTTCGACAAGATCATGGAGATGCGGAGCCTCACGCACGAGGAGATGATGACCGAGTTCAACCGCCGGGTGGACGTGGTGAAGTACATGGTGTACCGCAACATCACCGACCACCGCCGCATCTGGGAGATCACCAACAAGTACGGCAAGGAGCCAGAGGAGACCGTGGAGCGCATGCGCAAGGAGCTGCGCGAGGGAGGGATAGAAGTTGGCGCCTGAGATCTCTGACGACTTCTCCAAGTTCGACACCCGCAAGAAGGGATATCTCAAAACGAAGCAGGTAGAGGAGAGGGACGAGGACTGGGCCCCCCACGTGATCAAGCTGCCCAAGGGGACGCTGCCCCAGTACATCGAGCTCACCAACTATCAAATGTTCTGCTGGAAGCTGATGGGGAGGGCGGTGACGCTTAGGGCCAAGCCCAATCCCCGCCTGGAGCTGCAGCTGCAGCAGGCCCAGATGCGCATGAGGGCCGAGGAATACGTCGCATATGTATGGACGACCACCCTCCTTGTGCTGGTGTCGTGCCTAGCCGTTGCATCCCTTCTCGGCGGCACCATGCTGGCGCTGCTGCACGTGCCGGTGGGCCTGGTGACGGTGTTCTTCATCCTCATCGTCATGCTGCCGCCGATTATGACGTTCGGGGTGCTCTTGACGATCCCATCGTCAAAGGCAAAGACAAGGGGCAGGGACATCGACAAGCGCATTGGGGCGGCCATGAGCTTCATCTCCGCCATGGCGTCCGCCGACGTCAACATCGACGTCATATTCAAGGAGCTGGCCAGGCAGGACATATATGGCGAGATCAAGAACGAGGCGGAATGGATCACCCGCGACAGCGAGCTGCTGGGCATTGACATCCTCACGGCGATCAATCGCGCCGCGCAGAGGACGCCGTCGGTCAAGTTCCAGGAGTTCCTGCAGGGCGTAGTGACCACCTCTACCTCGGGCGGTCAGCTGAAGCCCTATTTCCTGCAGAAGGCCGAGCAGTTCGAGAAGGAGGGGAAGCTGGAGATGCGCTCCCAGCTGGAGACCCTGGGGCTGATGGCCGAGACCTTCGTGACGGTGGTGGTGGCCTTCCCCCTGTTCCTGGTGGTGATCATGGCCATCATGGCCATAGTGCCAGGGGGCGGCGGGAGCCCCGGCATGACCGTGCTCCTGCTAGAGATGGTGATCGTACTGATGGTGCCGTTCTCCCAGTTCGGCTTCATCTTCTTCGTGTGGAATACGACCAAGGAGTCGTCGTTCTGAGGTGGGCATGACCGAGGAGATTATCGACCTGAACCAATTGAACCTGAACCGCCTCGACTACGGCAAGACTGTAATCATCGCCAGCGGGGCGGCCGCCGCCCTCATATTCGTCATGGGGTTCATCGACGCCATCGGCGGCCTGGACCTCCCGGGGCAGTGGGTGGACTATCTCTTCTTCGGCCTCATGGCCCTTTCCGGCCCCTATGGATTCTATCGATCGTACCAGATGAAGAAGGTCCGTGACATCGAGAAGCGCCTTCCCGAGTTCCTGCGAGACGTGGCGGAAGCCGGCCGGTTCGGCATGACGCTGGCACAGGCCATCAAGGCCGCCTCCAAGGGACGCTACGGAAGCTTGACCCCGGAGATCCGGCGCATGGCCGCGCAGATCGACTGGGGGGTCCCCGCCTCGGACGCCATGCGGCTGTTCGCCGACCGAGTGGACACCCCGCTGGTACGTAGGATGACGAGCATCATCATAAAGGCCAACGACGCCGGCGGCAACGTGGCGGATGTGCTCACCATGGTGGCGCATGACGCCCGGGAGGCGATGCTTAACCAGAACGAGAGGAGCATCTCCATGGCCACCTACACGGTCGTGATATACGTCGCGTTCGCGGTTTTCATCGCCACCATATTCATTCTCAACACTACTTTCCTGCCAAAGATGATGGAGGCCGGCAGCCAGGTGGCGGAGGCCACCGATAAGGCGGGCGTGTCCGGCTCCATGGTCACCATCCAGACGGACGTCATCCCCATCGTGCAGACCCTCCTGGTGCTGTCGGTGGTCATACACGCCTTCGGCGACGGCATATTGGCAGGAGTGCTGCAGGACGGACAGATACCGAACGGGCTTCGACACAGCTTCATCATGCTGGTGATCGGGTTCGTGGGCACGAGGCTGATCTGATGCAGGCCGCCAGGACCGTCGATGAGTTCGAGCCCCTGTTCGAGGAGGATACGGAAGAGCAGGAGAGGATGACGTTCACGCAGCGCTATCTCGCCTTCCTGCTTCGCGTCAAGAACCGCCCGCTGCGAGTCCGCATCCCATACGGCAGCAAGGTGGACGGGAAGCCTATCACCGAGATACCGCGCATCACCTCGCCCACCGTGGAAGAGGTCGAGATCTCGGCCATCGAGGAGAACTTCTCTTACGCCCGCATCACCTACGACAGCGTGGCGGGCGAGTACCTCTACGAGGTCATAGAGCCCAAGCTGACCGAGGACGAGCTGAACCTCCTGGACGTGCTGAAGAAGGCGCTGGTCGTCTCCCTGAACCTCTCCTCCGACCCCAGCCCGGAGCACCGCAAGGAGGTGCTCAACAAGGCCGCCGACAAGCTGATGCAAAGGCTCGATCTGACCCTGCAGCCCATCTCCAGGGAGCGCATCCTCTACTACCTGCGCCGGGACTTCATCGGATACGGCGCCATCAACGTGATGATGATCGACCCCAGCATCGAGGACTGCTCCTGCGATGGCGTGGGCATCCCGCTGTACATCTACCACCGCAAGTACGGCAGCATCCAGACCAACGTCGTCTACGAGGACGAGAGGGAGCTGGACGAGTACGTGGTATGGCTGGCCCAGAAGTGCGGCAAGCACATCTCGGTGGCGGACCCCCTGCTGGACGCCACCATACCGGACGGCTCCAGGCTCAATGCCACGCTGGGCAAGCATGTCACCAAGCGCGGCTCCTCGTTCACCATCCGCCGGTTCAAGGACAACCCGTTCACGCCCGTCGACCTCATCCGCTTCAAGACCCTGAACACCGAGATGATGGCGTACCTGTGGATATCGGTGGAGTTCGGCTCCTCCATGATGGTGTGCGGCGGCACCGCGTCCGGAAAGACCACCACGCTGAACGCCATTCTGCTTTTCATCCCTCCTCAGATGAAGATCGTCAGCATAGAGGACACCAGGGAGCTGAACCTTCCCCATGAGAACTGGATCCCTGGGCTGACGAGGGAGGGCTTCTCGGGCGGGGGCAGCGGGAGCGGGAGCATCAACATGTTCGACCTGCTGACGGCGGCCCTGAGGCAGAGACCTCAGTACTTGATGGTCGGCGAGGTCAGAGGCAAGGAGGCGTACGTGGTCTTCCAGGCCATGGCCACTGGGCACATCTCGTATTCGACGTTCCACGCCGAGGACGTGCAGTCCATGGTGCACAGGCTGGAGAACGATCCCATCAACCTGCCCCGGGCGCTGCTGTCCTCGCTGGACCTGGTCCTCCTGCAGGGGCAGGTCAAGGTGGGCACCAAGATGACCAGGCGGGTCAAGGCGCTAACCGAGCTGGTGGGGATGGACCCCGAGACTGGGGAGCTCATCACCAACTCGGTGTTCTACTGGAACCCCGCCGACGACTCATTCACCTACTCCGGCCACTCATATGTCTACGAGAAGGTCAGGGCAGTCCGCAACTGGAGCCCGCGCGAGATGGAGCGCGAGGTGAAGAGGCGCATCGACATCCTGGAGTACATGATGAGCACGGGAGTGAGCAACTACCGCCAGGTGGCCAAGATCGTCTCGGCGTACTACAAGGACCCCGAGAAGGTCATGAGAGAGGTCCGGGCCAAGTTGCCGGAGTGATACGGTCGAGCGTTGCGGCTAACGTTGTTGGTCGTTGCCCCATTATCGCGACGGGGGGTGCGCCGCCCGTCGTTGTTATTCTAAAAAAGGAAGGTTGAAAGGGTTTATGGCTTGGGCGCCTCGTCCGAAGCCTTCTCCTCGGCCTGCGCCGGAACGGCCTTGTCCGCGCTCTCCTCAGGAGCCTTCGTCCCCGGGGATGCGGGCTTATCCTTTCCCGTCCCGGGCACCGGGCGGCGGACTATCCTCCTGAGGGGCTTGCGCGGAGGCGCATCCTTGGCCGGCTCAGCGGGAGATTTGGGCGCCTCCAGGGTGCTGCCGCACTTCTGGCAGATGGGGGAGCCGCGGGGGTTGTGGATGCCGCACACGGGGCACAGGGTGCCGCCGGACTTGAGCTTCTCCTCCTCCTGGGACAGCCACTGCTCGAAGGAGATGAAGGCCGGGTGCTTCTTCCACCAGGTGGGGAACCTGGCATCGGTGTACTTCCTGCCCATCTCGATCTTGGCCTCCTCGCGGTACGTTTCCACGTAGCTCTCGTACTGCTCCCGCATCCTCTTGATGTGGGCGTCCTCCTCTTCATTGATGGCCTCGGTGATGAACTTCGTGCCGCACTCCGGACATTGTGTGGAGTTGGACGGTATCCAGGCGCTGCATTCGCTGCACTTGGCGGTGCCAGGCTCGAACTGTACGCCGCACTTGGGGCAGCGCTTCGACGCCTCCGGGATCAGCGCGGCGCATTCGCCGCACTCCACCATCCGGCCCAGGCCATACTTGTACAGGTACGCCGAGAAGGCTATGATGACGGCCGACACCAGGGCGAATATCAGAAGGTACGCGTACCATGGGATGCCCCCTTCAGGGGCCGCCTTGACCTGGATGAGCTGGCTGGTGGTCTCCGTCTTGCCTCCGATGGATGCGTTCACCACGATGCGGTATTGGCCATCCAGGCCCTGCCTCAAGTGCAGGGAGATCTCGAACGTGCCGTCCGACCTGGTGGTCCCGTTGACCAATTCGCTCACCTTCTGGCCATCCTTTTCCAGCCACACCTCCACGTCGGCGCCGACCACGGCGCCGTTGGTGTTGCTGTTGGTCACCTTTCCGCTTATGAGGACGGTCCTTCCAGGCTCGTACGACGGCCCAGGCAGCTTGTCGAAGGTGATCTTAGTGTTGGGCGCTTCAACGATGAAGGCGACAGATACGATGTTCTCGGTGTCGTCGATCTCCTCCAACGCGCCGTCGGCATTGGATATGACCGCTAGGGTGTAGCTGCCCATGGTCATATTGACCGTCCAGGTGATGTTGATCTCGATCTCCTGGCCGATGCCAACGTGCTTGTACAGCCTTCCGATCTCAGTCCCCATGCCCATGCCATCCACGGCGTAGAAGGCGAACAGCACATCGTAGGCAGGGGTGGTGCCGTTGTTCTTGGCGTGTGTGGAGATGTATATCTTCTCTCCTATCGCAGCGGAGCCCGCCGGACCGGCATCCCTGCCGACCTCCACCTCGCCGGTGAATATGATATCCGGACGGTTCTCCGTGACCTTGAGCTTCTGTAGGGCATTGTTGTTATCGTGGTCGATCTCCCTGATCGACTGGTCCGGGTTGACCACTGCGATGATGGTCTGATCTTCCTCAAGGACCCCTCCTGCAAGCGAGGCGGTCAGATAAACGCGCGCCTGCCCGCTGCCCCCTGCCGGGATGGAAGATATGGTCGCATGGCCGAACATCGCCTGGGTGGAGATCTCGTTGAGATAGAAGTTCACCACGACGTTGGACACTGCGACGCCACCGACGTTCATGACGTTGGCTGTGACGGCGATCTCATCGTTGACCGCCACCGGGCTGGGGGGCGAGAGGTTGATGTGAGTTATCCAGAGATCGGGGAAGTCCAGCACCGAACGGACGACCTGGGCGTTATTATTCCCACGGTTGATGTCCTCGATCTTCTCCTCGCCATCCACGATCACCTGGATCGTATGGCTCCCGGCCAGGGCAGGCGCCCAGCTCAACGAGATGGACGCCGATGCCCCATCCATCAGTGCGTTTATGAACTGGGTGCCGATCAGCCTCCGCTGGCCCAGGGGATCGATCGCATAGACGCTGACGTTGACGTTGTCTGCCTTCACGTCGCCTTGGTTCGTCACCCTGACCGAGATGGTCGTGGGCCGCTCCCTCGCCAGGGTAGCGGGATCGAATGTGATGTCGCCAGGCCCCACCACGAGATCGGCTATCCCGCGAACGGTGATCGAGCGAGTGTTGTTATTGTTGGTCTCGTCGACCTCATTTATCACATCGTCCGGGTCGACGCTGAGGGAGATCTCATGCTCGCCGATGGGGTAGGTGGCCGTCCAGCTCAGGGATACATTGACGGCATTGGCCTGACCGCCCCTTGGAACGACCGATATTACCTCATTGTATAGTACCTTGCCAGTGGTGTTGTCCTTGAACAGCACCCCTACACTGTGAGCATCGACCGGACCATTGTTTACTATGTGGGCCCATATGAGCACCGTCTGGCCCCTGGCCGGCTTATCATTGGAAAAGTAGATCGGCGGGTCGAGGTCGGGCTTGGCCGAGCTGATGTGCAGGGATTCGGAGAAGACGCCTCTAACAAGCGAGTCGCCAACGTAATATCCTCCCTGAGAGACCGCTGTGTATCTGTCGTCCTCGCCGCGGTAGAAGTCATCGTAGTATGGTTGGCCACCATAGATGTAGTTCGCTCTGATGAACATGCTCCCCATGTTGACTATGTTGTCCTGGGTCAGCTTGGTGCGCAGTACTTGGAATAGAACCTTTCCATCTCCATCGGTCATTCCGATGTGTGAACGCACGAATCCATCTGGGACGATGCCAAGGTTGGGGTAGGTCGCATCGACGGTCGCGCCAGGCAAGACGTGGTTGACCCCTCCGGGCTGGCCAGATCCATCCCACACGGTCACGCTCATCCAGCTATAGATGTAGATCGTTGCGTCATCGACCGCGCCGATGAACGGCATGGCAACATCGGTCAGATGGGCTACGGCGTGGCCGCCGAACTTGTCCCAACCCTCGACGAAGGTCGTGTTGATCGCCGTCACGGTAGCGCGGGAGTCCAGCGGGCAGTCCACAGACGGTCCGATCTGGGCATTGTCGAAGGCGATATTTGATCGGCCGTCCGCCATGATGTTCACCGAACCGGATATACCTGAATCGCGCACCAGGAGCGTTCCGTCCCCGTTCAGGACCATGGAGGCGTTCGTGTTCGAGGTGAAGGTCGCGCCATCGATGAGCTTTAGGGTCCCGTTGCCCGAGATGCTGAGCATGAAGTTGCTGAGACCGGACTGGAACATCCTTAGCACACCGCCATTTACGGTCAGAGTGCCGTTCTCAATTATTCTGACATTGTAGGGTGCGTCCAGTATGCCAGTGTAGTTCAGGCTGGGAACTGCCGTCCCGCCAATGACGAGGTCCTCTCCTTCTACAGGAAGTCCTATTGTGATGTTTTTAGAAGCTTCATTGTTGGCATAGTTGGACTCCAGTAATGTCCGTTCTCGGTTGACGAAGAAGCTTATCGGATAGTCACCGGCACGGTCCCCTGTGTTCCAGGTTATAGAGGCTGTCGCCGAACCGGACATCGGCACATCAATGGTGGTCGTGCCGAGGGGTTCGGCCCCATCGTACGCCTCCACTAGGACATTGTTAGCGCTGAGCTCTCCCTGGTTCCTTATTAGAATATATGCCGTTACATCGTTGCCATACATCACATACCAGGAGCTGAACTGGACATCATCGAACTCTATGGATAGGTCCGGAAGCCGAATAAGCAGGTTGTCCAGGACCACGTTGAACTCCATGGAGGCGCTTTCCTTGGAGAGGGCCATGTATGTCCGGAATTCTATAGTCAGACTCTTGCTGTCGTCTCCCCACAGTTCACTCTTGAACGTGACATCGGCCCTGTAGGTCATGTTGAGGTAGGGGTTGCTGACCCGAAGGTTCCTGACCTCTGCCAGGTATGGTATCCTGACCTTTCCATCGGGGCCGGTGACATTGAAATCATCAACGGTCTTGCCGAGACACTTCAGCACCTCGTCGGCCGGATGATCCTGGGCTCCCTCGGCAGTGTAATAATATGCCTCAGTCTCCATATCCGTGGATTGGAGCACGGCATGAACCTCTGCCCCATTCACCATCTGCCCCCTACTATCCTCAACGGTTATATCGGCCCAGCGGTAGATGTAGACAGTAGGGCTGATGGTGATGTCGAGCCAGATTCTGTTAAACTCAATAGTAGTGTCTGGATCACCATTAACGAACTGTATGCTTAGCTCGTTGATGCTGGCCATATCACTTAGGCCATGAGAGGATAAATTAAAGGATCCATAAGTGGCACTGTACGACTCAGAAGTTGGATTTAGCGTCGAATTTTGGAAAATACCACCAATGGACCACTGAATGTAATTGTCCTGAGAGTAGGGTATCGACCCAACGACGTAATTAAATGATGCTGTCGCATCCAAGACCGTTCCGCGAATTTCGACGGTCTCAAACTCAGTTAAATGTATTATCTTATTTGGACCAACCTTGTAAGTTCTATCATCAATGTGCGTGGTGTTTCCTATTTTTTCACCAGTGTTGTCATTTTCCCCCGCTTCACCAGCTGTCGCCTGGAAGGTCGATTCCACCATGACGAAGGGGTACTTGCGCTCTAACGGGAGACTTGGCGTATCCTTGCCATCTATGTAGATGCCGTACAGGTAGGCCTGGGAATCGTCCATCAGGACCATACGGTTCTTCTTCTGCGCGTCGTTGGATTGGTCGACACCGATATAGGTGTCAACGGCAGTGAAGTCGGTGTTGCCAGCAATCGTGATGTTGCGATAGGTATCGAGAGTCAGTGCGATGCTGACCCACACCCTGTCGACCTCGATCGTGCCGGCCCCCGCGTTGTCTATCTCAATGTTGAGCCCATGAAGGTCCTGGGCAGACATCGGTTGGAGCGCCCAGGTGGCCGTTCTCTGCTGCCGCACCCCGCTGACCGGGTCCACCGGGGTCGCTTCGAGGACCATCCCCGTGTCGGCCCAGACACCATTGCGATACATGTAACTGACCGAGATGTCACTGGGATCGGAGCTGGTGTTGTACTCGATGTTGAGCTTCAGTTCGACGTCGTCATCGCTCGAGAACATCATGCCCGCGGCATCGAAGCCATCGAGCCACAGTCTTTCCTGAGCGCCGATGACATAGCTCTTCAGGTCATCCTTGGTCAGATCGTCCAGCGGCCCGGTCGGAGCATCGTTGGCGATCTTGGACGGCATGCGGTAGAACATGTAGCTGGCGCCCAGCCTGGTGCCGTTGGCGGCATTGACGTCATTCACGAAGCCATAGTTGTGGCTGAACATCTCCGAGCCGTCTTCATTATCTGATTCGAAGACGTCCTCTATGCTGGACTCGATCAGGTTGACCCGGGAGGACATGAACAGCATGACCAGGGAGTCATCGAAATCTGTGCTTGGGAAGAGAGCCTGGTCGCAGTGGTCCTTCACATCGGCGTCGTTGAAGCCGACGACCTTGGAACGAGTAAGATTGAAAGTGGAATCGTCGACCACCAGATGGCCAGACGCCATGATGGTGGAGTCATAGGCCTCGAACACCCCGCCATTGCGGACCAGGATGCCAAGGCTCGGAAGCGCGCTCGTCACGTTGACGTTGATGATGCGGGAAGTGAGGGTGGCGTTCCTCAGGACGAGCTTTCCCCCGTCCTCGATGATGAGCGTCGAGATCCTGTTGGTCGGATGGCCAGGTTCGACATACTCCTGCATGAACTCCAGCGAGCCGCCGTCGATGATGAGCACGCCGCCGCTTCGGATGTACAGGTCGCCGGTGAGCGGCAGCCCTCCCCGGACATGCTTGTAGGGCAGACCATAGTCCTCGCCAATGTACAGGTCGCCCGTGTCCTCGAACGATGTGGCCTGCCCCGCGTCACCCACCGCGAATATCAGGAACCCGGTGAACGAGGACAGTACCACGCTGATCGCCACGAGAACGCTGGCTGCTCTTCGAAGTTGAATTCGATCCGCCATAAACCCACCACCTGCCTAAACCGACCGGAATAGCAGACGAATACCGGATCCTGGATATTTTAATCTATTGATTTAATTCACACTTGCCAGATATACCTCTATCGAGCCCGGATCGGCGGCGGTGGGGGGCGTTGCGAACGATCATTTCCGCTTGATGACCTTCTTGATGGAAACGGCCTTCCTGGCCGGGGGCTTCTTGTCCACATCCGGTGTCGAAGAGCTCTTGTCGGTCGCCCTGAACACAGGGGTCTCGGGCTCTTCCTCCGGCTTGGCCTTGAACACCGGGGTCTCGGGCTCTTCCTCGACCGCGTCCGCCTCGATGATCGGGGCCCCTGGTTCCTCTTCGATCTCTTCGACCTTGGTGACAGGTGTCTCCGCCTCATCGGCGCAGGCCGGCGCGACCTCCTCTTCCGGCTCGTCCGCGACCGGCTCCGGCTCGGCGTTCGCCGCAGGCTCCTGAGGCCCCATCGCCGGCTCCTCTACAGGCGGCGCGCTCTCCTCGGGAGCAGCCTCGGCGGCCGGGGCCTCTGCTTCAGAGACAGCTTCCGCGTCTAGGTCCTCCCCCGACATGAACCTCTCGCGCCGGCTCAGCGACATCTCGCGCTCGTTGAGCTGCCGCTCCCACGCCAGGTAGCGCTTCTGCTCCTCGATGACGACCTTTCGACCCTCGGCCAGAAGCTCCTCCAGCTCGGACAGCGCATTCTCCCTGGCCAGCAGCTCCTTCTGCATCTCCGTGGCGTCCTCCACCATCTTGCGCAGGCGGGCCTCGCCCTCGAGGGCCTTCTCCCCGGCGGCCTCGATCCGGCCGCCTATCTCCTGGACGGCGGCCTCATAGCCGGCGCTGCGCTCGTACAACGCGGTCAGGGACTCCTCCCGCTTGGTGATCTCCGCCTGCCGCCTCTCCAGCTCCTCGCGGGAGGCCAGAACCTCTTCTTCCCTGCGCCGGAGGTCCCGCTCCTGCTCCCTGAGGCGCTGCTCCCTGTCAGATATAGCGGCCTCCCGGGGCTCCAGCTCGGCTAGCCGACCTTCGGCCTCCTTCTCCTTGGCCGCGAGGCGCTCGGACCTCTCCACCAAGGACGACTTCAGGCTTTCCAGCTCGGACTGCAGGGCCTCCACGGCATCCTGCCTCTTCTTTATCTCGGACTCCTGAGCGAGGACCTTTCCCTTGAACTCCTCGATCACATCCCAGATCGGAACCTCATCAGCAGACATCTAGCTCACCCCTGCGCAGCCAAGGCGAACGGTCATTGGTAGGTGCGAACATATAGATTTCTAGCCGAGAGTGGGGCCCAGGACCGTGAGCCCCTCCTCCCCGACCTCCATGGTGTGCTTCTCCATGCTGTGCTTGCATGCCCTCATCTTCTCCACCCTGATGAAGCGGGTCGTCTTGCCGGAGGAGCTGTCCATGCCCAGCTCGATTATCCCGTCCACCAGGAAGCCTTCGTTCCCCAGAAGGTCCGACGGACCTCCCAGGGCGCGCTCCATGACGATGTATGCGACCAGATTCTGCTCGCGGAGGTTCTTGAAGAAATAGAACATCCTCTTGCGCATGTTCTCTTCGCTGTCCATGAGCGAGTATAGCGCGCCCAATGAGTCTAGTGCCACCACGGTGAAGCGCTCCCCGTGCCTTTGCCTGAAGTAGGCGATCGTCTGCTCGATGAACTGGATATAGTCGGTGGGCCGCTCCTCCTCGATGAGGTTGTCCAGCTCCCGGACGTCGGTGAGGTCGGAGATCTCAATGTGAGGGCTGACGCCCATGCCCAGGCCGCTCATGTTGTTGAGATGGCTTTCCGCCGTCTCCTCCAGCGTGATGTACAGGCCCATCTCCCCGCTCTTCTCTAGATATCTGGTCATGGCAGAATAGCAGAAACTGGTCTTCATCGATCCGGGCGGGCCGGTGACCAGAATGACCTTCGGCGCCTCGATGTCCGAACGCATGATCCGGTCGAGGCCCGGGATTGAGTCCCTGAGCGTTTTTCATACCTCCCGAGAGCGGAAAATAAATTCACAGGACAATTAAAAAACCTTCGATATAAAGAACAGAAAACGATTCTGGTGGGGGGAGGGCCCCCCGGGCGGCCTCACTCCTCGTTCTCTTCGCTGAAGTTCACCACCTCGCTCTCGTGCACCTCGGTCCGGACGATCTCGTCCTCCTCGCTGGCGCCTACCAGCCGGGCCACCGCGGTGATCCTGTCGCCCTCCGCCAGGTCCATGATCTTCACTCCCTGCGTGGAGCGGCCCATGGTGCGGATCTCCTTGGCGGCGACGCGTATGACCTTTCCCTGAACGGTGGTTATGAGGATCTGATCGTCGTCCGATATCGTCCGCGCGGAGACCACTCCGCCGTTGCGCTCGGTCGTTCTGATCGTGATCACGCCCTTGCCTCCACGGTGCGTCTTGCGGTAGTCGGAGACGAGCGAGGTCTTGCCGAACCCGTTCTCCGTGATGGTGAGCAGCTTGTCCTCAGGCGTCACCACCGCCATGCTGACCACCTTGTCGCCCTCGTCCAGGCGCATGCCCTTGACACCGATGGAGGCGCGACCCACCGAGCGGACCTCGGTCACGTCGAACCGCGCCGCCTGCCCGCTGCGGGAGGCCAATACGATCTCCGATCCCTGCCTGGCCACCCTGGTCTCGACCAGCTCGTCGCCGTCCACCAGGTTGATGGCTATGATCCCGTTGACGCGGATGTTGCGGTACTCCGACAGCGGGGTGCGCTTGACGATGCCGCGCCGGGTGGCGAACACCAGGTCGAGGTCGTCGTCAAAGGAGGCGATCGAGATGTTGTCCTCCAGCCTCTCGCCCTCCTCCAGCCGTGGGAGGAGATTCACGATCGGACGGCCCTTGGAATGGCGGCCGGCCACCGGGATGCGGTACGCCTTCAGCTGGTACACGCGCCCGCGGTCGGTGAAGAAGAGGATGTTGTTATGCGTCATGGTGACGAACATGTCGACCACGTGCTCCTCCTCCTTCGTCTCCATTCCCAGCAGCCCCTGGCCCCCGCGGTGCTGCTTCTTGTAGGTGTCCAGCGGAAGGCGCTTGATGTAGCCATCGCTGGAGATCATGATGACCATCTGCTCATTGGGGATGAGGTCCTCGATGTCCAGCTCGCCGTCGTCGATGAGGATCTCGGTCCTGCGCTCGTCGCCGTAGCGCTCCTTGACCTCGAGGAGCTCCTCCCGTATGATGGCCATTATCTTGGCGTCATCGGCCAGGATCTCCTGCAGCGCGCGTATCTTCTCCTCGAGCTCGGCGAACTCCTTGCGCAGCTCGTCGATCTCCAGACCGGTGAGGGCGCGCAGCCGCATCTCCAGGATGGCTTTTGCCTGGACCTCGTCCAGCTCGAAGCGCGCCATGAGGCCGATGCGCGCCTCCTCGGTGTTGGCCGCCCCGCGGATGATGCGGATGGCGTCGTCAATGGCGTCCACGGCCTTGATCAGTCCGACCAGGATGTGGTGCCTCTCCTGCGCCTTCCGCAGATCGTGCTCGGTGCGTCTGATCACGACCGTGCGGCGGTAGTCCAGGTAGGCCTGTAGCATCTCCTGCAGGGTGAGCACCTTGGGCTGGTCGTCGACCAGGGCCAGGTTGATCACGCCGAACGTCACTTCCAATTGAGTATGCTGGAAAAGCTGATTGAGGACTATCTCCTCCAGAACGTCCTTGCGCAGCTCGATGACGACGCGCATGCCGTCGCGGTCGCTCTCGTCCCGGAGGTCGGTGATGCCCTCGATTTTCTTGTCCTTGACCAGATTGGCTATGCTCTCCACCAGATTGGCCTTGTTGACCTGGTAGGGGATCTCGTGGACGATGATGCGCTTCCTGCCGTCATGCTCCTCAAAGCTGGTGCGGGCGCGGACCTTCAGCCGCCCGCGGCCGGTGGAGTACGCCTCCACTATGCCGTTGGTGCCATAGATGATGCCCCCCGTGGGGAAGTCCGGACCGCGGATGAAGCTCATCAGGTCCAGGGTGTCGGCCGAGGGGTTGTCTATCAGGTGCACCAGGGCGTCGCACACCTCCCGCAGGTTGTGCGGCGGTATGTTGGTCGCCATGCCCACGGCGATGCCCGACGAGCCATTGATCAGCAGGTTGGGCACCATTGAAGGCAGGACGGCCGGCTCCTTGAGGGAGTTGTCGAAGTTGTCCACCCAGTCGACGGTGTCCTTGTCGATGTCCCGCAGCATGTCCTCTGCCAGCTTCTCCATCCGGCACTCGGTGTATCTCATGGCCGCCGCCGAATCGCCGTCCACGCTGCCGAAGTTGCCGTGGCCGTTGACCAGCGGATAGCGCAGGGAGAAGTCCTGGGCCATGCGTACCATCGCGTCGTACACGGAGGTGTCGCCATGCGGGTGATATTTCCCCAACGCCTCTCCAACGACTCTGGCGCTCTTCTTGTGAGGCTTGTTCGATGCGAGCCCCATGTCCCACATCGAGTACAATATGCGGCGGTGCACCGGCTTCAGGCCATCACGGACGTCGGGCAGCGCCCTGCCGACGATGACGCTCATGGAGTAATCGATGTAGGACTTCTTCATCTCCTGCTCGATCGGCCTCCTTATCTCGCGCGCCGGCGCGCTCTCGTTGGTTTCATTGTTATCGGGTTGAATGTTATCCGTCATGTGAGATCACCTCAGATGTCCAGGTTCTCGACCTCTCTGGCATGGGTGGTTATGAACCGCCGCCGGGGCTCCACCTGGTCCCCCATCAGTATCGTGAACAGTTCGTCGGCCCTCATGGCGTCCTCTATGGTGATCTTCTTGACCATGCGGCTGGCCGGGTCCATGGTGGTGTCCCATAGCTGCTGCGGGTTCATCTCGCCTAGGCCCTTGTACCGCTGGACGGTGGCGCCCTTGCCCAGCTGCTCCAGGGCCGCCTCCCTTTCCCTCTCGTTGTAGGCGTAGATCTCCTTACCGCCCCTCGCCACCTTGTACAGCGGAGGCATGGCCAGATAGACGAAGCCAGCGTCGATGAGCTGCCGCATGTAGCGGAAGAACAGCGTCAGCAGCAGCGTGCTGATGTGGGCGCCGTCCACATCGGCATCGGTCATGATGATGATCTTGTGATAGCGCACCTTCTCGATGTCAAAGTCAGCACCCACCCCTCCGCCGATGGCGGTGATGAGGTTCCTGATCTCCTGGTTCTTGAGGATCTTGTCCAGCCGGGCCTTCTCCACGTTCAGGATCTTTCCCCGGAGGGGCAGGATGGCCTGGAACACGCGGTCGCGGCCCTGCTTGGCGCTCCCGCCGGCCGAATCGCCCTCCACGATGTACAGCTCGCACTTGGAGGCGTCCTTCTCCTGGCAGTCGGCCAGCTTGCCCGGCAGCCCGCCGCCCTCCAGCAGGCCCTTGCGCCTCGTGAGCTCGCGGGCCTTCTTGGCGGCCTCCCTCGCCTGGAAGGCCAGTATGCCCCTCTTGACGCAGGCCTCGGCGACCTTGGGGTTCTCGTCCAGGAAGGTGCTGAACCGTTCGTTCACGCACGATTCCATGATGCCCTTGATCTCGCTGTTGCCCAGCCTCGTCTTGGTCTGACCTTCGAACTGGGGCTCCGGAACCTTGAGGCTCAAGATGGCCGTGAGGCCCTCGCGGACGTCCTCCCCGCTGAGGTTCTCGTCGTTCTCCTTGAGGAACTTGTTGGCCCGGGCATAGTCGTTCATCGTCCTCGTGAGGGCCGCCCGGAAGCCCATCACATGCGTGCCGCCCTCGATGGTGTTGATGTTGTTGACGTACGAGAACACCGATTCGGAATAGGCGTCGGTGTACTGCATGGCCACCTCCACCACCACGTCGTCGCGTTCGCACGTCAGGTAGATGGGCTTCTCGTGCATGGCCGTCTTCGACTTGTTGAGGTGCTCGACGAACTCCACGATGCCGCCCTCGGCGTGGAAAATCTCTTCACGCTCCCTCCCCTCGCGGAGGTCGCGGAAGGTTATCTTCACTCCCCGGTTCAGATAGGCCAGGTCCTGAAAGTGGTGCGCCAGCACATCGGCGTCGAAGGTCACGTCCTCGAATATCTCGGAATCGGGCATGAAGTGCTGCCTGGTCCCCGTCCTTTCGGTGCTCTTGATCACCTTCAGAGGGGAGATCATGATGCCTCTCTCGCACCGCATGGAGTGTACCTTGCCCTGCTGGCACACCGTTGTCTCCAGGTACTGGGACAGAGCGTTGACGACGCTCAGACCGACACCGTGCAGTCCGCCCGAGACCTTGTAGCTCTTGCGGTCGAACTTGCCGCCGGCGTGCAGGGTCGTTACGACCAGCTCCACCGCCGGCCTCTGGTACTTCTCGTGCATGCCGGTCGGGATCCCTCGTCCGTTGTCCCACACGGTGCAGCTTCCGTCCTTGTTGATGGTGATGCCGATCTCCGTGCAGTAGCCAGCCATCACCTCATCGATGCTGTTGTCCACCACTTCGTAGACCAGATGATGCAGGCCCCTCGCGTCGGTGCTGCCTATGTACATGCCGGGCCGCTTCCTCACGGCCTGCAGCCCTTCAAGGACCTGAATGTTATCCGCACTGTAATTGCTGTCCTCCATTGGATCATACCTCTTGGAAATTGGATGCTGTACGGGCAGACCGGCTAACGGACCTCGATCTCCACGGTTGAATTGAGCGCATCCCTTACGCTGTCTCTACAGCTTGGGGTAAGGCATCAATGTATTAATAGCCTTCTAGGCATACTGGCTATATAAGCGGAAAGCCCCTCGGAAGCACCCATTTTTGAGCGTTACCGGAGACGATTTTATTGTTCTGATAAAAATTGCTTGTCCGGGCAAGGGTCTTTCTAGCTTGATGGTTTTGGACTGTATGAGTAAGATGAGCGTAATGGGCGTTTCGACGGACCTTCTGAAGCAGATCTCCAGGAACGAGGGTGTTGACGCGGACGTGCTCCGCCGCCGCGTTGAGGCAGGCCGAGCAGTGGTCCCCTTCAACCCCGTGCATTCCCCGAGGCCGTGCGGCATCGGCGAGGGGCTCAGCGTCAAGATCAATGTCAACGTGGGCACCTCCCGCGACCGGGCGGAGCTGGAGGAGGAGCTGGAGAAGGTGGAGATCGCCCAGCGCTACGGCGCCGACGCCATAATGGACCTCAGCACCGGCGGGGACATCGACGCCATCAGGCGCCGCATCATCAGCGCCTCGGACATGCCGGTGGGCACGGTGCCCATCTACCAGATCGGTCTCACGATGGCGAGGAGGAGCGCGGTGGTGGACATGGACGAGGACGACATGTTCAACGGCTTCGTGCAGCACGCCAAGGACGGCGTCGACTTCATGACCGTGCACTGCGGCATCACCAAGGAGGTCGTGGAGCGGGTGAGGCGCTCCCCGCGCGTCACCGACGTGGTGTCCCGGGGCGGCTCCTTCCTGGTCGCCTGGATCCTCCACAACGGCAAGGAGAACCCCTACTACGAGAACTTCGACTACCTTCTGGAGCTGGCCAAGGAGCATGACGTCACGCTGTCGCTGGGCGACGGTATGCGCCCCGGCTGCATACACGACGCCACGGACGGGGCGCAGGTGCAGGAGCTCATCGTCCTTGGCGAACTGGTCCGCCGGTGCCGTGAAGCGGGAGTGCAGTGCATGGTCGAAGGCCCTGGCCACGTCCCGCTCGATCAGGTCGAAGCGAACGTCCGTCTGGAGAAGAGCATCTGCGACGGCGCGCCGTTCTACGTCCTCGGGCCTCTCGTCACCGACATCGCGCCGGGGTACGATCACATCACCTCGGCCATAGGGGGCGCGGTGGCCGCCTACCATGGCGCCGACTTCCTGTGCTACGTCACGCCGTCCGAGCATCTGTCGCTCCCGACGCCGCAGGACGTGAAGGACGGCGTCATCGCCTCCAAGATCGCCGCCCACGCCGCTGACGTGGCCAGGGGGCGGGGCGCTGAACGCGATAGACGCATGGCCGAGGCGCGAAGGGAACTGGACTGGGAGGCCATGTACCGCGAGGCGCTCGATCCCGATAAAGCAAGGGAGTACCGCGCCCGGGGAAGCACCGCCGGCGAGGACGGGTGCTCCATGTGCGGCGACGTGTGCGCCATCAAGCTGGTGCAGCAGCATCTGAGGAAGAAGTAGAGGTGGAGCCACTGGAGGGGATCGAACCCCCGGCCTACGGTTTACGAAACCGTCGCTCCTTAGCGATGCGCGCCTGGACGGAGCGCATGACCGCTGAGCTACAGTGGCGTCGGGAATCCATCAAGCGATACCCTAATCTTATACTTTTCTTCGGGAAACGCCAGAGATGCTTCAGCTGGCCCCTTCCTCGTCTCGGAACTCCACCAGGCGCTCCAGCGCCTCCTCGCTCCTTCCCCGCTTGGCCTCCACTCCGGCGGCCCTCAGGAGCTTCACCATCGTGGTGACGTCCCGGCCGGACGCCTTGTGGTCGAGCAGTGACTGCTTGGCCCTCCGCAGCTCGGAGCTGATCAGCTCCGGCAGCACCCGCGCCAGCTCGTCCCGCCCCTTCCGGGCGAGGATGCCCATGGTGGTCCAGTCGGCGCGCTCCTTCGCTTCCCTCGATTCGTTGAGAAGCCCGCGGACCTCTCTGACGTCGAGGTAGAACCGCTCGGCGTTCAGCACGGCCCGCTCCAGCGCCTCGTACAGCTCGTTGGCCTCCATGTAGTGGCCGGAGAGCTTCTCCGCCATCCCCGCTCCGTTCTCCGCCTCCCGGAAGGCGCCCTCCAGGTCGCCCTTTTCCTTCAGGGCGCGAGCCCCGCCGATGACTGTGCGGAGACCGGCGACTTCCGAGCCGGCGGCCTCGGCCACCTCTGCCAGGTCCTCCAGGTGGCACAGGTCCTGCTCCAGACGGCCGGCGATCTCGCTGTCCAGCAGGGAGCGGCATTCCCTTAGGTTGGCCACCGCCTCCTCCACGTCCCGCCGCTTGCCGGCCGACACCGCCCTGTCCATGAGGCGGCGCGCGCCCGATGTGTCGGCGCCATGGCGCTCGGCCAGCTCCAACAGGGGGCGCAGTTCGTCCACCAGGGAGGAGAACTCCTCCTTCAGCGCCTCGGGGTCGACGGCCTCTGGAACATCGCGCTCGTCCTCTTCGGCATCTTCAGCGCCTGCGGCGGCCTCGGCCCCGTCCATCTCGCCCTCGGCCTCCTCGCCCCCTTCGGCTCCATCGCCGTCGATCTCGTCCTCCGTCACCTCCTCGATGACGAACTCAATGCCGCAGTCGGGGCAGCGGGAGACCTCCCCTACAATGTGTACCCCACAGTCGGGGCAATCAAACTCGAAGGTCTCCTCCTCGCCCTTGTCAGAAGTGTCCTCTCGCACCTGAACGCACCTGGATACAGTCTGCCTCCGGCTACTATCTATATAAATATATAGTTATCGTAGTAGTTATCGTAGGGGTCCACGAGGGATGAGGATCGCTCATGCCAGCATGGACGCCATGCGCACGGCATCCTCCGACGGAGCGGGGGTCTCGGAGATGATGGTGACGTCCCTTCCCTCGCCCTTCAGCAGGGGCGCGAGAATGGCGAAATCCGGCTCCTTGGCCTCTAGCAGCAGATGCCGCTTCTCCCCCTTGGCAGTGTACTCGATGCAGCTGAAGTGGCAGTGCAGGCGCCCCTGGTGCATCTGAAGGCAGGAGTCGAGGACCTCGCGGAAGTCGTCCCCGGTGCGCAGCCTGCCGCCGTACCTAGCATGTATATGGCCGAAGTCGGGCACCGGCTCCACTCCCTCTACCTCGGCCATCACGGCCGCTATCTCGGACAGCGTGCCCCAGCTGGCCGACTTGCCCATGGTCTCCAGGCCGATCACGGGGCGCAGGCCCTCCGATCCCATCTGGCTGCGAACGCGGCGCATGGCCTCGATCACCCTCTCGGTCGTCCTCTCCGGCGTCGAGCCCATGTAGGAGGCGGCGTGCACCACCACAATGCGGGCGCCCATGGCGTCGGCGGCGCGAAGGGACCGCATCAGCCAGTCATGGCTCTTCTCCACCGTCTCGTCCTTCGAGTTGAAGTTGATGTAGTAGGGCGCGTGGACGCTGAGCGCCACGTCCAGCTCCCTTGCCCGGGCGCCCATCTCCGCCGCCTTCTCATCCGTGAGGTTGACCCCCCTCCCGAACTGCACCTCCAGAGCACCGAGCCCCAACGCCCTGGTGCGTTCGACGGCGTTCACCCCTCCCTTACTGCCCGGCGGATATCCCGCCGGACCGACCGACATCATGGGGGACCCAACGCGGTCAAGGAAGATAAGCGTGTTCGGCGAGCGTATTATTTATCTCGGCGGAAGACTGTTCCTGTTAAGGTACGATGCGCACCGAGAACATCAGGATAGCGAAGCCTTCGGAAGTGAACGTCATCATCGGCCAGGCCCATTTCATAAAGACCGCGGAGGACCTGTACGAGGCGCTGGTGTCGTCCTGCCCGGGCATCCGCTTCGGGCTGGCGTTCTGCGAGGCCTCGGGCGACCGGCTGGTGAGGTCCGAAGGGAACGATGACGGGCTGAAGGCCGCCGCCGTGGAGAACGCCCTGCGCATCGGGGCGGGGCACTGCTTCATCGTCCTGATGGCCGGCGCCTATCCCATCAACGTCATGAGGAGCGTGAAGGACGTTCCGGAGGTGTGCACGATATTCTGCGCCACCGCCAACGAGGTGGAGGTGCTGGTGGCCGAGACCGAGCTGGGCCGAGGGATCATAGGGGTCGTGGATGGCCAGACCCCACTGGGGGTGGAGAACGATGAACACGTCAAGAGCAGGAGAGAGCTCCTTCGACGCTTCGGATACAAGCGCTGACAGGGAGATGCTGGACCCCTACGAGGCGTCCGCCAGGTATTACGACCTGTGGCATGAGGACTTCCACGACGACGTGGAGTTCTACCTGAGGCTGGTAGAGCGCACCGGAGGGCCGGTGCTGGAGTGCATGTCCGGCACCGGGCGAGTGCTGGTGCCGTTCGCCCGGGCAGGCTTCGAGATCACGGGGGTCGACCGCAGCGCCACCATGATGGACCGGTGCACCACCAAGGTCAGCTTCGAGCGCGCGGACGTGCAGCAGCGCATCGAACTGCACCACGGCGACGTGGAGGACATCAAGCTCGATAGGAAATACCGCCTAGCGTTCATGCCGTTCAACTCCTTCCTGCATCTGCTCACCACGGCCGACCAGGAGAAGGCGCTGCACAACGTCCGGGACCATCTGGAGGACGGCGGCCTGTTCAGCTTCGCGGTGTTCTCTCCCCGATTGGACCGCCCGGAGCACCTGGTCCGGCATCGCGGGACGAGGGTCACGACACAGGGGGAGATCATCTCCTGGTTCGAGGCCCAGACGTTCGACCAGGGGAACCAGAGGACCACCGTGACGTACTTCTATGACGTCTCGAGGCAGGACAAGCCGATGCGGCGGGTGACGACCGAGTTCACGCTGCGGTACCTGTTCTACCGCGAGGCCCAGGAGCTGCTGTCGCGGTGCGGCTTCGAGGTCGTCGAGACCTACGGCGACTACCGCGGCGGCGAGTTCACGGCCACCAGCCCCATCATGGCGTTCGTGGCCAGGAAGAAATGAGGACGCCGCTGTTCGATCTGGACCATACCCTGGACAGCGGGCAGGTGTTCCGCTGGAGGAAGGAGGGGGAGTGGTGGCACGGCATCGTGCGCGGACGGTACATACGGCTACGGCAGGACGGCGACCGGCTCGAGGTCGATGGCGCATCGGAGGACATGGTCGCCCACTACTTTCGATTCGACGACGACCTCGAGGAGATATATACGGACATTTCGAAGGACGAGCGCATCGCCTCGGTGATCGACCGCTTCCGCGGACTGCGCCTCATAAGGCAGGACATATGGGAGTGCTCCGCCTCGTACATCCTGGCATCGTACTCGAACGTGCCGCGCATAAAGAAGATGATCGATTCGGTGTGCCGCACCTACGGTCAGGAGATCGAGGATGGCGCGTTCTCCTTTCCAACGCCGGAGGAGATCCTGGAGGGGGAGGCCGACATCGCCTGCTGCCGGCTGGGCTACCGGGCCGACTGGCTGCGCGGATACGCCAGCATGGTGTACAGCGGCGAGTTCGACCTGTACGAGCTCGCCACCAGGGACTACCGGGGAGCGGTGGAGTATCTCAAGAGCGTGAAGGGCATCGGGGACAAGGTGGCCGACTGCATCGCCCTGTTCTCGCTCGATCACCTCGAGGCCTGCCCGGTGGACGTGCGAATAGCAAGGGCGATGCGCGACATATACGGCGTCACCGGCTCCTACAATAAGGTGGCCTCGTATGCCAGACGCCATTTCGGCCGCTTCGCCGGCTACGCTCAGGAGTATCTCTACATCGCTGAGGACCGTTCGCGGAAGGTCAGGTCGTGCTCGTGCACTCCGGGCACACGCAGTTAGGCGCCTTGACGCCGGTGTGGGCCTCGTAGACCTTTACGAGCATGCCGCTGCGCTTCACCATGTCGCACACCCGGCAGGTCTCCGTTACAATGTCGGAGCCGTCCATTATGCGCTGGGCCGCCCGCTCCACCTCCTCCTTGAACTCCCCGTACCTTCCGCTGCTCTCCAGCTCCTTGTTCGTCCCCCGCTTGGACTTGAGGTACTGGGAGATGGCAGCGTCAGTCACCCCGAAGCGGCGGGCCACCTCGGCCTGGGTGAGGTTGTGCTTCTCCACGAGAACTCTGGCCAGCTCCCTCCGGATGGAGGGAAGTACGTACCACACTATGAGCTCGCAGGGGATCTTCATTAACGGTGATAATGCCTTAACGATAATTAAAGCTTCGGATATGCTGGATGAGCTCGAAAGGAACGCTCCTCGTTCGAGCGCGGCGGGCGGAGATCTGAAGCGGCTCAGACCTCCCCGGGATGGGTCTTCTCGTAGAACGCCTGCACCTCCCAGTCCGGCACCTCGTCCACCGACGGGGGCATGCGCAACGTGAGGCCGAGGGAGCGGAGATGCCTTGTGAGGATGGCCTTGGCCTCCGCTCCGCCGTGCAGCTCCTGCAGCTCCATGTCTCGGGACTTGACCTTCCCGCGGAAGGAGCCGACGACGCGCGGCCCGTCCATGATCAGGCTGTGGTAGCTGCTGCCCAGCATCTGCTTTATCCACGGGTGAAGGTAGCTGTGGAGGTTGTCCTCGGGGCTGAGGACGAACTGCTCCTGGGCGTCCACGGTGCCGATGCGGCCCACGTCCCCGGCCAGCAGCCAGTGCACCGATTCGTCGCCCTCCAGCAGGAAGCCCTTGACCAGGAAGCCCTCTTCCTCCAGCTCGGCCAGGATGGAGCGCAGCTCCTTCATGGGCATCTCGTACCTCATGTAGCGCTGGAGGTTCTCGGCGGTGAAGATGCCTAGGCAGCGGAACAGATGGCGGACCACCTCCCTGCGCGCCTCCGGGACGCTCATGTCGATGTCCGGCACCGGGCGGACGCGCTTGTTCTGGTCGACATAGATGAAGGTGCCGTTGGTGAGCTCCTTCATGGCATCATAGGTCGCGCGGTGGCCCAGGGGGGAGCGGTCGAAGACCTGCTGGCGGGTCATCGGTTTCCCTTCAAGGAGCATGCGCATCACCATCTCCATCTCGATGGTGACCTTCCGGGCCTTGGCCTTGCGGCACAGGGCCGCATGCTCCAGGCTGGTGTACGTCACATAGTCGGGTATCGGCTGCACCTTCACCACGAAGCCCATCTCGAACATCTTCTTCAGCGGGATCCGCGTCCGGCAGCGCAGCCCCGCCTCGGCGTCGGAGCGCAGGCCGCCCATGGCCTTGATGGCCGCCGTCACGTTGGGGTACCGGATCGCTGACCCTATGCGCTGCTTGGACAGTATGTAGGCGAGGACGTCCTCCCAGGGATGCCGCTCGCAGATCATGTTGCCCTTGACGAACATGTCCCCCATGCGGACGTACCCGTGCTGGCGGAGCACCTCGGCGTGCTCCTCGGGCAGAGCGTCAGGCTGATGGCCGAGCACCTCCCGAAGCCGCACCAGCTCGTAGCCCATCATGCGGTGGTAGCGCATGAACACGTCCAGGGCGTCCAGCGCCTGCGGCAGCAGGGCCGGGTCCACCAGATCGAGCTCGCGGACCTCGATGCAGCCGCTCATGTTCCATTTCTCCATGCCGCCCACCAGGCGGCCGTCCGCTACGACGGGGTAGATCCACCGGTCGCCGTAGCGGGCGGCGATGGAGGCCCACAGGCTCTGCACGCCGGGGTCGTTCAGAGAGACGACCCGCATGCCATCGTCCCTGGACCGGTTCTCATCCAGGAGCGCCAGCTCATCGCGGAAGAGGTACATCTCCTCCCTGGACGGGCCGACCGATATGGTCTCCAGGTCCATGCCCCTGAGGGCCCTCTCGATCTCATTGGCCGGAACCCTCAGGGCCTGGGCGATCGAGTAGGCGGAGGCGGGGGAGTGCGCTCTCAGATGCCGCTCCACCACGCGCTTCAGCGGATCGCCGTCCGCCGTGGGCGCGTCATAGGCCACATAGACGTTCTCGGAGGACCACTCCTCCCTCTCCTCGAACCGCCGGACCAGGTACATGTTCCTGTCCAGACGGTCCAGGGACTCCTTCAGCTGCTCCTTCGGCAGGTCGACGGCGGCCGTCAGCTGCCGCAGGGACATGCCGTCGCTGAAGCGCACGGTGTCCAGCAACCTTCGGTCCAGCGGAGAGGGGGCGCCGTCGCGGTACAGTGCCACCAGGTCGGCCGCGTCCTCCGACCGCACGTACCGCACGCGGCCGTGCATGAAGCGTCCCAGGAGCACTCGGCCGGAGCGCCGCATGTCCTCCCAGTCGGAGAGCTTGAAGTCCCTCACGCGGTGGAAGGCGTCCAGCGGCGATCCGATCGCTCCCAGCATGTCGAACAGCTGGTCGATGTTGTCGAACGGTCCGTCCTGCTTCTGCCGGCGGTATGATTCCACGGTGCGGTGGTCGTAGGCCTTCAGGTCGTTGGTCCTCAGCCGTAGGTGGTCCCTCTCCAGCATGTACTGCTCGTGCTCCGATACCAGGAAGCGGCCTTTGGCCACCAGCCCCTCCTGGTTCAGGTCATTGAGGGCCTGCCTCACCTCGCCCTCGGCCAGTCCCAGGGAGAAGGCGATCTCCTCCGCGGTGGCCGGCGCGTAGCACTCCAGGTGGCGGACCAGCACCTCGTCCAAGGCGTCCTCCCGCGGCCTCTCGCGGAAGGTACGGGCGCGGAACAGCCACTTGCCGTCCCGATGGCCGACGCGGCCGACGCGGCCGGTGGCCTCCAGCCGCCTCAGCGCCTGGTGCACGGTGCTGGACGGCAGCTCGAGGGCCGACGCCAGCCTGGCGGCGGTGTGCTCCTCCTCGAGGAGCGCCAGCGCCCGGTTCTCGTCCTCGCTCAGCCTGCGGGGCCGGGCCATGGCCGTGAGGTAGGTGTCCACGTCCTCGGCCGGGACGAAGTAGGCGTCGTCGATGTACACCGAGGCGATGAGCCCCTCGTCCAGCAGCTCGACGCACCACCGGTCGATCGATTCGCGGTCGGCCACGGTATAGGGGTAGATGGAGCGGCCCTTCTCTTTCAGCACGCGAAGCGGTCCGGCGCGGCGTATGAGGGAAAGTACCTCCTCCTTGGAGGCGGCCATGCCGATGCGGCGGCGGAAGAACGGCACCACCTGGTCCTCGGTGAACTCGAACTCCGAGATGTCGGCCCCCATGACCTTGCTGAGCACCTTGCGGTGCAGCTCCCGCAGCAGCGCGCCGCGGTCCTCCATCAGGACCATGTCGCTGATGCCCGTCAGGATGGCGTTGTGCGCGAACGGCGAGGGCGTGGACGAGTACTCGATCGGGCGGACGATCATTGAACCGTCCTCGATGCTCTGCAGAACGCCCTTGGCGTTCTTGATGTCCATGACGTCCTCCATGATCTCCCGGTACGTCTCGTCGATGACGGGGACGCCTTCCATATCCCCCAGCGCCTCAAGCAGGTACTGGGAGCGGACCTGCTGCCTGCCGACGGACACCTCGCGCCCGCGATAGTTGCGCAGGATCATGAAGGAGCGCGAGGCGGTGTGCCGGAACCGCTGCTTGAACAGCTCGCTGTCCTTCACGGCGCGCATCAGCACTGGCTCCAGCATGCTGCTGCTCAGCACCTTGTCGACGCCTTCTAGGTCGATGCGCTTGGGCGAGGTGACCATGAACGTGTCGTCCGTCACCGATACGGAGACGTTGCAGCCGTACTGCTGCGTCAGCACGAAGGCGTACGCCCTTGACAGCGCATCGTTCACGCGGCGGCCGAAGGGGAAGTGGAACACCATGTTGTAGTTCCCCGACATGTCGATGTAGCCCTCCACGGCCAGTTCGCGGTCCGTCGGAATGAATCCGGCGGAGGAATGCTGCTCCCTGAAGTATGACAGGATGGAGCGCGATGAGCCCTGGTCGATGCCGAAGGTGGCCAGCCAGGAGAGGATGTCGTTCTCATCGTCACCGCGTTCAAGCCTCTCCCGCATCTCCCGTCGGAAGATAGCCACGTCCATGCTCAGGTCGAACGAGCGGGGCAGCATCTCGCCGCTCCACGACGGCACGGTGGGCTTGCGCCCGGCGGCCTCGCGGACGAAGACCTTCATGCCCTTGGTCCGCACGTACTCGTACGAGCGGCCGCCAAGAACGAAGACGTCCCGGACCGACAGGCGCTCCACGAACTTCTCCGACAGATCGCCGAGAAGACCGCCCTTGTCCGTGAACACCTTGTAGTTCGCTTCCTCCGGGATCGTTCCCAGGTTGAGGAAGTAGATCATGCGGGAGCCGCCCCGCTTGCCGAAGCGGCCCTCCTCCTCGTCGTACCACAGCTTTGGATACACGCCTTCGAAGGCGTCCTTGCTGCCGAGGTAGCGGAGCACCTCGAGGAAGCTCTTCTCGTCCAGGTTGCGGTAGCAGTACGACGAGCGGACGACCTTCAGGGCGTCCTTGACGTCCCACCGCTTCTCGAGCGACATTCCCACCAGGCTTTGCGACAGTACGTCCAAGGCGTTCTCCGAGATCGACACGCGGTCGATGCGCTTCTTGTGCGCCGCGCGGCTGAGCACCGCACACTCCACCAGATCGTCCTTCTCGAACACCAGCATACGGCCCTTGGACGTCAGTCCGGTGGCGTGCCCGGCGCGGCCGATGCGCTGCAGGCCCTTGGCCACCGATTTGGGCGAGCCTATCTGCACGACCAGGTCGACCGAGCCGATGTCTATGCCCAGCTCCAGTGAGGTGGAGGAGACGACGCACTTCAGAACGCCGCGCTTCAGGCGGTCCTCCACGTCCAGGCGGGTCTCCTTGGCCAGCGAGCCGTGGTGCGCCTCGATGTCCTCCAGCCCTCTCTCCTTCAGCTTGAACACCACCGCCTCCGTTCCCGAGCGGGTGTTGGTGAACACGATGGTGGTGCGGTGCTCCAGGATCATCTCGTACAGCTGGTCGTACATCTTGGAGTTGACGATCTCGAAGGGCAGCGAGGTCATGTCGTCCGTCGGGCACAGGACGCGGACGTCGAGGTCCCTCTGGCGGATGATCTCGACCACGTTGACGTCGCGCGGCTTGCCGTTCTCATAGCCGACCAGATAGTGGGCGACGTCCTCGATGGGAGCGAGCGTCGCGCTCAGGCCGATGCGCGTTATGGGGTGGTCGCAGAACGCCTGCAGCCGCTCCAGGGTCAGAGAGAGGAACACTCCGCGCTTGGAGTCGCACACCTCGTGGATCTCGTCCACGATGATGTACTCCACCTTGGCGAAGCTCTCCCGGAACTTGGGCGCCGCCAGGACGAGCGCCAGCGACTCGGGCGTGGTGATGAGGATGTGCGGCGGCTTGCGAAGCATCTTCTGCCGCTCCGACTGGGAGGTGTCGCCGGTCCGGACGCCTACGCGGATGTCGGGGAAGTCCACGCCCGCCGCCGCCGCGACCTCCCGCATGCCCGCCAGCGGCTCGTTGAGGTTGCGGTTGATGTCGTTGGCCAGGGCCTTGAGGGGCGACACGTATATGGCGTATACGCGGTCCTCCAGCCTCCCCTCCTGGGAGTACTTGAACAGCTCGTTGATGATGGACAGGAACGCCGTCAGCGTCTTGCCGGAGCCGGTGGGTGACGACACCAGGACGCTCTTGCGGTCGTGGATGAGCGGGATGGCGTACGACTGCGGCTCGGTGAAGTTCTGGAAGCGGGAATTGAACCACTTGGCGATGAGCGGATCAAGGAGATCGATCACCTCCTCCTTGCTGTGGCGTCTAGTGACCTTCTTCATCATATTTCCCCTCGCATCGTGAAATCACGCTCGATTTCCCATAGACGTATTAGTCATTTTCGGGGGGTGGTCCGAAAAACCGGTTGACGAACCGACCATGAAAGTTTCATATCGAGATATGGCGTTCGGACATCATCATGCGGCGCACATCGCTCGTCGTCCTCGTCCTGGCGGTGCTTCTCCTCGTTCCGTCGATCGCCTCGCCGGTCGCGGCGCAGGAGGATATCGAGGTCCGGGGCACGGTCAGGGATATTGGCAAGATTCCACTGTCCGGGATCACCATAACAGCGGTGAGCGACTCCGACCCCAATGTGGTGCGGACCGCTGTCAGCGTGAACGGGACCTATGTCCTTACGTTGCAGCCGGGAACCTACCACATCACCGCATCGAGCGCTGACTATCGTTCCGACAGCCCGTACTCCCACGTGACGCTGACCTCGTCCTTGAGCAACATTAACTTCGAAATGACGAGGAGGGTGGGCGTCGTGTTCGGGCATGTGTCCAACGAGACCGGGCCGATCGCCAATGCCACCGTTTCCATGGTCGGGGCGGGCAGCATCGTATATAGCGACAAGACCAACGAAACGGGCGATTATCGCATCGAGAATGTAAGGGTCGGAATATACACGATATCGATAACCGCCATGATGGGCGGGGACCTGAAGATCGTGGAGGTGGCCGAAGGCGAGAACCTGCAGAACTGGAACCTTACCGGCCAGTCCACCCTGAGGGGCGTGGTGCGGTCCGGCCAGCAACCGATGGCCGATGTCAGCGTCACCATCAGCTCAGGGGTGTACTCGCATACGGTCACGACATCTTCCGATGGGAGGTACGAGATAAGCAACATTCCGACCGGGGAATACACCGTCGCCTTCTCCAAGAACGGCTACCAGACCTCGGAGTCGCCTGTGGACCTGAGGTTGCCGAAGTACTACACCCTGGACATGGAGATGGAGCGGATGGGCCTTCCCATCAGCGAGGGGTTCCTGTCCGGTTATGACCTCCCCCACTCCCTCATGATCGTGGCCCTGGGGATGGCGGTCGGCACTCTGATCTTCGCCCTCCTCGTCCGCCACCGGTTCAAGAAGAGGCCGGAGATGTTGAACAAGGAAGAGTCAGATTGACGCTCCCACGAACTAACTCGCAGGATTCTGAGGCCGTCGTCGCTCACGACGTTGCCTCCCGAGGGGCATCAATGCGCCCTTCGCATGCATCTCTGTCTGCATGCGATCGACCGACGCTTTCTTCCGAGGAAGGACAGGAAGCAAATGCGAACGATGCTTCCGTGCCAGCGTGGTCAACCATGCTCACGGAGGAGCATGTTCGATGCCAGAACTTGCGCGCCCATTGAAGTGCGGTAGTATAATGGCTGAGCGCGAATCGGACAGAGCATATAGAGGAGCATCGAGCGGTTGCCCGAGATTACTCTCTGTCGCAATTCATCCCACGATCGAGATCATGGGCTTTTTTGTTCCATATCATGTAACCGCCGCCTGGCGGCGGGGAGGTTCTTTTTCACCTCTTCCTCGACCTGCTCGTACAGAGAGTTGCCGTGAGCGTCGATCGCCACCGTGAGGGGCCCCAGGCCCTTGGCCTCGACTATCCACAAGGCCTCCGGCATCCCCAGGTCCAGCCACTCCACGCTCCTGACGCGGGAGATGCCCTGGGCGGCCAGTACGGCCGCTCCCCCGGTGAATGCCAGATATACGCATCCGCGCTCCTTCATCGCGTCGACGGTGGGACGGGACATGCCCCCCTTGCCGATGATGGCCCTGATGCCGAACTCCCTGATGAAGTCCGGCTCCAGCGCGTTCATGCGCGCCGAGGTCGTCGGTCCGGCGGCTATGACCTTCCATCCTCTGGAGTCCCTCGTAACGATCGGCCCGCAGTGGTACAGGATGCCGTCCTCCAGGTCGACCGGGAGGAGCTTTCCCTGACGTCGGCGCTCCAGGGCCCGGATGTGCACCTCGTCCCGGCCGATGAAGACCATGCCATCGACGCTGACCTGCTGCCCAAGGCGCAGCGAGCGGACGACCTCCTCGGAGAGCGGCGCCTCAAGGATCAAAGGGAGACCTCCCGAACTTCACCCTGCCGTCGGGATATATCCTCGCGGTGGCCCGGCGGGCGGCCCAGCACTGCAGGTTCACGGCCACCGGCAGCGATGCGGTGTGGCAGTAAGCGGTCGAGATGCGGACGCCGAGGACGGTGGTGTCGCCGCCCAGCCCCATGGGTCCGATGCCCGTGAGGTTGAGCGCCTCGGCCAGCTGCTCCTCCAAAGCAGCGAGGTGAGGGTCGACGTTCGGCAGATCGAGGGGGCGCAGCAGCGCCTCCTTGGCCATGCTGACGGCCAGGTCGGACGTTCCGCCGATCCCGACGCCCACGATGGTCGGGGGGCACGGCCGCCCGCCCGCCTTGACCACGGTATCGAGGACGAAACGCTTCACGCCGTCGATGCCGTCGGCCGGGGCCAGCATGGCCAGGGCGGTCATGTTCTCCGAGCCGGCGCCCTTCGGCAGCACCGTTATCTCGAGGAAATCCTCGTCCGTGGGATAGTATATGATGTGCGGCAGGCCGACCGCGACGTTGGTGCCCGGGTTCTCCCTGGTCAGCGGATGAACGGCGTTGGGCCGCAGGGGTATCTCCTCCGTGGCCCTCGCCACGCCGCTCCGTATGCTCTCCTCGACCGAGGCGTCCACCGGCCCGGTGACGTAGAAGACATGGACGCCGGTGTCCTGGCACATGGGAACGGCCAGACGTCCGGCGGCGTCGATGTTGTCCAGTATGATACGCAACTGGGAGCGCGCGACCTCGGACGTCTCGCGGGCCTCTGCGCGGCGCAGCGCGTCGACCACGTCGGGCGGCAGCGCGGTCACCGCATCCCTCAGGAGCTGGACCACCGCCTCCTCGATAAGATCTGCCACCATGTCGAGGCGATTGCGCTCGCGTTAGAATAACCTGCCGGACCGGCGGGAGGGCATGCAGTATTATATGAAGGCCCTGATTGCCTTCCACTAAGCATCTAGGAGGATTAACTTGGAACCCATAGTCATCACAGACCTCGTCAAGGACTTTGGGGGCTTCAAGGCGGTGGACGGCCTTAGCCTCACGGTCCGCAGCGGCACCTTCCTTGGATTCCTGGGGCCGAACGGCGCCGGGAAGACCACCACCATCAAGATCCTGACCAATATGCTCAGGGCCACCAGCGGCTCGGCCTACCTCAACGGCATCGACGTCGTCAAGGACCCCAAGGCCGCCATGGCCAGTCTGGGAGCCGTCGTCGAAACGCCGGAGTTCTACCCGTATCTTACGCCGAACGAGACGCTCGCCTACCTGGGGGAGCTGAGGGGCATGAGCTCCGAAGAAGTCCGCTCCCGCTCCGCGGAAGTGCTGGAGACGGTCAAGATGACCGAGTGGGCGGACCAGCGCATCGGCAAGTTCTCCAAGGGGATGAAGCAGCGCGTCGCCATCGCCCAGGCCATAATGCATCGGCCGTCGGTGATCATCCTCGACGAGCCGACCTCCGGGCTCGACCCCAGGGGCATGGCGGAGGTCCGAGAGATACTGAACGAGCTCAAGAAGGAGCAGTACACCGTCTTCATGTCCTCCCACCTGCTGAACGAGGTGCAGGAGGTGTGCGACGAGGTCGCTCTCATCGACCGCGGGAAGCTGCTGCGGTCCGGCCCCGTGAGCGATCTGCTCGGCTCGGTGAACGTGCACCGCATGGAAGTGCGCTCGCTGCAGCAGATCGACGGCGCCTGGCTGAACAAGATCTCTCAGCTGGATGGGGTCGAGGAACTGCGCGCCACCAGCCCGACGGGCTTCGTCTTCACCCTGACGGGCGGGGAGCAGGAGCAGGCCAGGATGCTGCGCTCGCTGCAGGGCATCGGCCTGGACGTGGCGTCGTTCAAGGAGTCAGGCGTGGCGCTGGAGAATCTGTATCTATCGATGATCAAGGAGTCGAGGTGAGCACATGAGCGATGTTGCGCAAGCCAACGCGGTCCCTTCCGACATGAAGCAGACGATGACCGTGATGAAGTACGATATTCTGAAGCATCTCCGCAGCAAGCGTCTCCTCGGCATGCTGGCCATAGAGGCGGTGCTGCTCATCCTCATCTCCGCCCTGGTAATCGGAGAGGCGGCGCAGCCGTTCACCAGCACCATGGGCGGCTACGCCTCCATGGCATCGACGCTGGTCATCGTTGCGGCAACGCTGTTCGCCGGCGACGCCATCGTGTCGGAGTTCCAGGGCCGTACCGGCTACCTGCTTTTCCCAAACCCCGTGAAGCGCTCCTCCATCTTCCTGGGGAAGTTCCTCTCGGCCGTCCTGGCGATGGTGCTTGTGGTGGTGATATACTTCGGCGTGGCCATCGGCATCAGCGCCGCGGTGTCCAGCGACCTGGAGCACCTGGAGCTGGCGTTCGCCTCGCTCGGCCTGGCGTTGCTGTACAGCGTGGCCGCGGTCGGCCTGGGCATGCTGGTCAGCTCGTTCATGAAGGGCAGCACCGGCTCGCTCATCCTGACATTCTTCCTGCTGTTCCTCATCCTGCCATCGGTCGACGGCGTCTTCTCCCTGGTCGATTACCCGCCGACCCCCTCGCTGACGTTCGCCGCCGGGGCCATCGCGGCGGTGCTCAGCGTGCCCTATCCGCCGGAGACCGAGGTCATGGTCATCCCCCTCGAGGGCCTTGGTGAGTTCGTCACCTACATTCACACGCCCCCGGTCATGACGGCCGTCGTGGTGATGATCGCCTGGGCCCTCGTGACGGCGGTGCTGGCGTACTTCCTGTTCAGGCGCAGAGAGATGTCCGCGTGACCGCGGCCTTCGTCCACGTGGGGGACGAGCTGCTGAGCGGCCGCATCGACCCCTATCCCGGGGCGATGATCGAGCGGATGCGCCGTCGAGGCTGCGCCATCGCCTGCGTGACGGTCGTTAGGGACGATGTCGATGAGATCGCCTCGGCGTTCCGCTTCGCGCTGTCGCTCTCGCCCGACATGGTCGTGGTCACCGGCGGCCTCGGGCCGACGCTGGACGACGTCACCAGGGAGGCGCTGGCCAATCTGATGGGGACGGAGCTGGAGATCAGCGAGGAAGCGGTCAGCTGACAGGAGTGTAGGGACGGTGTGACAAAAACCTATACTTTTTGTCATCACCAAGGAGACCAGGATGTCATTCTTCTAAACCCTTCACACCGTCAGTTGACGATATCCGTGAGTACTATAAGCATAAATCTAAAGAACGACACCATGTAAGCAATTTAAACACACAAGGTAATGCATCCACGTGTTGGACCCCATTATTGATGATTCAATAAAGGTAGTCGAGAAACAGTTCAAAACCGAACAGGTTGATAGGTTCCGGAACGGATCTGGGGAAGCCCTTGAGCATCCGACGAGGCACTACAGCCAATCTGCCTCTACTTTCGACCGGGAGCAGATGAAGAAGGCACTTACCAAGTTATCAATCCCCCTCGACACCAAGTCCATAATTTTTGGCGGCTACACTGGGGAGCTAGCCGTTTGCCTTCGGGAACTTGGAGTGAGCGTGATATTTACTGACCCCATGAATGAGTGGGTTGAGAACGCGAAGAAGGCCGGATTTGAGGCATACAAGTTCTCAGCCGAGGAACTGCCAGGGGATCTACTATCGCGGGTGCGGTTAGCCGCATCCTTTGAGTGCTACTTCCCCTTCATGACCGCCAGCACTGTAATCTACACAACACTCCGGCTACTGGCCCTGGAACACGGGGGCCTGTTCTGCGAGTCCAAGAGGACGATTAGTGACATCACCAATGAGGTTCAAGCCAAGCGCCTTAAACAGTTCAAGTCGACCCTTACCCCCTTCATCAAGGCGTACGGTATCAAGGTAAACTTCACCGACGTTGGAGACGTGAGGCTCTTCCACTTCTACGCCCCGTCTAACGATCTCCGAGAGACCATAATTCGGGACTGCGCATGCATCAAAACTCTTTATGACAACTTCCCTAATGAGACTGTCCTTGATAACAATGCCATATCTACACTATCAAAGCTGACAAGGATGAGCGAGGAAGACTTGACCTCAGCCATTTACCGATACGACACTGCATTCCAGGCGAGGATAAAGTCCTACGGATCGATTGCTAACTATTTCCCACGGGACATGTTCCAGCTGTTCTCGAAGAGATACTATATGGGTTAGCTGGCAGTGTCGACAATTAGATTATGTATTATTCGATAATAACGAGGAAAGCAATGGCCTTCTTCGAGGACGAAGTGAAGAAGCTAGGGCCGGACGTCAGTTGCCGATGATGTAGACCTCTCCCTCGTGGAGGAACACCTTGACGGTGTCGCCGGTTCTTTCGAAGCCCTGCGGCTTGCGGACCTCGATGGTGGCGAACGATACGGGATGCATAAGCTGCAGTTCCCTATGGCCTTCGCCCAGCACGACCGCCTCCATCACGTCGTTCCTGGTGCCGACCACCTTGACGTCGCGAAGGTGCTCGTTGCCGACCGTATGGTTGTCGCCGTGCTTCAGCTGGCGGAGCTTGGCCGTCTGCGGGCCGGTGGAGTGTACGAGGTACAGCTTTCCGTCGAGCTCCACGATGTCCCTGACGCGATACGGCGGCAGGCGCACGAGGTACGTGACGCGGTAGATGTCAACCCCGTCCTTCCGGCCCTGCAGGGAAGCGGATTCCTTGTACTCGGCGCCGTAGGTCGAGACGAGCTCCCTGGCCAATGTCTTGCCGAGGCCGATGGTGCTGATATACAGGTCGTAACCGCCGTGGGCCTGCATGGCCTTGGCCATGAAGGCGTCCCTGCTGTCCCTAGAAGCGCCGTCTATATGCGCCATGGCCCGCCGGAGGATCTCCTCCCTCTCCTCGTCGGAGAAGCGCTTCCCTGTCGGCCGTACTTGTACGATGCTCTCGTAGTAGTTCCCCTGGATCTTGTTGCACTTGGGACAGGCGTTCCTCTTGATGCGGACGATCGTCTCCGTCTCCTCAACGACCTCGAGGTCCTCGTGGGCCACGGTCGCCGTGGCGTGAACACGGTACGACTTGCGGTCGATCTCCCGCGCCTCGATGTCGAGGTCGCGCACCATGCCGTCCTTCCTCACCATCAGGTGGGCCGCCACGTGATCGTAAACGGCGTCCAGCTCGTCATCGTAGTGTACCCATCTCTTGTCCATGAGGTACTCGTCGCAGTGCGCGCACTGCTGCAGGTCCAGGTGGTCTGGCAGCTGAGTGAAGCGATTGCTCTGCAGGTAGCAGGCCGCGCACAGGCTGTCGTACGTTCTTTCCTCCTTGCCGCACTTCACGCAGAACATGAGCACCGGCGAATGCATAAGTTGTGAACGTATTTAGTCGAATGCACTGCCTCACATCTTGGCCATCTGGGCGTGCGGAACGCCCTCGATGGTGAGCAGGCAGCCATCGTCGATGTATCCCGCGCGGATCGCGACGTTCACGACGTTCTCGCCCACCAGGTTGGCGATGGTGCACATGGAGAGCCGGTTCAGCAGTATCTCCTCGTTGGCGTCCTCGCCCTGGTAGAAGGAGGGCAGCACCTCCAGGCGGAGAGGTCCCTCCCTGAGCTTCCTTCCCAGCAGTTCCTTGTCGGCGGCGGCCAGGATAAGGTCCCCGCCGCTGCGGTGCATCTTCACGGTGAACATGTTCATCCCTCTGAGGTCAGCTTGTAGAAGCCAGTGGCAGGTGAATAGATCTCCCCGTTCTGACTGAGCCTCCGGAGCAGCGTCTTCGCTCTATCCTCGGTGATTCCGCGGTCGGCGGCCGCCTTGAACAGCATGTCGCTGCCGACCCCGCGGCGGGGGTCGACGCCGTCGCCGCTGCGCAGCAGCGAGCCGACCAGGTCCTTGAGGATGGTGATCTGCTCCCTCTGGGAGTGCGACGTGCCGGTGGCGATGATGTCGAAGTCCAGGCGGTCGCCTTCGCCGGCGATCTTGCGCAGATAGTACTCCACGATGCGGATCGCTCTCTCGGCGTCCTCCACCGCGGCGATCTGGGACAGGCGGGCGCGGGCGCTCGCTTCCGACAGCCGGACGAACGCCTCCAGCTGTCTGGCGGTGATCGGAACGGAGGCGCCCTCGCCCTCGCCCTGCTTCCTGATCTTGAGATAAAAGTCGGAGATGAGCTTCATGGCGTCGTCGCTCAGGACCGGGTTGATCCTCTTGGCGTACGCCACGTACTTTCGGAAGAACTCGCGGTCGAGGGCTGGCTCCACCATCTTGGTGTCGCTCATGATGCCCTCGACGTCCACTCCCTCCAGCACCGTGGGGTCCTCGTACTTCTTGATCTGGCCCCGGCGGTGGGTCTTGAGGATGTGGGCCGTGATGTTGGCGTCCCGCTCGGCGGACGGCTTGTCCGTCAATGCGAATATAAGGTCGAACCTGGACAGCAGCGCGGGCGGCATGTTGATCTGGTCGGCGATGTACTGGTTCTGCTCGAACCGGCCGTACTTGGGGTTGGCGGCGCCCAGCAGCGAGCACCGGCACTGCAGCGTGGCGGTGATGCCGGCCTTGGCCACCGAGATCGTGTTCCCGCACCATACCGGCTTGCCGTTCCGGCGAACGTATATGACGTGATCGGGCACCTCCACGCAGTAGATCTTGCCCTCATAGGGCTTCGTGGCGATGTCCTCCGGACCGACCTCGAAGGCCTCCATCTCCCGGGCGTCCTTCATCCGCAGGAGCCTCAGCTTCCTGTCCAGCGGCAGTTCGTCCATTCGGTGCAGGCTGAACTCACTCCAGCGGCCGTCCTCGCATTGCAACGATACGTACATGTTGTGGTTGGGCGAGACTGCCAGATTGACCTGCCTTCCTGCCATGTAGTAGAGAACGCCGTCATGATCGGCCTCTACATACTGAGTAGGCTTGACGAACATCAGCTCGCCTTTCTTGGACAGGGACGCGATCAGGTCCTCTTCGTCGACATCCTTGAAGAACTTCCACCCATGGTCGGTGAGGACCTCGGTCTGGTCGTCGTAGCACTGCGATTCCATGGCCTCATGCATGCTCGACCGGTCCTGGTCGGTCATCTTGTCCATTTCATCCACGCAGTTGTGCACGATCCCTCCGGACACCAGGAAGTTCGGCTCCCCGTCGATGGTGAGGTCGTATACCTGCCTGAGGCCGCCCTCCTCGATGTCCACCACCGGATTGAGCAGGTAGTTCTTTACCGGCTCCCTGAACGGCTCGTCGGTGATGCTCGACCAGTGCGGCCGCAGCGTCTCCATCAGGGTGGTGGTCACCTTCCGCCTCTTCGCCGCCCGGTAGATCCGCGAGTGCAGCCCGAGGTCCACGGTCCGGGAGGTGTTGAACTTGACGGAGCTGAACCAGTCCGCATAGTCCTCGTCCAGCAGGGTGTCGCACGCGCCTATGTGCTTCGCCGCCACGACCGGGTAAAGCTTGTCCCTGTTCTTTCCCACCACATGCGGGCCGACCAGATCGACCAGGCGGTTGTAGCTGTCCAGCGAGGTTATCTGGACCTTCCGTTTGCGCTTGACGGCCATGATGCCGAAGCGGTGGAACAGGGCGAGCAGCAGCTTCTGCTTGCGCTCCGTCCATCCCAGTCCGTATTTCCTTCTTCCCACGCCTATGTCGACGACATGCTTCACCCCATGAGCTCCCTGCTTGTGGGCAACGGAGCAATCGGTGCTCACCACCCCGGCCAGGAAACCGATGCAGTAGTCCACATCGTCCAGCGGGACATGGTCCTGGTGGAACAGGGCCTGGACCTCTTCCTTGAGGTCACGCGAGGAGAACTGGTGAGACACGTTGGGGCCGAAGCTGACCACCTGTCCGCGAATGAACTGGGTGGTCTCCCGCCGGTACGCCTCCCCCACCTCGATGCCGTAGTATCTCTCCAACAGGCCGGTCACATGGGCGGCGCGGTCCCCGTTCTTCAGCCCCGAAGAGAAGCCCAGGGCGTTCTTCGGCGAAGACTCGTCATAATATACGTCGCACAGGGCGAACCCATGGAGGAAGCCCTTCTCGAAGCGCTCCCGGTCCATGAGCTTCGGAGTGGAGTAGTCAGCAGGGATCCGGACCCGATCCTGCTTCGTCAGCTGACCGGCCTCCGTCCATCCTGCGCTTGTCAGTATATGATGGTCCGGCGTGCACTCTATGACCTCGCCGGAGTACAGACGTATCCGCATCGTTCGCTTCTCGCCCTTCCGAATGACCCTTCTTACGATGCCGTAGCTCGGACCGTCCGAGTAGTTCAGGACGGTGTCGCCGACCCTGACTTCCTTTATCGGCACCAGTCCGCGCGTCGTGACCACGGGCTGGTTCTCCTCGATGCACGCCTGGCCTTTGTCCGCCAGGACCAGGGCGCCGGCCTCCAGCGTCCACCTGCCCTCGCCGAAGTCGTCCTTGACCGCCGCGGCGGTGTTGTGCACCACGAAGCCGTTGGCCACGAAGGAGTGGGAGCCGTCCACCGTGAGATCGTACACGAACGGGGGAAGGTTCGCCTCCAGAGTGCGCGAGGACGACACTTGGCTCCATCGGAAGCCACCGGCCCCATCGGAAACAAGAATAGACTGGCCGGCGCGGACGTCTGACGCCTTGGACCACCCCTCCGTTGAGGCATCTGGCCTGCACCACACCTTGGTCTCTGGGGTGAGGGTCAGACGTTTTCCCGAGATCTCCACCAGTTCCACAAGAAATGAAGGGGTCTTGATGCGCCATATGGCCGTGGCCCGGCGGAGCGTCTGGCACATGTCCGACATTGTCGCGACGTCGTACTGGCCTTCGAGCCTTTCCATCCACTGATAAGGCTCCACTTCCTGTGGAGATGACATGTGCCGCTCGACGAACTCCCCTATGGCCGTCTCCCTTCCGTTGACGACTATGAGCGAATCGGGCGAGACGCACAGGCCTGCGGCCGAGGACGATTTGCCCGAGGCATAGATCCCTCTGGGGGCCAGGCGGCTCATGTACCGCAGCATCTGGCTGTTATGGGAGAGTATTCCATTGGCGATGTAGTTGTGGCTGCCCTCGACCTCCAGGTCGTACACCCACTCCTCTTCCGGCGCGATCTCCTCGATCGATTCGACGGTATCGTACCCGAAGCCCAGCTTGTTCCAGCCGTAGGGGTCGTCGCCTTCGTTCCCGGTGTGCACCACGATGGACATGCCAGGCTTCAGGCAGCAGGCCTCGCGGGCCATGATGCGGTTGACCCACGGCACGAACAGCGGATGCGTGGGGGTCACGGTCAGCGTTCTGCCCCCGGCCGTCCGGAGGCGGAGCATCCTCTCCGGCGCGGTGCGCTTCCACACCCGCACGGCGCGGCCCTCCTCCATGCAGCCCCGGGCCGAGAACGTCATCACCGGCAGGTCGATCTTGGCCGTCAGGCCGTCATCGATCCCTTCCGCGCCGGCCGTCAGGCCGTCATCGACGATGTCGCCGATCCTCTTGAGCGAGCCGTCGGAGAGCGTGACCATGGAATCGGACGTCACGCACTTCGCCACTCCCGGGTCGCCGACCAGGAGGATGTGTATGTCGCCCCTGATACGGGTGCCATCGTCCAGAACCTTGGGGACGCCGCTGAACAACTGCAGCGCCAGCGACTCCTTCTCGGTGCTGTAGCCGTAGATGGTTGGAGAGATCGAAGCGATGATCTTATCGAACAGGTCGGGCGAGGCGGCGATCTCCCTGATCTTCTCCTCGTCCTCCTCGGTGATGTTTATCTCCTCATACTCGTGCTGCTGGAACTCCGCCGAGATGACGTCCAGGTTGATGTCGAACAGCGTCGACTTGGCCGGCTGGCCCTTCTGCACCGAGCGCAGGATGCCGTTCAGGACGACCCTGTCGCCCGGAGAGACCGCTCCGGCGATGTCGTCCTCGAGATATCCGGTGAGACGCTCCGGCTGCGCTCCGCCCCGCAGACCTTCGGGGCTCTCCTGCACCTCGATCTTCTGCGTGTCGACGAAGCGCGATTCGTCGGTCAGCAGCTTGAACTTCGTGCTTCCCGGCGTCCGTCCGCAGCCGTCCTGCTCCTTGTAGCACTCCATCGGCTCCTTGAAGAACAGGCCCTCCTGCACCTCCTTGATGACGTGCCCGCAGCGCAGGCACTGGAACAGGGCGTCGGTGATCTTGGGGCGCACCTCTGTCGCTTTCCTCGCGAGGCCTTCGACGCATACGAGCTTCCCAACGTGCTTGGCCCGAAGCTGCCTGATCTCCACCTTCGAATCTCTCGGCAGCGATATTACGCGGAGGTTGATCTCGGCCTGGCGCATCTCGGCGTGCATGAGGTTCCGGATGGCCTGCTTGCCGGCCAGGAGCGCCAGGTCGGGGTGCTCCAGGAGATAGATGGCGAGGTCGGCGTCGAAGTGGTCGAGGTCCGCATACACGACGTTGATGCTCCTGACCTCAGGGTACAGGTCGGACACCTCGCGGATCCTTTGCATGTAGTCGGTGCCCTGGAAGAACGCCTCCCACCGGGACACCATGCTGATGTCCACTCCCCGGTGCTCGTTCCCGCCCCCTTCCGGGGCCTCATTGATGGCGATGTCTTCCTGAATGTCGTCTACCGGCAATGCCTCACCTGTCGCCCGTACCTGCGGTCGCGCGGAAGCTGACACAACGAGTGGGAGCTTTTGATGCTTGTGCTGCTAGCATCTCGCGCGATAATCATCCTCTCCTCGACAATGGTCTGCTGGCTCCACATCCAGCTCATGGTCTGGCGTTTCCAAGGGGCCTTACGGACGTAAGAAAAGTATCGGGTACCACGATTAAAGAACTTGATGTCGTGTCGACGACAGTGCTACCATTATCAGAGTAGATAGCTACGATGCCGCGAGAGAATATGTAGCTAAGGGTGCTACAAGTTCCTGTAGACCCCTATGAGATAGTTTCGTAAATCGTAGAAGGGCCGAGTTTAATTTTATGAAGCGATTTTGGGCGGAGCCGATCGACCGGGCCATGGAGTGCATCGTTCCTCCATGTCAGGAACGGTCTAACGAGGCTCTTCCGCCCCTTCCTGAGGTTCCTCTTCCTTGGGCTCGTCCACTAGGAACTCGGACTGTATCGCCACCACCTCGGCGCTCGTTTCGACGCTCGAGTACAGCTCCAGCGGCTCCCTGTTGACGCGGAAGAGCTCTTCCCCCCAGGTGAACTTGGACATGGTCTCGTGCGCTTGCTCCTTGAAGCCCATTATGAACAGCGTGCAGGCCAGCGCCTCGGCGCAGGTCAGCTTGCACGGGCGGCCCCAGTTCACCGGGTTGGCCGCTACCAGGAACGGTAGCGACCTCTCGGCCACGCCCTTCATCTTCCTAGGGACGGTGTCGATGTTCTTCCACGAGAGGTCCAGCGCCACGATGCCGCGGGCGGCGGCCCGGTGGGCGTCCTCCCGGGAGATGGCCTTCTCGGCCCACGGGGTGAGAACTATCGCCCCGTGCGGTATGCGGCGCAGGGAGGCGATCTCCTGGGCCTGATTGAATCGAACAAGCTTGCGGCCGGTGCACTTCTTGGGGTCGCACTGCTTCTCGTCGTAGATGTAGAGTCGCACCGCCATTGCGCTGACCTCTACGGCCACCACGTGAATATATCTTTGCTCCGCCGAGTTTATTAGGAGAGGAGACGTCCCCCCGCTCGTGGAGATCAGTGTGTCAGTGCTGGCGCTGGCTGCGGTCTTCGTTCTCATCGCCGTGCGGCAGGTGGGGCGCTTCCGCCTCCAGATCTGGCAGATCATGCTCGGCGGCGCCATCATCGTCCTCGTCACCGGACAGATAGCACCGCTGGACGCGCTGCGGGCCATCGACCTCGACGTCATGCTGTTCCTGCTAGGCATGTTCATCGTGGGCGTGGCCATGAAGGAGTCCGGCCTGTTGTACCACGCGGCCCATCGGCTGTTCTGTAGAGCCGAAAGCGTGGACCGTCTGGTCCTGCTGCTCCTGTTCTCCTTCGGCATGCTGTCGGCCGTGCTGATGAACGACACCATCGCCATCATCGGCACGCCCCTCGTGCTGCACTACGCTCGAACACTGAAAATATCGCCCAAGATGCTCCTGCTGGCGCTTGCTTTCTCCGTCACGATCGGCAGCGCCATGAGCCCCATCGGGAACCCGCAGAATTTGCTGATAGCGATCGACGGCGATGTGCCCGCCCCCTTCGCGTCGTTCCTGTCGTCGCTCTTCGTGCCGACGGTCATCAACCTCCTGCTGGCCTTCCTCATGCTGAGGCTGTTCTTCCGCGACGAGTTCGGAGACAGGCCGCTGCATCTGCACGACGGGGGCGTGGCCGATGTGAAGCTGGCCAGGCTGTGCGTCGCCTCGCTCATCATCATAGCGGCCATGATCGCCGCAAAGGTCGTTCTGACCGCCCTGCGGCCTGATGTCGATCTTTCCCTCACGCTCATCGCCCTGGCCGGGGCGGCGCCCATCGTGCTGCTGTCCCCGCGCCGCGCCGAGATGGTCCGGAAGGTCGACTGGCCGACGCTGGTCTTCTTCGCTTCCATGTTCGTGCTCATGGCCGCGGTGTGGGCGTCGGGCTTCTTCCAGGGGCTTCTGGGCTCGAACGGAATAACGTCGGTGCCGATGATCCTGCTCGTCAGCGTCGTCCTTAGCCAGTTCATATCGAACGTGCCGTTCGCCGCCCTCTACATCCCGCTCCTGCAGGACGCCGGGGCCGGGACGGCGGAGATGATCGCCCTGGCGGCCGGCAGCACCATCGCCGGGAACCTGCTCCTGCTGGGGGCGGCCAGCAACATCATCATCGTGCAGAACGCCGAGAGGGAGGGAGAGACCATAACGTTCATGGAGTTCGCCCGGGTGGGCGTTCCGCTGACGGCGCTGAACTGCCTCGTGTACTGGTTCTTCCTGTCGCTATGATCAGCGGAAGAAGTCGTCAATCCAGTTGGAGATCTGGTCCCTCAGCGAGCGCATGTTGGCGATGCGTTCGTCGTCGGTGCCATAGAAGCGGGCCGGGTCGCTGAACGGCTTGTGCACCTGGTGCGCCGCCGGAATGAAGGGGCACTCCTGGGCCGCCTCGTCGCACACGGTGACGACGTGTTCGAACTCCGTGCCGGGGCGGATGAACTCGTCCACGCTCTTCGGCCTGTTCATCGAGATGTCGATGCCCTTCTCCTGCATGACCTTCACCGCCAGAGGATCGAGCTTCCCTGGCAGCACGCCGGCGCTGCCGACCTCGTAGCGGTCGCCGTACTTGTTCCTCAGCAGCGCCTCCGCCATCTGCGAACGCGCTGCGTTGCGGCTGCATATGAAGATAACGCGCTTCTTCGGTCCGGGGGCATCGATCGTCTGTCTAGCCATGTGGTCACCTGCCACGGACCATTGAGCTCTCGGTATGAGTAACATGTGTAACGTCAATTTGGTTGACGTTTTCTCAACACAACGCGTTCGATGTGCAGAAGATGCATTGGAGCCTAGAGTGGGTGCATATGGTGGTTGCCTTGCTCCTTTCGCTGGTGCTCACCATACTATCTAGGCCAGCACTTAACTATCCTAGCCGCCATTGTTTATTTCATGTTCACCCAAGAATCTATGAGCCTGCTTAAGGATAAGGCGGGTTATGAGTACTGGCTCCTTGATTACATCGGTAATGTCTCTGTGGAATTACTCGGGAAAGGGGTGATCAATAAGTACATCTTCCGGGACGACTCTATTGGAGTCACTGCCCACATCAATGCCTATGACAGCCTCTTTGGGTCCGCCAAAGCGGATTTGTTGAACAATATCAACCCGCTGCTATTGACAGCATCGTACAAGATAATCGACATGGTTTTCGAATGGGTGTTGACCGAAAATTATGATGCTGGGATTTTCAAGGATGTGCCGAAGTCTGGAAAATGGAAGTCTCCTTCGACATGGAAATTTATTGACAAGATAGAAAGACTCAGCGACAATAATATCAAATACCCTCCAATAATGCAATTAGATAATTTCCTGATAAACTATTATTATTCACTCTATGAGAACCTATTACAATTCAGGAATCAGATTGTCCACAGGAATGGTTTCTCAGTCGAGGGAGGCACCCTCCGGGTAAAACTAGACGACGGGGAGAGTCTAATATTAGGCCCAAGCCAGCTAGACAGTCTCATGAAAGTGAGCGCTTTTCTCATTCCAGTAATCACAGAGGATTGTAAGTTGGGTCCATACCAACGCGCTCTGATAAGATACCACTTAGATCAGTTGGCGGAGACTCATCGATTACCTCCATTCGGAGACCGGTGCCCACTGTTATTCAACGTTGAGTATCATGTTCATCAGAATAATGGTGTGTTCACAATTGATCTCGCTAGAGTTCGGAAGCGCCTAGGAGAGACTGGAAGGGATAGGGAGATCCACTTCAACTTAGACGTAGTCAAATTCATCGACGATGAGCAGGTTGACAAGTGTTCAATAACGAACGATATGGTTCCGGATACAGATGAGCTGGTTCTTCCAGGAGTTGGAACCATATGAACCATGCTTCAATTCTGTGAACTCCTAAAAAATATGTAATTCCGTACGAATGAGGGCGTAACGTTTATCTTCATTCCCTCTCCTGTCCGCATCACAGATCTCTTGATGATGAAACCTTTAGAGCTGAACTCTGATGAATGATGGGCGAGCTGAAAGAGATCTGGCATTTCTCATCGCGAACGTCGCTCGCTCTTTGTTGCTCGGGCCGAGGGCAAAATAATCGCGACCAAAGTATTATTGCTAAAGTTCCCGATTCCATGGCGGGATAGGGATGTACACTGGATTCGACTTGCTGGAGAGCAGCGGCGCGCTCCGAAATCACTGGCTGAGGCGGTTCGTCGCCGGCTTCATCGACATCACCATAATCTTCACTCCCATCTGGGTCGTCCTGATGTATGCCGACGTGCCGAACAAGACCATCAGCGCCGGCATCAGCGCCGGCCTGGTGTGGTTCCTGTACGCCGGCATCTGTGAGGGCCGCTACGGCCGCACGCTGGGCAAGGCGCTCGTGCACCAGAAGGTGGTGTCGCGGCAGGGGCGAAGGTCATACAGGCAGACGTTCATACGGTCGATCCCGAAGCTGTTCTGGTTCATCTTCCTGCCCTTCGACGTGGCGGTGGGCCTCGCGACCGAGGGCGACCCGAGAAAGCGTTGGTCCGATACCGTGTCGAACACGCTGGTGATCGCCTACTATCCGCCAGCGCCTAGGAGCGAGAAGGCGCCCAGGCCGCAGCCCAGGATGCGCGAGGACCTGGGGCCGGAGGAGTGAGCTAGTCGTTCGGGAGGAAGCGGTTCAGTATCAGGCCGGTGGCGTCGACCGTCTTCGGGTCGTGCTCGCCGCCCATGCGGGCGCGGCCGCCGGGCCACACATGGCCGGCGTTCTTGACGACGACGGATGCGACGCGGCACGTGCCTCCGGAATACCGGCGTACGATCGCGTCCGATGTTTCCTCTTCCTCGACGCCGAAGCAGTTGTTCACTCGAGCCCAGTAACGCTCCGCCTCGATGGCCGGAAGGAATCGGTCGTCGCCTCTTGAGAGGTACGGGACGAGGCGGTCGTCCTGCCCGTGGACGATGAGCGCCTCCACCGGCCGCTTCGGAACGAGCTCGAGGATCTCCTTTCCGACCGTGGCGGCCACCGGCGCGATCATGTCGATCTTTTCCGATAGCTCCGCTCCTGCGACGTGGGCTAACATGCCGCCGTTCGAGAAGCCGGTGACGAGGGCTCTGCCGACGTTGTGCTCATCACGCAGCGCGTCGATGAGGTCGGAGATGAAGAGGACGTCATCGACGCCTTCGTTCTTGGCGTCGCGGCAGCAGAAGCGGGCGTTCCATGACGTTACGCCGCTTGCGGACGACCGGATCCCTTCGGGATACGAGACGATGAGCCCGAGCTCGTCGGCCCTCGACGACAACTGGGTCATGGCCGCCATGAGGCGGGGGTTGGAGCTGAGCGCGTGGAGGGCGATGATCAGATCAGGCCACTCGGTGACATCAGTCGGAACGTGCAGGAGGTGATGCCTCTCCCGCCCGCCGGAGCGGAGCGTTCGCATGACTCGATGGATGAGAGCTGGGAATAGAACTGCTTATTCCTCGACCCACCACACCCAGGCGCCCTTCTCCGGGCATGGGGCGCCCTTGATGAGGCCCTTGCGACGCATGATGTTTAGCGTTCGCGCAAGATCGTCGGGGCAATGCTTTCCAACGCTATCGAGGAATCCCTCCAACTCAATGATGGTGAGTTTCCTACCGACCAGAGCCGCATGTATAACCCTGTAGCGCTCTTCTGATGTGTTCATAGATATGGCTAACGAATGATATATGTTATTAAAAAGGAGAGTTGAAATGAGTTTAGATGGTAAAGGTTGCGACTACCTGGCTTACATCCCCATTGAGCCACAGGAGATCGTAAGTGCCATCGACTGAACCAGTGTATGTGAAGAAGTCGCCCGTGTTAATTTTTCCATCGTTACCGGCATCCACGAACATTAGACCGGTCACGCCCGTCGTGTAGTTATAATCAGACGGTTTGTTGGCATCCACTGGTTTCTCAAATTTTTCGCTAATCTTGAAGTTGCCGATGTCAGTAGGTGAGTCAATAGTGATCACGACCCTCTTGGCGTCGATGTTCTTAGCGGTGCTCACCGTAGGCGCCTGTCCGCCGCTATCGCCGCCGAAGCCCATGACCATCACGTACAGCACCGCCGCGAGAACGACGGTGATCGCCACCATCAGGATGGTGGCGATGACCGGCGACACGCCCTTGCGGTCCTTCCAGTTCTTCCTCATCAACTTCATGTTAAGTCCTCTTCATTCTCGATGGGGAGACCCCACCGAGGGGTAGATGAAGATGTGAATATAATAAATTTATCTATATGCATATTTGACCCAGCTCATATGAAAATGGTGAAGTACTTTCTATGTAGGTTATGAATGGGGTGTTGGCTATGAGCCCCTTACCTTTTGGCAGATATGTGCCATCCCCATTCTAAGTAAAAGATAAGATGGAGGTCGGGAGACCTCATTTTTACAAAAGGTTTAGATGGTAAAGGTTGCGACTACCTGGCTTACATCCCCATTGAGCCACAGGAGATCGTAAGTGCCTTTAGCAAGTGCAGCTGATGTGTATTCGAAATAGTCACCTGTATTGATTTTACCATCTTGACCCGCATCTATCAGTTTTAGCCCTCCTCCCGCTCCGCTGATAGTTCGCTCTCTAGCATCAGAATCCCCTCCGAAGCCTGTAATGGCGAGGGGGGAGTCGGCGGTAGAGTTGCTAATCTTGAAGTTGCCGATGTCAGTAGGTGAGTCAATAGTGATCACGACCCTCTTGGCGTCGATGTTCTTAGCGGTGCTCACCGTAGGCGCCTGTCCGCCGCTATCGCCGCCGAAGCCCATGACCATCACGTACAGCACCGCCGCGAGAACGACGGTGATCGCCACCATCAGGATGGTGGCGATGACCGGCGACACGCCCTTGCGGTCCTTCCAGTTCTTCCTCATCAACTTCATGTTAAGTCCTCTTCATTCTCGATGGGGAGACCCCACCGAGGAGGGGAATCAATCTGTGGATTAGATAAACATATGTATCTGGTTATTTCACTGGCAGAACATGTTAGAAAGCCAATAATAATGCCTCGCCAGCGCTCACTCCGGAGCGTTCAGCTCGACTATCTGGTCGCACACCAGGGCGAGCATCTCGGCGATGTCGGGCCGCATGGACTCCTCCATTGCCAGCACGACGGGGTACGCGTCCTTCGGGCTTAGCGAGCTGATCAGCACGTGCAGGAACTCGGACAGCATCTTCGCATCGTTGTGCAGCGACAGCGAGTTGATCGAATCCACCACGACCAGCTGCTGCGTCCCGCCAGCCTTGCGCATGAGGAAGGAGACCTTGAGTATGATGTTCTCCAGAACGGTCGGGCTCTCGACGTAGATGGCCTTACCGCTCTCGTCCCGGTCGCTCATCATCATCTGCGAGATGCAGTCCACGAACGTGATGTTGGAGGCATCGATGTCCAGCGCGTCGAACGTCAGCGATATAGTCTTGGCCGGAACGGCGGCAGTGATGTACACCATGCCCAGTCCCCTGGCCCTGGTGAAATCGACCAGACCCCGCAGCGCCTCGAAGTACTGCGATATCGGGAACTGCATCACCGTGGCCACGGACGGGCCGACCTCATCGAGCCTCCTTCCGACCTCAACGGCGACGTCGGCCATCAGGCGCCACCTCTCAGCAGCGGAGTGATGAGAATGCCGCATGACGTCAGGTCGATGACGTACTTCGAACGCGAGTGCGACGCGCCCTTCATCTTGAGCACCTGCAGCGTGCGCAGCAGGTCCGAACGCCGTTGATGATTGCCGAGCACGATGACGCCGTCGGCGATGATGCTCTCCATCGTTGCAGTGACCGCAAGATCGGGCGTCGACGACGGCTCGACGTCGGCGACCAGCATGGCCGTGCATCCCTTGCGGTACATCATCTCCGATAGCATCAGCAGCAGGTCCCTGGACACCCCACGGTCGTCGAGGGCGTGGAACATGGCCGAGTAGGAGTCGATCACTAGGCGGCTGATGCCGTTCTCGTCGATGTACTTCGACAGCCCCTCGCTGAACCGGAGGACGTCCTCCCTCGACTCCGGACGGCCGAACAGCGTGTCCAGCTCCAACAGCTCGGGCACCTCGATGAATCGTAGCAGGCCGTCCTCGATCAGCTCGCTGCGGAAGAAATCAAATTCAGGAACGGATGCCAGCAGCTTCTCCGGACGCTCGATCGTAGTGATGTACAGCGTCCTTTCGCCGGCGGCCGCGCCGCGGATGGCGAACTCCAGCGACATCGACGTCTTTCCGACGCCCGGGACGCCGGTCACCAGGACCATGCTCCCCGCTGGGAAGCCGCCTCCCAGTATGGAGTCCAGTCCCTCGATGCCGGTCGCGCACCTCGCCCGTCCCTGGTCGCCTGCCATCGGCCCTTGGAACACCATGCTTGCCTATAGAACTTATGAGTGTGGTCGAGAAAAGCATAACTATGGCCGAGGTGCTCCGGCTACGTCATGAGACCAGTCCTCCAGGTCGCCCTGGACCTTATGCATCTGAAACGCGCCGTGGAGATCGCCACCGAGGCCGTGGAGGGCGGCGCCGATTGGATCGAGGCAGGGACCCCGCTCCTGAAGTCAGAGGGCGCGGAGGCGCTGCGCGTCCTGAAGAGAACGTTCCCGGACCGCGTGCTGGTGGCCGACATGAAGACCATGGACGTGGGGGGCTTCGAGGTCGAGATAGCCGCCAAGGCCGGCGCCGACGTCGTTTCCGTTCTTGGCCTCGCGGACGACGGGACGATATCGGAGGCCGTGCTCACGGCCCGCCAGTACGGGGCGCGAATCATGGTCGACCTGATCGGCGTTCAGGACAAAGCGGCCAGGGCCAGGAGGGCGGAGGAGCTCGGCGCCTCGTACGTATGTCTGCACGTCGGCATCGATGAGCAGATGCGCGCCGAGGGCTCCCCGATCGATATGCTGAAGAAGATCGCCTCCGCCGTGTCGATACCGATCGCGGTGGCCGGCGGCATCACATCGGAGACGGCGCCGCAGCTGCTGGAGGCCGGAGCGTCCATAATCATAGCTGGGGGCAGCATCATCAAGAACAGGGACGTCCGCTCGGCGGCCGGCCTGCTGAAAAGCTCCATGGAGGAGCGCAGGGCGATCGAGGCCGCCGCATCCCGGAAGTTCGCGGCCGACGAACTCTTCGAGGCGTTCTCCAAGACCTCGACGTGCAACATCGCCGACGCCATGCACAAGTTCGGCGTGATGAGGAACATCCACCCCCGGATCAAGCCTGGGACCAAGATGATCGGCCGCGCTTTCACCGTTCAAACGGCCAAGGGGGACTGGTGCAAGCCCGTTGAAGCGATCGACCGCGCCTCGCCGGGCGACGTGCTTGTCGTCGACGCGGGGGGCAGCGACATCGCGGTGTTCGGCGAGCTGGCGGCATGGAGCTGCCGCTCCAGGGGAGTGGTCGGCATCGTGATAGACGGAGCCATCCGCGACCTGGACGGCATCTACGCCATGGAGTTCCCTGCGTTCTCGCGCCACATCGCCCCCAACGCCGGCGAGCCCAAGGGCTACGGGGGATACGGGCACGAGATCATCTGCGGCGAGCAGCCGGTGCGCACCGGGGACTGGGTCATCGGCGACGACTCGGGCGTGGTGGTCGTTCCGCAGGAAAGAGCGGTGGAGATCGCCAACCGCGCCGTGGACGTCGCCGAGCGGGAGGAGCGCATACGTGAGGAGATCAAGCGGGGCGGCACGCTGTCCCGGGTTCAGGAGCTGGAGAAGTGGGAGCAGATCCGCTGATCAACCTGCACAATCACACCACGTATTCGGACGGCGACTTCACTGTCGAGCAGGTGGTCGCGGCAGCCGAAAGCGGCGGGCTGACGCACCTGGCCATCACCGATCATTTCGAGACCGCCAAGGTGCACAGCCTGCTGTCGGCGCAGTTCGACCGGTACCTCGAAGAGATACGCTCGGCGGCGGCCTTGCACCCAAGCGTGAGGGTGCTGGCCGGGGTGGAGGTCGATACCGACCCGTCGCGCTGCGATCTCGATGCGCTCCCGATCGAGCTGCTCAACCGCCTGGACGTGGTCCTGTTCGAATACGTCGACGATGACGGCGCATCGCTCGAGGCGCTGGAGCCGCTTCTCTCGCAGCTGCGTCCGATGCGCGGCCTGGCCCACATGGACATTGAGCGCATATACTTCGGCACCGAGCCGGACGAGGTGGCGTCGAGGTTCCGCGACTTCGATATGTTCGTGGAGATGAACGCCGCCCTGCCGTACCGCCGCTACGGCGTGCCATTCTACGAGCTGGCGTCCAAGTACTACGAGGCGTTCCGCGGACGCGTTAGGGCATCCATAGGGGCGGACGCGCACCATTCGCTCGAGGCCGTCGTCCGTCTCGAGGGGCCGTACCGCTTCGCGCGGAGCGTCGGCTTGACGGACGACCTGCTGTTCTCCGACATGCGACACGAATGATCTCATCTATGCGGTTCGGGGTTTGTTATGATCGATCTCAGGCGGCTGTAGCGTACGCTCATTTCAATGGCGCCTTTGACTATTCCTTGACGAGCATATTGACAGCGATAAGGCCTGGCCGGGCGATCGGCCCTACTGTTCCATGAGGAAGTCCACGATGTTCACTATCCTTGTTCCCTCGATGTCATCGATGGGATAGCGATCCATGGTCACTATCGTCTTCGGGTAGTTGTCGGCGATCGCCTTCAGCGATCGAAGCTCCCTCTCCCTCGTCGCGGGGTCGATTATGCTCATGGTGACCTGGTAGTACGCCGTGCCGCCGGCCCCGGAGACCATGAAGTCCACCTCGTTCCCATCGACGGCGCACACCGACACGTTCCCATGGCGCCTGATGAGCTCCATGTAGACCACGTTCTCCAGCATGCCGTCTAGGTCCCTGTCATGGAATCCGACCTCGTTGTTCCTGATGCCCAGGTCGGAAACGTAGAACTTGTCAGAGGTGCGCAGGTACTCCTTGGTCTTGACGTCGAACCTCTTGGCACGATGGAAGAGGAGGGCGGACTCCAGCGCGGAAATGTAGTTGTTCACGGTCTCCGCGGACGTCTTCATGCCCTTGCTCACCAGGTAGTTGGTCACATTCCTCACCGATGTGCGGTCCCCGACGTTCTTCATGAGGAACCTGGAGATGTTGGACAGCAGCGGCGCGTTCCTGATCTCATTCCTCTCCACCACGTCCTTGACATACACGGTGTTGTATGTCCCGGACAGCATCAGGGAGATCAGGTCCCTCCGACCGTCCTCCATGAGCGCCACGGCGGGCAGTCCTCCCCGGCGCATGTAGTCGGCGAACAGCGCATCGATCGCTCGGGTCTCGTCGCCGATGGTCTTCCTGAACTCCGTGTACTCCCTGAACGAGAGAGGATAGACGGGGATCTCGATGCACCTCCCCGACAGTTTGGTCGCAATCTCCGATGAGAGCATCTGGGAGTTGGAGCCCGTAACATACACGTCCGCCCCCGATATGTGGAAGGACTCGACGGCGCGCTCCCACTCGGGGACGTTCTGCACCTCATCGAAGAACAGGTACGTGCCCTTTCCAGGCCTCAAGGCCTCCTTCACCGCGTCGATGAGCTTGCGGTGCGTATCGATGGAGCGATCGGTCTCGTCGTCGAGGTTGATGTACAGGATCTTGTCATGAGGGACGCCGGACTCCAGGAGTTCCTCTCTGAACATGCTCATCAAAGTGGACTTTCCACATCTCCTCATGCCGGTGAGGACCTTGATCATCGGGACATCGCGGGACGAGCGGAGCAGGTTGAGATAGTGCTCTCTGGGGATCGGACCCTCGACCATAATGAACAGTTATAACTTCATAGGTATATGAATGTTAACTGATTTGACAAAGTATAGCTTGTCATTTCCTCAACGCCCGAGAGGAGTGCGAGTACAGTGCCATCTGTGCAGCAGAGAGATGCGCCAGGACCGCCTGGACAGATCCGGGCGTGGCACACATGCTGGAAGGAGTGCCAACCATGCGGTGGCCGATAGCCTCCGCCGTGGGTTGGGGAGAAGGCGCCGGCCGACCGCATGGCCAGTGGCGGACGTTCAGAAGCGGCCGAGGCCGGCCATCTCCTCCAGGCGGCGCAGCCTCTCCTCCATCGGAGGGTGCGTGGAGAAGAGGTTCACCAGGCCGCTGCCCTTGAAGGGGTTGACGATCCACATCGATGATGACGTGGGGCTGCCCATCTGCATCGGCATCTGCCTGTTGTAGCCGTCCAGCTTCCTTAGGGCGTTGGCGAGCGCCATGGGGCGCCCGATCATCTCCGCGCCTTCCTTATCGGCCAGGTACTCGCGGGAGCGGGACACTCCCATCTGCAGCAGCATGGCGGCGATCGGCGCCGTGACGGCGGCCACGATGGCTATGATGACCGTGCCGTTGTCGCGGTTGCCGCCTCCGCCGAACATGCTCCCCCAGAAGAAGGAGCGGGCGGCGTACGATATCGCGCCGGCCAGGGTGGAGGCCACGCTCATCACGAGTATGTCGCGGTCCTTGACGTGGGCCATCTCGTGCGCGATGACGCCGGTCAGCTCGTCATCGGTCAGCAGCCTCAGCAGCCCCTCGGTGGCCGCCACCGTCGCATGCTTAGGATTCCGCCCGGTGGCGAAGGCGTTGGGCGTCTGCGACGGAACGATGGCGACTTGCGGCATCGGCAGACCAGCGGTCTGGGAGACATGCCTGACAATCTTGTAGAGCCGCGGGGCCTCGACCTCCGTCACCGGCTTGGCCCGATAGGACATAAGGACTATCTTGGACGAGAAGAAGTAGGAGATGAAGTTCATCAGCCCCGCTATAAGCAGGAAGAAGATCGCTCCCGCGACCCAGTCGCCCAAGAACACGGTGCCTACCGCCCAGCCTATCACCACGAAGATGGCGGTGAGGGCCGTAAACATCAAGAGAACGCGCGCGTTGGCGCCGGCTGCTCCCATCTTTTACACCTTTGACCTCTCACACCGTAGCCCCTCTTAAGGTTTATCCAAAAAGCTCAGCGGCCGTCCTCGCTGCCCAAGGCGCGGCCCGGACGGTCCTGGCCGTCATCGTTGCCTGGGCGCCCTCTCGGCCAGCCGGTACACGATGCTGTGGCCGACCTGCTCGGCCAGCACCGAGCCGTTCTGCACCATGCGCGCCAGCACATCGAAGACCTCATGCTCTGGAGCCTCCAGGGCCTCGCCCACCTGGTCAGCGGTCATGCCGCCGGTGGACCTCAGCATCACGATGATGTCGTCCTTCTTGGCGTCGCGCATCCTGGCCTCCCGCCTCTCGACCAGTTCCTGCTCCCTCATGGCCACCAGCCTCTCGATGGCGGCGCTTGCGGAACGAAGGGCGGCGTCCCTGAACGCCCGCGTATCATGCTCCAGAAGGTCCAGGGCATCGTCGTCGATCAGGCCGTCCTCATACCAGTGAACGGCGACGTCCCGCGTGGCGCCGCTCCACCGCTCGGTGTGCGACGGAGCCGGAACGACGATGTAACTGACGCCTGTGCCGCGGAGCGCGTCATGCAGCTCGCTCAGGCGCTCGACCAGGTTGCCTTCCACGACGTAATATATGCCCTCGCGGCGGAAGCCGGCCCGGGAGACCAAATCCTCGACCTCGGCCGGGGAGGGGCCGCCGGCCGAGTACTCCATCTGCACGTAAGCGCGCATGCCAGCCATTCATTCCAACGCCTTCCTTAATAACATTACGTGATAGGGAGCAAGAACGCCCACGAATTCATTCTTGGGATGAATTGTGACATGAGTACTTTCGGTGACCTCCTCGCAACACGTTTGAAATAGTATTCATCAAGAGTTCGGATGCTCCTGACCTTCAACATCAAGCACGGACGAGACCTCAGCGCCGAGCTGACGAAGGCAAGGCGGGTAGCCGAGTACGCCGTCGAGCATCATAGCTTCAGTTCCGCTGATGTAAGGCATATCGGCCTGAAGTCTGCATTATCCGGTCAAATCCTCAGGAAGTATGGTCGGAACCGTTCGCTCAAGCGGATCGGCAGCGTCCAGCTGACCGTGCCAGGTCAGGCAGTGAAGGTCGATGAGGGTCACAATGAACTATACATCTCTTGCCTGAAACTTCGCCTCGACATCAGCTACCTTCCGACGTTAGAGAAGGTGAACCGAGTCGAGCTGGACAAGGAGTACGCGCATATCGCCGTGACGATCAATGAGCTTCCTGTTAGAGAAGTCGAACAGTGGGTCGGTGTCGATCTCAATTCGACAGGACACGTTGCCGTGGTCGCGAACCCAACGACGGGCAAGGTCGACAAGTACGGCAAGGAAGCGCCGCACATTCATCGCAAGTACAGCAAGATGCGCAGGCGACTGCAAATCCAAGGCCACTATAAAGTGGCGAAGAAGAGAATACGAAGCAAGGAGAACCTAAAGGTCAAGGACATCAACCACAAGATATCGAGAGCTATCGTAGACAAAGCCGCTCAGCAAGCGTGCGGTATAAAATTGGAAAGGCTGAGCGACATACGAACGACCGCGCGCACGTTCAAGCCGACCAGGCCCTCGTTGCACAGTTGGTCGTTCTATCAATTGCAGTTCATGATAGAGTACAAGGCCAAGCTGCTCGGGGTGCCGGTCGTCCATGTCGATCCAGCGTTCACGTCGCAGACGTGCTCAAGATGCGGACTCATAGGTACTAGGAGCGGCAAGGACTTCACGTGCTCGTGCGGGCACGTTGACCACGCCGACGTCAACGCGTCGTTCAATATCGCGTTGCGTCCCTCTCTGGAGGAAAGCATTGGTCGATCGCATGCAGACAGAGATGCATGCAAAGGGCTCATTGGCGTCCCTCAGGAGGCTCCGGCATGAGCGATGCCGACCTCAGAATCCCACGAATAAATTCGTGGGAGTGTCAACGGGGCGTTAATTGGATATAGAGGCAGTCCGATGCTTTGCCATGGGCCCGGACCAGGAGTTCTTGATGACATGGTTCCACCGCTTCTACAAGGCCCAGCCTCCACGTCCGCCGACGCGGCTGGAGCGCCGGGAGTTCGGGTTCATGTTCTTCGACCGGAACTTCGTGCAAAGGCACATCGGCTTCATCTCGCCGGGCGAGCTGCAGTCGTTCCTCATCTCGCAGGTGCCGTCGCACGCTTACCATTCCACCGCCTACTACCGCTTTCCGAACGCGTCCACCATGGACGAGAAGCAGTGGGAGGGCGCCGACCTCATATTCGACCTGGACGCCGACCATGTGAAGGGCGCCGAGGGACTGTCATACGAGGATATGCTGGCCCGCATCAAGGTGGAGCTGCTCCGCCTGATCGACGACTTCCTGCTCGGAGATCTGGGGCTCGACGCCTCCAACCTGAAGATCGTGTTCTCCGGAGGACGCGGATATCACATACACGTATCGGACGCGCGCATCGCCCAGCTGAAGAGCCATGAGCGAAGGGAGATCGTCGACTACGTGTCGGGGACGGACCTCAACATGGAGTGGGTGTTCCCGGAGCGGGTGTCAGCGTCCAAGACCTTCCAGGGAAGGACGCAGGAGAGCCGCGTACGCTCCGTGCCGCCGCCCTCGGCCGGCGGCTGGAGGAAGAGGATGCGCACCGGCATCGAGTGGCTGGTGGAGGACATGCGCGCCCGCGAGGTATCGGACCTCAGGGCGAGGTTCCCGGCGCTGGCCGGCGTGCAGGACGGCGTGATCGACGGGATGCTGCATGACCTTTACGACCGCGGCCATGGGACCGAAGGGGCGAGACTGACGCTTGACAACAACGTGCTCGGCTACTTTTCAGACCGGCGGCACCTCGACCTTTTCCTGTCGCTGCTGGACAGCGAGGTCCGGCCGAGGTTCACTTCGGAGATAGACGAACCGGTCACCAGTGACATCAAGCGGCTGATCCGCCTTCCGCAGTCGCTGCACGGCAAGACCGGGCTACGGGTCGTTCCCATGGACCGCGATTCCCTGGGCGCCTTCGAGCCGCTGCGCGATGCCGTTCCGGACCTGTTCCCGGAGAGCGGGACCGAGGTGTTCGTCAAGGGCCGCCAGGAGGGCACGCTGAAGGGGCGCCGGTACGAGCTGGAAGGCATATCCGAGGTGCCGCTGTACCTGGCCATCTTCCTCATCGCTCGTAGAGAGGCCACTCTGGAGCTTCCGCCAGAGTGATCTCGTGCAACTCACGAACAAATCTATTTATTCACAGGAGCGAATGAACCTCCCCGTCCATGGCCATTGACGGGGAGGAGCTGGAAGGAGGGATGAGGCTCGCCCAGGTGCGCGCCACCAAGAAGTACCTGATAATAGCCCAGGCCATCATCTCGCTGCTGGTCGTCATAGGCCTGGTGGTCACCGGAGGCAAGTTCCAGCTGAAGCCGTTCTACTTCGACGTCGGCGAGTTCCTGTACTTCCTCCTGATCATGGTGTTCCTCATCGCCGCCGAGCTGCTGGTCTTCCGCCTGCTCGAGGTGAAGTACGCCAAGACGGACAGCGCCAAGTACTACATGCTGAAGACCACCGCCCGCCACAGCATCATAGTGATGGTCATATCGGCCATCGTCCTGCTGCTGGTCGTGACCCCTTACGTTCTGGACTCGGTGACCGAGGTGACATCGCATGACGGCACCACCTCCGACGCGGACAGGTTCTACAGCCGCGACGTGCTTGGCCTGACCACCGTGGACCGCATCACCGTGAATAGCGACCTTCCGACCGAGGTCATTGTCATCTCGGAGGAGAACTACCTCGCCAACAAGAACGACTGGAAGCGGATGAGGGAGGTCTCCGAGGCCTATGTTCCGGATGCGTCGCCCGGGGCCGTCATGGAGTTCACTCCCGTGCCGTTCGGGGCCTATTACATCGTGACCAGCGGCGATATCGCATACAACATCCACAGTGGCCTGTCCCCCTTCTTCGTGGGCTTCGTCACCACGTTCGCCACCCTGTTCATCGGCGCCCACGCGACCTGGCTGGTATACACCATGCCGCTGAGGAAGCGCTACGTACGCGGCGCCATCTTCCGGTGAAGGGCGCAGCAGACCTCCCTCTCGACGATCTCATAGCCATTCTCCCGTAGCCACTCCACGGTCCTCGAGGACGGTGACGCCATGCCCGCTGCGCCGGCCAGTATGCACCGCACCTCCGTCTCCCACCGCCCGCGAGGGCGCATGCAGCCCACCAGCACCGGAGCGGGCGTCCGGGAGGCGCGCTCGACGAAGCGCACCAGCCGATCGTCGAGATCTGCCGCGGGCCGGACGCCGGGCAGGGGCATCAGCGCCAGCACCACAACGCCTGCGATGTCCAGGCGTTCGAGGAGCTCAAGACATCGGTCCTCGCCCTCGGGCGGCTGCAGCCCGACGCAGACGTGGGGGACGACCGCCGCGGATGCGGACGTCAGGGCGCGTATCGTCCTCTCGTAATCTTCCGGACCAGCGTCCAGATGGAGCCGCCCCGCTATGGTTCCCTCGTCCTGCAGAAGGTCCACTGAAAAGACGTCCGCCCCGGTGGCCGCCAGCTCTCTCGCCCCGTTCTCGTCCAGCAGGCCGGTGTGGACGTTGACCAGGAGCCCTTCATCGTGCAGCCGGGCGATGGCCCCGGTGAACGGCGACAGGGGCACGGTGCCGTCAGCGTCGCAGCCGCCGCTCACCAGGACGCCGGCGGCGCCCCTGCTGCGGAGCTCAAGGCCAACGTCGAGCAGGCGCTCCGGCGTATCGGCCGGCAGCATGCCCCGGAGATACCGTCCACGGCAGTGCTCGCACTGCAGGGCGCATCTCTCCCCCGTGACGGAGATGGCTGGAAAGGCCGTCCCGGGGCGGTACACGGTGAACCTCTCGGACATCGGAAGGGTTAAGGCGAAGGAGACCAAAAGATTTAATGATACGATGAGCTTCGAGGGGCGGGTTATCCATATGAAGGCCTTTAGAGCAACTGGTTCCTTTAAGACCGGCAAGTTCACCTGGCAGAAATACAGCATCGAGGTGGCCGCGATCGACGAGGCGGGCGCCGCTGAGAAGGTCATGTCCGACCTGGGAAGCCGCCACAAGCTTAAGCGCACCGAGATCAAGATCGACGAGCTCAAGGCCCTCAAGGCCGACGAGATCCAGAATCTCACCGTCCAGTACCTCGCTGGAGGAGCTCAATGAACGAGCAGGAGCTGCGCCAGGCGATGTCCGCCCTGGAGGTCTACCGCGTTCAGCTGCAGAGCGTCGCGGAGAACATGCAGCTCATCCAGATCTCACTAGAGGAGCTGGCCAGGGCCCGCGAGACCCTTTCCCAGTATAAGGGCGCCGAGGTCGGTTCGGACATTCTCGTGCCGATCGGCGGCAATTCGTTCGTCTTCGCCAAGGCCTCGGACAACACCAAGGCCATAGTGGGCATCGGAACCGGCATCTCAGTGGAGAAGAGCATGGACGATGCGGTGAAGACCATGGAGGAGCGTTCCAACGAGCTCACCGAGAGCATGCGCAAGCTCACCGAGCGCCGCGAGGCGCTGGAGGCCCAGGCCGAGCAGCTCTCCCGCACGGTCCAGATGGAGATGCAGGCGCTGCAGGGACAGTGAGGTTCCGTGTTCGAGTCTCTCCGCAAGAAGCTCGCCTCCCTGAGGGGCAAGGGCGCCGAGGTGGCCGAGCCAGCGGAGGAGCCGGTCGAGGCCCCGGTAGAGAGGCCAGTGGAGCTGGCGGTGCCTGAGGTCGAGAAACCGGCGCGGCCCGAGCCTGCGCCAGAACTGGCCGAGGCGGCGGAGAAGGAGAAGCGGAGATTTTTCTCAAGGAAGGAGCCCAAGGCCGCGCCCGAGGCGGCCTCGGCCATCGGCGACACCGGGAAGAAGATCAGCGAGGAGAAGCTCGACGACCTTCTATGGGAACTGGAGATGGGCCTTCTGGAGGCCGATGTCGCCCTTCCGGTCATCGAGGAGATCAAGAGCGGCGTGCGAGACGACCTCGTGGGACGCCGCATCGGAAGAGGGCACGACCTGGGGGACGCGATCGAGCAGGCGCTTCGGGACGCTATCGCCGGGGTGCTGCAGAAGAGCGAGTTCGACTTTGACGGTTTCGTACTAGGCCACAACAAGCCCGTTGTCATCATGTTCGTCGGCATCAACGGAACGGGCAAGACCACGGCCATAGCCAAGATCGCCAACCGGCTTCAGAAGAGCGGCATGACCACCGTGCTCTCCGCCTCGGACACCTTCCGGGCGGGGGCGATCGAGCAGCTGTCGGTGCACGCCGATCGGCTGGGAACGAAGATCATCAAGCATCAGTCCGGCGGCGATCCGGCCGCCGTGGCATACGACGCGGTGGAGCACGCCAAGGCCAAGCACCGCGACGTCGTCCTGGTCGATACGGCCGGACGCATGCAGACCAACACCAACCTGATGGACGAGATGAAGAAGATCAAGCGTGTGGTGTCGCCGCACCTCATCATCTTCGTCGGCGATTCGCTGGCCGGGAACGACGCGGTGGAGCAGGCGGTGGCGTTCGACAAGGCGGTCGGCGTGGATGCCATCATTCTCACCAAGATCGACGCCGACGCCAAGGGCGGGGCCGCGCTGTCGATCGCGCATGCCATCAGCAAGCCCATAGCGTTCGTGAGCAACGGGCAGGGGTATGAGGACATCATACCGTTCGACGGCAAGTGGATGCTGGACAGGCTGTTCTCCGATTGACGCTCACACGGCTATCGGTCGTGGATCCTGGGTCGTCGCTCATGACGGAGCCTCCTGGGCATATCAATGCGCTCTTTGAATGCCCTGTCCGCAGGCCATCAAACGTGTTGCGGAGGCCGCTGAAAGTGCTTTTTGCCACCATCATCCCCCGATCGAGATCGAGGGCTTTCTCGCCTGCGATCAGTAAGATGGGGGGTTCATCCCCCGTTGTTCCGTTCGATCGGCTCCTTGGACAGCGACACCAGCCGGCCGTTGTCCCACGACGGCCTCAGCCTGCTCCTGCCCTCCCAGCTTCCATTCTGCAGGATGTAGGAGACCATCAGGCTCAATCCGATGGAAGCCTCGACGTATGCCACCGCGGTCTTGGCGTCGGGGTTGATCTTGCCCCATGACTGCGCCTCCTCGAAGGTGCACCCCGATAGGCCGCCCCACTGAGGCGAGTCCATGGTGATCTGGACGGCATAGGAGTGCCCGCCCTTGGGATGCCCCATGGTGTCGGCGGTGCCCTCCATCTGCTGGATGAAGTTCTTGGGCACCCCGCCGCCGATATAGACAGCGGCGGTGGACTCGGTGGCGATCTTTAGCTGCGTCAGCTCATGATTGTCCCGGATGGAGTCGATGTGCATGAACTCGCCATAGTTCCTGCCCTCGGAGAGCATCTTGTGATAGAAGCCGGTGAGGCCTATTCCGATGGAGGAATCGTTCATCGCCGGGACGAAGACCGGGACGCCGTACTTCCGGGCATTGTACAGGATGGAGCCTTCGTCGGTCACGTACGAGCCCAGCACCTCCATGAACTCCCGGCTGGAGTAGCCGCGGGGCTCCAGCGTCTCGGCGATCTCACCGATCTCGGCGTCCTTCTCGTAGAAGGCGTCCTCGTCGACCAGGGTATCGTAGATGCGGTCGATGGCCAGCTTCTTCAGCATGAGGTCGTCGATCTCGGGCGAGCATTTGTAATGCCAGTGGCCGCCGGCGTTGAGGTAGTCCTGGTACATGATGGCGCCGGTAGAGACGATCGCGTCGACCATGCCAAAGCGGACCATGTCGACGAGCACCTTGCGCAGCCCGGCGGCGATGAGAGGGCCGGAGACCCCCAGGACGATGAGGGGCCTTCCCGGATCGAGGAGGGCGCTCTCGTACACCCTTGCGCAATTGGCGAGGGCGCGGCTCTGTATGGAGCTGTCCATGTAGGCGTTCATCAGGTCCTTCACCGTTATGACGTCCTCGAGGTCGATGTGCTGCACCCGGTCGTCCAGAACGGCTCTCTTGGTATTGCTGATCATTCTTGAAACACCGATTCGAACATCAAAGGCAGATATAAGAAGGTTCGATTGGAAACGGCGGTTCTGCTGCATATATCCCTCAACGGCGCTGCTGCGGCTCCCTCGTCCGGGCATCGGGCCCCCGAACATCCTGTTCTTCCCGGAGCGTTCGGGAGGCGAGGAATGGACCTGCTTCCATACGTGGTCATTCACAGCGCGTGAGCGTGGACGGCCGGATCGGCCGAAGGTTGACCTGAGCGGTCCTGCTCCCCCAACCGCAGTAGTAAGGCGCAAGTCATCGCAGCCGGCGATGGACGCCCGAGCTGATGTCGAAGGTCTGGACGGCGCGGCGTGGCCCCGTTGCCTTCTCGGAATCAGTAGTCCGGGCAGGGCCCCTTGAACCGCTTCGGATAGCACAGGTCGGCCAGCAGGGCCGCGTACACCTTGGCGTCGTTCACCAGGTTGTCGATCATTACGTACTCGTCCACCTGATGGGCCACCTCGTCGCAGGTCTCCCACACGTACGCGTCCATGCCCGCCTGGCGGAACCAGTTGGCGCAGGTCTGTCCGCCGATGCCGGCGATGGTCGGCTCGATGCCGCGGACGCGACGGATGGCCTTCCTCAGCGCGACGACCCCGTCGCGGTCCGTCGACGAGGCCTTCCCGGCCGGGTCGACGCGCTCCACCGTTACCTCGATGGCCGCGCCGGTGCGCTCCTCGAACATGGCGGCGACCTTCCTGGCGACGTCGACGCATTCCTGCACGTCGTACTGCGGCAGCAGGCGGATGTCCATGTAGAAGACGTCCTGGCCCGGCACCGTGTTCACGTTGTCCACGTTGGCCAGCCGCTTGGTCGGCTCGAACGTGGAGTTCTGCGGGGCGAACAGCGGATCGAGGGCGGAGTACTTGCCGTACAGATGCTCGCTCACCGCCACCAGCAGCTGGGAGCCGATGCGGAGCGCGTTCAGCCCCTTCTCAGGGGTGGAGGCGTGCACCTGCTTGCCGCGCACCACGAACTTCAGCCAGATGATCGACTTCTCGGCGATCTCGATGACGGAGCCATCGGGAGCGCCGGAGTCAGGAACGTAGAAGATGTCGTCCTTGTTGAACAGCCCCTTCTCGATGAGGAACTTGATCCCGTGGTCGGAACCGGCCTCTTCGTCGGCCACCACGGCCGCCGCGATGGTGTACTCCGGCTCGTCCTCGACGTCTAGGAGGGCCTTGAGTGCGAACAGCGTCGATATGACCGCCTGGCCGTTGTCCTCCGAGCCGCGGCCGTACAGCTTGCCGTCCACTACCGTGCCGTCGAACGGCGGATACGTCCACGCCTTGGCGTCGCCCGGCGATACGGTGTCCATGTGCGACACGAACCAGATGGTCTTGTCGGACCGCCCGCGGCGCTTGGCGATGACGCTGGGGCGCACCTTCAGCTTGACCCTCTCGTCCAGTGCGTCATACGTCTCCACGTCCTGGAAGCCGCACCGGCGGACCAGCCCCTCGATGAAGCGGGCCCGGTCGAACTCGCCCTCTCCGCCGTTCTCCGGCCCCATGGCGGGGATGCGGAGCATGGCCGTCATCTCTTCGATCATAGCGTCCCGGTACCCTTCCACGGTGCTGAGCAGGTCCTCCAATCGGTTCATGAGCTTACCGTCTGGGAATCGGGCCGCGGACTAAAAGAGTTTGGCCGTTCTGCAGCGCGCCAGAAAATGCTCACAAAGGCTCAATTGTCCGAGCACCGTCCAATGTTCCCGGCGCGCGCCTTCTCAACTGGAGGACTGAGAGAGGTTGTCCAATGATCCGTTATAGCATCGCGGCCTCATCAGAGGGGAACGCGCCGGGGCCGGCGCGTTGGCCCCTTGGAAAAAGAAAAGAGGGGTAGGGCCCCTTCGGCTCACTCCCGCCGCACTAGCATCGAGACGGCGTTGCCGCCGCCCAGGCACAGCGTGGCCAGGCCGGTCCGCTTGTTCCGGTCGTGCAGCGCATAGATGAGGCTGGTGAGCACCCTGGCGCCCGAAGCCCCGATGGGGTGGCCGATGGCGATCGCGCCTCCGTTCACGTTGAAGCGGTCGTCCGGGACGTTCAGCTCGCGCTTGACGGCGACCGAGGCGGTGGCGAACGCCTCGTTGTGCTCGAACAGGTCGATGTCGTCGATGGCCAGCTTGTTCCGCTCCATCAGCGCCCTGGTGGAGACGATGGGGGCCTCCATGATCCACTCCGGCTTGGTGCCGCCGGTGTTGTAGTCCACGATGGCGGCCAGGGGCTTCAGTCCGTGCTCCTCGGCGTACTCTCTCGATGCCACGACCACCGAGGCCGCGCCGTCGCTGATCTGCGAGGCGTTGCCGGCCGTCACGATGCCGCCCTCCTGGAACGCCGGGCGGAGCTTGGCGAGGCCTTCCACGGTGGAGTCGCTCCGCACGCCCTCGTCCGTCCGGAACTCGATGGTCTCCTTCTTGCCCTTGATCATGACCGGCATCATCTCGCGGTCGAAGCGGCCGTCCTTCATGGCAGCGGCGGCCTTGATGTGGCTCTGGCACGCCAGCTGGTCGGCCTCCTCCCTGGTGACGTTAAAACGCTGGGCCACGATCTCGGCGGTGATGCCCATGTGCTGGTCGGTGGGAGCGTCCCACAGGCCGTCCTTCACCATGTGGTCCACCACCTTGTTATCGCCAAGCCGATAACCGAAGCGGCCCTCCATCAGGAGGTACGGAGCGGCGGACATGTTCTCCATGCCGCCGGCCACGATCAGGTCATGCTCCCCGGCGCGTATGGAGTTGGCGGCCAGCATGACGGACTTCAGCCCGGAGCCGCACACCTTGTTCACGTTGAACGAGCCTATCTCCACTGGCAGCCCAGCCCCCAGCGCGGCCTGGCGGGCGGGGTTCTGCCCAGTGCCGGCCGGAAGAACTATGCCCATGATGCATTCCTGTATGTCGGTCCCGGCCACGCCGGCGCGCTTTACCGCCTCGGCGATGGTCATCGCTCCCAGCTGGGGAGAGGAGAAGTTCTTAAGTGAGCCTCCGAACTTGCCGACCGGGGTGCGGACGGCGCTCAATATGACAGCTTCCTTCACTAGATCATGCTCCTGGTAAGGGAGTCGGCTCCCATCCGCCGAGCCATCTCAAGGTGCTGTTAAAAAACTGTCGGCACGGTCGCTCGACTAATGTCGATTCAGATCATGCGCTTGAGCGGCTTGGAGAGATGGCGCCTGGAGCATACGGGAGGCTCGTACCAGCCCTCGCGGAGGGAGCGGCCCTCCGGCTCCGTCACCGCCTCGGGGGCGCGGGTGCCACACTCCCGGCACCGATATCCCTGGCCCGCGCCGATGGACTTCATGTGCCGGCCGCACGCGCATAGGGGATTGGAGGTCTTGATGCGGGACGGGGCCAGGCGCAGCACCTCCATCTTCTCGATGTTCAGCGTGCCGCGGTCCTCTCGAACCTCGCCGAGCACTCGGACGCGGTCGCCTCTGCGGAGGGCCCTGACCACGTTGCGGAACGATTTCGACGGTTCGTAGGCCGCCGCCTCCAGCTCGGTGCCGTTGTCCGCCTTCAGACCGATGAGCACATGCCCGCCGCGCAGCGTAAAGGGCTCCCTGACCACCTCTCCAATCACGTCGTACGAGGAGTTCGGGGCGAGCGTGTCCCACTCGGTGATGATGTGCTCGTCCGTGCCCTGGTTAGTGATGAACAGCTGCCAGCTTTCCACTTTCTCCGAGATGAGCGACAGCATGGCCATGACCAAATCGGGGGCCGAATCGCCCCTGATGCCATAGAGGATGGGGCACTTGGTGTGCGGTATGATGGCCGGCCGGCCGGCCTCCTCGTCGAAGTTGTTGAACGTTGACGGATAATCGCTGTCGAGGCGTCGGACCTCCTTCTCGGAGATTACGCGCTCGGTCCCCCAGCGATCCCTCTGTCGGTACGTTAGAAGTTCGTACGTCCGGTCGCGAGGCCTCCAAGACACCGCCGAGGTTGCGCCGATGATGCCCCTTCCCCCGTTCATCTGGAAGCAGCTTCCCCCTACCTCCTCGATGGCCTTCAGGGCGTCCTCCTTCTCCACGATGGTCGTGACCGCCCGACGGTACAGCGATGCGTCCGGCTGTCTGGGCAGCACGACGAGGCCAGGATCCGATTGGTCCCTCTGCGCCCACTTCTCCACAACCCGCGAGGCCCGCTCGAGCGTCTCGGCCTGGTCCGGCTCCTCGGAGGAGCGAGTATATGCGCGAACGAGACGATCGCCCGCCTCTCCGATGAGGCGTCCGTCCCCCCTGCCCCGGCCTATGTTGATTGCCAGAGCGGCATTGCCGCGCGTCTTCCACGGCACTGCCGGGTTCAGGCGCACCAGGCGTGGCATGCCGATGAGGTCCCACTCCGGGAACGCCTTGATGAGCTCCACCGCCAGGAAGGTGGTGCACATGTGGTCCGGGGAGTCAGTGTCGTCAACGCCGATGAACATGGACAGTGGCGATAGGCGAGGATTGTTAATCAATCCTTCCGCCCCGCACCTCGGGAAGAGGGAGCAGCTCCATCCGGCTGATGTAGAGGAACGACGGATCGTCCTCGGACGGCTGCGCCCATATGCGTACGGCCGAGCCGTTTAGCGGCGTGCCGTCCACGTCGCCATAGCGGCAGAAGGCGTCGATGTGGCCGCCGGCGGTGTCCGTCAGGTTGAGGAGCCAGCCATTATCGGACGGGCGGCACCACTGGATGGTGCACACCACCACGGACGTGCCGCCAGGCTCCATCTCATCGAACGTCGAGACCTCCACCCCGTCGGGCGAGGACAGCAGGGCGAGGGTGAGCACCGCCACGACCGACAGGGCGAACAGATCGCGCGGTTCGAGGGTGCGACGTCTCACTTAGAAGCCATCGACCTACTCCTCTTGGACGATCGTACTGCAATCAGGTTGCGCCGCCGCCCGGCCAGAAACGTTGAATAACCTTTTGACGATGTCCCTGGCCATGTCGAAGCCTGTCCAAGTCGAGAGGGCCGCTCCCTTCTCCATAGGCATGCTGTTAGCGGGCGTCGCCATGGTGATGGCCGCAATCCTCGCCATGTATGACATCGCCTTCACTGAAATGGGCAACTGGGACTGGTGGGTCCTGTTCATAGGCGCGCTCGTCGTGGTCATCGGAGGAGTTTGGCTCGGCTCCTATGTTTTGAACGTCAGGAAGTTCCGCAAGCTCATCGCGGAACAGAGCAAGGCGGCGTTCATTAGGGAGCTCAATGACCTCGAATACCTTGCCTGGCGGCTCCCCATGAGGTTTGAGGATGAGCTGATGGCGAAGAAGAAGCACTTCGGCCTGAAGTGATCGCACCAGGGGGGGACCCCTTTATTTCCACTGGAACCTGGTCCTTGACCGGCTCCGGTAACAAAGCCGGTACACAACGGCGTCGCAGGAACGGGTTGCCCTTCGATATTAGCTTGAACGGCCTCCAGCCTCGATCAGACGACGCACGATGGTAGAATGATCGCTCTCTCGGCAGCGAAGCATGACCTCGGTCCCCTCGGCCGTCCTGTCCACCTCGAGCTCGGTGCTATCATGCAGCCAAGACAGCAGCGATTCCGCCATGGGAGAGTGCGGCAGGAAGAAGCTCATCTCCACGGGATAGGCGAAATGTTCGAGAACAGCGGCGTGCAGGCTCTCGATGCCGCTGCCGGTGAGGGATGAGACGCCGACCACGGTGACGTGAGGGACGAGCGAGCGGATGGTGGCGATCCTCTCGGAGAGCTCGGTCGCACGGTCGGCCTTGCTGAGCACGATGATGAGGTCGGTGACGTCGACGTCCGGGAACAGTATACCGAGCGAGGTGGTCAGTTTCTCGATGAACGTCTCCTCGTCGTCCGAGGAGTCGATCAGCAACAGCACCAGGTCAGCATAGAAGATCTCGTCCAGGGTGCTCTTGAACGATTCGATCATGAAGGTCGGCAGGTTTGAGATGAAGCCGATCGTGTCCGTGACGAGCAGCTGCTTCCTGCAACCCTCCAGGCGGGCGGTCGTGGTGGATAGTGTTGAGAACACCTTGTCCTCGACCAGGACCTCCTCGCTCGTGATGGCGTTGAGCAGCGAGGACTTGCCGGCATTGGTGTATCCGGCCAGGGCGATCGTGCCAAGCCCCCGCCGTGCGCGGCGCTTCCTGCGCAGGTCACGGTCGCCCTCAAGCTTTTCCAGCTCCACCTCGATGCGGGCCAGCTGGCGCCGGATCAGTTCATAATATGCATCGGTCTCATAGGCCCCGCCGCCCAGGAAACCTGGATGTTCCCCGCTTTTGGCAATGTGCACCCATTCCCTCAGCAGGGGAATCTCGTATAGCAGCCGCGCCCTCTGCACCTGCAGGCGGGCTTCGCGAGAGGATGCCCTGTCGTCGAAGATCTCCAGGACCAGGCGGATGCGGTCCATGCATTCCACCTTCAGCTCGCTCTCGAGAAGATAATGTTGAGAAGGCTTCAACACCCCATTGACGAGGAGGACGTCCACCTTTCGAATGCTCAGGGCCTCCTTGGCCTCTCGAAGCTTTCCCTTTCCGACGAATGATGCAGGATGAGGGTTTCGGCGCCTCTGTATTATCTCGAAGGTAACGTTCATACCTGCCGAGTAAGCAAGCTCCTCCATCTCTGAAACATTCTCATCGATCGTCAATATAGCTACTGTTCTTATCTTCTTCCTCATCAATTCCTTCCTCTTCCTTCCTATATTATAACGTATGTAGATTCCCTATCCTATCCTATCCTCTTTACTTCACTTCAGCTCTATTTTTCTCTTCCTTTGCATCCTCTCCATCTCTGGCCTCCATAATCAAAGCTTCCCTCTATCTGAAATCGAAACACGCGACGCACTAAATAGAATCGATCCATATGCACCAAGCTCCCCTCAGATCACCCCCCGTCATTGATTTCCGTCTCCAATGGAAATAAAGGGGTGGGGGGCATGAGATTCCTAAGGGAATTTTCGCGCGACGGCGGGCCAGCCGCATCGACCGAAAGGCTAGAAGAAACATACTTGAAGCAGATGCACTTATCCGAGACCTTGCGGCAGGCAGGACCGGTTTCCAATGGAAATAAAGGGGTGGGGGGTTCCAGGCGGGCCGTTATCGCATGGAGACACACATGGACGAAAGCATCTTCCAACCTTATCTAAGCTCAAAAAGAATATTCCAGCGCAACCGGGAGATATTGAGGCCCTCATACATCCCGGATGAACTTCCCCACCGCCGAGAGCAGATCAACCAGCTTGCCTCCATCCTAGTCACCGCTCTCAAGGGCGACCGGCCTTCTAACGTACTCATCTTTGGTAAGACCGGAACGGGAAAGACCGCTTCGGTCAAATATCTGGGAAAGGAGATACGCAAGGCCGATTCGGAGTTCAACCGCGTCAACTATCTGTACATGAACTGCGAGGTCGTGGATACCCAGTATGGTGTTCTGCAGAACATCGGCAACATGTTCATCGACAACTTCAACGAGCGCATCCCCTTCACGGGATGGAGCACCGAGAGGGTCTACAACATCCTGCGGGAGAAGATCGACGAAGCGAACCGCGTCGTCATAATCGTCCTGGATGAGATAGACAAGTTGGTCTACAAGTCGGGCGACGACGTTCTGTACCATCTTTCCAGGATCAACGACGACCTGCAGAACGCCAAAGTGTCGCTGATAGGCATCTCCAACGATCTCAAGTTCACTGATTTCCTCGACCCGCGGGTAAAGAGCAGGATGGGCGAGGAGAAGATGGTATTCCCACCCTACAACGCAGACCAACTTCGGGACATTCTCAAACAGCGCGCCGAGCTAGCGTTCTTCCCAGGGGTCATAGATGCCAGCGTGGCGCCGCTATGTTCAGCACTGGCCGCCCAGGAGCATGGTGATGCCCGCCGGGCTCTTGACCTTCTAAGGGTCGCGGCCGAGATCGCCGAGCGCAACGGCGACGACAAGGTGACCGAGGCGCACGTGTACAAGGCCAAGAACAAGCTGGAGCTAGACTGCGTCACCGAGGCCATCAGGACGCTGCCCACCCAGTCCAAGCTGGTCCTCATGTCCATCCTCCTGAGCGAGGAGAGGAGCGACGCCCGCCTCACCACTGGCGACGTGTACGAGACGTACCGGGACCTGGCTGCCATAACTGGCATCACTCAGCTGACGCAGAGGAGGGTCACTGACCTGATCTCTGAACTGGACATGCTGGGGATAATCCATGCCAGGGTGAAGAGCTTCGGCCGCGGGGGGCGCACCAAGGAGATCGAATCGTCGGTCCCGATCATCGAGACCAAGAGGGTGCTGGAAGAGGACGAGGTCCTGCAGTCCATCAAGAACTATCGGCCCAAGAACCAGACCACCCTGATGTGATCACTTCTTGTCGCGCCGGTTCCAAAGGGCTCCCAGGTTGAGCTCGATGCCCCTCCGCCGCATGGCGTTCGAACTGACATCGATGATGACCGGTATGAGGATCAGCGCCCCCAGGGAGATGATGAGGTTCCTCTGGCTGTTGGCCGGCGTATCGTCCGGCATGGTGCCCGTGGCCCATAGCTTGAGCAGCCCGAACCAGGGGAGCTCGCCGCGCGCCTTGCCGACGATCCACTCCTCCATGACCGGCTCGCGCATGGTCGTGAGCCAACGTTGATCGTACCTGGCCACCGGGACGCCGTCGACCATCTCCCAGTTGTTGTCGCCCAGGGTGATGATGCCTCCGTGCAGGTGGCCGTTGCTGAACATGTTCGATAGCATGGTGGACAGGTCGATCTCCAGGATCGCGCCGGCGTAGCCCACGTCATACAAGACCAGCACCTCCTTGAGGTTCCACCAGACCTTCTCGCCGCCGGGCACGCTCCACAGCTCGTCCGGTATGTCTGCCAGCGTAGGCACGTCGAAGCCGCCGCCGGTGAAGTTGTACTCCAGCATGACCATGGCCCGGTGTATGATGGGCTTAGGCATACCATGGCGATGGTAGATGATGACGTCGCCCGGCTCCCCGTAGGTGGAATGGCCGTTGGCCAGACCCTCCACGTAGGTCGTCACCTCCTGATAGGACTCCACCTTCTTCACCACCACGATATCGCCGGTGTCGATGACGCCAATGTAGCTGGTGTCGTTGGAATGTTGCATGCTCTCCGATTCCACTACCACCATGGGGGGCCAGATGCCGCTGTACAGGAATATGGCACCGATAATGAGCAGGAAGATGGCAGGGGCGATTATGAAGGCCTTGATGGTAGAGACCAGTATACCCTCCTCCTCAGGCTTCCCGTTTGGCACACCGGCAAAAAAGGAACTCTATGTTAATAGACCCTTTCACTGGTCCGTGGCAAAGGTAGATATCCGGCCGCGGGAATGGCAGGGGCGATGGAGAGGCCGGACAACGATACCTACTTCATGCGCATGGCCGAGCTTGTGGCCAGCCGGTCCACGTGCCTCCGTCGCAGCGTGGGCGCAGTCGTGGTGAAGGAGAAGAGGGTGCTCACCACTGGATACAACGGCGCGCCCAAGGGGCTGGAGCACTGCAGCATCACGGGATGCGTGAGGCTGAACAACCATATCGAGTCGGGCACCAGGCATGAGCTGTGCCGCGGCGTCCACGCCGAGCAGAACGCGGTCATCCAGGCCGCATACTTCGGCGTGAGCATCAAGGGCTCCACCATCTACACCACGAACTTCCCGTGCGTCATGTGCGCCAAGATCCTGGTGAACGCCGGCATCGGCGAGATCGTTTACAAGGACGATTATATCGACGAACTGTCGAAGAAGCTGCTGGAGGAGAGCAAGGTGAACGTCCGGCAGTACCGTCTGGGCAGACCGTGAGGGGCCGCTCCCGCCGCTGGCCTGGGACCTTCATACTTCCAGTCCAGTGGACGTATCCAGCCGCCTCTATGGGGACATGTTCCTTCGCCAACACTTTAAATATCAAGAGTCAATACTGGTGAAACCTTCCGGAGAGAGACCTGTGGGCAAAGCTGATGCACTTTCTCAGATAAAAGAAGCTGAAGCCAAGGCCAAGAAGACGCTCGAAGAGGCCGAGGAGAGACAGAAGGCCATAATATCCTCGGCACGTAGGGAAGCCGTGGACAAGCTGCAGGCCGCCGAAAGGGACCTAAGGGCCAAGAGAGAGGCCGCGCTTGACCTTGAGCGTAAGGCACTGGCTGCTAACAGAGATGAGCTTCTGCGCAAGGGTAACGAAGAGGCCGCCGCCATAGAGGCTAAGGCCGCCGATCGTGTACCCAAGGCGAAAAACACCATAAAGCAATATTTCGAGAGGGCCTTTGATGCTGCTGCCGGAACCAATGAGTAAGATCTTGGTCGTAGGTACCAAGAAGCGGCTGCCTGACGCCATCGACCTCTTGTACGGCCTCGAGAACGTTCACGTTATAGATTTTCAGGGCGGCGAAGAGGGCCTCACCCTAGGCGCCCCGCTCCCTGAGGCCTCCAAGGCCTCCCATAAGCTGTTGAAGCTGAGGTCTGCGGAGAAGGAACTTGCGGTCGACGCTGAAGCGTACGAGGGAACGATCGCCGAGTCCAAGGTGAAGAGCGAGCTCGACGAGAGCATCACCAGGATGGAGGAGGAGGTCAAGCTGGCGACCGAGGTTCGGAACGCCAAGCAGGTCCGCCTGTCCGAGGCGGAGGCCCGCCTGGCCCAGCTTGAACCGTACCGGACAATACCTCTGGAGGTCGATATGTACCAGGGGTATGACAACCTCGAGGTCCTGGCCGGCAACGTCCGCAACGACCCCGAACCAGCCTTGGAAAAGGAGCTGAGCGGGCAGTACGAGCTTTTCACCGCCAGGGGCGGTTCGTTCGTCGTCCTTTTCGTATCGTCGAAGCACGTCGATGAGGCTCAGCGCATCCTTTCGGAGAACGGCTTCATCGAGGTGCCCCTCCCTGCCGGTTCGGGGCTTCCGGGAACTGCCGCTGCCGAGCTTGACAATGAGATAAAGAGCGCCTCGGAAGAGCTGGAACTTGCCAACAAGGAGATGGCCAGCCTCAACGAGAAGTACACCTCAATGATCCTCGCGTCGGACGAGTACCTGAGCATCATCGTGGAGAAGGCCGAGCTGCCCCTGCGCATGGGAGCCTCGGCCCACACTTTCATTTTGGAGGCTTGGGTGCCCACCGCGTCATATGACAAGGTGACCTCCGCCTTCGCCGAGCGGTTCGGGGACTCCATCCATGTGGAGCTCTTGGAGAACCGGGGCCGGGAGGAGCACCATGCCGACGAGGCAGAGATCAAGATGGAGTCGGGAATGACCTCCGCCGAGGCGGTAACCCTGCCCATCGATGAAGAGCCTCCCGTAAAGCTCGACCACGGACGCAACGCGGGCCGTTTCGAGTTCTTCGTGAAACTTCTTTCCACACCTCGTTATAACGAGATCGACCCCACCATCACGGTGGCCATATTCTTCCCCATGTTCTTCGGCCTCATGGTCGGCGATGTCGGTTATGCTATCCCCTTCCTTGCCCTGGGAGCATTGGGACTTAAGAGGTGCAGGAGCCAGGAGTGGCGCGCCATATCCACCATGCTGTTCTATGGCGGCATATGGTCCATGTTCTTCGGCCTGTTCCTGTTCGGCGATATGATGGGCATCGAGTTCACGCATGCCGATCATGCCAAGAACCTCGTCTCCGGCTGGGAGACCGCCACCTGGGCGTCCCTGCTGGGGATAGACATACCGCATCACCTGTTCACCATACCGGGGATCAACTTCGATGTCAACCTGGGCTACGCGACCAAGCTGGGCAGCGTGCAGATCCTTCTGTACGGCAGCCTGTGGGTCGGCCTGGCTCACCTCATCGTCGGTCTGATCATCGGCTTCTACAACATGATCATAAGGCACGGCCTGAAGGCCGCCATCATGGAGAAGCTGTCCTGGATCCTGGTGATGGTCGGCTTCGGCTGCCTGCTCCCGGTGATCATTGACTACCTGGTCCTCAACAACCAGGACGCGCTGTCGCTCTCCAACACCCTGCTGGTGGTGGGCATCGGCCTGTTCGTGATCGGGATGCTGATGGCCGTCAAGGGAGAGGGAGGAAAGGCCCTCATCGATATGCCTGAGGTGGTGAGCAACGTGCTCTCCTACACCAGGCTTATCGCGATCGGAATGTCCAAGGCCGGCATGGCCCTGGCATTCAACTACATAGCGATCGGGTTGATCGCCGGCATCGGCATGGTAGGCGTCGAGCCGACGACCGATCCTGTAATGTTGATCGCGGCCCTGTCCATCTTCACCGTTGGACACCTGATGATCTTCATACTGGCAATTCTCTCGGCTGGACTGCACGGCATAAGGCTGCAGTACGTCGAGCTCTTCAAGAAGTTCTATGAAGGCGGCGGGGCGGACTTCGACCCGCTGAAGATAAGAAGAAAGCACACAGTGGAGGAATAAGAAATGGTAGACGCTGGATTGATTGCAATTGGTGCTGGACTCGCAGTTGGACTGACCGGCCTGGCCTCGGCCCTCGCTGAGAAGGACATCGGTTCTGCGGCGATAGGTGCGATGACCGAGAACGAGAAGCTCTTCGGTAAGGGTCTTATCCTTACTGTCATCCCTGAGACTATCGTCATCTTCGGTCTGGTCGTAGCCATCCTGCTCTGGCTCAACATGTGAGTGAGTACCTAACAGAGGCTCACGCATGGCACTGGATAAGGTAGCGAACGAGATCCTGGAAAGCGCAAAGCAGGAGGGCAACCTCCGCGTCCAGGATGCAGAGAAGGAAAGGGCCAGGATACTCAAGGAGGCCGACCTGAAGATCGAGAAGATGCAGAAGGCGGACGAGAAGGAGCTCCAGGACGCCATCCTTCGCATGAGGAGGCAGGAGCAGTCCAGTGCAGAACTGGAGTCGAAGAAGATCGTCCTGAACAAGAGGAAGGACATCCTCAACCAGACATTCGACGAGATGCTCGAGGAGCTCTCCACGATGCCTCCGGCCGAGAAGTCCACCCTCTACAAGAAGATCCTGGCCGAGGGAAAGAAGATAATTCCCATGCCCAGGGTGTTCTGTCCCGAGGGAGAGGCCGATCTTCTGGCAGGGTTGAGGGGCTGCGAGTCTCTGACCGAGACCGACATGGAATCCGGGCTCATCCTGGAGAACAAGGACGGGACGGTCCACCTTGACCTGCGCTTCCGCACCCTGCTGGAAACCATCTGGGAAAAGGAGCTGAAGGACATCTCGACGGTCCTGTTCGAGTAGGATTGCTAGGTGAACAAATGTTCAAACTAGGTCGCAACAAGGGAAACTATCCGTACGCCACGGCCAGGGTAAAGGGCAAGAAGAGCCACCTCCTGACCCAGGACAACTATCCCAAGTTGCTGATGATGGATCTCAACGAGATCAGCAGGTTCATGGGAGAGACCCAGTACAAGACCGAGATGGCCGAGCTGGCCTCCCGCTACGATGGGGTCAACCTCATCGAGCTGGGAACTTCCCGCAACCTCGCCCGGACCTACCGGGACATCATCGGCTTCACCACCGGAGAGCTCAGGGACATCGTGGTAGCCTACCTGCGAATGTGGGACTATCAGAACATCAAGACGATCCTGAGGGGAAGGTCCTCGGGGACCTCCCTGGAGGAGATCCAGGAGGATCTGGTACCCGCGGGCGACCTGAGCGAGGAATACCTCATCTCCCTGGTGGGGATGGAGACCACGGCCGACGTTATCGACGCTCTGCGACGCAAGCAGGGCTTCGTGCTGCCGGATGACCTCCCCGCCTTGGCAGAGCAGGAGAACAGCCTTCCGTCCGTCGAGGACTCCCTCGACAAGGCATATTACACCCAGCTGCTGAAGGCCGTGCAGCCCAGGGGGAAGCCCGAGAAGCTCTTCCTCTCCTATATCAAGAGGGAGATCGACATCGTCAACCTGCGGACGCTGCTCAAGCTGAAGCAGGCCGGTCTGCCCCTGGAGCGCATCAGGACCTACTTCATTGAAGGAGGGCACGAGCTCAAGGTCAAGGAGCTCGAGCGCATGGCATCGACCGACAGCTTCGAGGCGCTGCTTGACGACCTCTCCAAGCTCTCCTTCTACGAGGAGATCAGGGAAGGGGTGGAAATGGCCAAGCAGACCGGATCGCTGTCCGGCATCATGCTTAACCTGAAGAAATGGCAGGCGCGGCAGTCGGAGAGATTCTCCAACATCTACCCCCTGTCGGTACTACCGGTCATCGATTACATAATAAGGAAGAACGACGAGGTCAACAACATCCGGATCATCGCCCGCGGCAAGGCGGCCGGCATGGACCCCGATACCATCAACAAATTGCTGGTGATGTGATGGAGTTCGCAGTATTGGGAAGCGAAGAATTCACACTCGGATTCCGCCTCGCGGGAGTGAGGCGTGTGTACGCCGTGCGGCCTGAAGAGTACGAGGCCAAGCTCCTCGAGCTTACCGAGGACTCCACACTAGGCATCCTGGCTATCAACTCATCAGACCTAACCACGGTTTCCGCCAACGTGCGCAAGAGGGCGCTGGAAAGCATCTCCCCCGTCGTCATCCAGGTGGGTGGAGAGGAAGGCGACCTGCGGGAGAAGGTCAAGAGCGCGATCGGCGTGGATCTGTACAAGTCGGAGAGGGATTGAAAATGGAAAAGCACGGAACGATTTATAGGGTAGCCGGTCCCGTGGTGACCGCCACCGGCATCTCCCCCAAGATGTACGACGTCATGCTGGTCGGGGAAGAGGGGCTGATGGGCGAGGTCATCAAGATCGACGGCGACAAGACTATCATCCAGGTTTATGAGGAGACCTCCGGGCTGAGGCCCGGCGAGAAGGTCGTCGACACTCACCACCCCTTGGTGGCGGAGCTGGGACCCGGTCTCCTGAGCAGTGTGTACGACGGTATCCAGAGGCCCCTGCCGGTCCTCATGGAGGCCATGGGCAACTTCATCCAGCGTGGCGTTTCCGCCAACGGCCTGGACCGCAAGAAGAAGTGGAAGTTCGAGGCCGTGGCCAAGAAGGGCGACAAGGTCTCCGGCGGCGACGTCCTCGGAACCGTAAAGGAGTTCTACCTCACCCACAAGATCATGGTGCCTCCAGGCATCAGCGGCATAGTGGAGGAGATCCGCGAGGGAGAGTTCACCGTTGAGGAGACGGTCGCCAAGGTGGCCGGCCATAACATCATGATGATGCAGAAGTGGCCGGTGCGCGCGGGCCGTCCGTTCGGCAAGAAGCTTATGCCCGACATCCCGCTCATCACCGGACAGCGCGTCCTGGACACCATGTTCCCGCTGCCCAAGGGCGGCACCGCGGCCATCCCTGGTGCGTTCGGCACCGGGAAGACGGTCACCCAGCAGCAGCTGGCCAAGTGGTCCGACGCCGAGATCGTGGTATACATCGGATGCGGCGAGCGCGGCAACGAGATGACCGAGGTTCTGGCGACGTTCCCCGCGCTGGAGGACCCCAGGACCGGCGAGCCTCTGATGCAGAGGACCGTTCTTATCGCGAACACGTCCAACATGCCTGTGGCCGCCCGTGAGGCGTCCGTTTACACCGGCATGACCATCGCCGAGTACTACCGTGACCAGGGCTACAACGTCTCGCTGATGGCCGACTCCACCTCCAGGTGGGCCGAGGCCATGAGGGAGATCTCATCCCGTCTTGAGGAGATGCCCGGAGAGGAGGGCTTCCCTGCCTATCTGTCCGCCAGGCTGTCGGAGTTCTACGAGCGCGCCGGCCGCGTGGAGAACCACAACGGCTCCGTCGGTTCGATCTCCGTGGTCGGTGCCGTGTCGCCGCCCGGCGGCGACCTGTCCGAGCCGGTCACCCAGAACACCCTGCGTATCGTACGCGTCTTCTGGGCCCTTGACTCCAAGCTCCGTGAGAGGAGGCACTTCCCCACCATCAACTGGCTCACCTCCTACTCGCTTTACACCACTGGCCTCAACGGCTGGTACAAGGCCAACGTGGCCGAGGACTTCCCTGCCCTGAGGCAGTGGGCCATGGAGATCCTGCAGCGCGAGTCCGAACTGCAGGAGATCGTCCAGCTGGTCGGTTCCGACGCCCTGCCGGACGAGCAGAAGATGACCCTGGAGGTCGCCAGGATGATCCGTGAGATCTTCCTGCAGCAGAACGCCTACCACAAGGTCGACACCTACTGCCCCATGGAGAGGCAGTACCTCATGATGAAGATCATCAGGAAGTTCTCCGACCTTTCCACCAAGGCGGTCGAGGGCGGAGTGGCGGTCGATGACATCGTCGCCATGCCCCTCCGCAACAGGCTTGCCAAGGCAAAGTACGAGGAGGCGATCGACAGCGAACTGGCGGCCATCGATAAGGAGATGGCCGACGCGTTCGAATCCCTGGGGGCTAAGGCATGAGCATCGCATCCAAAGAGTACCGCACCATCACCCAGATCGCCGGTCCGCTGGTCTTCGTGAAGAAGACCGAGCCCATCGGCTACAACGAGCTTGCCACCGTGACCATGCCGGACGGCACCCAGAAGAGGGGCCAGGTGCTTGACACCTCCGACGACGTCGTGGTCATTCAGGTATTCGAGGGGACCACCGGCATCGAGAGGGCCGCCGGGGTCAAGTTCCTCGGAGAGACCATGAAGATGCCGGTGTCCAGGGACATGCTGGGCAGGATCCTTAGCGGAGCGGGCGAGCCGATCGACGGCGGGCCCGCCATCACCCCCGAGAAGAGGCTGGACATCAACGGTGCGGCCATCAACCCGTGGGCCCGCGACGAGCCGAAGGAGTTCATCCAGACCGGCATCTCGACCATCGACGGCATGAACACGCTGGTCAGGGGGCAGAAGCTGCCTATCTTCTCCTCTAGCGGTCTTCCGCACAACGACGTCGCCCTTCAGATCGCCAGGCAGGCCAAGGTTCGCGGCACCGGCGAGGAGTTCGCCGTCGTGTTCGCGGCCATGGGCATCACAGCCGAGGAAGCGCAGTACTTCATGTCCGACTTCGAGCGGACGGGAGCGCTGAAGCGCGCGGTCGTGTTCATGAACCTGGCCGACGACCCGGCCATCGAGAGGATCCTGACGCCCAAGCTGGCGCTGACCACCGCCGAGTACCTCGCCTTCGAGCTGGACATGCATGTCCTGGTCATTCTGACGGACATCACCAACTACTGCGAGGCCCTCAGGCAGATCGGCGCGGCCAGGGAGGAAGTGCCCGGAAGGCGTGGCTACCCCGGTTACATGTACACCGACCTGGCGACCATGTACGAGCGCGCCGGCAGGATCAAGGGAAAGAAGGGAAGCATCACTCAGATCCCCATTCTGACCATGCCCGGGGACGATATCACGCACCCCATCCCCGATCTCACGGGATACATCACCGAGGGGCAGATCGTCACCTCCAGGGAGCTGCACCGCGCCGGCATCTACCCGCCGATCAACGTTAGCGCCTCCCTGTCCAGGCTGATGAACGCCGGCATCGGTCCCGAGCTCACGCGTGACGACCACAAGGCCGTCTCCGACCAGCTGTACGCCGCCTACGCCGAGGGGAAGGACCTCCGCGGCCTGGTGGCCATCGTGGGAAAGGACGCCCTGTCCGAGAGGGACCGCCACTTCCTGGACTTCGCCGACGCCTTCGAGGACAAGTTCGTCCGCCAGGGCACCGACGAGGACCGCGACATCGAGACCACCCTCGACATCGCCTGGGAGCTCGTGTCCGAACTGCCCATCAACCAGCTGTCCAGGATCGACCGGAAGTACATCGAGAAGTACCACCCGGAATACCGCAAGAGTGAGTGAAGATGCCTCCACAGGATGTGAAGCCAACCCGGTCCGAGCTTCTTGAGGTCAAGAGGCGGATCAAGCTTATCCAGTCAGGTTACAAAATCCTGAAGATGAAGAGGGACGGGCTGATCCTGGAGTTCTTCAAGATCCTCGAGCAGGCCAAGCAGGTCCGCGACAAGATCCAGAAGGACTACGAGGACGCCATGGAGAAGGCCGCCATCGCCGAGGCCGTGGACGGCGCCATAGCCGTCCGCTCGGCCGCCTTCGCCCGGACGAGCCATCCTGAGATCGCTCTTCGCTCCAAGAACCTGATGGGCATCGTGGTGCCGCAGATCGACGCAACCCTCGTGAAGAGCACGGTGGACCAGCGCGGCTACGGCATCATCGGCACCTCCACCTACATCGACGAGGCCACCGCGGCCTTCGAGAAGCTGGTGGAGACGATGGTGCAAGCGGCCGAGATCGAGACCACCATGAAGAAGCTCCTCGACGAGATCGAGAAGACCAAGCGCCGCGTCAACGCGCTGGAGTACAAGGTCATTCCCGAGCTCAAGGAGGCCGAGTCCTTCATCAAGCTGCGCCTGGAGGAGATGGAGAGGGACAACACCTTCCGCCTCAAGCGCGTCAAGGACAAGGCCCAGGCCAAGGCCGAGGCGGCCGCGGCCGAGGCAGCGTGATCCGAACGACCCCGCCTTCCGCGAGGGGGCGGGGCAAACCCTTCATATTTTGATCGATTGTACTGAGTGAGTTAGAACCATGTCCCTGTTCGGCAAGCTCATCTCCGCCTTCGATCCCTCGACCCAGAGGGGAAGGGCCAACATATTCAGGGCGGCCTGGATGGCCGGGCTGTTCATGCTGGTGCTGGGCTATCTCCTGATCGTGGTCTTCCTGTTTTTCTGACTCAGTTGAAGTCCATCATGTCGATGGTGCCGGTGCCTAGGTGCACGACGGGCATGATGGCCGGAGCGGGATGGAAGTTGTGCATCCTCTGGAACGGCGTCTGGGCCTGCCAGGTGGAAGCGCAGATGACCTTGACCCCGCGGTAATCGAGAAAGCCCGCCCCGTGCACGTGGCCCGCCACGAATATGTCCGGAACGTCCTCGATGACCAAATGGTCCTCCTTCTCCGGCGCCAGGGGGGTCTTCATGCCGTAGATCGGCGCCATGTGGCGGCGCTTCAGCATCTCCCTCATCGCCTCCAGCGGCGTCTCGTAGCTGAGCCCCTGGACGGTGCTGACCCAGTCGTCGATGCTGCGCCCGTGGTAGCTCAGGATGTTCCGTCCTTCTATCTCCAGCTGGCAGGGGTTCCCGACGAACAGCACGGAGGAGTCGAACATCTCCGTGAGGCGCTTCGAGAACGTAGGCTGCGGCTCGGCCGGCCGCACCGCGTCGTGGTTGCCCGGCTGGGCAACGATCCTTATGCCGTCGGGAAGGTCCTTGAGCATCTCGGCCAAAGCATGGTACTGCTGGAACACGTCCTCGATCTCCAGCTCATCCTCCTGGCCGGGGAACACCCCGATGCCGTCCACCACGTCCCCCGGCAGAATGAGGTACTGGATCTCATCCCTCCCCTCGGTCTTGAGCCACTGCGTCAGGTTATTCCACTGCCGGTGCAGGAAGGTGTTGCTGCCCACGTGGACGTCGGAGAGGAAGCCGACCTTGGAGGACGAGTCCGACGGCCGCATGCCGGCGCCCCGCAGCGGGACGTCTGGGCGGACCAGCTCGTTCAAGATGACCATGTCCCCCTTCTGAGAGGCCTTGCCGACGATACCGATGACCTCGTCGGGAACGATGCATTCGTTGATGAGCGGCGAATCCCTCAGGATCAGGACGGGGCACCGGCCCTCGTCGTCCTCCACCTCGAGCAGCTTGTGGCCGTTCTTGGTGGTCCTGACCTCATTGACCATCACCACTATCCTGACCTCCCTGCCCATGCGCAACGCGCGGGGGACCGGCAAACATCCCACCAGCTCCCGGCGCCGGGCCAGCATGGCCTTGATCTTGTTGTAGCGGTCGTTGAAGTAGCGGGAGAAGTCGTTGATGTTGCCCTCGCAGCACGAGTTCCCGGTGATGTCCCGAAGGACCTTGATCTCGCCCACATCCCTTCGCAGGGGCGCGGGGGACGGCAGCTGCTCGATAATGGCCTCCACGGCCTGGTGGACCTCCGCGGCCGGGGCCGCCGCCCGCAGGTCGTCCAGGGTAAGGATTAGGGGGTGCTGGACCATGGCGGACAGGGCCGCCCGGGTGAAGCCCAGAGGGTCATCCTTGGTCAGAACGTACCGGGCCGCTTCAGGCTCCAGCAGGACGCCCTCCCCGGCCAGTGTTTCAAGGACCTCGTCTCTCATGCTACCCCGGCGAGGATATGTCCAGTGGGTCTATAAATCCGGCGGTGGCGTTTCGCCAACTAAGCCGTAGGATTGTGCCAATTAAATATCGGCTACGACGATTGAGGTCCATGCACATTGTGGCCAGGGTAGACCGCTTCCCGACCGAGGACCCCGAGAAGTTGAGGCGGGCGCTGCTCAATCTGTTCCCCGAGGGGGAGGTGGAAGAGCATGACGACAGCATGATCGCCCGCACCGATTCGGGAGAGCGGCTCCGTCAGCTCATCATCGATCATCATATCCGGGATACCGCCCGCTCCATGATGTTGTGCGGGCGTTCCGGACGAGTAAGCAGGTTCAGGTTGAACAAGCAGGTCGCGTACGTGAACAAGGTCTCCTTCGTTGAAGGGGACCCGGCGCTTGGCATCATCGACGTGGAGATCGAGGACGACGACATCGACGCAGCCATAGATCACCTGGCAGAGAGCACGTTGGAGGTCAGGGAATGATCGCCGCTTCCTCTCCAGCGTTCTCGGTGCTGAAGTTCCAGGACGTTTTGGAGCGCATATCCCATGACTTCGAGGCGTGGGAGGTGGTGGGCGAGGGCCGTCACTCGCTGCCGGCGATAGAGAAGGAGTTCCTTGAACTGACGCCGTCCTACGATCTCGAGTATTCGGCGCACTCGCCCATGAGCGACATCAACATCGGCTCGCTCAATCCACGAATGAGGGAGGCCTCGGTGCAGGAGCTCCTGGAGGGCATGGGCGCGGCGGCCAGGATGGGCATGGACGTGTACACGGTGCATCCGGGCTTCCTCACTCCGATCGGGTTCGTGGCCCGAGACCGGGTGAAGGAGGCGGCCCGGTCGTCCCTCCGTCGGCTGGAGGCGATGTCCGGCGAGCTGGGGATCACGATCGCGCTGGAGAACATGCCTCGGTCACCGTTCTCCATGGCCACCGAGCCCGGCTCCCTGGCCGAGCTGATGGACGGCATCGACATAGGCATATGCTTCGATATCGGCCACGCCAACACCATGGGGCTGGTCGATGAGTTCCTTGAGCTCAAGGACCGCTTCGTGAACATCCATGTGCATGACAACATGGGCGCCACCGATGAGCACCTGCCGGTCGGCAAAGGCACGGTCGACTTCCACAGCCTGCTTGAACGTCTCGCGGACTACTCGGGACGGTACGTCATCGAGTCCCGAGGGGTGGACGACGCGGTGGAGAGCCAGAGGGAGCTGCGCCGTCTGCTCGACTAGGCGCGGCCGCACTTTGTGCACACAAGCCGTCCGTCCTCGTAGTGCGCTTCCATGTTACCGCAGTGCTGGCACCGGTAGCCGAAGGCCGCGGGGTCGGCCGGCGCTGGCCGGTACTGTACGGGCGGGGCCTGCGCTGGCTGAGGAGCCGGGTACTGGACCGGAGGGTACTGGTACTGCACCGGCGGCCGTGCCGGATATCCGCCCTGGCTCCAATATGCCGGCGGCGGGGCCGCATACGTAACGGGCTTGGTCCTGAACGGCACGTCCGGCCATATGCGCCGGCCTGTCATCCAGCCGAAGGCCTTTGCCAGGTAGTACGCAAGGAACGCCACCCCCACCGCCATCCACAGGAGCGATAGAAGGCCGAGCACCATCTCCAGTGCCAACCCGGGCCATACCTGCAGAGGTATGCTCAGGAAGTCGAAGGCGAAGTGCAGCATGATGGACGCATAGACGCCAAGCTTGAGGAACAGGTATCCGAAGGCGAGTCCGGCGGCGAACGCCGGGACGATCTTCCACAGGTCCCAGGACCACACGTGGGCGATGCCGAACATAGCCGAGGAGAACAGCAGCAGGGCCGCTTCCACCTTTCCGATCTCCAGACCGCCGCCCAGGATATACTGCCGCAGCTTCCGCTCGCGCGCCCTGGCGCTGACGGACCGGCGCAGAGCGTCGATCAGCAGGAGCGGAACGCCCAGGAGCAGGATCCTCGTCACGACCTCTTCCCACACCGAAGCGTTGGCGAAGCCGTAGATGACCTTCCATAGCTCGGAGGATTCGAAATCAGGGGATGTCGGAGATGCGCCCGATGACGATATGAGAGCGTAGAAGATGACGTTGAACGCCAGCACGGCCATGAACATCGTGCCGATGGTGAAGAGCGGGCTATGCTCCTTGACCGATCTTCCCGTCAGCTCGTCCTTTAGCAGGCGCGCGCTCTTGCGCAGCATCCAGACGAACGAGGCGGCGATGGCCGCGGCCAGGAATATGTAGTAAAGTAAGAATCCCCAGCCGGTCAGCTCGGCGAAGGTCACCAGCTTCGGCGTCACCACGAACAGGTTTATCTTCATGTCCATGTGGGGATAGACTAGACCGATGCCCCACAGCGCGATGACCACGTTCACGGTCATCAGGATGATCAGTGGTATCGTGCCATACACGCCCATCAACCGCCCGATGTCGCGGATCGTCACCGACTTTGCCGGTTGATAAGGCGGCGTCGTGGCCATGGGCGCGCCGCAGTGGGAGCAGAAATTATAGTGAGCAGGATTGTCCGAACCGCACGACCAGCATCTCCTGGTGGGCGGCAGTCCCTGGGTCGGCCCGTCCTGGGTCATGGGCTTTTAAACTTCAGCCCTGTATATCTATGTGTCGAACCCGGGTCGCGGGGCAAAGAGTTTAATTTCCCCGCATGCCTGAAGGGATGGGAGGGAACATCGGTGGAACAGGGCAAGGAAGCAGGCCGCAATGTGGAGTTCGAGACCATAGCATCGGACAGGATCTCCTTCGGGAAGAACAACTTCCTCGAGGTGGCGCGCAAGAGGGCGGTGAGCAAGGACGGGACGACCGAGTTCGTGTCGATCAGCCGCGGCTACACCATGCGGGACGGCTCGGAGCGCTACAAGAGCTCGCTGACCATACCTGAGGACGAGGAGGTCAGGAAGTTCCTCATCGAGAAGCTGTCGTCCCTCTGACCTTTTTCCGGCAGGAGCCCGGCAGCGTCTCCACGGCGCAGTACGGCCAATCGGCGTCAGAGGACCGCGGCTGTTAGAGGACGTCGGGCCGCCGGCTCGCCTGCAGCCTGCCGAGGCCCTCGCCCAGTCTGTGCACCAGCACGCCGCGGACAAGCATCGGGCGGAAAGCCATTGCCTCATGCTCATCGATGACGGCCCCCGTTGTCGACGGTCATCGGTGCTGAAACGGGGAACACCATTCGTTGCGGCCCGAACGTCGAACGTTACGATGCGGAGAGCGAGCTTCTCCGCGGCTGTAGGAAAAAGGGGCCGACGACCCCCGCCACGGCGCCGGCCCGTAATGCTCAGTAGCGACCAAACCTCTCCGCGGCATCCAGCATGGCCCGGATGTTCTCCATGGTAGCGTCCCGAGGCATCTCGCATCCGAGGGACAGTATGTACCGGCCGTCCTTCCCGGCCTTCTCCATGCACACGGCGGAGGCTCTCGCGACATCCTCCGGAGTCCCGTTCCAGAGGACGTCGATGGGATGGATGTTGCCCATGAGCGTCAACCTGTCGCCCACCTTCTCCCTCGCCACGGCGATGTCGACAGCGTGGTCGACGCTGAAGCAGTCGACGCCCAGCTGGGGAATGGCATCCATTATGGGGACGGTGTCGCCGCAGATGTGCAATATCACCGGCACATCGTACTTCGTTTTCCAGTCCTTGACGAGCCGCTTCGTCTCATCGGCGACGAACTCCCGGTAGGTATCTCCGGAAATGATCGTGCCAGACGATGTCGGGTCGGGCAGCCATGCCGAGTCGCTTCCGCTTTCCAACCCCAGGGTCATGACCCCATCGACGAGGCGCGAGGCCTTCCCAATGATCTTTCTGGCAAGTTCCGGCTCGGTCAGGAGGTCCATGAGCAGGGTTTCGACTCCCCTCGTGAAGCCGGCGGTGGTCATCACTCCCCACGACCACCCAGCGGTCAACGCGCCAGTGTCGTTCTTCTCGTTGAGGAGCGCTATCTTGTCCGTGACGCCCTTCCTTAGGTATGGGGATTCCTTAGGATCGAGCGGATCGTAGAGCTCCTTCGAGTCGACATCCTCTGGGGTGACAAAGTACGAGCTCATGACGTTGCCGTAATTGTCATCCGGAAGCGAGATCTCGAGCCCCAGGTCCATGAACATCGCCGGCGATTCCACGCACGGGCCCAGAATGAAGTCCGAACCCGATCTCCTGTTGAAGTCCAGCGTTGCGCTCACAGACCTATTCGCGTCAAACCTTAGGTCCTTCATATGGTGGCCAGCCATCTTGGCGATGACTATGTTGGAGAGATCGTGCACCGGTACACGGTCCGGTCTCTCTCCATTCAACACGGCTTCCACTCTCTCCCGTTGCGTCATTTGTCCCGTCTTGACTCCTCCTATCGCCCCATTGAAATCGAACGCATGGAGCGATAGGATATGGCCATGGACGATTAAGCGCCTTGCGCCCGGTCGAGCTCAGGGGCCTCCGTCCGTGGTCCGGTCTGAGGCCGAGGGCTGTCGCGTCGCTCGCCCGTATCGGGGGAACATGGCGGATCAGCGGTCCTGGCTCTGCCGTCATCAGTGGGCCTATGCGGGACAGGCCCCGATGGCGGGGACGGTATGGAAGAGGCGGGCTCATCCGGTAAGCATCCTCGGAGGAGGATGTTGCAGGCGCAGGCTGACAACGACACCCTCAGGAGAGCGTCATCGAACCCTGACGCCATCGGACATTTCAGAGTCTATGGGATCGTCGCCTTCCGCCCGGGGCGTCGTGCAGCCTCGATCTTCAGGCCCCCGGCGCTTGGGGGCCTAGCCCTTCTCCCTCTCCAAAATCAGCTCGAGGTAGGAGCGACGCTCGCTTCCTTCCAGGCCTAGAGAGCGCATGGCCTCCTTCAGTTTGGCCTTGCCGCGCTCGATGTCGTCGCCCTGCACCTCCAGCTCCACGAAGTGTCCGAGGCCGTTGACGGTATCGAGGGCGACCTCCACGCCGTCCAGCTGATAGATGTCCCTTTCCTTGTCAAGGATGACCACCGGAACGAAGCCCAGCCTCTGCAGGATCGTCTTCATGGCCTCGGCGTCGGACAGCGGCACGGCTATCTCTTCCCGGGTCTTCGTTTCGGCATCGACCTTTGGCCCCTTGTAGTACAGCGTCTCCTTTCCTCCCTGCCGGCGGACGCGCAGCGCCTCGTCCGTAATGCCAAAGTCGCGGCAGGGGTGGGCGAAGTATGAATCGGACTGCTCCACCCGTTCCACGTGAACGGCGTTCAGCGCTGCCAGTCGTCTCTTGACATCCTCATGGTCGGCGACCGGCGTCTTGATCTCGATCTCGAGCATGGTAGACGGTACCGGCCAGGCGATAGATAATACCAGGGCCGTTCCCTATAAAAGGGGTTGCTGTTCTTGGTTATTGAAACTTGCGTATATAGACATTTATATGTTCATACAACCATCACCCTGCCGCGTCGCAAAGGGGTCGGTGGAGTCATGGCCAATTCTTTCGATAGTAGCCGCAAGGGTCGAGATGCTGGGCACGGGGCGCCAGGAGCGAAGCTCATCAAGAGGCGCAAGAACTGGAAGAACCGCAGCGCGGTTTCGGAGATCATCGCCAACATGCTAATCCTGAGCATAACCGTCATCATGTTCTCCGGCATCTTCGTATTCGTATCCTCGATGGACGGCCCGTCGGAGAAGGTGTACACAGACTTCGTCGGCAGCGTCGTATTGAACGAAGATGGCAAGACCGTCAAAGAGATCAAGATAGTCAACAAGGGCGGGCACCCACTCGAGGACCACCGGACCGCCATATATCTGTTCGTTGAGGGCGACGTCCAATCCTTAGGGATAACTGGACATATTCCACTTGAAAAAACAACGTGGAACACTGGTGTCACATGGACCTATGACTCCCCTGTGAAAAAGGATGGGTCCTCGATTGAACGGGACGATAACCTCAGAGTGATGATAGTGGACATGCAGGCGAACACTGTCGTATGGGAAAGCACACTTCAGGACAACAGTGCCACTTCCTCGCAGCCGATCATCGCCGACCGCTACCTGGCCTCTAAGGTCAGCGACGGCATCTGGATAAGGGACACGTCATTCACCAACAACCAGCAGGTGGCACTGTTCGTGAACGTTCTCGATGCGGGGAACGACCTCAGCCACCTTACCAACCTAGGCGCCGTGTACGCCGATGTCTCCAGCCTTGGCGGGCCCAAGAAACTATTGCTCTCTGACACCAACGGCGACAACTGGTGGTCCGAGACCTTCCAGGTCAAGGACGCGGGCTCCGGCCTCCGGACGATCCACATTACAGCCGTCGACGATGGCGGACGCACTGCGACCGCTTCTCTTACGGTGAATGTGCGTGTCGGCGATGGCGGCTCCACGCCCGGCGGCGGAGGAAGCGGCGGCCCGCCTGGAAATCTCAACTACAACGGGCTGCAGGGGCTTAATGTGTTCAAGTACCGGGAGTGGACGAATCGCAACTACTCTGCCGACCCTACCACGCAGTTCGACCATGGTGAGCAGGGGGTCGTCGTTGTGGCCTCCAAGTTCTTGGTGAACCTGGAAAACGCCAATGATTTCTTCATCGTCGACCCTACGACGGGCACTATCTACAAGGAGGTCTCATCTCCCAGTGTGGTCTTCCACCACTACGATTACTACTCTGGTTATTATATTTATACGGCAATCATAAACACCGATAAGCTGGTCGACAACAAGCAGTATATGCTACAGATCCAGCTAAGGGACTCATGGTTGCCTAATAACAACGTGTTCTTTGCCACGGCGAACATAAGCGTCGGCAATGCCGAAATGCCGAAGTTCGAGACCTTCTCCGACCCGGGGTATTTGAAAGAATGCAATGATTTTAACTCCAGTTCGAAAATCTATGTAAAAATAACCACTGCTGGCAACGGAAAGGTCATTCCGGACTCGGGTCTGGTGATGATCAGTGATTACTTCCATAACACACAGGTCAAGAGAATCCCTCCTCAAACGAAGGATATCAGTAATCCCGTGGGCATCGTTACACTCACAAATGGCCCCAATGGCGAAGGCATCTACAAATTCGTCATAGACCTCAGCCGGGCACATCAGGACCCCTGGATACCTGGGAAGAACGCCTACTCACTGCGATTTGACATGTTCAATACCGAGACCGAGAGACATCTTCTATTCAAGACGATCAATATCACTGCACCCAAGGTCATACTGGATATGGCCACTGGTATTGATGCCGTCAAGGGCGGATGGGCGACCGGGTCGCTCGTCAACTTCTATAAGAACGACAATCAGTGGGTGCCACCAGACTTCATCAACCCCTGGCCAGGCAAGCATGCGACCGAATACACCAGTGCCACCTTTGTAAGATTGGGGGACATCAATAATAACGGCAAGAACGACGTCATCGCCGTTCTAAATGGCAAGCATATCTGTATGTATGTTAACAATGGCCAGTGGTCTCCCCGCCCTATCGTCGATGAGGACAACGAAAGAGGGACCATCACTGCTATTGAGCTCGGTTATGTCGACGGCGACAACAGCATCGATATTATCGTGGGCTACTCTGATGGAAAGATGGGCTACTATCGCAACGATGGTGTGTGGACCCACTATGCCATCGGCAGCGCGCCCAGTGGAAGTGCCAAGGTGACGGCCATCGTAGCCTGCGACAGCCGCAACATTGCCGCAACCCAGGGTCGCCCCAGCGGAATGGATGTGATCGCCGGCTACGAGTCCGGAGGAGTCCTTATCTGGAAGAGTGCGAACAACCTTGGGGTCACTTGGAGCTCTCAGCAATACGCTGGCGGAACGCTTTCCTTCAGCCAGCACTCGGCCTCGTATGAGGAGAGTAAGTATTCATACACTTCCCATGGCACTTTCGCCAGCACTGCCTGGGATGGGGCGGGTTATGAGCAGTTATGGGAGGAGAACGGCCCTGGCACAGACACTTCTCTACCCAGCACCCCCTTGAATTATGTCCCCAGACCGACCGATGATAACCGTGCTAGTGTCCTACTGAGCCCATCGTCAAATCCACTAGTCCTTAGCGGATGGTCTGATGTTGTGGCGCAGACGTTCAAGGCGAGCTTGGTCTTTGACTATAGGGTTGGCGATGATTATAGTAAAGGTCTGTCGTCAGGAACCCAATCTTACATTCAATGGAGGCTCGAAGGCCAACCTACCTACAATTCCTTGTATGAGATTAAAAGCTCTCAAACGAGTCGGTCTGGACCGATAATGATTGAGATCCAGGGGATCGACACCCTGAGTGAGCTCAGATCCCTGCACATCGAGCTGAATAACGTAGCCAGCACCCATACGAACGAAGGAAAGGACAGAAATATTTACATCTACAACTGCCGCATCATTGTGGAGTTCACTGGTAACTATTACCAGATGGATCACGAGTGGACCTTTGATGGGATATCACAGAGTACAATGAATACCTTCGACATCTATGCGAGCGTCGGAGGGGAGGAAGGTCATGACAGCTTCAAGTTCCAGTACAGGTGGTCCAACCAGGCGACCTTCAGTGATTTCAGCACCCCGCTCGTCGTTGATGCGGTCGGGATGACAAGGTATAGTGGCACAATTGGGGCTACTCCGGCTGGTGCTACAGCTATTGTCATCAGGGCAATCGACAACAACCCCTTGTCTCTAGTTAACACCGCCCTTACTATCCAGCGGATGTGCATTAATACTACAGAGATCTCCTCTGACCCCATCGGTTCTGTGACCTCGATCCGCGTCGCCGATATGGACGGGAAGAATGGCCCGGACATGGTGATTAGCGATAAGAGTAACATCTGGGTCTGCCTGAACGACGGGCATGGCAACCTGCTGAGTTCCACCTCCAAGATCACCTCGGGCAAACCCTTGAGCAACATCCTGACGATTGGTGTGGGCAAGTTCCATGGATCAGATAGCCACCCATCCATCGTAGTTGGTACCACAACTGGGGTGTACATGGTCAAGCAGTCCACGCTAGGTAATTACGACGCTTGGGTATCGTTGTTCACAACTAGCATCAACAGCAACTCCAATGGTGACGTCTGCATGGTCGTTGGGGATGTGGAGGGCGATGGCGATGCAGATATAGTCATAGCCTCAGGAACATATCTGAACCTATTCACCAACGACGTCGAAGATGGTAAGTCGACATTTAGGAATGGCGTCACTGTAGATGTATCCGCCTCGACTATCAAGTCGCTGTACCTCGGAAAGCTCCAGAACAACTGAGCATCTATGGCGAACACGGCGTACAATTGGCGACGGACGACCTAGGCTAGCCTTTGGAGGGCCCGAGCCTTTCACCCACTCCCTCGGCCCGCTCCGCCTCGACCACCGCCAGGATGCGGCGGTACCGGCGGCCCATGTGGCGCAGCGCGACGGCCATATGCTCTTCCCGAGACTGCTGCAGCTGGCGAAAGCCCCTTGTGCCGTTCACCCGGCGGTCCCAGTCCAAGGCGAAGGCGAGGGGCGAGGAGAGGTCGAAGCGTTTTCGGCCGATGCCGCGCGAGAAGAACGTGTCGCGCACCATGTCGGCCGCCTTGATGTTCTGGCAGTACACCTCGGTGTACTCGGCATCGTTCATGTCCAGCGGTATGATCGGGATGCCCAGCTCCTCGCACGCCTCCAGCGCGCTCACGTAGGAGGGCGACGGCAGCTCCACCTCGCCGAAGGTGGAGAGGTTCTCCGCGTACGCCTCCTCGAGCGTGCTCATCTCGTAATCGCCGTAGATGCTCCTGTCGCGGAGCGCATCGAGCTCCTCCCTCGATACCGAGATCCCGACCGCGTCGGGCATCATCTCGTATATGGCGGCGACAGCGGCGTCGCCCTCTGACACGAGGCCCTTGACGGCCGGCAGAACGGCGATCTCGGCGCCGTCAGCTCTTGCCCTTATCATCCTCGCTCCTCTCGCTTACCAGGTCATAAAGGCGCGTCGACTCGGTGAGCTTGCTCAGCTCGTCCCTTCCGACGATGGCGGTCCCGCCAATGTTGGTCCTCGAGGAGGAGCGCTCGATGATGATGACCGAGACCCTTTCGGCGATGCGGGCGATGTCGCGCACCACCATGGCCTTCTCCACCAGCTTGCTCTCGTCGTTCCCCAGGCCCGTAAGGATGACTATGCGGTCGTCCTTCGACAGCGCCTCGAACGGACAGCGGGCGGTCGGCTGGATGGAGAAGCCAAGGCGCTGCAGTGAACCGAAGACCTCCCGGCCGAACAGGTCCACCTCCACCTTGATGGGGCGCCCGACCTTCTCCTTGCCGCGGGGGGCGGGCGGGGCGAACGGGTCCACGGCAGTGACGATCGGCATGTTGAGGAACTCCTCCAGCCTTATGGCCACGTCGATCATCGCGCCCATGCCGTTCTCGTACATCTGGATGGTTCGGCGCGACACCCCGGCGACCTCGGCCAGGGTGCCCAGGGAGATGCTTCTCTCCTCCCGGGCCTTCTTCAACTGATCGCTGTCCAGCTTGACGTACAGGCCGCCCGGGGCGGCGAAAATGAACGGTGGCACGCCCTCCAGGAGGTGGTCGGCCAGCGTCTTCAACGATACGATCGGTATCCCGAAGCGGGAGTAGACGATGCTCTCCTCTATCTCGCCGGAGCCGGAACGCTCGCCGATCAGCAGCGGCGACGCGCCGAGGGCTTCGGCCAGCGTGCTCATTTCTTCGGCGTTCTCCTTGGAGAGCGCATCGACGTTGCTCAGAATCTTGACGATGAGGAGGCGGTCGTCCAGCCGGGCCACTATGTCAAAGCTTATGCCCCGCATGTTCAGGGGGCGTGAGACGTAGAAACCAGAACGGGCCAGTATGGAGCGGACCACCTCGATGAGCTCATCCCTGTGCACGGTACATAATAATTCTACGGGGCTATATGAAGGTTCTTCGGCTCGATCCGCATCGCCTATAGCGTTATTTCATGAAGGGCGCGCGCAGCGCGGTGGGTGACGCTCCTGCCGAGACAGCTATAAAAATGAGCTAGGGGGCCCGCGAGGGGCCCCTTGAAGAGGTTTAACGGCCGTTGATCCTGATGGAACGGCCGCGTTTCTTCGGCTCGGCGCGCTTGAGCGTTATCTCAAGCACGCCGTTCTTGTACGTCGCATCGGCGTGGTCCTGGTCGACGGGGCAGGGCAGCTCCAGCTGCTTGTAGAACTTTCTATCCTCGCGGTCCACCTCGATGTCCAGGACACGGTCCTCGACGCGAAGCTGGATGTCGTCCTTGTCGACGCCGGGCAGCTCCACGATGATCCTGACGTTGTCCTTTCCTTCGATGATGTCGGTGAGCGGCTCTCTTCCGCCAGCTGCCTCCTGCGCCTGAGGAACGGCATTCCCGAACTGCTGGATGCGGGGCTTGCCGTCCGGCCCCATGCGCATGGAGAAACCATAGATCATGGGCTCTCCGAACTGCTCCAAGCCGCCCCTCATGAAGTTCTCCATCAGCAGGTCCATCCTCCTGCGCATCTCCTCGAACTCCTCGTCGAAGGAGCCGAACATGTCGTCCCAGGGGTCCCTGCGACGATCCCTCTTGTCCCTTGCCATCTCTATCACCTCACGTAAACATAGTCCTCGGCTATCTTCTCGAACCGGCCGAGGTCTGTCCTGGTCACCGGCTTCACCTTGTTGAGCGCCTCCGTGAAGGTTGCCATGGCGATCCGGCTCTTGGTCATCTTCTCCGGGTCGGTCTCGCCCTGGGCCACCATCTTGCGTATGGTCAGCATTACGGCCTCGTTAGCAAGCGCGGCCAGGTCGGCGCCGCTGTAGCCATCGGTCTTCCTGGCCAGCTCGTCGATGTCGACGTCATCGGCCAGGGGCTTCTGGGCGGTGTGGATCCTCAGGATCTGCTTGCGACCTTCCAGGTCGGGCGTCGGGATCTTCACCAGGCGGTCGAAGCGGCCCGGGCGCAGTAGCGCAGGGTCGATCATGTCCGGTCTGTTCGTCGCGGCGATCACGACCACATTGTGGAGGCTCTGCAGGCCGTCTATCTCGGTCAGCATCTGCGATACGACCCGTTCCGTGACGCGAGAGTCTCCCTCGCCTCCTCTGACGGGAACGACGGCGTCGATCTCGTCCATGAAGATGATGCACGGAGCGGCCTGTCGGGCCTTGCGGAACGTTTCCCGCACCGCCTTCTCGGACTCGCCGACCCACTTGCTGAGGAACTCCGGTCCCTTGACGTTGATGAAGTTGGACTGTGATTCGGTGGCAACCGCCTTGGCCAGCAGCGTCTTGCCGGTGCCGGGCGGCCCGTACAGCAGGACGCCCTTGGGCGGCACCGCCCCGAGCTCCTCGAACACCTTGCCGAACTTGAGCGGCCACTCCACCGCCTCCTGCAGTTCTCGCTTCGCGTCGGTCAGACCGCCGACCTCATCCCACTTGACGTTTGGTGACTCGACGAACACCTCGCGCAGCGAAGAGGGCTGCATCTCCCTCAGGGCGGCAAGGAAGTCGTCCCTGGTGACGGTGATTTTCATCAGCACCTCTATGGGGATCTGCTCCATGTCGAGGTCCAGGTCGGGAAGGATGCGCCTCAGGGAGTGCATGGCCGCCTCCCTCGTGAGGGCGGAAAGGTCCGCTCCCACATAGCCATGGGTGAGGTCCGCCAGGTCCTCGAGGACCACGTCCTTCTCCAGCGGCATGCCGCGGGTATGGATCTGAAGGATCTCCAGCCGCCCGTCGCGGTGGGGCGGGCTGATCTCGATCTCCCGGTCGAACCGCCCCGGGCGGCGCAGCGCGGGATCGAGGGCGTTCGGCCTGTTCGTGGCGCCGATCACCACGACCTTCACGCGCGGCTCCAGGCCGTCCATCAGGGACAGCAGCTGGGCCACCACGCGGCGTTCCGTCTCTCCGGTCACCTCCTCGCGCTTTGGAGCGATCGAATCGATCTCGTCGATGAAGATGATGGTGGGAGCGTTCTCCTGCGCCTGTTTGAATATCTCCCTCAGGCGCTCCTCGGACTCGCCGTAGAACTTGCTCATGATCTCCGGCCCGCCGATCGTAACGAAATTAGCGTTGGTCTCGCCCGCCACGGCCTTGGCCAGCAGCGTCTTGCCGGTGCCGGGCGGCCCGTGGAGCAGCACCCCCTTGGGGGCCTCCACGCCCAGCCTCTCGAACAGCTCCGGATGCCTGAGCGGCAGCTCGATCATCTCCCGGACGCGCTTGACCTCGTCTCCGAGGCCCCCAATGTCCTCGTACGTGACCTTGGGAATGTTGGACGTCCCCTCCTTCACGGGCTTCTCGCTGATCTTGACCTCGGTGGTGCGGTGCACCAGCACGGCGTCCGACGTTGGCGTGTACGAGACGACGACGAGGTCGATCCTCCGCCCCATGACATTGATCTGTATGACGTCGCCGCGGGTGACGGCCCGCCCCTCCAGGCTCTGGCTCAGGAACTCCTCGCCGCCCATGATGCGCAGCGGCTCGGTGGGCGCGAAGGAGATCTTCCTTGCCTCCTTCACGGGCACCTTGCGAATGGCGACCTTCTCGTCGATGCTGGTCTGCGCGTTCCGGCGGATGGTGCCGTCTATCCTGATGACGCCACGGTTGGCGTCCTCCGGGTACCCGGGCCACACGATCGCCACGGTCCTCTTCTTTCCTTCGATCTGGATGACGTCGCCGGCCGTTATGCCAAGAACCTCCATGACCGCGGGGTCAACGCGGGCGATGCCCCGCTCAGCGTCCTTGGACTTGGCCTCGGCGACCTTCAATACTTTCTCCGATGTATCCACTCCCATCACTCCTTTTCCTTTCTTGAGCGGTGCGTTTATTTAATGTGCGTCCCACGCGCCCATGGGGTCCTGGAGCCCAAGCTCCGCGTTGTTCACGAATTCCATTCCGGGAGCCGGCCTGTCCAGCGGCTTCCACCGCTTGCGGGGCACCGGGCTCCTTTCCTTGTCTGGAAGTTTAGGCGTCATCTGCTCTCCGGGCCTAGTTGACAACTACATGTTGTATACTTGCCGCAGGAGCATATTGGTTGCACTTCTATATAAGTTTATTGTTGCTTGCCCTGCAGCTCTCGCAGCTTCTGCCTCGCCTTCTTCTCCAGCTCCCTCAGCTCGTTCCTCATCCGGGGGATGTCGTTCTTCACCTCGCCCACGATGTCCTTGGCAAGTTTCCTCATCTCCTCGGTGTGGGGCTTAGCATCGCGGCTGATCTCATCGTATGCCTGCCTGGCCCTGGCATCCATGGAGGCCATGGTGCGGTCCAGCACCTGTCCGGCCTCCGATGCCATCCTGGCCACCTGCTCGGCGTACTTCTCCGCTACCTTCTTAAGCTCCTTTTCGTCCATTGTCTCACCTCTCTTCGTCTAGCCATTTGTTGATCGTACCTATGACCGCTTCGTCCCGGACCTCGAGCGCCCTGGCGATGCCGGACAGGTCCAGCTGGGGCTGGCTGATGAACTCGTATAGGATGCGGCGTAGATGGTAATCATCCAGGCGGTCGGCGAGGCGCCCCGCCTCATACAGGATGGACTCCTTCTCCAGGATGAGCTCCTCCCTCTGGCGATGCAGCTCCTCGAGCTTCTCGTCGATGCTGGCCACCCTCTCGCGCAGCTCCACCATCGTTTCCCTGAGATCAAGCTCCTCCGGTCCCTGGCTCTTCGGCACCTCCTCCCTGTCCTCGCGGGAGTACAGCTCGGCCGTGAACAGGTTGGGGCCGGCATCCACTACGATGGTGAAGTTGAGCTTGGGATAGAACTGCTTTCGCTGAGGGCCCCCAAGATCGCTCTTCTCGTGGTACGAACGCACCAGGTCGTACTGCTCCAGCACCTTGAGATGCTTCATCACTGCCTGCTGGCTCATCCCCAGCTCCCTGGAGAGCTGCAGCGGGTAGTGGGGTTCCCGGGCAAGCGCCTCCAGTATGCGGCGGCGGGCGGGGTTCTCAATGACGGAAAGTAGCTCGTCCAGTTTTACCATCTTTTCACCACTAATGAACTAAAAGTTGTGAACAAGTATATCAGGTCACTCCTGATAGATAAAGGCTCCTATTGAGGAAAAGTTTAAACCGCTAGGCCGTTCTGACCTGAGCATGCCTGGAGAGCTGGCCAAGGACTGTGTCGTGATCGGGGACCCCACCGAGGCCAGTCAGATCTATAACAAGGGCTTTTACGGATATCCGATGTCCGGCGGAGGACTTCAGCTGGAGCTCCTGGAGGCATTGTACCTCGTCGAGGCGTCCCGCCTGGAGGTCCTCTCGGGCGAGAAACCGGTCCCGCTTCACAAGCTCATGGCGATGGCCGCCTCGGACAACCGGGACTTCGAGATCAAGTACATCGTGTACCGCGACCTGCGGCAACGGGGCTACGTCGTAAAGACGGCGGGGGAGGACTTCGACTTCAGGGTGTTCCCTCGCGGCGGATCGCCGACCACCACGCAGACCAAGAACTGGGTGGCGGCCAGCTCGGAGCGGGCGCTGTTCGACATGTCGTCGTTCGTGGAGGACATCGACCGCGCCGAACGCACGAGGAAGGAGCTGCTGCTGGCAGTGGTGGATGAGGAAGGCGATCTTACCTACTACCACGCCGACAGGGCCGAACCGAAGGGGCGGCTGGAGGACCCCGGCAGCGGCGAAGAGGTGGAAGCCCGCCTGCTGGAGGACCGCGTGCTGGTCTTCGATGAGGCCGGAGCTCAGCGCCTGTACGGAAGCGGCTACTACGGAAAGCAGCTCGGGAAGGTGCTCCAGCTCTCCCTGATAGAGGCGGCCTACCTGATGGAGGAGGGGCGCCTGCGCGTTTCGACCCTAGCAACCTCCCGCAACGTGCCGCTGCCGCGGTTCAAGAAGAGGGCGCTGAAGTTCCAGCCCGATTTCGAGCTGCGACTGAGCGCCTACCGCGATCTGCGCTCGCGCGGCATGGTGGTGAAGACCGGCTTCAAGTACGGCACTCACTTCCGCGTCTACGAGGACGATCCGGACAAGATCCACGCCCGCTTCCTCGTTCACTGCATCCCCGAGGACCACACCACCACCTGGCCGGAGATGTCCCGGGCGGTCAGGCTGGCCCATGGCGTAAAAAAGGAGATCCTGTTCGCCTGGGTGCGCCCCCAGGGAACCGAGTACCTGAGGCTGGCCAGGGTGCGGCCCTAGGCCCTCATCTGGGTCAGCATGGCGCCGGCGCCCGCCAGATCGGCGGGGTCAAGGGCCACTGCCTCGTCCAGCATGGCCTGGGCCTCATCCACTCGGCCGGCGTTCTTCAGTATCCTGGCCGTTCTGACCATGAAGTTGGTCCGCTTGCGCGGGAACGCCGTGTGCTTTATGGCATGCCGGTACGCGTCCACCGCGTCCTCGACGTCGCCGTTCTTGAGCAGCGCCTCGGCCAGGCGGGCGTACCTCGTTGCCTTGGTCTCGGGCAGCGCATCCTCCTGCACCAGGGCGGCGAAGGTGGCGATGGCCTTCTCCATGGAGCCGGCGTCCACCGCGTCCTTGCCGCACTTGGGGCAGACGGCCACCATCTCGTCCAGCTCAAGGCCGCAGCCGCCGCACACCCTCGGCAGGGAGGTTCCGCAATACGGGCAGGACTGCCAGTAGGCCTCGACGACCTCGTTGCAGGATGGGCATTCGGACACGGTCTTGGAACCGGCGGCAGCCATCCTTCGTACGGACCCGCCGTCGTCCTGCGCCATGAACAGGTCCCTGCGGCGATACAGCACGAGGATTATTACCGCCTCGGCCGCCAGGATGACCGCATTGGACCAGAACAGGATGTTCTCCAACGAGCCCGAGAACGCGATCTCGGTACCCGCGCCGGTCGTCACGATGGCGCTGCCCCATCCCAGGTAGATCATGACCAGGCGGGCCAGGATTACCATGAGCAATGTGGTCATGATGCTCCTCCAGCTGCCCATGATGGCCTTCCACACGCTCTGCCCGGTGGAGATCTCGGACGCCGCCGCCAGGATGAACACCAGGAACGATGGGATGGCCAGAACCGCGCCGAGCTTGAAGCCAATAAGACTGGCCCAGATGCCCGACAGCAACATCACGATGCCACCGATAAGGAGCGTGGCCCCCATCGGCCTCAGAATCGGAGATCTCTCCACGAAAGCACCAGACGCCCGAACGCCATGGCGCGATATAAGATTTTCAGTTGGAAAAACTAGATATGGAAGGGGTTTGGGCTCAGAGCTGGATCTCGATGCCAAGCTTCTCGGTGAGCTCCTTGTAGCGGTTCCGGATGGTGACCTCCGTCACTCCCGCGATGTCGGCCACCTCGCGCTGCGTCCGGCGCTCATTGCACAGGATGCTGGCGATGTAGATGGCGGCCGCCGCCACTCCCGTTGGACCGCGGCCGGAAGTAAGCTCCTTCTTGGAAGCGTCCTTGAGTATCTCGGCCGCCTTGCTCTGCACCTCCCCGCTCAGTTTGAGCTCGGAGCAGAACCTCTGCACGTAGTCCTGGGGGCGGGTGGGCATCAGCTTGAGCTTCAGCTCGCGGGTCATGAACCGGTAGGTGCGCCCGATCTCCTTTCTGCCGACGCGCGAGGAGTTGGCGACCTCATCCAGCGTCCTGGGGACGTTGCACTGCCTGCATGCCGCATACAGCGAAGCGGCCACCACGCCCTCGATGCTCCTTCCGCGTATCAGGTTCTTGTTGACCGCCTTGCGGTAGATCATGGCGGCCGTCTCCCGAACGTTGCGGGGAAGCCCCATGGCCGAGGCCATGCGGTCCAGCTCGCTCAACGCGAACGCCAGGTTCCTCTCGGTGGCGTTCGACACCCTGATGCGGCGCTGCCACTTTCTCAGGCGGTACAGCTGGGCGCGGTTGCGCGTGGGGATGCTCTTCCCGTAGCTGTCCTTGTTCTTCCAGGAGATCTCGGTGGAAAGTCCCTTGTCGTGAATGGTCAGGGTCATGGGCGCGCCGGTCCTGGCGCGCTTCTCTCCCTGCTCGACGTCGAAAGCCCTCCATTCCGGTCCCTGGTCGATGAACTGGTCGTCGAGCACGAGCCCGCAGTCCTCGCAGATGAGCTCGCCCCTCTCATAGTCCCTGACCAGGTGCCTGCCGGAGCATTCCGGGCATTTCTCAATCTCTTCGGTCCCTTCTCTTACCTTTACCATAGTGTTTGACCTCCTCGACGTAGACCTGCTTTCCCACGGCCCCAAGCAGGCTGTTCTTCCCGGTGGGATCGACCATGACGTACGGAGCGTCGACCGGGCCGAAGACCCTTCTGACCTGTCCCAGCGGCCTGCTCCGGTTGTCCACCACCCTGTCCCGTGGGTAGGGGGCGAACGAGGCTCTCACGACGAGCCGTCCGTCAAAAGTTATATCCTGGATAACACCCAAAAGCTTCATCATTCCACACGGTCAGTTCCCGACCGTTATGTTCAAGTACAAGGGGAAAGCACTATTTATAGATTACGATATCCTTTTTTATTTTCCCATGTCTCACCTGAGACACTGGCCATGAAGTTCCCTAGCAAGATTGATACGCCCCGAGGGACTACCTCGCAGCATGGAGATATCGAAGGACCACCCCCGCTACCGCTCCCTGGTGACGAGGGAGAGGATGTCCGAACTGGTCGGCAAGGGCGTCGTGGCCAGCACTGGCCTTATCGCCCATGGCCGGGGGGAGGCGTTCGACTACCTGCTGGGAGAGCGCACCGTGCCAGCGGCCGACGAGGCCGCCAGGGCGGCCGCCGCCCACCTGCTGGAGGCGCGGCACCCCGTTATCACCGTCAACGGCAACGCCGCGGGGCTGTGCGCCGATGGCCTGATATCATTGGCCCGCGAGGTCCCGGCCCGTCTGGAGGTCAACCTGTTCCACCGCACCCCGGAGAGGATCGAGCGCGTGTGCCATTACCTTGAGGAGGCGGGCGCCACCGACCTGCTGGGAAGGGAGCAGGACGCCTGGCTGGAAGGCATCGCCTCCGACCGGGCGCGTTGCTCGGCCGAGGGCATCGGCCGCGCCGACGTGGTGCTCATACCATTGGAGGATGGGGACCGCGCCGCCGCCATGGCCGCTGCTGGAAAGACGGTCCTGGCCATCGACATAAACCCGCTGTCCAGGACGGCCATCGCCGCCAAGGTCGCGGTCGTCGACGAGCTCACCAGGGCGGTGCCCAACATCGAGCGCCACGTGCGTGAGCTCAGGGACCGTCCCGACGAGCGCCGCCGCCTCATCGAGGAGTTCAGCAACGAGCGCAATCTCGAACGGATGAGGGGCGCAATGTGCGAGACCCTTCACCAAAAGGGCTAATATCGCAGGTCTCAATGCCAGCGGAGGTGTTCCATTGGACGATCTGTTGCAGAAGGGCGTAAGAAGGCTGGAATGGGCGAGGGCGCACATGGGCGTGCTGGCGGACGTTCGCGAACGATTGTCCAGGGAGCAGACCTTGAAAGGACTCAAGATCGGAATGGCGCTCCACGTGGAGGCCAAGACCGGCATGCTGGCCCTGACGCTCAAGGAAGCGGGGGCCCAGGTGCGGCTGGCCTCCTGCAATCCCCTCTCTACGGATGACTCAGTGTCCCTCGCGCTCCGGGAGCACTATGGGCTGGAGACGTACGCCAAGAAGGGGGAGAGCAACGAGGAGTACTACTCCAACCTCAACACCGTCCTCGACATGAGGCCGGACTTCGTCATCGACGACGGCGCGGACCTCATCACGATGCTGCATACCTCCAGACGCGAACTGCTGGCCGGCGTGAAGGGAGGGAACGAGGAGACGACGACAGGCGTCATGCGCCTCCGCGCCATGGCCGAGGAGGGGATGCTCCGCTTCCCCGTCATATCGGTCAACGACGCTCACATGAAGTTCATGTTCGACAACCGGTACGGAACGGGGCAGTCCACCTTCGACGGCTTCATGAACGCCACCAACCTGCTCATCGCCGGCAAGCGCCTGGTCGTGGCGGGCTACGGCTGGTGCGGAAAGGGCATCGCCATGCGGGCCAAGGGCCTGGGGGCCAGCGTCATCGTCACCGAGGTGAACCCCGTCAGGGCGATCGAGGCCAAGATGGACGGCTTCGAGGTCATGCCCATGCTGGACGCCGTCCGCATGGCCGACATAGTGATCACCGCGACGGGCAACAAGGACATCCTGCGCAGGGAGCACATCGAGGCCCTCAAGGACGGGGCCGTGCTGGGCAACAGCGGTCACTTCGATAACGAGGTGTCGAAGACCGCGTTGGAGTCCCTCGCCGGAACGCCCACGAGGGTGCGGGACATGGTCGACCAGTACACCTTCCCGGACGGGCGCAGAGCGTACCTGATCGCCGAGGGCCGCCTGATGAACCTGGCGGCCGGGCAGGGCCATCCGGTGGAGATCATGGACATGAGCTTCGCCATACAGGCGCTGAGCCTGGAGCACCTGGTGAAGAACCACGCCCGCATGGAGCCCAAGGTGTACAACGTGCCGAAGGAGCTGGACCAGCAGGTGGCGCGGACCAAGCTGAAGGTGATGGGCGTGCGCATCGACGAGATGACCGCTGAGCAGAAGAAGTATCTGGAAGGGTGGCAAGAGGGCACATGAGGCCGTTCCTCACCGTGTACGGGCACGTGTGCCTCGACCAGATCATGTCCCTGGAGCGTTTTCCGGAGGCGAACACCTCGGTGGACATCGTGGAGAAGCACCGCTACTTCGGCGGCACCGGGGCCAACATCGCCACCGTGGCCGCCTCGCTGGGCGTGCCGACCGCTCTCGTCTCGTACGTCGGCAGCGACCTCCCGGACGAGTTCAGGAGGAACATGGAGTCGCGCGGCGTGGACCTCTCAGAGGTCGTGACGGTGGACGGCTACGAGACGTCGACGGTCATGATCGTGACGGACGAAGAGCAGAACCAGGTCGCTTTCGTCTACCAGGGGCCAATGAGGGACATGGACGACTTCGACCTCCTGACCGCCAGGGCCTCGGAGTCCAGCATCGTTCACATATCGACCGGGCGCCCCGGCTACTACCTTCGGCTGATGGAGCGCATGTCCTCTTACGGGAAGGAGATATCGTTCGATCCGGCGCAGGAGGTCCATCACATCTGGTCGGCCGAGACGTTCCCTCGGGGGATGTCCTTGGCCGACACCTTCTTCTGCAACGCCAACGAGCTGCGCACCGCCCTGCGGTACCTGGGCATGGAGCGCCCGGAGGAGCTGCTCGGCAAGGTCAAAACGGTGATCAACACGCGAGGGGCCGAAGGAAGCATCGCGTACACCGCCGACGGCGCCAGGAGCGTTCCGGCCGCCCGGCCCGGCGCGATCGTCGATCCGACCGGCGCCGGGGACGCCTTCCGCGCCGGCTTCTACGCCGGCCGCTACTACGGCCATCCCCTGGAGGAATGCCTCGCCTACGGCAACGCCGCCGCCTCCTTCGCGCTCGAGGCCAAGGGGGGAGTGGGCAAGGTGCCAACGTGGGAGATGGTGGAAAAGCGCGCCGGGCCTCTGCTGGCGGGTTTATGAGGCAACGCCAGCAATTTACCAGGTCGAAATATTTATTATTCGACATGGACTAATGGTGAGCAAGGTGAGAATTTGGCATTGGGGTTCGTATTGATAAGCACCGCACCGGCCAAGGAGCACGAGGTCTACAATGAGCTCCTTAAGGTGAAGGAGGTAGTGGAAGTGTACCCCCTCTTCGGCGAATATGATCTCATCGCCAAGATCGAGGCCTCCGACTTCAATCTCCTGGGCCAGGTGGTAGTGGACAAGGTCCGATCGCAGCCCGGGGTAATCGATACCAAGACGCTCACGTGCATAAAGTTCTAAACACAGGTGAAAAAATGGAACTGATGGAATTCATTACGGTATTGCTGTTGACCCTGGGTCTGTTCCTGCTGCTGGCAGGTATCTTCACCGCCTACTTCGGAAGCGGGAAGAGCCGGATCATCGGCGTGGTACTGCTCATCGTCGGCCTTCTTGTGGGCATCCTGTGGGTGTTCATGGACTACTCCGGAGTGATCTCGGTGCCCCTCACCGACGTCATCTGGACCGCCTTCGTCAACATCCTGGCCGCCGCCATCGGCGCCCTGATCGCCATCGGGCTGTTCCTGCTGGCCATCATGAAGTCCTGAGCCAGGCGCAAAACTCTTTCCAGCACAATCTTTTAACCCTATTTTTATCTCGAAATCAGGATCACACCATGTATAGGCGCAATCCTTCGATGATGCAAAAGCGATCGGTGCAACGCCTGTCCTGGGGAGTCGACGCTCACTGCGGAGCTATCAAGCAGGCTTGCATAGGGGCGGGCGCCACAATAAGCCGGGTTAATCATGAATTTTAGAAACGGCTCCCGAGGATGAATGCCTGGAACGGGCCATCCTCGCGTCAAGCGTTCGGGCGGGGATGCGGGGAAGTTGGAGAAACCCGCTCCTGTCCCTACTACGTATCAATCTATGAGGATATAGGTTTCTGGAGAGGCGGCCGAATATCACTCCTGCAACAGTCAATAAAAATCAGAGCTAGCTGCCGAAAAATATAGTTTCGGAGCCGAAAGTGGTGCGCGTCAGTATGAGTACTGGGCAGATGGCCTATGATCTCCCCCGCCCCTCAGTGAGAGAGATGTTTAGCTCGATGCGTTTTTTAATGGAGGGCATGTGGACATGGCTCCTCCTCAGCCATCTTATGAGGTTTTCTCTAGTCATGATATTCTTCGCGAGCCTAAGGGCGACGTTTTTTCTCTGTCGATCGGAAGCAGTGATCACTCCATAATTCAGTACCATCAAAGTGTCCGCGCACATAAGTCCAGTACGCTTATTGCCTTCAATGAACGGATGCAGAGTGATCATTTCAAACATGAATGTCCCAATCTTGCTAATGGGATCGGGATATATCTCTTGGCCATAAACCTTGATATGTGGGGATTCGATGGCATTCAACAGGTTGTTTTCGTTCAGGATGCCATCCCTTTCGAGTTCATTGGACTCTGCCAATATTTGGGTGTGGATGTCGAGGATATCCTCTCTGGTGAGATTATAAAAAGGAAGCATAAGGGCGTTTAGTACTTAGCCAGCTCGGCCAAGACAGCCCGGTTGCGGATGAATGAGGCCTCTATCGCAAGGCCCTTCAACGTCTCGGGCTTAATAGCGGCAATCGGTTGCCTTCCGTATCTAACATGCCCAAGAGCTTTGCGTGACTTCTTTACCATGCGCACAGGCCCTCTATGCGTCCGTACCCTAGTCATGAGCGCTCACCTTCTCACGAATGATGGGGCCTTGTATTTATTTTATTCTAACGTACTATTAATGGATGGCCCCCATGCTGCGGCCTTTTCGTTGGATCCAATCCTCATGGCCGGCTCCGTAGGCCATGGCCCAGTAGAGGTTCGCCTCCTCGTCGGTCAGCCCATATTTCGTTTTGAGGCCATCGGTGCCTCGGCGTATCCGATCCATACTATGAATCTTTCTCATAACGTGCATGATGTTCCATCAGCGCCAGAATTTTAAATTTTTCCGGCCGATATGTGGCTCCCTCATCAAGAATCTTTTTTTATTCGCTTGCGGATTGCAGCAGTCATGCCTAACGTCCTTATAATTCTGGGCAGCAAGAGCGATGCCCCGGTGGCCGCCAAGGCCGCCGCGCTGCTCAGGGAGTTCGACGTCACCTGCGAGACCAAGGTGGCGTCGGCCCACCGCACGCCCGAACTGGTCCATGAGATCGTCACTCGGTCCGACGCGGAGGTCTTCATCGCCATTGCCGGCCTATCGGCCGCGCTGCCCGGCGTGGTGGCCGCATCGACCACGAGGCCGGTCATCGGGGTCCCGGTGAGCGGGAAGGTGAACCTAGACTCGATCCTCAGCATCGTCCAGATGCCCGGCGGCATCCCGGTGGCGGCGGTCGGCCTGGACCGCGGGGATAACGCAGCTCTGCTGGCCGTGCAGATCCTGGCTCTCAAGGACGCGCGGCTGGCCGAGAGGCTGGAGCAGCACAGGAAGGACATGGTCGAAGCGGTCAGGCGCGATTCAGAGGAGTTGAGCAGGAATGTTTGATGCCGAAGCTTTCGTCAACGAGAAGGTCGAGGAGATGAGGAACACGATCGAGGGCAGGGCCATCATCGCCTGCTCGGGCGGGGTGGACAGCACCGTGGCCGCGGCAATGGTGTCGCGGGCCATCGGCGACCGCCTTCTCACCATCTACGTGAACAACGGCTTCATGCGCAAGGGCGAGACACAGGCCGTGGAGGCCATGTTCAAGCGGGTGGGCATGAACTACCGCCTCATCGACGCATCGGACGAGTTCTTCGAGGCCATGAAGGGCGTCACCGATCCGGAGAAGAAGCGCAAGATCATCGGTGAGCGGTTCATCAGGGTCTTCGAGAGGGAGGCTAAGGAGTACGGCGCCAAGTATCTCGTGCAGGGGACGATCGCGCCCGACTGGATCGAGAGCGGCGACGGCGTCCGGGACACCATCAAGAGCCACCACAACGTGGGAGGCCTCCCGAAGGACATGGACCTCACGCTGGTCGAGCCGCTGCGGGACCTCTACAAGGACGAGGTGCGAAAGGTCGCCAGGCATCTGGGCGTGGAGGTGGCGGAGCGGCAGCCGTTCCCCGGCCCCGCGCTCGCGGTCCGCGTCATCGGCGAGGTGAACCGGGAGTCGGTCGCCATCGTCAGGGAGGCGTGCGCCATCGTGGAGGAGGAGCTGGAGCGAGCGGCGACGGCCGGGAAGATGACGCTTCCATGGCAGTACTTCGCCGTCCTGCTGCCCTGCCAGACGGTCGGCGTGCACGGAGACGTAAGAGCGTACGGCCGCACCATCGCCGTTCGGGCGGTCGAATCGGTCGACGGCATGAGCGCCGCCTACTCCAAGGTCCCGCATGAGGTGCTGGAGAGAATATCGGTCCGGATCACCAACGAGATGAAGAGCGACGTCAACCGCGTCGTCTACGACATCACCAACAAGCCGCCGGCCACGATCGAGTACGAGTGAGCGCGCGGACGCCGAGAGCAATCGCTGCCTCTATGCAGGGGGCGCTCCCAAGAACTGCGGGAGCGCATGCCACGTTCGTTAGGGCCGCGGCGAGCTCAAAACCATCAGCGAGCTACCGGGATCGGGCTCGCACCTACGGTCATCAGCGCGGCCGGGAGCAAGGTGGCAGATCTGTATCGTAGCAAAGGCTCGGCCCACGTCTTCACTGCCGCTATGTTCAGCACATAACGGATCTGGACCAAGCACGGTGCCGAGGATCGCGGTAGCGGCCCTCTCATGGTTCTTGCCGCCCGGGATGCGACCTCGACGACCCCGGAGAACGCACTAGGCCGAATTGATCAGCGACTCTATCTCCCTCAGTTGGGACACGGTGTGGTCTGGCTCCACGCCGTCCTCGTGCACGCAGAACACCGAACGCTTCAGCACCGCCTTCATGCCGACGCCCTTTGCCCCCTTGATGTCATGGAACAGAGAGTTGCCGATGTACATCGCATCGGACGCCGACACTCCCAGGTTGGACAGGGCGATCTTGAAGACCTTGGGATGCGGCTTCCTCAGCCCGACATCGGTGGAGAACACCATGTCATCGAAATATCGGTCCAGGCCGAAGTGCCTGATGTCCCTCAGCGGGAACTCCGACGGCAGGCCGAACGCCACGTCGGAGATGAGCCCAATGGTCAGGCCGCGCTCCTTGAGGCTTTCCAGCAGCTCAATCGCTCCGGGGACCAGCTCGCGCTCCTCCAGCAGAACGCCGTAGAATATCTCCAGCCCCTCATGCAGCGTCACCTCGTCCAGGCATCTGTACCGATCAAGGCAGCCGCCTAGAAGCTCGGTCAGGGGGACCTCGACCATGTCCTCCTTCTTCCTCTCCCTGGCGCGAACGAGGCGTTCCGTCAGGTCGGCCATGAACTCGTTCCGGTCCACCGGCGCCGGCGACATCTCGCTGACCATGCGGTAGATGCGCTCCACGCCCCGTTGCTCCGGGCCGCGCCAGTCGCAGTAGTAGTCGATAAGCGTGTGTCCCAGGTCGAACAGGACCGCTTCCATGAGTTCCGTCACGGCGGGCAGGCTCTTAAACATTGTTTTCAGAACTTCGACTTCTGCCGCGAGAACGGATATTTTTTTTATACTATCCCTCCGTAATCCGGGGCGATGCGCGTCTACGTGGTGGACAACGGCGGCCAGTGGACCCACCGGGAGTGGAGGGTGCTGAAATACCTGGGGGTGGACACCAAGGTGGTGCCGAACACCACGCCCTTCGACGATCTGGACGTCGATGCGCTCGTGCTCTCAGGCGGCTCGCCGTCCGTTTCGGTGGAGGAGGACCGCATGGGGCGCAACGGCGAATACCTCGATCGAGCGGAATTCCCGATCCTGGCCATATGCGCCGGCTTCCAGTTCATGGTGGCCCACTACGGCGGACGGATCGGTCCGGCAGCTAAGCCGGAGTTCGGCATGGCCGAGCTGCATGTCGATGAGCCGGACGACATCTTCCACGGACTGCCGAGAGAGTTCGTGGTGTGGGAGAGCCACAATGACGAGGTGAGGGAACTGCCTGACCTGTTCGAGCTGCTGGCCCATTCCGAGAACTGCCCGGTGGAGGCCGTCAAGGTACGGTCGAGACCGCTGTACGGCCTGCAGTTCCACCCCGAGGTGGAGAACACCGAGCACGGCAGCGAGATCTTCAGCAACTTCCTCCGGGTGGTGGAGGAATGGAGGCGCTGAGCCCCGAGGAGCGGTCGCTGCTGGCCGAGGCCGTCGAGACCAGGCGAAAGAAGGAGGACCTCGAGACGTCGCTGGGCCGGGTGCTGCGACGCAAGGAGGCTGGGTTCGACCTCTACGTCAGCATCATGGGAAAGGTGCGCGACGAGGCCCGCCGGAAGAAGATCACCAAGGACCAGGCCGCCAAGGCGCTCACAGCAGAAGGATGAGCAGGAGCAGCACGGTCATCAGGATGGCGAGCGGGATGAGCCACCACTGCCCCTTGGCCGCGCCGAACGGTATGGGAATCGGCCCTAGCATGATGACCCCTCCCCAGCGCGTCTCGGTTTGGCCGACCCCGTCGCCCATATGCGTTCCCGGCCCAGCAGGCAGCAGGGAAAGGAACAACAGCAGCAGAGCGGCCGGCAGCAGCAGAGCGCCGATCACGCCCAGCGGCCCCGTGATGGTCAGCACCGGTATGATGAAGAGCAGGACGAGGGACGCCTCGCCCCGCATGGCGGCCACGAACAACAGGGACAGCGACAGGACGAGCAGCGCCGCCCCGGCGGCGGCGAGCGGCCTTCTCATCTCATCGCCCCCCACATGATGCCCCGCTCTTCAATACACTTCTCCATTCGGCCATGGCGCTGCCCATCGCCTCTCCATCCACCTTGTCGCTATTAGGCGCTTCCATGCTTACCGGCGGCCCCCACGAACGATTGAGCAACGTTAATATCAACCCATCCTGATTAGGCCGCCGGTTCCATGACCCCCCTCCAGGCCGTCATCGTGGAGATACTGCGGGCCCGCGGCTTCGACGTCGAGGAGCGGGATGGACACATCCTCGCCAGAATGAAGGAGAACGAGGTGGTCTTCTGCGTCACGCGGAGGGCGGAGCAGAAGGACGTGGACGTTTTCCTCTCTCGTTATTCCGACTTCCCGGGAAAGAAGGTCCTGGTCACCGTCGATCCGCTGCCCCTCCCCTTGCTGGACGGTCTCGAACGCACGGTGACGGTGTGGGACCGCCAGGACCTGGAGCGGGAGCTGGACCTCATGGGCGGAGAGGCGGACGGCCACGGCCCGGTGGACGAGCTGCTGGCCACCGACTTCCCTCGGCTGCTCTCAGCCGAGGACGTGGATGCCCTGCGCGACCGGTCGGTGGGGGAGCGCATCGTCCGCCCGGTGGTCACGGCCGGGGAGGCCATGGAAATGGCCAGGGACTCGATCGCCGGGTTCCAGCAGCGGTTGCGGCTGATGCCCTACTTCGTGTTCGGGTACGTCTGCCCGTTGTACCATGGAGATGAGAAGATGGGGGTGGAGAGCGGGACACTGTCCGTCAACGGCCTGACGCAGAGGGTGGAGCCATGGCCGGAGGCGACGGACCTGGTCTACTACATGGAGGACAGGCACGAGCGGCTTGACGCCGTCATCGCGGAGGAGGACGCCGCCAGGGTGGCCCGGCGCGAGCTGGTGCGCGTAAACACCGTCGACCGGGACCACGTCGTGGAGGAGGAGCATGCCACCCTGACGGAGAAGAGGAGGATCGCCCCCCGCGAGGAATGCATCGAGCTCGAACACCTCGGCATGTACTTCGTCCCGCTATGGTACGTGGAAGGCGCCCACGGAACGGTGGTGGTGGACGCCAGCACCGGCCGGGTGGTCAGCGAGGACCACTGTTCGTTCTAGCCCTGCGCACCGCCTCGCCCACGTGGCCGCATATGCCTGTCCAGTGAGTGCCCTTCCAGTACACCCGCCCGCACGAGGGGCATGAAAGGAACTCCCGATGGCGCTCCAGCACCCTGGGAGGAACGTAACGGGTGGCCTCCTCGACGCCGATTGGAACGAGCTCGCGGTTGCACAGCGCGCAGCGCGTACGCTCCTCGTCGAACGTCAGGTCGAACTGCCGCACCACGTCCTCCAGATGCCCGACGGCATCGTCGCCCTGCAGCAGCATGCCCCGGTCGCCAGCCCTCGCGGCCAGCTCCCGGTCCCTCGTCAGCAGGACGCGGTCCTCCTCCACGGCCTGGCGGAGGATGCGGTCGTCCCTCATGTCCCTCGCGTACTCGGCGTCATAGCCCATGATGCGCAGCCATCGGGCCAGGGAGCCGAGCATCTCGTCGGCCAGGAACCTAGTCTTGGCCATGGACCTCATAGGACAGCAGCATGCCGTCTCCAAGCACCTCGGCGTCCACGAGCGTCAAGCGAACCTCGGCGCCGTCCTGGAACCCGTCCCCGTCGGCCGGGGTCGGAGAGCCCCGCCCGCCAACGACCTGGCTGCCGACGAAGACCAGGTACCGGTCGACCAGGCCGGCCTGGAAGAAGGAGAAGATGGTCTCCCCGCCCCCCTCCACCATGAGGGTGCGCACTCCCCTCTCGCCCAGGGCGTCCATGAGCGCCGCCAGGTCAACGCGGCCCTGGCCGCACCGCACCGCCTCGGCCCCGAGCCAGGCGCGTTGACAGTCCTCGGCGGTGGCGATGAGCGTTCTCGCCCTCCCGTCCAGCACCTTCGCGTTCGCCGGCGTCCGGCCGTTGGAGTCGAGCACCACGCGCAGCGGGTTCCTCTCCGGCGGAAGCCCCTTGACCGTGAGGTGAGGATCGTCCGATATGATCGTGCCGACGCCCACCAGTATGGCGTCCGAGGATGCTCGCAGCGCCTTCACGCGGTCCATGTCCTCCCTGGACGATATTCGCAGCTGCCTCCTCGAACGTCCGGCCAGCTTGCCGTCGGCGGTCATGGCGCAGTTCACGGTCACGCACGGCCTCATGCTAACGACATCAATACCGCCGGCCATAATATTTGCTTCCGACCGCTCTCGCGGCCTACTTGCTTCGGGTTTCCCTCCCCATCCTGCGACTCCTGCGGCAGAGGTGCACGATGCCCAGGGCGCCGCCGCCGATAGCGAACGGGATGGCGAGGACCATGGCGTCCAAGTATGGGGTCAGGTTCCTGGCGACGTAGAAGGTGGCGCCATGGGACAGGTATGAGGTACCGTTCGGCATCGTGACCAGGATGCCGCAGTTCCACACCCCGGCCGTTCTGACCGCTATCGTGAAATTTAGCGTCGTCCGCTCACCGGCCTTGAGCTCCTCGATGACCACCTCGTCCGCTGGGAAGATCTCGTACAGATCGCCCATCGCCCTGGAGAGCTCGATCTCCGCATAAGGGTCATATGCCGGCAGGTCTCCCTCAAGAGGCGGCCGGATGACCGAGTAGCCGTTGAGGCTCGGCATCAGTCTCACCGTCAGATCGGCGGCGTCCTCGCCCAGGTTCATCAGGACGATGGATACTTCCAGCTGCTGCCCTATGGCCGTGGGGCTCCCGACATCGGCGCCACGGCCGTCGCCGTCGGACGCCGCCGCGTACAGCACCCTCAGGCCTCCCTGGTCGGCGGACGCGGCGTCCGCCGAGGCCGGGCCAGATGCCGAAAGGACCAGGAGCAGGACCATGGCGCCGACGGCGCCAAGCATTCGAGGGTTCACAGCTCCATCCTCCTGATGACCGCCAGGCCGAGCGCTGTCGCGATGAGGGTGAAGAGGAGCAGCGTCACGTAAAGCAGAGAATCGACCTCGTTCAGCACCCTGACGGATTTCGTGGCGGCGGCAATGACGGCGTACGGGAAGGGGAAGAGCAATGCATAATCGGGCGCATAGACAATCCTTTGGCCGCTGAAGTCGTTCAGCGTCGGAGCAAGGAATATCATCGCCATCAGGTAAGCGCCCGCGGCGCCCAGCGTGTACAGCGTTCGTCTGAGCAGCAGCGAGAGGAACGCGACCGCGGTAACGATCGCAGCCATCATCAGAACGGACAGTATGAACAGCCCGGCGGCCATGGATAGGAGCATATGGGGCACGGCCCCGGTCACGGCGGAGAGCAATAGGAGGTAGGTGATGAACGGCATCGCCACCACCGGCACCATAGCCACCATGATGCCGGCCAGCTTGCCCAGGTACAGCGTGCTCCGGCCGATCGGCAGGGAGAACAGCAGGTCCATGGTGCGGCCGTCGATCTCGCCGGAGAACGAGGCGGTCGCGAGGACCGCCGCCACGACCATCACGACCACCATCGCCACGTAGACGGCCATGGCCAGGTTGCCCTTGACCCCCGATCCGGAGAAGTAGGAGGTGAACATGATGAACAGCGACGTCACCAGGGATGCCGCGAACAGGGCCATGGCGTACTGGCCGCTGACCATGCTCTCCTCGGCGGTGGCCCTTGCCACTTTGATGAACATCCTCCGTTGCCCGCTCACCGGCCCGCCTCCTTGAAGTGTTCGGAGTAGATCCGATCGAGCTGATGGCTCTGGAGCGTGAACTCTATGTCATTGTCCAGAAGGAAGCGGAGGAAGCGCTTCTCGAAGCCCCCCGCATCGTTAACCTTGAGGCGGAGGAGGTTGTTGGCGCAGGACAGCTCGACGATCTCGGGGAACCTCGCCCTGAGGTCATCCTCGCGCGTCAACGGCCTTCGGAGGAGCAGCTCATAGTGGAGGAACCCGGCCTTGCGGACGAGGGCCTGGGGCGCCCCGTCCTCCACCAGCCTTCCGTCCTTGAGGATGCACAGGCGATCGCACAGGTCGTCCATGTATCTCAGCTCGTGGGAGGAGATGATGACCGTGGCGCCTCGGTCTCGTAGGGCGGCGATCAGTCCGATGACGTCCGCCTTCCCTCGGGGATCCAGGGCGGTCAGCGGCTCGTCCATCAGCACCAGTTCGGGATCGTTGAGGAGGCAGCGGGCGATCCCCAGCCGCTGCTTCATGCCCTTGGAGAAGGTCGCTATCCTCTCGTCCCCGTGTTCGAGGAGGCCGACCTCGCTCAGGCATTCGATGCTCTTCCTCCTCATGTCGGGCACGGAGTGGTACCGCCCGAACACGTTCAGGTACTCGAACGCGCTCATCGTCTCGTAGTAACCGGCGTTCTCGGCCATGTATGCCAGCTTGGTCTTGTAGCTGGCATCCACAGTGACGTCCTTGCCGTGAACGGACACGGTGCCCCTGGTCGGCCGCAGGAGCGAGCAGACGAGCTTTATCAGCGTGGTCTTGCCCGCCCCGTTGGGGCCGATCAGGCCGACGATCTCCTGAGGGCCGATGCTCAGGTCCACCTCTTTCAGAGCTACTTTCCCTCCATAGGCCTTGGTGAGCCCCCTGATCTCCACGACGTTGGGCCTCACAGGTCCTCCTTTCGATAGTACTTGAAATGGATGTAGCCAACGACCGCCGCCAGGCCGATGGCGATCATGAGGGCTCCCCAGCCTCCTCCGTTCTTCGGGGCCGTTGCCGGAGAATATGCTATGGAGACAGCGGTCCCCGCCTCGCCCCCTTCGCAAGCCAGTACGACATAGTAGCGTGAGGTGGAACGATCGGGGATCGTTATTGTGGATGAAGCATTATCGACCGAGTAGCTGCAGAACGTGGTCAGGTCCGTATCTAGAATGCGAACGTCCACGCTCTTGTTCGTAGATATGGCCACGTCCATATCACCGAGGTTTTTTATGTCGAAGGCCAGGTAGGGCGCGGTAATGTTCATGTCGAGATGGGATTCCCGCCATAGCTGCTTGCTGATGCCGTTGTCTCCCAACATTATCGCCAATTTTCCGCTCACTGTTATAGTGTAGTTCCCGGGGTGCTCATCCCCCCTCAGGCTGCTCTGCCCGCCGGAACTGGAGGTGAAGGGCTCAGGCATACCGGGCTCCTCATAATTGGGGCGGTCGATCCGAAATGTCCCGTCGCTCCGGCCCCAGAAGGCGAGAAAGGTAGGGCCGTCCAAGTAGATCTCCACGCTGTCATCTTCCAGCATGAAAGGGTAGTACAGGTCGGTAACGCTTTCGATGGTCCTCTCGGCATTCAGCGGAGGAAGGGAGCCTCGGTCCTCCTGGCCCCCCGTGCTCAGCAGTCCGATGAGCGCCACGGTAATGATCAGTATCGAGAGGGCGGCAAGGAGGCATGTTCTACCAAAGCTACGCTTCTTCCCTGATCGTGCCATGATGTCAATCCACCCATGGATTAAATATAATATTAAGCTGATTTAGATGAAATCAGCTTTGGGTATGTGGAAGTAATGACTTTCCTCATCATGGACGTCCCACCAGAACACTCTCCAATCTGCGGTTTGATATTTAACGAATGCATTGAACGCCTCGCTTGGCATGCCAGATGATACACCGGATACGGTAAGTCCGTTCCAACTGGATTGCCATCTGCCTTCATAGATGTCCCATGTTATGGTGTTAACTCCGGGCGTGACTTGGTATGCGTTCGGGCCCCCGATATTTCCTTGAGGGACTCCTGTCTTGAAAAGCGTCTTCCTTTTCAGTAGAGATAAAGTGATTAACAACCACTGCCTCCGCGTCTTGCGTTGAAATCACCAAGGCACAGGGGGCCAACATTACAAATGATGCCACAATGGCAAACAATTTTTTGGTAAAACTCATTCTTCCCTCCATATTATTGCATCTCCAATCAATATCTAGTAATCTGCGATTAATAATAAAATGTCTTCTCTAAATATCAATAATTAGACTAATCCAGATTAGTCTACCAGATAGCGCCAAACCTGGCCTGGGTTCAGGTAATATCTACCATTTCATCGATATTTTCGGCCGTCATGTATGCTGTTTAAACACGTTTCATCAAAAAGTCGTTCTACCACTCACAGGGCATCGCCAATCGCTCTCGGACAGCCAAGTTGATCTTTTGACCCAGCCTAGGTCTCCGTTTTATATACCGCGGGATGGGAAATCCCAGCGGTGAATGGATGGACATCATCGAGATAGAGGAGATGAACATCCGCGGCGCCTATGTGATCGACGGCTTCCCGTCCGTCGGACTGGTCGGCTCCATCGTCGCCAACTACCTGGTCACATCGCTGGGGCTGCGGCAGATCGCCGTGGTCGATTCCGACCACTTCCCGACGGTGTCGACCATCAAGGGCGGGGTGCCGCACAGCCCGGTCCGCATCTACGGCGGGGAGTTCAACAGCGGCAAGAGGATGGTGGTGTTCGTCTCGGAGTTCCAGCCGCCGCCTCACGTGCTCAAGCTGCTGGGCATCACCATGATGGACTGGGTGGAGGACCACAAGTGCCGCCTGGTCATCAGCCCGGAGGGCATTTCCAACAAGCAGAGCCAGCGTCTGCCGGGCGAACAACCGAAGGAGGTGCTGGGCGTCGCCTCCACGCCGGAGGCCAGGGAGTTGCTCGCCTCTAAGAACGTCCCCATCTTCGAGGGCGGCATCATCGTGGGGCTGTCGGCCGTCCTTCTCAACGAGGGCGTGAATCGCTCGTTCGACGTCATCACGCTGCTGTCCGAGGCGTCGGCCGACCTCCCGGACGCCCGCGCCGCCGCGGCCGAGGCCACCGCCATCAACGACCTCATCCTCGACGGGAAGCTGGACCTGCAGCCGCTGAAGGAGGAGGCGGAGAAGATCGAGGACGAGCTGAAGGACATCTACGACAAGGCCGGGAAGGAGCAGGAGATCAGGAAGACGTCATTGCCCATCATGTACGGCTAGGGTCGACGTTCAGCGTCGTCCCGTCCACGTCGACCCTCACCGGAAGGAACTGGGGCAGCAGCCATATCTGGGTGGTGAGGTGGGACGTCAGCTCCCTGACCTTGAAGGAGGACGGGCCTTCCGCCATTGCCATGTACGGCAGCAGCTGGTCGGCGGTGTGCACGTCAAGGGTGCCGCCGCCCTCGAGCTCGTCCCTCATGCGCTCGGCCGCGAGCTCGCCGACACGTTCGGCAGGCACGCCCCTCTCGCCCAGGGCATCGGCGCCCAGCACGGTGTTCTCGTACCTCGCGCACAGGTATATGCCGGCGCCCGATGACGGGCCGGAGGACAGCTGCCTCTCGGCCACTATGCGCTCGCCCAGCAGCGACTTTCGGACGGCGTGCTCCATCCTCTGGGCGATGTGCTCCGGCAGGTTCTGAACGAAGGACGTGGCCCCGATCCCCTCGGGACGGCCTCTCTCCCTGAGGTCCAGGGGCAGGACCGCCCGCGGTGGCATGAGGGTGGCGGCCACCGCGCCTCCGCCCTGAGGGTAGAACCCTCGCTGCAGCACCTCCAGCTCGACGTCGACGCGCATCTCCCGCAGCAGCGGCAGCAGCACGTTCAGGTAGTGGTCCACCGGCGGGGACATGCGGACGTTGGTGCCGCCCCTGATGGTCATGGTGACCGGGCCGTCGGCGTGCACGGCGGCCAGCATGCAGGCCTGCAGCACCAGCGTCACGCTCCCCGCCGTTCCGACGTTGAACTCGTACTCGCCGCCGAGCACCTCGCCCGGGCGGAACGTGAGCGACGTCGAACCAAGCTCGTCCCCCTCCAGCGACGCGCCGCACAGCTCCGCCACCCCTCGCACGGCGGCAAGGTGCTGGGCCGCCAGGCCGCACCGGTCCCGCTTGGAGCGGATGTTCACGATCTCCATGTCCTTGCCGGTCAGGGCGGACAGCGCCACTGAGGAGCGGAGGATCTGCCCGCCCCCCTCGCCGTACGAGCCGTCTATCCTAAGCGTCGCCAATCTCGCACACCTCCGCCTCAGGCCTCACACGCCTCTGCAGGTATTTCCACGCCTCGTTGATGAGGAGCGGCAGCAGGGACAGCGGAACGATGACCAGCCACTCCGATCTGAGCGGCACGGTGTGGAAGACGTCGTTCACCCCCGGTAAGTAGACGACGGCCAGTTGCAGTAGGAACGACGCCCCGACCGCCAGGGTGAGGCGGTTGTAGCGTTCCAGCTCTAGGAGAGGCTTCTTAAAGTCCCGGGCCGAGAACACGAACAGCAGCTGGCACAGCACTATGGTGCAGAACGCGGCCGTCCGCGCCTCATCGCTCCCGCTGCCCAGGTCTCGCAGGATGACGAACGCCAGGAGGGCGGCGATGCCCATGAACGCGCCCATGATGGCGATGCGGACCCCCATTGACCGGGTCACAGGCAGCTCATGGGGGTCCTGGGGGCACTTGTCCATGACGTCGGGGGGCGCGGGCTCCAGGCCCAGCGCGATGGCCGGCAGGCCGTCCGTCACCAGGTTGATCCACAGGATCTGTATGGGCAGCAGGAAGGGCAGCAGCCCCGGCTCGGCGATCAGCAGGGTGGCCGCGACCATGAGGATGATCTCGCCGGCGTTGCAGGAGAGCAGGAAGGCCACGAACTTGCGGATGTTGCCGTAGATGCCCCTCCCCTCCTCCACCGCCGCCACGATCGAGGCGAAATCATCATCGGCCAGCACCATCTCCGATGACTCCTTGGCCACATCGGTGCCGGTTATGCCCATGGCCACCCCGATGTCGGCCCGCTTCAGCGCCGGGGCGTCGTTGACGCCGTCGCCGGTCATGGCCACTATGTGGCCGTCTTCCTGCAGCGCCTCCACTATGCGGACCTTCTGCTCCGGCGCCACCCGGGCGAACACGCTGACGTTCTTCATGCGCCGGGCCAGCTCATCGTCGCCCATGGACGCCAGCTCCTGCCCGGTGATGGAGCCGCCGGGGGACGGTATGCCCATCTCCCGGGCGATCGCTTCCGCGGTCAACCGGTGGTCCCCGGTGATCATGATGACCCTAATTCCGGCGGTGCGGCACCTGGCCACCGCCTCGGTCGCGTCCTTCCGCGGGGAGTCTATCATGCCCACCAGTCCGAGGAAGGTGAGGTCCTTTTCCTCGCCATGGCCGTAGGCCAGCGCCAGCACCCGCAGCGCGCGGGACGCCATCTCGCGGTCCTTGGCCAGGAACGAGCCCCGCATGCCGTCGTCCATCTCTTGGCGCCCCCCATCGACCAGGACGTGGGTGCAGAGCGGCAGGACGCTCTCCGCCGCGCCTTTGGTGTACGAGCGCGCCTCTCCGTCGATGACGTGCCTCGTCGTCATGCGCTTGCGCTCCGAGTCGAACGGCTCCTCGCCCGTCCTCGGGAACCGCTGCCGCACCGTCGCGGGGTCCATCCCTGCCTTCTTGGCCAGAACGAGCAGCGTGCCCTCGGTGCCGTCGCCCATGACCTTCCATTTGTCTTCCCTGACCAGCGAGGCGTCGTTGCACAGCACCCCCGCCCGGAGAAGTTCCGCAAGGGCTGGATCGCTGGCGTCCAGCTCCTCGCCGTCGCGGAGCAGCTCCCCCTCCGGCTCATAGCCCTCGCCTGTCACGTCGACGGTCCCGGACGGAAGCGCCACCTCGCGGACGTTCATGACCCCAGCGGTCAGCGTGCCGGTCTTGTCGGTGCAGATGACGGTGGCGCTGCCCAGCGCCTCCACCGCCGGCAGGCGGCGCACCAGCGCGTTTCGCCGGGCCATGCGCTGCAGCCCGATGGCCAGCGATACGGTCACGACGGCCGGCAGCCCCTCCGGTATCGCGGCCACCGCCAGGCTGATGGCCGTGAGAAACATCGTCAGCACGTCGGTCCCGCTCATGAGCCCGATGACCATGATGAACGCGGCGATGCCGATGACCATGATGCCGAGCTGGCGGCTGAGCACCGCCAGCTTCTTCTGCAGCGGCGTGGGCCCGCCATCCTCGGTGGCGAGATCGGCGATCCTCCCCAGCTCGGTGGACGAGCCGACGGCCGTGATCATCGCCGTCCCGCGGCCGCGGGAGACGGTGCTGCCGGAGTACACCATGTTGCCCCGGTCGCCCAGCACGCTCTCCCCGGGCAGCACCCGGCCGTGGTCCTTTCTCACCGGCAGCGACTCGCCTGTCAGGGACGCCTCGTCGGTCTCCAGGTTCGCCGAGCCGAGCAGACGGCCGTCGGCGGAGATCCTGTCGCCGGTGGAGAGGACCATGACGTCCCCGATCACCAGTTCCTGCGACGGCACCTCGGCCTCATGGCCGTCCCGGATGACCGTGACCTTGGGGGAGGCCAGCTCCTGCAGCGCCTCCAGGGTCTTCTCGGCCTTGAACTCCTGGGTGTAGCCCAGCAGCGTGTTTATGGCGACGATGGCAAGGATGACCGCGGCATTGAGCATGTCCTCCATCGACCCTTCGACGATGCCGACGCCCGCTGATATGGCGGCCGCGGCGACAAGGACGAGGACCATGGGGTCCTTGAGCTGCTTCAGGAGGATCTCCAGGCGGGAGATCCTCTTCCTACCGACGAGCTCATTGGGGCCGTCCCTGGCCAGCCTGACGCCCGCTTCCTCGCCGGTGAGCCCTTCCTCCGACGAACCGAGCGCCGCGGCCACCTCCGCCGCATCCATCGCATGCCATTCGCGGCCCATGTGGTCTGACGTATCTGCTCCGCCAGTAAATGGTTTCCGCCCAGCTCTATTTCACGGACACTGACAGCGTGCCGTCCGTCTTGAGGTGTGCGGCCTTCACCTTCGAAACATCCTCTATGTCCTTCCCCCGGAGGAGCATCATGAGCTCCTCCCGGCTCATCAGCTCATGTTGCACAGCGGTCTCCATGATCACGCCGTCCCGGATGACCGCGGTCCTGCGGCCGCTGACGAGCTCCTCGAAGCGGGGCCAGCGTATCCCCGGATAGGAGGTCATAGCATGCAGCCCGACCCAGATGGCGACGGTCAGCACGCCTTTCAGGACGCGCTCCTGCCCATATGTCATGTCCCATGACGTCGCCCACCGCCAGCGCCAGCATGAGGTCCACGGCGCCGGCCTGCCCGATGATCCTCTTGCCGGACAGGCGCACGGCCAGCACGATTACGATAGGGGGATCGTCATCCTAAAGAACGGTTCGAGCAGGCTCTCCGTCTGGCCCAGGCCGATGAGCTCGTTCAGCTCGACCATGATGAGCGTATCTGGAAGGGACATGATTATCAACCTTGCCGCCTGGGGCGGCCATGCGCGGCGCCTCGTCTATGAGGCAGGCGAAAGGGCGGAGAGGCCTCCAGGGGAGGAGCGCGAGGCAGGTCCCGCGAAGAGGCGCATGGAGGTCGGGAAGGCCGCCGAGGAGCGAGGCTCCGAATTCGACAGCGATATTGGGGAGAATGGCGGAAGGCGTTCTCACAGCGGCGACAAGGACCGAACACGCGGCCGCCTCAAACATCTTTTCCACTGCAACGCCGCCGACGCAGGGGCGCACCAAGGCGGCGCCCAACGATCGGACCACGGATGGAACAGAGATGGTGCGGGCGCCGGGATTCGAACCCGGGCTTCAAGCTTGGGAAGCTTAAGTCCTAACCGCTAGACTACGCCCGCCTGTGTCAGGCTTGATTGCGGAAATGTGATTTAAAAGGTTTGTAGGTCTGGAACCTACTTCATCGTTTCCAGCTGGCTGATGATGTTCCAGATGAGGGTACGGCCATGCAATGGAATGTTAGGGTCGTTGGCCAGATCGTCCAGGATGGAGGTGGCGCTGGCCGCTTTGACGTCCATGGCCTCGTCTGGCTGGAGGAGGCGCCCCTTGGCATCGGTCGCCCCTCGCCTGATGTTGCGTGGGACCGAAGTATCCTCTGCCAACTGGTCAAGCACATCCAGTATCTGTTTGAGTTTAACGTTGTCTACCATATTACACACCTCCCGGCGCTGCCGGAAAGATTACTTCTCGGTGGTGGCCTCGTGAGCGGCCTCGTACCTGAGCTCGCCCCCCTCCTTAAAGGTCGTGACCACCATGGCGGTCTTCGATTCCTTCACTCCAGGGATGGAGGTGATGCTCTCCACCAGGAACCTCTTGAGCTGAGGGTAGCTCTGGAACCTCACCACCGCTACCACATCGGTCTCGCCGGTCACCAGGTACAGGGCCTCGACGTTGGCATGCTCGGCGATGGCCTCCGCAATGATGTCAGCGTTCTTGGTCTCCACCTTCAGATTGATAACCGCGGTTACCTGGTCCTCCCCGAAATAGGAGGAAATGACCGAATCGTACTCCGATCTCTCCCGGTTCTGCATATTGGCACCTCTGTGGGGGTAGGGAAGAGAGAAGTTATGAAGCTAACACTTCCCGCCCTCTTCCAAATCTGGAAAATGCCTTATCCGGCGGTCTCGAACTCTTCCTGCAGGTCGATGATGACCTGTTCGAGCACCTCTTCCAGAGAGGAGCTCCGGTACTCCCTAAGACCGCCTATCTCGCTCTGTACCCTGGCTATGTAGTCGTTGTTATCCTTGATGAACTCAACGTTGCAGAGGGTCTCTTCCATGTTCACACCTCGAGCATGCATCCGCGAGAGATGACAGCTGGGCGAATACGGCAATGTATATATATTGATTTTCCCCGGCAGTCCCTCGTCCTAAAACGGTCCTGGTGAGGTACGTCACAGCGTTCTCTCCATGAGATAGGCGTCCTTTCCCCCGCCATAGTAGTCCTTGAGGAGGTATGTGGTCCGGTAGCCCCGCTGCAGGTACATGTTCATGGCCGCCACGTTAAGAACGCTCACCTGCAACGTCATCCGGGAGGCGCCGCGCGATATGGCCTCCGCCTCTGCGGCCCCCATGAGCTCCCTGGCCACTCCCCGGCAGCGGTGCTCTGGCACCACGCCGATGGACACCAGATGGGCCTCATTGCCCTTCACATGCACGCTGGCAGCTCCCAGGGCGCGACCGTCCTCGGCCAGGAAGGTGGCGAACTCCTCGTCGGTCAGAATGAACAGGACCATGTCCCTGGAGTACCTCTTCTCACCGAAGCAGGCGATCTCCACGGCCATTATGGTCGACAGGTCGTCGGCCCCCGCCCGGCGGATGTTCACGTTACCTCATCGGCGCTGAGCCATAATTCCTTTCCCCCGCGCCCGGCAGAAATCATGAGATACCTGATGCATGTTGGGGTGTTCCATGACCTTCGTTCCTGTCTCTAGCGTGTTCGATGCCCCTCTCGAGAGCGAGGTATCCCTCCGCGGATGGATCTACCGCCACCGCTCCAGCGGGGCCATCGTGTTCGCGGTGCTGCGCGACTCGTCCGGCATTGTCCAGGTCACCTTGAAGAAGGGCAATGTCCCCGACGAGCAGCTGGAGGCGGCCCGGGCGGTGTCCATGGAGGCGTCGGTGGAGATAAGCGGCCGGGTGTACGAGGACAAGCGCGCTCCCGGCGGCCGGGAGGTGAGGGCGTCCCGCTTCCATGTCGTTGGGCAGGCCGACGTGTATCCGATCACCGAGTACCAGAGCGAGGAGCTCCTGCTGGACAACCGCCACCTGTGGATCCGCTCCCGTGAGCAGACCGCCGTGATGAAGATCAAGGCCTCCGTGCTGGCGGGAGCGAGGGACTGGCTCCGTGAGCAGGACTTCATCGAGGTGACCCCGCCCATCCTGACGCAGAACGCCTGCGAGGGCGGCACCACGCTGTTCAAGCTCAAGTACTTCGATCGCGACGCCTATCTCAGCCAGAGCGCCCAGATGTACCTGGAGGCGCTCATCTTCTCGCTGGAGCGGGTCTACTCCATCACCCCGTCGTTCCGCGCCGAGAAGTCCCGCACGTCCCGCCACCTGGCCGAGTACTGGCACCTGGAGCTGGAGGAGGCCTGGGTGGACAACCGGGGCAACATGGACATCCAGGAGGGCCTGGTCACCGCCATGGTGGAGAGGGTGCTGAACGAGAGGAAGGAGGAGCTGCTGATGCTTCGTCAGGACATCGAGCCGCTGCGGGACGTCAGGCCGCCGTTCAAGAGGATGCGCTACGAGCAAGCGATCGAGCGACTGCGCGAGAAAGGCTTCGACCTGAAGTGGGGCTGCGACCTTGGCGCGGCGGAAGAGCGCGCCCTGACGGCCGAGGATACGGTCCCCGTCTTCGTCACCAACTACCCGAAGGAGTGCAAGGCGTTCTATATGAAGGAGGATGACGAGGACCCTCGCACCTACGCCTGCGCCGATCTGCTGGCCCCCGCAGGTTACGGGGAGATGATCGGCGGCTCGGAGAGGGAGACGGACCTCGCCAAGCTGCTGGCGCGCATGGAGGAGCAGGGGATATGCACTGAGCCGTACAGGTGGTACCTGGACCTGCGCCGCTATGGCTCGGTGCCGCATTCCGGCTTCGGCCTGGGCGTGGAACGTGTCACCAAGTTCATCTGCGGCATCGAGCACATCCGCGACACGGTCCCGTTCCCCCGGACGGTGTCCCGCGTCTACCCCTGAGCCTGCCGACCCATGTGGACAAGCAGGTCGTACATCTCGTCCAGCTCCCTCACCTCGACGAACTCGTCGGCCGTGTGGGCCAGGTCGGGATCGCCCGGTCCGCAGATGCACACTCTGGGGTTCACGGAAGCGAACCGGGGGGCCTCGGTGGCGTACGGAACGACGATCGGCTCGGTGCCCAGGAACTTCGACAGCTCGGCGTTCAGCGGTGAGGTCGGATCGGACTCGAACGCCTCCAGGGTGTAATCGACGTCCATGCGGTACGACTCGCCTCTGAGCCGGTTGATGATGATGTCGTGGATGTCGGGCGGCGTCTGTGGCAGAGGGAATCGGACGTCGATCTCGGCCGTGCACCGGTCGGCCACCACGTTGTTCTTGGTGCCGCCCTCGATGGTGGCGAAGCACATGGTCATCCCCGTGGACCGCTGGCTCGATATCTCGGCCAGGTCCAGAAGCCGGTCCAGGCAGTAATGCATCTTGAGCACGGCGTCCTCCCCCAGCCACGGCTGGCTCGAGTGAGCGGCCTTGCCCCTGGTGGTGAGGCGGAAGCGGAACACCCCCTTCTCGCGGTACGCGGGGCACAGCCCGGTGGGTTCGCCCACGATGATCCCCTTGGCCCTCCGCACCGCGGCCTCCTTCAACAGCGGCTCGACGCTCGCCATCTGCTCCTCCTCGTCGGTGGTGAATGCCACCGTGACCGGGAGCTCCTCCTCGACCAGGGCTGCGGCGGCCTCGATCATGGCGGCGCACGCCCCCTTCATGTCCACGGTGCCTCGTCCATAGATCCGGCCGTCGTCCTCCTCGCCCTGCCTTCTGGTCCAATTCTCCCCCACCGGCACGGTGTCCAGATGGCCCGAGAACACGATCCCCGCTTTCCTGCCATGGGTGGCGATGAGCGCCGGAGCGTCCTCCTGGCCGATGATCCTGACCCTCAGGCCGGCCTCCTGCAGCCGGCGCCTGGCGTACGATAATATGGGCCCAGGCTCATGCTCGAGGTCGCATTCGATCCCCAGGAGGTCCTGGAGGGTCCGGACGACATCGTCCCTCAGGGGCTCACCTCTTGCCTATGAACGGGGCCTTGACCACCTTGGCCCTCACTGGCCGGCCCCTTATGACAACGTCCAGCTCCTGGCCCTGGGCGGAGTGCTCGGCGTCGACGTAAGCGAGCGCGATCCCCTTTCCCAGGATGGGCGATATGGTCCCGGACGTCACCGCTCCGACATCGCGGCCGTTGTACCGCACGACGTGCCCGTGACGGGGGATGCCCCTCTCCATCAGCTCCAGGCCCACCAGCCTCGAGTACGACGTCTCACGCTGCGCCAGCAGCGCTTCCTTGCCGATGAAGTCGTGCTCCCACTTGAGGGCCCATGGTGGCCCCGTCTGGAGGATGGTCTGCCGGCCGTCGAAGTCGGTGCCGGACAGCAGGAAGCCCATCTCCAGCCGGAGCAGGTCCCTGGCCCCCAGCCCGCAGGGGCGTATGCCGTCCCCGCGTCCCGCTTCCAGGAGGGCGTTCCATACCGGGACCGAGGCGGAAGCGTCGACGAGCACCTCGAACCCGTCCTCGCCGGTGTAGCCGCTTCGCGTGACGTAGGCCTGCACGCCGTCCGCCGGAGCGTCAGGTCCCAGAACGTCGGGGAGGAACGCCTGCTCCTCGGCATCCACCCGCAGGACCATGAACGCCCCGTGCATGCGCTTGAGCTTGCCGACGTCATGAGCGGTCAGCCGCTGCAGGATGGCCGCCGCCTTTGGGCCCTGTAGCGCCATGGCGGCCACGCGCTCCGTCACGTCCGCCACGTCGGCCTGGACGTGCTCCCTGATCCATTGCTCAACGCGGGGAGCGGTGGCGGCGTTGGGGATGTGAAGGTACGTCCCCGGAAGCACGTGGAACGTCATGGTGTCATCGATGATGCGGCCCCTTTCGTCCAGCAGGTGGCCGTAGATACCCTTCCCCTCCGGAAGCCCCTTGATGTCGTTCGTAAGAAGACCGCGCAGGCCGTCCTCGGCCCCGGCCCCGCGGACCACTAGGTCGCCCATGTGGGACACGTCGAACAGGCCGGCCGCCTCGCGCACCGCCCGGTGCTCCTCCAGGATGGACGTGTATTGCATGGGCATCTCCCATCCGGCGAAATCGACCAGGCGCGCTCCGAGGGCCTGGTGGGCGGGATGGAGGGGAGTTCGCTTCATGACTCCAGTAGCTCGGCGGTTGGCTAAAATGATTTGCTCGGCGGGCATGGTAAAAATACCTTCATCGCAATGAAGGCAGGATGACAGTCCGCAGCATCAGCCCGCTCGACGGCGCCCTCATAGAGGAGCTGGAGGAGGTCTCCCCGGCCGAGGTCCGGGAGGCCCTGCAACGGGCCCGGAGGGCCCAGAAGGAGTGGTATCGCGGCACCACCAGGCAGGACCGCATAGGCATGGTGTGCGAGCTCGGCAGCGTGTGCCGAAAGGCCAGGGACGAGGTCGTCGACCTCATTCACCGGGAGTGCGGCTTCCCCCGGGAGGTCATCGCCGCATCCTACGGCAGCGCCGTCAACGGCATCGAGCACTATGTCCGCGAGTATGAGGGATGGAGCGAAGAGTTCCCTCTGGACCCCGAGGCATGGAGGGACAGCACGGCCCGCATCGAGATGGTCCCGCACGGCGTCATAGGGCACATCGGAGTGTGGAACTTCCCCTTCTGGCAGACCATGATCTCTGCCATACCCGGCCTGCTGGCGGGGAACGGCTTCGTGTACAAGCCCTCCGAGCTCTCCACCCTGTCCGGCCTCCGGATCGCCCGTCTGGTCGCCGAGGCCGGATATCCCGAGGGGCTTTATCCGGCAGTGGTCGGCGGACCGTCGGTCGGGAAGGAGATGGTGACGGCGGGCTTCGACGCTCTGGTGTTCACGGGCAGCATGGAGGCCGGGCGGGAGATCGCTGGCCGCGCCGGCATCATGCCCCTCATTCTGGAGCTCTCGGGCAATGACGCCGCCATCGTAAGGGCCGACGCGGACGTGGAGGCGGCCGCCCGGGGGATCGCCACCGGCACGTTCGCCAGGGCGGGGCAGGTGTGCATCCGCATCAAGAGGGTGTTCGCCCACCAGGACATCGCCGACGAGCTGACGGAGCGCATCGTCGACATCGCCTCAGGGCTGCGGCGCGAGGACATCGGCCCCCTCATACGTGACGAGGCGAGGCGGCGCGTCGACCTAGTGGTCAGGGACGCCGTCGCGAACGGCGCCACGCTGCTCCATGGCGGCCGGGACTGGGAAGGCCCCGGCTTCTACTACCAGCCGACCGTGCTGTCGGTGCCGCACCAGGGCCTGGAGGTGGTGCGCAGGGAGACCTTCGGGCCGGTATGCCCGATACAGTCGGTGCGGGACGAGGAGGAGGCGCTCCGGCTGGCCAACGACACGCCCTACGGCCTGGGCGATACCATATGGACCTCCGACTACGAGGCCGGAGAGGCCCTGGCGAGAAGGTTGGAGGCAGGCAACGTGTGGATCAACGACTGCATTCGCACACTGCCTTGCGGAGAGCTGTTCCAGGGCTGGAAGCAGAGCGGCATCCCCTCATCACAGCGCAGGCTGGAGATGTTCGTGAAGAAGCGCACCGTGATAACCAGGCGCTCGTGCGAGCCGCGTCCGTCATGGTTCGGGAACTGATCGGCCCGCCCGCGCACCTTCAAGGAAAAGCCCGGAAGGCTCAGTCCTCGGGCTCGGACAGCATCTCTTCCAGCATCTCGCTCAGCACCTTCACCGGGATGTCCGGAACGGAGATGTAGGTGGTGCGCCCCCCCGACGGGTCGCCGGAGACCTTCGTCTCCAATAGGCCCTCTCCGGACACCGCCTGCAGGTAGGCCCAGAACTGCGTGTGGCCTCGAGGCCTCTGCCCATGCTCCTCGGCCACCACGTGGTACATCTTCTCCACCTCTCCGGTGGTGACGTAGGCGCGGTCCTTCATGGCCCGGGCGGTGGCCAGCAGCACGAGCCGGCGCTGGACGTCCAGCCCTTCCACCTTGGAGCGCGTGACCACGCTGTACGTGAACGCCTTTGCGGCGCGGACGTTCTCGGCCGTCACCCGCTCGCCCCTCTCCTCCTCGGCCAGCATGCCCGCCTTCTCCAGGATCTCTATGGCGAAGCGGGCGTCCCCGAACTCCGCCGATATGTCGGCGATGAGGTCTATCGACTCGTCAGGCACCGCGCCCGGATGGAACGCCAGCTTCACGCGCTCGGCCACTATGTCCCGCAGCTCGGCCGCGGCGTAGCGATCGAACTTGATGGTGTTGGCCCGCCGGAAGGTGGACAGGGATGCGGGATCGAGCAGGTCCAGCAGGTACTTCTGCGAGACGAGCATCAGGGACAGCGAGGCCCGCCCTCCGATCTTCTCCTCGTCGAACCGGGACAGCTGGTAGATGAGGTCCCCGGCGCCCCGCCGCAGCAGCACGTCGGCCTCGTCCAGAACGACCACCAGGTGAAGCCCCCTGGTCTCCACGTGCTTGCGCAGGGCCCGCAGCATCTCCATGGTGCTGAACCCCCTGTCCGGGAAACGCTCGTCGAAGTGGGTCACCAACCGAAGCAGGACGGCCGCCTCGGTGTTGCGCTGGCGGCAGTTCACCACCACGAAGTCCATTGGGCGGCCTCTTTCGTTGCCTTCCCGGACGAGATCGAGGCAGAACCGCTTGGAGGTCGCCGTCTTTCCCGTGCCGACGTTGCCGATGAGCAGCGCGGTCTGGGAGACCCCGCTCTCCAGCACCGGCCGGAAGATCATGCGGAGCCTGTCCATCTGACGCTCCCTGTGCACCAGCCTCTCCGGCACGTAGTCGAAGGACAGCTTGGCGGGGTCCTTCAGCACCTTGGGGCTCCCGTAGCGGTTCAATTCCGCCTCACCCTTATGAATCCCGAGCAGGGGATGATCTCGATGCCGTTCGCATCGAAGCGGTCCGCGACCAGGTTGGTGCCGAGCGAATCGGATGCCATGTGGCTTGCCACCACCAGGTTGACATGGTTCTTTCTCGCCTCCTCGATATGGCTCTGCGGCACGTGCATGCAGACCACCGTGCCGATGCCCGCGCGGGCCAGGTGCTCGTACATCTCCTTCGGGGCGGCCGTCCCGCCGGCGAACTTGACCGCTATCTCCCCCACCCTCCTGTTGCGGTCCCCCACGAATATCTCGGGCGGGTTGCACTCCCTGGCCATGGACCGGTACTCCGGCAGGCGCAGCAAGGCGTCGATCAGGTCCCCGATCCGCTCGGGCGCCGCCTCCTGGAGGTAGCTGACCATGAAGCGCTGCGCCAGCAGATCGGCAGGCTGATGCAGGCACATCAGCGGGATGTCGAGAAGGGCGGCGGCGTCGCCGGCCTGCATATGATTGCCGGAATGCGTCGCGCACATGACCTCCCATGCCCTGGGGCCAACGATGCACTCGGCGGCGGTGATGGGGACGCCCCACGATTCCATCATGTTCTCCTGGACATGCACCATCTGATGCAGGCTGGCGCCCGCGCGTCCTCGGGGATGGTGGCCGATGACCGCATCGATCCTCCTTCCCCTCTCCCTCAAACGGTCTGCGAGCAGCAGCTCCGGGGTGTTGATGTCGATGCCCCACATGACCGAACGGACCTCCGTGTCAGGGTCCCCGTGCACGATGCGGCTGTCCGCATAGGGGTTCCACAGGGAGTCGGCGTCGAACATCTCCCGCTCGCTCTCCTGCAGCCCGTCATAGGTCTTGCCGGTCCGCTCGAGAAGCCTGTCCAGTTCGGGCCCCTTCCGGGGGTCCGCGGCCATCCCCTCCTGGATGGCCAGCCGATAGAGGTCCATCAATCGCATGCTATCACCTAGCGAACCATCTCCAGGCTCTTAAATCCCACGACGCTTGGACAAAGAATGGGTGATAAAAAAATGGGAAAGTGATTTGGAAGGGGGGCGCGAGGCCCGTTTGAGGCCGGCGGGATAAAGGCGAAGACCTTTTCCAGGGCCCGCTGCAAGCGCTCCGTTCAGTCGAACAGTGCGCTAAGGCCTGCAGCGGCTTCTTCCTCGCTGACCTCGGGCTTCTTCTCCTCTTCCTTGGCTGCCGGCTTCGCCGCCTCAGCGGGAGCAGCGGCAGCGGGGGCCGCGGCGACAGGGGCCATGGCGGCGGAGGCGATGGCCTCATCGATGTTGATCCCCTCAAGGGAGGCGGTCACGGCCTTGATCCTGGCGGCGTCCGGCTCCATGCCGGCGCCCTTCAGGACGTTAGCGATCGAATCCTCGTCGACGGTCTTTCCAGCGGCGTGAAGTACCAAGGCGCTGTATATGTATTCCATTTTTATTCCTCCATGTATTATTGTTCAATCGAATAGAGCACTAAGGCCTGCAGCGGCTTCTTCCTCGCTGACCTCGGGCTTATCCTCATCTTTCTTCTCTTCGGCCTTCTTCTCCTGCGGGGCCGGCGCCGCAGCGACCTGAGCGGTCAGCTGCTGCTTCAGCCTGTCGTCCTCAAGCCCTGGAATGCGTGAGGCAACGGCCAGCATCTCTGCGTTAGCCTTTGCCAGGAGAAGCTTGATGTTATCCCGCGTGGGGATGGCAGCCTTCATGCTGATGGCGGTCGCTTCGCGGTACGCCTTGACAAGCAGCGGGTTGATGGTCTGCGCGGTCGGGTACGCGATCTCGACGCCTAGAGCGATGGCATTGCGGGCGGCGGTCGCCAGTAGCGACGGGTAGTAATCAGCCGGCACGTCAAGGACGTCCCTGCCGTACAGTATACCGTCCTCGAAGGCCCCCAGGAGGTTCATGCCGATGGTCATGGGCAGGATCTCCAGCTTGGGGAGGATCTTTGCGAGCTCTCCCGAGACCTTCTCTCCTTTCTCCACGAGGACCTTGTCCTTGCGGATGACGATCTTACCGCCCTCGATGGCGGCGGGTATTCCGGCCTTCTGCAGCTCGCCCACTATGGGGCCGGGCTTGAAGGGCGTCTCCCCCGCCTTTACCTCGATGTCCTCGGGCGCGATGTCGCCGGGCTTGGCGGCCGCCTTGGCTTTGGTGGCCTCCATCTGGCGGAACAGCTTGAACGGGTTCAGGGGAGTGGCCACGACGGCGCACTGCCCGCCCACCAGGGGCTTGAGCTGCTCAATGCCCGGCCGCTGCTTGGCGGCCTCATCGATGGCGAGGAGCACGAGATTGTTACGGGTCATGAGGACCTTCGCCTTGTTGGACCTCATGCCATGTCTCATGATCTGCATCTGCGGGGAAGGGATGCCATGGATATCCACGATGGCCACCACGGGGCTGGTCACCATCATATCGGTGATCTCTTTCACCTTGTCCTTTTTCCATGCTGCAACGTGTGCCATATGAGAACCTCCTTACAGCACCTTCTCCGCTGGGCCCATGGTCGTCTTGACATAGGCCGAGTCGATGTTCATCTTTCCTTTCTCTAGCTTGCTCGTAACCCTCTTAAGGATTGCGTCGACATTCTCTGCCAGCTCTTCCGGGGTCATGTCCACGGTCCCCACGGGCGCCTGGAAGGTCTTCCGGTCCTTGGTGCGGACGGAGACGGTCTTCCTGAGCGCCTCGATCATGGGAGCCGGGTCGGCCCCTGGCGGTATGGGCTTCGGCATCTTGCCCCGGGGGGCGAGAACGATACCGAGCCTCTTACCGATCTGGGGCATGAGCGGCGCCTCTGCGATGAAATAATCCACCTGAGAAGCTACCTTCTTGGCCTGTTTCCTGTCATCAGCGATCTTCCCGAGCTCCTCGGGAGTGATGACAAGATCGGCGACTTCCTTGGCCTTGGCAGCCAGTTCGGCGCCGCCGATAACACAGATCCTCAAGGCTTTGCCGCGACCATGGGGCAGAACGATGTCTTCCTGGATCCTGTTCTTAGGGATCGACAGGTCTACATCCCTGAGGTTTATGGCCAGGTCAACAGACTGCCTGAAGTTCCTCTTAGGAGAGGAATCCAGGGCCTTTTTGACGGCCGCAATCGTGGTCTTTTCTACCAATCAGATACCTCCTGTAGTGCAAGTGAGCCAAGGCTCTCCTACAGTGCGAAGCCCTAAACTAGCATACGCTTTTTAAACTTTGTGGGGGTTTCCACTTCGCCCTTTCAGGCGAAGTGCTGGTCGAACTTGCCGGCCAGTACGTCTGCGCGGATCGTCCTGGAGTCCTGCCCCTCGATGGTGACTCCCATGGACGTGCAGGTGCCGATGACCTCAAGGGCCTGGTGCTTGATGTCCTTGCCCATGAGCGAGTCGCCCTTCATCTGGGCGATCCTGACGACCTGCTCCATCGAGAGATTTCCGACCTTGACGGTCTTGGGTGAACCGGAACCCTTCTCCACTCCCAGCTCCTTGGTGATCAGCGAGGCGGTGGGCGGGGTGCCTACCTTGATCTCGAAATCCTTGGTCTTGGAGTCAATGATTATCTTGACCGGGACCTTCATTCCGTTGAACGCCTTGGTCTTGTTGTTTATCTCCGCGACGATCTTGGGAATGTTCACTCCCAGCGGCCCCAGGGCGGGGCCGAGGGGCTGGCCAGGCGTGGCCTTGCCGCCCTCTACGAGCACTTCAACCGTATCTGCCATAAAGAACACCTTTCTTTATCGTTATCTTCAATGGTTACCTGTCCTTCTCGAGCACGCGGACGTGGTCGCCCCTCACCGTCACCGGGATGGGGACCATCGCCTCGAACAGCTCCACCGTGATCTCTTCCTTGGCCTCGTCGATATGCTGCACCCTGGCCTTCTCGCCCTTGAACGGCCCGGCGACCAGTTCGACCACGTCCCCCTCGGTTATGCCGGACACCAGAGGCTTGGGCGCCAGGTAATGGTCGATCTCCTCGATCTTCATCTCGCCGTCCACGAAGCTGTGGGCCTTGCGCACGCCCTTCACCGTCTCGCGCATCCTCTCGGTGTTCATGCCCTCTATGAGCACGTAGCCGCGGAGGGTGATGGGCGAGAGTATGGCGGCGATATCGGACTGGATCCCCTTGGCCCTTCCGGCGATGGCGTCGGCGACATCCTTCTCATGGCCTATAGAGGTCTTAAGGGCCATGATGGACTGCCGCGCCTCGGCCGCGAACTGGATGACGTCGCAGTCGGCCGGGTCCTCTACCAGGCAGGCGGTGATCTCCACCGCCACGCGGTCCTTGTAGGCTGAGCCGATGGGAGCATGGGCCTCCAGCCGGAGCTCCTTGGGGTTCGGCCCCTCCAGGAAGAAATCGAACTCCTCAGAGGAGCGCGAAGAGTGATTATCATACAGGGAGGCGTTGGACGCATCGTACAGGCGGACGCTCCACTCCGCCGCGTCGGCAGGGGTCTGGGTGATGCCGATCTTCACGTGCACCTTCTTCTTGGCGGGGTCCCTGCTCTTAAGCTGGAAGGTCCAGCTGGTCGATGATGAGGCAGGGGCCTTGCTTTCCCCTCCCTCGCCCACGAATGAGATCATGCCGCTGCCTCCCGCGGGGGACGGCGCGGATTGAAGGTCTTGAGTCATTTCAATCAGTCCAGGTGGATCGAGTTCAGCCGAGGTATCCGGGCAGGACGTTCATCAGGAAGTATATCAGGAAACCCAGGCCCCCGATCAGTATCAGGCCGAGGCCAGTGATCTGCATCACCTTGATGTACTCGTCGGTGGTGGGCTTGCGGGCCATCTTGAAGACCCTGCCGTACTTGCCCTTGCCGAGTCTCTTGGCCCTTTCCTCGATATCGTGCTGGATCTCCCAGGACTTGTCAACTATGTCCATGTCCGTCCACCTCTGGCTTACGAGTTCCTATGGTTAAAGGTATCTACTTAATAAAGTCGACGTCTACGACCTTGGAAGCCCTTTCCCTCTGCGGTCCGATGATGTTCTTGGACTTGACGCCGGTGATGACCACCATGACCCTTACGGTGTCCCGCAGCGCCGGATCGACCGCCGCACCCCAGATGAGGCGGGCGTTGGGCGCGATCTTGGACTGGATGATCTCGGCCACTTTCTCGGCCTCGGAGATGCTCATGTTCTCCCCGCCGGTGACGTTGACCAGGGCGCCGGTCGCGCCGGAGATGTCCACATCGATCATCGGCGAGTTTATGGCCTCGTTGACGGCGACCTCCACGCGGTCGTCCTCGTCGGCCTCTCCCAGACCGATCATGGCGACGCCGGCCCCCTTCATGATGGTCTTAAGGTCGTTGAAGTCCAGGTTGACCAGGCCGGGCTTGGTGATCAGCTCAGTGATGCCCTTGATGGACCTGACCAGCACCTCGTCGGCCACCTTGAAGGCGGCGTTGAGCGCCAGGCGCGGGCAGATCTCCAGGAGCTTGTCGTTCGGAATGACGATGACGGTGTCGGCAGCGTTGCGCAGGCGCTCCAGACCCCACTCGGCGTTCTCGGCGCGGATGGTGCCCTCGGCCTTGAACGGATATGTTACAACAGCGACGGTCAGCGCGCCCATGTCCTTGGCGAGCTTGGCGACGTAAGGGGCGGAACCGGTGCCGGTGCCGCCGCCCATGCCGGCGGTGACGAACACGATGTCCGAACCGTTCAGGATCTTCCTGACATCATCCTCGGCCTCCCTCGCTGCCTCCTCACCCACCTGCGGAAGTGCTCCGGCACCCAGGCCTCGGGTGGAGCGGCGGCCCAGCAGGATCTTGTGCGGGGCACGAACGGCCAGGAGGTGCTGGGCATCGGTGTTGGCGGCGTAGATCTCGGCCCCCATGATGCCGACCTCAGAGAGCCGGTCGATGGTGTTGGAGCCTCCTCCTCCGCAACCGATGATCTTGATGTTGGTCTTCAGGCTTTCCAGTACGCTCAGGAGTTCCTGGTCGGCGGCGGAGTACTCTTGGTAGGTCGGGCCCGCGTCCCCACTTTGTGAACCAGCGCGGGATATGGCGTCGCTGAGGAATGATTTCATGACAAGTCCCTCCTGAGCTAAACCCAGCACTAATCAGGCTGACCTGCCCAGGCGAAGGCTAACATGCATTATTGCTTTTAAATCTTTGTGGGTGAGCCATAATATGGCGGAGTCTGGGGGAGTGCCGTCCAGGAGCCCGCGCAGCGGCCTTTAGGCTCCTGGCCGCGCCCGCCCGGAGCGGGTGCGCTCGCCGCCTACCTGATGACGTCGACCTCCGAATCTTCCAGGCGGGCGCTGCCGCGCTGCCGGCCCAGGATCTGCTTGGACGAGACGCCGGTGATCACGACCATCACGCGGATCTTGTGCTGCAGCGCCGGATCGACCGCCGCGCCCCAGATGATGCGGGCGTTGGGCGAAACCCTGGAACGGATGATCTCGGCCACCTTCTCGGCCTCGGAGATGGTCATGTCCGCTCCGCCCACGACGTTGACCAGCACGCCCGTGGCGCCGCTTATGTCAACGTCCAGGAGCGGGGAGTTGAGCGCGTCGTTGATCGCGTCGGCGGCGCGGTCATCAGTGTCGTTGCCCGACTCGCCAAGACCTATCATGGCGACGCCGGCCCCCTTCATGATGGTCTTCACATCATTGAAGTCCAGGTTGACCAGGCCGGGCTTGGTGATCAGCTCGGTTATGCCCTTGATCGACCGCATGAGGACCTCATCGGCCACCTTGAAGGCGGCGTTGATGCCCAGCCGGGGACAGATCTCCAGGAGCTTGTCGTTCGGAATGACGATGACGGTGTCGGCAGCGTCGCGCAGGCGCTCCAACCCTCCCTCCGCATTCTCCCTCCTGAGGTTGCCCTCTCCCCTGAAGGGAAGGGTGGTGACAGCGACGGTCAGCGCGCCCATGTCCTTGGCGAGCTTGGCGACGTAAGGGGCGGAACCGGTGCCGGTGCCGCCGCCCATGCCGGCGGTGACGAACACGATGTCCGAACCGTTCAGGATCTTCCTGACATCATCCTCGGCCTCCCTCGCTGCCTCCTCACCCACCTGCGGAAGTGCTCCGGCACCCAGGCCTCGGGTGGAGCGGCGGCCCAGCAGGATCTTGTGCTTGGCGCGGACGGCCAGGAGGTGCTGGGCATCGGTGTTGGCGGCGTAGAGATCGGCGCCCACGATGCCTTCCTGGGCGATACGGTCGATGGTGTTGCAGCCTCCTCCCCCGCAACCGATGATCTTGACGTTAGTTCTTAGCTTCTGCAGGATCTCCAGCAGGTCGGCATCGACATCGCTGGACTGTTCAAACGCGGTTCGGGCTGAAGGCGCGGGTCCCCGCGGTGCAGGAACGGAGCCCTCCCTAGCCAGGGCTTCCTCGACCAAAGATTTCATAGTGCATCCCTTGAACTGCGTAATCGTGATTTTAGGTATTAAATAATATTGACCAGTACAATTCCGGGGCGGTAACCTCTTTATCCCCCCGCGTCGATTGGCCAGACCATGAATGTGAGAGCGGAGGCGAGGTTCCGCGGCCTGGTGCAGGGCGTATATTTCCGCGCCTATACGGCGGATTTCGCAAAGCGGCGCGGTGTGACCGGCTGGGTCCGCAACCTCAGCGACGGCTCGGTGTCGGCGGTGTTCGAGGGAAAGCGGGAGGACATCGAGGAGGTCGTAAGACAGCTCCGGGAGGAGCATCCTGCCGCCAGGGTCGACAGCGTGGAGATCGAATGGTCCGAGTTCCTGGGACAGTTCGATGATTTCGCCATCCGGCGCTGATCACCGCAGCTCAATCTCGATGCCGTAGACCTTCTCCGGCAGCTCCTTATGTATCCTCCAGGCGGACTCCTCGCTCATCGTTCCAGCCTCGAGGAACGCCCTGGTCCGCTTGGGCACGGTGTTTATGTTCATGACCGCTCCGGGCCTGGACGGGTCGTCCAGGAAGTCGGTCTCCATAAGAAAGCGGTCTCCCTTTGAAAGGGCGGCGCGCACGGCGTCCCGGCTGGCCAGGATCGAAGGGACAAGGCCGCTGTTCTCGTCCTGGCTCACCAACGGAGGCGAGTAGTGCTTGACCACCTTGTCCCTCGGCAGCCCGGCCCGGTCGGCCATGGCGGCCAGCTCGGCCATCACCTCCGGCGTGGCGCTCTCGGTGTGAAGGATGACGGGGCAGGAGGCCTCCCTGGCGAGCTCCATGCCGTAGGCGAGGACCTCATTGGATGCTGCCCACACGTCATCGTCGACGGGAAAGTGCGGCCGTCCGATCTCTCCAAGGGCGACGGCGCGTCCGTCCAGCACCAGGCGCTGGGCGGCCTCCATGCCCTCTTTCATGAGCTCCACGCCCCTCTCCAGCCCGTGCCTCTCTGCCAGGCCGATCAGCAGGACGGGGTACGGCCCCACCGCGGCAAAGACCTTCGCCATTCCGGAGGCGTTCACCGCGTCAGCGAGGCGCAGCGTGACCTCGTAAGAAGAGCGTAGATCGCCGGGCCCGGCGATCGGCGCCGACGGATCGGGACTGTGGACCAGTATGGCGTGGGTGCCCCCCGCCCGGGCGAAGTCGGCCACCGCCTCCACCCCCCGGCCGTCCGGCCGCAGGTGTATATGATCGTCCAGTATGGGAAGCGTCAGCGTATCAGTCCCGCCCCCCTGAGCTCCTCTGCGACCTTGTCCACGGCCTCCTCGACCATGCGGGGCTCCTTGGCGCCCGTGCACACAAGCTTGCCGGAGCCGAAGATGAGGAGCACCACCTTGGGCTCCTGGAGGCGATAGACGAGGCCGGGGAACTGCTCCGGCTCGTACTCCACGTGCTCCAGCCCAAGGGAGATGGCGATGGCGTTGAGGTTGACCTCCTGCCCCAGGTCGGAGGATGCGACGATGTTCTGCACCACCACCGGTGGGTCCAGATCCACCTCGATGCCGGTGCTCTGGAGCTGCTTGGCGACCTTGCGGATCGCTACCCTCACGTCCTCCACGGTCCGGGCGCCGGTGCACACCACCTTGCCGCTGCGGAACAGGAGGGTCGCGGTCTTCGGCTCCTTCAACCGGTAGATGAGTCCGGGGAACTGCTCCGGCTCGTAGTCCGCACCGTCCAGGGTGAGGGCGATGGCCTGAAGGTCCAGGCCGTTACAAAGGGCGGTAGAGGCGACCACGTTCTCGATCTTCATCTTGGCCAATACGTCACCCTTAAAGGTATTTAAATGCCTTTATATAGCTTTATCCTTGGACGACATACTGCTTTAAGGCACCCTCTACCAACCAGGGATATACCTTCCGCTCTAGGCCCATGGGCGGCGATGCCTGCGGAGCCTGAGGATTCCACGAGGGGCGAGAGGTCGGCCAGACCCCCTGCTGACAAAGCAGCCGCTCGCTGGCCGCAGGCCGGTCCAGAGCATCAATCGTTATATACCCCCGATACTATTATGACATTTGTCCGACAAATTTGTATCAATCGTCGGACAGAGCCCAAAAGAGGCTTGACATGAGCGAAACTGAAAGGATCACCATTAGAATCCCGAGCGACAAGGTGAGCGCCCTCGAAAGCCTGGTCAATGACGGCAAGTACCCCACCATCTCGGATGCCATACGCGCTGCCATAGACAACTTCGTGGACTCGCACTTCGCTCCTGATCACATAGAGCGAGTTACGGTGGAGCTTCCCAAGGGCAACGTGGTCGAGCTGGAATGCCTTGTCAAGGATGGGGACTCGGTGTCCATCGACGATGCCATACGCAATGCCGTGAGGGAGTACACTAGGAAGAGGATCACCCGGGCCATGGAGGAGATGCATTAGTCATCGTTCCTTTGATATGGTCGATCCACGGAACGCGGACATCGAGCTGAGCGCGGAGTCCGCCCAGCTAAAGATCCACGTGATAGGCTGCGGGGGAGGCGGGTGCAACAGCATCAACCGCCTGATGGCCATGGGCATCAGGGGAGTGGAGACGGTGGCCATCAATACCGACAAGAGCCACCTGCAGACCATCAACTCGCACAGGCGCCTTCTCATAGGGGCTGGGCTCACCAGGGGGCTGGGGGCCGGAGGCATGGCTGAGGTGGGGGAGACGTGCATGGAGAATGCCCTGGAGCCTCTCAACGACATCCTGAGGGACAGCGACCTGACCTTCATCACCGCCGGCATGGGCGGCGGCACCGGCACCGGCGTCGCTCCGGTGGTGGCCAAGCAGGCCAAGCGCCGGGGGGCGATCGTCATCTCCATCGCCACCACGCCCTTCGAGTTCGAGAGGACCTACCGGATGGAGGTGGCCCGGAGGGGCATCAGGCGGCTGAACGAGAACTCCGACATGATGCTCCTGCTGGACAACAACCGCCTGCTGGACATGGTGGCCAACCTTCCGGTGGACCAGGGGCTGGGGGTCATGGACCAGCTTATATCGGAGGTCATCAGGGGGCTGGTGGAGGCGATCACCCTGCCATCGCTGGTCAACCTCGACTACGCGGACCTCAAGACCATCATCGGCCACCGCGGCGTTTCCACCATATTGTTCGGCGAGAGCAACGATCCCGACGGGGCGGTGCAGGACGCACTCAGCAATCCTCTCCTGGAGGTCGACTACGAGGGCGCGACGGGAGCGCTGATACACATCACCGGCGGACCCAATCTCACGACCAAGAGGGTGACCAAGGTGCTCAACGGAGTGAGCGAGCAGCTGGATCCCCACGCCCAGGTGATCTTCGGGGCCCGGGTGGACCCGTCGATAGGGGAGAACATCCGGGTGATGGCGGTCATCACCGGAATACGCGATGCGCCGCGCCCTGCGGGCCCGCGCAGTTTGGCCGCCGCCGAACTGGACCGCACGCTCGAGGAGCTGGCGCGCGGCCGCCGTCGATGATCAGCTCCGTCCAGGCTTCTCTCCCGTGGCCGCCTTGACGGCGTCGCTGAACACGCCCATGATGGTGTAGAACTCCCATTTGGTGGGGATGGCGCGACCCATCATGCGCCGGAACATGATCTCGGTCTTCTCCCGGCGGAACTCCGGGTAGTCCACGGCGTCCAGCAGCTGATGGAAGAAGTCGAACAACAGCTCCTTCTCTTCCATCGAGGCCGGGCGGGGGAGCGACATGGGCCTTCCGACCATGAAGATCTCGTACAGCACGACCGTCAACGCGTGAGACAGATTGAGGATCGGATACTCGTCCGAGGAAGGTATGTGCACCAGCAGGTCGCACCGCTCCAGCTGCTCCTGGGTCAGGCCGAGGTCCTCGGGGCCGAACAGCAGCGCGATGCGCCCCTCGTGGTCCTGGACCTTCTCGGCGAACGACCTCGGCGTCTCGGGGATGCGGATGAAGTGCTTCTCCCCCTCGGTCACCTTGCCGGAGGTGCCCACCACCAGCGAACAGTCCTTAAGGGCGTCCTCGAAGGAATCCACCACCTTCGAGTCGTCCAGGATATGGCCGGCATGCTTGGCGCGCTTGTACGCCTCGTCGCCCAGGTCGCAGGGGTCGACCATGAACAGCTCCTGGAACCCGAAGTTGGCCATGGCCCGTGCCACCGCCCCAACGTTGCCCTCGTGCATAGGCGAGACCAGTACCACTCGGTAGGCGGGCATGTCGGAGGGCTTAAGACCGCATTCCTACTTAATCCTGCCGTGATCTGGCACGCAGCGGTGAAGCTGGCATACGACGGCAGGGAGTTCATGGGCTCCCAGCGGCAGCCCGGCATGCGGACGGTGGAGTCGGAGGCCATCGAGGCGCTGAGGAGGATCGGCGCCATCGAGTCGGCCGAGGCCTCGCGGTTCCGCTTCGCCAGTCGCACCGACCGAGGGGTGAGCGCGCTGGGCAACGTGATGGCCTTCAGAACCTCCTTCGGCCGCGGCGCGCTGCTACAGGCGCTGAACGCCGCATCGTCAGACGTGATGTACTATGCCTGGGCCGAGGTGCCCGACACGTTCTCCCCGCGCCGGGCCAGACAGCGATGGTACCGCTACCTGCTCCCGTCCGACGGCATCGACCCGAGAGCGGCGGCGGAGGCGGCCGCGCTGTTCGAGGGCTGCCACGACTTCAAGGGCTTCTGCAGGCCGGACGGCCGCTCCACGGTCAGGACGATTGATTCGTTCATCGTAACGGAAGGCGACGGGGTGCTGATCGCCGACGTCCGGGGAAGGGAGTTCCTGCGGAGCATGGTGCGACGCATGGTGGCCGCCATCACGGAGGTCGGTTCCGGCAAGGTCTCCCTCGCCGAGGTGTCGGCGGTGCTCGACGGGGCAGAGGGGGGCTTCGGCCTGGCCTCCCCCGAGCAGCTGATCCTCATGGACGTCGACCACGGCCTGGAGTTCGAGGCGATGTACCCATCTACGCTCCGTCGGAAGGTGGCCGCCTACCGCGCCGACGCGATATCGAGGATCGAGCTCATCGATGGCCTGCGCGATCGCATTGCCCGAGGCGACGTCACGCCCATCTAGGCCGTTGAATGGCCAGGCGGACGCTCCAATCCTGATGGTATTTATCAATGGTGGTAGCATGCTCAACCAGGCCTTTAATACATACAAAAAAATCCATTCTCCGTAAGTGGTGGAGGGCAAGGTTCCACGGGGGCCATCCCCGGTTGCGGTTCCGCCGTTCCGCTGGCTAACGGCCAAGCGTGGCGGCAGCCTGCATCCTCAAGGTTTTATCGTTCCTCGCATTACCTTCCGTCATGTTGGTCGCGCTCACCGGCACCCCCGGCACGGGAAAGAGCACCGCCGCGGAGCTCATCCGCCGTCGGGGCCGCGAGGTGGTGGAGATATCCGATATTGTTCGCTCCGGAAAGGTCTCCACGGCCCTGGACGAGGAGCGGGACAGCCTGGAGGTTGACACCGACGAGCTGGACGAGGTCGTCCGGCAAGAGTATGGGCGCGGCACCATCCTGGTGGGCCATCTTTCACACTTCCTGTCCGTTGACCTCATCATCGTGCTGCGATGCCGGCCCTCGGTGCTGGCGGAGCGCCTGCGCGCCCGCGGATGGGGCGACGTGAAGATCAGGGAGAACGTCGAGGCCGAGGGGTGCGACGTCATCCTGGTGGAAGCGGTCGAGAGCGGCGCCGAGGTGGCCGAGATCGATGCCACGAGCATGTCCGTCGAACAGGTGGCCGACGCCATCGAAGAGGTGCTGGCCGGGGAAAGGGAGAAGTACGCGGCGGGGAATGTGGACTGGAGCGACGAGGTGATGGGATGGTTCTAGATTCCAAGAGGGACAGCGTGGAGTTCGTCCTGGAGCCGATCGCCCGCTCCCTCACCAGGTTCAGCCCCAACACCATCTCCTGGTTCGCCTTCGCCCTTGCCATCCTGGCCGGGATCGCGATCGTGGCAAGCCCGCGCATGTGGCCGGTCCTCCTGCCCGCATCGGCGCTCCTGGTAATCCTCTCCGGCCTGTTCGACGCCCTCGACGGCAAGGTCGCCCGCCTGACCGGAAAAACGTCCCGCCGGGGTGACCTCCTCGACCACGTGCTGGACCGCTATGCCGACGTCGTCATGGTCGGGGCCGTGGCGGTCAGCGCGTGGTGCGATCCATACCTGGGCCTCCTGGCCATCATAGGCATGCTGATGACCAGCTACATGGGGACGCAGTGCCAGGCCATAGGGGCGGGACGCCTGTACTCCGGACTTCTGGGGAGGGCCGACCGCGTGGTGCTGCTGACGATCGCCCCACTGCTGCAGATGGCCTTCATGCTCTTCTCCGACGGATGGATCGGCCTCGGCCCGCTGTCGTTCTCGGCGTTCGAGCTGGTGATGCTGTGGTTCGCCGTGGTGGGGAACATCACCGCCGTGCAGAGGGCCCTGAAGATCTGGAAGATGGTGCCGCCCTAGACCGCAGGGGCCGGTTCTTGATGCGGTAGTAGCTGAGGGGATGCTTCACCTTGGCCTTGGGGTTCTCGCACAGCGAGTCCGGCTCGAAGCAGATCCCGTAGCTCTTCATGGTCGTGCATTCCGGAGGCGTGTACTCCGTCCCAGACGTCTCGCCGGTGATGTGGTCTATCTGGTACTTCGTCTTGGAGGCGTCGAAGTCCGGCGATACGGCGAAGAGGTTGAGGATCTCCTCGGACGACAGGCCTATGTGGTGCATGAACGACACCAGCGCGAAGCGTGCCGAATGGGGAAGGTTCTCCCCGGCCTGGGCCATGCCTATGAAGTGCTTCATGCAGGGCGGGAAGTTCTCCACGCTGACCTTCCCGAAGTCCTCCGCCTTGTACCGCTCCCGCATGATGACGGCGCGGTCCCTCAGCTCGCGTATATCGTCATCGAGGGCGCGCAGGATGGTCTCGTCGACCGGCAGCGGCAGCTCGCTCTCCAGCCTGTCCTGGAGGGCCTGCTGCAGCACCCTGGCGAACCTCAGCTGCGGAAGATGCACGTACCCGCGCTTGACCTCGGTGTTGACCAGCTTCCACTCCTTGCTGCGCATGCGCGACGTGTACCGGAGATAGTCGGAGAAATGCATCCTCAGCGAACCGTCGTCCCGGCTGGCCGCCACGTCCAGCTGGTAGGCGACCTCCTCCACGACGTCCATCTCCTCCCTCTCCAGCCGCTCGTACATGGTCACGCCCTCGGCCAGCGCGTAGCGCCTGGTGAGGAAGCGTTCGTTCACCCCCGAGACGTACATCCTCGCCATGGGGTACGAGAGGATCTCCTCCAGGCGGTCGCCCTCGGTGGCCATGGGCCGCAGCTGGACCACGCCGTGCTCCAGCGCGTCGATCGCCCGGGCCTTGCCCCTCGCTCGAGCTCCACGGTAGGCCTGGTGCGTCAGCAGGTCCTCCAGCGTGACCCCCTGGTCCTTGACGTACTCGGCAGCGTCGCGGAGGAACGGGAACTTGGCGTAGCTGAGAGGGTCCACGACCGAACCAGGGGTTGCGGCGATAAAAAGGTTCCATCCTCGGGACGTCTCAGTCGAAGCTGACCAGTTCGCGCAGGCCCTCCGCCACATTGCGATCGTCCAGCGCTTTCATTATATCATCGAACGAGCGCAGCGGCCTCTTCCTGAACAGGCGGACGGCGCGCTTCCTTCCCACCCCCGGAAGCGATTCCAGGGCGGCCAGAGAGCAGGCGTTGACGTTCAGCGGGCGCTCTATGGCGGTGATGCTGCGCTGCCCCCAGGATAGCACGGTGGCGTCGACGAACCGCTCGAGCCTCATGGGATATGGGAAACCGACCAGCAGCGGATAGGAGCCGATCTGCCGGCCGAAAGTGACGTTTCCCTCCCTGGCCTCGAGGTATACGTTCCTCAGCACCGTCCCGGCCGGCGCCAGGCGCCGCAGCATGGGGCGGTCGATGTTCTCCCTGACGTCCTCCTTGAAGCGGATGAACTGCGAGCGCGTCACCGGAGAGCGGAAAGCCCTCCTGACCGGCATGACCTGTCGTATGTTGAGCCGCCTGAGGACGTACCCTCGCTCCAGCACCTCTCCCAGGAACGCTCGGTCGAGGTCCAGGGTGGCGGCCGTCTCGCCATCCAGCCCTATGATGAGATTTAGCCCTGGAAGCAGTTTTGGAAGGCCCGTCTCGCTTATCTGGCCGCCCACCTCGTTGATCATGCGGATGGCCTTCATGGCCTGCTCGGAGGTGGCGTTGAGGTTGTTGGCCTCTCTTACCGCGGGATCGGCGCTCTCCAGGCCGAGGGCGAGGACGTTGCCGCCGGTGCAGTGGCGAACGATGGACGAGAGCACCTGCCCCGACTCTTCTGGAAACGACGCGATGACCGCCGGATTGGCATTGTCGACGTGCAGCACGTCCGGGCCGAGGGCGGCGATGCCCGAGAACAGCCGCTCCACCGCCTCCGGGTTTGGCCGGGGCGGATCGCTGGACATGTCGGCCTTGTACGATATGACGCATGTCTGCGCTCCCAGGCGGAAGTTCCTGACGCCCGCCTTCCGCAGCGCCGACACCTCGGCGATGATGTCCTCCTCGTCCCTGGTCACCGGCGCCCCCTTTGATGGCTCCACGCAGAACGAGCAGCCTCCCGACGCGTACCGGGGGCACCCCCGGTACGTCTCGATCTCGGCGATGAGCGGCTGCGGAAAGTCCGGATGCTGCGCCACCATGCTGGAGCCGAGCAGCAGCCAGCGGTTCCACTCCTCCATGTTCCTCCACCGGTCGACCGGCTCCTCGCCGCGGAGCAGGCGGTGCAGCACCGCGGCCGGGTCGTGGTTCGCAAGTGCATGATAGCCGCCGCCGAGCGAGGGGTCCAGGACCGCGGGGCCTCCCAGGACCCGGATCCCTGGCAGGCGGCCGGCTAGCTCCCTTATCTCCCGGCCAGAGGCGGGCATGGCCCTCAGGTACTTACCGGGGACCGCGGTGCCGGCGATCACCAGGCTGACGTCGGCCTTTGGGACCCCGGCGCCCTTTCGCAGCTGCTCTATGGTGACGTAGCCCACCTCGGCGCCCGCGTCCGCGGCCGCCCCGGCCGCCGCCCGGACCTGCGGGGATAGGTATGGAGGCACTCCGAGGCATGCAGGCTCATCGACGAAGCCGTCCACGATGACCGCCCGAAGCTCCCTGCTCATAAATCCGCCAAGGCCGCCGCTCTATATCTAAGATGCTTGGTACCGCCTCATCCCCAGAGCCCGATCGGCCTTCTAACGGGCTCACGAGATGCACGGTCCGAAAGAGGGGCCTATTCCATTGAATAATGGAAATGATGAACGGAATTCGTAGGGGAGAAAGGATTTCGTTATCGCTACAGCGTCACTTCGCTGTCCTTGCCCCCCAACGGTTAAATAATGAAATCGTAAGTTTCGGAAGGTCCCGGTAGAGAGAACATTCGTCCCCGGGGTCGCGGAGTAATGCTCATGAAGCCCGTCGATAAGACATCCGAGGAGGAAATGCTGAAGAAAGCATATGAGCCCGCCAGGCTGGCCATGGTCTATCACCCCTTCTACGAGGGAAAGATCGAGATCACGGCCAAGTGCCCGGTGCGCAACCTCAGCGATTTCGCCATCTGGTACACCCCAGGGGTGGCGGAGCCGTGCAAGGACATCCAGAAGAACCCCGACAGGGTATATGACCACACCAGCAAGGGCAACATGGTGGCCGTCATCTCGGACGGCACCAGGGTGTTGGGGCTGGGGGACATCGGACCCGAGGCCGGCCTGCCGGTCATGGAGGGAAAGGCGCTCCTGTTCAAGTACCTGGGCGGCGTGGACGCCGTGCCTATCTGTCTGGCCACCAAGGACACCGAGGAGATCATCAGGACCGTGAAGGTCCTGGCCCCTTCGTTCGGCGGCATCAACCTGGAGGACATCTCCAACCCCAAGTGCTTCGAGATCCTGGACCGCCTGCGGGCTGAGATGGACATCCCGGTGTGGCACGACGATCAGCAGGGGACGGCCACCATCGTGACGGCCGGCGCGATCAACGCCCACAAGGTCGTGGGAAAGAAGATATCGGAGTCCAAGGTCGCCATGGTGGGGGCCGGCGCGGCCAACATCGCCATCGCCCGCGTCATGGTGGCGGCAGGCTTCAACCTCAAGAACATCGTCATGGTGGACTCCAAGGGAACGCTCCACCGCGGCAGGGACGACATCAAGGGCCACCACGCCGAGAAGTGGTTCATGTGCGAGAACTCCAACGCTGAGGGCGTGGTCGGAGGCATCGAGGACGCCATGAAGGGCGCCGACATCTTGGTCGCCGCCTCCAGGCCCGGACCTGGCGTGATCAAGAAGGAGTGGGTCGCCGGCATGGCCAACGACGCCATCGTCTTCTCCACCGCCAACCCCATCCCCGAGATCTGGCCCTGGGAGGCCAAGGAGGGCGGGGCCAGGATCGTCGCCACCGGCCGCTCTGACTTCCCCAACCAGGTCAACAACTCCCTGGGCTTCCCCGGCATCTTCCGCGGCGCCCTGGACGTCCGCGCCAGGACCATCACCGACGAGATGTGCATCGCCGCGGCCCACGCCATCGCCGACACCGCCGAGGACCGCGGGCTGTCGGAGACGTACATCGTCCCGGACATGGACGACCCTGACATATTCGTCCGTGAGGCCGTGGCCGTCGGCATGAAGGCCATTGAGACCGGCATCGCCCGGGTGACCATGAGCCGGGAGGAGCTGGAGCACCGCGCCCGGACCGCCATAGCGCGGGCCAGGGGGCAGACCAAGCTGCTCATGGACAAGGGATACATCCGGAACCCGCCGGAGTGAGCACAAACCTCTTTCTTCCTTTTCCTTATTTATTATTGTTCGTTCGGGTGATGGAATGAAGTTCTCCCAGGCGCGCCCCGGCCGTGTCTTTGTGCTGCGGCTGGAGCAGGGCGAGGTGGTGCACGAGGTCATCGAGAGCTTCGCTGCCGAGCATGGCATCCGGTGCGCGGCGCTCGTCATGCTGGGTGCCGCCGACGAAGGTAGCCGGATCACCGCCGGGCCGGAGGACGGGGACGCCCGTCCGATCGTTCCCATGATACACCGACTGGCGGACGTGCACGAGCTCACCGGGGTGGGGACGATCTTCCCCGACGAGGAAGGCCGGCCGTCCCTGCATTCCCACGTGGCCGTCGGCCGCCAGGGTGGCGGGGCGGCAGGGTGCATCCGCGCCGGCGTGGTGGTATGGACCATCCTGGAGGTCGTCCTTCTGGAACTGGACGACTGCACCGCTCGACGGGAGAGGGACGCGCCCTCGGGCTTCGAGCTGCTGGAACCCTGATCGGCGCTCACGCCGCCCGCACGATATCGGCCATGGGCCAAGAGATCGCGCGAGGCTCCAGTGCGTTAAGGGTGCGCCAAGCTGACGCGCCGATATAAAAATGGTAAAATGGAAGAAATTCCCTGATCAGATCAGAGTGATCGTCACGGCGTCCACGCCCTGAACGCGGGGCACCGAGCGAAGGGATTCCTCGAACTTGTCGATCAGGCCCTCCGTGTCGTCCATGATGCCGGTGACCTCGATGATCTTGAGGCCGAAGGCAAAGGGCTTGACGTTCATGGTGGCCACCTCGACGCCGGCGGGGACGCTCTTGGGTATCTGGGCCATGACCTCCTCGACCGGAACCTCGGGACTCTCTGGAACGACGTTGTAGACAGCGGCTACCCTTCCCATACGAACACCTTCACGGTCCGGAGAACCCGCACTTGGTGCAGGTGTAGGGAATGCTCTGATCGCGGCAGTTGGGGCAGCGTCCGATCTCTTCCTCTCCACAGTTGGGGCATTTGAAGAACGCCATTCCGTCTCCCTTGCCGAGACGGATTCCGCATGAGCTGCAGGCTTTTTCATAATCCATGATGATCACCGAATGTGAGCCGATGAAGTTTTGTTTATGTATTTAATCCCTCTTCTGAACCGAGGTCAACCAACCTTTCCTGTAGAAGTATAGCAGCATCACGGCCGACACCAGGATCATGAGCAGCAGCGCCAAAGGGTATCCCAGGGGATGGCCAAGTTCGGGCATGTGCTCGAAGTTCATGCCGAAGATGCCGGCTATGAGCGCCAGGGGCGTGAACACCACTGAGAATATGGTCAGCACCTTCACGATGTGGTTCAGCTGCTGGCTGACGCTGTTCGAGTACAGGTCGATCAGCTGAGGGATGATCTGGTACAGCGAGTCGATCTCATGGAGCAGCAGGTCGAAGCTGCTGAAAAGCTCGGCGAAGTATGGCCGGTCGCTGTCCTGGATGACCGTGGTGGGCCTTTCCGATAGAGACTCCGAGGCCTCCCTGAGGTGCCATATCGCCCTCCACATGGAGCTCACCCGGTCCCTCATGCGCCCGACCTCCTCCAGTTCCATGGGGTCGGGGGAGTCCATGATGCGGACCTCCAGCCTGCCGATGTCCTCCGATAGCTCCTCCACACGGTCGAAGAACTCCCCCGCGGTGGCGTTCAGCATGGAGTACAGCAGGAACCCCGGCCCGCTCTTCCTTAGCCGGGACCTCTCGTTCTTCAGGCGCTCGACGACCTCTCCATAGTGCCCCTCGTCGTCCTGGACCGACACCAGGAAGTCGGCCCCCAGCAGATAGTAGGCCGGCAGGGACCTCATCTCGCCGTTCGTGCTGTCAGCCGTGGACCAGGTGAGGAAGACCACGCCTCCCAGGTCCTCCATGCGCGCCCTACCATGGGAATAACTGATCACCGCGCCCATCTCGTAAGGGTCGACCTCCACCCGGCTGCCGATAAGCTCCAGGAGCCCGTTGTCCAGTTCTCCGTCTATGCTTATCCACGCCACCTTGCGCCGGCCGATGGCCTTCAGCGCCTCCTCTACGGACGCCTCGTAGCGATCGAACTCGTCCTCATCGTAGGAGCATACCCTGGCCACATGCCCCTTCGGCTGAGCGCCGCTCACACCGGGAATAGGGGCGCGGAGGGTAGACATAGCTTTGCCGGCCACGCCGGCATGGCGATGGTGGCAGTGCGGCCGCGGGCCGCCGGACGACAAGGACGACAGCGCCCGTCCGTCCTACGCTGCGATAACCTGCTTGAAATGTATATATTGCAAGGGCGCCTACTGGCCGATGGTTCCGGCGGCCGGCCGGGGACAGGTTCCGTAGCTAGTTCCATCGCGGTCGGGAATGCTTATATACTTTGAGTCTTTACATGCCCCTCTGCAATGCCGGTTAGCTTGCCAAGGGCTCGTAGCTCAGCTAGGTAGGACAGCACTGCCTCGTGCATCTGTCCCTAGAAAGAGCATCTGGCTTTTAACCAGGTGGTCCGGGGTTCGAAAAGGGTACGGCCTTCCCGTGCTCTCCGAAAATCCCCGCGAGCCCGCTCTGACATTTAAGGAGAAGGATGGATGGAAGGCACAATGGTCGGGAAGCCAACGGGGTGGTCTTTTATAACTTTGGCGCAGTCCGAGGAGTGTCCATTGCAAAGTATCGAGGTGATTTGAGGTGGCCGAATCTGATTTCAACGTTTTAACGCACACCCTCGTCCCGGAACATCATCTGATGTCCGAGGAGGAGGCCCAGCAGAAGTTGTCCGAGCTTAAGATTACCAGGGACCAACTTCCAAAGATCAGGAAAGGAGACGCCTGCATCAAGCTGCTGGAGATGGTCCACGGCCCGATAGCAGAGGGGCGGATCATCCGGATCGTTCGCAAGAGCGATACCGCCGAATCGTTCGAGATATACCGCCTGGTAGTAAAGGATGTAAAGGGGTGAAAAACGCTTGCGGGACCTAATCAATCTATATTTCAAAGAGAGCAGCATCGTAAACCATCACATTTCCAGTTACAACGATTTCCTATCAACCCTGGACAATCCCAACAGCAGGATGCAGAAGATCGTGGACAACCTGCGCGTCTCCGCGGATGACACCGAGCGAGGTGTCATCAGCCTGGACCCCAATCGTACCAACGGCCGCATCATCAAGATCCGCGTGGGCCGCAGGAGGGACGAGAAGACGGGGCTGATCGATCCCCAGGCCCGCCCCACCATCCGCGTCGGCACTCCAGTGGTCCGGGAGGCCAACGGGGCCACCCACAGCCTCACTCCCATGGAGGCGAGGCTGAGGAACCTGAACTACATGGCCCCCATAGAGCTGGACTTCACCATCATCGAGGACGGCATCGAGAAGGAGCCTGAGAAGGTCCACCTCGGCGACCTTCCCATCATGCTCCGCTCCAAGCGCTGCACCCTTCACAAGGAGAACATGGAGGAGGAGCGCGAGCTGTCCGACGAGGAGTACCGCCGGAAGCTCATGGAGGCCGGAGAGGACCCGGCCGATCCGGGCGGATACTTCATCACTGGCGGGACCGAGAGGGTGCTCATAACCCTCGAGGACCTGGCCCCCAACAGGGTGATGGTCGAGTTCAACGAGCGGTACGGCACCCAGCTGGAGGTGGCCAAGGTCTTCTCGCAGAAGGAGGGCTACCGCGCCCTTACCCTGGTGGAGAAGAAGAAGGACAGCATCCTCATGGTGACCGTCCCCGCCGCCACCGGGCAGATCCCGCTGGTGGCGCTCATGAAGGCCCTGGGGATGGACGAGGACAAGGACATCTACGACGCCATCGTGAGCGTCCCGGAGATGGCCAACATCGTGTATGCCAACATCGAGGAGTGCCACGACAAGAAGATGTACCCTCCAAACGGCATCTTCACCACCGAGGACGCCATCACATACCTGGAGCGCAAGTTCGCCACCGGGCAGGCCAAGGAGTACAGGGAGAAGAAGGTGGAGTCGATCATCGACCGCTCCCTGCTTCCCCACCTGGGCGACACCAAGGAGGACCGCATCAAGAAGGCCCACTTCCTGGGCAGGATCGCCCGCAACGTCCTGGAGCTCAGCATCGGGATGAGGAAGGAGGACGACAAGGACCACTACGCCAACAAGCGTCTCAAGCTGTCCGGGGACCTCATGGAGGACCTCTTCAGGGTGGCCTTCACCCAGGTCATGAAGGACCTCAAGTATCAGCTGGAGAAGACCTTCGCCAAGAGGAAGGACCTGCGCGTAGGCTCGTCCATCAGGCCGGACCTGCTCACTCACCGCCTGCTGCACGCCCTCTCCACCGGCAATTGGGTGGGAGGGCGCGCCGGCGTCTCTCAGCTTCTGGACCGCACCTCCAACATGAGCACGCTGTCCCACCTGAGAAGAATCACCTCCTCCCTTACAAGATCGCAGCCTCACTTCGAGGCCCGTGACCTGCACCCCACGCAGTGGGGCCGATTGTGCCCCAACGAGACCCCCGAAGGTCAGAACTGCGGACTGGTCAAGAACGCGGCGCTGATAATCGACGTGTCGGAAGGCTTCCGCGAGGAGGACGTCCACTGGATCCTCCGCGACCGCGGCGTCACGGAGGTGCGGGCGGACGACGTCCGCAGCGGCGCCAAGGTGTACGTCAACGGGGACCTGGTGGGGCAGATCGACAACCCCCGGCTGCTGGTGTCGGAGATCCGCGCCGGCCGGCGCCAGGGGCTGCTGTCCACCGAGATCAACATCCGCTACGACGACGAGATGAACGAGGTCATCATCAACTGCGATGAGGGCCGTCTCCGCCGCCCTGTCCTCATCGTGCAGGAGGGGAGGACCATCCTCACCCACAAGCATATCGAGGAGATCAGGGAGGGCAAGCTCCACTGGTCCGACCTCCTCCGCGAGGGCGCCATGGAATGGATCGACGCCGAGGAGGAGGAGGACGCCTACGTGGCGGTGTCGCCGTACGAGCCGCCGGAGCGGTGCCCTCACTGCAAGAGGGCCATATCCCCCACTGACGTGGACTGGCTGAACCCCGGCTCGGAGTCGTCCGACGCGGTGCTGCAGTGCAAGCACTGCCAGGGAGAGATGAGCGTTCCGACGCTCATCACCGCGGAGCACACCCATCTCGAGGTCGACCCCATGTGCATCCTGGGCGTGGCGGCCGCCATGGTGCCGTACCCCGAGCACGACTCGTCCCCGCGTGTGACGATGGGCTCGGGCATGGCCAAGCAGTCCCTGGGCCTCAGCACCACCAACTACCGCAAGCGGCCGGACACCCGCGGCCACCTGCTGCACTACCCCCAGAAGCCGATGGTGCAGACCAAGCCCATGGACTTCATATCCTTCAACGAGAGGCCGGCCGGACAGAACTTCGTGGTCGCGGTGCTCTCCTATCACGGATACAACATGGAGGACGCCCTGGTCCTGAACAAGGCGTCGGTGGAGCGCGGCCTGGGGCGGTCCACCTTCCTGCGGACGTATCGTGCGGAGGAGCGCCGCTATCCCGGCGGACAGGAGGACCACTTCGAGATACCCTCCCCCGATGTCCGCGGGGCCCGCGCTGACCAGGCCTACAGCAACCTGGGCGAGGACGGCCTGATCTCGCCCGAGACATGGGTCTCGGGCGGAGACGTGCTGGTCGGAAAGACCTCTCCCCCCAGGTTCCTGGAGGAGGAGACCGACTTCCTCACCCCGCAGAAGAGGAGGGAGACCTCCGTGACCATTCGTCCGGGCGAGAGCGGGTACGTCGACTCGGTCATGCTCACCGAATCGGAGAACGGCTCCCGCCTCGTCAAGGTCAAAGTGCGCGACGAGAGGATACCGGAGCTGGGCGACAAGTTCGCGTCCAGGCACGGCCAGAAGGGCGTCATCGGTCTGATCGTTCCCCAGGAGGACATGCCCTTCACCGTGGACGGCGTGACGCCGGACCTCGTGATCAACCCGCACGCCATCCCTTCGCGTATGACCATCGCCCACGTGCTGGAGATGATCGGCGGAAAGGTCGGCGCCATGGAGGCAAGGGCCATCGACGGCACCTCCTTCTCCGGCGAGAGGGAGGAGGCGCTCCGCGAGTCCCTGGTGCAGAACGGCTTCCGCCACACTGGCAAGGAGGTCATGTACGACGGGCGCTCGGGCAAGAAGATCGAGGCCAACATCTTCACCGGCGTGATCTACTATCAGAAGCTGCACCACATGGTGGCGGGCAAGATGCACGTGCGATCCCGCGGTCCGGTGCAGATCCTTACCAGGCAGCCCACCGAGGGCCGTTCCAGACAGGGCGGTCTGAGGTTCGGTGAGATGGAGAGGGACTGCCTGATCGGCCACGGGGCGGCCATGGTCATCAAGGACCGCCTGCTGGACGAATCGGACGGGACCTACCTGCATGTGTGCGGACAGCCCAACTGCGGGCACATCGCCATGATGGACCGCCGGGGAGCGATCCGCTGCACCGTGTGCGGCAACAACACCAACGTGCATCTCGTGCAGACCTCATACGCGTTCAAACTGCTTCTGGACGAGCTGCTCTCACTTGGAGTCGTAATGCGTCTCCAGCTGGAGGACCTAAGATGATGCGAGGAGTTTCAAAAAGGATAGGGTCGATAAGGTTCGCCTCCCTCTCCCCCGACGAGGTCAGGCGCATGTCGGCCACCAAGGTCATCACCGCCGACACCTACGACGACGATGGGTTCCCCATCGACCTGGGGCTAATGGACCCCCATCTCGGCGTCATCGAACCGGGGCTGCGCTGCAAGACCTGCGGCAACAAGGTGGACGAGTGCCCCGGCCACTTCGGGCACATCGACCTGGCCATGCCGGTCATCCACGTCGGCCTGGTGAAGGAGATCAAGAAGCTGTTGCAGTCCACCTGCCGCTCCTGCGGCCGTCTGCTGATGACCCGCGAGGAAGCCGCCGAGGCATCCAAGGCCATGGATGCTGTGGAGGACCTGGGCGGGGACTACATCGACTACCGCCTGATGGCCAAGGAGGCCGCCAAGGGCGCGTCCAAGAAGGAGTTCTGCCCCCACTGCGGGCAGCCCCAGGAGAAGATCACCCTGGACAAGCCGACCACCTTCCGCGAGAACGGCCACAAGCTCACGCCGAAGGAGGTGAGGGAGCGTCTGGAGCGCATTCCCGACGAGGACCTTCCCCCGCTGGGCATAAACCCTGAGACGTGCCGCCCGGAGTGGATGGTCCTGACCGCGCTGGCCGTGCCGCCGGTGACGGTCCGTCCATCCATCACCCTGGAGTCCGGCGACCGCTCAGAGGACGATCTGACCCACAAGCTGGTCGACGTGCTGAGGATCAACCAGCGCCTGCGTGAGAACCGCGACGCGGGCGCTCCGCAGCTGATCGTCGAGGACCTGTGGGAGCTGCTGCAGTATCACGTAACCACCTACTTCGACAACCAGACCTCGGGCATCCCGCCGGCCAGGCACCGCTCCGGCCGGCCGCTCAAGACCCTGGTGCAGAGGCTCAAGGGCAAGGAGGGCCGCTTCCGCTCCAACCTGTCCGGGAAGAGGGTCAACTTCTCCGCCCGTACCGTCATCTCGCCCGACCCGACGCTGTCGATCAACGAGGTCGGCGTCCCCTATGAGGCGGCGAGGGAGCTCACCGTGCCGGTGCACGTCACCACCGGAAATATCGATAGCCTCAGGCAGATGGTCCTGAGCGGCAATGAGCCGGGGCTGCGTGACGGCAGGTACGTGCCTGGAGTGAACTATGTCATCCGAACCGACGGGCGCAGGGTGAAGATCACCGACCGCAACGCTGAGCTCATCGCTGAAGGGCTGGAGCCTGGCTATGTGGTGGAGAGGCACCTCATGGACAAGGACGTCGTTCTGTTCAACAGGCAGCCGTCCCTGCACCGCATGTCCATGATGGCCCACACCGTCAGGGTGATGCCCTACAAGACCTTCCGCTTCAACCTGTGCGTGTGCCCGCCGTACAACGCCGACTTCGACGGCGACGAGATGAACCTGCACGTGCTGCAGAGCGACGAGGCCAGGGCCGAGGCACTGATCCTCATGAGGGTGCAGGAGCACATAATGTCCCCGAGGTTCGGAGGGCCCATCATCGGCGCCATCCACGACCACATCACCGGGACTTACCTGCTCACTCACCGCAACCCCATGTTCGACAAGCAGGAGGTCCTGAGCATCCTCACCAACGTTCATAACAGGCCTCTGCCTGAGCCGCATGTCATCGACGGCAAGGAGTACTGGGGCGGCCACGAGCTGTTCTCCCTCATCCTTCCGGAGGACCTGCGGATGACCTTCAGGGCGTCCATATGCCAGAACTGCCCCACCTGCAAGAAGGAGGACTGCGAGATCGATGCGTTCGTAAAGATCCGCCATGGGACCCTGCTCCAGGGGACCATAGACGAGAAGGCCATTGGCTCGTTCAAGGGAAAGATCCTGGACAAGGTCACCCGCGACTACGGCTCCGACGCATCGAGGCTGTTCCTCGACAACGTCACCAAGCTGGCGGTGGGTGCCATCATGGCGAAGGGCTTCACCACCGGCATCGACGACGAGGACATTCCTGCCGAAGCCACCGCGCAGATAACCGATGCTCTCAACGACGCCACCAGAAAGGTCTCCGACCTGGTCGAGGCGTACCACGAGGGCATACTGGACCAGATGCCCGGGCGCACTCTGGACGAGACCCTGGAGGTCGAGGTCATGAAGGTGCTGGGACGCGCCCGTGACGAGGCCGGACAGATCGCCGGTCGCCACCTGGGTATGGACAACTCGGCGGTCATCATGGCCCGCTCCGGTGCCAGGGGTTCGATGCTCAACCTGTCCCAGATGGCGGGTTGCATCGGCCAGCAGGCCGTCAGAGGAGAAAGGCTATCCCGCGGATACTGGAACCGGACGCTGCCGCACTTCAAGAAGGGCGACCTGGGCGCGGAGGCCAAGGGCTTCGTCAAGAACTCCTACAAGAGCGGTCTCACTCCCACCGAGTTCTTCTTCCACTCCATGGGTGGAAGGGAGGGTCTGGTGGACACCGCTGTCAGGACGTCCCGTTCCGGTTACATGCAGCGCCGTCTCATCAGCGCCCTGGAGGACCTCAAGCTTAAGCAGGACGGCACCGTCCGCAACACCGCGGACATGATCGTCCAGCTGCACTACGGCGAGGACGGCATCGATCCGACCCGCAGCGTCCACGGCGATGCCGTGGACGTGGACGACATCCTCTCCGAGGTGCTCGGTGACGAAGCGGACCTCCTCGCCAAGTTCGGCGAGACCAAGCAGGCCGGGTACGCCACCGTGGAGAAGGACCTCATGGAGACCATGGAGGAAGAGGAGCTTGAAGAACCCGAGTACGAGATGGGGGGTGATGACTGATGGCCCGTAAGGACACTCAGAACGCCCTCCGCCGGCGCGGCATCCCCGACGCCACCATAGACATCCTGCTCTCGCAGTACACCAGCCTTGGCTCCATCGCCGAGGCCCCCCCAGGCGACCTGGTCGGCCTGGGCCTCAGCGACGAGGAGGCCGCCAACGTGCTGAAGCTGGTGGGCACCGCCAAAAAGGGCGGGAAGAAGGCGGAGAAGAAGGCCGTCGAGGCCGCTCCCGCGGTCAAGGTGGACTTCCGTGAGGTCTCCAAGACCAAGCCTCTGACCCCCATGGAGGAGAAGCTTACCGACATGGCCGACGAGCTCGACCTGAACCTGTCGAGGCGCGTCATCACCGAGCTGGCGTCCCGCATCGACGGGTACGACCTGCCGGAGAGCAAGGTCAAGGCCCTGCTGGAGAGGGCCCATCAGCGCTTCGAGGAGCACATCATGGACGCCAACGAGTCAGCTGGCATCCTGGCCGCCCAGAGCATAGGGGAGCCGGGCACGCAGATGACCATGCGTACCTTCCACTACGCCGGTGTGGCTGAGATCAACGTCACACTGGGCCTTCCGCGTCTCATCGAGATCGTGGACGCCAGGCGGGTGCCCAGCACCCCCCTGATGACGATCCGCATAGTTCCTGAGGTGGCCGGCGACGTCGACGCCGTCCGCAAGGTCGCCTCCAGGATCGAGAAGACCACCCTGCCCGATATAGCGGACATCGAGACCGACATCGTCAACATGAGGGTCATCGTGCACCCCGACGAGGTCAAGATGGAGCAGAAGGGCATCACCCTCGAGAAGATCGTGGAGAAGCTCGACAAGGACCGCCGGCTGAAGAAGCTGGCGAAGATCGAGGAAGGAAAGATAGTCCTGTCCACCCCAGAGGGCGAGGAACCGTCCTTCAAGAGGCTCCAGAACATCGTTCAGGCAGCCCGGGACGCGGCCATACAGGGGGTCGACGGCATCGAGAGGGCCATCCTGAGGAAGGAGGGTCCGGAGTACGTCATCTACACCGCGGGCTCCAACCTGCGCGACGTGCTGAAGGAGGAGAACGTCGATCCTGCCAGGACCTCGACCAACTCCATCCAGGAGATCTACGACGTTCTGGGAGTGGAGGCGGCCCGGAACAGCATCATCAACGAGGCCTCAAGAACGCTGGAGGAACAAGGTCTCACCGTGGACATCCGGCACATCATGCTCGTGGCCGACCTGATGACCAACGACGGCG